>Ga0315293_10000001_pt1 | contig 565957 bp, 543 predicted proteins | sample YL17G13_20_MG_FD_203071 | JGI IMG/M metagenome (GOLD analysis project Ga0315293, IMG submission 203071) | Sediment microbial communities from Yellowstone Lake, YNP, Wyoming, USA - YL17G13_20 | ecosystem: Environmental > Aquatic > Freshwater > Lake > Sediment | place: USA: Wyoming | collected...
GATCACGGCTACTGAAGATTCGGTCACTGGTTACACACCTTCTGCTTGGGGTACTGATTGTGCTTCCAATGGAACCATTACCTTATTACCTGGTGATACCAAGACTTGTACTATTACCAACAGTGATATCGCTCCTACTATTACTTTGATTAAGTCTATTCTAGGAGATATTGAAGTTAACTTAAATGATTTTGGCTTAATGATTGGTGGCATTGCTGTGAATTCTGGTGTTGCTACCCCGGTTAATGCAAATACCCCTATCGAGATTAACGAAACTGGCTTGGATGATTTTAATTTTGTTTCTATCTTTGGTGATGAAGGTTGTCCTTTAGAGCTGGGTGGTACGGTGACTTTAAATGAAGGTCAAGATATTACTTGTACTATTACCAACGAATATAATCCTCCGGTGATTGAATTACTTTTAAGTAAAACCAGTGCTGAAATTGCCGGGAAAACGGCGAGTCCGAGCGATACGATTACCTATGAATTAACTATAAAAAATGATTCTAAGTCTATTGCCTATGGAGTTACTGTTCAGGATTCTTTGCCTGATGGTTTCAGTTATGTCTCCGGAACGACAACCGGAACTGGTTGGACTGTTGCTGAACCAAGTATTAGTGGTAATAAATTAACTTGGGTTATTGGTCAAATTCCTGCAGGTGGAATTACTGTCATTAATTATGATGCTCAAATAAACTCCTCTCAAAAAGATGGTAGCTATCCGAATGTCGCTATTGCTTCCGGTTATAACCGTAAAGCTGACGGGGGAATTGCCTATTCCGTTTTTGCCGAATTTTACACCGCCGTGGGTACCGGAATTTCTTATTCAACCTCAGTTGGCGGTGGTGCGGTTTTGGGGGCGGCAACTGGTCAGGTTTTGGGCGCGGCTACCGGTTCGCCAACGATTCTGTTAATTATGGCGATTCTGATGATTTTAGGAGGATTGGCAATTTACTTTAAAAAGGGGAGGAAGTTCCATGTTTAAAAAATTAATAAAATCTTTACCATTTTTGGCAATTTTTCTCTTTTTGGTAGCCTCGTCTGTCAAAGCTAATGGTCTTTTAAAGGTTTACAGCGTGAATATGCCTGATTATATTAACTATGATCCGTTCAAGATTAGTTATACGGCCATTCAAGCCGAGGACAAAAGTGTTCATACGATTGGCTATTTGGCTAAAGAGGGGGCCAGTTGGATTAATGTGGGCGAGTCGGATAAACTTTCCGATACGTTTACCATCGACGGTGGAATCCTATCTGGTGATGGTGCTTATAAAATTTATTTTGCCTCTAACGATGGGATGAATAATGCTCAGTCTTCAGAGGAAACATTTACCATTGACCGTCATGCCCCTGGTCCAGTTTCTAATTATAAAAAGGAAAGAAAAGACACCTACCTTTATAAAATTTGTTGGAAAAATCCGGATGAGGAAGATTTCGATCGTGTCATTGTCTACCGCTCTGATAAAAAAGAATTCCAAGCTGATTCTTCAACTCAAATCGCTGAGCTCGGCGGTAGTAAGAATGAGGAAAAATGCTACGAAAATGGTATTCCAGAAAATAAAGATTATTACTATGTGACTAGAGTCGTTGACCATGCTGGTAATATCTCCGGGGTTGTTGGCGACAGTGAGGTTACGGTAACCACGGTTTTAGGGGCCAGTGTGACGGTTACACCTACACCAACCGCAGTAGGTCTACCTTTGGCTAAAGTTAGCCCACAACCAACAGGACAAGTTGAAGGGGGTCAAATTCTGGGCGGTGAGACCTCCAAGGCGGCGGAATCTAAACCCAGTGTTATTCAGTCCTTAAATGCCACGATTGTCAAATTTGGCTTTTGGAAAATAGTAGGGATTATTGTTATTGTTTTGGGAATTGTCATCTTGCTGGTTTCTCTTTTGAAGAAACGTCGTTAGGCTATAATCCTTCTTGACGAAAGCTTACCGTTGCGCCTAAAATAAGTCATGAACCTGCTTTGGTGGGCGAGACATTTATTTGTACCCCATCATTCCAATAATTGCAAAGCCAAAATTCTTCAGCCTTCAATTCTATCGTTGCTGGTAGCTCTTTTTTTATTAGGCCAATTTGCCTTAAATTTTTATCTTTTAATTTCCCCATCGGTTTTAGGTTTTGCCTCTAATATTACTCCGGAAAAAGTTTTGGAAGTAACCAACCAAAAAAGAGCGGAAAATGGTTTAACTCCTTTAACTTTGAACGGCAAACTTAATGAAGTGGCGCAAAGAAAAGCCGGTGATATGTTTGCTTTTAATTATTGGTCTCATGTTTCACCGTCCGGTCGTTCACCTTGGTCCTTCTTTCAGGAGGTTGGCTATAAGTATCTTTATGCCGGGGAAAATCTCGCCCGTGATTTTATGAATTCGGAAGCGGTGGTTGAGGCCTGGATGAATTCTCCTTCACATCGAGATAACATTTTAAACTCCAATTACAAGGAAATTGGCCTTTCGGTGGTTAACGGGACTTTAAATGGGGTCGAAACAACTTTGGTGGTGGAGATGTTCGGGACGCCAACGACTACGCTGGTGGCCAAAAAACCGACTGTTTTACCGCCTCAACAAGCCACCACCATCAAAACCACCACCCCAACGCCGATTCCTTCACCGGTAACTTTAGTCAAGGAAGAAAAGCCCGTTTTGCCAGAGGAAAAAGCGCCTTTATCGCCAAAAATTGCTTTGGCTCAGGCTAAAGGTGAAGCCCAAAGCCCGCCTTTATTTTCACCCTTTTTACTGACTAAAACCATTGCCATCTTTTTGCTAGGCCTTATTTTGGGGGCCTTGGCATTGGATACAATTTTGGTTTATCAGAGAAAAATTATCAGGCTTTCGGGTAAAAACGTCGCCCATTTAATCTTTATCGGTACTTTATTGTTGGCAGTTATTTTAACGACACCAGGAGCGGTGCTATGAAAGACTTGAAACATTATTTATCATTGATGGCGATTTTGTCCATCGGCTTTGGTTTGTTTTGGATTTTTAATTTTAATCGCCAAATTCAAATTTGGATAACCATTGGGTTGGGGGTGGCTTATGTTCTTTGGGGAGTCCTTCATCATGCCATTAAAAAAGAATTCCACTGGCGGATTTTATGGGAATATATTATGGTGGCGATACTAGCCGGTGTGGTGGTGATTTTTCTTTTAAGGCGGACCTAGTCACCCTTAATAACTGCTAAGGGTTGTAATTTGGCAACTTTTTTTGTGATTCCTGCTTCAACTAATGTTTCAATTACCAAATCAATGTCTTTGTAAGCCTGGGGGGCTTCATCGGCAATGACATAAAAAGGTTTGTTGTAAATAATTGTCCCCATTTTTTCTTCAAAGTCTTGAATTTTGATTGATTTTTTGGCTTCTGTTCTACTCATCGCCCGACCCGCACCATGATTAATGGAATAAAAAGTCTGTTCAGCTTGGGGTAAGCCGACCATGAGATAAGAGGAGGTACCCATACTACCAGGGACAATCGCGGGGTGACCCGTGTCCATATAGTGTTGAGGGTTTTGGGGGTGACCAGCCGGTAAAGCCCGAGTAGCCCCCTTTCGGTGAACTAGAACCTTTTTACCACGGTGAATTTCCCATTTGGCAATATTGTGGGCGACATCGTAAAGGAGGGTGAGAGGTGAGGGGTGAGAAGTTAGAGTTTCAGAAAATACTTTTCGAATAAAATGGGTGATTAATTGACGATTGGCAAAAGCAAAATTAACACAACCGGCCATGGCCGAAAGATAAGCAGCGCCGGTTGGGGAATCGGTGGGAAGGGAGGCGAGATTAAAAGTCGGGACTTTGATTCCGTATTTGTTTTGTTCTTGGAAAAAATTTCGGGTGTAATCAATACAGGTTTGATGACCCAAAGCCCGTGAGCCGGTATGGATCATCACACAAATTTGATTGGCAAAAAGTCCCCATTTTTTAGCTAAATCCTCATTAAAGATTTGCTGTAAAACTTGAATTTCAATAAAATGATTGCCGGAACCTAAAGTACCCAACTCCCTTTCCGCTCGATGGATAGCGGTGGGGGAAAGATTTTTTAAATCAGCATCTTCAAGCCGGCCATTTTCCTCAATCGATTTAATATCTTCCTTTTCTCCGTAGCCTGTTTCAACCAAGATTCCGGCCCCCTTTTCAATAATTTCCTTAAAGTTAACCTTAATTTTCTGCTGGCGATGTTTACCTCCCAGACCGATAGGGATTTCCTTCTCAATTTTGTGAATTAAAAGACGAAGAAATTGGGTGGAAAAAATTTTTTGGTCATATTTAAATTGGCTGGTAAGAAGTCTTACCCCACAGTTGATGTCCATACCCACCGCTCCGGAAGAGACCAGGCCATCGGTGGCCATCACCCCGCCGATGGGTAAACCAAAACCTTCATGAACATCAGGCATGGCTATGACCGGAGAGATAACTTTTGGGAGCGAAGCACATTGAACTAATTGTTCTAGGCAGCGATCTTTCTTTAATTGAACTAAAAGCTTGTCCTTGGCATAGATAATGGCCTCTGCTTTCATTCCTGGTAGCTGTTCGACTTGCCAGCGATTAAGACCGATATTTTTCAGTTTGATTTCCATACTTTTCTATTATAGTACGTCCGCCAAAATAGCGGACTTGTATAAGGAAGCCTTGTTTCTCGCTTTGCTCGAAATAATGTCTTCGACATTAGACTGTAGGTATGGTAAAATAAGTAAAGCTTGTCGTTTCGCAAAAAACAAAGTTTGCCACCCCTGATAGGCTTAGTTTATGAGTAATAACAATATTTTTATTAGCCCAACTAAAGGTAGGATGACTATTGAGGACATGGTTGATGAGTTAATTTGTTTTATGGGTCAAGAAAAAGACTATTTTTATGATTTGGTGATTGGGACGGATTCTAAATCAGGCAAGCCTAATGGCCGAGATAAAATTGATTTTGTGACAGCGGTCGTCATTCATCGTAAAGGCAAGGGTGGCCGTTATTTTTGGCAAAAAACCAAAATTGAAAAAATTGGCAGTTTAAGGGATAAGATTTATACCGAAACTTTATTGTCAATTCGATTAGCGGAAAATTTAGTGCCGGAGTTTACTAAAAGACTTAACGGTGAGCGCTACAAATTGGAAATTCATATTGATGTCGGTGATATAGGCCCAACCAGAGAGATGATTAAGGAAGTAGTGGGGATGGTTAATGGCAATGGTTTCACCGCTAAGACCAAACCAGAATCTTACGGAGCTTTCGTCGTCGCTGATAAACATACTTAAAAATTGACAAAAAACAATTTTTTTGGTAATGTTATTTTCACCATATGAAAGGGGTTGTTCTTGCTGGCGGTTTAGGTACAAGACTTTATCCTCTAACTTTTGCTACCAATAAACATCTACTTCCCATTTTTAATCAACCAATGATTTTTTATCCCCTTAGGACTTTGGTTCAGGCCGATGTTAAAGAGATTATGATTGTTACTAGTGGTCCCCATTCTGGGCACTTTATTAATGTTTTAAAAAATGGTAAGGAATTGGGAGTTAAACATTTGGAGTATGGTTATCAAAATGATGCCGTGGGTGGAATTGCTGATGCCTTGTCAATTTGTGAAGATTTTGCCGATAGTGGTCCGCTCGCCGTCATCTTAGGTGACAATACCACTGACACTAATATCAGTCGGGCGGTGGCTTCTTTCAAGGAGGGCGCCATGGTTTTTTTAAAAAAAGTGCCTGATCCGAAACGTTTTGGTGTGCCTGTTTTTGATAAAAAGGATCGCCAAAAAATTATAGCCATCGAGGAGAAACCAAAAAAACCGAAAAGTTCGTATGCAGTGACCGGTCTTTATATTTATGACAACAAAGTTTTTAATTACATCAGAAAGTGTAAACCTTCAGCCAGAGGCCAGTTGGAAATCACTGATGTCAACAATTTTTATATTAAAGATGGCAAGATGTGTTGGGAAGAATTAAAAGGTTTTTGGTCTGATGCCGGTACTTTTGAGTCTTTATTTAAAGCGGGTAAGTATTGGGCATCTAGAAAAGGTGTAAGATGAAACTTTTAATTACCGGCGGAGCAGGTTTTATCGGCTCAAATTTTGTCCGCTATTGGATTAAACATTATCCCAAGGATGAAATTGTCAATCTCGATGCTTTAACTTATGCTGGTAATTTAGCCAACCTTACCGAGGTTAAAAATCACCCCCATTATTTTTTTGTGCAAGGCAATATCTGTGACGGAAAGCTAGTCAATAAATTAATGAAGGGGGTTGATATTGTGGTTCATTTCGCAGCCGAATCCCATGTGGATCGCTCTATTCTAGGGCCACAAATTTTTGTAAAAACAAATATTATTGGCACCCAGGTACTTTTGGATGCGGCTGTCTATTTTGGCATTAAACGTTTCCACCATGTTTCCACCGATGAGGTTTTCGGCGCTTTACCTTTAAATTCATCAAAAAAATTTAATGAGAAAACTCTTTACAATCCCCACAGTCCATACGCTGCCTCAAAAGCAGCAGCGGATCATTTAGTGAGAGCTTATTACCATACTTATAATTTACCAATAACAATAACTAATTGTTCTAATAATTTTGGTCCCTTTCAATTCCCAGAAAAACTAACACCCCTAGTGATTACGAATCTTTTGGAAGGGAAGAAGGTACCAGTTTACGGCGATGGCCTTTATGTTCGAGATTGGCTTTATGTTGAAGACCATTGCCGGGCAATTGATTTGGTCTTAAAAAAGGGTAAGATTGGAGAGACTTATTGTATAGGTGGGATGACTAAAGATATTTCTAACCTTGAAAAGGTAAGAGAAATTTGCAGAGTTCTTAAGAAAAATCCAAAGGAGTGGATTGAATTTGTAAAGGATCGGCCGGGTCATGACCGTCGCTATGCTGTAGATTGGCGGAAGATAAACAAAGAACTCGGCTGGAAACCAAAGTATAGTTTTGAGACTTATCTTAGGAAAACAATTGATTGGTATAAGGAAAATGTTGACTGGTGGAAACCTCTAAAAAATAAGCAAAGAGATTATTTTAAGAAACAATACGGCACAAAGAAATCGATTTAATTAATTAAACTACTTCTTAATAAGATCAGGACGTTTCTTTTGAGTAATTTCTAGGGCTTTTTTCTTTCGCCAGGCTTCAATTTTCTGATGATCTCCGGAAAGCAAGACTTCAGGCACTTTCCAGCCTTTAAATTCGTCTGGACGAGTATATTGAGGATATTCTAATAGCCCAGAATGTCCAAAGCTTTCTTCTTTGGTTGCTTCAGATTTTTCCAAAACACCAGGAATCAATCTAATAATAGTATCAACAACCATCATTACTGGCAGTTCACCGCCGGTGAGAATAAAATCGCCAATAGAGATCTCTTCATCAATTAAATGTTCTTTAACCCTTTCGTCAATATCTTCATAATGACCGCAAATAAAAATTAGATGTTTATTTTTGGCCAATTTTTCGGCTTTTTTTTGATTAAAAACTTCACCCCTAGGGCCTAAAAGAATGACTTTAGTTTCTTTTGTTTTGATTTCTTTTAAGGCTTTGTCAATTGGTTTAATCATTAAAATCATCCCCGCACCACCCCCAAATGGTCGATCATCCACTGTGCCTCTTTTATCATCAGCCCATTTTCTCAAGTTATGAACTTTAATTTCTACCAAATTTTTCTTTTGGGCACGTTTAATAATAGACTCATCAAGGGGTCCTTTAAACATTTCTGGGAAAAGGGTTAAAATATCAATTTTCATCATGCTTTAATTTTACCACATCTTTTGATATGATATGATACTACAGATGAAACTAACCATCATTGGCGCTGGTTTTGTTGGTTTGGTCACAGCCGCTGTTTTTGCTGATTTTAAAAATGAAGTTTGGGTTTTGGATAATGACGAGGGCAAAATTAAAAAACTATCTTCCGGTAAAATTCCTTTTTACGAACCGGGTTTAGAAAAGTTAATTATTAGAAACTTTAAATCTGGTCGGCTTAAATTTACCACCGATTATGCCCAAACAATTCCAAAGGCAGAGATTATTTTTATCTGTGTGGGAACCCCCAACAAAGACGGCAAAATTAATTTAAGTTATCTTTATGTGGCTACCAAAGCGATTGCTCAAAATTTAAAAAAACCAACGATTATCGCCATTAAGAGTACAGTTCCACCGGGGATTAATCAAAAATTAGAAAAATGGATGAAAAAATATACCAAGGGAGATTTTGATTTGGTTTCCATCCCCGAATTTTTAAGTGAAGGTCGGGCGATTGAAGATACCCGTTCTCCTTATCGAATTGTCATTGGGGCGGAGAAAAAATCAGTTATTAATAAATTAATTAAACTTCATCAGCCTATTTCTGGTGAAAGATTAATTTGTGATGCTGCCAGCGCGCAAATGATTAAATTTGCCGCTAATGTTTTTTTACCAATGAAAATTTCTTTTGCCAACGCTATTGCTATTCTTTGCGATAAGTTTGGAGCTCAATCAGATAAGGTTTTGAAAGGGTTGGGGATGGATAAACGTATTGGCAATCAATTTTTGGGAGCCGGAATTGGTTATGGCGGCTCTTGCTTTCCAAAGGATGTAAAGGCTTTAATTAATCTAGCTAAAGAAAAAAATTATGACTTTAAAATCTTAGAAGCAGTTCAAGCAGTGAATAAAGAGCAAATTAATTATTTTGTAAAAAAAATGGTTAAACTTTGCGATGGTTCCATTAAAAATAAAGTTTTGGTAGTTTTAGGATTGGCTTTTAAACCGGAAACTTCAGATATGCGTGAAGCCAGATCAATTTATTTAATTGAAGAGCTAATAAAAAGAGGAGCAAAAATCAGGGCTTGCGATCCAATTGCTATTTTTGAAGCAAAAAAAATAATAAAAGGAGTTAAATTTTTTGACAATCCATATTGGGCTTTAAAAGGAGCTGAAGCTTTACTTTTAGTTACCGAGTGGGAAGAATATCTTAAACTTGATTTTGCCAAAGTTAAAAAGATAATGAAAAATCCTGTTGTTGTTGATGGTCGAAACGTCTATAATCGAAAAAAATTAGAAAGATTAGGATTTATTTATGAAGGGATAGGTCAATGAAGGTTTTAGTTGCTGGCGGTGCTGGTTTTATCGGTTCTCATTTATGTGAAAGACTTTTAGATGAAGGTTATGAGGTTTGGTGTGTTGATAATTTTTTAACCAGCCGCAGGGAAAATATCAGCCATCTTTTATCTTCCAAAAAATTTCATTTACTGAGGCATGATGTTATTCAGTCGTTGCCAGAGAAAATTAATCGAGTTAATTTTAAAGCCATTTTTCATTTGGCCAGCCCTGCTAGCCCCAATCCTGAAAGCCCCTTAAGTTATTTTCGCCACCCGGAAAAAACCCTGTTTGTTAATTCTTTAGGGACTTACAATCTTTTAAAATTAGCCAATGAGCATAAGGCGAAATTTCTTTATGCTTCAACTTCGGAGATTTACGGTGATCCCAAAGTAAATCCCCAACCGGAAACCTATTGGGGAAATGTTAACCCCATTGGTATTAGGTCTTGTTATGATGAAGCCAAAAGATTTGGGGAATCAATGACCATGGTTTTTATCAGAGAGCACAAAGTTGATGCCAGGATTATCAGGATTTTTAATACTTATGGTTCAAGAATGGATAAGAATGATGGTCGGGTAGTGGTGAATTTTATTAACCAGGCCTTAGAGAAAAAACCTTTAACCATTTATGGCCAGGGTCGACAAACGCGGAGTTTTTGCTATATTAGCGATACCGTTGAGGGTTTGATTTCAGCTATGTTCAAAAAAAATACCGAAGGACAAGTTTTTAATATCGGCAATGATAATGAATGCACTATTTTACAGCTAGCTAAAACCGTCATTAAGCTTTTAGGCAACAACGTTAAGATTGTTTACAAACCACTTCCTGTTGATGATCCTACCAATCGTTGCCCCGATATTAGTAAGGCCAAAAAAATTTTGGGGTGGCAACCAAAAGTCTCTTTAAAAGAAGGTCTTCTAAAGACCATAGATTATTTTGAGCGTTAGCGAAAAACAAGGTTCTCCGCCGAAGGCGGGGGTTCTTATTTTCAAGAAAAAATAGTATTATCTTCTTATGAACAAGATTGTGGTTATTATTCCTACTTATAATGAAAAAGAAAACATCGGTCGCATGATCGATGTTTTGGAAGAGGATATTTTCCCCAAGATTAAAAATAATCAGATGGAAATTTTGGTGGTTGATGATAAATCGCCGGATGGAACCGCCGAAATTGTTCGTCAGAAAATGAAAAAATATGCCAATGTCACTCTTTCTTTAGGAGAAAAACAAGGTTTGGGGGCGGCTTACAAAAGAGGGATGCAGTATGTCATGGAGAAAATGAAAGCCGATGCAGTAATTGAATTTGACGCCGATTTTCAACACGACCCCAAATATATTATTGATTTAGTAAAAAAATTTGATGAGGGTTATGATTATGTCATTGGCTCTCGTTTTGTTAAAGGTGGCTCAATCCCCCAGGAATGGAGTTTTTATCGTAAATTTTTAACTAAATATGGAGGATTATTTTCTCGGATTGTACTTTTCTTTCCCCATATGGGTAGAGTCAAAGATGTTTCCACTGGACTTAAATTAATCAGAGTCCGCGGCGTCCTTGAGAAGGTAGATTTTTCCAAAATTTCCGACGGCTTTTTTTATAAAACCCAAATCCTTTATCAGATCGTTAATATGGGGGCCAAAGTGGTGGAAATTCCTTTACAATTTAAACTGCGAGAAAAAGGGAAGACAAAGATGTCGTTTTCGGATGTAGGGAGAACTTTTTTGGGAGTGATTAAATTGAGATTAACTGATCCGGGCACTTTAAGATTTATTAAATTCGGCACAGTTGGTTTTACAGGCTATCTTGTTAATGCCTTTGGTTTGGAGGTTTTTAGGGGAATGTTTTTCTTTGAAAAATTGGCTTCAGGTTTTGACATTTTTAAGGGAACAATTTTATCGGTTTTATTGCAACCATCAGCCTGGTCAGCGGCAGCAGCCGCCGAATTAAGTATTTTGGTTAATTTTACTCTTAATAACTTCTGGACTTTTACCGATGTTAAAATTACTCGGCCATTAAAAATTATCCTGAAATTTTTACAATTTAATTTAACTTCTGCAGGAGCGATTATCATTCAGTTTATTGGCATAGGTTTGGGTGTGATTATCTTTAAAGATACTGCCTTGGTTCGTCAAATTAGCCTAGTGGTAATAATGCCAGTTATTCTCACTTATAACTATACAATGTATAACGTTTTTATTTGGAAGAGGTGGAAGTTGCCCTTTAGATTCAGAACATCCTCAACTAAGAAAAATTAATGAAGAGAAATGGCGATGTTTATGATATTGTGATTGTTGGGGCTGGTCCGGCCGGTCTTTCTACAGCTGAGGTGGCTGCAAGATTAGGGGCAAAAGTTTTTGTCCTTGAAAAAAATTCTAAAATTGGCGTTCCCATTCGCACAAGCGGGGGAAGTTGGATAAAATATTTAGACACTCTTGGAACACCTCATTTGCTATATCATCCTGTTCGGAAAGTTAGATTTATCTCTCCACACAAGGAGGCAATCTTTGAGTGGAAATCCCCAGTTTTTTGTGCATTGAATGTTTCTGGTTTTTACCAGTTTTTAGCCAAAAAAGCAGTTCTTGCTGGCGCCAAAATTAAATTGAACTCACGAGTAACAAAGCCGATACTAGAGGATAGTTATCTGGTGGGTGTTTCGTATGAGGATAAAAATGGCCCTAAAAAAGTTGGGGCTAGGTTAATTATAGATGCAAGCGGTAGTTCGGCAATTATCGCCAGAGAAATTGGCTTATATGGCAAATTAAAACGTTTTGCGGTGGGGGTGGAGTACGAATTTTTTGCTCCTTATTACCATGAAGATGAAACAATTTTAGCTGTCGGTAATAAAATTGCTCCTTCCGGATACGGTTGGGCTTTTCCTTGTGGAAAAAAACAAGTAAGAGTGGGAGTTGGGATTATTCGACCAGACAGTTTAGCAAGCCCTTCTAAATGTTTAGATTATTTTTTAAAACAACCTTATTTAAAGTCGGGATTAAAAGGAGCTAAAAAGCTGGAAGTTCACAGCGGAGTTATTCCTTCAGATGGTGTTCGGAAAAGCTTTATTTATAATGGCTTGATGGTTATTGGAGATGCTGCTAATCAAGCATCTCCTCTTGTAGGTGAGGGGATTCGCTATGCGATAGAATCAGGTAAAATAGCCGGCAGGATTGCCGCTCAGGCTGTTTTTTCAAAAAATACCTCTAAGAATTTTTTATACCGATATGAGTGCGAATGGCGTGAAAAGTTTGGGAAAACAATGTCTTTTGCATTCGAGCTTAATAAAGAAATGGCCTCTTATAAAGATAAAGATTGGGACGAAAAAACAGTGCTTCTTTCTAAATTGACTGCTGGTCAAATGGCGCAGTTGCTTAAATCTAACTTTAGTCCATTTTTGGCTATCAGTATTTTCATTATGAACCCTTCCCTAATCAAGAAGATTCCCTCCTTGCTCCGTTATATTAAAAAAGCCATTTACAAAAAAGGTGCCCAATCAGCAATGGGTAAGGTATTTCCAGCGATGAAATTAATGGCGTAAAGGAAAATTGGTAATAAAATTACGGCAAAAGCAATTTTAAATTCTTTTTTCACCAAAAATGGCCCAAAAGCAATGATTAGAAATGGTACTAAGGGTAAACTGTAACGAGCGATGTCACGATGAGCTACAAATAAGATGCTGAAGAAAAAAACAAGGGCAAAGATTGCCAAATCAACCCTTTTTTGTTTAAAAAGATAAACGACACCTAGAATTCCTAAAAGAAAAACATAGATAATTTCTTCCAACCAATAAGTGCCTACCCAGCGGGCACTGGCGTTAAAAATTTGAAATGGTGGCCAGAAAAGATGAATATTATCGCCGGAATGAAAATAAGCCCAGAAGTCGTGATAAGTAAAACGATAATAAGTGAAAAGGCAGAATAAGGTTAGAGGAATAAGCAGTAGTGGATAAGCTTTTTTAATCAATTTAATGATGTTTAAGGGTCGATTTTCCCAGATGAGATAGATGGCGTAGGCGACAAAAAGCAGAATCCCCGGTGGTTTAGTTAGTTGGGTTAATCCACCGAAAATTCCTGCTAACCAATAATTCTTTTTTTTGAAGAAATAAAAAGAGGTGATCAATAGTAAGATAAATAATGGCTCAGGTGATCCCACTGAGCGGACGATAAACCATCGAGCTGGAAGGAAAAGAAAGATAATGGTTAACCAAAGAGGCGATTTTGAATATTTAAATTCTTTAACAAATAAATAAAAGATAACAGCAGCTAAAATAGAGGCAACAAGATTTACTGAAAGCATCGACCAAAGATATCCAAGCAACGGAGCAAAAAACCTGATAAGAATTGGGTAAAAAGGGAAATGAGCGGCATAATAGATGGCTGGAAGTGGAAAAGAAAAAAGTCCGCTGATGACTTCTGGTCGGTAAAATGATTTGGCAATGACCACATAATACAAACCATCAAAATTTTTCATAATGGTGGCCATGCCTTCACCAGACAAAGGCATTTTCCAAAAAGTGGTTAATCTTAGAAAAAAGGGAAGCCAGATGAGGAAGGTGGAAACCAAAGATATAAAGGCTATTAATAGCAAATCTCGCCCAGATTTTTTCATCAGTATATATAATAACATAAGTTTAATTTTAAAAGAAAAATTCTTTATGCTATACTTTTGGATATAAGAACCTGTCGCCTGAGGCGACAGAACCTTGTTTTTAAAAAAATGAAACTAGTCGATAAACTTTCGGTCTTCTTGCCAGCCTACAATGAGGAAAAAATGCTGGCAAAAACCACGCAAAGGGTGGATGAAGTTTTAAAGAAAATTGCCGGTGATTATGAAATTATTATCGTCGATGATGGGTCAAAAGATAAAACAGGAGAGATTGCGGATAAATTAGCTTCCGAAAATAGAAAGATTAAAGTTATTCATCATTCTCCCAATCGTGGTTATGGGGCGGCTTTAAAATCAGGCATGTATGCCGCTCGTTTCCCTTGGGTTGTCTTAATCGATGCTGATGGGCAATTTGATTTTACCGAAATTACTAAATTTTTTAAAAGACAGAAAGAGACCGATGCCGATATTGTTGCCGGTTACTACTTAAAAAGAGATGTTCCTTTTTATCGAATTTTGGGTTCAAAATTAGCCTGGGAACTACCTGTTTTTTTAATCTTCAAACTGAAAATGCGGGATATTGATTGCGGATTTAAATTAATAAGGAAATCAGTGATCGACAAAATTTCTCACTTAGAGTCAGAACGTGGCCCATTTATCACGACGGAGTTTTTAGTTAAAGCTCAAAAAGCTGGTTTTAAGATTGTGGAAATTGGTGTTCATCATTATCCTGATTTAGCAGGAGGTTCTACCGGAGCAAGTTTAAAAGTAATCCTGAGTGCCTACAAGGATCTTTTTCGTTTTTGGAAAAAATTAAGATAGAGATGAAATTTTTACAAAAAAATAATTATTTAATCCTCCTGATTTTAATTATTCTTCTGGCAGCTTTTTTGCGTTTCTGGCGTTTGCCAGATTATATGACTTTTTTAGGTGATGAAGGCCGCGACGCCTTGGCAGTAAAAAGAATGATTGTTGACCATAAATTTCGTTTAATTGGTCCGGTCACTTCAATCGGCAATATGTATTTGGGCCCTCTTTATTATTATTTAATCTTGCCGGCGATGGCTATCGCCCGTCTTTCGCCGGTTGGTCCCGCGGCCATGGTGGCTTTGTTGGGGGTAATTACCGCAGGTTTGGTTTTTTGGTTAGGTCAGGAATGGGTTGGCAAGAAAGCGGCTCTCATAGCCGCCTTTTTCTATGCCCTTTCGCCGATTGTTATTATTTACTCGCGTTCTTCCTGGAACCCCAATGTCATGCCTTTTTTTGCCCTCATTGCCATGTTTGGTATCTGGCGAGTCTGGCGTCAAAAACAATTTTGGTGGCTACCGATTGTTGGTTTGGCTTTATCTTTTGCCCTCCAATCCCATTGGCTAGGGCTTTTGTTGTTTCCGGCCGTCTTTCTTTTTTGGCTTTTAACTTTAATTGATATTAAGAAAGAAAAAGCTTCCCTGAAAAGATTTTGGTGGCAAACCTTATTTTTGATACTCATCTTTTTATTTTTGACGGTCACGCCTTTAGTTTGGTTTGATTTAAGACATAATTTTATTAATGCCAATGCTTTTAAGGCCTTTTTTACGAATCGGCAGACCACGGTTAATTTTAAGATTTACAAAGCCATTCCCAAAATCTGGGCTCTAACGACGCAAATTTTTACCAGATTGGTAACAGGTAAAGATCAACTTTGGGGTTGGTGGACGACACTCCTGGTGAGTTTAATGGTCTTGGGAAATTTAATTTGGCAAGCTTTTAAAACCAAAAACTGGTCAAAGTTTTTAGATGAAAAAACCATTGGTCTGATTTTTTTACTGGTTTGGTTTGGGGTTGGTTTGTTGGGTTTGGGTAATTATAAACAACATATTTATGATCATTATTTTGGTTTCTTTTTCCCAGTGCCCTTTTTGTTGATTGGTTGGGTTTTAGCAAAAATTTGGGATTATAAGAACCTGCCTTCGGCAGAACCTTGTTTTTCAAAAAAGAACCTGCCTTCGGCAGAACCTTGTTTTTCAAAAAAGAACCTGCCTCCGGCAGAACCTTGTTTTTCAAATCGATTGGCGGGAAAAATTTTATCTTTGTTTTTAATAATTTTCTTTGTTTTTTTGGCCATCAAAGAGTCACCCTTGCGTTATCCGCCCAATCAACAGCTTAAAAGAACCCAAACTATCGCCCGATTTGTTTTGGCTAAGGCTCAAGACAGATCATTTAATTTAGCCCTGCTGGCAGAGAGAAATTATGATGAAGCTTATGCTTTCTTTATGGAAGTTTGGGGGAAACCGCCCTTGCGGATTGATCCCCAAAAATCGAAAGAAACGATTGCCGACCAGCTTTTTGTCATTTGTGAACAGTTACCTTGTCAGCCGGTTGGCCATCCGAAAGCGGAAATCGCCATGTTCGGCTGGACAAAGATTGCGGAAAAATGGCAAATTAAAGGAGTAGAGGTTTATAAACTGATTCATAATCGATAGATTATACAAGTCATTAGGCGCAGTACAATTATCCTAACCAATGAAAAAAGAAATTTTAAGCCATAAGCTTATTTATCTTTTGCTTTTGATTGTTTTAATTGGGGCAGCTTTTTTTCGCGCTTATCGCCTTGATGCTCTTTTGGGTTTTTATTATGACCAAGGCCGTGATGCTTTAAAAGTTCAGGAGATTTTAACTTTTAAAGATTTTCCAGCCATTGGCCCCACCACCGGTATTGCCGGTTTGTTTCTGGGCCCGCTTTGGTATTATTTATTAACCCCTTTTTATTTTATTGGTCGAGGTAATCCGGCGGTCGCGGCGACTTTTATTGCTTTTTTGGATGTGGGTACTGTTTTTCTACTTTATTGGTTTGGTAAAGAATTTTACAATCGCCAAATCGGTTTGCTGGCTGCCTTTTTCTGGGGCTTTTCTTATTATTTAACCCGTTCCGCTCGTTGGTTGGCTAATCCTTCGCCTTTGCCTTTTTTTACGATTTTACTCCTTTACGGTTTGGGGATGTTTTTCTTCAGAAAGAAAGACAAGTATCTGATTTTGATTTCTGTTTGTTTGGCTATTTCTCTTCAATTAGAGATGGCCAGTGCGATTTTCTTTCTTCCCTCAATGGTTCTAATGTGGCTGATCTTCCGCCCATCGATCAAAAGCAAAAAAAACCTTTTTTGGTCAATAGGAATTTTTGTTGTCTTTTTAATACCTCAAATGCTTTTTGAGATTAAAAACAAGTTTTTGATGACCAGAAATTTTTTCAGTTTCAGCAAGGGAGGAATTAATACTGATACGGCTAAAACCTGGGCTTTACCAACATTTAAATTTATTAAAGAGAGAATTTTGGCTTATTTTAATATTCTTTTTTCTAAGCTGGAAACCAATCTTAAGATAGGGTCAAGATTTTTAGTTTGGCTGTGGTTGATCTTTGTGGCTTTTTCCACCTGGTTATCGGTTAAAAGCAAAGACAAAAAAGATAAAGTAGATTTGATGTTGGTTATTTTTCTTTTCCTACCCTTATTTTTCTTACTTTTCTTTGTCGGCAATTACGGCCAACTTTATGATTATTATTTAACTGGCTTTTATCCGGCTTTTATTTTTCTTTTTGCTCTTTTTGTTGGCTTTTTCTTCAAAAAAGTTCTTTACTGGCCCATTTTGGCTTTAATCATAGTTTGGTTTTTAAGTGGCAATATTCTTTTTTTGAAAAATTATCTTTCGGCTGGTGTTGACGGCCCAACTCACATTACTTTAGGCAATGAATTACAGAGTGTTGACTGGATTTATCAGGATACCGGAGAGAAAAAATTCAATGTTGACGTCTATGTTCCACCGGTTATCCCCTACGGTTATGATTATCTTTTTAAATGGCGGGGCCAGCGGAAATATCATCGTCAGCCAAATACGGAAAACACACCGCTGTTATATCTTTTATACGAAGTTGATCCAGCTCATCCCTTTTTCTTGGATGCTTGGCTGGCCAGACAGGATAAAATTGCCGAAACGATTAAAAGTCAAAAATTCGGCGGTATTACGGTGGAAAGAAGATTAAGAAAAAATCAATGAAAACTTTTTTGTCAGTGATTATTCCCTGCTACAACGAAGAAAAAAACCTCAAAAGAGGGGTGTTGGATGAAGTGGAGAATTATTTGAAAAAACAAAAATTCCAAAGTGAAGTTATTATTTCTGATGATGAATCAACTGATGGAAGCTTGGAATTTATCAAAAATTACCTCGAACTTCATCCACGTTTTAAACTTCTTCAAAACAAACATGCCGGTAAGCCTTTCGCCATTAGAGCAGGAGTACAAAAAGCTCAAGGAGAAATTATTTTATTTACGGACATGGATCAATCCGCTCCCATAAAAGAGTTTGATAAACTTTTACCCTTTTTCAAAAAGGGGTTTGAGGTGGTTATTGGTTCTCGAGGTCAAAAAAGAGAAGGTTTTTCTATTTTAAGATTAATTGGTTCTAATGTTTTTCGTCTGATTAGACAACGGCTTCTTTTAAAAAACATTATTGATACCCAATGTGGCTTTAAGGCTTTTAAAAATAAAGTCGCCAGAGATCTTTTTTCTCGTTTGCTGATTTTCAAAGAGGCTAAAAAAACTAAAGGTTGGAAAGTTGGGGCTTTTGATGTGGAGCTCCTTTTTATCGCCCAAAGAAGAGGCCTTAAAATAGCCGAAGTCATTATGGCTTGGCAAGACAAAGATGTCAGGGGGGAGAAAAAGTATTTTAAGGAATCAAAAGAAATGGTGATGGAAATTTTAAGAGTTAAATTCAATGACTTAATGGGAAAATATGGTTAAAAAATTTAAAAACGGGCAAAAGAAGTTTATTATTTTTGGTTTATTAATCATCGCTTTATTTTTTGTTGTCCGTTTGGTCAATTTAACCATTCTGCCCATTTTTGCCGATGAGGCTATTTATATTCGTTGGTCACAAGTCATGAGGGCCGAGCCGACCTTACGTTTTTTGCCTCTTTCCGATGGCAAACAACCTCTTTTTATGTGGCTAACCATTCCTTTTTTAAAAATTTTTTCTGATCCACTTTTGGCTGGTCGGTTTTTGTCGGTTTTAGCTGGTTTAGGTTCTTTAGTCGGTATTACTTTGATTGCCTGGTTGTTATTTAAAGAAAAGCGAATAGTTTTAATGACGGCTCTTTTTTATGCCGTGGTGCCTTTCTTTGTTTTTTTCGATCGACTGGCTTTAGTTGACTCGCTTCTGGCAATGTTTAGTCTTTGGCTTTGTGGCTTGAGCTTGTTACTGATCCGCTATCAAAGGTGGGATTTGGCGATGGTGACCGGAATGATTTTAGGGGGAGCTTTGTTGACCAAATCGCCGGCTATCTTTTTTGCCCTTTTTTTGCCGGCTGCTTTGTTATCCTCCTTCGCCCCGCTTAGCGGGGCTTCGGAAGGATTTCGCTCCACGAAGGAGGAGAAGATACCACGAATGTCAATTCGTGGAGCTTCATTTTTGCCTTTTAAGAAGAAAAATAATTTCTTAAAAATTTTAGCTTTGTGGATGATTGTTTGGCTTTTTGGTTTTGGTCTTTATAATTTCTTACTGCGCTTGGGTCCCGGTTTCCAAATGATTGCTATTCGCAATAAAGATTACCTTTTCAGTTTGAAAGAAATTTTGTCTCATCCGCTGGATCCTTTAAAACCTCACTTTGGCGATTTACGCCAATGGTTGCCCAATTTATTAACCTGGCCGATATTCTGGGCTAGCATAGGGGGAATTTTGGTGGGTTTGCGGAAAAAACTAAAAATCACCCTATTTTTATTGATTTGGTTTGTCATTCCTCTTTTGGCCCAAGCGGTTTTTGCCAAAGTTTTCACCCCTCGCTACATTCTTTTTACCGTTTGGCCGCTTTTGCTTTTTGCGGCCTTTTTCTTGGATTGGCTTTGTGTGAAAATGAAACGGAAATCTTGGATAATAATCATTTTATTCTTAATTTTCCTTATTCCTGCCTTTAATTATGATTGGTTACTTTTGTTTAATCCGGAAAGGGCACCCTTGCCCAGAAACCTTCGTAATGGTCATTTAGAGGAGTGGACGGCTGGACAAGGTCTTAAGGAAAGCGCTGTCTTTTTTAAAGAAAGAGCAAGAGATGGCTCAGTTTTTGTGGGGACAGAAGGTTTTTTTGGAACTCTACCTGATGGTTTGCAGATTTATCTTGAAGGAGTAGCTAATATTCGGGTGATTGGTGTTGGCTGGCCGGTGGTAGGGGTTCATCCTAGTTTAGTTAATTCCTTGGTGGACAATGAGGTTTATCTTTTAGTCAATCAAAGTCGTTTAAACTTATTGCCGCAAAATAATGGTTTGATGTTAGTCAGGGAATACCCTAAGGCAGCCTGGCCGGATGGCCATCGGGATAAATTATTACTATTTCAACTTGATAAAAATTATTGGCAATCAAAGAGGCAATAGATGAAGAAATTTTTTAAAAACATTAAGATAAAATCTTACTGGTGGATAATCTTAATTGTTTTGATGGCTTTGCCCACTTTTTGGCGTTTGTTGGGCCCAGGTTATTTTTCGATGCACGATGATTTACAGATTGGTCGCCTTTACCAAATGGATTTATGTTTTCTCGATGGACAAATCCCTTGCCGTTGGGTTCCCGACATGGGTTACGGCTATGGTTATCCGCTTTTTAATTACTATCCGCCCTTGCCTTATTATGTGGGAGAAATTTTTCATCTTTTGGGGTTTTCTTACATCAATGCTATTAAAATTTTATTTATTTTGGGATTAATCTTCTCCGGTATTTTTGCTTATTTGTTAGGTAAAGAATTATGGGGTAAATATGGCGGTTTGGTGGTGGCCGCTTTTTATCTTTATGCCCCTTATCATGCGGTTGATGTTTATATCAGGGGAGCAATGAATGAATTTTGGGGTCTGGTTTTTTTCCCAGCCGTTTTTTGGGCAGTTTACAAGTTTATTAAACAACAAAGTAAGATTTTTCTTTTTTGGCTGGCTTTTTTCTTAGGTTTACTTTTTTTGTCACACAACCTCATGGCCTTTTTCATTTTACCATTTTTAGCTGTCTGGGTAGTCTTTTTAATTTGGTATTTGAAAAAAAACTATAAATTAATCTGGTGGTTGATTTTAGGTGGAATCTGGGGTTTAAGCTTATCTGCCTTTTTTACCTTGCCGGTTATTTTTGAGAGGAAATTTGTTCATGTCGAAACGATGTTTATCGGTTATTTTAATTATTTGGCTCACTTTGCTACGGTTAATCAACTTTTTTTCAGCCGCTTTTGGGGTTTTGGTGCTTCGGTTTGGGGGCCGGAAGACGGCATGCCTTTTCCCATTGGCCAGTTACATTGGTTTTTGGGTTTAGTTTCTTTGTTAGTTTTCCTTTTTCTTTTTTTCCGGCAAAAGAAAAAGAAAAAAAATAATAACCTGATAAAGACAACAGTTCTAATTGGTCTATTTTTTATTTTCTTTCTTGGAACGGCTTTTTTAGCTCATCAGCGTTCTAGCTTTATCTGGCAGTTTTTGCCGATTTTGGCTAACATGCAATTTCCCTGGCGTTTTCTTGCCTTTGCCTCATTTTTCGTTTCTATTTTATCCGGTAGTTTTTTCTTTTTAATCAAAAATGAGAAAAAAGGATTAGTTTTAGCCTTGATAATGATTTTGGGAATCATGGCTTTTAATTTTAATTTTTTCCGACCAGAGAAAATTCTCAAAATTACCGACCAGGAAAAACTTTTTTCCGCCAAAGGCTGGAATAAACTTCAAACTGATGCCATTTTTGATTATTTGCCAATTTATGCTCCTCAACCACCGGGTAGCCCGGCTCCGGGGAAACCATTTTTTGTTAGAGGAGAAGGCGGGGAAATTAAAAATTTTCGCAAAAGGACTAACTGGCAAAAATTTGAAGCCGAAGTTATTTCGGAAAGCTTACTAAGGTTGCCTCTTTATGATTTTCCCGGTTGGCAGGTTTTGGCCAACGGCCAGCCGGTGGCGATTAATCACGAGAATGAACTGGGCTTAATCACCATCAGATTAAGAGAAGGTCATTATCAGATTGAAGCCAGATTAAGAAATACGCCTGTCAGAAAAGTGGGTAATTATTTTTCCTTAATGGCCTGGTTGGGGATGATGGGATTTGTGATAAAATACAAACATGGTAGAGCTGACAGGGGTACCCGAAATTGATTTGGCGACGGTTAAGGGACGGGCGATTAAAGGAATTGCTGCTTTAACTGGAAGAACTTTTCTTCTTCAGATTATTTCCTTTTTCGGTTTTTTCCTTTTAACGGTTTTTCTTGGTCAAGAAGAAATCGGTTTATTTTTTGCCATTTCGGAGCTGGTCGCCATTTTGGGTTATTTTTCCGATGTCGGTTTGGCGGCGGCTTTAATTCAAAAAAAAGAAAAACCAAAAGTTGAGGACATCCGCAGTACTTTTACCATCCAACAAATTTTGGTTTTAACGCTTTTAGTCATTGTTTTTGTCCTTTCACCCTGGTTAAGACGTTTCTATAATATCGATTCCACCGGTTTTTTTCTTTTGGTTTCTTTGTTGATTGGCTTTTTTCTGGCTTCTTTAAAAACAGTTCCTTCGGTTTTATTGGAAAGAAAATTAAAATTTGATTTATTGGTGGTGGTGGAAATTGTCGAATCATTTCTCTTTTACGGTTTGGCGGTTTTTTTGGCCTGGCAGGGTTGGGGAGTGGCCAGTTATGCTTGGGCAGTTTTAGCCAGAGGTGTGGCCGGTGTCATTTTAATTTATTGTTTTTCTCCTTGGCCGGTAGGCTTGGCTTTTGAAAAAGACTCATTGCGTCATCTTTTAAAATTTGGCGTGCCTTATCAGGCCAACACTTTTTTGGCGGTGATTAAAGACCGCTTGATGAATGTTTTTCTTTGGAAAATTATTGGCGCTTCTGGGGTCGGTATTTTGGGTTGGGCGCAAAAATGGGCCCAAATGCCCCTGCGTTTTGTCATGGATGCCGTGATGAAGGTGACCTTTCCAGCTTATGCCCGGATGCAAGCCGATAAAAAAGAATTAAAAAAGGCAGTCGAGAAAACGCTGTTTTTTCTGGGCTTAATTATTTTTCCTCTTTTGGTGGGAATTACTGTTTTAGCCCAACCCCTAGTTCATTTAATTCCCAAATATGGTAAGTGGGAAATCGCCTTGATAGCTCTCTACCTTTTTTTAGTTAACAGTTTTTGGGCGGCCGTAACGACGCCTTTAATGAACGCTTTAACCGCGGTTGGCAAAATTAAAATCGTTTTTAAACTAATGGTGATGTGGACAGTTTTAACCTGGATTATTTACCCGATTTTAGCCATTAAATACGGCTTTAACGGAGTGGCCTTGGGAGCTGCTTTGGTTTCTTTTAGCTCGGCGATTGCCATTTGGTTGACCAAGAAATATATTGATTTTAAATTTTTTGCTCCTTTACTAAAACCCACTATTGGTTGTCTGACGATGGGTCTTGGCCTTTTGTTTTTAAGAAATTTTTTGCCTTTAAATATTTTCAGCTTAATTTTATCGATTTTTATCGGCGGTTTGTTTTATGGCGGTTTGGTTTTTTTAATGGTCGGGAAATCTTTGATGGTTGATGTCAAAAAACTCTTTTATGCCTTCAAAAATCATTAAATTATTAATTGCCTTAATTTCTCTTGTTATCTTTTCTTTTTTATTTTCCCAAAATTCTTTGGCTTTAGAAAATAGTTTTGTCAACATTGTTAATCCGGTCAGGGGTAAAGATTTTTGGGGACTAAAAGAGCAAGAACCTTTAACGGCAGTTAAGGAGCAACTAAGACTTATCCAGGAGAATAATTTTGCTGCCACTTGGTTATTGCGACCTGATGCCATTTTTGATTCGCAAATGGTCGATTATTTTAAGAGTTTTCCGGCAGACCAAGAATTAGGTCTTTTTCTTGAAGTCACTCCTACCTGGGCAACTCAAGCCAAAGTCGATTATCACCAAGATGTTTTATGGCACTACGCCAACAGCGCCTTTTTATCTGGTTATACCGTTGAAGAAAGAAAGATTTTAATTGATGATGTTTTTGCCAATTTTAAGAAAATTTTTGGTTATTATCCTCAATCTGTCGGGGCCTGGCATATTGATGCTAAATCGCTGGAATACATGCAGAAAAAGTATAGTCTCACCGGGGCTTTGATTTGCGCCGACCAATTTTTGACGGATGATTATCAGCTTTGGGGTGCTTGGTGGGGTGTTCCTTATTATCCTTCTTCCTACAATACTTTCATCCCCGCTCAATCAGTAAAAAACAAGTTAAACTTGGTAGTTTTCCAGTGGGCGGCTCGTGATCTGGTTAATGGTTATGGTGGGGGTGGCCGGGAAAGTTCTTTTAGTGTTCAAGCTAATGATTACTTAGGTCATCAATTAACAACTAATTATTTCAAGAAATTAGTCGAGGTTTATCTTGGAGAAAATCAAAACCCTTTCAGACAACTGACCATTGGTTTGGAAAATGATTATTCTTGGGAAAAATACGGTCAAGAATATCGCAATCAATTAAGGTTTATTAAAGAAAAAAGTTTTCAGACAGTTTCAATGAATAAATTTTCCCAATGGTATCAAAAACAATTTCCCCAACTTTCACCATCAATGGAAATTAAAGGGGACAATCCTTTAGGAAGTGGGAAAAAAGCAATTTGGTTAATGTCGGTTTACGGCCGGCTGGGGATATTAGAAGAAAATGGAGAAAAAAAGATTATTGATTGGCGGCTTTACAATGAAAAATGGGCGGAGCCTTATTTAGAAGTAGCCAACCAGAGTCGTCGACTTAATCTTAGCCTGCCAGCCAAAATTGATACCATTCGTTTCCCTAATCAAGCCAAGCCTTTAAATGAAAATCCAGGAAATTTAATTCAGCAAAAAATCAACTTGCCTTTTCAGACGCCGAGGGTGGTTTTTTTATTGATGGTAACCATTTTCTTAATCTTCTTGATAATATCTTTTAAATTAAATAAATGGTTTGGTTTGTTGATGTTTTTAGGAGTAGGTACTCAAGCTTTAACCATGATTAAAAGTGGACTGCTATCTTCTTTTGGTATGGGTTTTTGGGGGCCCAATGGGCATGATGGGATTTGGCATCTGGCTTTAATCAATGAGTTAATGAGAAATTTTCCTCCTCAAAATCCAGTTTTTGCCCAGTTTAATTTATTAAACTATCATTGGTTATTTGATTTACTGGTCGCTTTAATTAATAAAATCACTCTTATTCCAACTCTCAACCTTTATTTCCAAATTTTCCCCATAATTTTTTCGGGATTTTTAGGAATTTTAATTTATCTTTTCGTTAAGAAATGGACAAAAAATAATCTTGCCTCGCTGTTGGTTGTCTTTTTTGCCTATTTTGGGGGAAGTTTTGGTTGGATTGTTACTCTCCTGCGTGGTCAAGGAATTGGAGGAGAATCCATGTTTTGGGCAAACCAATCGATTTCTTTTTTAATTAATCCACCCTTTGCTCTTTCGCTATTGTTAATCCTTTTTGGGTTTTACTTGTTTTTAGATTATCAAAAAAAGCCAACAAAAAAACTATTGTTAATTTTAAGCCTAATTTTTGGCTTGGTGATTGGTGTTAAAGCCTATGGAGGGATAATTATTCTTTCAGGTTTATTTTTGGCGGCTTTTTGGGAATGGCTGATAAATAAAAAATTTCAAACCACCAAAGTTTTTTTGGGGACTTTATTGGTGAGTTTGATTATCTTCTTGCCCAATAATCGAGGAGCAACCTCGCTTTTTGTCTTTTTGCCTTTTTGGCTACCTCACACGATGGTTGATTTTCCTGACCGTTTAGGTTGGCTGCGTTTAAGCCAAGCTCGTCAGGCTTATTTAGCCACCGGTAATTGGTTGAAGTGGTTGCCGGCTGAAGGTTTGATTTTAGCCATCTTCTTTTTAGGCAATTTAGGGGTAAGAATTCTAGGATTGGGGAAATTTTTCTCATGGTTGAAAAATTGGAAAAAAATTGATTCTTTTCGAATAGTTTTCTTGGGTTGTCTTTTAACCAGCGGGATAATTCCTCTTTTGTGGGTACAAAAAGGCAATCCCTGGAACACGGTTCAATTTTTCTATTATTTTTTAGTCTTTTTCGGCCTTTTAGCAGCTTGGGGAATTGGGGAATTTTTATCAACCAAAAGAAAATGTTGGAAAATATTTATCGTTGTTTTGGTTATTCTGTTAACTTTGCCGACCACCCTGGGGACATTAAAACATTATTTGCCTTACCGGGCTCCGGCCAGAATTAGTTTTGACGAGCTTGAAGGTTTAGCTTTTTTGAGAGATCAACCTGAAGGTATTGTTTTAACTTATCCTCATGATTATAAACTTAGAGAAAGAGCCGAAGCACCAAAACCGCTTTATACTTATGAAACAACGGCTTATGTTTCTGCTTTTAGTAATAAGGAGATTTTTTTAGAAGATGAAATGAATTTGGAAATTATCGGTGCTAATTGGAGACCAAGAAGAAGTCTAGAAGAACAGTTTTTTACCGCTCATGATGAAGAATGGGCGAGAAATTTTTTAAGAGAAAACAATATTAAATATGTCTATCTAACTAATGACCAAAAATTTGAAGTAGGTGACTATCAAATTGGTTTAGAAAAAATTTTTGAAAATGGAGAAATTAAAATTTTTAAAATGAAAACAAATGAATAAGAAAATCTATTGGCTCCTTTTTACTTTCGTTATTCTTTTAGGGCTTTTTTTAAATTTCTATCGGCTGAGGGCTACGCAAAACTTCTTTTATGACGTGGCTCGAGATATGGAAGTTGTTAGACAAATGATTGTCGAAGGGAAATTAACCTTATTAGGACCACAAACCTCTTTTGGCCTTAACAGCCCTTTAGAAACTTATTTTGGCCCCCTTTATTATTATTTAGTGGCCCCAGCCTTATTATTTAGTCGTCTCGATCCTTTGGGTCCGGCGATTTTAACGGCCTTTTTTAGTTTTTTGGGCGCCATCTTATTTTTTCTTTTTTTAAGGAAAATCGTTGCCAACCGTTGGCTAGCCCTTTTTGGTTTTTTCTTCTATTTGATTTCACCTTTAACAATTGAATATTCTCGTTTCCCTTGGAACCCAAATTTTCTACCCTTTTTCTCGGTTTTAATTTTGATTTTTCTAAATATTTTTTTAATTAGTAAAAAATGGTTTTTGATAATGATTTTAGGTTTTCTTTCTGGCTGTCTTTTCCAACTTCATTATGTTGCTGCCGGTTTGATTTTGGCTTTATTAATTAGTCTTTTTATTTTTAATCCTCAAAAAATTTTCTCCCGTCTATTTTTTTGGATTTCAGGTTTTATCTTGGGTATTTTGCCGATAATTTTTTTTGAGATAAGGCATAGTTTTTTTCTCACTAAAAGTATGATTAAAAACTTGGCTGTTAATAATAATAATCTTTGGTTTTCCTTAGCTAGAGTTTGGGTTTATTTACAAACTTTTTTGGCAAGATTTTTTGGCCTTGATAATTATTCAACCGTGATGATGGAAAGAAGTCATTCGATGACAAGCTTAGTTTTAATTTTTATTTTTATTGGCCTTTTAATTTTTCTCTGGCTTGATAAAAAAGAAGAAAAAGAAAGAAAGATAATTTTGTTTTTAACCTTAGGACTGTTTTTTGGTTTGATTTTTGCTTCTTTTTACAGCCAATTCCAAAAAGAACGCATTGAGGATCGTTATCTATTGCCGCTTTTACCAATCTTAGTTATTTTTATTGTTCTTTTTACTCAAAAAATAACCAAAAAATTAGCCAGTTTTAATCATTTATTAAGATATATTTTTTTGGTTTTTTTCTTTTCATTTTTTATAGCGTTATCTTTATCGGCTTTTAAAAAAGATTGGCAAATAGTCAATCGAAAAATTTCGATTGATTTTAATAATGTTAATCTTCAGGGTGCCAAACAAATTGCCATGATTATTACCAACGATGTTTCTCAAAATAATTTTCAGAATAAATTTAACATTGCCAATATTGTTGATGGTAATACCCGAGCGATTTATTATCGGTATTTTTTAAATGTTTTAGGTCAAAAGCCAATGAATATTGAGGTTTACCCTGAGGCTAAAATTCTTTATGTCATCAGTGATAAAGGTGATTCAGAAACTATTAATTATTCTGTTTGGGAAATTACTTCTTTCCGTCCCAAAAAAATCAGCCAAAAATGGAATACCGATTATCAGGTAAAAATTTATCGCCTCGAAAACTAGTTTTTTAGGGTGGTTTTTTGGTAAAATCTAAGTATGCCGAAAATATCAGTTGTTATCAACACTTGGAATGAAGAAGAAAACATCAAAAGATGTTTACAATCAGTTCGAAGAATAGCTAACGAGATTATCGTTGTTGATATGTATTCTAAAGATAGAACGGCCGCGATTGCCAAAAAATTGGGAGCAAAAGTTTTTTTCTATAAATATCTGTCTTATGTCGAGCCGGCCAGGAATTTTGCTATTAGTAAAACGACCGGTGATTGGGTTTTAATTTTGGATGCTGATGAAGAAATCTCACCCTTTTTAGCCAAAAGGCTCGAAGATTTGGCCCAAAATTCTGAAGAAGTAACTTATTTTCGCTTGCCCCGCAAAAATATTATTTTCGGTAAATGGATAAAGCATTCCCTCTGGTGGCCGGATTATAATATTCGCTTTTTCAAAAAGGGCCATGTTCGCTGGTCAGAAAAAATTCACAGTGTGCCTCTGACTCGCGGAACGGGCAAAGATTTTGAGGCCAAAGAAACCAACGCCATTATTCATTATCACTATCAATCAATTTCTCAATACTTAGAAAGATTAAATCGCTACACTAAGATTCAGGCCGAAGATTTGGTTGAAGCTGGCTATAAATTCGACTGGCAGGATATGCTTAGGAAACCAATGGGTGAGTTTTTAAGCCGTTTCTTTGTGGGGGAAAGCTATAAAGACGGGCTTCATGGATTGGTTTTGTCTCTTTTGCAAGCTTTTTCTGAACTGATTAAATATCTTAAGGTTTGGGAAAAAGAAAATTTTGGCGATCAGGAGATTAACACTTATCATCAAGTTTTGGAAGAAAACATCAATGACTATCTTCACTGGCAGATCAAATCTTCAAGTTTAATCAGAAAGATTCGTCTAAAAATTAAGAAAAAAATTTAGATATGGTAAAACGGACATGGAAAAAATTGCTATTGTTATTCTTCACTTTTTAGGAAAGGATTTGACCTACCAGTGTTTGCATTCGATTGAACAGTTGGAATGTAAAAATTTAAAGCTGGAGGTGATGATTGTTAACACTAATCCAAGAGAAAACCTGAGAGATTTAGCTAATCGATTTAAAAAATTTATTTTTCTTGATACCAAAAAAAATTTAGGTTTTACTGGTGGTAATAACTTTGGTATAAGGAAAGCCTTGGAGAATAAATCTGATTTTGTTTTTATTCTTAATAATGACACTGTTGTAGACAAGAACTTTTTGATTGAACTCTTAAAGACAGCTGATTCAGATAAAAAAATTGGTATCTTAGGGTCTAAGATTTACTTTGCCCCAGGATGTGAATTTCATCAAGAAAGATACCAAAAAAAAGACCAAGGGAAAGTGATTTGGTACGCCGGAGGGCTGATTGATTGGTCTAATGTTGTTTCTTCTCATCGTGGGGTGGATGAAGTTGACCATGGTCAATACGATTCTCCCGGTGAGACTGATTTCGTTTCCGGTTGTGCCATGTTGGTGAAAAAAGAGGTTTTTCAAAAAATCGGTCTTTTTGACGAAAAATATTTTCTCTACTGGGAGGATGTTGATCTTTGCCAGCGGGCAAAGATCGCCGGTTTTATGGTCATTTTCGTTCCTCAGGCTAAAATTTGGCATGTTAACGCAGGCTCCAGTGAGATTGGGGGAAAACTACATGATTATTATATGACTAGAAATCGATTGCTTTTCGGCTTCAAATATGCTTTGTTAAAAACAAAAATGGCTTTGTTGAAAGAAAGTCTAAAGAAAGCAGTAGGGGGCCGTTATTGGCAAAAAATCGGCATTAGAGATTTTTATTTTAAAAAATTTGGCCAAGGTAGTTTTCAGACCCACGAAATGATAAAATAGATAAAAATGACCGAAGAGGAATTGAAAGAGTATAAAAAATCACCGAACTGGAAAATAGTTTTTGAAAATGCCTTTAACGGCCTTCTTTTTGCCTTCAAAACACAAAGAAATTTTATAGCTCATTTCATTATCTCTTTTTTAGTTATCGCTCTAGCCGTTTGGCTAAAGATTACTTTTGGAAGATTGCTGATTTTGCTTTTATTAATTCTTTTTTGTCTCGTTGTGGAAATGGCTAATACCGTGGTGGAGAAGACTGTCGATCTAATCACTGATAAATGGAATCCAAAAGCTAAAATTGCTAAAGATTTGTCTGCAGGAATGATGCTTTTGGCTTCTTTAGGTGCCGTGTTAGTTGGCCTGTTAATTCTTTTTCCACCTTTATGGCAAAAGCTTTTTGGCTAAAAAAAATGAAGCTCCACGCCCCACTTCGTGTGACATGGTATCTTCTCCTCCTTCGTGGAGCGAAATCCTTCCAAAGTCCGCCAACTGGCGGACGAAGGAGGATAGATTTCAAGTCTTGGTTTAATCAAGAAAAAAAAGACCTGAAAGATGACTTCTTTTTATATCCCAAAAGAAAATTTTTATTCCTAGCTTTGGGCATCTATTCTCTTTTCTTTTTTATCTTCAGGCTTTGGACAGCAACTTCTTTTAAAAGAGTAAGTTATTGGGATAATTTGATTGTCCAAAGGATGTCTTTGTTAAGAAATTCCTTTTTAGATAATTTTTTTAATTTCTCAACTAATTTTGCCTCGGGCTATTTTATCATCATTGCCTTTTTAATTTTGGCATTTTTCCTTTTCAGAAAAAAAAGAAAAAAGGCAGTGATGGCTGTTTTATTGACTCTCATTGGAAGTAGTTTATTTATTTATTTATTTAAGACGATGTTTAGCCGTGAGAGACCTTTTGGCTGTCTTACGGGTAAAGACTGCTTTTCTTTTCCCTCCGGTCATGCCACCATTGCCCTTTACTTTTATGGGATGTTATTCCATCTTATTAACCGTTTTGTCAGATTGAAAAAAATTGTGGGTTGGCTTTTAGGTTTATTTTTTGCCTTTTTGATTTTATTAATTGCTTTTAGCCGAGTTTATCTTGGCTATCATTATCCAACCGATATCGTCGGTGGTTTTTTTCTGGGTGGCATTTTTCTTTTAGTGGCGGCGATTTTAGTTGACTTTTTATACCAGTGAAGAAAATTAATCTTTCCGTTATTATTATTGCTAAAAACGAAGAACAGATGATTGAAGATTGTTTAAAATCCATTAATAATTGGACTGATGAAATTTTGGTCATTGATCATGCTTCAACTGATAGAACTATTGATATTGCGAAAAAATATAGGGCAATAGTTAATTCTTTGCCAAGTGAGACAACCTTTTCCCAACTAAGAAATAAAGGCCTCAATGAGGCAAATGGAGATTGGATTTTTTATTTAGATGCTGATGAAAGAGCGACTGATAATTTGAAAAAGGAAATAGGAAAAGTTATTAGTAGTCCTAAATTTTTTGCCTACGTTGTTCCAAGAAGGAACTTTTACTTAGGTAGAGAAGTTCGTTTTGGCGGGGCTTATCCAGATTATGTTAAAAGACTATTTAAAAAAAATAAGCTTAATGGATGGAAGGGTGACTTGCATGAAGAGCCAATTTTTGAAGGCCAATTAGGCCACCTTCGGGAACCAATGATTCATATCACCCATCGTGATTTATCTTCAATGGTGGAAAAGACTCGCAAATGGTCGACAATCGAGGCTCAACTTTTATATGACGCTGGACATCCGCCAATAACTTGGTGGCGGATTTTAAGGATGATGTTTGTTGAATTTTGGGAGCGGGGTATTAAAAAACAGGGTTGGCGGGATGGAACTGTCGGTTGGATTGAAATTATTTTTCAGATGTTTTCCAGGTTTATTACTTATGCAAGATTATGGGAGATGCAAAACAAAAAATGAAAGCAGGAATCTACGATCCATACCTGGATACTTTGGGGGGCGGTGAGCGATACACCATGACTGTGGCTTATTGTTTGAGCCAAAGTGGCTATCAAGTTGATGTTTTTTGGGATGATAATTCGATAAAGCCGAAAATTGAAGAAAGGTTGGGTATAAAAGTTGAACAGATAAATTTTGTCCCCAATATCTTCAATAGAGACTCTAAAACAGGCAAAAAAGAATTAAAAAATTATGATTTAATTTTCTTCCTTTCTGATGGAAGTATCCCCTTTTTATCCAGTAAGAAAAATATTTTACATTTTCAGGTTCCTTTCCACGATATTGACGGGGAAAGTTTATTAAATCGGATTAAGTTAAGAAGAGTGAATACTGTTGTCTGTAATTCCAATTTCACAAAAAGATTTATTGATAAGGAATATGGTGTTAATTCATTGGTGATTTATCCGCCGGTTGATATAGGAGCTTTTAAATCACTTAAAAAAGAAAATATTATTTTAAGCGTCGGACGTTTTACCGATTTACTGCACAACAAGAGACAAGATGTTTTAATAAACGAATTTAAACGAATGATTAAATCTAATTTAAGTGAATTTATTAAGGAATGGAAGTTAATTATTGCCGGAGGAGATAAAGAAGGTAAGGAATTTGTGGCTAAATTAAAAAAGATGGCCAAAGGCTATCCGATTGAAATTATTACCAACCCCCGGTTTAATTATTTAAAGCGCTTATATGGTCAAGCTAAAATTTTTTGGACAGCTGCCGGTTTTGGTATTAATGAGGATAAAGAGCCGGAAAAGGTGGAACATTTTGGCATTACCACGGTAGAAGCCATGGCCGCTGGTTGTGTGCCGGTGGTTATTCGGAAAGGCGGCCAGCCGGAAATTGTCAATGAGGGGAAAAATGGTTTATTATGGAAAAAAGTTGAGGAATTGGCTGAAAAAACTGCAAGTTTAATCAAAAAACCAAAAGTTTTGGCTAAATTAGCTAAAGAGACAGGGAAGCGGGCTAATGATTTTTCTCAAGCTCGATTTTGCCAGCAATTGATGGGGATAATTAGATAAAATGAAAAAATTCTTTCTCAAATGGATTTTAATCGGCCTTCTTTTAAGGTTGATTCTGATGCCTTTCACCGCTCATTCGGATATGACCGCGTTGGATTTGGGCGCTTTTGTCATTTCGCAAAAAGGTGAATTTTTGACCTTTTATGACTATCTTTCTAAATTAGAAAAAGCCAACCCCTTGGTAAATCTTTATGGAGTTGGTCTTTTTAATTATCCACCGTTGGCTTATTTAACTCCCGCTTTATTCATGGCGATTTTAAGCCCCTTTTATAATTTTTCCGCTAATTATGTTTTTATGACTGGTATGGACAAAATTTTTCAAACTGCCGAGCTTTTTAAAACAATATTTTTATTGAAATTACCCTATTTGTTGTTCGATTTCTTGTTAGCTTATCTGCTTTTCAAAATTTTTAAGGAAAAAGGCAAGACCGCTTTTAAAATTTGGATGCTTAACCCGTTGACTTTATATTCAACTTTTGCCATGGGGCAGTTTGATATTATGCCTACTTTATTGGTGGTGGCAGGAATATTTTTTGCTTTCAAGAACAAGAAGTGGTTGGCGGTAGCGATGTTGGGAATTGGTGGGGCCTACAAGATGTTTCCTTTATTATTTTTACCCATTTTTGTTCTACTTTTAGATAAGGGCTTTTGGCGTCGAGTTTGGTTGTTTACTGTTGGCCTTTTGCCCTACTTGTTGATTATTGCGCCCTACTTTTTGTTTTCACCGATGTATCGTCAGATGGCTTTTTTGGCCAATCAAACAGAGAAAATGCTTTATATGAAATTACCTCTATCCGGGGCGGAATATCTTTCCGTTTTTCTGGTTGGTTATTTTACTCTTTTGATCTTGGCGGCTAAAAGTAAGTTCCAAAAAGATAGCCTTTGGCGTTTTGGCTTGGTCTTGATGCTTTTGTTTTTTACCGTGACTCATTACCATCCTCAATGGTTTTTGTGGATAGCTCCTTTTTTCGTTTGGTTTTGGCTTGAAGGTGGTGTTAAATATCGACCCTACCTTTTTTTGCTTTTTAGCTGTTGGTTTTTAATCACTTTATTTTTCGAGCCATCTTTACATCTTGGCCTATTTGCGCCGATTGCTCCTGGATTATTGAAGATGGGTAGTTTAACCAATTTGGTTGGTCGTTTTTTTGATATTTTTCTGATTAAAAGCTTGATTAGAAGTTTTTTTGCTGCTGTGGCTATCTTTTTGAGCTTTCATCTGCTTTCTGAAAGGAAAGGTTAGTGAAAAGATTTTTTTCTAAAACCTGGCCAATTTTGCTTATCTTGGGTTTGGTTTTTGTTTTTTTCTGGAAATTTTTTCTTAAGGGTTTGATGCCGATGCCGGCGGATATTACCGTCGGCCTTTACTTTCCCTGGCTGGACTACAAATGGGGTTTCCCGACCGGCGTGCCGGTAAAAAATCCCTTGCCTTCAGATATTCCTTCGCTTGTGTATCCTTGGCGAATGTTGGTGGTGGAGAGTTTGAAAAATCGAACTTTGCCCCTATGGAATCCTTTTTATTTTGGTGGTATGCCCTTGCTGGCTAATTTTCAATCGGCGACTTTTTCCTGGGTTAATCTCTTTTTTTTCTTTTTGCCTGCCATTAAAGCTTGGAGTATAGGAGTTATAATTCAACCTTTATTGACGGTCTTTTTCACCTTTCTTTTTCTGCGTCATTTGAAAATTAATAAAATCGCTTCTCTTTTGGGGGGAATCGTTTTTGCTTTTTCTGGGTTTTCTTTGATGTGGCTTGAATATAATGTCCATGGTCATACGGCCATGTGGTTGCCACTTTTATTATTGGTGGTGGATCGGATTGTTGAAGACAGAAAAATAAAATGGGTTTTGGGTGGCAGTTTATTTTTGGCTTTATCGATTTTCGCTGGCTATCCCCAGATTGTTTTTTACTCACTAACTGCCACTGGTTTTTATGCAGTTTTCCGTTTGTTTGGGGTTTGGCATAAGCAAAAAAGTTTTAAAAAGATTATTCAATCTTTATTGCTGTTAGGTTCATTCGTAGTTTTGGGTGTTTTACTCTCGGCGGTCCAATGGTTGCCAGGTTATGAAACCATGAGACTTTCGGTTCGGGAGATTGATCCCATTGCTTCTTTGTCTTCAGGTGGTTTTTTACCTTGGCAGAATTTAGTGACTTTTTTAGCGCCTGATTTTTTTGGCAACCCAGCAACTTATAATTTTTGGGGCAAGCCTTGGTATGACAATTTTGCTTTGTATGTTGGAATTTTGCCTCTAATTTTGGTGGCTTTAGCAATTTTTGGAAGGAGAAGCAAAGAGACTTGGTTTTTTGTTTTTTTGGTGGTTTTTGCTTTGTTTTTAGCTTTGCCAACGCCATTGGGAAAATGGGTGGCCAACCTTGGAATTTACGGAGTTAAATCAATTTCCGCCAGAATTATTTTTCTTTTGGATTTTAGTTTGGCTATTTTAGCAGCTTTGGGGTTGGACTATATTTTAAATAATGGATCCTGTCTCACATTTTCTCCCGTCCGACATCCTCGCTTCGCTGCGGGTGCTCGACGGGAGCCCCTCTATGTGAGCCACCCATTAATGTGGACCTTGTTAATTTTTATAATTATCTTTCTTGGTCTTTGGGGTTTTGTTTTTTCGGCCGGAAAATTTTTCCCTCAAGCCATCTGGTTACTTAATCTGCCGGTGGCTAAAAGAAATTTAATTTTGCCAACCCTGCTTTTCTTTGCTTCAACGGCATTACTCCTTTTCTTAATGATTTTTAAGAGATGGAAATTTTCAAAACTTTTGTTTAGCTGGTTGTTTATAATGTTAATCATTTTTGATCTTTTCCGTTTCGGCTGGAAATATTTACCCTTTGCCAAAAAAGAATTGGTTTTTCCGACCACGCCGGTAATTGAATTTTTACAGAAACAACCAAAACCCTTTGGGGTGAACCCTCAGGGTGAACCCTTTCGAGTGGAATTTGGCGAAGCGATTCCGCAAAATATGTGGATGCCTTATGGTTTAGAATCGGCCGCCGGCTACGACGCCATGGCGCCGTTGCGTTTTACTCAATTTTTAGGCGCGGTAAGAACCGGACGGGCTGATACGCCTTATGGTCGGGTGGCCCAGGTAGAAAATTATGATTCCAAGCTTTTCGACCTTTTAAATATCAAATATGTTTTAGCGGTCAAATATGATGAAAAAGGCATTAGAGTCCCGGAGGGTAAACCAAGACCTGTTTTTAAAAATCCCAAATTTAAGCTGGTTTTTGAGGATAAAACCGTTCAGGTCTATGAAAATAAAAATGTTTTACCACGGGCTTTTTTGGTTCATGATTTTGCCGTTAGGCAAAGTAACCAGGAAATTATTGACCAAATGCTGAAACCCGATTTTGATTTATCAAAAACAGTTGTTTTGGAAGAAAACCCCCCAATAAAATCCATTAAAACAAAAATAAACAAGATTGAATGGTTAGAATACAATCCTGGAAGAATAAAATTAGTTATTGAATCAGACCAGCCGGGATTTTTATTTTTGACCGACAGTAACTACCCCGGTTGGTTGGCTTTTATTGACAGCAAAAAAAATAAAATTTACCGGGCTGATTTTACCTTTTCAGCTGTGGAAATCTCGGAAGGAAAGCATCTAGTTGAGCTTATCTACCAGCCTCAATTGTTTAAAGTAGGTTTATATTTAAGCTTGGGGACTTTAGTTTTTTGTTTGATTTGTTTTTTTAATAAAAAATTTTTTAAATAACTAATTATTTACTATGTTTTATTTAAAGAAGTTTCTGTCGAATAAAAAAGGAATTAATTTTATCCTTATTGGAATAATTCTTTTATTTGCCTTTATTTTTTTCTGGAAAGTTTTTTTAAAAAATTTAATCGTTTTACCGGCGGATATTTTAGTTGGAACTTATTATCCTTGGCGAGATATAATTTGGAATAATTTAATAGCTGGTGTACCAATCAAAAATTTAGAGTTATCAGATGCAATTTCACAATTTTATCCTTGGAAACTGTTTACTATCAATATTTTTAAAATTGGGCAGATTCCTCTTTGGAATCATTTGACTTTATCGGGTTCTCCGTTTTTGGCAACTTATCATTCTGCTGTCTTTTATCCATTAAATCTTCTTTATTTTATTGCTCCTAATATAAATTTTGCTTGGAATCTACAATGTTTTTTACAAATTTTCCTTTCGGCCTTATTTACTTTTATTTTTCTTCGTAATCTCAAAATTCATTGGTTTGGTTCTTTGGTTGGAGCGCTGTCTTTTAGTCTTTCTGGTTATATGATGAACTGGCTAACTTTTGGCCCGGGGAGTCAAGCTGGACTTTGGTTTCCATTAATCTTACTTTCCATAGATAAATTTAAAGAAAAAAAGAATTATCGTTGGTTTCTTTTAAGCACTTTTTCTTTATTAATAATGCTGTTGGCCGGTGATTTTCAGACCTCTTTTTATAGCTTATTAATTATTTTTATTTATGGAATTTTTCGTCGTCAGTTTATTTTTACCTTGTTATTTTTATTTTTTGGATTTTTGTTATCATCTTTCCAACTTTTACCAACAACGGAGCTTTATAATCTTTCTATTCGGGCGGGAGACAATTATATCCAACAGTTTAATTTTGGCATCATTCCTTGGAAAAAATTAATTTTGTTTTTTGTCCCCGATTTTTTTGGTAATCCTACTACCGGTAATTTTTGGGCAGGACATTTTTATTTTGGAGAAATTGGTTATTTTGGAATTTTACCCGTAATTTTAATTTTTATTCTTCTTAAAAATTATCGGAGTAAAGATATTTGGTTTTTTGCTCTTATTTCATTGATTTCTTTGACCCTCATTTTCCCCTTTCCATGGGCTAAATGGCCTTATTTTTTGAGATTACCGCTTCTCTCAAGTTCTTCAGCAAACCGAATGCTTTTTTTGCCTCTTTTTACTTTTTCTGTTTTGGCTAGTTACGGTGGGGATTATCTAGTCAATAACATTAAAAAAATAAATATTTCCAAGATATTAAGATCATTACTTCCGGTTTGGTTGATTTTTATAGCGACTCTTTTGGCGGCTTTAATTTCTTTTGTTCTCTTTAAAAATGCTCAATCGTTGGGTGTGGATATTACTTTGGGAATGAGGAATATTACTGTTTCATTAAGAAATCTAGCCTTTCCTTTTTTATTATTAATTTTATCAACCATTCTGATTTTATTTTTTGTTTTAACAAAAAAGAACTTCTTTCTTTTTTTAATGATTCTGGTTCTTTGTTTTGATCTTTGGCGTTTTGGTTTTAAATATACACCTTTTGTGGATAAAGGTTATGTTTTCCCCCCCACAGAGTCAATCCAATGGGTTAAAAATCAAAAAGGAATTTTTCGTGTCGCCGGCAGCATTCCTTCTAATTTTCTAATGGCCTACAATATTCCTTCAGCCGAAGGTTACGAATCAATTTACCCAAAACGTTATAGTCAATTTATTGGTTTAGTTAATTCTAAAAATCCAAATTTTGGCCCAGGCAGATATATCAATCTTAATATTAGCTCTCCTTTAATAAATCTTTTAAATGTTAAATATATTTTTACTTTAAAGAAAGATGCTGCCGGGAGGCCAGTCGACGACGGAGAGGTTGAACAAATCTTTTTATCTACTAGATTTAAAAAAGTCTTTGAAGAAAAAAAGACAATTATTTTCGAAAATAAAGAATCTTTGCCAAGAGGCTTTTTAGTTTTTAATTATGAATTAGTTAAGTCGGAAAAAGATTTAATCGACAAAATGACTAAAGAAAATTTCGATTTTAGCTTTAGTGTTTTATTGGAGGAAGATTTAGAAGATTTTTCTAAAGATAAGACAAAAAATAATTTTATTAAAGATGTAAATTTTCTTTCTTATACACCAAACAAGATTATCATCAAAGCAAAATCAGACCGACCTGGAGTTTTTGTTTTATTGGATAATTTTTATCCTGGTTGGCAAGCTTTTGTGAACGGAGAAAAAACAAAAATCTATCGGGCTGATTATACCTTCAGAGCCATAAAAGTTCCTCGGGGAGAAAATCAAATTGAGTTTATTTATCGACCTCAATCATTTAAAATAGGCTTATACTTAAGTGGGATAGCTCTATTATTAGTTTTAACGGGATGGATAATTTTTTGGAAAAGAAAGAAACTCTAATAAACAAGTTTGTTTTTAAAAAAAATGAAATTTTCGATTGTAATTCCTAACTGGAACGGTCAAAAATTGCTGGAAAAAAATCTCCCGGCGGTTTTAGCCACTGGCGCTAATGAAGTCATCATTGTTGATAATGGCTCTACCGACGGCAGTGTAGAATTGCTTAAGCAACTAAAAATTAAAAGTTCAATGGTTCGAACCATCGAACTGGAAAAGAATTATGGTTTTAGCTATGCCTGTAATTTGGGAGTAAAAGAGGCTAAAAGTGAAATCGTGGTGTTGCTTAATAATGATGTAGTGCCTGAAAAAGACTTCCTCACACCCCTGGTGGAAGATTTTCAGGCTTCAAAAGTTTTTGCCGTTTCTTTAAACGAACCGCAGTGGAGTTGGGCCAAAGGCCAATGGGTTAAAGGTTTTGTTGAACATCAACCTGGTAAAAAAACTAATAAAGTCCATATCTCTTTTTGGGCTGGCGGTGGTAGTGGCGCTTTTCGTAAATCAGTTTGGGAGAAATTAGGCGGTTTAGATGAGATTTTTGCCCCTTTTTATTGGGAAGATATCGATCTTTCCTACCGGGCTTGGAAAAGAGGCTATCAGGTTTTATGGGAGCCAAAATCTGTAGTTCACCATCAACACGAGAGTACTATTGGTTTCCATTTTTCTAAAAGCTATATTGATTTTATTTCCCAAAGAAACCAACTTCTTTTTGTTTTAAAAAATATTACCAATCTTAGGATGATTACCGAAAATAGAATTTATTTATGGAAAAAATTATTAACCTCAATTGGTTATTGGCGAGTTTTTCTGGCAGTTTGTCTAAAGATACCCATGATTTTACCGAGGTTAATTAAAGAATTTTTAGAAAAAAAAGTTTCTGATGAGCAAGTTTTTAAACAATTTAGTTAAACTGATGAATTTATCAATCATTATTGTCAATTACAACACAAGAGATTTACTTCAGGATTGTCTTAAGTCTATCTATACCCCATACCCTAAACCCTATACCCTTGAAGTGATTGTGATTGACAATGGTTCCACCGATGGCTCGCTTCAATCAATCAATTCATTGAAGTGGCCTAATTTAAGGGTTATTGTGAATAAAAAGAACGAGGGGTTTGCCAAGGCGGTTAATCAAGGTATCAGGCAGTCCAGCGGGAAAAATATCTTGTTTTTAAATTCTGATATTGTGGTTAAAAAAGATGCGTTGGTAAAATTATTGGCTTTTGTTGAAAATCATCCTCAAGCCGGCTTAGTTGGCGGTCGGTTGTTGAATCCTAACGGTTCACCGCAGGGCTCCTGTTTTTTTCTTCCTACTCTTTGGCGGGTAGTTAAAGAATTTTGGTTTGGGAATAAAGGATTTTCAGTGGTGAAAAAATATGTGCCCGAAGGCAGGGGACCATCAGAAGTAGAAGCAGTGACGGGAGCGGTTTTTTTAATTCCACGAAAAATTTTAGCCAAAGTCGGTTTATTGGACGAGCATTATTTTATGTATTTTGAAGATTTGGATTATTGCCGGCGAGCAAGAAAAGCAGGCTTAAAAGTTTTCTACGTTCCTCAAGCGGAGTTTATTCATCATCATGGTCTAAGTGGTAAAAAAATACCGGAAAAAACACAAAAATGGCTGGTTGAAAGCAGTAAAATCTATCATGGTTTATGGAAATATTGGCTTTTAACTTTTATTATTAAAACAGGGAAAAAATGTCACGCAATTTTGGGAAAATCCTAATAGCTTTCTTAGTTGCCTTGATTCTTTTTTTGGGACACAAGGCAAGAGTCTTCCGCTATGATTTTGCCCCTCAGCCCTTAATTGTTTTAGATGAATATAGTTTTGCCTGGCAGGGATTAAGCCTTTTAACTACTGGCATTCCGGTTTCTTGGTCTGGTTTTGAGGTTTATGAAAATCCCTATCCTTTGACTAAAGTTAAAAAGTGGTTTAAGACCAATATTCAGATAGACGGTAAGGAAGTTAATTTCCGGAATTTTAAAAATTACAGTAAGCCGGAAACTTTTATTTCCGGAATGGATCTTCCTGATGGAGTGAGACAAATTCATTTTGTTCAGCCTTATTTAGATCATCCGCCTTTCACCGGTTTAATCATTGGTGGTTATGAATATTTAAGAGGGGCAAGATTTTTTTCTGATGTTTCTGCCAAGGTGATGAGAAGGCCGGCTTTATATGCAGGAATACTGACGACTTTTCTCATTTTTTTGTTTGGCACTATTGTTTATGGCAAAAAAGTTGGTTTGTTGTCGGCTTTGATTTATTCAACAGTTCCTACTTTTGTGATTTCCAGCCGGATGGCTTTAGCGGAAAACTTTTTAAATCCAACAGCCCTTCTTTTTCTAATTTTCTTATTTCTCTTTTTTAAAAAGGAAAAGAAAATCTTTTTTTATCTTGCCTCAATTTTGGCAGGCTTGGCTATTCTCTTGAAAATTTCCGGTGTCTTTTTACTCTTGACGGGAATTTTCCTTTTTGTTTTCAAAAAGAGACCCTTGAAAGAAATTCTAATTTTTTCAACAATAACGATTTTAATAGGGAGTTTTTATTTAATTTATGGTTTTTATTATGATCAGCATACTTTTGTCAAAGTTTTGTTTTCCCAAGGCCATAAAGCTTTCTTGGGTCCATTCACTTTTCTTTATGCCTTGGTTTATCCTCGGATTACGACTGCTTTTCTTGATGGCTGGGTGATTTGGGGCTTTATCTCTTTACTTATAATTTTATTTACCTCTCATCTAAAAAAGAATTTCTGGTTATTTGCTCCCATTTTTTCTTATCTACTACTTTTTATTTTTTGGGGGAGCAATGATTTTGGTTGGTACCGCTATCCGTTTTTTCCTTGGTTAAGTCTTTGTTTGGCCTTAAACATTCTGGAAATTTACCAAAAGCCTTCATTTGGCAAAATTTTGTTTTTTATGTTGATCCCCTTTGCTAGTAGTCTAAGATGGGGAACAGGCATTCAAATTTGGCAACCTTATTTGCTTGTCTTTAGAATAGTGGTTTTTATTTCAATAATTCTTTTGCTCTTGGAGGCAATAGGCAAATTTAAGGAAAAGAAATTTTCTAGAGTTTTATCTTTTGTTTTTCTGATAATGGTTGTGGTTGCTATTATTTTAAATATCCAGTCGATAAGACTGGTGACGATAAACTGGTATCTTTTAAAAGACATGCCTTTATTTGAATTTTAGAAACATTAAAAAGATACCAATTATGCTTAAAAAGCAGTAAAATAGATGAGGTGAATTTGGTTTAATATCCGCACCATTTTATTTTTCCAAGATCAATTTTAGTATTAAGCTAAACAATGAAAATTTTAAATAAATTTTTTAGTATTTTTTACAAAAATCCTCGCTGGTTTTTGTTTTTGATCTGCTTTTTACTGGTTTTATTTTTTGACCAAAAAACAATTCCCTTAAAAAAAATTGGTTATCAATATATTCCTGATGCGACAGAAATTTTAGATGAACACGATTTTGCTTGGTTGGGGAAAAGTGTTTTAACAACCGGGGTGCCAACCGCTTGGTCGGATTTAGGCGCTTATCCAGCTGAAATAAAAGAAAAATTTAATTTAAAAATTAATAATTTTTCTATTCAAGCTGATGAAAAAAAGCCAGTTTTTAAAGATTATCGTTCTTTCCCTAAGCCTTTGGTTAAAATTGAAACTTTGGATTATGGCAAGGGGCCTATGCAGACCCGTTTTGTCCAACCCTATTTAGACCATCCACCTTTAGCAGGGATGATTTATGCTCTAGGGGTTAAGCAGGAAAGTCAAACCTTTGCTGATGTTGATGCTTCGCAATTTCGCCTGCCTAATTTTTGGCTTTATAGAATATCAGCTATTTTACTTTTCTTTTTAGCGAGTCAAATATATGGTCCTTTAGTTGGTTTGATGGCTTTTCTTTTTTATACTACTATTCCTAGTTTTGTTTTTACTTTTCGTTTGGCTTTGGCGGAAAACGTGATGATTCCTTTTCTGCTTTCTTCTTTAAATTTATTATTTTTAGGAAAACATCACCAGCAAAAAATATTTTTTGTTCTGGCTGGTTTTTTTGCTGGCTTAGGCGCTTTAACCAAACTTTCCGGTTGTAGTCTTCTTTTAATTGGTTTTTGTCTGATGCTGTTTTATAAACGTTCTAAAAAAGAAATAATCTCTTTTTTAATTCCTGGGGTTTTAACTGCTAGTCTATATTTTCTTTATGCTTGGTATTTAGCTGGTGGTTTTTTCTGGCAGATAATCTTATCGCAATCATCGCGTTTTTTCTGGGGGAGCTTTAGTTTTTTCCAGCAAATAGCCAGAGTGACGATTAAAGATTTTCCTTTAGATGGTTGGTATTTAGGCGGTTTTTTTATTCTAGCTTATTTATCTTTTTTCAAAAAAAACCGGGAGCTGGGGATAATTACGGGGGTTTATCTTTTTTCCGTTCTTTTCTTAGGGGGTGGAAATTATTCCTGGTACTATTTTCCTTTATTCCCCTTTTTAGCCTTAGGGATTGCAGTTTTAATTAAAAAACTAATGGTTAAATTTTCTTTTATCGATTTAGGTTTATTTTTTCTTTTCCCATTTTCCAGCTCCTTTTATTGGGGTTTTGGCGTTTTACACTCTGAATGGAATTTGCAATGGCTTTACCGTGGGCTGATTATCTTTTTTTTGATTCTCGGTTTTCTTTGGCAATCAAAACTGAAAAGAAACCCGTTTTTTAAATTATTATTTTTCATTTTTCTTGTTTTTCTAGTTCATCGGCTTTATCTTTGGAATTATCGTTCCGTTCTTTATTTAATGGCTAATTGGGGTAAGCTTTTACCCCCGCTAATTTTTAGATGAAATTAAAAAAAGAAAATAAATATTACCTTTGGCTGATAATAATATTACTGGTTGCTTTTGTTTTGCGTTTTTATCGTCTGGGGACTTTATTGCCGCTTTTTGGGGATGAAGTCGATATGGGTTACAACTCCTACTCAATTCTTAAAACCGGCAAAGACATAACCGGGCATTTTTTGCCTGTTTATTTAAAAACTCTGATTGATATCAAATTGTCTTTGTTGGCTTATTTTTCCACCATTCCTATTTATTTTCTTGGCCTCAATGAATTATCGGTCAGATTGATTCCGGCCCTTTCGGGCCTACTGATAGTTCTTTTAGGTTTTGCCGTTGCCTGGCAGCTAAGCAAAAACAAAGCCTTTGCCTTAATGGCTGCCTTCTTGTTGGCGGTGGCTCCTTGGGCAATTCATTTTTCCCGCGGCGCTTTTGAGGCCAACTTAATGGTTTTCTTACTACTTTTAGGTATTTATCTTTTCCTCCTAGCTACCAAAAGAAAAATTTTTTTACTCTTATCAGCCCTGGCTTTGGCTTTAAGCCTTTACGCTTATCATGCGGCCAAAATCTTAGCTCCTTTGATCATCATTGGTCTTTGCTTTTTCTTTAAAGATCAGCTTAGAAATCTTGGTAAGAAAAATTTGGTATGGGGTTTAATTATTTTTGTTTTGGTGAGCTTGCCGATTCTTTATGCTTCTTTTTTTGGCAGCGGCCAACAAAGATTTTCTGAAGTCAGTCTTTTTAGAGACAATAAAGTTATTGATCAGATTGTCACCAAAAGGCAGGCCGATGTTGATTTGTCTTTGCCTTCAAGGTTTTTTCATAATAAGGGCGAAGCTTATTTTCAGAAGATGGCGGCTAATTATTTTGAGAGTTTTTCGCCTCAATTCCTTTTTCTTAATGGTGATTTAAATTTTCGCCACTCTTCAGGCGGAAACGGGGAATTATATTTACTTCTTTTACCCTTCTTTTTAATTGGCCTTTTTTCCTTTTTTAAAGAAAGAAAAAAATATCAAAAATTTTTAATCTATTTAATGTTGATAGCGCCCTTGCCTTCAGTAATCACCAAAGACGGTGGGCAACATGCTATCAGGCTTTTGTTTTTGATGCCGATTATTTTAATGATTATCGCCTTTGGTTTTATTCAGTTTTTTCTTTGGCTTAAAAAGAACTTAAAGCAAAATTGGTTAAAAATATTCGTTTATGTTTTTTTAATTTTGTTTTTTATCTTTAATTTTGTTTTTTATCTTCATCAATATTTTTGGCATTACCCGAAAGAATCTTGGCGTTATTGGGCTTATGGTTATCAGCAAGCGATGTTGAAAATGAAAAATTGGGAAAACGATTATGATTTAGTTGTCATTAATAATTCTTACGAACCGTCAATTTTATGGTTTTTGTTTTGGACAAAATATGACCCTCAAAAATTGATTGGAACCGACATTCAACACCATGTTCAGGAAAATATTATTTCCGGAGCCAATGGTTTTTATTTAGGCAAATATCTTTTTATCAAACCAAACAATCTCGAATGGCGCTACCGTGATTTAACCCAAATTTTTAAAGGCAAGCAAAAAGTTTTATTTTTAGCTTCAGCCAGAGAGGATACCGCTGGCGATAAAGATTTAAGGGAGTATCCGCCTAAAGGGGTAAAAGTGATTGATGTGGTGACTAGCCCTGAAGGGCAACCGATTTTTTATTTTTTGGCTAAAGACGATGACGCTAGACTTTTAAAATGATAAAATTTAATCCAGTGAAAAGAAAAACTTTAGCTTGGGTTTTGTTAATTTTACTAGTGGGTTCTTTTTTGCGTCTTTATAAATTAAATCAATTTCCTCCTTCTTTATTTGGTGATGAAGTTGATGTAGGTTATCAGGCTTATTCCATTTTAAAAACCGGTAAAGATTATATGGGTCAAGCCTGGCCGCTTTCTTTTCATTCTTTGGCTGATTGGCGGACGCCTTTGTTTTTATATGCCGATGTTCCTTTTGTGGCCCTTTTTGGCTTGAATGAATGGGGAGTTAGACTGCCGGCGGCTTTATTCGGAATTTTAACTCTCCCTTTTTTCTTTCTTCTGACGAAAAAACTTTTCCAAAATGAAAAACTGGCTTTGGCAGCCACCTTCTTTTTAGCCATTTCTCCTTGGCATTTACAATATAGCCGAGCGGCTTTTGAGGTTACGCAAATGCTTTTTTTGATTATAGTCGGCCTCTATTTTTTCCTAAGAGGATTAGAAAGATGGCCTTATTTGATTGGTTCAGCGATTTTTCTGGCCCTCACACCGTATTCTTATAATACTGCGAAATTTTTTCTTCCTCTTTTTGTCTTGTTTTTGGTTATTTGCTTTTGGCAAAAAATTAAAAAAATTCCTCTTAAAAAATTGGCTATCGCCGCAGCTATTTTTCTCTTAATCCTACTGCCGATGGCGAAAGATATTTTTTTCGGGAAAGCTTCCGAACGTTTTTCTATTCTTTCCATTTTTACTGATCCGACCGTTATTCCCCAAATTGGTTTTGAACGGCAAACCGACATGAAGGTAATGATGGGGGAAGTTCCGGTTGGGACAGCTCCTTCTTTCTCTTCAAGAGTTTTTCATAATAAATATTTATCATGGGGTTTGACTTTAATGAAAAATTATTTTCGCCCCTTTTCCACCGAATTTTTATTTACCAATGGCGATATTAACTTTCGCCATTCAATTCAGGGTGGATTTGGCCAACTCTGGTGGCTGGATGTAATTTTCTTAATTTTTGGTCTGTTTTACCTTTTGACCAAATTTAAAGATGTCAACGTTAAAAGATTTATCTTTTGTTGGCTGCTTTTAGCACCCCTTCCTTCGGTTTTAACCAGGGAAGGAGGCATTCATGCCACGAGATTAATTTTAATGTTGCCGCCACTTTTGGTAATTATTGCCTTTGGTTTTTATCAAATTTTTGAGATGATTGGCCAAAAAAAACGGAAATTATTATGGTTAATTTTTGGGCTAATTTTTATCGGTCAATTTTCAATTTATTGGCACCGTTATTATATCCATTACCCATTGGAGTCCGAAGAATGGTGGCATTACGGGTTTAAACAAGCGGCTGATTACGCCAAACAAAATGAGAATAAATATGATTATATTGTTTTTAGTGACAGTGACCAACCGCCCTTAATTTTTTCTCTTTTTTGGTTAAAGGTTGATCCTCGTATTGTGCAGGAAAACAAATTAACATGGACTCAAATCAGTGATGCTATTTGGGCCGATCATTTACCTCAAACCAAATACTATTTTGGCCATATTGCCGAAGAGAGAATTCGGGCTAATGGACTTGAGGGGACTTTAAAACCCAATATTTTGTATCTGGTACCCCAAGTGGAAACAAAAAAAGACTTTCGTTTGGAACCGGTTCCTGGCTCAATTGAACTTTTGCAGACAATTTATTATCCCAGCGGCCGGATGGCCGAATATATACTAACTGGGAAATAGTCTTTTCATCATGAAAAAGTTTTTGCCTATTATCGCCATTTTTGTCTTAGCTTTTACCTTACGAGTCGTTAATATCGCTCGCTTTCCGGCGGGTTTTTCTGCCGATGAAGCTTCACAGGGTTATACTGCCTATTCTATTTTAAAAACTGGTCGTGATGAATGGGGAAAATTTTTGCCTTTAAATCCTCGTTCCTTCGGTGATTACAAACCACCTTTGTATACTTATTTGACCATTCCCAGTATTGCTCTTTTTGACTTGAATGAGTTTGCCGTTCGCTTGCCTTCAGCTTTTTTTGGCAGTTTGGCCATTGTGGCTGTTTTTCTTTTAACCCAAGAACTTTTTGGCATAAGCCAAATTTCTTTGTTGGCCGCTTTCTTTTTAGCTATTTGCCCTTGGCATTTGGTTTTTTCTCGGGCCGCTATCGAAGCCAATCTCACGGCCTTTTTCTTTCCCATGGGTTTTTACTTCTTTCTTAAAGGCCTTAAGAAGGCCAAATATTTACCTTTTGCAGCTTTGTTTTGGGGATTGAATCTTTACACTTATCATAGTGCTAGACTTTTTACCGTTCTTTTTGCTTTTTTTATTATCGGGTGGAGTTGGCAAAAAATTCGTTTTGGTGATAAAAAAGTTTGGCTGGCCGTAATTTTAACTTTAATTTTTGTACTGCCGGTTTTATTAAGTATTTTTGGTGGAGGAGCCGGAAAACGCCTTGGTGATGTTTCTCTTTTTAATCCAACCGATAAATGGCAGGAAGTTAAGCAGCGCCAAAAAGAATCTTTGCTAATAGAACCCTTGCCGTTTTTATTTAGCAATAAAATTACTTGGATAGCCGAAAAATTTACCCAAAATTATTTTTCCTATTTTTCTTTAAATTTTCTTTTTACCGAAGGCAGTCCCGATAATTCTTACGCCAATCTTTCTGGTAGAGGTCTTCTTCATTTTTGGGAGTTCCCATTGTTGTTGGCAACGATTTGGTTTTTTTATAAGCATAGCTTTTTTTCAAATAAACGTAAGGAAAAACGAGGCCGGCTTTTATTGATTTGGCTTTTATTGGCTGGCTTGCCAGCGGCTCTTTCTAAAGAGTCGGCTCATGCCAATCGGGCTGCTACATTTTTACCGTTATGGTCGATTTTATCCGCTTATGGTGCTTATTTTTGGTGGGAATTTTTATCAAAGCGCTTTTCTGTTCGTCTCAAAAAAATTCTTCTTTCCTTAAGTTTAATGGTGCTTGCAATTTCTTTGATTTTCTTTCTTGAAGAATATTTTTCTCATGCCCCCAAGAAGTTAGCCAAGGGTTTAAGTTATGGATATCAAGAAACAATCAATTATTTAAACCAAATCGAAAACAAGTATGATAAAATTGTTATGACGAAAAGGTTTTCTGAACCCCAAATTTTTGTGGCCTTCTATAAAAAATATGACCCCAGACAATATCAACCATCCTCTCAAGATTTTTTGCGTTACGAAAAAGACGGACTGATATTTTTAGATCAGCTGGGAGTTTACAACTTAGGTAAATATGAGTTTCGTGATATCAATTGGGGAGCGGATAGAAATTTGAAAAAGACTTTAATTGTCGGTGCGCCTGAAGATTTTACTATTGAAAAGGTAAATCCGATAAAGACGGTTTACCTGCCGAACGGCAGGGAAGCCTTTTTAATTATCGACGCTGAAAATTATAAGTAAACTTGTTTCTCGAAGACTCGAAATAAGTAAACTTGTTTCTCGAAGACTCGAAATAAGTAAACTTGTTTCTCGAAGACTCGAAATAAGTAAACTTGTTTCTCGAAGACTCGAAATAAGTAAACTTGTTTCTCGAAGACTCGAAATAAGGGCGGAAAATGAAAATCAAAATTTGGTTATTGCGCCAGCAACAAACTTGTTTAATCCTAATATTAATTTTGTCGGCTTTCTTGCGGTTTTACCAATTAAACCAAAGCCCGCCATCTTTAAACTGGGATGAAATTTCGCATGGCTACAATGCCTACTCGATTTTGAAAACCGGCCAAGACGAATGGGGGTTTACTTTTCCTACCATTTTCCGTGCTTATGGTGATTACAAGTTGCCGGTTTATATTTATTTAACTAGTTTAAGCGTTGGCCTTTTTGGTTTGAACGCTTTTGCTGTTCGTTTTCCTTCAGCTTTAGCCGGTGTGCTTTCGGTTTTATTTACCTATTTTTTAGCCAAAAAATTATTTAAAAACAATTTGGTTGCTATTCTTTCTGCTTTCTTTTTAGCTATTTCTCCCTGGCACATTTTTCTTTCTCGCCCAGCTTTTGAAGCCAATCTGGCGAGTTTTTTAGTCATTGCCGGAATTTATTTCTTTTTGGTGGGTTTAGAGAAAAGATGGATTTTACCGTTGAGTGTTTTCTTTTTAGGTTTATCTGTTCATACCTACAATAGTGCCCGCATTTTTATCCCATTAATCTTAACCACTTTATTTCTACTTCATTACGCTAGCGTAATGAAGTGGGTGAGGGAAAGGAAAAAGGAGGGGATATTGGTAATAGCAATATTACTCTTGTTTTTTATTCCCTTAATGGTTTCTCTTGTTTCGCCTTCGGGCTGGGCGCGTTTCAAGTGGGTGAGCATTCTTGATCAGGGAGCCATTAACCGTATTAATATGGCTCGCGGCAGTTCCTTTTTACCGAAACCGTTACCGAGATTAATTCACAATAAAGCAACTTATTTTACCATCGCTTATTTTAGAAATTATTTTTCTAATTTTTCACCACGCTATCTTTTTGTTAAAGGTGGTTCCAACTATCAATATAATATTCCTGGTAAAGGGATTATTTATCCCATCCAAGCGCCTTTAATTTTAATCGGCCTTTATTATCTTTTTAAAAACTGGCGGAAAAAAGAGTCAAAATTGATTTTTTTCTGGTGGCTGTTGGCGGTGGTGCCGGCGGCGGCTACTCAAGAAAATCCTCATGTTTTGAGAACAATTTTGGTTCTACCCATGCCACAGATTATCGCCGCTTTTGGTTTTGGGCAAATATGGGATTGGCTAAAAGGGAGAAAAATAGCCAAATTGTTTTTAGGATTAGCCTATGGATTAATTTTGATTATTTTGGCGAGTAGATTTTTGACAAATTATTTTGGCCCCTATCGAAAAACTTATTCCTGGTCTTGGCAGTATAGTTATCGGCAGGCCGCAGATTATATTCAATTGCATTATAATGAGTATGGAAAAATCTTTATGACCAAAAAATATGGTGAACCCCATGAATTTTTACTCTTTTATCTTGAATGGGACCCGGAAAAATATCGTCAAGATCCACAACTGAATCGTTATTTTCGCACCGATTGGTATTGGGTTGACAGTTTTGATAAATTTGTCTTTGTTAATGATTGGGAGATTAAGAATAGAACAAAGAACATAGAACAAAGTACAAAGAATCTTTTAATTACGAGCCCAGGAAATTATCCTGAAGGTTGGGTGAAACTTGAAACCATTAACTTTTTAGACGGCAAGCCTGCTTTTGAGATTTTGGAAAGATAAAAGGATATGAAAAAGTTTTTAAGAAATTATTGGTTACTCATTTTAATTATTTTTTTGGCCGCCTTTTTGCGACTCTATCGCTTGGGTTCGAATCCACCTTCCTTACATTGGGATGAAACAGCGATTGGTTATAATGCCTATTCCGTTTTAAAAACTGGCCGTGATGAGTATGGAAATTTATTACCTCTTATTTTTAAATCTTTTGGCGATTATAAACCGGGATTTTACATTTATCTAACAGTGCCTTCGATTGCTCTTTTTGGTTTAAATGAATTTGCCGTTCGTTTACCTTCAGCCCTGATTGGTGTTTTAACCGTTTGGTTAACTTTTCAATTCACTTTTTTGCTTTTCAAAAAAAAGCCATTGTCTTTATTAAGCAGTTTGGCTTTAGCCATTTCTCCTTGGCATCTTCAGTTTTCTCGCGGTGCTTGGGAAGCAGATGTTGCTTTATTTTTGGTCTTGGCCGGGGTTTTTAGTTTTCTTAAAGCCGAAAAAGGAAAAATAATCTGGCTTTACTGGTCGGTTATAAGTTTTGGTTTGGCTCTTTTTGCCTATCAAAGCAGTAAGATGTTTGTGCCTTTAATAATTTTAGGCTTAATTATCTTCTTTACCAAAAAAATCAAAAGTCTGCCCCAAAAGCATCTATTAATAAATTTTCTTCTGATTTTAATTATTGCCTTGCCAATTTATTTTTCGATTTTCAGCGGCGGTGGCGGAAGATTAAAGGTAATGAGTATTTTCTCTTATCCGAGAAATCAAGATGAAATTAAACAGATTCTGGAAGAAGATAATAGTAATCAACTTTCTTTCTCTTTATTTCGAGCGAAGCGAGAAACAAGTTTTTTCTTATTTCACACCGAGCCACTGGCTTTAACACGGAGTATTTTGGAGCGTTATTTTAATCATTTTTCCGGTAGGTTTTTGTTTTTTGAAGGCGATTGGAGTACGCTTCGCCACGGCCCTCCTTATATGGGTGTTTTATATTTTCTGGATTTTCTCTTTTTGTTAACCGGGACTTATTACCTAGTAAGGCAGAATTCGAATCAAAGTAAATTTATTTGGTTTTGGCTTTTAGTCTCACCCTTGCCAGCAGCATTGAGTCGTGATTCAATTCAAGCCACACGTTCGTTGAATATGGTTTTGCCCTTGATGATTATTATTGGTTGCGGTATGTATCAAATTTATCTTTGGCTAAGGAACCAGAAAAAAATTATCTTTATAGTTGGCAGTTTGTGGTTGATGGTTGGCTATCTTTGGTGTTTTGTTTATTATCTTGACCAGTATTATATTCATTATCCCATTCAATCCAGCCAATATTGGCAATACGGGTATAAAAATATAGTCAATGAAATTTACCCAAGTAAAAATAATTACTCGAAGATAATTTTTACTCAAAAATATGGCCAACCCTATATTTACTGGCTCTTTTATAGTCGCTATGAACCTAGAGTTTATCAAGCTAAAGCTAAATTAATTGAAAATCAATGGGGTGACGTTGGTTATGTGGAGAGTTTGGATAATATTGAATTCCGCGAACTTTATTGGCCTTCCGATCGGAGTTTAACCAAATCTCTATTTATTGGGACCGAAGAAGAAATCCCCCTTAAAGATATTGATCCTAATCAAGCCAGAATTTTAGACGAGATTAAATTTTTAAATGGGAAAGTTGCTTTTAGAGTGGTGGAGACACTGTAAGAACCTGCCTTCGGCAGAACCTTGTTTTTCGAAGACTCAAAATGAAGTTCAAAATTAAAAATTCAAAATTAAAAATTAAAAAACAATCTTTTTTATGGAGGAAGATTTTATTATGGGGGATTATTGTTTTAGCGGCAGTACTCCGTTTGGTTAATCTTAATCATTATCCGGCTGGTTTAAATGCGGATGAAGCGGCGATTGGCTACAATGCTTATTCGCTAATCCAAACCGGCAAAGATGAACATGGTATCTCTTGGCCAATTCATTTTAAATCCTTTAGTGACTTTAAACCGGGTTTTTATTTCTATTTAGTTTTGCCCTTTGTCAAGCTATTGGGTTTAAATATTTGGGCTGTCCGCTTACCCAACGCTATTTTGGGAATTTTATCAGTGGTTCTGATGATGTTTTTTGTTAAGGAGATTTTTGGCGAAAAAAGTGTCGCTAATCGTTTTTCTTTGTGGTCTGGTTTTTTCTTGGCCATTTCCCCCTGGCATCTTCAGTATTCGCGCGGCGGTTGGGAATCAGGAGTAGCGATATTTTTCATATTGACCGGCGTTTATCTCTTTTTTAAAGCCCTAAACAATCCTAAATTTTTTCTTTTTTCTATTTTATTTTTTATATTTTCTTTGTATACCTATCATAGCGCTCGCTTAGTTGCTCCGCTTTTATTTTTGGGTTTATTAGCTCTTTTTTGGCGAAAGATTTTTGTTAAGGCTAATTTGAAATGGATAATTATCTCGGTTCTTGTGGGGTTAATATTGTTGTTTCCTCTGGTCAAAGATTTCCTTGGGCCGGCAGGAATTTCCAGATTTTCCGGAGTAGGCTTGCTTTCCGATACCGGCCCTTTTTGGAGAACAAATGAATTGAGGGGACAACATGCTAATCCCTGGTCTTTTCCAGTCCGGCTCTTTCATAATCGTTTGGTAGCCTATAGCTTGGCTTTTTTTAGTAATTGGTTGAGTCATTTTAATGGAAATTTCCTCTTTCTTTTTGGGGATGTTATTGAAAGAAATCGTGTTCCGGAAACCGGCCAGATGTGTTTCTTTGATATTCTTTTTGTTGTTTTGGGTATTTATTTTTTGATTCTTAAACGACCTCAAAATTGGCAATTTATTTTTCTTTGGTTAATGGTGGCGCCGGTGGCAGCCGCCATGACTTTTCAAGCGCCCCATGCCTTAAGAGCGAATAATATGGTTATTCCTTTGGTTATCATCGTTGCCTATGGAGCCATTAATCTTTTTGATTGGTTTAAGAAAAAGAAAAAAATTATCCGTTTAATTTTTTATGTTTTTATTTTACTTTTAATCCCCTGGAACGCAGGGCGTTACCTTCATGAATATTATGTTCATTATCCCAAAACCTATCCAGCCGCTTGGGAATATGGTTTTGACCAACTAGTTCCTTATCTTGAAGAAATAAAAGGCGAATATGAAAAAGTTTATGTTACGGATAAATATGATCAACCTTATATTATTTTTCTTTTCTATCTAAAGTATCCACCGGAAGAATTCCAAAAAGAAGTGAAGCTAACCCCTCGGGATAAATTTGGCTTTTCTACCGTTCGTGATTTTGATAAATTTCATTTTGAAGCGATTAATTGGGATGAACTTAAGACTAAATCGAATATTTTAGTTGTAGGGACGCCTGAAGAGATTAATACCTCCGCCACGATTTTGAAACGGATTTATTTTAAAAACGGACAGACTGCCTTTTTAGTCGTGAAAGTGTAAAATATTATAAGGATAATTATTCTTTGACAGTCATAATTAGAAAAATGAATAAAATTTCCATCGCCATTGCTACTTTTAATGAAGAAGAGAATATTGGCAAATGTTTGGGAGCGGTTAAGAATTGGGTTGATGAAATTGTAGTTGTTGACGGTTCTTCGACCGATAAAACGCGGGAAATTGCCAAAAAATTTGGAGCCCAAGTCATTAAAACCACCAATAAACCCATTTTCCATATTAATAAAAATATTGCTATTAAAGCCTGTCATGGTGATTGGATTTTACAGCTTGATGCTGATGAAATAGTTCCGCCAGAGCTTAGGGATGAAATTTTGTCAGTGGTTAAGCAGGAGCCGAAAGTCGGCCAACCGGTTGCCTATTGGTTGAAGCGCCGCAATTATTTTTTGGGTAGATACTTAAAGAAGGGCGGTCAGTATCCTGATCCAGTGATTCGCTTTTTTAGGAAAGGCAAAGCCATTTTGCCAGCCAAGGATGTTCATGAGCAGATGACGGTCAACGGAGAAGTTGGTTGGTTAAAAAATGAACTTGACCATTGGGCGACACCTAAGTTTTCTCGTTATTGGTTGAGGGAAAGACGCTACTCGACTCTGCAAGCCAATTTTTGGTTCAAAGAAAAGTTACCGATTAATCTTTGGACCTTTTTAAAATATGTTTTTTGGTTGCCAAAAAAAACCTTTTTTATGATTTTTATCCGTCATAAAGGTTTTATGGATGGTTGGCAGGGTTTTGTTTTTGCCTTTTTTTCCGGATTTCATTTTATCTGGGCCTATTTTAAATATTTACGATTAAGATTAAAGAAAGTCGATATCGCCAAGGAGTGGAAATGAAGGTTGCCATTGATATTTTACCTTTAAAAAATGCCAATCGCTATCGCGGAGTGGGTACTTATACAAATCAATTAGTTGAATCTCTCAAATCATTAAATATCCCTAACTTTTCTTTTCAACTCATTGAAGGTGGGGGAATCACCAAAGATTGTGATTTAATTCACTATCCCTTCTTTGACCCTTTTTTTCTAACTTTACCTTTAAAAAAAACAAAACCAACGGTGGTAACAATTCATGATGTTATCCCTCTGGTTTTCCCTGAACATTTTCCCGCTGGTATTAGAGGGACGATTAAATTTCAAATCCAAAAGTTTTCCCTAAGAAATGTAAAAGCCATTATCACTGATTCTGAGAACTCCAAAAACGACTTGTTTAAATATTTAAACTACCCAAAAGAAAAGATTTTCATGGTGCCCCTTGCTCCAGCCGAGGACTTTAAAGTAATTAAAGATAAAAATTTATTAAAGAAAATTAAGGAAAGATGTCAACTTCCAGAAAATTTTATTCTTTATGTTGGGGATGTTAACTATAATAAAAATGTATCTGGGCTCATTAGAGCATTCGCCCAGATAGAACATAGAACAGAGAACATAGAACATAGATTAAAATTGGTTTTGGTTGGTAAAGCTTTTTTGGATGAGAACTTAAAGGAAACCAAAGCGATACTCCAATCAATTAAGAACCTTTCACTTCGTTCAAGAACCTTGTTTCTCACTGGCGCTCGAAATAATTCATTGAAGTTTAATAAGGAGGTTATAAGATTAGGATGGGTTCCACAAGAGGATTTGGTGGGGATTTATAATTTGGCGACTGTTTATTGCCAGCCTTCATTTTATGAAGGTTTTGGCTTACCGGTTTTAGAGGCGATGGCTTGTGGCTGTCCGGTGGTGGCGGCTAATACTTCCAGCTTGCCAGAAATTTACGGGGAAGCAGCGGTGAGGATTGATCCATATGATATAAATAATATGGCCGAGGGGATAAGAAAAGTGATAGGTGATAAGGTGATACGAAATACGTTAAGAAAAAAGGGTTTAAAGTGGGTTAAAAATTTTAGTTGGGATAAGGTGGCTAGAAAAACTTATGAAGTCTATCAAAAAGTGGTTTAAGAACAATCAAAAAATTATTAAATTTACCTTAATTGCTTTTGTTATTTGGCAGATAGCTGTCGCAGTCATTATTGCTTTAGGAGTCAAATATTTTCCAACTACTAATCAATATCTTTATTTCGAGCAAAGCGAAAAACAAGGTTCTCCTTATACCGAAAAGCAGGTGATTAATCCACCCTGGCTTTGGAGTCGGGCTAATTTTGATGGAATGTATTATCTGGATATTGCCCGAAAAGGGTATGGGATTTACCAGCAGGCTTTTTTCCCGCTTTATCCAAAATTAATTGCGTGGTTGACTCCGCTTTTTGGCGGAAGAAATTTAGTCGCTGCTTGGACAATTAATTTAGTTTGTTTTTATCTGGCCTTGTTTTTCTTTTATAAACTGATTAAGTTGGATTTTTCCGAGAAAATAACCAAGCGAACCCTGGTTTATCTTTTGCTTTTTCCCACCGCTTTCTTCTTTTCTATGATTTATACCGAATCGCTATTTTTCTTATTTATTATTGGTAGTTTTTATTTTGCTCGTACGAGACGTTGGTGGGTAGCTGGTATTTTCGGTGGCTTGGCTTCGGCGACAAGATTACCAGGAATATTTCTTTTTCCAGCTTTATTAATTGAATGGTGGCAACAAAATAAATTTCAAATTTCAAATTTCAAATTTCAAATTTTCCTTAAAACTTTTATTCCCATTTTTTTAATTCCCTTAGGACTTTTGTATTATATGCGGTTTTTGGCAATTAACCTTGGCGACTCCTTAATGTTTATTCACGTTCAAAAATTTTTCGGGGCCGGTCGAAGTGCTGACAGAATTATTCTTCTTTATCAGGTTTTTTGGCGTTATTTTAAAATGCTGGTGACAGTTGAGAAAAATACCTTGACTTATTTTGCCGTCGTCATGGAATTTTTAGCGGCCGCAAGTTTTCTTACCCTTATTATTTTTACTTATTTAAAACGTTGGTATTCATATTTAATTTTTATGGTTTTGGCCTACATCGCTCCTACTCTCACAGGGACCTTTTTGTCTTTACCTCGTTTTGTTCTGGTTTTATTCCCAGGGTTTATGCTTTTAAGTTTATGGGCGGAAAAGTATCGGTGGGTTAAGATTATTTATCCGTTTTTAACCATTCCACTGTTGATTTTGTGTTTGCTTTTATTTACCAGAGGCTACTGGACAATATAAATATGGAGAAAAAACAGGCAGAAATCGGTATCATTGGTGGTTCTGGTTTTTATGATTTAGCTACCGGACTTAAAGAAATTAAGGTGGAGACGCCCTATGGTCCGCCTTCGGATAAAATTGCTTTAGGTGAAATCGCCGGTAAAAAAGTCACCTTTTTACCTCGCCATCATAAAGACCATGATGTTCCACCTCATAAAATTAATTACCGGGCTAATATTTATGCCTTGAAATCGCTAGGGGTCTCAAGAATTTTGACTTCCCATGCCGCTGGTTCTTTACAGAAAAAAATCAAGCCAGGTGATTTTGTCGTGGTTGATCAGTTTGTGGATCGGACCAACGGTCGGGCGGATACCTTTTATGACGGCCAGCTGGTGACCCATATTTCCACCGCTTTTCCTTATTGTCCACAATTAAGGAAATTAGCCATTCAAGAAGCCAAAAAAATGAAACTTCCTTTGCATGAAAGAGGAACAATTATTGTCATCCAGGGTCCAAGATTTTCCACTGCCGCAGAGTCTTTATGGTTTACCAAAATGGGCTGGGATTTGGTTAACATGACTGAATACCCAGAAGTAACTTTGGCTAAAGAATTGGAGATGTGCTATTGTGCTGTTGCCGTGGCGACTGATTATGATTCCGGCTTGGTGGCCAAGGGGAAAGTAAAACCAGTTTCGACTCAGCAATTTATTGAAATGTTTAATAAAAATATCACCAAAGTAAAAAAATTAATCTTAAAGATGATTGAAAGCTGGCCGTCAAAAATAACCTGCACTTGTCAGCAATCCTTAAAAGGAGCCCGTTTTTAAATGAGACTTTCCAAAGATTTATTTCAGCGATTTTTAAAAAGCAGGTTAATAATTGGTAGTTTTATTATGACCGTTGGTACTGTGGTAGGTGGGGTAGGGAATTATATCTATCATCTTTTAATGGGGCGAATGTTAGGGCCGGCTGATTATGGCATTTTGGTTTCCTTAATTTCCCTTTTTTATCTTTTAAGTATTCCTGTGGCAACCCTCAGTTTAGTTATTGTTAAGTTTGTTTCCACTTTTAAAGGAAAAAAAGACTTTGCCTCGATAAGTGGGTTGCTTAGAGTTGGGACAAAAAAGATTTTGCCCTTTTCTTTTTTGGTTTTACTGATTTTTCTTTTACTGGCTCCTTTTGTGACTTCATTTTTACACCTTTCTTCAATTTTACCCTACATTCTTGTTTTGGTTGTATTTTTTATCGGAATTTTTTCGACCATTAATAGAGCGGTTCTTCAGGGATTATTTCGGTTTGGATTTTTAACATTAAGTGGTGTAGTGGAGACGGGATTAAAATTAGCCACGGCCTTATTATTGGTAATTTTAGGATTTAAAGTTAATGGGGCCTTGGGGGGAATTTTAATGGGAGGGGTTGTCGGTTTGCTTTTTACCTTTTTTCCTTTACGTTTTTTGTGGAGCCAGAAGCAAAAGCGAGAGTTGAAAATGGGAGAGATGTTTAATTTTGCCTTACCAGTCTTTTTTTCGACTTTAGCGTTCACTTCTTTGTATACGACTGACGTTATTTTAGTCAGACATTTTTTACCCGGTGCAACTTCAGGCCTTTATGCTGCTTTGTCAACTTTAGGGAAAATTATCTTTTTTATTTCCGGCCCGGTTATTGCCGTAATGTTTCCTTTAGTTTCCGAACGGCATGCCAGTGGGAGTAATTATCGACATCTTTTATGGGCAAGTCTTAGTTTAGTGACATTAGTTTGTTTTTTGTCTACCTCAGTTTATTTTCTTTTCCCTTCTTTCATGATTAATGTTCTTTATGGTAAACAATATCTACCCGCCGTTCCTTATCTCGGCCTTTTTGGTATCTTTTTAAGTTTTTACTCTTTATCCTTTCTCTTGACGAATTTTTTTCTCTCAATTGGGAAAACAAAAACAGTTATTTTCCCTTTGATTGCCGGCTTGCTCCAGATAATTTTTATTTGTCTTTTTCATCAAAATCTTTGGCAGGTGATTTTTATTTCAATCTCGCTTTTGGCTTTACTCTTTTTAGGCCTTTTGCTATATTGGTTTCAATATGTTAGGCAAAAGCGCCAGTTATGGTTAACAAAATGAAAGTCAAAAAAAATTTACTTTCAGTTATCATTCCTGCCTATAAGCAGGAAAGAACAATCCAAAAAGATCTCAAAGATATTGAGAATGTTTTACAACAAATTCGCTATGATTATGAAATTATTTGTGTGGTTGATGGTCGGGAAGATAAGACTTTCCAAAATGCTAAAAAAATTAAATCGAAAAAATTAAAGGTTGTTGGCTACAAGAACAATCATGGCAAGGGTTATGCCATTCGTTATGGTATGGTCAGAGCCAAAGGTAATTTAATTGCCTTTATTGATGCTGGTATGGATATTAACCCTAAAGGGATTCCGATGCTTTTGGAGCATATGTTTTGGTATGGTTCGGATGTGATTGTTGGATCGATTCGTCACTCGGCTTCTAAGGTCCACGGATATCCTTTCAAAAGGAAAATTTACAGCTGGGGCTATCATCTTTTAACCCGTTTGTTTTTTGGTTTACGGATTACTGATAGTCAAAGGGGATTAAAGATATTCAAAAGGGGTGTTTTGGAGAAAGTTTTACCCAGACTCCTCGTCAAAAAATATGCTTTTGATATTGAGATGCTTTCTGTAGCATATAGATTGGGATTCAAAAAAATTCATGATGGACCAGTAGAGTTGGATGCTTCAAAATATAAGTATTCGAGCATAAAGTTTGGTACCGTTTGGTCTATGCTTTGGGATACCATCGCCGTTTTTTATCGCCTACGTCTCCTTCGTTATTATGATGAGATTAATAAACACAAATGGCGTTATGACCCAGATTTAGATTTTAAAATTAATATTGGCTAGATGAAAACATTTGTATCAATAATCATACCCATAAAGGAAATTAATGATTATTTACGTTTGGAAACCATTCCGGCAATTTTGAAACAATCCTTTCAGAATTTTGAAATTATCATTATTACCGACAAAGTTTCAAAAGAAAAATTTCCAAAAACCACCATCGTTCCTAGTTGGCCAAAGACCGGACCGGCGGACAAAAGAGATATAGGAGTGAGAAAGGCAAAGGGGGAAATTCTTGCCTTTCTTGATGATGATTCTTATCCGGAAAAAACCTGGCTTGGGGATGCTTTAAAAATTTTTAATGAGAGTAAAGAAATTGCTGGAGTTTGTGGGCCAACATTAACTCCCCCTTACAATAATTTACGCCAAAAAGCCTCGGGATATGTTTGGTCAACCTGGTTGGGAAGTGGTGGGGCGGGGACTTATCGGTGTGCTATTAGTCCAAGGCGGGGGGTAGAGGATTACCCCTCGGTTAATTTTCTTGTTAAGAAAAAAGATTTTCTGAAAGTTGGTGGTTTTAACTCCCATTTTTGGCCCGGTGAAGATACTAAGCTTTGCTATGATTTAGTTTATAAATTAAAGAAAAAAATTATTTATGATCCGAAGGTTTTAGTTTATCATCACCGGCGGGAAGTTTTTGGACCTCATTTAAAACAAATTTCTCGCTATGCTATTCACCGCGGCCATTTTGCTAAAATTTTACCAAAAACCTCATTGCGCTTAGGATATTTGATGCCCAGTTTTTTTGTTTTGTGGCTATTTGGGGGACCAATTTTAATTTTTCTTTTGGAATTTTTCTCTCTTTGTTTCACCTCAATTCCTTTATATCTTTTATATTTACTAACAATCGGTTTTTATTTTGTCTTACTTTTAATAACCGCTTTGCAAGTCTATCTTAAGGAAAAAAATTTAAAACTAGCTCTTTTGGTAATTCCTTCAATTTTTGTGACCCATACCGTTTACGGGTTTTTGTTTATTAGAGGGTTATTTTCAAAAAAACTGGAAAGATAAAAACATTTTATTTTATTAATTCCAATTGTTGTTGAGCTTTTTGGTTTTGTGGATCAATTTGTAATGCTTTTTCAAATTCTTCTTTAGCTTTTTGCTTATCCTGAAGATTGAGATAGAGAATACCTAAGTTAGCGTGGAGATCTGTATTGTCAGGTTTTATTTGAATTGCTTTTTCTAATTCTTCCTTAGCCAACTGATAGTTTTTTTGACTAAAATGAATAGCGGCTAAGTTCTGATATGACTGCCAAAGATTTGGGTTAAAAGAAAGAGCTTTTTGGTAATTTTCCAAAGCCGAATCGTCTTTTTGAATTTGATGATAAACATTGGCCAAATTGTGATAAGCGTCTCCATAATTGGGTTTTAGCTCAATGGCTTTTTGGAATTCCTCAACAGCTTTTTGGTAATCACCATGACGAGCATAAAGATCACCTAAGTTATTATGGTTTTGATGGCTTGAGGGCGAAGTTTTATCAGTAGCCAACCAGAGAGTATCTTGGTTACGCCAATCATTGTTTCTAATAACCGTTCTTGTAGAAAGAGCGATAATGATTAAAGCAGAGATAATCCAGGTAATCTTTTGGTTTTTAAACCAACGGCTGGTTTGGGAAATTAGCCAAGCGATAAAAACAAAAATTCCTAAAGAACCAAAGTAAACATAACGTTCAGCCACTACCCAAGAAATTTTAAGAGGAGTTAGGGTTACTAAAAGACTGATAATAAAAAATGCCATCCAGAAAAAAACCCGTCGGTCTTTTTTGAAAAAGAAAATGATTAGTCCTAAAAAAAGAAGAAAAATACCCAGTCTTAAAAAATATTGTCCTTGGCTGAAAGTTAGTTCTGAATGGTATAAAGTAAGGTCTTTTGGCCAAAAAATTAAACTTAGATAAGAAGAAATGGCAATTGGGATTTGAATTAGGGGATTTTCCAAGCCAGGTTGTTGATAATAGGTTGTTTCCAAGCTGGTTACTCTCTCACCCAATAAACCTAGTAATTTTAAAGCAAAAAGAAAACTAAAAATAAAAAAAGGAATTAATTGGCGCCAATTTTTTTTAAATTGGCCGAAACAAAATTCATAAAGCAATAAAATTATCGGTAAGATAATTAATTTTTCCGAAAAAAGGGAGGCAATAATAAAAGAGAAAAGCGAGAATAAATAAAATTTTTTCCTTTGGTTTTGGTTTACAAGCAGGTAAAATAAAATAGTAAGAAAACCAAAAAAGGCGCCATTGGAATAAGGCCCACCAGAAATCCAAGTTACTGATTCAGCCAAAATTGGATGAACGGCAAAAATAGTGGCTGCTATTAAGGGAATAATTCCGGTAAAAAAGAAAGATATAATAAAATAAACCAACCAAGTAGAGCCCAGATGGAAAAAAATATTGGAGAGGCGATAAAAAATCGGCTGTAAGCCAAAAATTTTATGCGTTAAAAAAATAACAAATTCTCTTAAACTAAGATTAAAGGGTACTTTAAAAAAATAACTGATTTTATTTATATTTGGATTATTTTTGATACCCATATCGTCAGAAAGAAATTCGTTATTTAAAGAATTAAAATAAATTCCTAAAACTAAAATTGCTAAAAAAAGGAAAACTTTCCAATTCTGGAAGAAAAAACTTTTAAAATTAAAATTGTTTTTAACCGGAAGATAATCTTTCGTTTGAGTAACTAAACGATTTTGTTTGATTAGTTTTTGATATTTTTCCCGAGGCCAATTTTTTTTTGCAAAATTCAAAATATCTTGAAGATTTAATCCTAAATTAACAGCTATTTTTTCTAACGGAAGTTTATTTAAATTCTTTTTGAGGTATTTTTTCTGGGAATGGGTAAGAGTCATTAAGTAAATTTTATCATAATTAGATGATATAATGGACACATTAGAAGCTAAGCTTGTTTTTCACAAGCTCAAAATAAAAGCCAAAGGCGTAGTCTAATTGGTATTATTAAAGATGAAAATCGCGATTACTTACCCTCCATTTGACGATATAAAAGGAACACCCCTACTTTCGCAGAATCGTCAATACCAGGTTTTTCATCATCCGACTTATATTTACCCGGTTGTTCCTGCAACAGCTGCTACTCTTCTTAAAAAAGCCGGTCGTCAAGTTGTTTGGCTGGATGGTATTGCCGAAGGATGGAGCTATCAAAAATGGCTTTCTGAAGTTAAGAAAGCCAAGCCAGATGTGGTGGTGATGGAAACCAAAACTCCAGTAATTAAACGCCACTGGAAAATAATTGATGAATTAAAATCACTAACCACTAATCACCAACCACCAATCACTGCCTTGGTCGGTGATCACGTGACGGCCTTACCAGAAGAAAGTTTTAAAAATTCCCAAGTCGATTATGTATTAACCGGTGGCGATTATGATTTTTTGCTTCTAAACTTAGTCAAACACTTAGATAAAGGCGAAAAACTTGAATCCGGTATCTGGTTTCGGAAAACATCAAGCGTCAAACGTCAAACCTTAAGCGTTATTAATACTGGCCAATTTCAATTAAACCACGATTTAAATAAATTGCCTTTTATTGACCGGGAATTAACCAAATGGCGGCTTTATGCTTATGAAAATGGTAATTACAAAAGAACACCTGGGACTTATATCATGGCTGGAAGAGATTGTTGGTGGCGTCGGAATGGCGGCTGTAAATTTTGTGCTTGGACCGTTTTGTATCCAACTTATCGAACTAGAAAACCAGAAAATGTTTTAGATGAAATTGGTGAATTGATTGAAAAGTATAAGATAAAAGAAATTATGGACGACACGGGAACTTTCCCGGCTGGCGAGTGGCTTCGAGAATTTTGTCGAGGGATGATAAAGAGGGGCTATAATAAAAGAATCTATTTTGATTGCAATGTTCGTTTTGGCGCCTTGACCAAAGAAGATTATAGATTGATGGCGAAAGCTGGTTTCCGCTTTTTGCTTTATGGTTTAGAATCGGCTAACCAAGGAACGGTTGATAGGTTAAACAAGGGCATAAAAATTGCGAAAATTGAAAAAGAATTAAAAATAGCTAAAGAAGTGAATAAAGAGGTAGGTGGTCATCTTGAGCCCCACGTGACTTGCATGGTGGGTTATCCGTGGGAAACAAAAAAACAAGCTGAAAAAACTATCACCATGACAAAAGATTTATTTGCTAAAGGTTTAATTGATACGCTTCAAGCTACCATAGTGATTCCTTATCCAGGCACAGCTCTCTTTAAAGAATGTCAAAAGAATGGTTGGCTAAAAGCTAAAGATTGGGATAAATATGATATGAGTCAACCGGTAATGAAAACGCCAATGGAAGATGGTGAGGTTTTAGCGTTGACACAGGGAATCTACAAATCATTTATGACCACGAGATTTATTTTAAGGAAAATAATTTCTATAAGAAATATTGATGATCTTAAATTTCTCTGGCGGGCAGGAAAGGCGGTATTAGGTCATTTAACCGACTTTAGTGGGTGGAGGAAATAATGAACTTAAACGCGGTCAATGGGATGTTAGTTCATGAACTAATTCATTTGTTAATCTCAGTTTTGATTGCCTCTTTTTTCTGGTGGCGCTATAAAGACTTACGTTTATTTTTTGTAGTTTTGATAATCGGTATATTTATTGATATTGACCACTGGTTTGACTATTTTGCTCACTTTGGCTTAATAATTAATCTTAAAAATTTTTTTAACGTTGCTTCTTATATTTACCCATCAGGCAAGGTTTATATTCCTCTTCATGGTTGGGAATGGGTAGTTGTTTTTTGGTTGTTGGGGAAATTGTTGGGAAAAAAACTCAAGATAAAAGGATTAGAATGGGCGATTTCCTTCTCTTATTTAGGTCATCTCTTGTGGGATAATTTTTCTTTTGCTCATCATCCTTTAGCTTATTCTTTTCTTTTTCGTTTAATTAATAATTTTAGTTTAAAAAGTTTTAGTGGTTTTTAAAAGGCATGAAGAACAATGAAGCTCCACGCCCCACTTTGTGTGGCTTAGTATCTTCTCCTCCTTCGTGGGGCGGAATCCTTCCGAAGTCCGCCAACTGGCGGACGAAGGAGGATAAAAAAAAGAAACTGGCTATGGTTAGTTCTATCTTGCCGGCAACTAACTATTCTGCCTATTTAATTGAGGCTCTTCAAAAAAAATTTGCCTCGAGGATAGAAACGTTAGTTTATACCAGCCTGGAAAAAGAAAACACCAAAACAGATTTAAAAAATGTTAAATTGATTTGGAGCAAGAATTACGCTTATCCATTTCAGGTCTGTTGGCAGGTAATTAAAGATAGGCCTCGAATTGTTCATCTTCAGCATGAAATTAATATGTTTGGTAACCCGCCGACGACATTGATTTTTCCACTTCTTCCTTTTCTTTTAAAAATTTTAAGGGCCAAAGTGGTGATAACGATTCATGCTGTTGTTACCCAAAAACAAATTAACAGTGAATTTATAGACACCTTTTGGACAAGCCAAAAAAAATACTTGCTTCCATTGGTCAGGCTCTTTTTCAAAATACTTTTCAAAAGCCTGGGCTGGTTTTCGAACAAAATTATCGTTCATACCCAAGGGTTAAAAGACATTTTAACTGAAGATTATCATCTTGATGGTAATAAAATTTCCGTTATCCCACACGGTGTTCCAGACAAAATTAAATTAGTTAAAAATAAAGAAGTTAGTAAGCAGGTTAAAAAACAAACTCAAGATCGTGAATTTTTGCTTTATTATGGTTATTTACATAAAAGGAAAAAAATAGAGATTTTATTAAAGGCTTTTCAATTAATTAACAAAAAATATTCCCAAATTTTGTTAATCATTACTGGGGGGACATTGCAAAAAGATTATGAGAAAAAATTGAAAAAAATGGTTTTAGAACTAAATCTTAATAAAAAAGTTGTTTTTTTGGGTTTTGTTAAAGAAGATGATTTACGTTGGCTAATTAATCATTCGCTTTTTGTTTTGTTGCCGGCTTGTTTCTCAATTGCTGCCAGCGGGCCTTTAGCCCAAATTATCGCCCATCATAAACCGGTTGTTGTTAGTAAGATTGGTGTTTTTAGAGAGGAGATCGATGATAATTTTGACGGTTTATTGGCTGAAAATATACCTTCCGATTGGGCTTTAAAGGTAAAACAATTAATTGAAGATAAAAAACTGGCTCAAAAAATAATCACTAATTTAAAAAAGAAACATCAACAAAGAGAATGGTCAGTTGTCGCAGAAAAAACATATAATCTTTATCAGACTTTAATTTAAAAAATAAATAAATTTGTTTCTTACTAACGTTCGAAATAAACAAGTTTGTTTTTCGAAGACTCAAAATGGAAAAAAAATTACCCTTAATTCGAGCGAAGCGAGAATCAAGGTCCCCCTTAATTTCAGTTATTATTGTTAATTTTAATGGCAAAAAATATCTAATCAATTGCCTGAACGGTGTTTTTGCTAATCGTTATCGAAATTATGAAGTCATTGTTGTTGATAATGGTTCCAATGATGAGAGCGTTTTGGCAATTAAAAAAATTTTTTCAAGAAAGAATAATTTGAAAGTTGTGGCTTTATCTAAAAACTTTGGCCCTGCCTTTGCTCGTAACCAGGGTGTAAAAAAAGCAAAAGGAAAGTATTTAGCCTTTTTGGATAACGATACTTTTCCTGACAAGAATTGGCTTCAATTATTAATACCTGAAATGGAAAAAGATAAAACTATTGGAGCTTGCCAATGTAAACTGTTACTTTTGAAAGAACCGGATAAGTTTGATTACGCTGGTGATTATTTAAATCAATGGGGTTTTTTGGTTCAAAGAGTTGAAGGGGGCGAAAAAGATTTTGGCCAGGCTGACCAAAAAGTAGAAATTTTATCGGCTAAATCAGCGGCGATGGTTATCAGAAAAGATGTTTTTGAGAAAATCGGTGGTTTTGATGAAGATTATTTTATTTACCTGGAAGAAACGGATTTAGGTTGGCGTACTTGGTTGGCAGGTTACCGTGTGATTTTTATTCCTAAATCAAGGGTTTATCATGAGTTCGGAACAACGAGTATTATTGATCCAAATTTACAAAATTTTAATGTTAAATTTCATGGCACCAAAAATTATATTATTACTAATTTTAAAAATTTAGGTTCGGAAAATCTAATTAAAATTTTAATCCCTCATCTTCTTTTATGGATGGGTATAGGTAGTTGGTTAATTATTAAGCGACAATTTAAAAGCGGTTTTTTTGTTTTGAAGGGGATTGGTTGGTTTTTTTGGCATATTAAAAAAATATGGCGAAAAAGAATTTTAATTCAAAAGAAACGAGCTGTTTCTGATAAAGAATTAATGCCAAAAATTTTAATTCCAAAACCATTTTCTTATTTTTATAAAAAATTGTCTTTAGTAGAAAAAGTCGGCAACGCCGAAGGTTGGATTCATAAAAAAATTATCAAAAAATGATTAAGCTAGGTCTTGTTTATCTTCATAAAGGAGGAATGGCTCCCCCATTGGGATTAATGTCAATTGCCACCTATCTTCGAAAAAATTTTAAAGACACCAAATTAAAGATTAAAATTATTGATATTAATTTTGATGATATTCTTGGGGAAATAAAAAGGAATAATTTTGATATTGTTGGTTTGGGGGCGATGACGATTGAATATAAAAAGGCCATTCTTTTATCTCAAGAAATTAAAAAAATAAGACCCCGTTTGCCTGTTATTATCGGCGGAGTTCATATTTCCACTCTACCTCATTCTTTTCATCTTATTTTTGATTTTGGCGTTATTGGTGAAGGGGAAAAAACGCTTTTAGATGTACTTAAATTATATAATCAAGAAAAATCTTTACCAATAAAAAAACTCCGGAAAATTAAAGGGTTAGTTTTCAGAGAAGAAAATAAAATCATTATTACTAAGGAAAGATTGTTGATTGAGGACTTAGACGACTTGCCAGTGGTTGATAGAAGCTTGATTAACAAAAAATATTTCGATTTTTATCCTTTGACTACTTGGGGAGAGTTTGGTCGAGAATTTCCGATTTTAACTTCCAGAGGATGTCCATATCAATGTATTTTTTGTTCGACCAAAAAATTTTGGAAAAGAGTAAGATATCATTCGATTGACCATGTGGTTGATGATGTTAAAGATTTAATTGAAAACTATGGTGTAACTTATATTCAAATTTGGGATGACCTTTTTACGATTAACAAACAAAGATTAAGAGAAATGGCTCTTCGTTTTAAAGAAGAGGGTATTAATAAAAAGGTGAAATTTAATTGCCAGCCAAGAGCTAATTTAATTGATGAAGAAATGTGCCAAATTTTAAAAGCCCTAAATGTCAGGATTGTTATGTTTGGATTTGAAAGTGGAAGTGAAAAAACCCTAAATTTTTTAAAAGCGGGAACAGTTAAAGTTTCTCAAAATAAAAAGGCAATTAAGCTTTGTGTTAAAAACGGTTTTAAAGTTCAAGGGAGTGTTATTTTTGGTGTTCCCGGCGAAACAGTTAAAGAAATGAAAAAAACAATTGACTTTTTAAAATTTGCTTTAAAATCTGGGGTGGAAAGACTTTGGTCTTTTGTTTTGACCCCATTTCCAGCAACAATAATTTGGGAGATTGTTAAAAAAAGAGGTAAAGTAGCTGATAATATGGATTGGGAAATTCTTAGCCATCAGGGAATAGATAACCCCTTATGTTTAGATGAAAATATCAGTAAGGAAGAATTTAAAAGAATTTTCTTAAAAGGGCGAGCGATAATTAATCGCTTTAAATGGCGGAAAGTTTTTTCGTTTCTTAAAAATAATCCTTTTTTAACAATTTATTATTTTTTTAAAAAACCATATGCTTATTTTTCTTATTTAATTACTAAAAGAGGTTTTTAATTAATTTTTTCCCAATCCAAAAATAAACTTCAAAAGTTGCTTATAGATGAATATTGTGGTAAAACAAAATATAAATTTATCTTGCCTTTTTAGATAAAATTATAGAAATATGAAAACGGCTTTAATTACCGGTATTACTGGCCAAGATGGGTCTTATTTGGCATGTTTTCTTTTGGAGAAGGGTTACAGAGTTTTCGGTACTTATCGTCGACTCTCTACCCCAAATTTTTGGCGGCTGCAATATTTAGATGTCTTTGGGAAGGTAGAATTAATTCCGGCAGATTTAGGCGATTCAACTTCATTAATAGAAGCAATTAAAATTTCTAATCCTGATGAAATTTATCACTTAGCGGCCCAAAGTTTTGTTGGGGCGTCATTTGAGCAACCAATTTCAACAGGGGAGATAACAGGACTAGGGGTTACGAGGATGTTGGAAGCGATAAGACACTTGAACCCCAAAATAAGATTTTACCAAGCTTCGACAAGTGAGCTTTTTGGCCAGGGAAGAGCTAAAAATCAATCTGAGTGGACCTTGTTTAAACCGGCAAGCCCGTATGGCGTAGCGAAACTTTATGGGCATTGGATAGTCAGAGTCTATTGTGAAGCTTATAAAATTTTTGCCTGCAACGGAATTTTGTTTAACCACGAATCACCCCTGCGAGGCCTAGAATTTGTGACCCGAAAAATCACTAATTCGGTAGCCAAGATTTATTTGGGTCTCGAAAAAGAATTATCTTTGGGTAGTTTGGAGGCAAAAAGAGACTGGGGATATGCTCCAGAATATGTGGAGGCAATGTGGTTGATGCTTCAACAAAAAAAACCTGATGATTTTGTTATTGCAACCAATGAAACTCATTCTGTTAAAGATTTTGTAAAAGAGGCATTTAAAGTGGTTAATCTTGATTGGAGAAAATTTGTTAAAACAGACAAACGTTTTTACCGACCCTTAGAGGTTCACCTTTTGAGAGGCGATTATGCAAAAGCGAAAAAGAAATTAGGTTGGCAACCCAAAGTTAAATTTAGGGAATTAGTTAAAATAATGGTGGAGGAAGATGTTAATCGTTGGCAAAGATGGCAACGTGGTGAATCGTTCCCTTGGGATGCATCTAATTACCCGAACGAGAATAAAATCCTCTCCAGAAAATTATCAATGGATGTATGAAAAAAGACCTAGAAACAATTAAATCTCGAGGAAAAATATTGGCGATTATTATCCGAAAAAATTTTGGCAAGAAAGGAATAAATTTTATTTCCGAACCAGAAAACCCCTTTCAAATAGGGATTCTTAACCACAGGTCGGGTTACGTTGTTAAATCACATATCCATAATAAAATCACCAAAAAAAATAATCTCAACCAAGAATTTCTTTTTATCATTTTGGGTGAAGTTGAGGCAAAATTTTACGATAATAAGAAATTGGTAAAAACGACCATTATTAAAGGTGGAGATGCTTTATTACAAATTGAAGGGGGTCATGGTTTTAGAATTTTAAAGCCCTCAAAAATAATTGAATTAAAACAAGGACCGTTTTATGGCATTGAGAAAGAAAAAACCTACATCGAAATTTGATTTTATTCCCGTTTGTGAACCGCTACTTGGGGGAAAAGAAAAGGACTATCTTTTGGATTGCCTGAAAACTAATTGGATTTCTTCCCAAGGAAAGTATCTTGAGGAATTTGCCCGAAAGTTCGCTCAATTTTGTGTGGCAAAATATGGTGTTTTAACGACTAGTGGAACAACTGCCCTTCATTTGGCCCTCTCTTCTTTGAACATTGGTCAAGGGGATGAGGTCATTATACCAACATTTACGATGATTGCCACCGCTTTTGCTGTTTTATATACCGGTGCCACACCGGTTTTGGTTGATTCGGAACCGGAGACAGGCAATATCGACGTCTCTAAAATAGAAGAAAAAATTTCCAAAAGAACAAAGGCGATTATTCCAGTTCATATTTATGGTCATCCCTGTGATATGGACCCAATAATGAAACTGGCCAAAAAATATAAACTGTGGATAGTTGAAGATGCGGCTGAAGCCCACGGAGCCAAATATAAGAACAAAATGGTCGGTGGGATTGGCCATATCGGTTGTTTTTCTTTCTATGCCAACAAGATTATCACCATGGGTGAAGGTGGAGCGGTGGTCACCAGTAACAAGGAGATTGCCCAGAGACTTAATTTACTTCATGATCTGGCTCATTCTCCAGAAAAGAGATTTTCTCATATTGAGATTGGCTATAATTACCGACTAACTAACCTTCAAGCAGCTGTTGGGTTAGCCCAATTAGAGAAGGTAGAAAAATATATTGGGTCTAGAAGAAAAAATGCTCATCTTTATAATTATTATCTTAGGGATATTGAGGGTTTGCGCTTGCCGGTGGAGAAAAAATGGGCCAAAAATGTTTATTGGATGTATGGAATTTTGCTGGATAAAAATTTCCCTGTTGGTCGAGATGAACTGATGGCAATCTTGACGGAAAAGGGTATTGGGACAAGAGCTTTTTTTATGCCAATGCATAGGCAACCAATCTTTAAAAAGATGGGACTGGTTAAGAAAGAAGATTTCCCGGTGGCTGATTATTGGGGGAAACACGGTTTGTATCTCCCCTCTGGTTCCGGCTTAACTAAAGACCAGATTGAATATATTTGTCAAAAAATAAAAGGAGTAGCTAAAAAATAAAATGCCAATAAGTTTTCAAAAAAAATACGCTGATGATTACGATCTTCTTTATCAGGATAAAAATTATAGGGAAGAAGTAGATTTTCTTGAAGAGATTTTTAGAAAATACCTAAAGAAGAGGCCAAAAACCATTCTTGATTTAGCTTGTGGGACAGGTGGTCATGCGTTACTTCTAGCCGAGCGGAGCTATAAGGTAAGCGGCTTGGATATTTCTGTTGGGATGCTTGAAAGAGCCAAAGAGAAAGCTAAAAACAAGAAGTTAAAAATTAATTTTTATCAAGCCCCAATGCAAAAATTTTCTCTTAATCAAAAATTCGATGTAATTATCTCAATGTTTTCGACGGTTAATTATCTGACAGAATACGAAGACCTGAAATCATATTTAAAAAATGTAAATTTCCACCTTAAACAAAATGGTCTTTTAATCTTTGATGTTTGGAATGCTTTGTCGGTTTTGGATCATTATGACCCATATCGAGAGAAAAAAGCCGAAAAAGGGAAAATTGAAATCAAAAGAATTGCTAAAACTAGAATTGATGAAATACGACAATTATGTTGGGTTGATTATCATTGCCTGGTTTATGAAAATCATAAAAAAATCGATGAATTTGATGACCATCATCAATTAAAATTTTTCTTTATTGACGAACTAAAAAATTATTTGGAAGACGCCGGTTTCAAAATTTTAGCCATCAGCCCCTTTTTAGATATTGATAAAACAATTACTAAAAACGATTGGGATATCAGTTTTATTGCCCAAAAAAAATGAAAACCCATTTTTTTCTTTCTATTATGATACCAACAATGGGTCGTTCGGAACCCTTGGAAAAATGTTTGGAATCTTTAGTAAAACAAACTTACAAAAATTTTGAAGTAGTGGTTATTGATGGAGAAAAAAAATCGCCGGTATCAAGTTTAATAAAAAAATTTTCAAAGAACATTAAATTTAAATACGATGTTCAAAAAGAAAAAGGAATAGTGGCGGCAATTCAACAAGGTTTTGATCTTGCTGAAGGGGAAATTTTTTTGCGTACTGATGATGATATTGTCGCAACTCCAAATTGGTTGGAGGAAATAGTGAAGACCCTTGCTAAAGACAAAAAAATTGCCGGCGTTACAGGTCCGACTTCAATGCCGAAAGAGCTCCATAAAAACAGGGATTTAAATAGATTTATCGACAAGATGAAAAACGGGGAAGATTTTTTTTGGAAGCTTGTAGGTAAATTTTATTTTAATTATCTGATGGAAGGAAAGCCTTTTGTGGTGGGGCGTATTTTTAAAAGCGGAGCCCTATCTGTTGGTGGGCCTTACTATCAGCCCCAGAAGAAAGATAAAGAGATTATTGTTGACTATTTGGAATCATGTAATTGGGCGGTAAAACGTAATTTGATTTTAAAATTGGGAGGATTTGACGCTAATTTTAGTGGAGTTGGAGAATATTTTGAAAATGATACGACAACAAAAATAAAAAAAATGGATTATAAATTAGTCTTTAATCCCAAAGCCCAAATCAGCCATCATCCCAGTAAAGCGGGTGTTTTTAGTGCCCGAGGAAAAACTTTTGGGCGAATTATGAATTTTCAGAGATATTATTTTCGACATATTCGCCCCAATAATTTGGATAAAATTTTTAGATTTTTAGCTTATCTTGCTTTCCAAAATGCTTATTATACTTATATGTTTTTTACAACTAAACAGAAAGGTTATTTGGAATCTTATCCTGCCAGTATTTTTGGAATCATAAAGGGAATTTTTGGCCGTTTTAAGTAATTATGAAAAAAAAAGATTTAAAAAAATTGGATGTTCTTTTTTTCCATTGTCCAGTTACTTTTAATAAAAAAACAGATTTAATTCTAGATCATCCCCTGATGGGATCGCTTTATTTAGCGGCCATTTTAGAAAAAGCTGGTTTTACCGTTGAAATTTTCGAAAACCGCGACTGTTTTCTTAATCTTTATGAATCTCTGAAGTTTATTCAAAAAAAGAAACCGAGGATTTTGGCTCTCTCTTCTTTTACTTCAAATATCCGTGGTAATTATCAACTGGCAGACGCGGTCAAGAAAAATTTTGGCAAGGAGATTATTATTGCTTTGGGTGGACCGCATATCAGCAGTGACCCAGGAATAATTAAACGATTCCCCGTTTTTGATTTTGGGGTTACCCAAGAAGGCGAAATAACTTTCCCTAAATTAGTTAAAAAAATAATTAATGATGGCCAAAAAATTAAGGGGGTTTTTAAAGGAGAGACGCCTTTAAATTTAGATTTTTTTCCAATGCCATCAAGACATTTAGTTGATTGGGGAAGATATAAAGCCTTTAGAACTCACAATATTATGGCTTCAAGGGGTTGCCCTTTTCATTGTGTTTTCTGCAGTATTCCTTCAATTGACAGAAAAACGAGGTATCGTTCACCTCAATTAGTTGTTGATGAAATCGAAGAAACACAAAAATACATTAAGGGTCTTTATTTTACTTTTCTGGATGACACATTGACTTTAAACAAAAAATTTTTTGCGGCAGTTTGTGATGGAATTATCAAAAGAGGTTTGAAAATTAAATTTGAAGGCCATACCAGGGCTAACCTTTTAGATGAAAAATTAATTAAAAAGATGAGAAAGGCTGGTTGTGATGAGATTATTTTTGGGGTTGAATCGGGCAGTGAAAGAATTCGTAATGAGGTGATTAAAAAAGGAATTAGTGATGAAGACATCATGAAAGCTATTAATTTATGTAAAAAATATAAGATAAAACCTGATCTTTATTTAATGTTGGGTTTTCCTGGAGAAACAGAATCTGAAATGATGGCAACGGTTAATTATCCTCAAAAAGTCAGACCGAATATTTTTGGCCTTCATATTACGGTGCCCCTGCCCGGAGCCGATATTTGGGAAAAATCTCTTAAAGAGGGTATTGTAAACAAAGACACAATTGACCAATATATCAAAGGTGAGTTGGGCGAAGGTTTTAATGAAAATTGGCCGGTTTATGTTCCGCAAGGAATGACCGTAAAAAAGCTTGAAGAATTGCAAAACTTGGCTTATAAAAAATATTATTTCCAACCTAAATATATTTTGGGAAGATTTTTAAGAGACATATCCTCTTTAACTGACTTAAAAAGAGATTTTAGGGAAGCCTTTAATCTTGTTAAAATGGGACATGCCAGTTATTTAGAATGAAATTTCGTAAAGAATATAAATTTTTTATTCTCGGTTCATACGGCCAATTCAATATGGGCGATGATGGTCTTTTGGAAGTAATGAAAGAAAATTTAAAAGACCATCAATTAGTTTTTAATTCAGACAATCCATCCCTAACAGAGGAAAGATTTAAAGTAAAAGCGGTTTATACTTATCCGCAAAAAGATTTTTGGGCAAAAATAAAAACCTTTTTTTGGTGTGATGCAATTGTTTACGGAGGTGGGACGGTAATTGTCCAAAATTTAAAAATTCTTGTCTTTATGTTTTTGGGTAATTTTTTGGCGAGAATTTTTAGAAAAAAAGTAATTTATTTAGGCGTTGGTGTTGGTTACCTCCAGTCATACCCATTTTTGCAAAAGCTGGCAAAATTGGTTTGTTTGACAGCTAATCTGATGACCCTTCGTGATCAAGGTTCATTTAATGAGTTAAAAAAAATCGGCGTCAGGATGGAAAAAATCAGAGTTACGGCCGATCCAGTTTTATTATTAAAACCAATTAATAAAATTCAGACCCAAAAAATATTAAAAATTGAAGGGATTAATAAAAAAAATCATTTGGTTGGCCTTTCTCCCCGCTTTCATGGTTTTCAAAAAGAATATGAAAATTTCATTAAACAATTAAGAAAAGCCGCTGATTATCTGCTTAGTCATTACCAAGTAACTTTAATTTTAATTCCGATTCAGTGGGCATTTAATTATAGCTCTGGTTATCAATGGAAATATGATGAAATAGCTATTAAAGAGTTTTTTAAATCTTTCAAAGAGAAAAAAAATGTTTTTTTCATCGGTAAAAGAAAATATTTACCAAGAGAGATTGCCGGCATAATTGGCAGCCTTGATTTTTATATCTCTTCACCGCTTCATTCTTTAATGGTAGCCTTTACTCAGGGAGTGCCAATGATTGCGACTAATTATTCTTCTAAATTTGACCATAAAATAAGCCAATTTATGAAATTAATTAATCAAGAAGAGTTTATGGTTGATTATTCACAAATTAATTTTGTTCTTCTTAAGGAAAAAATTGATCAATCTTTTGAAACATTAAATTTTAGGAAAAAATTTCTCCAAGAACGTCAAAAAAAAATAATTAATAATGCCCGACTTAATTTTAATTTATTATTTAAAATAATGGAGGAATCTAAAAACAGTGATTAATCAAAAAAAGAAAAAGGTTTTTTTAATTGCCTTGGGAATTATTATTTTTGCTTTCTTTAGTTTTTTTTCTCTTAGAAAAATTTTCTTTACGTCCGGAGTTTTAGGCCATAATTGGGATTGGTGGGTGCCGGCCTTATCTTCACAATTGAAAAAGGTTGCCAACAGTTCATTTTTTGTTTGGGATGAAAATAGTCTTGGCAGTTATAAATATACTCATAATGCCAATCTGTTTTTTCTTCTTTTTGGTGGTTTCGGTTATTTAAACTTAAGTGGTGCTTTTGTTTCAAAGTTGAGTCTATTCTTAACTATTTTGATTTCTGGTCTTACGATGTTCCTTTTACTGATCGATATTTTTAAAGAAAATTCCAAAAATATCAATTTTAACCTTCAATTTGTCTCGGCTGTTTTCGGAGGTTTAATTTATGCCCTTTCGCCTTATATTTTTAATGATTTTATTGGTGGAGCAGGTACCCAATTTTTTACTTATGCCTTTTTACCGTTGACATTTTTTCTGTTTAGGCAAATTAAAAAAAGTAATTATCCTGCTGTTTTTATTTTATTATTAGTTTTAAATTTGACCATTATTAGTTTTTCGATTCAAAATATTTTTCTCATTTCGATTATTCTATGTTTTTACCCATTGATCTTTGATAATTTTCTTAAAAGCTATAAATTTTTATTTAAAGTTTATCTTCTTTTTGCACTTTTTAATTTTTATTGGATTTTGCCTTTGCTGATGGGCGGTATTAATTCCGGGTTGAGTTACGGTAGAGAAGGGATTTATCTACCCTCAATAATAAATAATACCCCCTTTCTTTATGATGCTTTTGTCGGCTTAGGTTATTTCCGTGATTTTTTCAAACGGATTCTTTCTGTTTCTCATTATCTTATTATTTGGTATATCACTTCATTTTTGCTCTTAGGTGCTTCTTTATTTTCCCTGTCTTTTTTTAAGAAAATTAGAATAAAAGAAATTTCTTTTTGGTTAATTCTCTTTTTTATTTCTTTAGTTTTTTCTGTAGGCGGTAAAGACCCTTTTGGCAATTTTATTCTATGGTTGTATAAAAATTTTTCCTTAATGGCACTTTTTTCGAGTCAACAACACCTTTTGGTTGTGACGGCTTTTAGTTTGGCCGTTCTTTTAGGGCTTGGAATTTTTTCTTTACTGGTTGAACTTAAAAGTAAAAATCAACTTCTTTTTCTTTCCTCTTTGGCTATTATCACTCTTTCTATCATGATTCGTTTTTTTCCTTTTATGAATGGCAACTTGGGTTTGAATTACTTATCGGGCGATAAAGGAGGTAATTATCTTGCCGCCTACAATTTATCTCCGGGTTTTCAAAAAATTTTGGAAATTTTTGATAAATCAATAAATAAATATCGGGTTTTACCTCTTCCGGCAACCCATTCTCCTTATTTTCTAAAAACAGAATATCAAGATGAAGCCCAAGGAGGTGATTCTAATCTTTCTTATTCAAAGATACCATTTCTTTTATCGGATACACCCGTTAAAAAAGGTCTTGGTTTAGTTTTAGAAAAAATCTTTTATTCTAAGGATTATCCTATGGGAATTTCAAAAATTTTAGCTTTAGCCAATGTTAAATATCTTCTTTTAAGGGGAGACGTTCTACCATTATTTGGAGATTTAGCTGATATTTGGAATTACCAAGAAATTTTTAAGACACTTGAAGAGAAAAAAGAGTTGAAATTGGTTGGCAAAGAAGATTATGTTTCTCTTTGGGAAAATCAAGAAAGCTTGCCACTTTTCTATATTCCGGAATATTCGGTTTTAGTTGAAAACAATGTTGAAACAATTCCAGAAATATATTCTTTAAATGAATTTCCCTTAGCAACGGTGCACTTTTTTAAAAATGAGAAACTAAAAAATGATTTAAGACCCAAGGTTGATATAAATCCAAATGAAGTTTTTATTGAGGCTAAACTGAAAAATGCTATTAACGAAAAAGAATTGTTTAAAAATTATCCTGATCTAGAAAGAATTTTTTTTCCTTTTTCCCATTGGGGACCACAAAGCCCTTTTTACAAGATTGTTCTTAAAAATGAAAAATTGGAAGAAAAAAGATTAGGAAAAGACAAAAAAGAGTTGATTGAAAGAAAACTCTTTTTTGCTTCCAAAAGAATTTCAGAGATTGAGAATTTTTTCAGCGACTTTAAACTTGTAAATAAAGAAAATCTTGAGAAAATAATAAATCTTTATCAGGAGAAAATGATAGAAGTAATAGATCTTTTAGAAGAGATAAAAGAGGAAAATCTGGATGATTTTTATTCGGTCTTTGCTAAGGTGGAAATAACCTTTCAAGCTCAAAAGGATAAAGTTAATAACTTTTTGATAATTAGAGATAATTTTAATCAAACTTTCGAATTTTTAAACAAAGAAATTGAAAAAATTAAAATTCAACATAATCCTTCTTATTTTACCTATGATTTTTTGGTACCTGAAGATGGAAGCTATTCTCTATATCTTCAGGATTTAAATTTAGCCGAGGATGATTGGCAGCTTTCTTTCGACCAAGAAATTTTGACGAAAAAAGAAATTAAAAATAAAGAGAATGGTTGGTTAAATTTTGGCTTTAAAAATATTAAAAAAGGCGATTATCATTTAAACTTTTCTCAATTTGATACCGAAAATTTAATTGAGGAAAAATGGAAAAATTTTGATTCAGAAATTATTAAGGGAAAGATTTATTCTTCTTTTCCGGAGAAAATTTTGCGAAACAGAAAAATTGTTTACTTTCAAGAAATTAAAAATTACATTCCAGAAACGATCTATCAATTAAATTTTGAATATACCATACAAAATGGGAGATTGGGTTTTTTGATTATTCAAGATAGCGATAAAATCAATGGCCAAATTTATCCTTTTTTGGAAAAAAGTTTTCCTTTGACCAATAAGGATAGTTTTGAAAAAATAGAAATTTTCTTTAAGTCTAGTCCCTGGGCTTCTTCCGCTAAAATTTTGCTTTTTGTTGATCTTAAAGGAGAAATACGGCCAGATTTTAAAATCATTAACCCCAGCCTTAAAAAGGTTGCTCAACCCAAAGTAGTTTTAAAAATGACAACTAAGAAAGATGGTCTGAAAATAGAGGAAAATCCACGCTTAACTTTTAGCAAAATTAATCCGACAAAATACAAGGTTAAAGTCGAAAACGCCTCAAGGCCATATTTTTTAGTTTTTTCTGAAAGCTTTCATGATGGTTGGAGGGCTTATGTGACTGATACAAATATTAATGATTCCAAGAATAAAGAAACGACAACAAATTATCTGAGTGGTCAGATTAAAGAAGGGATTTATAAAAATTTCTTTTTTAATAAAAATACTCTAGAAACATGGAACAAAAAACCAATTTTTAATGAGCGACATTTTTTGGCTAATGGTTATGCCAATTCTTGGTTAATTAAACCGGAAGATGTCGGAAATCAAAAAGATTATGAAATAATCATTGAATTTTATCCTCAAAGAATTTTTTATTTTGGTTTAATAATTTCTTTATTATCATTTTTCTTAACCGTCTTATTCGTAATATTTTTGTCTATTAAAAAGGTTTAATCAATGAAAATCACCGGCAAAAAAAGAGGTATCCTTAAATTAATTTTATTAATTATTTTTTTAATCGATATTTTTATTTTTTATTCCAACTATGATTTTTTAATTTTGATTTTTATGATAATTTGTTTTTTCTCGTTTCCAATTTTTGCAATCGAAAGTAAATGGTCGATTTATATTGGTCTTTCTCTTCTCGGTTTATGCCTATTCTTTTTAATTATTAATAAAACGATTATTAGCGAAAAATTTTCCATCTGGGCTTTTGTTTTTTTGGTAATTGGCAATTTTCAATTATTAATTAACGGTTTGAAAAGAAAAAAAATAAATGAAAAAAATTAAAAAAAGGGTTTTTCCAATCCTTTTATTTTTTTTAATAGTTGTTGGTTTCTATTTTCGTTGGCATGGCCTTAGTCAAAATTATTCATTTTGGACTGATGAAGAGCATGTGGCGATTTTTGCCAGAGCCATTTTGGAAAGAGGCAAACCAGTTTTAGCCAATAGTTATTCCACTGGTGTTTACCAGTGGCTCCAATATTGGCTCAGCGCCATTTCGGCCAAAACTTTTGGCTTAAATGAATTTGCTATAAGATTTCCTTCTGTTATCTTTGGTGTTTTGACAATTTGGGCAGTTTATCTTTTGGGAAAAGAATTGTTTAATAAGAATGTCGGTTTGCTTTCTGCTTTCTTAATTACTTTTTCAAAAATTGAAATTCTTTGGTCACGTCAAGCCAGGCCATACCAGGCTTTGCAGTTATTTTTGATTTTAGGGGCTTATTTTAGTTATAAGCTAGTTAAGGAAAAATTTAATTATTTTAATTTGGTTGGTTTTTTAATATCCGGCATCTTGGCTTTTTTGTTTCATGGTTTGGGTTTGGTGGTAATCTTTGACGGGATTGTTTTTCTTACCCTCGTTAATTTTAAAAAATTGGCGAAAATCTTGATTCCCTTGGTTGTTTTTTTACTAATGATGATTGTTGTTTTTTGGCAGTCGATTGGGAGAGCGATAAATATCTTTGGCAAAACCAATTATCTTTTTTATTACCGCGTTTTTCTAACGCATAATTATTTGCTGCTTTGCCTACTGGCGGTTTTTGGCGGTTTTTTGCTGTTTTGGCGGAAAAATTGTCGAGAATTAATTTTATTTGTTATTTTTCTAGGTGTTCAAATTATCATTGCTTCCTTTTTTCTTATTCAACCATTTACCCGATATTTTTATCCGGTTTTTCCTTTTTTGATTTTATTATCAGCTTTTGCCTTGTTCGAAATTTCCCAGTATCTTGGTTCGCTCATTAAGCGACCTAAATATCTAGTATTGATTATTCAATATCTAATATTGTTTGCTTTGGTTTTTCCTGTTGTGACACTTGGCCATAAATTTGCTTTTTTGCCCCAGCCAGTTTATTCTTTAAACGCTGATATGCAAGAAATTCCGGAAGTTGACTGGAAGAAGGTCTATAATTTTGTTGGCAAAAAATTAAGGGAGAACCCCAAGTCGATTTTAATAACCAACTGGAATGATTTGCCAGTTTGGTATTTAGGCGAAGGGAAATTGAATTATTTATTGAGAAAAAATAATCCCTTTGACCAAGATCCTCTTTCCGGGTCCAAACTAATTCATGATTTAACCGGATTTAATAAGACAGTACAGGAAGAAAAAAAGGGTTTAATTATCATTGATAGCTGGGATAACTATATTCCAGATGGAATAAGGGAATATGTAAAGAAAAACTTGAAAAAAGAATTTGAAATTGACCGTTTATATCCGGTTCAACCCCGCTTGTGGCCGGTGGAGGTTTATTCCTGGGGGAATTTAAAATGAAATTGACCAAACTCAAAAAACAAATTCTTTTCTGGCTGATTTTCGGTCTTTTGATTCGTTTTTTAATGATGCCTTTTTTGGCTCACGATGACTTTTTCTTAATTTACGGACGAGTGGCCAAGGCTTTAACCGGGCAAGCTAATTTTTTAGCCTACAGCCAGCCTCTTTTTCATCTTTTTCATTTTTTTGGTTATGGTTTGGTGAGAATTTTTACCCCGATAAAAGATGTCTTGGTTGTTTTTGTCAATCAGGATTTGACCAACCCCCACACCTTGAAAATCATTTTCCTGGCCAAACTGCCTTTTGTTTTCTTTGAGTATCTCTCCCTTTGGCTTCTTTTAAAGTTCTTTCAGAAAAAAGATTGGTTAAAAGTGGTTATTTTCTGGCTTTTTAATCCGGTCAATCTTTATGTTCTTTACGCCTTTGGCCGTTTTGAGTCGGCGGTGACTTTCATACTGCTTTGGTTTTTCTGGCTTTTAAAAAGACAAAAACTTGCTTGGGCTTCTTTGCTTTTCGGCGTTTTAATCTTAACCAGGACTTTTTTCCTGATTTTAATCCCCCTTTACTTTCTGCTTTTCGGCCGTGGTTTTAGGGAAAAGGCAAAATATCTACTTTTATCTTTGGGGCCTTTTCTGATTTGGTTTTTTTATGATCAATTCTTCTTAAAACAGCTCCAAATTGCTTCTTTGTTTCAAGAGGGGAAGCATTCCAGTTACTTTTTTGAATCTCAAATCGGTCTTGGTCTGGGGCAGGTGATTTATCTTTTTTTCTTGGCTTATGCTTTACTTTGGCTTTTTGTTTGGTTTAAGGAGAGAGAAAAGGAAAAGATGTTTGTCTTAACGGATTTTCTTCGTTATACTTTTGCCGTTTTAATCCTTTATTACGCCACTTCCTTTTTCCATCCTCAATATTTTGCCTGGATGATACCCCTTTTGGCCTTTTTAGTAGCCAAACCAGATTATAAAAAGATTGTCTGGCTGCTAGTGTTCTTGTTTTTACCCATTCTTCTTTTCTGGGATAACTTTACTACCTTGGGTCTCTTAAGGCCTTTGGCTGAGTTTTTCAATGATTTTTCTTTAGCAAACTGGCTGGATAAATTTTTCCCGGCGATGAAATTTTTGAATCTGGTCAGAACATTCTTTTCAGCCACTGGTCTTTATCTCTTATGGCTGGTTTTTAAGGAGAAGGATGATGCTTTCAAAAATGATTAAAAAACTTTCTCTTATTATCTTTCTGACTTTTCTTTTTTCTTTACTTTCTGGGTTTTTGCCCAAAGACACTCAAGCCATGCTTTTGCGGGAGAAAAGTCTGCGGGAAAGCTTTTTTAGCAAAATAGTGGATGAGATAAACTTGTCTTCAAAACAAATCCTTTCCCAGACAATCAGGCTTAATTATGATAATCCCTTAGGGATTGAGATTATTTTTCGCAACCCTTCCGATGAAAAGGCTCAAGGAATTTTCAGGTTGAAAGATGAAAAAGCAAAGACTTTAATAGAAAAAGAATTTTCTTTGGAGCCTAATACTCCAGCAAGCTTTCAATTTTTCTCTTTCCCAGAGATAGAAAAACCTAAAGGGAATACTTATCTAATAGAAATTGTCAATACAGGTAAAATCCCCCTAATTTTAGGCTATTATAACCAAGATGTTTATCATTATGGTCAGCTTTATTTAGGAGAAAAATTAAAAAAAGGTAATTTACAATTTCAGATTCATTATCAAATTTCTTCCATAAGAGAATTATCAGAGAATTTTAAACATTATTTAGAAGGGGATCGCTTGTTTTTCCTTATCTGGTTAGTCATAATTATCTTTATAGCCTTAACGGTTATTATTTTGGCTAAAAAATACCAGATTGATAATAATGAATCTGTCCACTAAAGAAAAAATTAAAATGGCGATGATTTGTCTTTTAGAGACAATTAGCGCTTATATCCTCATTATTGTCTCCTTGGAATACTTTCTAACTGAATATTTCTTAGTTTTCAGATATATTACTGCGGATATTAAAACTTATATTTTTCTGGCTATTTTATTGGTTATTTTTTCTATGAACTATATTTTTAGAACTAAAGCTCAATTTAATAGGATATTGATAGCTTTTATACTAATTTTAACAGTCGGTTTGGGCTTTGGTTATAAGAAATATTTAAATTATTATGGAGAATTGCAACAATTTCCCAAAATTTATAAAATTTCTAAAAATTATGGTTTTCAGGGAACTATTATTAATATTGAAGGCAAGAATTTCGGTCCAACCTGGCAGCCCGGAAAAGTTTATGTTAAAGACCTTTTTTTAAGGCCAGACAGACAGGCATTTGAATTTATGGTTAAATTTTGGTCACCGGATTTAGTGATTGTTGAACAGCCAGTCCCAGAAAGATTTTTCAAAGGACAATTATATTTACAGAAATTTAATGATAAAGAAAGCAACCCAAAAGATTTTGAGATTACAAATCCTAATCTTTTATAAGTTTATAAAAATAAATTAAAACTAAAAATGGAAAAGAAAAAAGGCCTGTTTAATTTTTTAACCTTAGGGATAGTGACTTCCGTTGTTATTCTTTTTATTGCTAATATTTTAAACTTTTCCTTAAGTATCGATTTTAACCTTATTGGTAAAATTTTAGGGCTTTTTCTATTAATAGCCTTCTTTATCAATCTGGAAAGTATTAAAAATTTTTTTCTTAACCTGAAGAATGTTAAAAGTTTTTTCATGCTTTCTTTTTTGAATCTGTTATTAATTTTTTTCTTTGTCCTTTTTTATTCAATTTTTCGTTTTGGCAGCCCTTTAATTTTTGAAGACCGGATTGCTAATTTTAAAGTTAGTCAAAAAAAAGAAATTGTCTTGGGCGAGCCTTTAAGGCAAAGTTTTACCGCCAACTCTAATAATTTAGGAACCATTGGTCTTAAGATTATTGCTAAGGATAAAGATCTTAGCGCATCAGCTTTTGAAGAAGCTTTTAATGAAGATGAAGAAATAGTTGGGCAGCTGCCTAAAGGCGAAACAGATAAAATCATTTTTCGTATTAAAGAAAATAAGCCAAAAATACGTGATTTAACAGAAAATCTTCAAAGTTCTATTTCTTTATTCGGCATTCCTCTTCAAAAAAAATCTCAAGATGAAGGCTATATTTTTGAAAAAGAGAGATCTTTAAATTATTTTTACGAAAATACCTATGAGCTGACAAAAGACTTTCAAACCTCTTATTTTTTGTTTGGCTTTCCCATTCAAAAAGACTCCAAAGACAAAAGCTATATTTTTGAAATAGAAAAGGTCGAAGAAGGAGAGACGGGTAAGACATTTTTATTAGAGAAAAATTCAGATGGGAAACTCAATTTTTACCCTAAATATGGCTATTCTTTAAAAGAAATCAGTTCTGACTCTCTACAGATTATTTCCAATATTTCAAGAAAAATAAACCAATTTCTTGAGGAAAAAACGATTCAGACTAATTTAATTATAGTTCTTCTTTTAATAGAGTTTTTTATCCTTTCCTTTTTAAAAAAAGAAGATAAATATTTTAAAGAAAAAATTAATCCTTATTTAAAGTATGGTTTCCTACTTGGTCTTTTATTAATAACCATTTCCTCCCTAAAGTTTGAATTTATCGAGTATATTATTTTCTTGAAGAATATTGTTAGCCTTCTATCAGCCTACAATTTACCTTTAGCTTTCTTCACAATCATCTTTGGTTTTTTGGTTTTTTATTTTAATAAAGAGGAAATAGAAAAAGAGACAGAAAAAGAAAAAGCAGAAGAGGAGTTGGCGGAAGAAAAAAGATATCAAGAATTTGGCAACAAATTCCCCACAATAAACAAAATCCCGCTTTTCCGAAATTTTATCCGCTGGTGCTACAAGGAAGGGGGGTATGGGGTTGGGTTGGTAATTTTAGTTATTGTTTCGGTTTTTATTCTCACTTACCAGCTCGGATACTATGAATTTAAAGAAGATGAATTTCAGGTTGTTGATGCCGCTGTGGGCTATTACCACACCGGGAGTTTTTACAAATGGGACTGGCTGCAAAATAAATCAGGGCAATATACCGATTGCATTAAGGAAGATATACATTGCCATTACACAGCAGCCTGGCCGCATACTTGGCTAATAGCGCAGTCTTACAAAATATTTGGGATTTCCGAATGGTCTTCGCGGTTAGTTTCCGTCCTGTTCGGCTTGATATTTATTCTCCTAGTCTATTTTGTTACAAAATATTTTACGGGAATGAAGGACGTCTCATTCCTTAGCGCTTTTGCGGTTGCGTTTTATCATTCCTTTATTGATCTTTTTAGATACACGAGAATGTACGCGGTGCTGATTCCTATTTTTTTGGTTTTGTTTTATTTGCTATTTAGGGCAATTACCGAGAAAAATAAGATTGATTTTAAGTTGAAGATTTTGAACGAATTTATTAAGAAGAATCTCGACTTCAATTATGGGCTGTTAATTGCTGCTTTAATTTTTCTTGTTTTTAATTACCTTATTCATATTAATTCTTTGATTATTCTCCCTGTTTTGCTCTTTTTTTTGGTTTATCTTGCGGTTTTTAGAAAAGAGAAAAAATATGTTATCGCAAGCTTGCTCGGCATATTCGGCTGTATAGGCATTTTTTTAATGTATTATTTCGGATTGACAACAAAGTTTCTGATTTTCCTTTCATTTTTTGGAAGAAGAAATTACATCTATTCAGATTTGTTAACGCAATATCCCTTCCCCTCTGATTTTGGAATTTTGTTGCTTCTACTAGGAATTACGTCAATTTTTATATTCAAAGGACAAAAAAGAGATAAAATAATTTATTCCTATTTAACAATTATTATTACTTTGATTTTCTTTGTCTGGATCGGGAATAGATATGCAGGTTTTACTTATATATCACACATTGCTACGGTTTCCATTATTTTAATTATTACCGCCTATTGTTTGATTGTAAAATTATTCAAGACAAAATACCTAAAATTTCTTTTGTATTTATTATTGGTTCTTATGATAGGATTTAATTTTTACCAAAATTTTGGAAAAATCTATAAGAATGAGCTTGGGTACGGCCGTTTTGTGATAGCGTATCAAACAATAAAGGAAAATTTTAATCCCGAGAAGGATGTTTTATTCGGGCAATATTTAAAGCCTTATTATCTTCAAGAAATGGCAGGAAACAACATTAAGACAATAGATATGCTTTATGATAGACGCTATGAATACGAGACTTTTTTAAAAGATATCTCCAAATATGAATCTGGTTGGATTGCTTGGCAAACAAGAAAGGGGTATCACATCAGGGGAGATATCAAAAATTATATTAATGAAAATTTCAAAAAATATCATGGTAGCGGAATAGACGATACTAACGTTGAGGTTTATTATTTTAATCGAGACATGATTAAAAATTGAGGCCTTGTCAGATTAAAAAATTTTAATACTTTATTTTTTTGTCCAAAAAATAAAAAATGCCGCCCAAGGAACTCGTTATCATCAAAGAAACTCGACTAAGCAAGGCGACGGCTAAAGAAATTTCCATCGGCACGCCGATAAGACTAAACAAAAACACGTTCAAACCTTCCGTTATCCCGATAGAGTTAAAAGATATGGGAATAATTCCAAATATCTGAGTGATTGTGCTAATCAATAATACGTAAAGAGGACTTACTCCAATGCCAAAAGCGCGAAACAATATCCAGTAATGAGCCACGGCAATTTCTAAAGAAAATAAAAAAGAATAAAAAATCCCATAACTCAAGGATTTTTTATCTTTGATACTGAAAAGAGATGCTATCAGTTTACTAAATTTATTAACTAACGATATTTCTTTTTTTATTAATTTTTCTATCTTCAATAAAAGCCGATAATTTTTAATAAAAAATAGAATGAGGACGAATCCTAAAAATGTGGCAGCTTCCAAAAATAAAAATCTGCGGTCAGATATTATTAATTTATAGAAAAATGGGGCTAAAAAAATATTAATCAAAAAAAGGGTGAAAAACCCACTTCCCCTTTCAAAAACTATTGAAGAGACAATTTCTTTCTTTTTATCTCCAAAGATTTTATTTAGATTAATGAATTTATAAATATCGCCTCCTACAGTCGTAGGTAAAAAATTATTAAAGAATGCTCCGATGGAATACAAAGAATATAATTTTAATTTATTAATCTTAAAGCCGTAGTTTTTTAAAAAAACATCCCATCTCAATACGCTAATATACACGCTCAAATAAATCAGTAACGCAGGGATAATTATCAAAATAATATTGGCATCTTCCAAAGCATTTAAAAATAAATTCCAGTCTATTTTTGAAAACAGATACTCAAGAAGCCCAATCGCTATTAACAATTTAGCTATAAGAATAAATATCTTTTTCATCGATTTATTTATTTGCTATTATAAAAATCCTTCTTGCTCTTTTTTTAGATTTGCTAATTTCTTCCAAAAAGAAGACGTAAAATAATATTTTAGATACAATAACTTTAATAAATTTCAACACGCCTCGTTTATTATTCATAACCGTAGAAGGATCTATTTTGGTTAACAATCGGTAATATAGGGGGTATATAATATTCCCCCATCCAAAAGATTCAAGAATATGGAAATTCTCTGTTTTTAATTTTTCCTCAAGTTCATTATTTTCGTATCTTCTTACGTGCCCAGAGAAATCGTCGTGTTTAGACCAATATCCCAGCGAGAAAGGAACAGACAATATAAGGATGCCGTTTTTATTTAAGACATTATAAAGGTTTCTTATTGCTAGCCGATCATTTTGTATATGTTCTAAAACTTCTGAGCAAATTATAAGATCGTATTTTTTATTTTGAAAATCTTTTTTTTGAGTTAAGTCTATTTTATACAAAAGCCCTTTAAATTTATCTTTAGTAAGTTTAATAGCTTCATCGGAAAAATCGCTACCACTTAGATTATTAAATCCTTGCCGAACAAGTAGTTTTAATAAATTCCCCTCACCACAACCACAATCTAAAATAAAACCATCTTTTTTACCATATTGTTTGGCAAGACCGACTAGAATTTTATACCGTGCCCTTATCGAAGGTCCAAAATCTGCTGTGTTTCGCCATTCTTTTTTCCTTAAAATATCATAATAATCACTCTTTTTTTGTTCTTTCATAATATTTCACTTATTGTATATAAATATTTTCCTTTTGTTTTATCATATTCATTATTCAATAGATGTTTATTCTTTTTACTTCTTTTTACTATCTATGTACCAACTGTAACTTCCACCTCTCAATTTCTTTAATATTTTATTAAAATGATAGGTAATATTTTTCTGAACCCACTCATTAAAGAGTACTCTGACTATCCAGGGAAATTGCATTAAAAAACCTTCTGCTTTAACAAATAAATTTTTGTTGGCTGGTTTAAATTTTCTGGCGGCATTTAAAATGTTAAGATTGCCGATTAGTTCTGTATTATCAATATCTTCTTTCGCCCAATTGTTCGTCAAGATTAAATGTCTAATTGCTTGCGGATTAAATCTCATTATTTTAGCCGCGGCAACATCATTTAATAAAGGATTATCGGCAAAAAGAATAATCCCCAAATTAATTTTTTCACCATATAAAGGGCCTTGTCCTTCCATCCCCACTATTCCATCAGTAATCACAAACATTTTGTCATAAAATAATCGGTTTAAATCAGCTATAACTTGATGAATATTTTGGTGGTATTTTATCCTTAAAGGATTAGGAATCACTCCAAACATATTTTTTAAGGCGCAAGTAACAGTAGCGTATTTATGAGTTTTAATTTTTGGTAAATTAATAATCAAATCAGCATCCCAAAGTGTTTTTCCTAACTCAATTCTCTTTAAAAACTTTCCTTCCGGAATTCTTATGGAAATTTTCTTATCATAAGTCAGATTCACAATTTGAAAATTATATTTATTCTGTAACTTTTTAACTCCCATTAATTCCAAGGCCAAATCTAAACGCCTTCCCTTTATTTTGGTGCCGGTTTCACTTTCTCCTAAAAAAACTTTTAAATTTGGGTATCGCGAAAGATACTTAATAACCGCCTCGATAATCCTAATATCAGTGTTTGCACCCTGCTCTATATACTCTTTAACATCGGTAACCAAATTAGGTTTAATAAAAACCGACTTAATGGAGGCCAATTTTTTATCCAACCCATAAAAATTAAAGCCCGCATCAATAATTCCCTCAATTTTATTTTCATTAAAATTTTTAATTAAAACTTTATTCATAATTTTTACCTAATTTCGCTAATTGTATAAACATATTTCCCGCTTTTTAATGGCGGTATTTCATTTACAAATTCCCACTGAATCTTACAATCTTCCCCCATTATCTTTCTAATTGATTCTTCAATTGCCATCCTATTTTCTTCAAGTTTAATTTTATCTCTAATAATTGTTTTGATTAATATATAGTCAAAATCTTTCTGTATAACTTGAAATTTTGATATAAACCCCCTATTGAACACGACGCCGATGAAATGAATGAAAAATTCTCCAGGAATTAGCTTGCCATCTTTAGTCTTAAACACATTCATCTCCCTCCCCTCTACTTTTTCCAAATACTCCCAATCATTTCCTTTAACACCCACATCACCTATATCATATCTTATTAAGGGCATTGAATAATTATTAAGCGTTGTTATATATATTTTCCCCATCTCATCGGCTCGGCACGATATAAGCTGATTATTTAATATTTCAACATAATTATTCCAAATGCTTAATTTCAATTCTTTTTTATTTCCATCGCTACATGCCACGCTGCCGACTTCTCGTGAACCGTACCGATTAAATACGGGGTAGTGGAATACTTCGCGCAGAACCTCTTCCATTTCCGGATATAACGTGCCAGCCGAAGTCAAAACGCCCCTTGGAGAATATATAGATAGTTTTCTTGCTTTAATAAACTTGGCGAATTCATAAATTGATTGCGCGTAAGCTTCTATCCATTGAGGCTTAAATTTATTCCACTCAATAACAAACCTCTCCATATCTTTTTCGGACATTCTAAAAGCATTAAGCTCTTTTCTGTTATAGAGCCAATTTTTTAATCGCAGAGAAAATTTTTCTTTTCCTTCTAAAATATCTCTTTCAGATCCCCACAACCGCAATTCTTTGTCTCCAATATCCTGATTGCCAAAAGTTTTATAATAAATTTTATTCGCTTTGTTCCATTCATCATAATTTTTATCCTGCAAAAATCCCACTGGCTCTCCCGTACTTCCGCCCGAAGTGTTTTCATACGATTTTCTTTTTTTATAATCTTTAGAATATAAGTTTTCCCCTTCTCGCCTGATAATTTCTTTTGTCAGAATCGGTATTTTATGAAAATTTTCAAGATTTATCTCTTGGTTAGAATCAACTATTTTTGCATCGGCTAAAATTTTATGGTAATACGGTACATTGTTATAAACGTGCAAAAGAATTTTCTTTAGCTTTTCTTCTTGATATCGCTGTTTTTCAATAAAAGAAAATTTATCAATTTTTTTGATTTCTTTTAATATACTGGGGATTTTACTCCCCGACAAATATAAAAGAGAATAAATTATGGGTTTACGCCAATTCATAGATTGTGTTATATTTTTCCGCGACTTCACTCCAGTTCATCTGCTCAGCAATACTTCTAGATTTTTCACCCATAGATTTAATAAGTAATGGGTTATTTAAAAATTGTTTTATGGCATTTCTTAACGCATCCGTATCGGCTTTGGGCACAATAAATCCATTGCCTTGAATTAATTCTTTAGTACCGCCAGTATTGGTGGCAATTATTGCTAGTTTACAAGCCATGGCTTCCAAAATAGTATTACTCATGCCTTCATTTAAAGACGGAAGAACAAAAATATCACTTTCTTGGTAATATTTTACTATTTTTTGATGGGGGATTGAACCTAAAAATTTTACCTTCTCCTCAATTTTTAAATCTTTAGCCAATTCTTTTAAGTTTTCTTTTTCTTTACCATCACCAATAAGCGTTAAAACAATATTTTTATTTCTTAATGTTCCTAAAGCTTTCAATAAATAATCAATCCCTTTTATTTTAGTAAGTCTGGCAACACAAATTATTCTTAATACCTTACTGCTTTTTTTATTTTTTACAGGTTTAAATTCTTTAGTATTAATACCATTGTAAATAATTTCGATTTTCTGATTGGGAGCAGTTTTTTGAGCTAATTTTTTTAAACCTTCGGAGTTAGCGATTATAACTCTAGCTTTCCTCCAGATAATCTTGCTTAAATGTTTAAAGAAAAATTTATCCAAAATCTCAAATCTTGGGTTATGAAAGGGAACATCAGAACCTCTTAAAGAGACCAAGTAAGGTTTACCTAAAAGCATAGCAATAAATCCACAGGGGATACCAAACCAAGCATGAATTAGATTGTATTGATTTTTTTTAAATAATTTCTTAGCGTAAAAATAAGCTCCACACGAGTAGTAAATAAGATCTTTTATTGATTGATATTGTAGATTTTTTTTATTTTTACCAATATTTATATAATGAATATTAATATTTTTTGAAAAAATTTTTATTACAAATTTTGAAGTTGAGGAAGTAATAAAATCAATTTTAATATTTTTATTTTTAGAAAATTCTCTAAGAAAATAATAATTTGCGTTTGCTGCTCCTCCTCCTAAAGGAGGAAATTCATAATTAAGCATGAGTATTCTTGAAGACATTAGATAATATAGTCGGCTTTCAAACTTTTAAAAATGCTATGGTTAACAGCTCTAATTACAAAGTCATATTCATCTAATTTGATCTTCTCTAGAGGTATGTTGTTTTGTCCAAAAACTTTATCTCTATCATAAAGCATTGGATCACAAATAGTAATCTTACACCCATAAATTTTTAAATTTTGTATCAAATCTTTTATTTTTGAGTTTCTTATATCTCTTACGTCTGGCTTAAAAGTTGCGCCTAGCACTAGGATTTTTGCGCCTTTTATTTTTATCTCCTTATTTATTAATTCTTTAATGATTTTATCTGAATGATATTTAACCATATAATCATTTGTTTTTCTGCCTGCCAGTATCATATCTGGGTGAATCCCAAGTAACCTGGCTTTATAAGCTAGATAATAGGGATCTACTCCTATACAATGTCCACCAACTAAACCAGGTTTAAAACTGACAAAATTCCATTTTGTTTTAGCGGTTTCAAGCACATCGTCAATATCAATATTCATTCGGTCGAAAATAATTTTTAATTCATTAACTAAAGCAATATTTATATCTCTTTGAATGTTTTCTATAACCTTTGCTGCTTCAGCTATTTTTATAGATTTTGCCTTATAAATGCCGCCTTTAGCTGCTTTTTTATAAACATTTGCTATGATTTCTGTAGTTTCTTGATTGCATCCAGCAACTACTTTAATTACTTTTTCAATCGTATGAACTTTATCGCCCGGATTAATTCTTTCTGGGGAATAGCCCACCTTAAAATCATTTGGATATTTTAACCCACTTTCCTTTTCAAGAATGGGAACACAAATCTCTTCAGTTACGCCTGGATAAACAGTGGATTCAAAGACAACAATAGATCCTTTTGATAAGTTTTTACCAACTTCTTTTGATGCGGATATTACCAGGCTTAAGTCAGGATTTTTTGCGTGATCAATTGGAGTTGGCACCGTAACGATAATAAAATTGCAATTTTTGATTACTTTTTCATTATCAGTATAAACGATTTTTTTATTTTTCAGATCTTTTCCACTAAGTTCTTCATTTCTGTCATAGCCTTTTTTAAGTTCTTTAATTTTTCCCGAATCCACGTCATAGCCTTTGACGTTGAGTTTTTTTGAGAGGGCAATTGCCAGAGGAAGTCCGACATAGCCAAGACCAACTACACAAATTTTATCCTTATGTTTATCCATAATATTCTTTATACCAATTAATAAAATTACTAATACCTTTTTCTATAGATGTTTTAGGAGTATATCCTAAGATTTTTTTTGCTTTTAATATACTAGCACATGTTTGGACAACATCTCCTTTTTGCATTGGCAACAGGGCTTTTTTTGCCTTTTTCCCTAATTTTTTTTCAATGAGACTAATAAATTTATTAAGATTAATTGGTTTTGATTGTCCAAGATTAATGATTTCATAACCAATTTTTTCAACTTTTTCTAATGATTTTTCTATACCATTAACAATATCATCTATATAAGTGAAGTCTCTCGACATTTTACCGGAATTAAAGACGCTAATTTTTTTCCCCTCAGAAATTGATTTTGTAAATAAAAAAAGAGCCATGTCTGGTCTTCCCCATGGACCATAAACAGAAAAGAATCTGAGTCCAATACAATTAATACCAAATAAATGATGATAAACATAGGAATAAATTTCATTTGCAGCTTTTGTTGCTGCGTAGATAGAGATAGGCTTATTTATTTGCATATTTTCTTTAAAAGGAGTTTTATCTATCCCTCCATAAACAGAGCTGCTGGAAGCGAAGACCAAATTTTTAATTTTAAATTTCCTCATTAACTCCAATATATTCAAAAAACCTAACATGTTTGACTTTTCGTAAGCAAAAGGATTTTCCAAACTATATCTTACTCCAGCCTGAGCTGCTAAATTACAAACTCTCCTTGGTTTATATTTTGAAAAGACCTTTTCTAGCTTTGGAGAATCACAAATATCTATCTTATGAAATGAAAAGTTTGGGTATCTTAGAAGGATTTTTAAGCGATCCTTTTTCAGTTGTTGACTATAATAGTAGTTGTTTAAGTTATCAACTCCAACAATTTGCTCCCCTTTTTCTAAGAGCTTTTTAGAAAGGCTAAAACCGATGAATCCAGCAGCACCTGTAATAAGGTATATCATTTATTTTCAAATATTTCTTTAATTCTATAGAAGTCTTTTTTTGGGCGGTTTTTGATGATTAAATCAGCAAGTAAGCCAAAGATTAGAAATTGAATGCCGGTAATAAAACCGGTAACAGCAATTAAGGGCCAGATTTTGTCAGATAGTGAATAGCCGAAAAAGATTCTTCTGATTCCTAGATAAACTCCGAATATAAAAGAAAAGAAAGAAAGAAAAAATCCCAAACTGCCAAAAATATGAAGGGGTCTGTTTTCATATTTTCGCCAAAACCAAACTTCAAACATATCCAAAAATCCTTTTAATGTTCTTGTAAGGGTATATTTTGTTTTGCCGAATTTTCTTTTTTTATGGTTGACTTTAACCTCGGTGATTTTAAAACCCCGCCATCGAATTAAAGCTGGTATCAGGCGATGCATTTCTCCGTAGAGGTCCAAATCTTCAAAACATTCTTTTTTGTAAGCTCGCAAAGTACAACCTGAATCGTGAATGCCGGGGTTAACCAAAAAACTGCCGATATAGTTGGCAAACCTGGAAACAATTTTTTTGTCTAAAGGGTCTTTTCTTTGATAACGCCAACCACAAACGACATCATATTTCTCATTAAGTTTTTTTAAAAGTTTAGGGATGTCATTAGGATCATTTTGGCCGTCGCCATCAAGAGTGATGAAGATTTTCCCGGAAGCGTGTTTGATACCGGCATCTAAAGCTGCTGATTGGCCGAAGTTTTTTCTAAACCTGATGATTTTTAAGGGCCGAAGTTTTTTTAAAACCTTGAGGGTATTATCACTTGAGCCATCATCCACAAAAATAATCTCATAGGGTTTTTTTAAAGATTTCATTACCGAAACAATCTCCTGATGGAGACTGGCAATATTTTTTTCTTCATTGAAAAGAGGGGCAATGACAGAATAATAAACTCTTTTGCTGATTTTTTTAGTTTTTTTTGTTGCCTTGGCCATTTTTGGTTGCCTTTTATTATAATCTTTAAGTGCTTTAGGTTCAAGAAGGATAGATACATAATAGATATACGATCGATATACAGTAGAGATACATGAGTATTATAGGTAATTGGACGAGGAGCGGGAGATAGAGTAAAATTAAAAAAATGATACCGAAGGTTGCCAAAAATACGCTTTTTCTTTCTTCATCTCAAATTGCGGGGCGACTAATCGGCTTTTTTTATTTCCTTTTTCTGGCTCGTTTTTTGGGTGTTGCCACGTTTGGAATTTACAATTTCACCTTAGCTTTTGTTTATAATTTTGTGCCGGTGGCTGATTTTGGTTTGGAAAGACTGGTCTTGCGTGATATTTCCCGAGACGAAAAAAAGATTTCTTTTTATTTAGCCCGGCTTTTGCCCTTAAGGTTGCTTTTATCTTTAGGGGCTTACCTTTTAGTTTTAATCTTGGGGTTGATTTTAGGCCAGTCCTTAAGGCAGATTGGCTATTTGGCGGTTTTTGGCTTGTTTATCTTTCCTTATAGCTTTACTTATCTTTTAAGCAGTTTTTTAAACGCCCAGGAGAAGATGAAATACATGTCCTTAGCCGTGGTTCTCGGCCAGTTGTTGATTTTTATCTTAGGAGTGATTTTTGTTTTGTTAAAGTTTCCCTTAGTAGTTATCTTTTTGGCCGGCGTTTTGGGTCAGCTGATTGTGGCGGCGTTTTTTCTTTTGAGAGCCAAGCCCTGGGGTTTGCCTTTAGGGTGGGTGGTAGATAAAAAGTTTTTCTTAAAATCTTTTTCTTCTTCTTGGGCTTTTGCTTTTTTGCTGATTTTGGCGGTTTTTTACTTAAGGATTTCTTTAATTTTAGTCGGCTTACTGAAGGGCGATTATTATACCGGGCTTTACGGCAGTGCTTTTAAATTCATTGAAGCCATGATTTTAATTCCCCAATCTTTGGCTTTAGCCTTATTCCCTTTATCCTCAAGACTTTTTATTGAGAACAAAGAAAAATTAAAAAGAGTCTATAAAAGGGGATTAGGTGTCTTGTTTCTCTTTTCCTTGCCATTTGTTCTAATTTTGACGGTTTTCCCCAAACTCATTATTGGTTTAGCCTATGGTCAGCCTTATCTTCCTGCTTCACCGGTTCTGCTGATTCTCGGTTTTTCTTTAGTTTTCTTTTTTCTCAATGCTTTACCGGGGAATATCATCCAAAATTCGCCAAAATTTAAACAATTTTTACCTTGGGCGAGTTTGAATTTTGCCATTGCCTTGGTTTTGTGTTTAATTTTAGTTCCCCGATATTCAATTATCGGTGCCGCCTGGGCGGTGATTGGCGGGGAAGTGGCAGGATTGATAATTAATAATCTTTTTGTATGGAGGATATTAAGAAATAAGTAGATATACATAGATACATAATAGATATACAGTAGATATACGATAGATATAAGATAGATAAAAATGGATAAAAAAAAGCATATAAGACTAGAGGATTTAGAAATTTATAAATTAGCCAGAGAAATAAGTAAGATTGCTTGGGAGATTTATAATGGTTTAGATTGGAGGGAGAAAAAAGTTATTGGCGACCAATTTATTCAATCTTCTGACTCCATTGGCGCTAACATTGCTGAGGCCTATGGCAGATTTCATTATTTAGATAGAGTCAAATTCTGCTATAACTCTAGAGGTTCTCTTATAGAATACTTTCATTGGGTTGATCTAATGCGAGAACGAAAAATTGGCAATCAGGAACTCCTAGAAAAACTCCAGAGACTCCTAAAAGAAGAAGAGGTTAAATTGAATAACTATATAAAATCGATATATAAATCAAAAAATGCCTCATAAGCAACCATATATCAGCGAAGCGAATATCAACCATATATCAGCGAAGCGAATATCTATCATTATCCTTTCCTGGAACACCAAGGAATTATTAGAACAATGTTTGAAAAACATCCCTTTTTCTGTGGAAATTATTGTGATTGATAATGCTTCTACTGATAGTACCATTCGCTTTCTTGATTCTTTAAAATGGCCCAATTTAAAAGTCATTAAAAATATTGCCAACCTTGGTTTTGCTAAGGGGAATAACCAAGGGATTAAAACCGCCAATGGGGAGCTGGTGATGCTTTTGAATTCTGATACGATTGTCCAAAAAGGAGCGATAGAGAAGTTGGTGGGTTTTTATCAAGAACAAAAAAACAAGAATTTAGCCTTCTCGCCATTGCTCTTAAACCAGGACGGAACAATTCAACAACAATACTATCTGAAATTTCCCAACCTTTGGCAAATTCTTTTTTACCATAATCCCTTTTTAAGATTTTTAATAATGAAAACTTTTTTAAGAAAATTAATTGTTAATGATTTGAGGAAAGTTCAAAAAGATGAGCCTTTTGAATTAAGCCCTCTTCAGGGGGCGGCCTTGATGGCGCCTAAAGAAGTTTGGCAGAAAGTCGGAGGCTTGGATGAAGACTATCATTTTTTGTTTGAAGACGTTGATTGGTCTTGGCGGGCACAAAAAGCCGGCGTTAAATTATTTTTAGTCCCGCAGGCCAAGGTTACCCATTTTGGCGGGGCCAGCTGGCAGAAAAAAAATCCCAAAGTTGATTTTAATTTTTATTGCCAGCATTTTGACTCTTTCTTGCTTTTTGTCAGGAAAAATTACGGCAAGGGAAAAGAAAAGATTTACCACCGGGCTTTGCTTTTGAACTTCTTTACTCGCGGTAAGCTGAAATTATTTGGCTATTTTTTGAAGAATAAAAATTAACAATGACGATTATTTTGATTCTTATTCTTGGTTTTCTTTTAAGATTGATTAATTTAAATCAATCTCTTTGGCTGGACGAGGCGGTTCAAGCCATAACTTCCAAAGGTTCTTTTTTGGGGATTTTTACCGAGTTAAGAGGTGATTTTCACCCACCCTTATACCATTTATTAATGTGGGGGTGGGGACACCTATTTGGTTATGGAGAAGTTGTTATGAGATTACCCTCCGTTTTATTTGGAGCCGCGACGATTTGGGTAGTTTATAAGATAGTCAGGAGTTGGGAGTCAGGAGTGAGGAGTGAGGAGACAGGAGTCAGGAGAGAGGAGATAGGAGTCAAGAATCAAAACTCAGAACTCCAGACTCAGAACTCAGCACTCAGAACTTTGCCTTTAATTGCCGCGCTCTTTCTGGCGATTGCTCCTTTTCATATCTATTATTCCCAGGAAGCCAGGACTTATGCCATGACGACCTTTTTCGCTGCTTTATCAATGTACTACTTTATGATTTTAGTTAAGAAGGGGGAGTCAGGGGTTAGGAGTCAGAACTCAGAACTCCGAACTCAGAACTTAAAATATATTCTTTTCACTACCCTGATGCTCTATTCCGATTACTATGGTTTGTTTGTTTTCTTGGCCCAAATCATCGCGGGAATGATTATTTTAAGAAAAAGAATCACCAGGCTTTTACTCTATTACACTAGTGTATTTTTACTATTTCTCCCTTGTTTACCCTTATTATGGATTCAACTTAAAACTGGTAGTCAGGCAACAGCCTTTTTGCCGGAGTGGGGGAGGTTGGTTAATTTAAGCTTTTTGAGGGTCTTACCTTTAACCTTTATCAAATTTTCCATCGGTCGGATCACGATTTTCAACAAAACTCTATATGCGATTGTGGTTGGGATTTTATTTGTTATCTATGGGGGTATAATTGCTCGCGGTTTTTTCAAGGGTAAAAAATTAATCATTAATAATTATTCATTAATCATTCTGCTTTGGCTTTTCGTTCCTATCCTTTTAGCCTGGGGAATTTCCTTTTTTATCCCTAACTACCAACCTTTTCGTTTGCTTTTAGTTTTACCGGCCTTTTACCTGCTTTTAGTCTATGGAATTTCTTCAATAAAAAATAAAATTCTTTTTATCTTCTTTCTGACTTTTATCATCATCGTTTCTGGTCTTTCCTTGCTTACTTATTACACTAATCCTTATTTTCATCGTGAGGATTGGCGGGGAGCGGTAAAATACATTGAATCTCAAGATGGGAAAAGTTCTTTAGCCTTAATTCCTTCCGAGACCTCCCATTGGCCTTATGAGTATTACTCAAAAGGCAAAGTGCCCTTATTGGGTGTAGCCAAAGGATTTAATAAAGTTGGGAGTCAGGAGATAGAAGATAGGAGTCAGGAGATAGGAGATAGGAGTCAGAACTCAGTACTCAGAACTCAGTACTCGCACATTTATTATATTTATTATCTGGCTGACTTGTTTGACCCCCAAGGATTAATACCCAAATGGCTTGAAGACCAGAAATTTATTAAAACCAATGAAACTAGTTTTAACCAGATAATGTTGCAAGAATGGTCCAGATAAAATTATTTGCTTGACGATTATTTTGGGAGTATAGTTAGTTTGTAGTTACAACCAGTATTCAAAAAATTAAATGGACCCAAAAAGATTGCTAACAAAGAAAAAAAAGACTATTTTAGCCATAGTTTTTTTATTGATAGTTGTTGCTGGTTTATCTTTCTTTTTTTATCAGAGAATAAAAAATAAGCAAAATAATATTCTTAGTAATAATAAGAGCATTAGTTTCCCCGCCCAAGTTATTAAAAGTAACGCCACCCGCTTTTTTATTGATATCAACTCAACGGTCTTTGACTCAATAACAGCCCGTATTAAATATAAAAATCCTTCTTCTGTGCCAAAAGAAATTAAACTAGGGGTTAGGGGCAGTGAAAAAGATAAATATCTTTACCAAATTTTTTATCAAAGATTATTGCAAAATTGTAATTGGGCGAGCATCACTGAGAGGAACAACACTCTTTACCAAAAAAACAAAAATTATAATTCCCTGTCAGAGTTGGCCAGCAACCCTCCGTATAAAGATAAGATTGCTCTTTACAATAGTGATTGGCAAGTGCCCCTAAGGGGGATAGAACAAACAAGCATTAAAAACCTTAAAAAAGAAGTTGAGCTGAGGGGGACACACACTTTTGTGGTTAAAGTGGATAAGCTACCTTTTATTTTTAAACTTTCCAAACAGGATATTAATGCTGCAAATGGTGAAGATAAATATTTAATTAGCATTAGTAAGAATAGTAAGATTATTGAAGAAAAAACAATTGAAGATGACGGTTTTACGGGTAAGGAAAGACTCAAAAAAGAACCCCAATCTGTTGAATTTAAACTTGACAAGATTGACATTGGAGTATATGAAATTTTAGCTAAATTTGAAGGAACGGGGACTGATAGCATTATTACCTCAGTTGAAACTAATCAGGCCAAAATGGTAATTAAAAATAATATTTATCTTTTAGAAAATAAGCCAAGGGTTTTGTATGCCAGTAATTTGCCATTGGTCTTAAAAGTTCCTTCTAAAGATTATTTACAAACAATAAACCTTAATGATGATACTCCTTTAAAAATAGAAAAAGAGACTGAAAAATACACATTTGACTTGCCACAATTATCTCCAGGCAATAATCTCCATAAATTAGAAATACCTTCTCCTCACCTCTATCTTATCAGTACCGGTTATTTTGCTTTTTCGGCTGAAGAATATTTTGATCCTAAAGCGCCTTTGTCTGGGATTGATCTTAACACCCTTATCTCTCTTGATGAGATTGATTATCTTTTAACCTCAATTCCTAAAGCCCGCCAGGAAGGGGAGTGGTTGATTAATGAAATCACCATTGACGGTAAAGACATTAAAATTGATGAGAATAAAAAACTTTACTTTTCTTTAGAGATTCCTGATCTGCAAAAGGAAAGCGGAGAGCTGGAAATTGAATCTTTTGATATTGGAGTTAAAATTCCATGGCTTTTAGGCAATAAATTAAACCGCGGAAATGTTACCGTCTCACCAACCCCCACGCCAAAAGTTATATCACCGGTTTCAGGAAATATCCCAACTGTTAAACCGACACCAATTCCTACCACTGTTGGCAAGAGCATTAAAATTAGAGTTTTAAATGCCGGATCCCCAGCCGGCTATGCCAAAAAATATGCCGATCTTATAATTGCTGCCGGTTATCTTAATGTTGAGATTGAGAATGCCGAGGGAGAAAAAATCAAAGACGCGACAATCGTTTATCCCAAAGCATTGGAAACGGACATTGGAAAAATCGAACAGATTCTTAAAAATGAATATAAAAATATCAACAAGGTTGTTAATAATGATAAGACTGAAATAATCATTAGCATCGGGGCTCTTTTTGTAAACGTCACCCCGACTATCACCCCTTAAGCATTTTTTGGCTTAAAAGCCAAAATTTTGCTAAAATAAGAGAGATTAGTTTTAACCAGATAAGGATACAAGAATGGGAGAAATAAAGGAGAACCCTATTCTAGTAGGAAGTAAAGAAAAAAATCCAACTAAGGAAAAATTTTTAATGGCTAATTTAAGACCAGGAACGAATCTTTATAGTTCTGATCCCGATAAAGATAATTATTATACTACAGGCGTTATTCCTGAAAAGTCAGTAGTTAGAGTGGTTTTTAATTTTATGAATAAGGGAAGTAATTTTGCTAATTGTAAAGTAAAAGAGATTAAAGATTTACTTCATGGGGAAAAGAGAAAATTAGATGTCGGTTTAAATATTCCTTGGGAAATTTATCCCGGTGACAGAGCTTATGTTAATAAAGTTTTACTTGGTAATAAAATGATGGCGTTGAAAAGAAGAACATCTTTTGAACAACCATCACTTTCAGGTTTTCCCAAAATTCCCAGAGCAAAATGAAAATTGGTATCGATATTTCCCAAATTGTTTATGGCACCGGCGTTTCTTTTTATACGAAAAATTTAGTTGAGAACCTTTTAAAAATTGATCAAGAGAATGAGTATACCTTATTTTTCTCTTCTTTAAGACAAAGTCTAAGTCAAAAATTAGAAGTCAAAAGTCAAAATAATAAAGTAAAAGTTAAAAGCTTTAAAATCCCCCCTACTTTATTGGAAATTTTATGGAATAAACTACATATATTTCCTGTGGAAAAATTTATTGGCTCGATTGATGTTTTTCATTCCTCAGACTGGACTCAACCGCCAACCAAAGCCGCCAAGGTGACAACGATTCATGATTTCGGCTTTATTAAATATCCCAAAACAGCTCATCCTAAGATTAAAGCAGTTATGTCTAGGCGATTTAAATGGATAAAGCGAGAGGTTGATTTGATTATTGCTATCTCTGAAGCCACAAAAAAAGATATCATAGAAATTTTAGGGATTCCGGAAGAAAAGATAAGAGTTGTTTATGAGGCGACACCAACAGATATCAATCGAATTGAAGATCAAAAGGTTATTGATAAAGTAAAAAAGAAGTTTGGTATTAAGGGTGATTATCTTTTGACGGTAGCCACCCTTGAACCAAGAAAAAATTTAAAAAAAATTATTGAAGCATTCTCCAAACTCAGAACTCAGAACTCATCACTTAGATTAGTGATTGTCGGGAAGCCAGGGTGGGGAGATATGAGTGAGGAGATAGGAGACGGGAGACAGGAGACGGGGGTCAGGGGCCTGGAGTCGGGAGTCATTTTTACCGGTTATGTTAGTCGGGAAGAATTGTCATCTCTTTATTCCGGCGCCAGTTGCTTTGTTTTCCCCTCTTTGTATGAAGGTTTTGGTTTGCCAATTTTAGAGGCGATGAAATGCGGCTGCCCGGTGGTGACTTCCAATCTTTCCAGTATGCCTGAAGTCGCCGGGGAGGCGGGAATTTTGGTTAATCCACTAGATGTTAAAGGTATTGCCCGGGGTATTAATGAAGTGATAGGTGATAAGGAAAGACGTGAGTCATTAATTAAAAAAGGATTTGAACAGGCAAAGAAATTTTCTTGGGAGAAAACCGCGAAAGAAACATTAAGGATTTATCATGAGGTCATTGAGAAATGAAAAGAAAAGAAATTCTAGTTTTGTTTTTTATTTTAGCCATAGCGGCTTTTTTTCGTTTTTGGCACTTGGGAATAACCCAGTTTATCACCTATGATCAAGCCAGAGATTTCTTAATTATTAAAAGGATGCTGGTTGACCATAAACTGACTTTAGTGGGGCCGACTGTTTTGATCCCTGGAGTTTATCTGCCCCCTTTTTATTATTATTCTTTAGCCCCTTTTTTAATGCTTTTCCGTTTTCATCCTTTGGGGGCTGATGTTTACACTGCTTTGTTGGGTTTGGGCGCTGTTTTCATCTTTTATCTTCTTTGCCGGGAAATTTTTAATAAACTCACCGCGGCCTTGAGTAGTTTGGTTTTTGCTGTTTTACCGGTAATTGTCTCAACTACCCGTCATGCGTGGAATCCTAATACGACTCATTTTTTCTCTCTGCTTTTTGTTTTTTTTATATTTAAATTTATAAAGGGGAAAAACTGGGGTTGGTTTTATGCGGCTTGCGCTGTTTTTGGCTTTAGTTTAAATTTCCATTTTAGTTTATTGGCCTTGACTCTTTTAATAGTGATTGCTTTTCTCTTTGTTGTCAGAAAAACCAAGAATTTTTTCCCAAAATTAATCATCAGCTTGTTTTGTCTTTTGGTTTTTATTTCTCCCTTGTTTCTTTTTGAGATTCGCCATCATTTTCCCATTAGTACAAATGTTCTATATTTTTTGACAAATAGTCAAGGATCGGGAACAGGCTGGTTTTGGAGTTTAGGAATGACTTTAAAGGATATTTTTAGAATGCCATATCTTCTTTTTGCCGGCCATTTGCTGCCGGGGGTGGAATCCGTTAATCCTTCCGCGATTGTTTTGCTCGATAAATTGCCTTTGTTTAAAACCAGTGGTTATTTTTGGGAAAATTTTTATCAAGGCTTTAGTTTTTTAATTGTTTTTCTGATATTATTGATGACGATTATTTCGATGTTGGCAAAAAAAATAATAAAGGAGAAAAAAGGTTTTTATTTAATTCTGGTATGGTTTCTTTCAGGGGTAGGCTTACAGCTGATTTTACCGTCGAAATCATTTTATTATTACCAGTATAATTTTTTATTCCCGGCTGTTTTATTTCTTCTTGGCAACATGGTTTATGTCCTATCAAAAAAGAGAAGCGGTTTGATATTGGTAGTGGTATTTATTTCATTAATTTCCATATTTAGTTTTTTGAGTCTTTTAAAACTTCCGAAAAGTTTAAGAAGTGAAAGTTTTTTTCAGCCAGCGGTCAAGATAATCGCTGATGACTTTTCCTCTGGTGGTCCTTACCATTATGTTGTGGCGGCTAATAATGTTGATCCCCAACGTTGGGATCATAATGCTTTGGAGTATCGTTATTTTTTGGAAGCCTATTTTAAGTTTCCAGCTAGTAATTGGGATGTTGACGACTATCAACAAGCAGAAATTTTATACCTGATTGATGAGGGTGATTTAAAAGAGCCGTTAAAACTAGGAGGAATGGAAATGGAATCTTTTGCTCCTAAAAAAATTGCAAAAGTTTGGCAAGCGGAGACCGGTCAGAAAATTTATAAAATGACAAAATGAATAAGATAAAAAAACTTTTCTCTAAAAATTGGGAATTAATTTTACTTTTGATTTTCGTTTTAATAGCTTCTGTTTTGCGGTTTGTTAATATCTTCAATCTTCAATTTTTTACTTACGATCAGGCCAGAGATGCTTTATTTGTTAAAAGAATGATTGTTGATGGGGAATTTCGTTTGTTAGGGACGCAAACTTCTTTGCCCGGGATGTATTTGCCGCCTTTTTATTACTATACGTTAGTTCCCATCCTTTGGTTGGCGCATTTGAACCCAGTCGGCATTGATATTTATTCAGCTTTGATTGGTGTTTTAACGGTTCCTTTGATTTGGTTCGTGGCTAATAAAATTTTCGGCCGGCCGGCTGGAATTTTTAGCGCCGGGCTTTTTGCCGTTTCGCCTTTAGTCGTCGAGCTAACCAGAAGAGCTTGGAATCCCAACACACTGCCATTTTTTATTTTAGTTACCTTTTGGTTTCTTTATTTTTATTATCAAAAACGCCAAACCAGGGATTTTCTTTTGGCTTTTGCTTTTTATGGTTATTGTTTAAGCTTGCATTTTGGGGTTTGGCTGCTTATTCCGCTTTTTGTCTTTACCTGGGGGTTTTACTTGGTTAAAAATAAGAAAGTTTTGGGTCTTTTTGGGGCTTTGGGTATAATTTTCTTTTTTGTTTCCCCCTTATTGTTTTTTGAATTGCGTCATCATTTCTTTTTAACCTCTCAAGCAAAGATTTTCTTCTTTGGCGGAGGGCACCTCGGCGTTAAGGGAGTTGGTTTTTTCCAATCACTGCTTTCTTCTTTAGTTGCTCTTTTTACCATTCTCATTTCTGGGAAGATTACGCTTGGTTATGGGGCGCCCTTGGAATTTTCCGGCAGACTGATTGAATTTTTTCGCTCTTCTCAACCAATCTCTGTAGTTGCCCAAAAACCCTTCTCTTTATCCTTTCAATGGTGGGGGATGGTTATTTTTTTAGCTATCATCTTTTTGAGTCTTTGGCTTTTAATTAAACGAAAAGAAAATAAAGATTATCGGAAGTTAATTTTGCCGCTTTCCTTAATTTGGACTTGGATTGGGTGGGGAATTTTAGCCTCCAGATTTTATAGCGGCAAGTTTTTCTTTTTTTACTATCTTTTTATTTTTCCAGCGCCGTTTTTGCTTTTTGGTTTTTTAGGGAAAAAACTTTGGGAGATAAAATTTATTAAACTTCCGATTTTGCTTTTCTTTTTATTGATTATCGGTTTTCATTTAAGATATACCACCGTTTTTGCCAAGGAATGGCGTGATTTTAGTGATTTGCAGAATGTCGGAAAAGCGATTGCCGAAAACATGCAAAAAAACGAAACTTTTAATATTGCCACCATCCAGCGGGAGACTGACCGTTGGGATCGCAACGCTGTTGATTACCGTTATTTTGTTGAAACTTTTGGTAAACGAAGAGCTTTAGATTGGTATCCGGAGGATTACCAAAAAGCCCAAGTTCTTTTTGTGGTTGACGAAACCGGACAGACCGAAGTTTTAAGATCCAATATCATGGAGATTTTGGAATTTTCCCCCAAAAAAGTTTTAAAAACTTATAACTTACCTAAAAATATAGTAATCTATAAGTTGGGGAAGTAGTCAAGAGACAGGAGATAGGAGACAGGAGTTAATAAAATGAATAAATATCAAGAATTTTCTGATCTTTTAGTTTGGCAAAAAGCTCACCAATTTACTTTGGAAATATATCGGATAACTAAAGAATTTCCTAGTAGTGAAAATTTTAGATTAGTTAATCAGTTGTGTAGGTCTGCAAGCTCGATTCCGACTAATATTGCTGAAGGGTTTGGCAGGAGCTCTAAGAAAGATTTTGCGCATTTTTTATCGATAGCTAAAGGTTCCACTAAAGAATCTTTTTATCATTTAATCTTATCAAAAGATCTTGGTTATATTAATGAAAGAATGTTTATTGACTTAGTTGATAAATGTAATGAAATCAGTAAAATGCTATCTGGATTGATTAAAAGTATTAATAAAAACTCAAAACTCAGCACTCAGAACTCAAAACTAATATGAAGATTGCTTTGATTGGCTACGAGGCGAATATTAAAAATCGGGTTGGTTCCAACCAATATGCTTTTGAACTAATGAAGGCTCTTTATGAGCTTGATCAAAAAAACCAATATACGGTTTTTCTACCGACACCACCCTTGTCCGACTTACCCCCAAGCAAAAGCAATTGGCAATACCGGGTCGTTGGCCCTAGGAAATTCTGGAATCTTTTTGGTTTACCTTTAGCCCTATGGCAACAAAAACCCAAGCCAGACGTTGTTTTCAATCCCGGTCATTATTGTCCATTAGTTTTCCCAGCACCTTTGGTTGTTTCCATTATGGACTTGGGCTATTTACACTATCCTGAACATTTCACCAAAAAAATTTATTGGAAATTAAAATTTTGGACAGCTTTATCTATTAAACGGGCTACCCACCTTTTAACTATCTCGCAGTCAACCAAAAATGATATAATTAAGTACTATCGAGTAGATTCAAACAAAATCACTGTTGGGTACCCAGGGTACGATCGGGAGAAATTCAAAAGTCCCTTCGGCCCGAGCTCAGGGCGAGGGCAAAATTCAAAAGTCAAAATTGAAGAAGTAAAAAAGAAATACAAGATAAAAGGTGATTACATTTTATCTTTAAGTACATTAAAACCCAGTAAAAATATTGAAGGTTTGTTGGAAGCATTTAAGATAGTTCTAAGTGAAGAGACAGGAGACGGGAGTCAGGAGAGGGGAGAAAAAAACTCAAAACTCAGAACTCAGAACTCCTGCCTTGCCGGCAGGCAGGTAGAACTCAAATTGGTAATTGCCGGCAAAAAAGGATGGCTGTTTGAAAAAATCTTTGAGAAAGTTAAGGAATTGGGTTTAAAAGATAAAGTTATTTTTACGGGTTTTGTTGAGGAAAAAGAGGTACCGGCTTTGATGGCCGGAGCGAAAGTTTTTGTTATGCCGAGTTTTTGGGAAGGGTTTGGAATACCGGTGGTGGAAGCTATGGCCTGCGGGACGCCAGTGGTTGTTTCCAAGACTGGCAGTTTACCAGAGATTGTCGGCCAGGCAGGAGTTCTTATTGATCCTTATAATCCTGAAGATATAGCATTGGGAATAAAAAAAGCTATGGAAGAAAAAAATAAACTAACGGCAAGAGGATTAGAACAAAGCTGCCAGTTTAATTGGTTAAATTGCGCCAAAGAGGTAATTGAAGTTTTAAATGATATAGGAAAATCCGCCTAATTTTAGCACTCGGCTTTTGGGTATTATTCATACACGCCTCGTGCTGCGAAATTGGCGGACAAGAAAATGTTTAAAGACAAAAACGGTAGAGAATTAACCCTGATGGAAGCTTTGCCGAAAATCAGAAATCGAATTTTAACCATCTTTCAGGAATTCCAGCTGATGATTTTGCGGTGGATAGGTTATTGTCCAAGCCACCAATTTCGGCTTTTTTGCTATCGTTTAGCCGGAATAAAAATTGGACAAGGTTCGACCATTCATATGTGGGCGAATTTTTTTCAGCCCAGAAATATTCAGATAGGAGAAGATACGATTGTGGGTGACCATTGTTTTTTGGATGGCCGGGCAAAATTAAAAATCGGCGACCATATAGATATTGCTTCTCAAGTTTTAATTTACAATTCCGAACATGATGTTAATGACTTTGGTTTTAAAGCCATTCTCCATCCGGTTGAAATCGGCGATTATGTTTTTATTGGCCCCAGAGTCGTTATTTTACCAGGGGTGAAGATTGGTCGAGGAGCGATTATCGGTGCGGGGGCGGTAGTCACTAAAGACGTGCCGGCCGGAAAAATTGTCGGCGGCGTGCCGGCTCAAGAAATTGGGGAAAGAAAATTGAAAGATTTTCATTATCGTTTAGGGCGTGCCAGTTTATTTCAATAAATACAGAAGGGAGAAAGAAGATGGGAGTTAGGAGACAGGAGACAGAATTTAAAACTCCAAACTCCGAACTCAGAACTCAGAACTTAGCAGTGAAAATAAAAAAGATAATTACTATTTTAATTGGAATAATTTACTTTTTAGGTATTGTTTATTTGGTTTTACCCGAACCGGTTATCCCCAATTTGGAACCGGCGTTAAAATCCATTGAACCTGGTGATACGACGCAGATGCCCGGCGTCTGGGCCTATTATACAAATCTTTCCCGTCGTGAAGCGGTTGATTTTTACCAAAAAAGCTTTTCTCGGACGCCCTTTTTAAACTTACCTTTACCAACCTACATTCTTAACCATCCGCCGGAATACGCCCGGGAAACTATCCGGGCAACACAACAAAGTAATTTTTACAAAGAAATTGTCCATCCTTTGCGAGAGTCACTTTTCGTTAACGGCTGGATACCTAAAGAAGACGAAGTCTATTTGGCCAAATCATTAAAACCGATTACTGAATTTACGGTTGATGGTCAAAATTATTCCGCTAAAATCACCCTTTATCATGTCCGCTCCCCCCTTTGGGCTAGAATTCTGGTTTGGACAGGGATTATTACTCTCATCATCATGATTATTATGGCCTTCATGGCCGTCATCCGTTCTCCATGGCTGAAAAAAAGGTAGACAAGTCTGTTTCTATTATTATTCTTTCTTGGAACACCAAAGAGCTTTTAAGAAATTGTCTTGAAAGTTTAAAAGATTTGAATGTAGAAATAATCGTGGTTGACAATGGCTCGACCGATGGCAGTGTGGAAATGCTTAAAAAACTCCAAACTCCTAACTCAGTACTCAGAACTATTTTTAATCAACGAAATTTGGGGTTTGGGGCTGGCAATAATCAGGCCCTTCGACAAGCTCAAGGGGAATATTTATTGCTTTTGAATTCCGATACCGTCGTTAAAGATAAAACTCCTCTAAAAATGGCCGAATTTATGGAGAAACATGCCGAAGTGGGTGTTTTAGGGTGTAAATTGTTAAATCCTGATGGTTCATCTCAACCCTCAGCCGGACCTTTTCCAAATTTAGGCGTGGTTTCGGTTATGCTTTTTGCCGAACATTGGCTGGGCGATTTGGTAAGATCTTCCTTTGCTCAAACTAAAGAAGTTGATTGGGTAATGGGGGCGGCTTTAATGGTTCGTCGGGAAGTAATTAAAAAGGCGGGATTGATGGATGAGGGAATTTTTATGTATATGGATGAGGTTGAATGGTGCTACCGAATCAAAAAATCTGGATACAAAGTGATGTTTTATCCAGGAGCCGAAATTACTCATTTAGGAGGAGGGAGTTCTAAAACCGGAAGAAAAGACCCGATTTTAAATATCTATCGAGGCCTTTTATATTTTTACCAAAAGCATTATGCTCGCTGGCAGCTCTCCATTCTTAAGACTATGTTAAAATTAAAAGCAACTGGAGCTTTACTGATTGGCTGGTTGACTAACAATAATTATCTTAAGCAAACTTATGCTGAAGCACTTAAAATCTCAAGAATTTAATATTTTATCTCTAGGGATTATAGCACTGCTTCTTTTTATTCCGATTTATCCCAAGTTCCCTATGTTTAATGTGGTGGGAACTTACGTGGCCATCAGGGCTGAAGATTTTCTGGTAGCTTTTATTTTATTTCTTTGGCTAATTAATCAGATTCGCCATGGGTTTCCCACCCTTAAAGACAGAGTTGGTAAATTAATTATTCTTTACTGGTTAGTGGGCTTTTTATCACTGATAAGTGCTATTTTTATCACCAAAAACATTACGCCATATATTGCCATACTTCATTTCATCCGAAGAATCGAGTATATGTCATTGTTTTTCGTGGCTCTAGCCTCAATAAGGTCAATAGAAAATGTTAAATCTTATGGTTTGGTTTTATTTTTAGCCACAATGGGGGTGATTGTTTATGGTCTTGGTCAGAAATTTTTCAGCTGGCCGGTGGTTTCCACCATGAATGAAGAGTTTTCCAAAGGGATGATTTTAAAATTAACCGAATGGGCGAGAATCAGCTCGACTTTTGCCGGTCATTATGATTTGGCCGCTTTTTTGGTTTTGATTTTAGCTCTGACGGCCGGATTCTTTTTTGGTCTTAAAAATAAAGTTAAAAAAATATTAATTCTTTTCCTCGGTCTTGGCTCTTTTTATTTACTAGTTTTAACGGCTTCGAGAGTTTCTTTCATAGCTTATTTAATCGCCATAATTTTTGTCTTTTTAAGTTTGAAAAAATACTGGTGGCTTGGGCCAGTTTTGGCCGTGAGTTTAGTTGGTATGCTCTTGTCTGAAGACATCACTCAACGTTATGCCCTTACTTTTAATATTAATCTTTCGGCTTTATCCAGTAAAATCCCCAGAAGAGAGAAAGCTCCAGTTTTGACTCCAACTCCCACTCCTATACCCCTCCCAGAAGTGGCAAAAAAACCAGTAAAAGTTGTCGCTACCAAACCTAAAGCTACCCCAACCCCAACGCCGGTGGCGACCATTTCAGCCGTTGAAGAATGGAAACCAACCACGGAACTGGCGGTTGAATACTCCAGCGGGATTAGATTTAATGTCGAATGGCCCAGATCTTTGCGGGCTTTCGCCAAGAATCCTTTACTGGGAGCAGGTTATTCTTCGGTAACTCTGGCCACCGATAATGATTATTTAAGATTGCTGGCGGAAACAGGTTTATTGGGTTTTATGGCCTTCTTTTTGATTTTTTTGGAGATTGGTCGACGCGTGATTCTTTTTGCAAGACAGACCAAGCCTGGTTTGGAAAAAGCTGTCGTTTTGGGCATCAGTGGGGGAATAGTAGGATTTTTCGCTAATGCCGTTTTTATTGATGTTTTTGAATCTTCGAAAGTGGCCTTCATTTTTTGGCTTTTAATGGGTATTTTGGTAGGTATTATTAAAATAAATGAAGAAAATGCTTAAAAAATCTTGGTTCCCATACTTCTTACTCTTGCTTATTATTGTTTTAGCTTTGGTTTTGCGTCTTTATAAAATTAATCTTCCCCTGGCTGATCATCATTCTTGGCGTCAATCCGACACCGCGGCCGTGGCGAGAAATTTTATCAAAGAAGGTTTTGATTTTTTCCACCCGAAGATTGACAACATGACAGCTTTAGCTAAATCTGATTTACCCAATAATCAACGTTTGTTTATGGTTGAACCGCCAATTTACCAGACCATTGTGGCTGGATTTTATCGCCTTTTTGGTGTTCAAGAACGATGGGCAAGGTTAGTTTCCATCTTCTTTTATTTAGGAGGAATGATTTTCCTTTATCTTTTGGTGGAGAAACTAATCAATAAATGGGTGGGATTATTAACAGCTTTCTTTATGGCTGTTTTGCCTTTTGGTATTTTTTATGGGCGGGTGATTATGCCCGAACCAGAAATGATTTTTGCCTCTTTAGGTATGCTTTGGTTTTTCTGGCTTTGGCTGGAGAAACAGAAGAATGTCCTCTTTGTTTGGGCAGTTATTTTTGCCGCTTGGGCTTTATTAATGAAAACTTTCCCCTTCTTTTTGGTTTTACCGCTGTTTTATCTGGTTTGGCAAAAATATCATTGGTCTTTTTTCAAACAATATAAGCTTTGGCTTTTGGTTTTTTTAGCAGTTTTACCTTTAATTTTATGGCGCTTTTGGATTTCAAGATTTCCCGCCGGTATTCCTCCCTATGATTGGCTTTTTAATCAGGGAGGAATTCGTTTCCGCCCCGCTTTTTTTCGTTGGATTTTCGCGGAAAGAATCGGCAAGTTAATTTTAGGTTATTGGGGTTTGCCGCTTTTAGTTTTGGGTTTAATTCTGCGGTCAGGTAAAAAAGAAGGCTGGTTTTTTCATTTATGGATGATTTCTTTTTTAGCCTATGTGACGACCTTTGCCGCTGGCAATATTACTCACGATTATTACCAAATTCCTTTTATCCCCATCGCCTCCGTGTTTTTAGCTAAGGGGAGTTACTGGTTAATCGCTGGTGATCGTCAGGCGTTTAATAAGCTCCTATGCACAACGTTGGTTGTTCTATGTACTGCGTTTATGATTGGTTTTTCTTGGTTTGAGGTGCGGGGTTTTTATTTAATCCAGGGAGGGGTTGATTTGGCCGGTCGAGCGGTTGATGAAATGACTCCCAAAGAAGCTTTGGTTTTAACCGGTGATTCCAACGATGCGACTCTCCTTTATAATACTAATCGTTACGGTTGGACTGGCGGTTATGCTTCTTATTTTCCCAACGACCAAGCAAGTATTGAGAAAGTTATGAAAATGGGCGGAACTGTTTATGTGACAACCAAATTTGAAGAAAAATCTGAATTCGGCCAATATATGTTAAAAAATTATCCCGTGATTAAAAAAACTGACCAATATATAATTTTTTCCCTAATCAATAATCACTAATCACTATGAAGATTCTTATGCTTACCCCATATCTGCCTTATCCACCATCATCTGGTGGTCAGGTAAGGTCTTACAACCTTATTAAAAATTTAGCGGCCAATCATCAAATCACTTTATTCTCCTTAATTAAGCATGATGAAGAATTGAAATATATTAAAGAATTGGAGAAATTTTGCCAAAAAGTGAGAGTTTTCAAAAGATCGGAAAAACCCTGGACCTTGAAGAACATCTTGCGGACTGGTTTTAGTTTTTATCCTTTCTTGGTTATCAGAAACTTGGCCTCTGGAGAAAAGGAAGCGGTGGAGAAGGAGTTGAGTCGTGGGCACTATAATTTAATTCATGCCGAAACTTTTTATGTTATGCCTCATATTCCCCAAACCACTGTCCCCATTCTTTTGGTGGAACAGACGATTGAATATCAGGTTTATCAACATTATGCCCAGAGCAATAAAAATTTATTTCTTAAACCCTTGTTATATCTTGATGTGGCCAAAATTAAATTTTGGGAAACTAAATTTTGGCAAAGGGCTCAAAAAGTGGTGGCGGTTTCTGATTCTGATAAAAGAAAAATGCAAAGTTTGGTTCGTCACTTGGATGTGGGTGTGGTGCCGAACGGGGCTGGCGAGGATCTGTTAGCCGTTTGGCCCCAACGAAAAGAAACAGAACAGCCCATTATCTTTTTCCAGGCTAATTTTTTATGGTTGCAAAATATTGAAGCAGCGATAGTTTTAGCGACTAAAGTTTTTCCTCTGATTAAAAAAGAAATCCCCCAGGCTTACTGCTGGATTGTGGGCCAAGCGGCCAAAGAAAAGATCGGGCATCTTTCTTCAAAAGAGGTTGAGGTCAAAGATTTGGAAATCTCTGATATTGAAGGAGTCAAAGAAGCCTATCGGCAAGCCACAATTTTTGTCGCTCCCTTAAGGGGCCCAGGGGGGACCAGACTTAAGGTTTTAGGAGCCATGGCCGCTGGAGTGCCGGTGGTCACAACCCATGTCGGTATTGAAGGGATTGAGGCTAAGAATGGTCAAGAGGTTCTCATTAGAAATGGAGAACAAGAATTAGCTGAAGCCGCGGTTGAATTAATTAAAGACAAAAATATGTACCAAAAAGTTATCAAGGCTGCCAGAAATTTAGTTGAGAAAAAATATAGTTATAAATCCATTGCTCATATTTTAGATAAATTTTATCAGGAGGTGGGAAGTGGCAGGAAAAATTGATTTATCGATTATTATTGTTAACTATAATACTAAAGACTTTCTTCAAGAATGCCTTAAATCAGTAGTCGGGAGTCGGGAGATAGGAGTAAGGAGTAAGGAGATTATTGTCATTGATAATAATTCCACTGATGGAACAATAGAAATGCTTAAAGAACTCCAAACTCAGAACTCCGAACTCCGAACTATTTTCAGTCAATCAAATCTCGGTTTTGCTAAGGCCAATAATTTAGCTATCAAAAAATCTTCCGGTCGCTATATTTTGTTTTTAAACCCCGATACGATTGTTCAAGAGGATACGTTGAAGACAATGGTTAAATTTATGGATGAAAATCCCAAAGTGGGGGCGGCGACTTGTCGGGTGGAGCTGACCGATGGCCATTTGGATCAAGCTTGTCATCGGGGTTTTCCGACAGCCTGGAATGCTTTCTGCTATTTTAGCGGTTTGGAAAAACTTTTTCCTAAAAGCAAAGTTTTTGCTCGTTATTCTTTAACTTTTTTACCCCTAGATAAGATTCATGAGATTGATGCTGGTTGTGGTGCATTTTTGCTGGTCAGAAAAGAAGCAGGAGAACAAGTTGGTTGGTTTGATGAAGATTATTTTTGGTATGGCGAGGATTTGGACTTTTGCTACCGCCTGAAACAAAAAGGTTGGAAAATAATGTTTGTACCGACCACCAAAATTATCCATTGGAAAGGGGCTGCCTCTGGAATTTTAAAGCATAGCCAAAAGATTAGTCCGGCCAGTAAGCAAACGAGAATTAAAGCGGCTAAAGCTTCGGTCAAGGTTATGAGGATATTTTTTCAAAAACATTACCAGGATAAATATCCAAAGATTATTTATTGGTCAGTGATGTTGGGAATTAAGTTAATGGAAAAAATCCGCTTAGCGAGAATTAAAAAATAAGAACCCGTATGAAAATTGCCATTGATGCCAGAATGTATGGGTTAGAACACGCAGGAATAGGGCGTTATCTTGTCAATTTAATTGGTAAAATCGAGGAAATATCCAAAGAGAATGAATTTATTATTTTACTTAGAAAAAAATATTTCCACGATTTAAGGTTCAACAATAAACGATTCAAGAAGATTTTAGCTGATTATCCTCATTATTCATTTCAGGAACAGATTCTTTTACCACTCCAATTAATTAAACTAAAGCCGGACTTGGTTCATTTTCCTCATTTTAATGTGCCTTTACTTTGGTGGGGGAAATACGTCGTGACCATTCACGATTTAATCAAACATGAATCTAGGGGCATGGCCACGACCACTAGAGCGCCTTTGGTTTATTGGTTAAAACAGTGGTCATATCTTTTAATTGTTAAGTCGGCGGTAAAAAGAGCGATTAAAATTATCACTCCGAGTAAGTTTTGGCAGGAAGAATTGGTTAAAAGATATAATTTGCCAAAGAATAAAATCATCGTTACCTATGAGGGTGTTGATGAAAAAATTTTACAGTCAAAAACAAGTCTTGATCCAAAAAATGTTTTGGCCAAATACAAAATAAAAATTCCCTTTGTTGTTTATACCGGCAGTCTTTATCCTCATAAAAATGTGGAAAGATTAGTGATGGCTATTAAAAAAATTAATCAGGATTTAAAATTGGTGATTGTTTGTGCCCGAAATATTTTTTATGGCCGGTTTTTAGAAAAGATTAAAAAGTTACAAGCTGAAAAATTTGTTAATCTTGTCGGTTTTGTCCCTGATAAGGATTTACCTGCTATTTATAAGGAAGCTGAAGTTTTTGTTTTTCCTTCCTTTTGGGAAGGTTTTGGTTTGCCTGGTTTAGAAGCCATGGCTCTAGGTTTGCCGGTGGTTTCTTCAAATGCTTCTTGTTTACCGGAAGTTTATGGTGAAGCAGCTTTATATTTTAATCCGTTGGATATTGATGATATGACCCAAAAAATAAAAACAGTGCTAACGGATAAGTCAATACGGGAGAGGTTAATTAAAAATGGTTTTAATCAAGTGAAAAAATATTCTTGGGAAAAAATGGCCAGAGAAACATTATTGGTTTACCAGCGGGTCCTGTCACGCGCTTTCCCCCAAAAACACCCATAAAGGGAACCCTTTTTGGGGGTCCCCTTCAGGGCGAGCCTTCAGGGCGAGCCCCTGCGCGTGCCACCCGTTTTTTGAAAAAATGAAAATTGCGCTAGTTTACGATCGAGTCAATAAAATTGGCGGAGCCGAAAGGGTGCTTGAGGCCCTGCATGAAATTTGGCCCGAAGCGCCGTTATATACTGCTGTTTATAATCCTACTACCGCTCCGTGGGCAAAAAAATTCCAAGTCATACCTTCCTTTTTAAATAAATTTCCTCTGGCTAAAAAACATCATGAAGCTTATCCCTGGCTAACGCCTTTGGCTTTTGAAAGTTTTGCTTTTTCAGGTTACGATGTGGTGATTTCCGTGACGAGCGCTGAAGCCAAGGGGATTATCACCCGACCATCTACCCTTCATCTCTGCTATTGTTTAACTCCAACCAGATATTTATGGAGCGGTTATGAGGAATACTTTCGTCAGCCATTTTTGAAATTTTTAAGCCAACCAGTGATTACTTATTTACGAAGATGGGATAAAACTGCCGCTCAAAGACCGGATACTTTTATTGCTATTTCTAAAAATGTTCAAAAAAGAATTAAAAAATATTACGGTCGTGAATCAGAAGTTATCTATCCGCCAGTGGATATAAAAAAATTCGAAATTCCTGCCTTGCCGGCAGGCAGGCGAAATTCGAAACTTGAAACCTCAAACTTTTTTTTGGTTGTTTCGCGGCTAGTTCCTTATAAAAAAGTTGATATTGTCGTTGGGGCTTTTAATCAGTTAGGTTGGCCATTAAAAATTATTGGTAGCGGTAGCGAGGGAAGAAGGCTAAAAATTATGGCCAAGCCAAATATTGAATTTTTGGGACAATTGACAGACGAAGAATTATTAGGTTATTATCAAAATTGTCGGGCTTTGATTTTCCCACAAGTTGAAGACTTTGGTTTAGTCCCACTCGAAGCCCAGGCTTGCGGCAAGCCAGTCATCGCCCTTAAGGGCGGGGGAGCTTTGGAAACAGTCATCGAGAAGAGAACTGGGACGTTTTTTTATCCGCAAACGCCGACGGCTTTGATTAAAAGGTTAAAAGAATTTAAAATAAATAATTATCGGGCTGAAGATTGTCGAGAAAATGCCGAAAGATTTAGCAAAGAAATATTTAAAAAAAATTTTAAAAAAGAAGTAGAGAAATTAACTAAATAATTTAACTCATGGAAGCAAAAAAAAGAGAATATAGCGACCATCTTTTTGTTTTAATTATTTGTGGCGGTGGTGGGACCAGACTTTGGCCTCGTTCAAGAAAGAAAACTCCCAAACAATTTATTAATCTTTTAGGTGAAAAAACTCTTTTTGAACAGACAATAGAAAGAGCTAGAAATTTAGTCCCAGACGAACGTATTTTTGTCGTTACTAACATGGATTATGTTGATGAAATAATTGCCCAAGGAAAGCTTTCTTTGAAAAATATATTTGCCGAACCGCAAGCTCGTAATACGGCTTTGGCCATGGTAGCCGGGGCTGCCATAATCGACAAAGTCGACCCTCAAGCATTGATTATTAATATGTGGTCCGATCATTTGATTTCGCCCTTGGAAGAATTTACGGCCAATGCCCTTTTGGCGGCTCGAGTTGCCTTTGGTAGAGATCTATTGGTAACAGTTGGTTTAAAACCAACTTTTCCTCATACTGGCTTAGGTTATATTCACGCTGGTGAAAAGCTGACGGAGTTTAAAAACGATGAGGTTTTCAAAGTTAAAGAATTTAAAGAAAAACCCGACTTGATTCAAGCCAAAGAATTTGTCAAGAGTGGTGATTATTACTGGAATACTGGTATGTTTACTTGGTCATCGCAGGCTTTTATTAAATCCTGTGAAAGAAAAGCTCCCAAATTAGCCGAAGCCCTTAAAAAGATTCGTTCAGCTTGGGGACAAGGTGATGAAAAGAAAATAATTGATGAAGTTTATGCTCAAGCAGAAGATATTTCCATCGATTTTGCCCTTGCCGAGAAAGCTGATAATCTAGCTTTAGTTCCGGCGTCTTTTTCTTGGAGTGATGTTGGCAGCTGGCAGGTTATTTATGATGTTGGCCAAAAAGATAAAAATGGGAACATGATTATTCAACTCGGGGGTAAGGGAGAGATTTATAATGTTGATAGTAAACAAAATTTAGTTCAATTTTCTGATCGCCTGATAGCTTTGGTTGGAGTTGAAAACTTGGTGGTTATTGATACCCCTGACGCCCTTTTGGTTTGCCAAAAAGATAAAGCTCAAGATGTGAAAAAAATCGTTGAAATTTTAAAAGAAAAAGGAAAGAAAGAATATCTCTAAAATGTTTTACGACCTGACCAAAAGAATTATTGATATCGTCATTTCTCTAGTGGTTCTGATTATTTTTTCCCCCATTTTTTTAATTTTTCCTCTTTTAATTAAACTTAATTCTCCAGGTCCAGTTTTTGCTGATATCCCCAGAAGAGTTGGCAAAAATGGTAAACTTTTTAGAATGTATAAGTTTCGCTCCATGGTTTGCAATGCTCATGAGCTTTTGCTTAATGATCCAAAATTTCGTAAACTTTATGAAGAATACAAAAAAGGGAGTTATAAATTAAAAGATGACCCCCGTATAACAAGGGTGGGAAGATTTTTAAGACGTTTTTCCTTTGATGAATTGGCACAGATTTTTAATGTTTTACGGGGGGAGATGAGTCTTGTTGGCCCAAGAGCTTATTTCCCGGATGAGTTAGAAAATCAGCAAAGGGTTTACCCTGGAACTAAAAAATTTGTTAAGGAACTTTTGAAAGCCAAACCGGGGATTACCGGTTATTGGCAGGTTTCCGGCCGTAGTGAAGTTAATTTTGATAAAAGGGTTAAAATGGACTCCGACTATGTTCGGGAAAGATCTGTCCTACAAGATATGGTCATTATTCTAAAAACACCCTGGGCGATGATTTCCGGTAAAGGAGCTTTATAAATGAGATGGAAAACTTAGCCAAAATCAATTTTGAGGCGAGTGACCCGACCCCAGAAAAAGAAATTAAAGTTTTTAAACCTCGCAAAAAGTGGTTTTTTATCGGTGGGGGAATTTTCCTTTTTCTGGTCATATTCTTGGTCTTCTTTCTGGTTTTGCCACTTTTGCAAATGAAGAAACAAGCCCTGGTTTTTACGGCCGAGGCCAAAGGAATTTATGAAGGTCTTCAATCTCAAAACTTGAATAAAGCGGTCGAAAAAGTCGCTTCGACGAAAAAAGAATTTGAAAAATTAAATGGCCAATATCAAAAGATGATTTGGTTAAGAGCCATTCCCTTTATTGGCGGTTATTATCGTGATGGGCAAAGAATTTTTACCGGTGGGCGCTTTCTTTTGGAATCAGCCGATTTGGTAGTGGAATCACTGAAGCCCTATTCAGATCTCTTGGGCCTGGAAGGTGATAGCCAGAAAAGAGACGAAAAAGAGATGACAACCGAGGAACGCTTGATTTTAGTTTTGGATACCTTGGATAAAATCCAGCCTAATTTGGATAAAATCGGCGAAAAATTAGATTCGGCCCAGGCCGAGATCGACAAGGTTAACCCCAAGCGGTATCCCCAAAGTCTTTTCGGGAAAAAGATCAAAGAAAAGGTAGTATCTTTAATTGACACGATTGACGGGACGGCTCAAACAGTCAAAGAGGTCAAGCCGATTATTAGTCACTTGAAACCGATTTTGGGGGTGGACGAACCCAAAGATTATTTACTGCTTTTCCAAAATGATGCCGAACTCCGACCTACCGGTGGCTTTCTGACGGCCTACGCCACTTTATCCGTCCAAAATGGTAAGTTTAGTACCAGTAATTCCCATGATATCTATACTTTGGATAATCGTTTTGGTAATCGCCTGAAAGCCCCGGACCCGATTTTAAATTATCACAAAAATGTTTTTAATTGGCATTTGCGCGACATGAATCTCTCGCCTGACTTTAAAGTCTCAATGGATACCTTTTTAACGAATTACGAAAAGGTTGAAGGGACCGGGAAATTTGATGGGGTCATTGCAGTTGATACGAAGGTGCTCGTTGATCTTCTGAAAGTCTTAGGCCCGATTGGTGTGGGTGGTTTTGGGACTTTTTCGGCCGAGAACGATAAAAGATGTGATTGCCCCCAGGTTTTTTATGAGCTAGAACGCTATGCTGACCAGCCTGTTACGGGCCTTAAAGAAGAAAGAAAAGGCATTATTGGACCCTTGATGCACTCAATTTTATTAAACGCCATGGGTTCGCCCCGCAAACAATGGCCCTTGTTTATGAATGTTATTTTTACCAATATCGCCGAAAAACACTTATTATTTTATTTCTTTGATGAAAATATTCAAAAAACAATGGAAGCTTTAAATGCCAGCGGCCGGATAAAAGAATATGACGGTGATTATCTACATGTTAATGATTCCAATTTTGCCGGGGCCAAGTCGAACATGTTTATTAAAGAATCTTTTGACCAACAAATCGAAATTGCGACCGATGGGACGATTACTAAAACCTTAACCATTGACTATAAAAATCCTGCCCCACCCTCCAATTGTAATCTAGAAGCCGGTGAGCTTTGTTTGAATGGTCTTTATCGCGATTGGATTCGAGTTTATGTTCCTAAAGGAAGTGAACTCATTGAGGTTAAAGGTTCAGAGATTCAGGCTAAAACTTATGAAGATTTGGGCAAAACAGTTTTTGAGGCTTTTTATGGCGATCAATCGCCGTTAAGGCCTCAAGGCAAAGCCCAGCTTATTTTTAAATATAAACTTCCCTTTAAGTATGATAACAGCCAGCCTTATAAACTTTTAATCCAAAAACAGCCCGGCACCTATGGCTATGAAAATACCATTAATTTTAAAGGCAAACAAGAAAACTTTGATTTGAAGACCGATAAAGAATTGAAATTTTAATGAGAACCTTTAAAACAGAAGGGATTATTCTTAAACGGACCAATTACGGGGAAGCGGATAGAATTTTAACGATTTATACCAAACATCACGGCAAAATTAAAGCTTTAGCCAAAGGTATTCGCAAGCTAACCAGTCGGAAAGCCGGGAGTTTGGAGGTCTTTAATCAGGCTGTTGTTTTTTTAGTTAAAGGTAAAAATTTTAATTTGGTAACGGAAGCCCAGGCGGTTAATTTATTTAAATCTTGGCGGAAGAATTTAGTGAGGGTTGGGGTGGCTTATTATTTTTGTGAGCTAGTGGATAAATTGACGCCGGAGGAGCAAGAAAACTTAGCGGTTTTTGAACTCTTAAGTGATTCTTTGGGGAAAATTGATAAAACTGGTTTGAAGGTTTTGGTCAGGGATTTTGAGGAAAAACTTTTAACTGATTTAGGCTTTGGCGTGCCGGCGGTTTTACAAAAACAAAGCGGCAGTCTGAAAACCTACATTGAAAGTATTATCGAAAAAAAGCTAAACAGCCCAAAAATCCTCCGTAGTCTCCACAGCTAATATACTTTTGGTTTGTGTGGTAGGGATGTTCTAAAGCGTGGTAATTGGTCGAGATTGCACGATATAAAATTTATTTTTCTCTAGAGCCCATTCGATGTCTTGTGGGTTTTTATAATGATCTTCGACTTTAATACAAAGTTTAGCTAGTTCTTTAATTTGTTTTTCAGAAAGTTTTTGCCTTTTCTTTTTCACCACAGGGACGGTCACAGTTTTATTACCAACTTTAGCTTGAACAATCATTTTTTCTTGAGGATTTCGATTAACATCTAAAATATTAAGAGTATCCTTCTCTATTACATAGGTATCGGGGGCAATTTGGCCAGAAACTAGTATTTCCCCTAATCCCCAAACTGCTTCAATGACCATCTGATTTTTATCTTTAGTGACGGGATGGACGGTAAAACAAACCCCGGAAACTTCAGATTGAATCATTTTTTGAACAACCACTGCCACCAAAACCGTTTTTTTATTGAGGTTTCTTTTAAATCTATAAAATATCACCCTCGGAGTATATAAAGAAGCCCAGCATTTTTTAACATTTTCAATTAGATTTTCTTTTATTGCATTTAAATAAGTTTCTAATTCTCCTGCCCAAGAATCAATCTTTGAATCTTCAGCCGTAGCTGAACTTCTAACAGCAACATATTTTGACTTCAATTTTTTAAAAGCATCTAAAATTTCTTTTTCAATTTCCCTTGGTATTTTCCCTTTCAAAAGCAAATCTCTCAAAATTTCTGAATTTTCCTCTACTGATCCAATATCTTTAATGTTTGTTTTTCTCCACCTCGAATTTATTTCTATATTTATATCAGTTGCCTCTAAAAACACCTCAAAAGCACTCGCTAATACAACAAAACCCGGCGGCACCGGCATCCCAATTTTCATTAACTCTCCCAAATTCGCTCCTTTTCCGCCAGTAATTGAAATATCCCGTAAAGAAATTTTATTAAAAAATCTAATAAACCTTGGCATATTATTTTAAAATTTTAATTTCTCCCGTTTTACCATCCATTTCGATTAAATCTCCATCTTTTAATTTTTGAGTCACTCCTCCCACATTCACAATACAAGGAATTTTAAGTTCCCTAGAGACAATAGCAGTGTGGGAAAGTAAACCTCCTCCTTCAGTGATTGCTCCAATTACTTTTTGAAGGATTGGCAGCCAAGCAGGAGTAGTAAGAGTACAAACTAAGATTTCTCCGCCTTTAACTTTCTTTATTCCTTCTTCAACCATACATCCACAAACACAGGCTTTTCCTGTTATTTTCCCCGGCGAAGCTCCCATTCCTTTTAGCATTCCGGGTGGATGCTTTTCTTTTCTAGTTGGGAAAAGAAAATATTTTCGAGGGGAAACAACATATTTTACATTTTCAATAAATATTTTGGGAATTGGTCGCCTAAAACGATTTATTCCGGGATACTTATAGGGGAGTTGTAAAATAGATCTTACCATCATCTCATCAAAATTCTTAAAACTAAAAATTCTTTTTAGTTCTTTTTGATATTTCTTCTTGGCGATTTCTTTATTTTTTAAAAATACAGTTTTTAATTCTTTCATCAGCTCTTCTAAAAATGAGTAAATTGATTCTTCAAATGGGGCATACTCTTCGGTAATCCTCACTTTAATTTGCCCCAAAACTCCCAATTTATTTTTGGGAACAAAAGTTTCAAGATTAAATTCTGGAGGAGGGCAATTGATTAAGATTTCAAACATGGAGTATTCTTCCCATAAAGAAAAATAGGCATGTATTAGGGCAAGGCCAATAGCAATCTTTTCCTTTTTATTCAATTTTGTCCATTTTTCTTTATAAAATTTTTCCATTTCCCAAAAATTTTTTAGATAAGTTCTCTCTTCTTTTATACCTTTTTCCTGATATTCCCTAGGAGAAGAAAGAAATAGTTTAAGAAATTTTTTAATCTTTAAAGGTTTAAGGTTAAAGAAAATAGAATAAAACATCGGCGGGTTTTCCCACTCTTCTGGCATCCCAAAAAATGTTCGATAGGGAACTTTTTTAAAGATTAAAAAATCTTTATAAAGTGGCTTCTTTAAATTAATTTTTTGTTTTGGCATATTATTTTATTTTTTCTAATATTTTGACAACCACTTTTTCTCATTTTACCACAACGAGCCCATTAAATTGGGTTTTTCTGAAGTGAGCTTGGTGGTATCGACAAAAAACTAGGGTCCCCCCAATTGACTTTCTCTTTAAAAATCGGCTATATTGGTTGTATGGCTGACTTGATGGAAAAAATTGTTTCTCTTTGTAAAAGAAGAGGCTTTGTTTTCCCTTCATCAGAAATCTATGGAGGCATTGGGGGTTTTTGGGATTTTGGGCCTTTGGGAGTGGAGCTTAAAAATAACATTAAAGATTGGTGGTGGAAAACGATGGTCCAAACTCGTGATGAAGTCGTTGGTTTGGATTCGACGATTATCCACAATCCTAAGGTTTGGGAGGCTTCTGGCCATACCCTTTCTTTTACCGATCCACTCCGGGAGTGTAAATCTTGCCACAAGCGTTTCCGAGCGGATCAACTAGATAAAGACCAATGCCCTGAATGTGGAGGGGAATTAACGACGATAAAACAATTCAATTTAATGTTTGAAACTTATATTGGTTCGGCTAAAGAGACAGCCGATAAAGCTTATCTTCGCCCAGAAACTTGCCAGGGAATTTTCATTAATTTTGTCAATGTTCTTGATACAGTTCAGCCCAAACTTCCCTTTGGCATTGCCCAAATTGGTAAAGGCTTTAGAAACGAGGTGACTTTGGGTAATTTTATCTTCCGTGACCGGGAATTTGAGATGATGGAGTTGGAATACTTTATTAAACCCGGTGAGGATGAGAAATGGTTTGACTATTGGCTGAAGGAGAGGATGAAATGGTATTTGGATTTAGGGATAGATAAAAATAATCTCCGCTTCTTTGAGCACCCTAAAAAATCTTTAGCTCACTATTCTAAAAGAACTGTAGATATTGAATATAAATTCCCCTTTGGTTGGGCTGAACTGGAAGGAATTGCCAACCGAACTGATTTTGATTTGAAAAACCAGGCAAAATTTTCCGGGAAGGATCTTAGATTTCAAGATGAAAATGGCCAGAAACTTTATCCTTATGTCATTGAGCCGTCAGTGGGGGTGGAAAGAATTATTTTGGCTTTATTATTAGAAGGTTATCAAGAACAAAAAGATAAGGAGGGAATTCGCGTGATTCTCTCACTTAATCCCAAAATTTCACCGATTAAAATGGCTGTTTTTCCTTTACTGGCCAATAAACCGGAATTGGTGAAAAAGGCCAAAGAAATTTATGAAGATTTGAAAATCTGTTTTAATGTGGCCTGGGATGACCGGGGCAATATTGGTAAGCGCTATTATTCTCAAGATGAAATCGGAACGCCTTGGTGTTTGACTGTTGATTTTGATACCTTGAAAGATAAAACTGTAACGGTTCGCGACCGCGATACCATGAAACAGGAAAGATTGAAGATTGACAAATTAAAAGAATTTTTCCAAACTAAATTGTTATGAAGAAAAATCTGACGGTTGTTTTGATTGTGATTGCGGTTTTACTGATTGCGATTGGGGCTGTTTTGATGATGCGGGGGAAAAAGAAAACCGAAACTTCTTCCGAAAGCCAACAAAATCAGCAAACAAATTTAGAAACATCTTTAGAAGACTGGCCCTATGTTTCTTTGACGCCACGAGCCGATGGCAAGGAATTTACTTTAGACATCACCAGAATTAAAAATACCCAAACCATTGAGTATGAATTAGTTTACGAAAGCCAGGGATTGTCACGGGGGGTGATTGGTTCGGTTGATTTAAAGAATGAGGATAAAGTTCAAAGAAAATTATTGTTGGGTTCTTGCTCAAAAGATGTTTGTAAATATGATGAGGGGGTAGAAAAAGGGACTTTAACCTTGCGTTTCCGTAGTTCGGACGGCAGCAGGAAGTTTACTTCGGATTTCCGTCTCCAACAAGGAGGGAAAGAGTTAATTTCGATGGATGAAAAGTTTAAATTGAGTGGTAAATTTAGTGCCGGAACTTTTTATCTGACGATGTCGACCATTGGTTTGCCGGAAAAAATTGAAGGTAAAGTTATTGGCGGTCCTTACGGGGTTTTTACTGCCGGTAGCTCTGTAGCAAAGAACAGCACTTTAACGATGGCTTTATCGGAAACACTCGCCGAAGCTAAATTATTCTTATGGAATGGCGAGTCTTTGGCCGAGCAAAAAGGAGCCAAAATTGAGGGTGAAAATTTAATTGCAACTGTCAATAGTTTGGGTACTTTCTTTATAACAACTCCTTAAAGTCTTTCTAATTTTTTTATTTTTCCTGAATGGATTTCTTTGGTGAAATTGCTTCCTACGAGGCAACTGGTTTACACAGTTGCCCCTTGACAAAGGGTATAAAAATAGGACAAAATGGAAAAAAGTGGTGTAAAGTGGTGTAGGGTAGGCTAATGTTATTAGGAAATTACCAAGCAAAAATTAACTATAAAGGAAGGATAGCTGTTCCTTCAAAATATCGCCCACAACTGGGTAAACAGATTATTATCGGTCAATGGTACGAGAATTGTCTGGTCATTGTGTCTCAAGAACAATGGCAGGAGCTTTTAAAACAAATTGAAGAGAAATCATTTATTACCGCCCCCAGCCGAGATACTGATAGATTTTTGGTTGGTGGGGCCTTTGAAATTGAACTAGACAGTCAGGGAAGATTCGTTATCCCGCCATCATTGAGACAATATGCTGGCTTAAAAGAAGAAGTGGTTTTCGTTGGTCTTTTAAATCGAGTAGAAATTTGGGATAAGGCAAGATGGGATAAACATCAAAAATATCTCGATGAACATGCTGAAGAAATTGCCGAAAGACTAAATAAGGGGTACCTTGTTTCTCGCTTTGCTCGAAATAAGGTTGGTGAGAAAAACTCATGAGTGGATTTCACCAACCAGTTCTTTTAAACGAAGTTATCAAATATTTAGCGGTCAAAAAGAATGGGAAGTACATTGACGCAACGGTTGGTGGCGGCGGACACGCGCAAGCAATCTGCAATTTAGGTGGACAAATATTAGGTCTTGATTGTGATCCCGAAGCTTTAGATAGCGCCAGGGAGTATTTATCCTCCTTCGCCCCACAAAATGGGGCTTCGGAAGGATTAAAATCTACTGCCTGCCCTCCCCGCCAAAATTTCGGAGAAAATTTAGGCGGGGTTAATGCTTCCTGGCGCTTGCTCTCGGGAAATTTTAAAGATTTGGCCAAAATTGCTGCCGAAGCAGGTTGGGTAAAAGTCGACGGAATTTTGTTTGATTTAGGTGTCTCAAGCCACCAATTAGAAAGTCTTGAACGAGGCTTTTCTTTCCATTCTGAAGCGCCTTTAGATATGCGGATGGATCCGACCTTAGTGGTGACCGCCGCTGATTTAATCAACGGTTTAACCGGCAAGGAATTGGAAAAACTTTTTTGGGAAATGAGTGAGGAATATCGATTTAAGCGTTTGGCCAGGGCTATTGTTGAAGCTAGACGTTTAAAGCCGATTAAAACCGGTCAGGAATTGGTGGAAATTATTATTAAAGCGGTGGGAGGTCGAGGAAAGATTCACCCGGCCACCCGAGTTTTTCAGGCTTTAAGAATAGTGGTTAATGATGAACTTAATAATTTGCGTCAAGCTTTGCCGCAGGCTTTGTCGATTTTAAATAAAGACGGCCGTTTGGTGGTGATTAGTTTCCATTCAGGCGAAGACCGAATTGTGAAAAATCTTTTTAAGCAAATGGCTGTTGAAGGAAAGTTGGCAATAATGACCGAAAAACCGATTGGCCCGAGAGAAGAAGAATTAAAGTTAAATCCGCGCAGTCGCAGTGCCAAATTAAGAGCGGCGGAGAAATTATTATGAAAAAAAAGATTTGTAAAAAACCAAAATTAGTTATTTTTATTATCAGTCTGGTGATAGTGCTTTCTTTGGTTCAGTTGACCATCTCTTATTGGCTAGCAACCACCGGAGAAAAAATGCGTCAATGGGAAGAAAAAACCACTTTATTGGAACAGCAAAATAAAATTTTATCCGAAGAAATCAACCGCTTGGGTTCTTTAGCTCGGGTTAACGAAGAAGCCCGAAGTTTAGGCTTGGTCAAAGCTACCAACGTTTTATACTTAACTCCTCAAATTCCCGTCGCTTTGGAAACAAAAAAATTACCAGAAGCGAGGTGAGATGTTTTCAAATTGGCGAATTAACTTTCTTCTCGTTTTTTTTATTTTAGGGGGATTTTTGGTTATCGGACGTTTATTTTTTTGGCAAGTTTTATCTTTTGACGAATTAACGGCCATGGCAGAAGGACAACATTGGATTTCTTTCGAGATACCCGCCCAAAGAGGAGAAATTTTAGCCTCCGATGGTTCACCCCTGGCCTCTAATGAAGAGGCTTTTTTAGTTTTTGCCTCTTTGCCGGATATTAAGGATGACTATAATGAATTAGCCGCAAAACTAGCTCCCATTTTGGAACCGGAAAATGTGGCGACCATGGCCAGTTTGATTAAAGAAAGATTGTCACGCCAGGATTTAGTTTGGGTGCCTCTAAAACATAAGGTTTCACGTCAGGGTAAGTCTCAAATAGAAGGTCTTAAACTGAGTGGAATTGGTTTTGAGGAAGAACAAAGTCGTTCCTATCCGGAGGGCTCTTCAAGCGCCCAATTGCTTGGTTTTGTGGGGAACGACGTTAACGGACACGAGAAGGGCTATTTTGGTTTGGAGGGTTATTATGATTTAGAGCTTAAAGGACGACCGGGTATGCTGCAGAGAGAAAAAGATGCCGCTGGTAAACCCATTTTGGTGGGCGAAATAAAGAAAGAAAAGGAACGTCAAGGCCGGACATTGGTGACGACCATTGACCGAACTGTCCAATTCATTATTAATGAAAAATTGAAAGAAGGTTTAGCGCGTTATGGTGCTGTTAGTGGAACAGTGGTAGTGATGGAACCTAAAACCGGTGCCATTTTGGGGATGGCTTCTTTGCCCAATTATGATCCTGGTAAATTTTTTGCCTACGATAAAAGTCTTTATTCTAATCCGGCGGTAGCTTTAAGCTATGAACCTGGTTCGACTTTTAAGGTGCTAGTGATGTCTGCGGCCTTAAACGAAGAGGTGGTTAAACCTGAAACTCGTTGTGATAAATGCACTGGTCCAAGAACGATTTCTAATTACACCCTTAAAACTTGGAACGAAAAATATTTCCCCAACTCAACCATGATTGAGGTTATCCAGCATTCCGATAATGTGGGGATGGTTTTTGTCGGTGAGAGATTGGGAGCAGAAAAAATGTATTCTTATCTGCAAAAATTTGACTTGGGGCAGCCGACCGGAATTGATCTTGAAGATGAAGCTTCACCCAAACTGCGTCCTAGAAATGAATGGAAACTCATTGATTTAGCGACCGCTTCTTTTGGCCAGGGAATTGCCCTAACTCCTATACAAATGATTAGAGTCGTAGTAGCGATTGCCAACGGGGGAAAATTAATGAAGCCCTATTTAGTCAAACAGGTGATAAGTGAAGGGGAAAAAACAGAAATTCAACCCAAGATTGAAAGAGAAGTTCTTAAGCCCACGACGACCTCGATTATGACCGAAATGATGGTTAATGCGGTCGATAACGGTGAATCTAAGTGGGCTAAGCCTAAGGGTTACCGTATCGCGGGTAAAACTGGCACCGCGCAAATTCCGGTGGCTGGCCATTATGATGAAGAAAAAACCATCGCCTCTTTTGTTGGTTTTGCCCCAGCTGATGACCCTCAATTTGTAATGTTGGTTTTATTAAGAGAACCGACTTCTTCACCTTGGGGAGCCGAAACAGCCGCTCCTTTATGGTTTGATATTGCCAAGGAAATTTTCACTTATTATGGAATTCAACCTGGCTAATCGGGTATAATCTTAAATATAAGAACCTTCCGACATAACGTCGGAAGAACCTTATTTTTCGAAGACTCAAAATGTGGCAACGAATTAAAGACATTTATCACCTTTTAGTCGCCGTCTTCTTTATTTTGTTGTACCGTTTTCCCGCCAGAAAATTAACAGCCATCGGCGTGACTGGAACCGATGGAAAGACCACAACGGTGAATTTAATTTATCAGATTCTTAAAGAAGCCGGCAAAAAAGTTTCGATGATTTCTTCGGTGAATGCAGTCATTGGTGAGAAAAAATATGATATTGGCTTTCATGTGACCACCCCTGATCCTAAAGATATTCAAAAATACCTTGCCCAAGCGGTAAAGGCCGGTTCACAATATTTTGTCTTAGAATCAACTTCTCATGGTTTGGCCCAAAATCGGCTTTTTGGTTGTAATTTTAAGGTTGGAGTGGTGACTAATGTCACTCATGAACATCTTGATTATCACAAAACTTACGAGAATTATCTTCAGGCAAAAGCCAAACTTTTCGCTCGAGTTGAATTGGCTGTTTTAAACAAAGACGATGAATCATACGAAACATTAAAGTCAAAAGTTGAAAGGCAAAAGGCAAAAGTAATAACCTACGGAATTAAGAGCAAGGCGGATTTTACACCAAAGAACTTTCAATTCAAAACTTTGCTGCCGGGAGAATATAATCAATATAATTGTTTGGCGGCCATTGCCGCTACTTCATCTTTAAAAATTCCTGCCCTACAAATAAAAAAAACATTGGCCTCATTTAAAGGGGTTGAAGGACGGATGGAGGAAGTCAATCTTGGCCAGGATTTTCGCCTGATTATTGATTTTGCCCATACGCCTAACGCTTTAGAGAATGTCCTAAGGACGTTAGGGGAATCGCAATACGGAAAATTGATTGTTGTTTTCGGGTGTGCAGGGTTGCGAGATGTTGACAAACGGCCAAAGATGGGAGAAATTGCGGCCAAGTATGCAGATTTGATTGTTTTAACCGCCGAGGACCCAAGGACAGAAGATGTGAATAAAATTATTGACCAAATTGTCCAAGGATGTTTAGGGCAGGGAGTAAAGGAAGGAACAACTTTATTTAGAATTCCTGATAGAGAAGGGGCGATTAAATTCGCTATTCAAAAATTAGCTAAAAAGGGAGACACAGTGGTTATTTGTGGCAAAGGCCATGAGCAATCGATGTGCTATGGTAAAACAGAATATCTCTGGAGTGATTTTGACGCGGTCAAAAAAGCTCTGGGTGGTTTAAAAAGATGAAAAAAAACATTCATGTTCATTTTGTGGGGATTGGCGGAAGTGCAATGGCCGGTGTGGCCATTTTGGCAAAAAAATTTGGTTTTCAAGTCAGTGGTTGTGATTTACAAAAAGAAACTGCTTATTCCCAAAGTTTGACCAGATTTGGCATCAAACCCTTAGTGGGTCATGATTTGAGTCATTTAAAAGGTGTGGATATTTTAGCCATTTCACCAGCGGTTTTAGCTTCTAACCAAAACCATCCGGAAGTTCTTGAGGCCAAAAAACAAAGGATTTTAATGACTTGGCAGGAATTTCAGGGAAAATATTTGCAAAAAAATAAAACAGTTATTGCCATCGCTGGCACCCACGGCAAATCAACAGTGACGGCTATGGTTGGTTTAATTCTAGAAAGTGGAGGATTAGACCCTATTATTGAGGTTGGGGCATTAGTCCCTCAATGGAGAGCAACCGTTCGTTTTGGCCATTCGAAATATTTTATCTGTGAGGCGGACGAATTTAATAACAATTTTCTTCATTATTCACCATCTATCATTATCATCAATAATTTGGAAATGGATCATCCCGAATTTTTCAAAAACGAAATTCAATTCCGTGAAGCCTTTAAGAAATTTATAAAAAAAATTAAAAAGCCCAAAATTTTGATTGTGAATGAAGAAAGTTTGGGAATTCAAGAACTTTTAAAAGAAATGAAAGACTGGTTGGCAAAAGAAAGGGTGAGAGTTTTGGGTTATTTTTTGAAAAGACAATTCAATTTTCCCTTTGCCACTAAATATCAAGGCGAAATTATCCAACAGACTCCAGAATTGACGCAATTTAAAGTGAGGGGTGAAACTTTCAATTTAAAAATCCCTGGCGTCCATAATGTTGCCAACGCTTTAGGAGCTATTGCTTGCGGAAGAGAATTAGGAATTAGCTCGCAAAAGATAAAAACTGCCTTAGGAAATTTTATTGGTTTAGGGAGACGTTTTGAGTTAATTGGTGAGGAAAAGGGAATTAAAGTTTTTGATGATTATGCTGTTCATCCCACCGCCGTTGAAGCAACATTGAAGGCAGCACGACAAAAATACCCCCAGCAAAAAATTTGGGCCGTTTTTGAACCCCATCAATATTCTCGACTGAAAATCTTTTTAAATGAATTTGCCCAAACTTTGAAAAAGGCTGATCAAGTGATCGTCACGGCGATTTACCCGGGGCGAGAAAAAATTGATCCTACCATTAAGTCTGAAGATTTAGTTGATAAAATTGGAGCTAAAGCCTTATATATTGAAAAATTTGAAGAAGTAGCGCAAAAAATTAGCCAGCAAGTCAAATCAGGCGACATCGTGATTGTTTTTGGGGCCGGCAAATCTTATTTATTATCCAAAATGATTTTAGAAAAGTTATGATAATGAAAAAAGATCAATTATTAGCTCCTTATACCACTTTTAAAATTGGCGGACCAGCCGATTGGTTTTGCGAAGCTTTCAGTGAAAAAGAGCTTTTGGAAGCGGTGAAGTTTGCTCAAGAAAAGAAACTTCCCTATTTTATTTTAGGTGGCGGAAGTAATGTCTTGGTTTCTGATTTAGGTTTTAGGGGGGTGGTTATCAAAATGGATAATGGAGAATGGATAATGGATAATGGAAAAATCACTGCTGGTGCAGGAATAACTTTAGATAAATTAGTAAACATAGCGACCGAAAATTCTTTGTCCGGTTTGGAGTTTGCCGCCGGCATCCACGGAACTTTAGGCGGAGCGGTGGTCGGCAACGCCGGTGCTTGGCAGGAGAGTTTCGGTGATAAGGTTGAACAGGTAAAGATTTTAGATGAAAATGGCCAAATTAAATGGTTGAATCACGCTGATTGCCAATTTATCTATCGTCAAAGCCGCTTTAAAAAACGTAAAGAAATTGTTTTAGAAGTGGAATTAAAGTTGACTCAAGGTGACAAGGGGGAAATTCAAAGAAAAATGACGGCTAACCTTAAAAAACGCGAAGGCCAGCCGCAAGAACCATCGGCCGGTTCAATTTTTATCAATCCAAAACCACAATCAGCCGGAGATTTAATTGAAAAGTGTGGTTTAAAAGGTAAACAAATTGGCGAGGCTAAGATTTCCGAAAAACATGCTAATTTTATTGTTAACCTTGGTGGGGCTAAAGCTCAAGATGTGTTAAAATTAATCGCTTTGGCTTGTGAGGAAGTTAAGAAAAAATTTGATCTTAATTTGAAGACAGAAATTATTTTCTTAGGAGAATTCAATGGCAAAGACAAAATATCTAATTAAAGGCGGAAAACCCTTAAAAGGAGCGGTTCGTATCGGTGGGGCCAAGAACTCCAGTTTTAAGTTAATGATTGCTTCCCTTTTGGCGGAAAGCGAATCTCGACTATTGGATATTTCAAGAATTGGCGATGTGGCCATTACGAAACAAGTTATTGAGGCCTTAGGTGGTCAGGTGAAAAGTCCGGGCGAGGGGACGATTTTTATCAATCCGGAGAAATTAAAAAATTACCAAATTCCCCAGGACTTTGGCTACAAATCGCGGGCTTCGATTATGTTTGCCGGACCTTTATTGGCGCGTTTTGGCAAAGCCTATTTACCATTGCCCGGCGGTGATCAAATTGGTCGGCGTCCGGTAGATAGGCACTTGGATGGTTTGAAAGCTTTGGGGACTAAGATCCAAAAGATAGACGGTTTTATCAAACTAGAGTGTCCTCAATTGGTTGGCACGAGATTTCGCTTTGTCAAAAATACTCATACCGGGACAGAGACTTTAATCATGGCGGCGGTTTTAGCCAAGGGAACGACCATTTTAGAAAATGCGGCTTTGGAGATTGAAGTTGATGATTTGATTGATTTTCTTAACAAAATGGGCGGCAAAATTAAAAGATTGCCTAATCGTATTATTAAGATTGAGGGTGTCAAAAAATTGAAAGGAACAATTCATAAGGCTATCCCCGACCGTAACGAAGCCGTTTCCTATGCCTGCGCCGCTCTAGCGACAAAAGGCGATGTTATCATCGAGAATGCCCAAGCATCTCATTTAACCGCTTTTCTAGCTAAAGTGAGGGAAGCTGGCGGTGGTTACGAAACCGATCATTATGGTTTGCGTTTTTGGTATAAAAAACCACTGAAGGCAACGAAAGTGGTAACCAAGCCCCACCCTGGTTTTATGACCGACTGGCAAGCCCTGTGGACGACTTTGATGACTCAAGCCAAAGGCCAAAGCGAAATTGTGGAGACGGTTTATGAATATCGCTTTGCCTTTGTCCAAGATTTAATTAAAATGGGGGCCAAAATTGAACTTTTTAATCCTCAAGTTAAAAATTCGGAAGTATTTTATAGTTTCAATTTGGCTGACGATAAAAAGAATAATTTTCATGCCGCCCGTATTTTTGGACCAACCCCTCTTAAAGGAATGACGCTCAAGGTGACCGATATTCGCGCCGGAGCAACCTTGATGTTGGCGGCTTTGATCGCCAAAGGCCAAAGCATTTTAATTGATGACGGTCATATTCAAAGAGGTTACGAAGATTTGCATTTACGCTTGCAAGAATTAGGAGCCGAAATTAAAAAGGTCTCTTGATGCTAAAAAAAATTTTTCACCAATCACGCCGAGTCATGGCCAAAATTTGGCTAAAAATTAATCCCCAAATCACGATTATTGGGGTGACGGGGAGCTACGGTAAAACAAATACAACCCGGGCGATTTTTCAGGTTCTTTCGGAAAAATTCAAAACTCTACAAACCGATTTAAATTTAGACACAAACTATAATCTACCGATCACTTTGCTGAAAATTAGACCTTGGCATCGTAAGGCTGTTTTGGAATATGGCGTTGACCATCAAGGGGAAATGGATTGTCATTTAAACCTGGTTAGACCACAAATAGCTATTTTGACCGGAATTAACTCGACTCATGCCGATGAGGAACATTTGGGTTCACTTCAAAATATTATCCAAGAAAAAAAGAAGCTGCTTTTGGTTTTACCTAAAAAAGGACTGGCTATTTTAAATCATGATGATTTTCATGTTCAACAGATGACAGATGGAATTAAAGCAAAAATCATTCTCTATGGTTTAGATAAAAATAAATGTGACTATTGGGCTGAAAAAATCAAAGTTGATTTTAACGGAACTTTTTTTACGTTAGGTTATGATGATAAAAAGATTTTTATGAAGACCGGTTTGGTTGGCCGCCACTTTGTCCAAAATTGTTTGGCAGCGGTTGCGGTTGGTCTTCATCAAGACTTAAGCACGGAACAAATTAAAAAAGGTTTAGCGAAATTAAAACCATTACCCGGTCGTTTAAGCATAGAGAAAGGGCCTTTTGATTCCATTTTATTAAATGACTCTTTAAGGGCCAATCCAGCTTCAACTTTAGCCGGTTTACAGACATTGGCCGATTTACCGACAAAAAGCAAAAGGATTGCCGTTTTAGGCGAAATGGGGGAGTTAGGGGAGTCAGCCGAAAAAGAGCACCAAAAAATTGGGGAGGAAGTAGCTAAGTTGAAAATTGATTATCTTGTTTCGGTTGGGTCACTCCAAAAACTTACTGTCCAACAAGCCATTAAGTCGGGAATGAAAAAAGAACAGGTTTTTTGGGCAAAAGATGTTTTTCAAGCCGCTCAAATTCTTAAGAAAATTCTTAAGAAAGACGACCTTTTTTACTTAAAAGGCTCGCTGTTGAAACACATGGAGAGAATTTTGTTGATCTTAAGAGGAGATAAGGTAGTCTGCAAGGCAAACTCCTGCCATTTTTACTCACCATGCCAGAACTGTCCCTATTTGCTTAGGGGCCTACCAGAAGATATAATCAAAACACGTGCTTAATTTCCATTATCCATTATCCATTATCCATTATCCATTCTAATCATGGCTTTATATTTAGGTTTGCTTATTTTTTCTTTTTTAATCACCAGTATTTTGGTTGTTCCTTTTATTAACTTTTTATATAAACTTCGTTTTCTGCGCCGCCAACAGGTAACCAAAGACTTTTTAGGAACTCGGACCAAAATTTTTGACCGTTTCCATAAACACAAAGTAGGAATACCGGTGGGTGGTGGCTGGCTTTTGATTACCGTTGTCTGCCTTCTTTACGCTTTAATTTTCCCCTTAATCACCCTTGCCGGTGTTTTCATTAGTAAATGTTATCCGGTCAGAGAAGAACTCAATATTTTATTTTTTACTTTTATTTCTTTTGGTTTGCTTGGCCTTTATGACGATATTAAAAAATTTTTTGGTTTCCAAAAATCAGGTTTTTTTGGTTTAAGGCTGCGTCATAAATTTTTAATTCAATGGATTTTGGCTTTTACCGTGGGTGTTCTTTTATATCGTAATTTAGGTGTTGATTTTATCAATATCCCCTTTTTGGGGGTAATTAAACTTGGGATTTGGTATATTCCCTTGGCCGCTTTTATCATTGTCGCCTTTGCGAATGCCCTTAACATTACTGACGGTCTGGATGGGTTGGCCAGTGGTTTATTAATGATTTGTCTTTTTGCTTTGTGGATTTTGTCTAGCCGCGCTTTAGATACACCTCTTTCTGTCTTTCTATCTTTATGGATTGGTGCTTTACTGGCCTTTTTATATTTTAATGTCTATCCCGCCCGGATTTTTTTAGGTGATGTCGGTGCTTTGGCTTTTGGGGCTACCTTGGGAGTCGTTGGTCTTTTGATTGGCAAAACGATGGCTTTGGTAGTCATTGGCGGTTTGTTTGTGGTTGAAGCCGGTTCGAGTTTAATTCAAATGGTTTGGAAAAAATTATTCAAAAGAAAAATTTTCACTGTTTCTCCTTTTCATCTATGGCTACAGAATAAAGGTTGGGAAGAACCGAAAATTGTTTTTCGGGCCTGGTTGGCTGGTATAGTGTTGGCCATCTTCGGTTTATGGTTAGCCGTGATTTAAAAAATGGACAAAAATTTTTCCAAGAAAAAAGTGGCGGTTTTAGGTTTTGGCCTGGAAGGCCAGGATTTGTGCGAATTTCTTTTAGAAAAAAAAGCACAAATTACTGTTTTTGATAAAAAAGAACCTGAAAATTTAGGTAAGGCTTTTGATAAATTTAAAAAGCAAGGGATTGAATTCAAGCTGGGCAATGATTATTTAAAAGATGGTTTGGTTGGTTATGATTTTGTTTTTCGCTCTCCAGGCTTCTCTCCTTTAAGGCCAGAAATAATTGCAACCCAAAAAGAAAGGACAATTATTTCTTCAGCCACCAAGCTTTTTTTTGAATTTTGTCCGGGGAAAATTATCGGCGTGACCGGAACGAAAGGCAAAGGAACAACCGCGACTTTGATTTATGAAATTCTTAAAAAAGATGGTAAACAAGTTTTTTTGGCGGGCAATGTCGGCCAGCCGATGTTAAGCTTACTACCTCAAATTAAAGAAAATGATTGGGTTATTTTGGAACTTTCCAGCTTCCAGCTTCAAGATTTGCAAAAAAGCCCTCATATTGCCGTGGTTCTATTTATTACATCAGAGCATTTAAATTATCACCGTGATCAAGATGAATATATTCAAGCTAAAGCCAATCTTATTAGCCATCAGCAAAAGGACGATTTTGCTGTTTTAAATGCCGATGATTTAACCTCTTCCTCTTTTGCGGCTTTAACACCGGCGCAGATTTATTGCTTTTCTCGGAGAAAAAAAGTAAACGGTTCCTATGTCGAGAAGGAAGAAATCTATCTTGCTGGTCAAAAAGTTGGTCCGGTTAAAGACTTGAAGATTCGCGGCGTCCATAATTGGGATAATGTTTGTGCGGCGGTAACGGCCGCTTCGCTGGCCGGAGCAAGTTTAGATTCAATTAAGAAAATTGTTTTTAGTTTTCAAGGTTTAGAACATCGTTTGGAGAAAGTTCGCAGCCTCAAGGGAGTAAGTTTTTATAATGATTCTTTTGCCACCACGCCGGAAACAACGATGGCCGCTCTTAAGTCTTTTAAACAACCGGTGGTTTTAATTGCCGGTGGTTCGGAAAAAGGTTCGGATTACACCCAATTGGGGAAAACAATTGCGGTTTCATCAGTGAAGATTCTGATTCTGATCGGTCAAATGGCCGAAAGAATCAAGCAGGCAGCTTTAGCCAGTGGTTTTCAAGGTAAAATTATTTTGCGGCCTTCTCAACAGATGTCAAAAATTGTCAAGCTGGCTTGGCAAGAGGCAAAAAAGGGTGATGTTGTTCTTCTTTCACCAGGCTGTGCTTCTTATGATATGTTTTTAGATTATAAGGATCGCGGCTTTCAATTCAAAAAATATGTTAAAGCGCTCTAAGTCAAAAGTTCTTCTAAAAAGTGCTTCTCACCGACCTGATTGGCTTTTAATTTTTTTGGTTTTAGGTTTAACTATCTTTGGCGTCATTATGGTCGGCAATGCTTCGGTGGTTGAGGCATATCGGGATTTTGGTAATAGATTTTATTATTTCCGACTCCAGACCTTTTGGGCAATTTTAGGGATAGTAGCTTTTTTTGTCTTTTCTTTTTTTGATTACCGGCGTTTAAGAAAACTAGCCATTCCTTTAATGATTTTTTCTTTGCTTTCTTTAATTGTAGTTTTAATTCCAGGAATAGGAACAAAAGTATTGGGAGCCAGACGTTGGTTGGTTTTAGGACCTTTAACCTTTCAACCGGCCGAACTGGCCAAATTATCTTTTGTTGTTTATCTGGCAACTTTTTTGTCGAATAAAAGAAAATTATTACCCTTTTTGATTATTTTAGGTATTTTATTGGGCTTAATTATGCTTGAGCCTGATTTGGGGACGGCAGTCGTTTTGGCGGCGACGAGTTTAGTGGTTTATTTTGTTTCTGGAGCGCCATTATTATCATTGGCTTTGGTGGGCTTGGCGGGTATTTTGGCTGGCACTAGTCTAATTCTTTTTTCTCCTTACCGGCGGGAAAGATTGTCTACCTTTTTAAATCCTACCCATGATCCTTTAGGGGCATCTTATCATATCCGTCAGATTTTAATTGCCATTGGTTCCGGGGGCTTATTTGGCGTCGGTTTGGGTCAATCAAGACAAAAATATGAATATTTACCAGCCGTGACGACCGATTCGATTTTTGCGGTCATTGCCGAAGAGCTAGGTTTTATTGGTGCGGCGGCGATTTTGGCGATTTTTTTAATTTTAATTTGGCGGGGGATGAAGATTGCCAAAGAGGCGCCAGATGAATTTGGACGGCTATTGGCGGTTGGGATTACCTCTTGGATTGGTTTTCAGGCTTTGGTAAACTTGAGTGCGATGGTCGCTTTGGTGCCCTTGACTGGCGTTCCTTTACCCTTTATTTCCTATGGTGGTTCATCGCTGGTTTTATCTTTAACCGCTATGGGAATTTTAGTGAATATTGCCAAACAAAAAGTTATTAAAAAGTGATTTTTTCATAAAAAAAGACCACCTGGTTGGGAATGATTACGATTAAAAATGTAATCAACCAAATGGTCTTTCGTGAATCTTTGAATTTCTCTTCAGCTTTTAGCTTCGACTGTTTCTTTTTCGTAAACAAAAAGGGGAATTCTTACCGCATCGCTAGGCAATGGACCAGATTTTGGTTCCTCTTTCCATACTAGGCTTCTAGTTAAATATTGCCTATTACTAATTTCGTTTTCTGGAGACCTATAAAGCCTAGTAATGATTAGAGAATTTTTATTGTAGATGTCTTGATCGATAGAAAATTCCCATCCGTCATCTCGGTCAATTGCAAATCTTGGTTTTGCATGGACACGAATTGCATTAACCCTTTTATCTTCTGGTTCTTCTATATTAACACTAAAGTCTTCATGTCTAGTGCTTATGATAGCTTCCCCATTTTTTTCTAAATCAACGAGCACGTTTCCGCCGAAAATCCCAACATAAACTATTACCTTCATCTTCCTTCATTCTCCTTTAGTTTCTAATTATTATTAAGAATCTTAATCTTTTGTGAGTATTGCACCAGACAATATCACCCCCAAATACAATGAGACTCCAACAAGTTCCATCGCTATCATTATTATGGCAACTTTCATAAACTCTATCACAAGCGGAACAAGCAAAACTTGATTCAATTTAGGTATCCTTTCGATTTTAAAGAACTAAAGCTGAATATATATTAAAAGTAAATTATTAGGATTTTTTAATGCGATATTAAAAGTCCCTCAAATTTACTTGGTTAAGCCCTTATTATACTCAAATTTAACCCCTTGTCAAACCTATAGAAATCTTCCACCTTAATTTGATAAAATGAGACAAGAATGAAAATTGTTTCTTGGAATGTTAATGGCTTAAGGGCTATCTATAAAAAAGGCTTTTGGGAATGGTTTGAAAAGATTAAGGCTGATATCGTTTGTCTTCAGGAAACAAAAATTCAAGAAGAACAGCTAAGTTTTGATTTAGTCAGACTTAAAAATTACTCCTCCTTTTTTAATTCAGCCTCTAAAAAAGGCTACAGCGGAGTAGGTGTTTTCTCCAAGAGAAATCCCTTGGTGGTTAAAAGAAAATTAGGCCTGAAAAGATTTGATGATGAGGGTAGATTTTTGGAACTTCAGTATCCTGAATTTACCCTGATTAATCTTTATCTGCCCCACGGCGGCAGACAAAAAGAAAATTTGGCTTACAAATTGAAAGTTTATCAATTCCTTTTCAAATATCTTCAAAAAATGAACAAGCAAAAGTTGATTCTGATTGGTGATTTTAATATTGCTCACCAAGAAATTGATTTAGCCCGACCAAAACAAAATCAACGCAATATTATGTTTACTCCCAAAGAAAGAGAACAGATTGATAAATTAGTTGAATTAGGTTTTACGGATAGTTTTAGAAAATTTTACAAAGAGGGCGGCCATTATACCTGGTGGCCTTATTTTGCCAACGCCAGAGAAAGAAATTTAGGCTGGCGGATTGATTATACTTTTGTTTCTAAAAATTTATCCTCAAAAATTAAAGATACCTTTATTCTTCCTCAAGTCAAAGGCTCCGACCACTGCCCAATAGGAATAGAAATTTAAAGGCGGTTTTTTGGTAGAATAGGAATAATGGCTAAAAAGATGATTTATAACAAAGACCTGGCAGAGATACGAGATTTATATGACAATATTAATGAAGAATATGAACTTTTTCGTGATGATGACCTTAGCCCATATGCCTTGATTGAATTTCCGTCCTTAATAAATCTCATAAAAGACTATAATTTAAAATTCTCTTCTTTACTTGACATTGGTTGCGGTTGTGGAGATTTGGTGGCTTACTTTAATCAAAAAGGCATCAAATCATTAGGGATTGATATTAGTTCGGGCATGATTGATAAAGCCCAAAAGCGGTATCCTGAAATAAAAGAATGCTTTAAGGTGGGTAGCTCTACTGAACTTTCTGCTAAAAGTGGTAGTTTTGATGCCGTAGTTTCTATAGAAGTCTTTCATTATCTGTCTTTGCCGGATACAGACAAATCTTTTAGGGAAGTTTTTAGAGTTCTCAAGCCAGGGGGATTTTTCATTTTTATCGTCACTCATCCCCTAAGGATATCTTTGAAATCGGGAGTTGATTATTTTTATGAAGGAAAAGTTAAACTTTTCTGGTCAAGCATGAAAAAGAAAGTATCTCATTTTCATCGCCCGATTGACAAATGGGTTGAACACATTTTGAAAGCAGGTTTTAACCTTGAGACAATAAGAGAACCTTCCCCATCGAAAGAAATAATAAGAAAACATCCACGTCTTTGCCAGAAATATTTATCTTTACCCTATCGTTTACTGTTCCTTGCAAAGAAACGATAGGATGAATATTCTATCTTAGAGGTGGAAGAAGTATGCTACCTTTCTTAGATTACTTGTTTCTTATTGACTAAGGTTGGGTATTTTGCTATTAACAAATATATGGTAGGTAAAAAGAAAAAAATCCACAGACCCGCTTGGATTGTCGATTTAGTTGCTAGTCGATCAACTTGTCCAAGGCTTAATGTTGGGGCGGTCCTTGTTAAAGACCGAATGATTGTTTCTACCGGCTACAATGGTTCGCCAAGAAAGACTGATCAGTGTGATGAAGTGGGTTGTCGAGTAGTTAATGGCCACTGTGTTCGAACAAACCATGGAGAGAAAATGCCGTTTTACAAGCTGCTTATAATGGAATTTCCACCAAAGGAACCACTTTGTATGTTAAATATTTTCCTTGCGAACACTGTGTGAAGATTTTAATCAACGCCGGAGTAGAAAGAATTATTTATCAGGAGATTTATAAAAATATTGATCAACCATTTGCTCGTGAACTTCTTAAACAGGCAGGGATAAAATTGGAAAAGTTCAAAAAGTGAAATTAAAAGCAAAAAAATTAATGATCGGTCTTACTGGTCCGATTGCCGCTGGTAAAGGAATTGTTGCTGAATATTTGAGGGAAAAGGGATTTTTTTATTCTTCAACTTCAGAAAGGATTAGGGAAGAATGTCGGAGGCGAAAAATTGAAATCACCAGAGAGAGTTTACAAAAGTTGGCAGATGAGCTAGGGCGAAAATTTGAACCTGAAGTTTTAGCCAAAAAAACTTGGGAGATGGTAAACAAACAAGAAAATCCACTGGCGGTTATTGATTCAATTCGCAATGAGGCAGAGGTTGATTTTTTAAAGGCAAAACCCAATTTTTATTTAATTGGGGTGACTGCTCCCAGAAGATTGCGTTACCAGAGAATGATTTCCCGGAGTCGTGAGTCGGATCCAATAACTTGGAAAGATTTTCTTAGAATTGACCGGGCGGATTTTAAAAGTGGTAAAGGAAAAATTGGCAGAGATATGAAGGCTTGTTTAAAGAAGGCTGATCTTTTGTTAAGAAATACAGGGACAGTCAAAGATTTGGAAAAAAAGTTAATCAAGTGGTTTAAGATTAAATTTAAAGAAAATTATGTCTAAGTGCCTAGTAGAAATCTTCCACCTTAGAGGTGGAATAGATATGCCACCTTTGGTAGAATACGGGTATGAAAGCAGAAAAGGCTTTAGAAAAATTGGAAGAACTTTTAAGAGGATGGGGACTATCAAAAAATGATTGGGTATTTACCGGTGAATATGCTTGGGGGTTACAAGGTTATAAATTTAAACCTCGGAAAGGCCATCTTGATATTTTTGTAGATAGGAAAAAATTACCATGGGAAGTAGGAAAATTAGATGCAAGTGCCTTTCCACCAAAAAATTCTCTAGAACTTAAACAGCTGAGAAAATTTATTAAAAGGACAAAATTTGCTCCTCATTTTCTTCCTCTTCCTATCGGAACAGCTAAATGGCAGACAATTGAGAAGAAGGTTAGACAAGCGCAACTTTATACTTTACCCAATAAGAGAAAAATAAGGATTCATATAGTTTCGAAACTGCTTAAAGATCGAGCTGAGGTCTTACTGAAAACAGGGATTCATATTTGGGATGAACCAAAAATAAGGAGATGGTTAAAAGACTTCAATCTTTTTAAAAGATTTGCTGAAAAGAAAAATGATAAAAAAACGATTAAAATATGTGAGCGGGTTCTAGAAAAATGTAAAAAGATTAGGAAAAGAACCAGGTTAAAACCCAAAAAGGAAAAAATCTCATCAGAAATTTCCCAAATAAAAGGTAATATTGCCTATAAAGGGAAGGTGAAAGGAAAAGTGGAAGTTATTGCTAATATTGACCAGTTATCTAAGTTTCGGAAAGGGAAGATTTTAGTAACACCAATGACTACACCCGATTTCATCGTTGCTATTGAAAAAGCAAAAGCCATTGTTACCAATGAAGGAGGAGTTGGTTGCCATGCAGCAATTATTTCCAGAGAATTCAAAATACCATGTATTATGGGGACTAAAATCGCCACTCAAGTTTTAAAAGATGGAGATTTGGTAGAAGTTGATGCAAATAGAGGAGTTGTAAAGATATTAAAATGAAAGAAATTGAACTTAAATTTGAAATAAAAGATGCCAGGGCCATAAAATCAAAGATTAAAAACATTGGTGCTAAATATAAAGGTAAGTATCAACAAGTAGACCTTTGGTTTGATACTAAAGATGGGAGACTTAGACGTGAAGGAAAAGGATTAAGAATTAGGCAAGAAAATGAAAAAGCAATATTAACACTTAAAACTGAATTGGTTTGCGACAGAGTCCGTGAAGCAGAGGAGTTAGAATTAGAACTAAGTGATTTTGAAACAGCCCTGGGGATATTTAAAAAATTAGGATTTAAGATTTGTAGTGAGATTAGAAAAGAAAGAAGAGATTGGAAGCTTGGAAATTTAAAGGTGAGCTTGGATAAAGTTGAAGGTTTGGGAATCTTTTTAGAATTGGAGGGCTCGAGAAGAGAAATAGAACAAGTCATAAAAAAGTTGGGGTTAGAGAGTTCACAACGAATCACTAAACACTATATGATGCTAAAGGAAGAAAGAGAAAATAAAAGATGAATCCTTATGAAGAAATTATAAAGAAAATTTGAATTTTGATGAGGTTGATATATGAGGAAATTAGACAAGGCTTTTTACTTAAGACCTGCTTTGGATTCTGTAACTGACTTCTTGGGGAAGGTTTTAGTACACAATACACCTCAAGGAAGAATATCTGGGATTGTTTATGAAGTTGAGGCCTATCCTGCCTTTTTTGACCAAGTTCATCATGGTAACAAAAAAACTCCTAGAACAGAGGTAATGTGGCGAGAAGGTGGGTATGCTTATGTATATGTTATTTATGGTATCTGGTATCAATTTGCCGTGGTAGTAAACAAAGAAAATATACCCGATGTTGTTTTTATCCGTGGAGCTATTCCTTTTGAGGGGAAAAACATAATGAAGAGACAATGGAACAAAGATATGCAGGAAGAAGAATTGTCTAACTCTCCAGGTAAGTTGTGTAAATCATTTTTAATTACAAAAAAGCAATATAGGATTGATTTAACGGGTAATGAGTTGTTCTTTGAAGACCGGGATGTGAAGATTCCTAACAAAGTAATACAAACAGGTAAAAGGGTGGGCATAAGTTCTATACATGAAGGTTTTGATAAACCACTACGTTACTTCATTAAACCCTCACTGATTTCTATCCCAAATTTGTTGGTTTTTTAGTATAATAAGAGAATGAAATTTGTGGTCCCTATAATTAAACAAAAACATAAGAAAGCTTGTGGAGCAACTGGTATGAGTATGGTTTATAAATATTTTGATAAAGATATTTCAGAGGAAGAAATTATAAAAGAGGTTGGGGGACTTACAAAATGGGGGAGCTTTACCGTAGACCATGCCTTAATGGCCAAAAATTTAGGTTTTAAAGTTATTTGTTATTCTTATGGTTTGATATATTTCGAACCAAGCGATACAAAACTTTCTCGCGTAGATTTTATTAGGAAAACTAAATCTTTGATAAAAAAGGAAAAAAGAAATTATAATAAACGTGAACTTCAATCTATCTTAAGAGTTTTGGAGAGTGATATTAACTTTGAAATGAAGATGCCCTCTTTAAATACTATAAGGGAATTCTTAGATAAAAAACTACCGGTATGCCTTACTGTGAATTCGGCAGTTTTATCTGGGAAGAAAAGAAACTTGAGATGGGGCCATTTTATAGTTTTAACTGGCTACGATAAAGATATATTTTATTATAACGACCCACATTATAGTAAAAATAAATCGATTTCAGCCGATAAACTGATTTTTGCCTTATCTAACAACATTTTTGACTCAAGTGCTTACCTTCTTGTTATAGAAAAGTGATTAAAGAAACCCTCCGCCCTAAGGATGGAGGAGGAGCATTTTTTTGCTTTTAACTAAGGTTAGAAACTTTTTTGTTCCCGGATAAAGTTTGAGATTTAAGGCTTCATCAAGTGTAAACCAACCGAAATTTGAAGATTCTTTTTTATCTAACTCCACTTTCCCTTTTAGGTATCTAACTAGCCAAAAAGAAACAGTTTTGACTTTGGTATCAGCCTTAGTGGTCCAGACTTTTTTTACAGGTGTTACTTTCAGGCTTGTTTCTTCAAATACTTCCCGTTTTACAGCCTCTTTTTCTGAAGAATCACTAGTTTTACATCTGCCGTGAGGAGGAGCCCAAGAGCCAAGCATTAACTTGCGAGCATCTTCTAAAAGAAGAAATTTATCATCTTTCATTACCAGGGCGACAATGCCATGTGAAGAAAAATCAAATTTCATTTCTATTTAATTATACTAAATGTTTTATTTTTTTAAGTCTTTTTGCTTTTAATTGAATTAAAAAGCTTACGTAAGCCCTTACTGATAATTTTTTCCAGAAAGTTTTCTTTGCGAGCAAGGGGTTTTCCATCGCCAACATATTTTGACCAGCAAGAAAGAACAACCCACTCGCCTTTTTCGTTTTGTTTAGCCACAAGCTCAATTCTTTGGTCTCCATAGTTTTTGTAAAACTTTTTTGAACCGGGAATTTTGCCCTCTAAAATTCCCTCAGGATGTTTGAAAGTATACCAAGCATCAGATTGGGTAATACCCCGATTATAAAGACGGTTAATGGCATGGTTGGTGAAAATGAGGTCCATATATTTATTTTCCATCTTAAATAAATTTTAGCACAATAACGAGTATGTAAGTGAAAATGTTATAAAAAGCCTCAAGAATGCCGTCAATTTATTGTACGGATGAATTGAAGTTGTTAAACATCTTCCTTTAGAGGTGAAAACCCTAAGTTTTAGTTTAGGGAAGATGTTATAATTAATCAGCTATGGATAAGAAGAAAATTGTCATTACCGGGGGACATTTGACGCCGGCGTTGGCGGTGATTGAGGAGTTGATTAAAAGAGGCAATTGGGAGATTTTTTATATTGGAAGAAAATATTCAGCCGAAGGAGACAAAACACTATCGCTGGAATCCATGGTCATTCAAGAAAAAGGAATCTGGTTTACCCCCATTAATTTTGGTCGACTCCAGCATAAATTTACCAAATATACAATTTCTGCTTTTTTAAGAATCCCCTGGGGCTTTCTCTTAGCTTTTTTTCATTTATTAAAAATTAGGCCAAATATCATTCTTTCTTTCGGTAGTTATGTTGGTGTGCCGGTAGTTATCGCCGGTTGGTTGTTGAGAATTCCGATTGTCATTCACGAACAGACAACAGTTATTGGCTTGGGTAATAAAATCAATAGTTTTTTCGCCAAAAAAATTTGCGTTTCCTGGTCAGAAACTTTAATCAATCTTGCTAAAGAAAAAGCTATTCTCACTGGCAACCCTCTTCGTCCTGATGTTTTTAAAACCAACGCCAAAATCTTGTCAACTTTATTTCGAGCGAAGCGAGAAACAAGGGCTTCCTTATTTCGAGCGAAGCGAGAAACAAGGGTTTCCTTAAAATTCGAAAAGGAGAAACCATTGATTTTGGTGACTGGTGGTAATCAAGGCTCTCACCGGATTAACGTCGCTATTGAAAGGGTTTTAGAAAAATTATTAGTTAAATATAATCTTTTTCATCAAACCGGTCATCTGGCAACTTTCGATGATTTTGAGAGGTTAGAGGATAAAAGAGACAAGTTGCCGACAAACTTAAAAGACAATTATCATTTGAAAAAGTATGTCACCGGCGAGGAGTGGGGAACACTTTTAAGTAAGGCTGATTTGGTGATTTCCCGGGCTGGTATCAATACGATTACCGAATTATTAGCTTTAGGTAAACCTCAATTATTGATCCCTATTCCTTGGTTGCCGGGCGACGAACAAACCAAAAACGCTCAAATGGTCCAAAAAATTGGTTTGGGTGAAATTTTACACCAAGATGATTTAACTCCCAATAATTTGTTTGAAAAAATAGAGACGATGATGGCAAAGATACAAAAATATCGTCAGGCCGGAGACAAAAATAAGTCATTAATTATTAAAAATGCCACGCAAAAAATCGTTGATGAATTGGAAAAGACTGTTTAAAATTTTAGGCCTCATTCTTTTTTTAATTCTTATCGGCTTTTGGTTAAAAAGTGATTTTTGGCAGGTTAAAAGGGTTGATTGCCAGTTTAATCAATTAAACTGTAATATGGAGATTGCTAATAAAGTTGGTGATTTAAGTTTAAGACAAAACATTTTATTTTTTCCTCGCCAATTAGTTTCGGATAAAATTAAGGAAAACTATCCTCAAGTTCATTTTGTCAAGATAAAAAAAAGATTACCTGATAAATTATCATTTGAATTAACTTCAAGAAACCCAGTGGCGGCTTTGGCGGTAGAATTGTTCTCCGAGCCAGGGGCGACCCTATCTGGAGAGTTAAAAAATCCAAAATTTTCTTTAACAGGCACTTATTACCTCATTGATCAAGAGGGGGTAGTGATTCAAAAAGTTGATGCTAACCCAAATTTGCCCTTAATTTTGGTAAAAAATGACCTCCAAACTAAAGTGGGAGAAAAGATTACCCAAGAAGAAGTTCAAAAAACAATAGAAATTTTGATGGGAATGAAATTACGTCTTTTGGAACCAAAAGTTTCAAGAGTGGTTAGTTTTAGGGAGATTGAGATTTGGTTGGAAAATGAAGTTTTGGTTTTGTTTAATGGACAAAAAGATATTAGTGTTCAACTTGACTCTTTACAATTTATTTACTCACGGTCTAAAATAGAAGGAAAGCAGATAAAAAAAATTGATTTAAGATTTGACAAACCGGTTGTTTTATATTAAGCAAGCTTGTTTCTCGAAAACTCGAAATAAGAAAGATGCCTAAACCACAAATTATTGCCGGGGTTGACATCGGCTCTTCAAAAATCGTCACCATTATTGCCTCTTCAATTAGCGATTCGGAAGAAGAAAGGGTGAGAGTTATTGGTGTCGCCAGCACCCCTTCAAAAGGTATTCGCAAGGGTCAAATTGTCAACATTGAGGAAACTACAACCAGTTTACTAGAATGTGTGGAGGCGGCCGAAAGAATGGCCGGTTACAATATCAATCGGGCCTTGGTGGCGATTAGCGGTCCTCATATTGCTTCTTCTAATTCACGCGGGGTGGTGGCGGTGTCTGAACCAGAGGCTGAAATTAACAAAGATGATATCAAAAGGGTGATTGAAGCCGCTCAGGCTCTTTCTTTGCCTGCCTCAAGAGAAATTATTCATGTTATCCCTCGCTATTTTACAGTTGACGGCCAAGAGGGGATTAAGGATCCGGCGGGGATGAGTGGAGTTCGACTGGAGGTGGAAACTCATATTGTCACTGGCTCCTCAACGGCCATTAAAAATTTGACTCGCAGTATTTCGGAAATTGGCGTTGATGCCCAAAGTTTGGTTGTTTCTGGGTTGGCGGCAGCGGAGAGTGTTCTGACGGAGACGGAAAAAGAATTAGGTGTCGTTTTGGTGGATATTGGCGGTGGGGTGACGGATATGGTGATTTATGTCGAAGGTTCTCCTTTTTACACTTCAGTCCTGCCGATTGGGGCAAAAAATGTCACTAATGATTTGGCGATTGGTTTACGCCTTTCTTTGGAATCAGCCGAAAAAATCAAAATCGCCCTTTCCACCAAAAAGGAAAAAGAAACAGAAGATGAAGATCAAGATGAGGGTGAAGAGAAGGCCAAAAATGCCGACGAAATTGATTTGACCGATTTGGGGATTATCGAAGAAACAAAAACTATTTCCAGAAAAACATTGGTGGAAGGGATAATCAAACCAAGGTTGAATGAAATTTTTACCATGGTCGGTCTAGAAATTAAAAAGAGCGGTGCGAGCGGACTGACACCGGCGGGCGTTGTTCTTTGTGGCGGTGGGGCGCAGACCGTGGGGATTGTCGATTCGGCCAAAAGGGTTTTAGCCATGCCGGTTCGGGTGGGCCAGCCCAATAGCTTGACCGGCTTGGTGGATGATATTCAAACCCCAGAATATGCTGTAGCCACTGGTTTGGTGCTTTATAAAGCCAAAGAAGTCAGTGAAACCTCTCTTTTCCCTTTGGGTAGATTTGGTAAGAGTTTACAAAAAATTCCCGGCAAAGGGGTGGCTGGTAAATTTATTGACTTGATTAAATCTTTCCTGCCGTAATATAATGGTGTTTAACACCAATTTCTTCTGCCCAGAAAAATTAAATTATTATGGCTCTCATTAAACCAGATGCTTCAAGTTTCGCTAAAATTAAAGTTTTAGGTATAGGTGGTGGTGGTGGCAATGCCATCAATACCATGATTGAGGGCAACAAAATTAAAGGAGTCGAATTTATTGCTATTAATACCGATAGTCAAGCACTTCTTTCCAACAAAGCTTCCACGAAAATTCAAATCGGTAAAGATATCACCAAGGGTTTGGGTTCCGGTGGTGACCCGGAAATTGGTCAAAGATCTGCCGAAGAATCACGTGATTTAATTCGTGAATATTTGATTGATACAGATATGGTTTTTATCTCCGGTGGTATGGGTGGCGGAACCTATACCGGTGGCGCGCCGATTATTGCCGACGTGGCTAAAGAGGCAGGAGCTTTAACCATTGCCGTCACCACTAAGCCTTTTGTTTTTGAGGGGACTCGGCGAATGGTGGTAGCAGAAGAAGGACTAGAAAATCTTAAAGATAAAGTTGATACTCTCATTGTGATCCCCAATCAAAGAATTATGGAGGTGGTGGACCGGAAAGTTACCTTGCTTGAGGCTTTTAAGATTGTGGATGGGGTCTTATCTCATGGTGTTCAGGGAATTTCGGAAATCATTACCGTTCCGGGATTAATTAATGTTGATTTTGCCGATGTGAAGGCTATTATGAAGAATGCTGGTTCATCACTGCTGGGGATTGGAACCGGCGTTGGTGAAAATCGGGCTCAAATTGCTGTTAAATCAGCCATTTTCTCACCGTTATTGGATATTTCCATTGAAGGTGCCAAGGGAATTTTGTTTAATATCACCGGCGGTCCGGATTTGACGATGGCGGAAGTGGAAGAAGCGGCGAAATTGATTTCTCAATCGGCCGATGCCGATGCCAATATTATTTTTGGAGCGACGATTGATGAAAACATGACCGATCAGATTAAAATTATTGTTATTGCCACCGGTTTTAATGAGGGGAGAATGAGATTAGCCAGAATGATGACTCGGCCTAAACCGCCAGAACCGGAAGGCATTGTTTCCGAATTCCCTGAAGAAAAAATTGCTCTTGAAGAAAAACCAACGATAGAAGAGAAAAAAGAAGAGCCAAAAGAATTACCTGAAGATGAATTTGGTGAAGAATTTGATATTCCTACCTTTTTAAGACAAGGAAAGTAAAAAGATTTTTAATAATTTTAATCGTCCTTTTCTTCAAGGGCGATTTTTTGTAGAATAAAGATATGTTTAAACCAGTTTCTCCTAAAGTTGATTTTGGCCAACTTGAGAATAAAATTCTCAACTTCTGGCAGAAAGAAAAAATTTTTGAAAAAACGTTGAAAAATCGGAAAAAGAAATTTGTTTTTTATGATGGTCCTCCTTTTGCCACTGGCTTGCCTCATTATGGCCATATTTTAGCCATGACCATTAAAGATGCTATCTGCCGCTATAAAACCATGCAGGGTTTTAGTGTACCTCGCCATTTGGGTTGGGATTGTCATGGTCTTCCAGTTGAATATGAGGTCGAGAAGGAACTTAAAATCTCTGGCAAAAAACAGATTGAGAAAATGGGCATTAAAAAGTTTTGTGAAGAATGTCAAAAAATTGTTTTTCGTTACACTGATGAATGGGAAAAAACTATCGATCGTCTGGGACGTTGGGCAGATAAGGAGAATACTTATACCACCATGGAATTGGCTTATATGGAAAGTATTTGGTGGATTTTTAAACAGATTTGGAAGAAAGGCTTGATTTATCAGGGATTTAAAAGTATGCCCTACTGCCCTCGTTGCGGGACACCCCTTTCCAATTTTGAAACAAATTTAGGTTATAGGGATGATGTGCCGGATGTATCTATTTTTATAAAGTTTCCTTTGGTTGATAAAAAGAATACCTATTTACTGGGTTGGACGACTACCCCTTGGACACTTCCAGGAAACACCGCCTTAGCGGTTAATCCGGAGATAGAATATGCCGAAGTGTTAGTAAAAGGTGAGCATCTTATTTTAGCCAAAGAACGACTTTCTGTTTTAGGCAAGGAGTATAAACTTGTCAGAACTTTATCTGCTAAAGAACTGATGGGCAAAAATTATAAACCTCTTTATAAATTTGTTTCCAAACAAAAAAATAAGAAAACTTGGATTGTAGTTGGTGCCGATTTTGTCAATCTCCAGGAAGGAACAGGTATTGTTCACATTGCTCCGGCCTTTGGTGAGGATGATTTAGAATTAGCCAACAAAGAAAATCTTCAAATAATTCAAACGGTTAATGAAAAAGGGGAATTTACCAGCGAAGTAAAACCATGGGTGGGGTTATTTGTTAAAGATGTCGATAAATCGATTATTGAGGAACTTAAAGGACGCAACTTGCTTTTCAAGTCAGAAACAATTTATCATACTTATCCTTTTTGCTGGCGTTGTGAATCCCCTTTAATTTATTATGCAATTTCTACCTGGTTTGTGAAGGTAAGTGATATTCGCCAGAGATTAATAAAAAATAATCAAAAGATTCATTGGGTACCCGCCCATATAAAAAATGGTCGCTTTGGAAAGTGGTTAGAAGAGGCTCGTGATTGGGCTGTATCTCGCAATCGCTTTTGGGGAACACCCTTACCTATTTGGCAATGCGAAAAATGTTCCAAAATAAAAGTAATTGGCGGTATTGACGAGTTGAGAAAAGAAGCGGTAAATTTTAAAACAGTTTATCCAGATAAAGTGGATTTACATCGTCCTAAGATTGATGAAATTCAATTAAAATGCGATTGCCAAAGCAAAATGAGTCGAGTAGAGGAGGTTTTGGATTGTTGGTTTGAGTCAGGAAGTATGCCTTACGCTCAAAGCCATTATCCTTTTGAGGATGAAGATGATTTTGAGAATAATTTCCCAGCTGATTTTATTGCTGAAGGTTTAGACCAAACAAGAGGTTGGTTTTATACCCTACATGTGGTTGCTTCAATTTTATTCGATAAACCTGCATTTAGAAATTGCATTGTTAACGGGATAATTTTGGATCCTCAAGGAAGAAAACTTTCAAAAAGATTGAGAAATTATCCTGAACCAGAAGAAATCTTTGCTAAATATGGAGCTGATTCTTTAAGGTTTTTTCTTTTATCTTCAGTAGCTACTAACGCCCAGGATCTCCTTTTTTCAGATAAATTGGTTGAAAATGTTTTCAGAAAATTAATTTTGATGTTAATTAATATTTATAATTTTTTTGCCACTAACGCTTTGATTGATAAATGGCAGCCCAAAGATGAAGCAAAAAATTTATCAATTTTAGATCGCTGGATTATTTCAAGGACTAATGGTTTAATTAATGAAATTACTAAAGGTTTAGAAAGCTATAATTTAAATTTAGCGACAAAACCTATTCAAAAATTTATTGAAGACCTTTCTACCTGGTATATCCGCCGTTCAAGAGACCGTTTGGGACCAACAGCTGAAAATCAAAAAGATAAAGAGGCTTGTTATTCAACTTTTTACCAGGTTTTGGTGAATCTTTGTAAAATTTTGGCGCCCTTTACGCCCTTTTTAGCTGAGGAAATTTTCAAAAATTTAACCGGTAAAGAATCAGTTCATCTTGAAGATTGGCCGAAGGTTAATGAGAAGTTAATTAATGAAAAATTAGAGAAAGAAATGGTTCTGGTGAGAAAAATTTGTGAACTGGGTCATGCGGCTCGAAAAGAAGTTAAAATCAGAGTCAGACAACCACTTAACAAATTTACAATTTACAATTTACAATTTACAATTAAAGAGGACCTGGCTCGATTAATTAAAGATGAATTAAATGTAAAACAGATCAAAGTTAAAACAGGCAAGGGAGAATTAAAAGTTGAGTTGGAGACTAAAATTACTCCAGAGTTAAAAGCAGAGGGGGAAGCCAGAGAATTGGTCAGGGAGATTCAAGAATTAAGAAAGCAAGTTGGTTGTCAGCTCGATCAGAAAATAAAAGTTTTAGGACCCAACTGGCCTCAAGATAAAAAACTTCAGGATTATATTAAAAAAGAAACTTTAACCACCGAATTACTCCCGGGTGAGGAATTAAAAATCAAATAAAATGTTTTTTACAAAAATTTTGTTTTTTCAAAAATAGATGTTTTCTCGAAATATAATTTCTCGAAAATGAGGCGTTTTTTCAATTTTGATTGGCTGATTCTGATTTTAGTCTTGGCAATTGCTTTGATTGGTTTGTTGGCAGTCAATAGTACGGCGCCGGATTTATTTTGGCCACAATTTGTTTGGTTTATTTTAGGATTGGGTTTGTTTTTTTTGTTTTCACAAATTAATTACCGGACCTATCAGCGGGCTTCTTGGTCTTTTTATTTGGGTTCGGTGATTTTTCTTTTAATCACTTTTATTTTTGGCCAAGTGACTAGAGGCACTGTCCGTTGGATTCAGATTGGAAATTTTAATTTACAGCCTTCGGAAATTGTCAAACCCTTTTTAATTTTATTTTTTGCCTCATTTTTTAGCGATGAACAAGAAAACAATTTGAAAAAAATCCTAAAATCGCTGTTATTTTTATTTTTGCCGGTGGTACTCATTTTTCTCCAACCAGATTTGGGTAGTTCTTTGGTGGTCGTCTTTATTTGGTTAGGGATGGTTTTGGCCAAGGGAATTAAAGCTAAATGGTTGCTTTTTGGCGGCGGTTTTTTAGCGGTTTTTTTGCCTTTAGCCTGGCATTTTTTGAAAGATTACCAAAGACAACGGATTTATACCTTTTTGAATCCTGAAAGAGATCCTTTAGGCTCTGGTTTTAATGTTATCCAATCGATGATTGCTGTTGGTTCGGGTAAAATTTTTGGGCGGGGATTGGGAAGGGGAACACAGTCTCAGTTAAGATTTCTTCCCGAAAGACATACTGATTTTATCTTTGCCTCTTTGGCGGAAGAAATTGGTTTTATCGGGGGGATGGTCCTTCTGGGGCTTTTTTTCTTTTTGCTTTGGCGAATATTAACTTTGGCCAGAAATGCAACCGACCATTTTGCCTATTTTATTTGCCTTGGGGTTTTTAGTTTACTTTTTATTCAAATTTTTATCAATATCGGCATGAATTTGGGCATTTTACCGATTACCGGAATTACTCTGCCTTTAATTTCCTATGGGGGTTCTTCGTTGCTTTCGACGATGGTTTGTTTGGGGATTGTTTCGAGTCTTTCGCGTTTTAAGGAAAGACAAGAGATAGTTGAGATTAGATAGGAAAAAGATTACAATGTTTACATTGTACAAGCTTGAAAAGCGCAGTATAATATTGTCTTATGAAAAATTATGCGATTGTTAAAATTGGCGGCAGTCAATATAAAGTCGCCGAAGGCGACGAACTTCAAGTTGACAAAATTGAGGGCGAAAAGGGCAAAACCGTTAGCTTTGATGAAGTTTTACTTTTGTCGGACGAAGAAATCAAAATTGGTGAGCCCTTAGTTAAAGGGGCGCAAATTAAAGCCAAGATTATTGAGCAATTTAAGGGTGATAAAATTCGGGTGGCGACTTATAAGGCGAAATCTCGCTATCGTCGAGTCAAAGGTTTTCGGCCTCTTTTGACTAAAATTAAGATTGAAAAAATTACCATTGCTTGACAATTGTGAAAACTTTCATTATATTCTAGAAGAATAGAAGAAAAAAATTTCTTCATATTGATGAAAAAAGGAGTTTATGGCTCATACTAAAGCAGGTGGTAAAACTAGACAACAGACTCCCCGCGTTGGCAAACGTTTAGGTTTAAAAATCTTTGGTGGGGAAAAAGTCAAGATTGGTCATATTATTGTTCGGCAAAGAGGGACTAAATTTTATCCCGGACAAGGTGTTGGTCTTGGCCGTGACTATACCCTTTTTGCTTTGGTGGATGGGGTGGTTGAATTTAAAAAAAGGCAAGGTAAAAATTTAGTTTGTGTCGTTCCTAAATAATGATTTTAACAAATTAAAAATGGCGCCAAAACAAGTTGTTGATTTTGATATCGATCTCCTTCAATCAAATCCTCTTCAGCCCAGAGGTTTAATTACTCCTGAATCGGTGATTGAGCTGGCCGAGTCTATTAAAGAACACGGTATTTTGGAGCCTTTGGTGGTGGCTAAAACACCAGCCGGCTACCAGATTATTGCTGGTGAACGACGCTGGCGGGCCGCCAAAATGGCGGGTTTAAAAACTGTTCCGGCGCTGATTAAAGAAACTTCACCTCAGGGGATGTTGGAAATGGCTCTTGTGGAAAATGTCCAACGGGAAGATTTAAACCCAATTGAGAGGGCCCAAGCTTTTGTCCGCTTAATTGAGGAATTTGGTTTGACCAATAAAGAAATTTGCCAAAGAATTGGCAAAAGTCCGGCCTATATTTCCAACTCAATTAAACTTTTAACTCTACCGGATGCTTTAAAAGACGGTCTGCTTTCGGGTTTAATTACCGAAGGCCACGCCCGAGCTTTGGCAGGCATTGAAGACCCTAAATTAATGGTTGAGGCTTATAAAATGATTTTGCGTGAATCCGGTTCGGTTCGAAGAGCGGAAGATGTGGCCAGAAGGATGAAAAAGAAAGCTGGTCAAGTTCAACAAAAAGATACTTATCCACCCCATATTGTTTCCGATGAAATTGACCAGATAAGAGACAATCTCCATCAAGCTTTAGGCGGGGATGAAAAAACAATTATTAAAGTTTCGCGCTCCAGAATTGAGACTAAAGTTGCGATTTCCTTTAAAGGAACTTTAGAGGAAACTGAAGAAAAACTTCAAAAAATTTACCAGGGGATTACTGGTTCGAAGTTTCTTGCTTCTGAGAAGAAATAAAGCCCATTTGGCTAACAGGCCAATATTTAAACCAAGCTTTGCCGATAATATTTTTTCGAGGGACAAAACCCCATTCTCTTGAGTCGGAGCTATGATTGCGATTGTCGCCTAAAACAAAATATTCCTCTTGGGGCACATTCAATGTTTTGCCGGCTTCTAAGAAACTCCCGCCAAAAGTTTTAAAATCAGAAGGAAGATAGGTTTCATTAAGAATTTCGTTGTTAATTTTGACGCGGTCGTCTTCAGTTATAGAAACAGTATCACCGGGAATGCCAATAATTCTTTTAATGTACTCATATTCTTCATTTTTCGGTGCGACAAAGACGACGACATCGCCTCTTTTGGGCTGATTAAGGCGGTAAGAAATTTTATCGGTTAAAAGATAATCACCGTCATGAAAGTTGGGGTACATGGAACTGCCGCGGACTTGGTGGGGTTGGAACAAAAAAAGATAGGCGATGACAAAAATCGCCAAGGCAATAACCACCGTTTCCATCACATCTAAAAAAAGAGTGCCAATTCGGCGAAAAAAGCTCATAAATTGATTATGAATTAAGTAAAATTAGCTTTCAAGGGGTAAATTTGCTAAAATATTTTTATTTGGGTTCACCCTGAAGGTTCACCCTGAAGGGTTTACCCTGAGTTTATCGAAGGGCTCATAGCTCAGCTGGCAGAGCGTTGCACTCACATTGCAAAGGCCTCAGGTTCGAATCCTGATGAGCCCACCAAAAATGAAAACTTCAATTATCATCAGTACTAAAGACCAAAAATCATATCTTCAAAAATCTCTACCAATTTTACTCAATCAGAATTTCAAAGATAAATACGAAATTATTGTTTTAGATTCTGGCTCAACCGATGGTGCGAAAGAATATATTGAATCGCTGCCAGTCTGGTTAATAAAAATTAATCCCAAAAGTTTCAACTATTCCCACGCTTTAAATGTTGGTGCCCAAAAAGCTCAAGGAGAATATTTGGTGTGCCTTTCTGGTGATGCAATTCCGATAGGAAGAAATTGGTTGAGTGAAATGATTAAGCCTTTTAAGGACCCAAGGGTTGGCGGGGCGTACGGTATGTACACAATTTCTGAGAGGAAGGGATATAGTTATCCAGATTATTGGCCAGCCGAAAGGTTTCCCAAAAGATTAACTAGATATTCTGTTGAGCCACCTATTTTTGGTAACTTTGAAACAAGGAGGAAGGTTTATAATTTTGCCGGAGCTTGCTGTGCTATCAGAAAAAATATTTGGCAAAAAAGACCATTTAACGAAAGATTAATCGGTGGTGACGATGCCGAATACGCCTGGTTTTTACATTTGATTGGCTACGATATTGTTTGTAATCCAAAAGCTAAAGTTCTTCATGAACATAAAATATCAAGAAGCCGGGAAAGGTCTTTGATAGGACGCCTCTGGCTTTATAGGTGGCAACGAATACTTGCTTGGGAGATTGCCAAATATTGGCTTAAAAAAATGATTTTCCTTAACCCTTATAAAAATTTAAAAAAGCCCTATAATTATTGACTTCCACTTACTTTATTGATAAAATAACACAGTTCTTTTAAAGAAAAAAATGGCACGGGAGAAAAAAGAAATGGATAGGATTATAGCTATTGTTCCTAAGATTTTTGACGAAGAGAAGTGTATTTATGAGATTCCCCTTACTCATAAAGATAGCTCACACCCAGGTTCTTATTGGCAAACTGCGCTTATGTTGAGCTTGAGTGAAATTGATGGCGTTAGGTCAATTGATATTTCTGGACCTGACATAATTGTTTATAAATCTCGTTATGCTACTTGGGATGATTTAAATAAGGAAATCGTCAAAGAGATTTTATTATTTTCTTTGATTGATACAGATTCTGGTAGGGTTTCATCCGATGTGCATAGAGAAATTACTCGTATAATAAATCGTGAGCCATATGAAGAAGGGGATAAAAGTTTAATAGAAGGCTTTGGAGGGATGAGGAAAGAAATGGAAAATTTGCTAAATAAATTACTTAAATAGGGATTCGATCTTCCTATTACCACCTTCTTATTAAACAAATTTTAAAAAGCCCATATTGGAGAATTAAACTTCCTTTTCCGATATGGGTCTTTTTTTGGCCATTTATAAGATCTATCTAAAAAAATGGTTGCTGTTTATAACAAAATTTGATTTTAGTGATAAAATATGATGTAAAAATATTTTATGTCATCTCATGAAATTCCACTTCCGAGAAGGATAGCGGCGAAAGCTACTTTTGAGGGTATTCTTGAATTGACCAGTCATGGCATTCAAATTGAAGGCAGGGAGAATTTGCCTAAAAAACCGCCATTTCTAATTGCTTTTAATCATTTTGGTTGGGTAGAGGGCCTTGTCCCGCATATCCTACTTCCAGTAAAAGACTATCCCTATGTTATTACTAAAATTGAGAATATGAAGGGTATATTAGGTAAAATATTGCCCCCCTTGGGATTTATTGGTATTAGAAGAGGAGAAGCAGATATACGTGCATTACGAAGGGCTATAGAATTATTAAGAAACGGTCGTATTATTGCTACCGCTCCCGAAGGCACGCGGGGTCGAGGAGATGAACGACTACGGCCTAAAACTGCAAAAGCAGGACTCATTTTTCTTGCTACTCAGTTTGAAAAACCGCTTCCTATTGTACCCATGGCAGTATGGGGGCAAAATGAGTTGACTTTTCCCCTTATTGATGTGGAAGGATTTAAGTTTAAAGATTTGAGAAATTTAAGAAAAAAACCTCTTCATGTAAAAATTGGAGAACCATTTATTCCTGATTTAGGAACAAGGAGAGAGGGCATGAAAAATTCCGAAATTCGGGATATTTTAGCGAATCAATTGCAGGAAAAGATTCAAGCACTTCTGCCCCCAAACTATTCTGGGGTATAAGCATAAAGATAACTTGTTCTAAATTTAAAAAGAAAAGAATTTCTTCGGAAAGATAGCGGACACGTTGTTGCCATACATCGACTTATGGATACAACATGTACGTTATTTGCTAGATTCATTTATTGATTTTTTAGAAGGTCCGTAAATATTTAAGAGGAATTGATTAAATTCTTTATAGATTTTTTCTTTATCAGATATTTTTGATAAATTTTTTATTATTGCTTCTTTCTTACGCCGACTTGCATTTCTCATAACTTCTTCCCATAACAACCAGGGCCAATAATATTGAGAATACTTCCTTTTATGAGCTTTTAGCCAACTACTCCATTCATAACCAAGAAGAGGTTTTTCTTCTTTCTTTCTTGTTCTAGTGACAATCATTCGATAGCCCTCGCCTGATATTTTTAACCAGAGATTAACACGACCGATTGTTCCACCAGAAACCTTTAAACTATTTCTTATCTCTTCATAAGTTTTGCCCTCAAGTAATAATTTTGCTATTTTTAGTCTTTTAGCGATCATTTCTACTTCTGATCGACTTAGTAAATCTGTGATAAACTTAGCTGCTTCTGTGCTATTTCTAATCGAACTTACAGCTTCACATAATTCTATCAATAATTCTTCTTGCTCACCCTTACTAAGTTTTTGAATTCTTTGATATTTAGACATGTTATAGAAATATAAATTTTTTGTGCATATTGGTACCATAAGTCGACTTATGGGTATAACATATACATAGTTGATAAAATAAAAATAAAATAAATATAATTTTCATAGAAAACTATTTGGAAACTTTAAATTATTTACTTAAAGAAAAATAAACCTTCTTGAGAAAGAAATCTAGGGCCTAAGGCAGTGATATGGGCTTCATACGATTGGGAAGATTTAGCTTGGTTTAATTTTTCCAAAGCGAGTGAATAAAGAATTCCATAATCTGGTTTTGCCTTTCCTTGATTAATTAAACTTTTTAATTTGTTTTCCATCCGATTAAAATCTCTTTGAGCGAGGTTTATTTCTTGAACAAGTTTGGTGGGGCTGTATGTACCACCCTTGTTAGTTACAATAATAATGTAAACTTGCTCCAAATCGTTGATAATTTCTTGGATTTTGTTTTTAAGATAACGATTATCTTGTTCATTGAGTTTTCCACTTATGGACCATAAGTTAAGTTGATGGCGGAGACGATAAAGAGAGATAATCGAATCTTCAACCTTGCCTTTATTTAATAATCGAATTGAGTGGTTAAGATGAGAAAGAAGAGTTCTTTTGGTTGGTTTGGGGATATTTTGCTGGGCGATATAATCTTTAAGCTCCAAAAGTTTGTTTTGGGCACTTTTAAGGTGGCTTTCTCCAGTTTGGTCAATTATCGGATCTTCTTTTGGTGAAGAAGGATTAAAATTAATTCTATAACCTATTTCTCCACCATTATTAATTGAACCAGAAATAGTTGTCCATAAGTCTTTGTTACTAAGAATTTGGCCAATATAAAGATTATATTCGCCCTCACTTGTCCCAGTTAAATTTATTTGATATTCGCCCGACTGAGCATTGGGGACAATCATTAATTTACCATCGCCATAACCAACTGGATTTCCCCCAGTATCAGCGATGCTTAAAGTAGCGGGAGAGGCAACTTGGAAAACTAAAGCAGGCTCATAATTAATATTGGCAGAGAGAGTTGATATAGAACTGGGGGCTAAGTTAAGAACTTCCATAATTTTTTGTTGGCCGGTAATTGAAGTGACCAAATCAGTATGATTGATATTTTCTAAATTAGTGATGGTCGCTCCATCCAAAAAACCACTTTCAGCTAAAACGGTTTGGTCGCCGTTACCAAACTCTTCATTGATTGGTTTACCATCTGCCCAAAGGCCAAGAAGAGTTTCAAGCCAATCGCGATTATTAACGATAATCCATCTTGTGGTGCTGTTGGGTAAAAGACCGACAAAATTATTAACAATTAGAATAAGATGGTTAGGTAAAGAATTATTAAGTCCAATTAGCCAATTATTTTTCTGAGACATTTGATTTAGGGACTTTTCTTGAGAGTCTTGTTTTAAGTAATTAAAGGTTGGCAAAAGATCTTTTAATCCAGGGACAACCGATCTGATTGTCTCCATGGTGGTCGAGAAGCCAGATTTTTTTAAATGGACTAATAGTCCGGCGCCAATTCTTTGCCATCCAGGAAGGGCCTTATTTAAATTACCGCCCTCCCAAAGATAGTAGATTGAAGGGATGCCCTTATGAGGAGAACCTAAAGTTAATAGTTGATCAATAGGATTATCTTGGTTGTTTTGGACATAAGTTCTGGCAACCAAACCACCTAAGCTATGACCAACTAAATAAATTTTAGTGTCAAGAGATGGTTTAACGACATTTTGGATATAATTTTTAAGGTCATCAGAAATTGAGCTAACAGGTTTGGTCCAGTTGTAGTTAAAGACAAAAAGATTTTTATCTTCACCCTCAGTTTTATAACCAGCGTTTTTGAGTGTTTCAATTAAGCCATCATAGACTTTAATTCCTGGCGTCATATACCATTCTGATTGGGGTTTATCAATTCCCAAAATCATGTTTTCATGGTTCCAAGAGGCACCTAAGCCAGGAAGAAGTATAAGAGGCTGAAGGGGAGTTGGTATTAGAGTTGGTGTGGGTGTTGGGGCTAATGTAGGTGTGGGAGTAGGGGTTGGGATAACCTCAAGAAAAGTATATTGCCAAACACCGCTACCATTTGTAGTGATATAAATAGTAGCTGGATTATTTTTATCTATGTATAAATCTTGAAAAGATGATAAGCTAAAGTTACCAAAGAGACCATCATTAATCGAATTCCAACTATAGCCTGCATCTTTACTTTCATATACTCCTACTCCAGGTTGTTCAGAAAAGAGAAAAATTCTGTGAGCATCATAATGATCAATAGTTAGATATCGAATTTGAAAATTACTAGGTAATCCATTATTATTTGTTAGCGACCAGGAAACACCCTTATCTAGGCTTATATATAACTTATTATTTATAATCTTATAATAAACTTGAGGATTTGGGGTTGGAAAATCTGGAAAATCTATAGTGCTTTCATTGCTAAACCTTATCCAAGTAATACCGCCGTCTTCAGATTTGTATCTTCCAGGATCTGGGGCACTAATGATAGCAGCTGTTAGTGCTTGACTGTTTGTAGGCTCAATAGTGATATATGCAATAATTCCTTTGGTCCCTAAATTTAATTCTTGCCAGCTATTACCACCATCAATTGTTTTGTAGATTGTCCCAGGTTGACTTCCACTTCCTGTTCCTATATATAAAATATTTCCATTCAAAGGATCTATTTTTAATTTTCTTATATAATTCCCTGGAAAAGAATTAATTTTAGTCCAATTATCTCCACTATCTATACTTTTATATAAACCTTTATCCCAGGTACCAGCAAAGACTAGATTATCGTTATTAAAATTAGCCTCTATATTATTTACATCATAAGGCATAGGTATCCCATTATTTTTTTCCAACCAAGAAAGGCCCTTATCTTCTGATTTCCAAACACCATTGTAGCCAGAGGTGTATATATTATTTTTACCTATGGCAAGATCCATTTCTCTTCCGTTAGTTGGACCTCCAGTTGTCCAAATTTGGTTACCTGCAAAAATATTGGAAGCACAAAGGGAAATGAGGTATATTAAAGGAGATATTATGATTAATGGAATAAACTCTAATCTTTTTGTCATATCAAGATACAAAAAACAAGCCGTTTTCCAGCTTGTTTGATTAAATTAAACTGATTTATTTAATACATGTCAAGTGGTAAATTATTTAGATCATAAGTTAAAATCGATTAAGCTTTTTAATGAAAGAAAAAAAGAAAATCAATTTAAATTATACGGGGGTTCGAGTTGTCCCGAATAAAATGCATGTTGACGTTGTCAATTGGATGTTACATCTTCAAAGATATGTTTTTGCCTTAAAATATTGTGTTAACAGAAAAGTTCTTGATGTAGCCTGTGGTTCTGGTTACGGTGTTTCTCTTCTTTCCAGTGTAGCAAAAAATGTAAAAGGAATTGATATCGACAAGAAAACAATTGAGTGGGCAAAAACAAATAATTATTTTTATTCTCCGGTAGATTTTAAGATTTCAAATATTGAAAAAGAAAAAATTGATGATAAATTTGATTGCATCGTATCTTTTGAAACAATAGAGCATCTAAAAAAGCCAAAATTCTTATTAAATAATATCAAAGATTGTCTTAATGATTATGGCTGTCTGATTTTTTCTATACCAATTAATGAACCTCATAATGAATTTCATGAAAAAAATTATACTTGGGAATCTATTGATGATTTGATTAAAAATTCTTTTAGCCCTTATATCGAGTGGTACAGCCAAACAATAGAAGGCATTTTTAAAGGCAAGAAAAAAAATGCCTTTTTTGTAATAGGGGTGGCGTATAAAAATTTACCAGTATTTTTAAAACGCCTTGAGAGAAAATTTTATGAAACTGGACGTTTTTTAAAAAAGAAGACAGCAGAAAGATTGAGAATTATACCTAAAAGTCGCTGGTAGCATGAAAGTTACTGTTATTATAATAACCTGGAATAAGAAAAACTTATTAAAAAATTGTTTGAGTTCGCTTGAGAGACAAACCTATAAAAATTTTCAAACAATTGTCATAGATAATGGTTCAAGTGATAGAACAATAGAGTTTATTAAAGAATTTTACCCCAAGATTAAAATAATTAATCTTAAAAAAAACTTAGGTTTTTCAATTGCAGCCAATGAGGGAATTAAAGCTTCCGAGTCTAAGTATGTTATTCTTCTAAACAACGATACTGTTGTAGATAAAAACTTTGTTAAGAATCTTTTCGAGTCTTTAGATAATCACAGGGAGTATTGTGCTTGTACTGCTAAGATAATAGATTATTTTAATAAAAATATTTTAGCTTCAGCTGGGGATATTATGAATAATGTTGGCCAATCTTTTTCTCGCGGTTTTGGTGATAGGATTGATAAATTTGATAAACCAGAAGAAGTTTTTCTAATTACCGGAGGAGCAAGTATTTTTAGGAAAAATGTTTTTAAAAAAATAGGTTTTTTTGATGAGGATTATTTTATGTACGGTGAAGACAGCGATTGGTGTTTTCGGGCTCAACTATTTGGTTATAAATTTTGTTATGAACCAAAAGCAATTGTCTACCATTATTGTAAAGCGACAAGCAAAAGTATGGTTAAAATTATTGATTATTTCCATTTTCGAAATATGACACTTACAATTTTAAAAAACTTTCCTTTAGGAATTTTTTTCAAGAGATGGCGTTTTATTATAATTCCGTTGGTACATTTAAACACATTTTTTTATATGACTATTAGGGGACATTTACAAGAGGCAATAAAAGCTGATTTTTGGATAATGAAACATCTTCACCGAATTATTAGAAAGCGTTTGGCTATACAGTCAAAACGAAAGGTTAGTATAGACTATATAAATAATTGGTTAAAACCCAAGCAAATAAGATTTTTTCAATTTGTTAAATGAATAGACTTTCTGTAATAATCCTTAATTTTAATAATGAGGAAGATATTAATTCTTGTCTCAAGTCTTTAATTAATGCTTATTCGAAGATTAATATTATTCTTGTTGATAATGGCTTGACTGACAATTCACTTCAATCAATCATTTCATTGAAGTATGAGAAGCTTCAAATCATCAAAAACCAGAGAAATTTGGGATTTGCCAAAGGGGTTAATAAAGGCCTCAAATTAGCCTTAAAACAGGGGGCGCAAGACGTTTTACTACTCAACCCTGATACTTTGGCCAACAAGGGGTTCCTAGAGCCGCTTTTGACCAATCCGGCCGAGATTATCGGCCCAGTTCTTAAGTTTGAAAGAAAGGGGAAATGGGTCTATGATTTTGGGGGAAAAATAAATTGGTGGTTGGGGAGGAGTTATCATATTGAGTTTAGAAGTCAGGAGTTAGGAGTCAGGAGTCAGAAAGAGATTGATTATGTATCTGGCTGTTGTATGCTTATCAGAAGAAAAGTTTTTGAGAAAATCGGCTTTTTGAACGAAAAATACTTTTTATTTTTTGAGGACCCGGACTTTTGTTTAAGAGCTAAAAGGGCAGGTTTTAAAGTGGCTTTGGAGCCAAAATCTGTGATTCTTCATAAGCTTTCCGAAGGCAAAAAGAAACCCCTTTATTATATCTATCATTTAATCCACAGCAATTTGATTTTTGTGAATACATGGCTGCCCTTTTACCGCCGGCCGATAGCCTATCTTTATTTATGGCTTTTAGCTTTCAAGGTGCTTCTCAACCGGTTTTGATTGGTGTATACTCCTCTGCTTTCAAAATGCATGGGTATAATACCTAACGGAGCTTTGATTTTGATATTGTTTTTTCTAAATATATCGAGCTATTTTCTTCATTTTGAAAGCTACGGTAGGTATATGCCACTTTTGCAAAATCAAAGCAGAGTGGTATAAAATCAAACTGATGATTTCCGCAGTAATCTTGGTTAAGAACGAAGAAAAAAACCTTCAGAATTGTTTGGAGTCAATTAAATGGTGTGATGAAATTTTAGTTATTGATGATAACTCGACCGATAAAACTCCGGAAATTGCCAAGAAATTCGGCGCCAAGGGAATAATTCATTCTTTAAATAATAATTTTGCTCAACAAAGAAATTTTGGTCTTGCTCAAGCCAAGGGTGAATGGGTACTGTTTCTCGATGCCGATGAAATAATTTCACCAGAATTAAAAAAAGAAATTCAAGAAGAAACGAAAGCAAATCAGTATGACGGATTTTACCTTAAAAGACAGGATTTTTTTGGTGGCCGGGCTTTAAAATATGGGGAAACGGCTAATGTCCGCTTGCTGCGTTTAGGTCGAAAAGGAAAAGGGGAGTGGAGAAGGGAAATTCATGAAGTTTGGGAGATCAAAGGCGAAACAGAAGAATTAAAAAATCCCATTCTTCATTATCCCCACCAAACTTTAAGTGATTTTATTGACCATATTAATTTTCACTCAACTTTACACGCGCAAGCTTTGAAAAAAGAAGGCGTCAGGCCAAGTTTATGGCGGATAATTTTTTATTCCAAAGCGAAATTTATCCAAAATTATATTTTTCGTCTGGGATTTTTAGATGGAACTCCGGGGATTATTGTGGCCTTGATGATGAGTTTTCACTCCTTTTTGGCTAGAGGGAAACTTTACTTTTTATGGAAAAAATAATTGTCTGTTTGCTTTTTGTTTTTTTAGCTCTCTTTCCTTTTGGTCAGTTAACCAAAATTCCTTCAGGTTTTCTTAATTTACCGGAGGTTCATCTTTATTTGACGGATGTGGTTTTATTTTTCTTAGTTTTAAGTTGGGGAGTTTGGGGACTTTTGGTAACAAGAAAAAAGTATCAATTACCACCTTTAGCCAAACCGATTTTCTTATTTATTGCTTTGGCTGGCCTTTCTTTAGCAGTGAACTCTCCCCTCTTTTCTGGTAGGGAAGTTGGGGTTGGGTTTTTATATTTATTAAGATGGATTTTTTATGCCGGTCTTTATTTTGTTATTTATGACTTAAAAGATAAGTTTAATTGGTTAAACCGACAGAATTTATTGAATTTTTTGATGACTGTCGGTTTGGCAGTAGCTTTTTTTGGTTTTATTCAATATTTTTTATGGCCGAATCTTAAAGCACTAGAAGTTATTAACTGGGACCCTCATTATTTCCGTTTAGTGGGGACTTTTTTAGACCCAGGCTTTACAGGCATAATCTTGGTTTTAACGCTAATCTTGTTGGTCAATAATGGGTCCTGTCTCACATTTTCTCCCGTCCGACATCCTCGCTTCGCTGCGGGTGCTCGACGGGAGCCCCTCTATGTGAGCCACCCATTTAATTTGTTATTAATTATTATTGTTTATGTCACTTTGGCTTTAACTTATTCCCGGGCTTCGTGGCTAGCCTTTTTCGTGGGGATGACGGTGTTGGTTTTTTATAAAAAATCTTGGAAAATTTTTCTTCTCACTGCTGGAGTTTTGGTTTTAACTTGGATTTTCATTCCTCAACCAAAGGGTGAGGGCGGCAGATTAACCAGAATTTATACCATTCAATCAAGATTTGCCAACTATTCTCAAACTTGGCAGATAATTAAACAAAAACCCCTTTTGGGCGTAGGCTTTAATACTTTACGTTATTCTCAGCGCAATGCGGGGCTGATCGATAAAGAAGAATGGCAATTCAGTCATTCGGCGGCAGGAGTAGATTCCAGTTGGCTTTTGGTTCTGACTACTACTGGTATTTTGGGCTTTGCTTCTTATCTTTGGTTATGGTGGAAATCTTTGAATAAATTCAAAAAGCCCATCATTGTCGCGAGCCTAATTGCCTTGTTTATTCATGCGTTCTTTTTAAACAGCTTATTTTACCCTTGGGTGATGGCTTGGGTATGGATATTACTGGCTATGGAGAGTAGTTAAGATTTAATTCTTTGGTAGTTTGATTACCAGCCTTATCAGAAACTACAATATTAATAAGATTTTCTCCTGGTGAAAGTGGGAATGTATATTTGAAATTGCCATCATTACCAAGTACAACCAGGTGTTCATTAATGAAGAGGTTAGCTTCAGGTTCGGTTTTACCAATGATTTCTACATTACTGTTTTCACTCGTGATAATTGCCCCGTCTGTTGGCTGACTGATTTCCAGTTCTGGCGGCTGATTATCGTACCAAACAACCAATTTTTCCGATTCACGGCTTTTATTGCCGGCGTTATCAACGGCCATTGCCGTGATTTCGTTTTTACCTAAGGTTAACTCCAAATTGTCCATAGAAAAATTACCGTCGTTGTCGGCGATGACATCATTGACTGGTTGTCCGGTCAGATAAATTTTGACGTCAGAGCCGCTTTCGGCAAAGCCATGGAGATTAATTTTGGCGCTGTTGGTTGCTTCAGGAAGGGTTTTAAAAATGGGCGGTGAGGGTGGAATATTGTCATTGGATTCGACCGGAGTCGAAGAAGAACGTAAATTACCAATGAAAACTGCCATTTTGATGACGGCGGGAATACCATAAATAAAGATTAAGGCGGCTAAAGCAATGGTTAAAAGGCTAAAAAAGACAGCCTGACGAAGATTTCTTTTTGATTCCTTTTTGGATAGTAAAGAAAATTTACTCACGGAGCCGATGGTCGGAGTCGAACCGACGACCCATGCTTTACGAAAGCATTGCTCTACCAACTGAGCTACATCGGCACTTCTCCGCCAGTTGGCGGATCAGTGTGAACATCACAAAAACAGAGCGGGATAGGGGAGTCGAACCCCTCTTTCCACCTTGGGAAGGTGATGTTGAGCCGCTCAACTAATCCCGCACTTCGCAACTTTGTTGCTCAGTGTAAACACTTACCTAGGTAATTTTAGAACATTTCCTGAATAAATTAAATTGGGACTCTTTAAATTATTTTCACTCGCAATTTTCACCCATTGATAACCATCACCATAGGCTCGAACGGCAATTTTCCAGAGGCTATCACCCTTAACGATAATATAGCTGTCCCCCGTAATAGCTGGACCAAAATTTTGCGCGATTTTAACTTCTGGTTTTCTAACAGCTGTTTTGGGAATGGTCAATTCCTGGTCGACAAATAAAAGATTACTGTTTTTGATTTTATTTTCTTTGACAATATCCACCCAGTTATAACCAGAACCGTAGAATTTTTCCGCAATTTTCCAGAGATGATCGCCCTTTTGTACTTTGTAAGTTGCCGGCAGACCTTCTGGGACCATTTTGCCTTCTTCCTCAATAAGTTTGACTTCGCCCGGAGTTGGAGTAGGGGTTGTTACTTTTCCCTTACCCACGCCCTTGAAATAATTAAAAATTAAAACCCCGACCACAACAACCACCAAAGCTCCCAAAATCATACTAATCGTCGATTCGTTTAATTTAATTTTTTTAAGGAAATTTTTTAATTTTCCGTTGTTCATAAAGAAGTTTTTATCCTCCTTTCTAGGCAGTTTTAGGCAGGGGTTAAGCGGGATCGACGGGACTCGAACCCGCAACCTTCTGCGTGACAGGCAGACGCTCTAACCAATTGAGCTACGACCCCTGGCCAAATTTGAATTTAGAATAGCAGATTATTGAGGGTAAGTCAACGCTTGTGCTATGATTATGGCTATGAAGATGAGCCGAGAGATGAATAATAAGCAGCTGGCGGAGCTTTTGAAAGCAGTGTCAGCCGCTTTGGAAGTGAAGGGTGAGGATAGATTTAAAATTAAAGCTTATGACGAAGCCGCTTCGGCGATTGAACACTCAACTTCGGAAGTTAAAGACCTTTGGGATGATGGTCAGCTTGAAGAAATTCCCGGGGTTGGTAAAAATATTGCCTCTCATTTAGATGAACTTTTTCGCAAGGGTAAAGTTACCCATTTTGACGCTATTTTTAAAGGTTTACCTCCGGCCATGTTTGAACTTTTAGCAATTCCTGGAGTGGGACCAAAGACTGCCTATAAACTTTGCCAGTCATTAAAAATCAAAGACTCTCAAACTGCCATTGCCAGGCTGGAAAAAGCCGCCAAGGAAGGCAAAATTAGACTCATTGAGGGTTTTGGCGAACAGTCCGAAAGAGATATTTTAGAAGGGATTAGCCAGCAAAGCCGTAAAGAAGACCGCATGCTTTTACCTTTTGCCTGGGAATTAGCCGAAAAAATAATGAATCACCTGCAAAAAAAACATCCCCAGGACAGAATTAACCCCTTAGGCAGCCTCAGGAGAGAAACAGCCACGGTGGGTGATATTGACTTGGCTGTCGCTACTAAGGAGGCCAAAGAAGTGGTTAACGATTTTATTCACTGTCCCGAGGTGAAAGAAGTGGTAGCGGCGGGGGGGAATACAGCTCGCATTATTCACCAAAGCGGGAGGCAAATAGACCTTAAGACCATGGTGCCGGAAGCCTACGGGGCCTTACTTCAGCATTTTACCGGTTCCAAACAGCATAATATTCATTTAAGGGAAATTGCCCAGAAAAAGGGCTTGAGTCTCTCCGAATATGGAATTAAAAGAATGGAGAATGTTCCGCGAAGCGGGAGAAAACGGAGAATGGAGAAATTTAAGACAGAAGAAGAGTTTTATGGAGCGTTAGGGATGCAGTGGATTCCTCCTGAATTAAGAGAAGACACTGGGGAGATTGAGGCGGCCCTGGAAGGAAGGCTTCCCAAATTAGTGGAGCCAGAAGATATTAAGGGGGATTTACATCTTCATTCCAGTTTCCCCATCGAAACGAGTCATGATGAAGGCGGTGACTCGATAGCAACCCTCATGATTAAGGGTAAACAATTAGGTTACGAGTATCTTGGGCTTGCCGAGCATAACCCCAGCATGGCGCAGCATAATCAAAAACAAATAATTACCATATTAAAGAGGAAAAAGGAAGAAGTTGATAAAATAAATTACTCTAGAGGAAAAAAATTACTCATTCATGTGTTTAATGGCCTGGAAATAGATATTAGGCCTGATGGTCGCCTAGCCATGCCGGAAGAAGGGTTTAAATATCTTGATTTTGCCATCGTTTCGGTCCATGCGAGCTTTAGAATGAATCGAAAGGAGATGACCAAGAGAATACTAACTTCTTTGGGGAATCCGAAAATAAGGATGATTGGCCATCCAACCGGCAGGAAACTGGGTGAAAGAGAAGGTTATGAGCTTGATTGGGAGAAAATTTTCTCTATTTGCAAAAAAAGGAATATTTGGCTGGAGATTAATGCTTGGCCTAACCGGCTTGACCTGACCGATATTTTGGTTAAAGACGCAGTGAAAAACGGTGTGAAAATGATTATTGGCACCGATTCTCATCAAGTGGACCAAATGGACTTAATGGAATATGGAGTCGCGGTGGCCAGACGGGGCTGGGCTACCAAAAATGACATCATGAACACCATGAGTTATAATCAATTTATGAAAGCTTTGAAAGGGGGTGAATAATAAAATAACAGGTTTAGTTTGGCTAATTATCATTATTGGCGTCATTCTTTTATATTTTTGGTCTTTATACAACCAATTTGTCACGATTAAGACTCGGATTAAAGCTTCTATTCAGGAGATTGGCAACCAATTAAAAAGGCAAGCAAACTTGATTCCTAATTTGGTGGCCTCGGTGAAGGGTTACATGAAGCACGAAAAAACTATTTTTACCGAGTTAACAGAAGCAAGGAAAGCGGTCATGAAGGCGGTCGATTCCGGTAATACGCAAAAAATGATTGATGTGGGAACCCGTTTGCAAAATGCCCTGGCCCCAATTAGAGTGGTTTTTGAATCAACACCCCAGCTCCAGGCGGCAGGCCCCACAACGCAGTTAATGGAAGAATTGAGGGATACGGCCGACAAAGTGATGTACGCCCGTCGAACTTTAATTGATTTGACGGCTGATTACAACATTAAGATTATCAGATTCCCTTCCAATATTGTTGCCAAAGTTTTTAGTTTTAAGGAAGAATCTGGTTTGAAAATGCCAGCTGAAGGAGAAAGCCTTGAAGTAAAAGAAGGTGAGACCAAAACTCCCAAGGTGGAACTTTAAGTCATGATTAACGTTTACGAACAAGTGGATCGTAATAAAATTCGCAGCGCCATCATTATGGTGCTTTTTGTGGTCTTTGTGACCTTCGTCGCTTGGATTTTAGCTAAAGCTTTAGGTTTTGGCTTGCAGGCCGTTGGCTGGGCTTTAATTTTTGCTGGCTTTTTAAGTTTTGCCAGCTACTGGTGGTCTGACAAAATTATCCTGACCATTTCTGGAGCCCGTCCTGCTGATAAAAAAAGAGACTTCCAATTTTTCACCGTGACGGAAAATTTAGCGATGTCCGCCGATATTCCTAAACCACAACTTTATGTCATTGAAGATGAGTCTCCTAATGCTTTTGCCACCGGCAGAGATGTCAAGCATGCGGTGGTTTGTGCGACTACCGGTTTACTGGCAAAATTAAACAGAACTGAACTTGAAGGGGTAATTGCTCATGAAATTTCTCACATTAGAAATTACGATACTCGCTTGATGAGTATTGTTTCTATTCTGGCAGGCATGGTGGTCTTACTAGCTGATTGGTTTTTACGAGGCATGTTTTTTCGTGGTCGAGGCAGAGACGAAAGAAGCGGCGATATCGGTGTAATTTTCTTTATTTTAGGGATTATTTTGTCTTTACTTTCGCCATTAATCGCTCAATTAATTCAATTAGCTATTTCCCGAAGAAGAGAATTTTTAGCTGACGCTTCGGCAGTGATGTTAACCAGGCAGCCTGATGGTCTAATCCGAGCTCTAGAAAAGATTTCTAGCGATAGAAAACCCTTACTGGAGGCCAATAAAGCCACGGCCCATTTATTTATTATTAATCCTTTTAAGGGGGAACAAGCTCGCGGGTGGCTGGTTAATTTATTTAATACTCATCCCCCGGTGGAGGAGAGAATTAAACTTTTAAGGGAGATGCTATGAGAAGAATTTCCAATTTAACTGAAGATGAGGTGAAACATGTGGCGAAGCTGGCAAAATTAAGTTTAACCCCACAAGAAGTCAAAAAGCTTCAGAGTCAGCTTTCAGGGGTTTTGGATTATGTTGATGTTTTGAAGAAGTTGGGTACAAAAGATATTGAACCCACCAGCCAAGTGACAGGTCTAGAAAATGTCTTTCGTTCTGATGAACCTGGCCCATCACTTCAACCGGAGGAAGTTTTAAAAAATGCCAGCGAAAAAAATAACGGTCTTTTTTTAGTTAAGGCCATTTTAAGGAGACCCTTGTTTCTCGCTTTGCTCGAAATAAAGAAATGAAAATTAATCAATTGACCATTACCGAAGCTCAAAAAGGACTGAAAGAAAAAAAATTCAGCAGCGTGGAATTGGTGAAAACTTGCCTGGAAGAAATAAAAAGTAAAAACCCCGAAATTAACGCCTTTATTACCATCTGTGAAAAGGAAGCCTTGGCGCAAGCCAAAGAGGTGGACGAATTAATCAACCATCAATCATCAACCATCAACCATCAACCATTGTTTGGTGTTCCTGTTGCCATCAAAGATAACTTTTGTACCAAAGGCATAAAAACCACCGCTGGTTCCAATGTTTTAAAAAATTTTATCCCGGTTTATGATGCTACCGTTGTTGATAAATTAAAGAAAGCTGGAGCCATTATTATCGGAAAAGCCAATATGGATGCTTGGGCTCATGGTTCTTCCGGAGAAAATTCTGATTTTGGGCCAACGAAAAACCCTTTTGATGAAAGTCGTGTGCCGGGCGGCTCCAGTAGTGGTTCGGCCGCAGCGGTTGCTTCTCAGATGGTCCTGGCGGCAACCGGAACTGATACCGGTGGTTCTATCCGCCTGCCGGCCTCATTTTGTCATTTAGTCGGTTTAAAGCCGACTTATGGTCGCGTTTCTCGCTATGGTATTGTGGCTATGGCTTCTTCCTTGGATGCCATTGGCCATTTAACCAAGAATGTTGAAGACGCAGCTTTGATTTTAAAAGTTACTGCCGGGCATGATAAGCTTGATGCGACGACTCCTGATATTCCCGTTCCCGATTACGAGAAAAATCTGCAAAAAGAACTCAAGGGTCTTAAGCTAGGTGTCCCTAAAGAATATTTTAGCTCCGGTTTAAATGAAGAAATCAAAGAAAAAATTAACCAGGCGATTAGAGAGTTAGAAAAATTAGGAATGGAAATTATGGAAGTTTCTTTACCTCATACTCAATATGCCTTGGCGGCTTATTATATTATTCAGCCCTCAGAAGTTTCTTCCAACCTAGCCCGTTATGATGGGATTAGATACGGCTTTGACCGCCAAAGTTTTAGTGATGAAGCTAAAAGAAGAATTATGTTGGGAACTTATACCTTGTCTTCAGGTTATTATGAGGCTTATTATCTGAAGGCCATGCAGGTTCGGACTTTAATCAAAAAAGATTTTGAAGAAGTTTTTAAAAAGGTTGATGTTTTGGTCACCCCGGTCTCGCCAAACTTGCCTTTTAAAATCGGCGAAAAAATTGCTGATCCACTTGAGATGTATCTTTCGGATGTTTTTACGGTGACCGCTAATTTAGCCGGTATCCCGGGGTTGTCTTTCCCTGTCGGATGGATTGATAATTTACCAGTGGGAATGCAAATTTTAGGTCCCCAATTTGCTGAAGAATTGCTTTTCCGAGTTGGTTATCATTATGAGAAAATGACTGGTAAAATCCAGTTTAATTAATTAAACTAGATGAGAAATAATTTTATTGAAGTTTTAAAAACCAGAAATTTCGTCAAAATTTGGGGCTCACAGCTTCTTTCTCAATTAACGGTGAACCTTTTAAATTTTGTCCTTATTTTAAAAATTTTTGAGAATACCCATTCAACCGTGGCGGTTTCTATTTTTTGGTTTTTTTGGGCTTTGCCAGCGATTTTTTTAGGGCCTTTTTCAGGAACATTAATTGATTTTTTGGGAACAAGAAGAATTTTAATTCTTACCAATCTTTTTCAGGCGGTGGTGGTCCTTTTTTATCTACCTGTGGGAAATTCAGTTTGGCCGATTTATAGTGTCTTACTGCTTTATTCTTTATTGAATCAATTTTATTTACCAGCCGAGGCAGCGACTTTGCCAGGGGCAGTGGCCAAAAGATTACTGCCCGCGGCCAACAGCCTTTTCCTTTTCACAACCTACGCTGCTTTAATTTTAGGGTATGGTTTAGCTGGTCCTTTAATTAAGCTGATTGGTTATCAATTCCCTTTTATTTTAGGCAGTGTGATGCTTATTTTAGCCGCAGTGGCCGTTTGGTTGCTGCCAATTCAAACCTTTTCCAAAACAGCCCACCAAAAACACATCGCCAGCATCCCAAAATTTCTAAAGAAGTTAAATGAGGGTTATCAATTTATCAGAACCAACTCAAATGTCCTTTCCCCCTTACTTTTATTGGTTTTTTCTCAAATCATTCTGAGTGTTTTGTTGGTTTTAAGCCCAGCTTTGGTGGTTAAAATTCTTAAAATAGATTTACTTGACATCGGGGTTAGATTAATTTTGCCCATTGGTTTTGGTGGTGTTTTTGGCATGGCAGCGACTGTTAAGCTTTTACACTATGTTCGAAAAATTCGCCTGATTAGTATTGGTTTTTTCCTTTCGAGTATCTCTTTATTCCTTTTGGTTTTAGCCGTGCCTTATTTTTCTTTAGGCTTTAAAACTTTTGGCGAAGTTTTGTTGGGTTTTCTGTCGGGTTTTGCTTTTAGCCTTTTTACTTTACCTACGCAAACATTACTACAGGAAAAAACACCTGATAATTTAAGGGGTCGAGTTTTTGGCGTTTTGGGTTTTATGATTACGTTGGCTTCTGTTTTTCCGGTCCTTTTTTCCGCCACCATTGGTGAATTTTTAGGAGAGATTTGGATGATTCTCATTTTGGCGAGTATGATTTTTATCGTTGGTTTAGTTTCCTTAAGGGGGAATGATGTCATTTTCCGTTTTAATCGGTCTTGAAATCCATATCGAGCTTAAAACTCAATCAAAGATGTTTTGCCGCTGCCGGGCGAATTATTTTGGCGAGTTACCTAATACTTATGTCTGCCCGGTTTGTTTAGGTTTACCAGGAGCTTTGCCGTACGCCAATCAGAAAGCCGTCGAATGGACAATAATGATGGGTTTGGCTTTGGATTGTCAGATTGCTCACTTGAGTAAATTTGATCGGAAAAATTATTTCTATCCTGATTTGCCTAAGGGTTACCAAATTAGCCAATACGACCTGCCTTTATGCCAAAATGGAAAGTTTAATGGGGTAAGAATCAAAAGAGTTCATTTAGAAGAAGATACCGGCAAACTTTTTCACGAGAAGCTTAACGGCAAAGATGTAACGTTAATTGATTTTAATCGTTCCGGTATCCCTTTGATGGAAATTGTCACCGAACCTGATTTTCATTCTGCTTCTCAAGCCAAAGAATTTTTGAAAAATCTCCAACAGGTGGTTCGTGCCCTAGGCATCTCCGATGCGGATATGGAAAAAGGTCAAATGCGCTGCGAGCCAACAGTCAATTTGGTTATTAAAAAAGATGACAAAATTTTTTACACACCCCTAGTGGAATTAAAAAATATCAATTCTTTTCGTTTTGTGGAGAAAGCCATTAATTATGAAATTGAAAGACAATTCCAGAAATTTGAGAAAACTGGTGAAGTAAAACAACCAGGCAATAAGACCACTCGTGGTTGGGATGAGAAAAGACAAATAACAGTCTTACAAAGAGAGAAAGAAGAGGCAGCTGATTATCGTTATTTTCCCGAACCGGATTTGCCACCCCTAAGATTAACCTCACAGCAAATCGCCAAAATTAAAGCCCAGATTCCAGAGCTGCCGGAGCAAAAAATCATCAGATTGATGGAAAGTTATCATTTGCAAGAGCATCAAGTGAGGGATTTGTTAAGTGAAGAGAAAACTACTGACTATTTTGAAAAAGCGGCCAAAATGGCTCTCAAAGAAAAAATTGATATTAAAAATGTGGCTAATATGATTATTAACAAGAGGGTTGATATCGAAAAGACCACACCAGAGCAATTTGTAAAAATTCTTACCAGCAAAGAGTTGAGGCCACAAATGTCTCAAAAAGAACTGTCATTAAAAATAACGGCAGTAATTAAAAATAATCCCCAAGCGGTTCAGCAATTTAAAAAAGGCAAAGAAACAGTGGTTGAATTTTTGGTGGGCCAGGTGATGAGGCAAACTAAAGGTCAGGCTGACCCTCAAGAAGTGCGTAAAATTCTTCGTGAAAAATTGAAGCTCCACACCACACGAAGTGAGGCGTGATAACTTCTCCTCCTTCGTGGAGCGAAATCCTTTCGAAGCCCCGTTAAACGGGGCGAAGGAGGATAAAATCTGCTTGAAAAATAAACTAAAAAGGGGTAATTTTAAAGGAGAATAATATGGAACAAAAAGAAGCTCCTTCAGAACCAAAGTTAAAACCAGAAGTCAAAGCTTTTCTTAAATTTTTATCAGGACAACCCAAGCCTTCTGCGGAAAGAAGAAGGGAGTGGGGAAAAGTTCTTGATCCCTTAAGGGAATATGTTAAATCAGGCAAAATAAGCCTGGATGAGTATGGAGAAATTATACTTGAAACCATTAACTATTTTCAGTCAAATGCCGAAACAGACGGTCTTACCGGCCTTTACAATAGAAAAATGTTTGATGAATTTTTACCAAAAGAAATCAAAAAAGCTGAACGATATAAATACCCAGTAAGTTTAGTAATTTTAGATATTAATAAATTAAAAGAACTTAATGATGCGGACAAAAGTCACAAATCTGGTGATTTGGCCATTATTCATACAGCTGAAGCCATTAAAAAGGCCATAAGATTTACAGATCTTCCGGGACGTTATGGTGGTGATGAATTTTATATTATCCTACCACAGGCAGATGAAAAAGCTGCCGTCGAAGTTGGGCTAAGAATAATAGAAGAAGTTGATAAAAAACCTTTTATTTTGGGGAAAAAGTTATCAGTGAGTATTGGTATCAAGCAATGGCAAAAAGAGTCACCCCAAACTTTTTTTGATAAAGTGGATAAAGCTGCTTATAAAGCCAAATTGATTAAGCAGAGTTTGGTTGTCGCATCGGGTCAAGAATAAAAATATGGCTAAGTTTACTCATCTTCATGTTCATTCGGAATATTCCTTGCTTGATGGTTTGGCGAAAATCGATAAACTTTTTGCCAAAGCTTTAGAGATGGGGATGGATTCTTTGGCTTTAACCGATCACGGGGCGATGTATGGAGCGATTAAGTTTTATTTGACTGCTTTGGAATTTGAAATGAAACCAATTATTGGCCTGGAGGCCTACATGGCCGCCCGCTCACGTTTTGATAAGCAAGCCAATATCGACTCCGACCGCTACCATTTAATTCTTCTGGCCAAAAACGAAACCGGTTATATCAACTTAATGAAATTAACCACCTTATCCCACCTGGAAGGCTTTTATTACAAACCTAGGATTGATATGGAGATTTTAAGAAAATATGCCGAAGGCTTAATTGTCTCAAGCGCTTGTCTTGATGGAGAAATTTCCCAACTTTTACTGCAAAACCGCGACAAACAGGCCGAGGAAAAAGCAAAAGAATTTTTGGAAATCTTTGGCAAAGATTTCTATTTAGAACTGCAATATCATCCCAAAATTGAGGAATATAAAAAGACCAATCAAGGATTGATTAAACTTTCCGAGAAATTAGGGATCCCGTTGATTGCCACCAATGATGTTCATTACGTCGAGTCGGATGACGCCGAGGCTCAAGATGCCCTATTGGCTGTTCAAACCCAAAAATTAATTAGCGACAAAAACCGCCTTTCGATGTTAAGTTCGCCTGATTTTTACCTTCGCTCACAGGAGGAAATGGTTGCCGCTTTCAAAGATTATCCCGATGCTTTGAAAAATACCCGAAAAATTACCAATGATTGTAATTTAGAAATTCCCATCGGCAAATGGATTTTACCCAACTATCCCTTGCCCGAAGGACAAACTGCGGAAGAACACTTAAAAGAACTGACTTTTGAAAGGTTAAAGGATCGTTATGAAAAGCCGGATAAAGAAGTGTTGGAGAGAATTAATTATGAATTGGGGGTTATTTGTAAAAAAGGTTTTGCGACCTATTTTTTAATTGTCCAGGACTTTGTTAACTGGGCTAAGCAACAAAAAATCAGGGTCGGCCCTGGCCGAGGCTCAGCCGCGGGTTCTTTGGTCTCTTATATTTTAAGGATTACCTCTATTAATCCCTTGAAACATAATATTCCTTTTGAAAGATTTCTTAATCCCGAAAGATTAAGTCCGCCAGATATTGATTTGGACTTTGCTGATGACCGGCGGGATGAGGTGATTGAGTATGTCACCCAAAAATATGGCAAAGATAAAGTGGCTCAAATTATTACCTTTAATATTATGAAGGCAAGAGAGTCAGTTCGGGACATTGGCCGCGTTTTGGGAATGCCTTATTCCGAACCTGATAAAATTGCCAAGTTGATTCCACCCAATTTGTCGATTGCCGAATCTTTAAAAGCCATTCCTGAATTAGCTGTTTATTATCGGCAGCCAGAATTTAAAAAACTTTTGGATTTAGCCCAAAAGGTAGAGGGAGTAGCTCGCCATGCTTCAACCCATGCCGCTGGAGTAGTTATTGCCGATAAAGAATTGACAGAATACACCCCTCTCCAAAAGGAAACCAAAGGCGAACGAATCATAACCCAATATGACATGTATTCTTTAGACCTTAATGCCTCTGAAAAGGCGATTGGGCTTTTAAAAATTGATCTTTTAGGCTTACGCAATTTAACCATTTTGGAAAAAGCTTTAGATTATGTTCGTCATATTGGTGGTGAATATATTGATCTTTCCGAAATCCCGCTGGATGATGAGTCAGCTTTAAAACTTATCGCTTCTGGCGAAACAACCGGCATCTTTCAGTTGGAAAGCCCAGGCATGCGACGGCTTGCCAGAAAGCTAAAGCCAAATAGATTTTCGGATATTACCTCTATTGTTGCTCTTTTTCGTCCTGGATCGATGCAATTTATTGATGAATTTATTGCCGGTAAGGAAAATTTCCAAAGGATTCGTTACCCTCATCCAGATTTAAAACCAATTCTTGAAGAAACCTACGGGATTGCTGTTTATCAAGAACAGTGTCTCCAAATTGCTCATGTCATCGCAGGATACAGTTTGGGAGAGGCGGAAATTTTCCGCCGTGCCATCGGCAAAAAGAAAAAAGGGATGATGACGCGAGAAAGTAATAAATTTATCAAAAAAGCGATGGAAAAGGGCTATAAAAAAGAAATTGCGGAAAAAGCCTTTGGTTTAATTGAAAGATTTGCCGGTTATGGTTTTAATAAGGCTCATTCTACCTCCTACGCCATGATTGCCTACCAAACAGCCTATTTGAAAACTCACTTTCCAGTCGAATTTATGGCGGCTTTATTGACCGCCGAATCAGCCGGAACTTCCGGGCCAGTTAAAGATGAAAAACTGGCTTTGGCTGTCAGCGAGTGTCAAAGAATGAAAATCAAAGTCCTCCCACCAAACATTAATTTGTCAAAAATTGGCTTTACCATTAGTGAGGATAATGATTCCTTGGAAGGTAAGGCCATCCGTTTTGGTTTGTCGGCCATCAAAAACGTCGGCGAAGTGGCGATTAAAGCCATTTTAGAGGCCAGAGATGTCGGTGGGGAATTTAAATCACTGGCTGATTTTTGCCAAAGAGTTGACCAACAAAAGGTTAACAAAAAGGTTTTAGAAAGTTTAATTAGGGTGGGAGCGATAGACAAATTTGGCAAAAGAGCAGCCATGCTTTCAACTTTGGAAAATATTCGTAGCAAAAGTGCTAATACCCAAAAACAAAAAGCCAACGGCCAAACCGGTTTTTTTGATACAGATGATTCAGAAGGCCCACAATTTGCCGATAAGCTGCCGGACATGGAAGAATTTTCTCATCAAGAACTTTTATCTTTGGAAAAAGAACTTTTGGGTTTTTATTTAACCGAACATCCCTTAACCCCGGTTTTATCTCTTTTAGAAGCGAGAAGGTCACATCGAATTAGCGATTTAGACCATGTCGAGAAAAAAGACCTGGTGGTTAAAGTCGGTGGGGTGGTAGCGGGGATAAGGATTGTTTTAACCAAAGCCCAGGCTCAAGAAATGGCTTTTGTCAAAATTGAAGATGAAAGCGGTTTCATGGAGGCAGTTGTTTTTCCCAAAGTTTACTCGCGCACCAAACAATGTTGGTCAAAGGATAGATTGGTTTTGGTTAAAGCGAGAGTCCAAATCAGGGAGGAAACGCCGAATTTGGTTGTCGACGAAGCTTGGCTTTTGGAGGAGAAAAATTTGCCTTCGGAAAAGACAACCGGGGAAGAAAAACCAGAAGTTAATTGGGATTTTGAAGTGACTTTACCTACCAGAATGTCCCCCAGAAAATTGGTGGAATTAAATAAAATTTTAAAACAAAATCAGGGGAAAGATAAAATAGCCTTAGTTTTTGTTGATAATCAAGGCCGTACCAGAAGAATGGTTTTGCCTTTTGGCGTGAACTATGACAATGAGATTAAAAGGAAAATAAAAGAGATTCTTGAAAGGTAAGTAAAAAGGAGATAAATGGGTTATTCACCGAAAGTTATTAGAATGCCAGAAAATCAGAGTTATTTTGAGCCACAGCCTTTTAATGGTTCTTTTGAAGGGAAGGATGTGGTTTCGGTGGAGCAATTTACCTCAAGAGAAGAGATTGAACATCTTTTTTCTTTAGCTGACCGGATGAAAACCAGGGTTGAGGCAAAAATTCAAGGGGAGGAGTTGGAGAACTTCACCGTAGCAGAGCTTTTTTATCAACCAAGCACAAGGACCTTTACTTCGTTTCAAGCAGCAGCTTTGTGGTTGGGATGCCGACGAATTGTGGCTATTCCAGGAATGGATGCATATTCTTCGCTGGTCAAAGGGGAATCTCTTCCTGATACCATAAGAACAATTGAACAAACAACCGCCGCCGACTTGATTATCTTAAGGCATCCTAATGATGATTCCTCCAAAGAGGCAGCTTTTTATGCCACCATGCCGGTGATTAATGCAGGTGCTGGCAAGATAGAACACCCAACCCAAGCAATTTTGGACCTTTATACTATTTACAAGGAATTGGGCGCACCGGACGGTTTAAATGTGGTAATGTTGGGCGATCTTAAATATGGAAGAACAGTCAAATCTTTGGCTAAACTTTTAGCTTTGGCGGATAAGAAAATTCAAATTAGTTTTGTTTCTCCAAACAAGTTGCGAATGCCGGCCGAGGAGGTACAAAAACTGAAGGCAAAAGGGGTAGGAGTTTATGAAACAGAAGATTTAAAAGAGGTTTTACCCACAGCTGATGTTTTATATGTTACCAGGCTTCAGAGGGAGTGGTTTGAAAAGGAAAGAAAGATGAAATTATACCATCAATTAAAAGGGGCATATAAGATTACCCCTGAAATATTAAAAATAGCGAAGAAAGAGATGATTGTCCTTCATCCCTTACCAAGAGTGGGGGAAATTACTTATGAGGTTGATAAAGATACGCGGGCAGCCTATTTTAAACAGATGAGAAACGGACTTTACACCCGAATGGCCCTTTTAGCCGCGGTTTTGGGGAAGATATAAAAAGCTAAACAACGATGAAAAATTCTCTCAGACTTCCAGGCTTAATTGACGCCCACGTCCACCTCCGCGATCCTGGAGCGACCCAAAAAGAAGATTTTCAAACCGGAACCACTGCGGCTATCGCTGGTGGGTTTACTACGGTTATTGATATGCCTAATAATCCAAAACCAACAACAACACTGGTGGCTTTAAAAGAAAAAATAGAAATAGCCAAAAAGAAAGCTTTATGCCAGGTTTATTTCTATTTTGGAGCTGATCAAAAGAATTTTTCAGAATACAAAAAGGTTAAAGACCTAGCTAAGGGTCTTAAAATTTATCTTGATCATACCACCGGTCCACTTTTTGTAGAAGATCTTAATGTTTTAATAAATCATTTTAAATTTTGGCCAAGGAAGCTACCAATTTTGGTTCATGCCGAAGGAGCTAGTATATTAAAGGCAATCCAATTGAGTAAAATTTATAAAAAGAGACTTCACTTGTGTCACATCAGCCAAGCTTCTGAACTTGAACTTATCAAGTGGGCCAAAGATAGAGGAATGGAAATTACTTGCGAAGTAACTCCCCATCATCTTTTTTTAATCCAGGATGATGAAAAAAGACTCGGGTCATTTGCCAAAATGAGACCTCCCTTAAGAAGCAAAAAGGACCAAGATGTTCTTTGGGGTGGTTTAAGAAGAGGTTTAATTGATATTATTACCTCTGACCACGCTCCTCACACTATCAGAGAGAAAAAATCAGAAGACCCGCCTAATGGTGTTCCGGGGCTGGAGACTACTTTGCCTCTTTTGCTTACAGCCGTTAATGAAAAAAGATTAACGTTTACTCAGGTTAAAAGATTGTTATTCGAAAACCCAAGAAAAATTTTTAAGATTAACCAACCCCCAAATACTTATATTGAGATTGATCCTAAAGAAAAATGGATTATTCAAAATCGCCACCTTTATACTAAATGCGGCTGGTCACCATTTAACGGTTTTAGGATTCACGGTAGGCTTAAGAGAGTTTTTCTTAAGGGAAAAAAAGTTTTTGAGAATGGTAAAATACTAATCGATCTATGAAGATTAACCTTTCAACCAAAATTTGCGGTGAAGTTTTTAGGAGTCCCCTTGTTTTAGCTTCAGGCATTTTAGGGACAGAAGCAAAACTTTTGGCTCGGGTGGCCAACTCGGGTGCGGGTGCGGTGACAACTAAATCTTGCGGATTACTTCCAAGGAAAGGTCACGAAAATCCAACGGTTTTAGCTTGGGAACACGGAGTGATAAATGCAGTTGGCTTGACGAATCCAGGGGTCGAACAAGAAATTAAGGAAATAAGAGAACTAAAGAAACTTGTCGGTGAAACAAAAATTATTGCTAGTTTTTTCGGCAGCACAGTTAAGGAATTCGTTCAAGTTGCCGAAAGACTTTCATTGGCCCAGCCGGACTTTTTGGAATTAAATATTTCTTGTCCCAATATTGAATCAGAATTTGGTCAACCCTTTGGAGTTAGTCCCAAAGATACCTTTGCCGTCACTAAAGCGGTTAAAAAGGCCTCCTCAATCCCGATTATCGTTAAACTTTCTCCTAATGTGACTGATATTAAAACAATTGCCAAAGCGGCCGAAGATGGCGGGGCTGATGCTCTTTCGGCGATTAATACCCTGGTGGGAATGGTTATAGATATTGAATCAGGAAAGCCAATATTGACTAATAAAACCGGTGGAATTTCTGGTCCAGCCATTAGACCCATGGCTGTTCGTTGCATCTATGATGTTGTTAATGCTGTTAAAATTCCGGTAATTGGAGTTGGGGGAGTTAGTTGTGGAGAAGATGCGATTCAAATGATGATGGCGGGAGCCAGTGCTGTTGGAATAGGTTCGGCTGTATATTATCAAGGCTTAAATGTTTTTAAAAAGATTAACAAAGAAATTAAGGAATTTATGAGAAACCATAATTATAAATCAATAGCCGATTTTAGGAGAATTGCCCATGAAGGTTAGCTTACCACAACCCACAAATTTAACTAAGGTAATGACAGAGAATCAAAAAGTCAAAACCTTTATTACCCAAGCTAAAATCAAAGCTAAACCTGGTCAGTTTATTCTTGTCTGGTTGCCAAGATTGGCAGAAAAGCCATTTGCGGTAGTTAATGATTCACCTTTAACATTTACAGTCGCTAAGGTGGGAAGTTTTACACAAGCCTTACATAAGTTAAAGGCGGGCGACAGAATCTGGTTTAGGGGACCATTTGGCAAGGGTGTGTTTAAGAAAAAATCGGGAAACCATCTTCTGGTTGCCGGAGGATATGGAGTAGCCCCATTATATTTTTTAGCCAAAAGATTACTTAATAAACAAAAAACCTTGGTTGTAATTGGGGCTAAAACTAAAAAAGACCTTTTATTTGAAAAAAAATTCAGAGATTTAGGTTGTAAAGTTTTGGTAACCACCCAAGATGGAAGTTGGGGCAAAAAGGGGCTTGCCACAGATTTGTTAAGTGAAGTATTATTAAAGAAGAAAATTGACTGTGTTTATGCTTGTGGGCCAGAACCAATGTTGGAAAAGGTGGTAGAAATTTGTAGGAAAAACAGGATAAAATATCAAATAAGTTTAGAGGCTTTAATTAAATGTGGTTTTGGTATTTGCGGATCATGCTCTAGGGAAGGAAAATTAATTTGCCAGGACGGCCCAGTTTTTAGTCAATGGCCAAAATGAAAGAGGAGAATAAAACGTTGCTGAAAAATAACTTTTTAGAATTATTAAAAGAAAGATGGGAGAAAGATAATTTTGTTTGTGTTGGCTTGGACTCTCAATATGAGAAGATTCCTGAAATAGTAAGAAAAGGATTAAGTATTGAGAAGGCAATCTTTAAATTTAATCAAGAAATCATCGACGCCACTAATGATTTAGTTTGCGCTTATAAACCCAATGTTGCTTTTTACGAAGCCCAAGGGATAAAAGGATTAACAGCTCTTATTAAAACAACTGATTACATTCACCGAAAATACCGAGGTATTCCTGTAATTTTAGATGCCAAAAGGGCCGATATTGGCAATACCAATCAGGGGTATCTTGAGGCCGCCTTTAACATTATTGGCGTTGATGCTATTACCGTTCATCCTTTTCTGGGCTGGGAAGCACTTCAACCATTTTTAGATCAAAAAGATAAAGGAATTATTGTTCTTTGTCGAACTTCAAATCCAGGCGCTGGAGAGTTTCAGGATCTAATTGTTAATCATCCCCATCTTGGCAAAGTACCTCTTTATCGGGTAGTGGCTTATCAAGTAGTTAACCAGTGGAATAAAAATGGCAATTGTGGATTAGTAGTGGGAGCAACTTATCCTGAAGAATTAGTTCAAGTTAGAAAAATTGCCCCAGACTTACCAATTTTAATTCCTGGAATTGGCGAACAAGGGGGAGATGTTGAAAAGACCGTTAAGGCGGGCCAAAATCGGAATAGAACTGGCATGATTATTAATTCAGCGCGGGGAATTATCTTTGCCTCATCGGAATCAGATTTTGCCAAAGCCGCCAGAAATTCAGCTCAGAAATTAAAAGAGATGATTAATCAATACAGATAGTGTAAATTTGTAAAGGAGATGAAAAAAATGACGAAAAAACAAAAATCAAAAGAGGCGTTGACTAAAGCTCAAAAGAGCCTGGCTTTAAATCTATTTGAGTCTGGAGTAATACAATTCGATTTTAAAAAAGGTTGGCGGTTAAAACTACACGAGGAACACCCCAAGGCTCCGTTATCACCTTTCTATATTGATTTGAGAATATTACAGTCTTGCCCAATAGCTAAAAGACGGGCGGTTTCTGCCCTAATTGAGCAAGCTAAAGGGTTAAAATATAGTTATATTGCTGGTATTCCCTTGGCGGCAGTTGCTTTAGCCTCTTCCATGTCTGATAAAGCGGGTAAGCCTCAAATTACACCAAGAACGGATGAAAAAACTCATGGTCAAATAAGAAAAATTGACGGAATTTTTCAAAAAGGCAAGATTGCTTTAGTGGTTGATGATTTAGTGACCAGAGCTGACAGTAAACTGGAAGCCATTAAGGTTTTAGAAGATGGTGGTTTGAGAGTCAAAGATATAGTAGTTGTTTTTGATAGAGAACAGGGTGGGGCTGAGCAATTAGCAGAGAATGGTTATAGATTACATGCGGCCTTGAAAATAAAGCCAACCTTAAGATTTTATGCCGAAGTAAAAAAGATTAGCCAGAAAGAATTAGCTCAGGTTTTAGATTATCTAGCAGCACCTTTAGGTAAGTAGACCCCATAGGGCCTAAAAAGGAGAAACCTTTTGTGAGTTTGAGGAAGGAAGCTCTCACCGACGAGTGGTACAGAGAATATATAAATCCTCCCATATGTGATTTGATTATCAAGATGAATAAGTTGCCCTTTATTCGGACCATTTCGAGTTGTGGTGGAAACTATTCTCTTGATGATTGTAGTATGTATCACTTGGGAATCATGTTTTTCGTAGATAAAGATAGCAATGAAGGGAGGAAATTTATTGCCGAACTTAAAGAAACACTTAAAGACTATCCATTTGTTCATCTTAAACTTCCCTACGAAAAAAGCCCCCTCCCACAATATGATATAGAAGCAGACTGGTTTGAGTTTCCGGAATTGAGAAATAAAAGTAAAGATGAGAAAAAGGCTTTTTTAGAAGAAATGTTTAATCAAACTTATGGCAGATTGAATACTGGGCTGGAAAATTTTGTCGAAGGTTGGCTTAAAAAAGAAGATGTTGTTAATGATTTAAGTCTTGCAGGTTCTTGACAGGAATAAACTTTTCTGAAAAAATAGATTGTGCAGCCTAAATTCATCTTTGTTTCCGGTGGTGTTATCTCTGGCTTAGGTAAAGGCATTACCACCGCTTCTATTGGTTTACTTCTTAAATCCGCTGGTATTAAAGTGACTCCCATCAAATGTGATATGTATTTGAATATTGATGCCGGAACAATGAATCCCTTAGAACATGGAGAAATCTTTGTCACCGATGATGGGACGGAGGCAGATCAGGACTTAGGCCACTATGAACGATTTTTAGATGAAAATTTAAATAAAGAAAATTATATTACCGCCGGACAAATTTACCAGAAAGTTTTGGAAAAAGAGAGAGCTTTAGAATATCAAGGGAAATGTATTGAAGCTTATATTCATATTCCAGAAGAAATTATTAAAAGATTTGAAAAATTAGCCAGAAAAACAGAAGTAGTGGTGGTGGAATTTGGGGGAACAGTCGGAGAGTATCAAAATATTATGTTTTTTGAGGCGGCTCGGAGAATGAAGATTAAATATCCTCAAGGGGTGGTTTTTGTCCATGTAGGGTATTTGCCTATTCCTTCTTTCTTGGGAGAAATGAAAACAAAACCAATTCAACAATCAATTCATGATCTGAACGCCCTGGGGATTCAACCGGAGATTATTGTCTGTCGGGCAGAGAAGGAGATTGACCAGCGACGAAAAGAAAAGATTGCTCTGGCCGCTGCGGTTGACCTTAAAGATATTTTTTCCAGCCCAGATTTGTTTACTGTTTACCAATCTCCTTTAGTTCTTAATGAGCAAAGATTGACAGAGAGAATCCTTTTAAAGTTTGGCCTAAAAGCTAAAGAGAAAAATTTAATTGAGTGGAGAAATTTAATCACTAAAGTCAAACATGCTTCTCAAATAGTCAAAATTGCTATAGTGGGGAAATATTATACCTCGGGGGGCTTTTCTCTGGGAGACTCTTATATTTCCGTTATTGAAACCATAAAGCACGGCTGTTGGGCCAATGGGGTGAAGCCGGAAATTATTTGGTTTGATAGTGAGAAACTTGAAACACTGAACACTCAGAAATTAACTGAGGCGCTGAAAGGGATGGATGGGATTATTGTTCCTCAAGGGTGGGGAAGTCGGGGAGTGGAGGGAAAAATTAAAGCCATCCAATATGCCCGGGAAAACAAGATTCCCTTTTTAGGGCTTTGTTTTGGCATGCAAATGGCGGTGATTGAGTTTGGAAGAAATGTTGTTGGTTTAAAAAAAGCCAATTCCGTGGAAGTTAACCCCAAAACGCCTTATCCAGTAATTCACATTATGCCCGAACAGGAAAAATATTTGGCCAAACATCAATATGGAGGGACGATTCGTTTGGGCGCTTGGCCTTGTAAAATTTTACCAAAATCAAGGCTTTCCCAGGTTTACGGTAGAGCTTTTATTTCAGAACGCCATCGTCACCGTTATGAGTTTAATAATAAATATCGAAAACGATTTGAAAAAGCGGGGATGATTATTTCTGGTAGTTCTCCCGATGGTAAATTGGTTGAAGCCGTGGAAATCACCAATCACCCATTTTTTATTGGTACCCAATTTCACCCGGAGTATAAATCGCGGCCACTGTTCCCTCATCCCTTGTTTGTAAATTTTATCAAAGCGGCCAAAGAAAAAAATGAAGTTAATCGTTGAGATATCTTTAAAAAGAAACCAAAAAGAGACCCGTGGCGAAGGGGTTTTAAAAGATATCAAAGACTTAGGTATTAAGAGCGTAAGAAATGTCACGGCTAGTCAATTATATTTTCTTGAAGGTGAGATTACTCAGAAAACAGCGCTTTTTCTTTGTCAAAAACTTCTGACTGATCCGGTTGTTCAAGATTTTAAACTCGGCGTTCCAAATAAGTTTTTCTTGCCCCCACAGATTCCCTCCTCCTGGGTTATTTCAGTAGCTTTTAATCCTGGTGTCACTGATTCAGTCGCCGAAAGTGTTTTAAGGGGAGCAGGGGTGATGGGGATAAAGGGAATAAAGAATGTCCATACCGGCCAAAAATATACCCTTTTCGGCCAGCTTGCCGAAATTGAAGTAAAAAATATTGCCGAAAGACTGCTCTCAAACAAGGTTATCCAGCATTATGTTTTTTTGACAAAGAAAAATTACAAAAGAAATTTAGTTAAAAATTTTGTTGAAGGACAATTTAATCCCATTCCTCTCCTGGATTTGTCTGTTAAAAGGGTAAATTTACTTTCTGCTTCTGATAGTCAATTGATGGAAATAAGCCAAAAAGGGATTTTATCTTTAAACCTTAAAGAGATGAAGGCGATTAAGGGCTATTTCCAAAAAGAAAGAAGAAATCCGACAGATGTTGAACTAGAAACATTAGCCCAAACTTGGTCAGAGCACTGCGTTCATAAAACCTTTAAGGGAATAATTGAGTATGAAGAAAAAGTTGATGGTGAAATAAGAAAAGAAAAAGTTGATAGTCTTTTGAGAACGTATTTGATGGGGGCGACTTATAAGGTGAAAAAACCATGGTTGATTTCTGTTTTTGTCGATAACGCGGGAATTATTGAATTTGATAAAAACCATGAGGTCTCTTTTAAGGTGGAAACCCATAATCATCCTTCAGCGATTGAGCCCTTTGGTGGGGCCAATACCGGTATCGGTGGGGTGATAAGGGACATTATTGGAGTTTCCGCTAAACCAATCGCCAATACCAATATTTTATGTTTTGGCGATTTGAAGCAAAAATTTGAAGATTTACCCGGTAACGTTTTACATCCCAAAAGAATCTACAGTGGGGTGATTGCTGGGATTGGTGATTATGGGAATAAAATGGGAATTCCCACCGTCAATGGCGCCATTTTGTTTGATGAAGGCTATACTGCTAATCCCCTGGTTTATTGCGGCACAGCAGGTATTGCTCCTAAAGGATTTCACCCTCGGCAAATTAAAAAAGGAGATTTGGTGGTGTTGGTAGGCGGACGGACCGGCCGGGATGGCATCCATGGAGCGACTTTTTCTTCGGCCGAGTTGACAGAAAAAACCGGGGTGATAACCGGAAGTGCGGTCCAAATTGGTAATCCAATTACGGAGAAAAAATTTTTAGATGTCATCTTAAAAGCCAGAGATGAAAGGCTTTACAGTGCCATCACTGATTGTGGTGGCGGAGGATTATCATCAGCCGTGGGGGAGATAGCCAAAGAAGTTGGTGTCGTGATCCATCTTGAAAAAGTTCCTTTAAAATATCAAGGTTTAAAACCTTGGGAAATTTGGCTTTCTGAAGCTCAGGAACGGATGATTTTGGTGGTGCCTGAAAAAAATTTAAAAAAGCTTACTGAATTGTTTGCTGGCGAAGACGTGGAATCTACTGTAATTGGTAAATTTACTGGGGATAAGAATTTGACCTTAAGATATCAAGGAAAAATTGTGGGGAAAATTACTATGGAGTTTCTCCATAAAGGTTATCCTCGCCGTTATCTTAAGGCGGTTTGGGAGGAAAAAAAGTTTCCCCAACCCCAGTTTCCTGACCCTCCCGATTTAACTAGTTATCTTAAGAGACTTTTATCTAACCCTAATATTTGTTCAAAAGAAGCCACGATTAGACGTTATGACTATGAGGTCCAGGGAGGAACGGTTTTAAAACCATTAGTGGGGATAACCAACGATGGTCCTTCTGATGCCGCGGTAATAAAACCCCTTTTTAATTCCCTTAAAGGCGTAGTTATTAGCTGTGGGATAAATTCTCAATTTGGAAAAATTGATCCCTACTGGATGGCAGCTTCGGTTATCGATGAAGCGATAAGAAATAACTTGGCCGTGGGTGGGGATTTAAATCATTTGGCCCTGCTGGATAATTTTTGTTGGGGAAATCCCAATTTACCAGACAGATTGGGCGACCTTGTTCGAGCTACTAAAGCTTGTTATCGATTCACGACGGCCTTTAAAGTCCCATTTATTTCCGGAAAAGATAGTCTTAATAATGAGTATCTTGAAACGATTTCCGGTAAAAAAATTTCCATCCCTCCTACTCTTTTAATTTCCGCCATCTCGGTGATTGCTGATACCAGAATGGTGGTTTCTATGGATTTGAAAGAATCAGGCAGCTTAATTTACTTGTTGGGAGAGACAAAAGACGAGATGGGAGGGTCCTGCTATTACAAAATTCGTGGTTTTCTTGGTCATAATGTTCCTAAGGTTGATCCTAGCCAAAGCCGAAAGTTATTCAAAAAGCTTCAAGGGGCAATTGGTCAAGGGTTGGTGAAAGCTTGTCATGATTTATCAGAAGGCGGGTTAGGGGTGGCAGCCGCAGAAATGGCTTTTGCCGGCGGAAAGGGAGTAGAGCTTAATTTAAAAAGCGTTACCAATTGGCGTCACCTAGCAAGAAATGATACCATTTTATTTTCTGAATCTAACTCGCGATTTTTAATAGAGATCAGCCGGAAAAAAGCCAAAGAATTTGAGAAGTTAATGGACGGCTCTTGTTTTGCTTGTTTAGGCCAAGTCAGGCAAGATGAAAAGTTTGTTATCAAGGGAGTCAATGGGAGAAAAGTCGTTTTCGCTAATATATTTGAACTAAAAAAAGCCTGGCAAAAGACTTTAGGAGTTTAAAATGGTCAAAGTTTTAGTTATCAGAACTGCCGGTACCAATTGCGATAAAGAAACGGTTGAGGCTTGGGAATATGTGGGAGCAAAGGTGAGCCTGCTCCATGTTAATGAACTTGTTAGGCGCCCAAAATTGTTCAGTCAATTTCAAATTTTAACCATTCCCGGTGGTTTTTCCTATGGGGATGATTTAGGAGCAGGAAAACTTTTGGCTAACGATTTAATTTACCGGCTAAGTGAACCCTTTTTTAATTTTGTTAAAGCCGGTAAACCGATTTTAGGAATTTGTAATGGTTTCCAGGTTTTAGTAAAAGCGGGCTTGATTCCCCAAGTTACCTTATTTAATAACGATTCTGCCAGATTTGAATGTCGTTGGGTACGGTTGTTAAATGTTAGTAAAAAGTGTCTTTGGACAAAAGGAATTGAAAGCCTGTGGATTCCGGTTGCCCACGGAGAAGGAAAATTTATTGCTGCCAACAACGTCGTTTTAAAAGATTTAAGAAAGAATGGTCAAGTCGTTTTTCAATACGTTGATGCAAAAGGAAAACTTGGGGGTTACCCGGTAAATCCCAATGGTTCTGAAGATAATATCGCCGGCATTGGTGATAAAAATGGCCTTGTTTTAGGTTTAATGCCTCATCCAGAAAGATGTCTTTCCTTTTATCAATTTCCTTGGTGGACAAGAAAACCGAAGGAAAGGGTTAAAAAAAATTTAGGATGGAAAATTTTTGAAAATGGCTTTAAGTATGTTAAGTCGTGTTAAAATAATTGATAAATGGAAGTAAGAAAATTCATTTTGGGGTTAAACGATGAAAGAAAGTGAATTGAGAATTGGTTTACTAATTTCCGGTAGTGGAACCACGGCTGAAGCGGTGATTAAGGCTTGCCAACAGGGAAAAATTGAAAAACTAAAGCCTGCCGTAGTTATTTCTAGTTGTAGGGAAGCTCCTGGAATTCAAAAAACAAAAGCTTTGGGCATCCCTACATTTATTGTTGAGCGAAAAAATTTTCCTACAGCGAATGCTTTTGGAGAGGAACTCCTAACAGTTTTTAAAGATTTTAAGGTTGATTTAATTTCCCAGAATGGCTGGTTACCCCTTACACCTCCTCAAGTAGTAGAAGAGTATTTCGGAAAGATTATTAATCAGCACCCTGGACCCTTGGACCCAGGAAGGGTGGATTTTGGTGGTCAGGGGATGTATGGAGCTCGAGTAACTTGTGCTCGATTGGCCTATATTTGGATGACAGGCAAAGATTTTTGGACAGAGAGCACAATTCATCACGTCACTACCGAGTACGATAAGGGCGATCTTGTTAGTATTATGGTTATGGAAATTCCTCCAATTGATTACCCCAAAACAACTGAACAACTTCAATATAGTCCCCAACAGCTTATTGAAGCCACAAAGGAAGTTCAAACAAAACTTCTACCACTTGAACATCACAATGTGATTACTACTCTAAAGAGATTTTCAAATGAAAGAGAGTTACCTGGATTTAAGCGTCCCCAACCCCTTATCCTCCCCGAAAATAAGCACCTTGTTGACCGAGCCAAAAACTTAGCCATTAAATTATTTCCTGGAGGATAAAGGAATGCCCCAAAGGACCCTAAAAAATATTTTAGTTATTGGTTCTGGTGGTCGAGAGCATGCCTTGGGTTGGAAGTTATCACAATCACCCCAAGTGGGACAACTTTATTTTGCCCCAGGCAATAGGGGGACACAATTGGTGGGCAAAAATGTTGATATTGGGGCCGAGGAAATTGAAAAACTTGTTCAATTTGCCGCTAATAAGGAAATTGATTTAACCGTCGTGGGCCCAGAAGCTCCCTTAGAGAAAGGGATTGTTAATTTATTTGAAGAAAACCATCTAACCATTTTTGGACCGTCAAAAGAAGCCGCTCAATTAGAAACCAGTAAAAGTTGGGCAGTGGAATTTATGGCTCGTTGCCACATTCCCCACCCTCAATCACAAACCTTTAAGGAAGCCAAAAGGGCAATGGCCTTTATTAATTCTTTAACTTGGCCCAAAATGGTTATCAAGGCTAGTGGTTTGGCTGCTGGCAAGGGCGTTTTCCTTCCTGAAAATTCTCAAGAAGCGATTGAGGCGATAACACGGATGATAGTTAAGAAAGAATTTGCTAAAGCAGGAGAGGAAATTGTTATTCAAGAGCGGTTGACAGGGCCAGAGGTTTCCGTCTTCGCCTTGAGTGATGGAAAAACGGCTATTCCTTTTCTTTCAGCCCAAGACTACAAGCGAGTCTTTGACGGGAATCAAGGACCCAATACAGGAGGTATGGGCAGCTACGCCCCGGTGCCTTTTATGGGAAAGGAATTATGGCAAATAATTCAGCGGGAAATTCTTCAGCCAACAATTGATGGTATGAGAAAGGAAGGATATCCCTATAAAGGCCTCCTTTATGCTGGTCTGATGATTACTCCCAAAGGACCTAAGGTGCTTGAGTTTAATGCTCGTTTCGGTGACCCAGAAACTCAGCCATTAATGATGCTTCTTTGTTCAGATCTGATGATGATTTTGTTTTCTTGTCTTGAGGGTACGCTTTCTCCAAAAAAGCTTTCTTTCCACAAAGGTGCTTCTGTTTGTGTTGTTTTGGCTGCCAAAGGATACCCCGGAGATTATAAAAAAGGAAAGGTGATTTTTGGTTTAGAAAGGATTGTTCATCCTCATCTTCAAGTCTTTCAGGCGGGAACATTGAGAAAAGATGGTCTTACTGTAACTAATGGTGGAAGGGTTTTGGGGGTAACGGCTTGGGGGAAAGATTTGACCATAGCCAGACAGAAGGCCTATTCGGTTATTGGAAAACGAGGAGTTCATTTTTCGGGAATGCATTATCGCCGAGAAATTGGTTGTCAGTTGTGATATAATTTCCCCATGGCCAATCAAGTAAAATTTAACCAAATGGCTTTTTGTGTGGGTGATAAGGTCAAGGTTCTCCAAAAAATTCAGGAAGGTGATAAAATTCGGACGCAACCATTCGAGGGCATTGTCATCGCCATCAAAGGCGAAGGGGAAAATAAAATGTTCACCGTGCGCAAAATTGCCGCGGGTGGTATTGGGGTGGAAAGAATTTGGCCGTTGAATTCCCCCTGGCTGGAAAACATTAAAGTCATTAAAAAAGGTAAAGTACGCCGGGCTAAACTTTATTATTTAAGAGAAAAACCAACCAAGCTAAAATTCATTCATGAGACAGCAGCAAAACCTCGGAAAGCTGGGAGAAAACCTCGCCTTAAAGCATCTAAGAAATAAAGGCTATAAAATCTTAGGCCGAAATTTCCGTTCAAAATTTGGCGAAATTGATATTATTGCCATTCATGAAAACGATTTGGTTTTTATTGAAGTGAAAACCCGCTGGAGCCAATCTTTTGGGCCCCCAGAAGAAACCATTACTCCTTGGAAAATCAGGCGAATCATCAAAACTGGCCAATATTTCAAACTTCTTCATCCTAAACTCCCTGATTCTTTAAGACTGGACGCGGTGGTTATTGATTTAACTCCAGAGGGGAAATTAGAGAGAATGGAGATTCTTAAAAATATTACGGGGTAGGGGAAAAGACTTGTTCGAAGTTAGTTTAAGTGGTAAAATTGATTTAGCTTGGGCAAGCCGGATATGCCTTGCTTTAAAAGTCTTTGCACCTGACTTTAGAATCTTCAAACTAAAGCCAAGATTCTATACTTCATAAAGTTTTAAAATTCCTTTTTGTTCTAATTGAAAATAAGAACCTCACTTTGTGAGAACCTTGTTTCTTAGTCAGAAATCGGGGCAAATTTACTTTGCCCTATAACTTGACATCTGGACCTATTTTTGCTATAATTTTCCTGTCTATTTTTAATAGACGAACATTAATAAGACAATATAAAAAATTTGATTACGAGAAGGGGTGATTAAATTGACAGCTATGGATAAGATTATCAAAGTAATGATCTCGGAAAGAGACAGTGATCTTAATCATCGGGGACAATTGAATTTAAAGTTAGTAGAGACATTTAAACTCAGAGAAAGGTTGGATTATCTAAAAAGAACTTATTTTGGTTGGAAAGGGAGAATCTTGTCACCCAAAAAACAAAGTTTTTTGCTTAAAAAGAATGATTATTTTGTTTTTTGGCCCATTACTCTCTTAGCCAAGGGGTGGTATCTTATTTTAGCAGCGGTAGATGGCAAAGGCATTTATGTCACCATCGAAGGTAAATGGCATGCTAGTTTACCATTCCCTCTCCCTTTTTCTTACTCACCTGAAGAGATTTTAGAATCTAGGCTTTTCCCAGAGGAAATGCCTACAAAAAAGTGTCCAGGTGAAATACTTACAAAAGAGTTTCTAAAGATTAATCCTAATAATGGCATTGTTATTGCTGAAAAAGGTTTATCCGATGATTCAAAAGTCACAAGTTGTCAGAATGAATTGGACAAAATAATCAGTAAGAAATTTTTCGAGACTTTTCTTAAGGATTATCTTAATAAGTAAATATTAGGTAGTAATAAATTTCCTTTGCGGAATCAGTCTTTATCAGACTTTTTATTACTACCTAATCAAAAAATTTTTTATTTGCCTTATTTTTTTCAAGAAAGACGCGGACAACGCGTCTTTCTTGTTGGCCAAAAATTGCTAAAAATTTCATAAAGAGTTAAAATTGAAATGTGGGCAAGCCGGATAAAAATTTTTGGATTTTAACTGGTAATGAAGAAAATTGGGAAACTGCTTTAAATAGTGGGAATGTTTGGGGCGTTAGGGAAGGAAATTTAGTCCGATATTGGAAAAAATTAGAAAAGGGTGATCTTCTTTTATTTTATGTTAAATCTCCCATCACGGGAATTATTGGTGTTGGTATCCTCGAATCAAAATTTAAACAAGATAAACCGCTTTGGCCAGATGAAATTAGAGAGAAAAAGGTAATTTATCCTTATCGTTTTGATTTTAAAATTCTAGGAATTATTTCTCCAGAAAAATGGAAGAATGAAGCCATATCAATCAGAGATTTAAAAGCAGGTATCCAAGCTGGTGTAAACCCAACTAGAAATCCACAGGTTATTAAAGAAATTATCGACAGACTTAATGAGAGATGGAAAATTGATTTTGAATACACACCACAAGAGAAAAAAGAAAAAATTACATCTTCAATTCACGACCAAATTAGGAACAAGCTTTTTGAAATAGGCACATTAGAAAAATTTATTAGTGAAAAGGAATATCCAATTGATGGCGAAAGATTGGATGTCACCTGGCGAAGAGTTGTCCGCGGCGTTCCCACAAGAGTTTTTGAAGTTCAAGTTGGTGGTAATGTTCATCAAGCTTTATCCAAGTTAAAACATTCATTTGATCTTTGGAATAGTGAACCATATTTGATAATTGACGATAAATCTAGACAAAAAGCAGAGGAACTCCTTTCCGGAACCTTCCACGAATTAAAAGAACACGTAAAAGTTATTCCTTTAGATAAAGTTGATCAGCTTTACAAAGCCTTAACTAGCGAAAAAAATCTTAAAGAAGAATTCGGTTTAGGTTAAATATTATAATTAGTTTGGCAAGCCGGATAAATGGACAGACTTAAATTTTGTTTTGTTTTTCTTCCGGCTATCTTATTGATAGCCATTTTTTTATTTCCTTCTCCAATTTTTGCTAGACAAGGTTGTTGTTCTTGGCATGGCGGAGTTTGTGGTTGCGATACAAATGTGGGTAGACAAGTTTGTTGCGATGGAACATATAGTCCTAGTTGTACTTGTCCAATTATTAAACCTACTCCAACTACTAAACCTATATTTATACCAATATCCACTCCAACGCCAAAGCCTATTTTTATTCCTACATCTACTCCCACCCCAAAACCAACATCAACACCTAAACCTACGCCGACATCGACACCAAAACCAACCGCTACTCCTACTCCAACTAAGACTCCAACTTTAACACCTACTCCAACACTTACGCCAATTTCAACTGAAATCATTACACCTACGCCAACAGCTACCATTGCCCCGCAAGTGGAAGGAGAAGCTACAAAAGCCACTCATTCTACTTTTCGCTGGTGGAAACTAACCCCACTAACTGCATTTTTGGGATTCATTTTCGGGTGGAAATAAAAAAATTAAAATTTTACAGAAGAGCCTCAACCTAACTTTTTAATTATCTCATTAATATCAAATCCCAGATTTATAATTTGTCTCATATATCGCGTCGAAGAATGATTGTCATAGTTTTTTCTCCCTAATTGGACAACAATAAAAGGTTTCCATTTACAAGGGATTTTTTTACCAGAAGGAATTTTGTATTTGATGTGGCTTGTTGCTTTTTGTGGTTGTCGTTGAAAACCAAGATTTTCTAAACATTTGCAAAGCTCTTTTGATCCGAAAGATTTCATTATTAAGAGAATTGTGATTTACAAACATTAGAGGCAAAAAATACTTGGAAAGGATACGGAATCTTTATTTCGGTTAAATCTTCTACATGCTTCTTTTGTGGTCTATACCAAACTTTCCCATAGTATTTTGGCGGAATATCAAGAACTGTATAAATCAAATCATTTATATTTCGTTCAAGGTTTAGCACACTGTCTGCTTCAGTAGAAACATCATATTCTGGTAATTCGGCAATCAAACAACCAGATTTGCCCCTTAACACTTTTACTTTGATTGAATCAGGTAGGTTTTGAAGATATTTATTTATTTTCATTTATTTTAGGCAGTTTCTGCAACAACAGAGAGTGTTTATACAATAAATAGTATAACATCCCCATAGAAATTGCAAATAAACCATATTTTTCTAAAACAATGATTGACTCTTGGAAGAGGGTTAAACATTGTTCAAAGGTATATAATCAAACTAGCGTATGGAGTCGAGGAAAAATCTTTTAAAACTATGGTGGCTGTGGCTTATTATTGGATTTATCTTATTGTTATTTTTTTCGTCTAGTAGTCCCAAAAATCGAGAGAAAAAATCACAAAACATTAATACTCCTCAACCAGCTACTCAATCTTATGTTTTTGACATGCCGACATTAATTGATAAAGACTTAGAAGAATTAGAAACAATTTTAGGTGAGCCAAGGGGCTTAAATCCAACAGAACAGCAAATTAGTTTAGGTATAAAAGAGTGGGAAAAAGTTTTTATCAAAGACGGCAAAGAATTACTTGTTACTTATAAAATCTTAAATAATGAAATCATTGACTTTTTTATCAGCACAGACAACCCATCTGGAATAACTCAAGATAAAGAACATTTATTAGAATTGGGCAACCTCAAGGAAAATGATGAAAAATATAGTTTAGAATTTGTAAAAGCTATTAAAAATCCAAGCTATTTTACTGGCATTAAGGTAATACCAAAATAATATTAATTTTGGGCAAACCAGAGAAAATAACCCCGAAAGGGGTTGTTTTTACTTATGGTCTATTATTAAAGCTTTCTTGAATAAAAGGGTAGTTTGGTCCTAATAACATGATATCCTTTACGCATCGTTTGTTATTTTGTTGATAATAAATAAGTTTCTCCTCGACCTCGATTAAAAAGGGTCGTGGGAAATCGTTTAGGTTAGCAGTCATAACTAGTGAATTAGTAATTATTGCTGTTGCAGTAATAATCTTATCTGGAACAGAGATATTCTGGCTCAAAAGCCGTTCTTTTCCGTAAAGAGTTGAAATTCTTGAGGCAACGAGTAAAACATTATCTGTCACTTGGTATGTAGAAAATAGTTTAAGAGTCTCAAGAAGCTTTGTTTCTTGTTCAATTGTACTTCCTGAAAGTATTTCAAAGATGGTTATGTTTGAAATTGATAAAGTAAACTGCCTCCGTGTTAACTCAATAAGGTAATTTAATATTTCAGGTCCTATATCTTTATGTGCTGAATATTGAACGATGTTTGTATCTAAAATGATTGGTTGGGTAGTTGGAGTTGGAAGTGATGTCGCCCTTGGCTCACTCATTTTGGTGATTTTCTTTCACTTGGGAAGGTTCTGGGAAAACTCCTTCCTGTGTAGCTTTTTCAATTCCTTTAATGATTTGAGTTGGTGTTGAACCTATTGAACTCTGAACAGTCGTTGCGCCTACGGGTATCGACTGGCCCGCAATAGTTATTTCCTCCTCAGGGCTCGGAGAAGGTTGTGCTTTAGGAGTTTCTTCTGGCAATTTAGGTATTTGTGAAGATGATTTTGACGAAATTTGTTTTAATCCCATAGCCTTATGTTAACGTAGTCTTTTCATTAATCACTATCCCATCTGGCTAAATTATATCATCTCACGTAAAGGAAAACATCTAAACTTACTGTTTCTGAATAGCTTCACACATCAGGATAATTTCACAAAAAAGGCGCTCACTGTTTAAGCTTTTCCGCAATTTCCTCTGTCTCTTTAGTAGCCTCATTTATCCACACATTTCCTTCTTCTATCAGTTTGGTAGCCTTTTTAATCACCTCAGGGTTTAAATCATCAATTCCCTTGTTCGTAATCGGGACTGAGTCTGCCCAAAGTTTAAAACCTTTAAGCATTTTCTGATGGACAGAAACCATTATTTCAGGAGGAGTTAGCTCTTTAGCCATAGCGTAGGCATTTTCAAGAGAAATTCCGGCTGCCGCAAATCTAATAACATCATTATTAGTCCAATTAGGCCATTTCCCTAAAGTCTCACTCCGTATAGCCATCGCCTCTGCTGCTTGAGTAGAGATCTGAGCAACTTTTAAAGCATACTTGGCAATCTCAGTTTCTTCTTCTGAAGCCACCTCAGATGTTGCTTTTGGCTCTTCTTGCTTTACTGGGGTAGGGGTTGGAGTTGGCTTTTCTTTTTTTCCACCGCTACTCATTACCCCAATCAAAATAAAAAATCCTACAAGAAGCCCTATTGCTATCAAACAACCCTTACCTTTTTTCTTCTTTCCTAGATCTTTTCTAATGCTGTCGCGATATTTTTCTTCTTCCTCGATTTTCTTTTTTTGAGACTCAGACAATTTTCCCTTACCACCAATATCAGACAGTTTTTTCCCGCAATAATTACAATGGGTCTGTCCTTCTTCTACCTCAAAGGTAATACCACAGTCGCATTTTATTTTTTCTGCCATCTTCTTTCGTCCCTTCTTCTTTTTTCGAGTATAACATACTATCATTTTTTTAAAAATAAGCTTCACAACTTAAAGGTGATTTGCTATCTACACCTGTTGATTCTAAATTTGCCTTAAAATTTTTGAGAGAGTAAAATACTTCTTGTGTCTGATATTAAAAAATTAACTAAAAAGATTGTTAAATTTAATAAAGCAAGGGATTGGGAACAATTTCATAATCCCAAAGATTTGGCGCTCTCACTTTCTTTGGAAGCTTCGGAACTTTTGGAACATTTTCAGTGGAAATCAAAAAAAGAAATGGAAAAGTATATTAAAAGCGACAAGGCCCATATCGCCAAAGAACTGGCTGATGTTTTTTTATTGGGTTTTACTGATGAGCTATTATCTAAAGATCGACATTGTTAAGGCCTTGGAAAAGAAAATGAAAGAAAACGAAAAGAAATATCCAGTCTCCAAATTTAAAGGCAAACACACAAAATATAATAAATTATGAAAAAGGGTATGGAAAAAATTAAAGTTGGTGATTATTCGGATTACGAGGAAACTTTGCCTAGGGAAGGCAAAGGGAAGCGGAAAGAAAAGGGGCCGCCAACAAAGGGAGACAAAGAAAGACGCAAACAGGAATTTCAAGCCGCCAAGCAAGCACGAGCTGAAGGGGCAGAAGAAAGAATTGCCAAGCATCTTTCTTCTTCTTTTAAACATCTAGAAACTGACAAGGGCCAAAAACAGATTCAAAGCTATATTGAATGGGTAACAGATTCCTTGGAATTAAAATCTCCCCGATTAAATTTTGAAGATGAAAATGAGGTTAAAATTGAATCTTTTGTCTCCAGTGTTAAGGCCGGCGGCCAGCAACGCCAAAAAACCAGAACCGGGGTCAGGCTCAAACATCTGCCAACTCTAATTTCGGTTAAAAATGAAGATGAAAGAAGTTTTGAACAAAACAAACAACAGGCCAAAACAGCGTTGCTTGAAAAACTAGAAGAACATTTAGAATTATGGCAGACATTAACGAGAAACTCCTTAACCCCCATTAATATTGAGAATAAAGTTTTTAGTCTTGCCAAAACTCAAAAAAACTAAAGTTTTATGTATAATACTGGCATGGTCAAGGAATGTAGTAAATGCGGCATATGCTGTAAGTTGTTTTTGATTAATCTCAATGAGGTGGAATATAAATCGGGGAAGTATAAAACCATGTTTGAGAAATTCGGGATAATCGAAAACTTCTCTGAAGCTAAAAAATACGGAATAAACATCTTGTCTCAAAATAAAGATGGCAGCTGTGTTTATTTAAAAAATAATTCTTGCAAGATATATAAAGATAGACCTCGGCTTTGCCGAATATTTTTCTGCACTTCAAAAAGCAAGAAATTTGAAAAGATGCGGCAGGCAATTGGCTTAGAACGGCTTAAAAGCAGAAAATAGCCTCACGCCCCACGAGTGATTCATTTAATTTCTGAAAACTAGGGGTTAAAAATCCTATAATATTGACTTTCCTTTTTATTTTTGATATTATTTCTCCCTAAGCCAAGAAAGTTATTGCTACTTTTGTTGGTTAATTTGCACTTTAAAACTCTATGTGTTTTGAAGGCTTCCTTATAGTTTAGCCGCCCGCGGTAGGGGATGAACAAGTTTCGTTTCTTACCGGGGTCGGCTAAATCAAAATAAGGAGGCTAGAGTGAAAACTCGAAAAATCATTCTCTTTTTTTCAGTTGTTTTTTTCATCATCATCTTATTGACTGGTTGTGAACCCTCACTGTCTATAAGAGAAGAGGCAAGGGTAGCAACTGTTCCTGTTCCAGAAGTTGTGAATTTTACAGAGGCTAAAAACATTGAAAAGCGTTTAAAGCTAATGGATGACCCAAACACAATTATGTGGATCTATTGTATCGGAGAGACAGGCGCAGTTATCTATTACGGACCGGTTGTGGGTAAAGTTACGAGCTCCGGTAAACGTTTGGAACAGTTCAATATTGCGGAAATGCATTATGGTGATACTGTGGTTTTAGAAAAAATGCAAGCTGACGGGACATATGGTTCGAGTGACCCTTATGTTTTCTGGTTCGATCCTAATGGGATTTATCACCAATGGTCAGGTCTTTATTTCCTCACCAGCGTATCTATTAAAATCCAAACACCGGTTTTAAATTTCCGTGATGTGGATGAAGAAATGATGGCAAAGCAGCAAAAAGCTATCGAAATTCTGAAAAAAGGCGGTCATGTTAACGAAAATCTTGACGAAGTCGATGAGAATGGAAATCTTATCAATGAGTAAAAAGGAGAAAGATATGGGAAGCAAAAAATTTGCTTTGTTTACTTTAGTTATTCTCTTGGTAATTCCTCTAATGTTTGCCACCACTGGATGTGGATTAGCTGCTAAATATATAGCAACGGGCGAAAAAATCCTCGACCCAGAAAAAGCTCTGCAAAGATGGCAATGGTTTTACGATACTAAAGCTTTCTTAGAAGGGCAAGCAGACGTCATTGAACAATACGAAAAAAGTATTGAAGAGCTAAAAGAAATTAATGGCGAACCTCAGGGTTGGGACTGGCAAACTAAAGATGAGTATCAAAGGTTGGTCGCTACACGTGATGGAATCATTGCCAACTATAATCGTGTGGCTCAAGAATATAATGCCAAAATGCGAGACATCACTCGCAGTTTTATCAGACCACCCGAGCTGCCGAGAGAAATACCCAATTGGGGAGAGTAAACTTAATAAATAAACACATAGAGAGATTACTTTTGGAGCGGGGAAAAGCTTAAGTCTGGTTAAAATTTACTGCCGATCAACCAATTAAGCCTTTTCCCGCTTCTCCTCTCTCTAGCTTCACACCCCACGAGTGATATTTATGTTAAAATGGGAACATGGCGATTGTTATTATCGATAAAATTGTCACTCCGCAACAAATCAAGAAAGCCCAAGAAGATTATGAGAGCTATATTAAATTGACCATTGATATTGACCGGGAAATTATCGCTTTAGGCGGTGAGTTCCATGCTGATGCGGAAAAAATTCTTTTAGAACAGGGGAGTCAACAAAAAAATCTTTGGGGTGGTGGTTTAAATTTAGAGACTAAGCTGCTTGAAGCAAATGCTATCATTAATTATAGGGGAGGGAGTGCTGAAATTTTAGAACCAAAAGCTAGAGAAAAATTTTTAAAGATCGCTAAAAAATTTTTAGGTAAATATGTTAAGTGATAAAGAAGTTAAAGAAAAATTTTATCATTGTTTTTCTGATCTTCAACGTTCAGCCGCCTCTTATTATTTAAACCCACAAGGTAAAAATCATTTGGTTTTTCTAAAACATGCTAAAAAAATTTTAAGAAGCATCGGCAATAAAAAAGCTCATATTTTTACTTCTAAAATTACAAAAATAGAAAAAGAGATAGCCAGCAGGCCTAAGCTTGAGAGAGAGAAAATAAATCTTGCTGATAAAATTCTTACCTTAGGTTGTTTAATCAAATAAATCATGATAACACCCCTGGTCCGCCGAAAGCGTAGAGAGGAATTTAAGCAAGAAATAGGAACCTCTCGGGGACAGCCGTTTGACATATTTTTTAAAAAAATTTGGTAAAATGGAAACCAGTGAAGATCGAGCGCTTAATTGTTAGTCAACTGCAAACGAATTGTTATTTGGTTTGGGATAAAATCACAGGTGAAGGAGTGATTATCGACCCCGGTGATGATGCGGAATATATCCTCAATCGAATAAGGGATTTAGAGATGAAACCACTTTATATCCTGGTAACTCATGGTCATTTTGATCATGTTTTGGCGGTTTTGGAATTAAAATCAGCCTTAGAAATTCCCTTTCTTATTAATGAAAAAGATTTGTTTTTAGTCAAAAGAGCGGTTGGTTCGGCTAAATTTTTTGCAGGGGATAAAGAAGCTTTAAAGCCACTGGCAGATAAATTTATCAAAGAAGGTGATGTGATTTTTTTCGGTGAAAAAGAACAATTAAAAGTAGTCGAAACCCCAGGCCACTCCCCTGGCGGGGTAGTTTTTTTAAATAGGGGAGTCGTTTTCAGCGGAGATACTCTTTTTAAGCAAGGTATGGGCACAACGCAATATTCTTACTGTTCGGAGACTGCCCTTTTGAACTCAATTAAAAATAAATTATTCAAACTGCCGGATGAAACAATTGTTTATCCCGGGCATGGAGAAGAAACAACAATTGGAGAAGAAAAACAAGCTTTGCTTAATTCGGTAGAAAAAGTTTAAGCAGTTTAGGATTTTTGATTAAAGCCCCAAAATCACCCCAGGAAAAACGACCGTCCTGATTAAAATCAAGAGGCAAAAGAGTTTTGAAGATGGCCACATTGTCTTTTTCGCCTATTTTTAAAAACATCTGGCGAGGCAGGTAAAGGGGTTTAATCAAAACCAGTCGATATGGCTCATTAATGACCAAATTTTTAATGCCCTTAATCTCTGTTTCGCCTTTTTTTATCTCAAAATGATTAAGACCATAAACAACTTCTTCCTTTTGGTTATAAATTAAAAATTTAAAATCATTACCCTGGGTGGTTTTCTTAAAGAGCAGTCTAGCGATAATTTTAATGGTTGTTTCCGGAACAACTTCCAAATTCCAGTCAATTTGATTACCGATTAACTTTTCGTTTTTAGTTAGGGCTATTTTTAGCTTTTGCTGACCGGTTTTTTCGCCGGTTTTTAAATAAAGCCAAAGAGTTTTTTCTTCAAAAGGAGAAAGAGTTGAAAAATCAGAGAAAAAATAAGCGGCATCCACCGGCAAACCAGAAATAGTTAAGCGATAGCCATCTTTTTCATTCCAATAACCTTGACCTTCATTTTTGATAATTACGGCTAATTGATAAGTTGAATTTTTAATCAATTTTTCCGGCAACTGGTTGGAAAGAACGATTTTTTCTTCTTGGACCGGTTCGCCTTTAACTTTGACGACTTTTTGGACAGTTTCATATTGAGAATAAAATTCGTTGGAATTTGGTTTTTGCCAGGAAAAATGATCAAAGGGTTCATCCTGATAATTAAGGATAAAGGGTGTAATTGCCACAACTTTTGGGTCTTTTAAAATTTCCACAAAATAATTTCGTGTTAAATCAGCAATTACTTTCTCTGAGGGAAAACTAAAATCAGGACTTTTACCTTCACGGTGGGGAAATCCAGTTTCGGTAATAAAAACCGGTAGATTTTTCTCAATGCCCAGGTTTTTTAAAATCGCCAGTTCCCATTGGTAATTATAAATCGAATTACGGCCTCGTTGTCTGCCGTTTTTAGAATAAGAATGAGAAGCCAAACCATCAAGGTAGTCAAAAAGATTTTTTTGGGTAATAAGAGTTTTTTTGAGGAAAACCGCTTCGTCTTCATATTGCGGTAATTGTGACGGAGCGGCGCTGTCCAAACCAGCCATCATGACAAAAAAATCAGAATGGCTTTCTTTAAGAGTTTTGGCTAAGCTGTAGGTGATTTCGGCAAAATCCTTTGGATCAACTCGACCGCCCCATTCATCAGCCCGATTTGTTTCGTTGAATAAAACGACATAGCGATTTTTAACTACCCAGTTTAAGGAATTTAAAAAATCAGCCCATTTTTGGGCTTCCTTGGCTTGCGGAGCGCGCCAATGACCGTTTTCAAGAGAGGTAGCTAAACGAACAATGGGGATTAAATGAAGCCTTCTTAACTGGTCGAAAACTCCTTGCCATTTATCATGATTTAAGTCATTTTCCTGCATGACCAAAGTTATATAACCCCAATCACCATGGCTATTGACAAGATTAGCGGCTTTTTCCAAGTCTTCGTAGGCAGAAATGGCCAAATGAATGCCAAACTTATTGTTAGGGGAATTCAGATTGGGGAAATTGGCTTTGGCTTGATGTGGCCAAAAAAAAGCTAAAAAGAAAAAAGGAAATAATAAAGGAGGCAATTTCTTTTTCATGCGTTCTTATTTTACCACGGCACGAAACGAAGATATTAGTAGGTGACCCCGGAGGGATTTGAACCCTCGATTTTCTGGATGAAAACCAGATGTCCTAGGCCGCTAGACGACGGGGCCTCTCGTTACACTCGAGGTAAACCCCTTAGCAGGGTGTTTACACTGAGCTTGTCGAAGTGAGCCTGGAAGGAATCGAACCTTCGACCAATTGCTTAAAAGGCAACTGCTCTACCGCTGAGCTACAGGCCCTTAATGAAAAAATTTTACCACAAAATTTAGAAATTTTCTATGATTATGGTAAAATATGAGAAATCTGATATACTCTAATAAAGAAAGGGGGTGAAAAAATGACAGAAGATAATGTTGATAAGGAAGCTCTTCCAACCAAGGATGTGGCCGAAGTAGGAGCCTACGCAGAAAAACCCTTTAGAGATATGGAAATTAAATATCGGGAACAACTAGGTGAGGAAGGGCGAAAAGCCCTTGAAATGATTGCCGGCAAAGAAGGCGAAGAAGCGATGAAAGCCTATCAAGAAAAAAAATCGCTTGAAGATCCACGGATTGATGCTTTAAGAACATTGATTTCCGAAACAGCTCAACTAAATCCAGTACTTGAGGTCGATATTTCCCGCCGTGGGAAGGATTACCTAGAGCGAACCAAAAATTTGTTAAAACGTTTTAGTAAAAATTTATTAGATCGAGTTATTGCTGATGAAAAATTTGATTTTGCGGCCAAAAAAGAAAGGCTAACCCATATTGGATTCTTTATGGATCGTGGAGCTGCAGAGGCTTTTAATGGAATTAATCATTCTCGCATTATTGAAGAATACAAGACGGCAACTAAAGAAAATCTAGCAGATATACTAAGGGGCCACTGTGCTGTTGCGATGGCTGCTGGTAGCATAGATGGAGTTTGTGATATTGCCAAAATTGGTGAAATTGAAGGCCAGGGAGCTACCAAAACGATACAGGAGTATATGCCTATTTTTGTCGAATTAAGAAAATCTCCTCAATACGCCAAGAGCTTGGGGCCTAATGCATTGGGTCTTGATAAAGCTATGATGGGTGAAGGTTTTCTTTGGAGTCCTGCTTCGGAAAGTTATATACATATGAGTGGTGCCGCTACACCTGGGGCAGAAACAGGGGGCTAAGTAAAGTAGTAATGAGTAGTTGTTAAATTGCTTAGGCTGAATAGGCCTAGGGTTTATATATGGAAAACGAAACTTCTGAAAGTTATAGAAAACTTTTTCAAGAAAAAGCTTTTCAGACAATCAAAGGGAATATAAATAAAGCAAAGAAAGAAATTATGGAAACTTCTGATTTTCTTAAAGATATTGGAGGAACAAGAAGACTGGCTTTAAATTATTTAACTTCGATACTAGAGTTTGATTCTTTTTTGATTGACGCGTTACCTAAGGGTGATGGAAGGAGTGAAAGCGATTTACTTTCTAAGGAAGTAATTAAAAATAAAGAAATAGAAAAAAGACGTTTAGAAGGTATCATGAATGGTCTTTCCGAAAATAAGCAAGAGGCCTATTTTAAAGCAGCTGTTATTTTTTCTAACGAGTCAGCGAACCAAAAGAAATTATCTGAAAGAGGTACAGCCATAACCAAGGAGTTTTTTTGGAGAATGCGTATTCCCAGAGAGGACGAGGAATTTAAACAGGAGGAAGAAATACGCCAAACTTCTAAACTAGCCTGGAAAAAATTTGAAAAGATGGCTTTTGCCTTAAAAGAAATCGGCGATAAAAAACTTTACAAACAGGAACCTCTTTCAGTTAAGGCCTAGAATTTCCACTATCTTTTTTCCAAATTCCTTGGCTGCTTGTGGTCCGGAAGCAGTAATAATATTGCCATCCACAGTGACATTTTCACCGGTGTATTGAACCCCCTTGGTTTTCAAGTTTTCAGCTTCAGAAGGAAAGGCAGTGACTTTTTTGCCTTCAAGAATCCCAGCATTGGCTAAAATTGAAGGGGCGATACAAATGGCCCCAATAATTTTTTGAGATTGATAAGCTGATTTGGCTAGTTCTAAAGCGGTTGAATCGTTGAAATAGATATTACTGCCAGGCCCGCCAATAAAAACGACAGCGTCATAGTCATTAAGATTGACTTGAGTGATATCAACATCAACTGGGGTGGAACCGCCCAATAGGCCTTGGGCTTCCTTAACTCCTCTGGAGGCTACGGCAATCTGTAAGCCTGCTTTTTGGAAGATTTCCTTTGGTTCAAAAAATTCCTCATCTCGGAAATCTTTTGGAGCGATTATCATTAAAACCTTCATACCATAATGGTAACACATTTTATGATATACTGAATTTAATGATTATCTTAGGTATCGATCCGGGAACGGCCATGACCGGCTACGGTTTAATTCAATGCACTAAGGAAAAGATTAAACTAATAAAGCACGGCAGTATCAAGACTTTAAACGACCACGATTCCTCTTACCGTTTGAATTTAATTTACGAAGAAATTGTAACGATTATTGACGAGCATAAACCGGAAGTTTTGGCTGTTGAAAGTTTGTTTTTTAGCAATAACGCCAAATCGGCTTCAGCGGTTGGTCAGGCGATTGGAGTCATCAAACTGGCCGCGGCGAAAAAGAAAATTAAAGTTTTTGAATATCCACCTTTAAAAATTAAAATGAAATTGGTTGGCAACGGCCGGGCGGAAAAAAGCCAAGTTCAATCAAGGGTGAGAAAGGCGCTTAAATTAAGAAAAATACCGCGGCCGACACATGCGGCTGATGCTTTGGGGGTGGCTATTTGTCATTGGCTTGAAATTGACCCCAAAAGGGTTCTATAATAGGAAATAATGAAGGGTTTACCCTGAGTGAAACGAAGGGAGGTGAGAATAAAAGATGGCAGATATTAAAGTTGGCACAATCACTCATTTTTATGACAAAATTGGCGTGGCTGTGATTAACGTTTTAGCTCCTCTTAAAGTTGGCGACCGTATTAAAATTTCCGGTCATGATAAAGAATTTGAACAAGAAATAGCCTCCCTGCAGGTGGAACATCAAAATATTGATCGAGCCAAAAAAGGCGACAATGTCGGCATGAAAGTTGACCAGCCGGTTAAAGATGGCGATGAAGTTTACAAAGTAGGTTAGGATGATTTGGGAATTAGCTCCAGACCTTCAAAAAAAGGTAGCCAAGCTTGTGTCTGCCTTAAATTATTCTCATATTGACCCCAAAAGGGTGATTGTTTTTCGGAGTTTTGGCTCCAAAACAAGAGCCAGAGCCAGAATTTGGAGTTTACCTAGGATTTGGCAACAAGCTTTAAAAGTGAAATCTCATTATTGTTTGGAAGTTATTTCGGAGAGATTTAGCCACCTTCATCCGCAACAACAGGAAGAAATTTTAATTCATGAATTACGCCATATTCCTCAAAATTTTTCAGGAAGTTTATTATCCCACGGGAGGATGAGAAAAAGATGATGATTCTTCATGGTGAAAATAATCTTTTAAGCCGGCAAAGGCTCACGAGTGAAATTGCCAACTTTAAAAATAAAACTCAAGGTGAAGTTTTAAAGTTTGAGGGTTCTAGTTTGATTCTTATGGATTTAAGACAAGCTCTCGAATCATCTTCTTTGTTAGGAGAGATTTATTTAGTCGTGATTGAAAACCTTTTTTCCAGAAGAATAAGTAAAGAAAAACAAAAAATTATTGATTATCTAAAAAAGACCGTAGCTCAAAATTTGATCATTTGGGAAGGAAAAAAGATTGATGGGCGAACCCTAACCTCGTTTAAGGGTCAAGTTTTGAGGTTTGATTTAGATCCGGTCATTTTTCGCTTTCTTGATTCACTTTCTCCTGGTAAGGCAAAAATTTCCTTAACCCTCCTTCATCAATGTTTAACTCAAGATCCTCCGGAAATAATTTTCTTTATGTTGGCCAGACAAATTCGTTTCTTAATTTTGGCGGCTGACTTGGGTAAGAAAGGCTTGGGCCAAATGGAGAGTTGGCGGGCCGAAAAATTAATTCGTCAGGCTCGCTATTTTACCCTTATTAAACTGATGAAAATTTACCGTCAGCTTTTAAAAATTGAGGTTCAGCAAAAGACCGGTCAAACCCCTTTTACCTTATCTTCTCAGCTTGACCTTTTAGTGGCTTCCCTTTAGAATAGAATTTAAGATGGAACAATCATTTTCGCAAAAGATTAAAAAACCCTGGGGTTTTGAAATTCTTTATACCCAACCCGAAAGTCCTTTTGCTGGTAAAATTGCTTTTACGAAAGCCAGACACCGCTGGAGTTTTCAATACCATGATAAAAAGGAAGAGAATATTTGTTTAATAAAGGGTGAGGCAGAGATATGGCTGGAGGGAAATAATGGAGAAATAGAAAAAATTAAGATGGAACCATACTTGGGTTACTATATTAAACCTTTTCAAAAACATCGCTTTTGTGCTATTACCGACTGCTGGACGGTCGAAACCTCAACGCCAGAAATTGGCAATACTTTTAGATTGGAAGATGATTACCGACGGGATACAGAGACAGAAAAAGTAAGAAAACAAACAAATCGGGGGTGGAAAGATTAATTTGAATATTTAACTGCCCATGGCTAAGAAAGAAAAAAATATTTTATGGTTTAATGAAGTTGGGAAAGAGGATGTCGCTTTAGTCGGCGGCAAAGGAGCTAATTTAGGGGAAATGGCAACCGCCAAGTTTCCCGTCCCCCAAGGTTTCATTGTCGCCAGTAAAGCCTATTTTGACTTCTTGGAAGAAAACAAGCTTAAAAGCAAAATTGACCGCGAATTAAGGAAAATTGATATCAATGACCCGGTAACGATTAATGAGGTTTCCCAGCGCATTAAAGCTCTCATCTTAGGCGGTCGAATTTCTCCTTTACTTGTCAAAGAAATTATCCAAAATTATCTGAAGTTGGGAGGTCTTGTTTCCCACGCCTTGGTTGCGGTCAGGTCATCGGCGACAGCCGAAGATTTACCCACTGCTTCTTTTGCCGGCCAGCAGGTGACCTTTTTAAATATTAAAGGCGAGGCCAATGTCGTTAAAAAGGTTCAAGAGTGTTGGGCATCATTATTTGAGCCAAGAGCGATTTTTTATCGTGAGGAAAAAGGTTTTGGCCATTTTAAGGTTGGTATTGCCGTCCCGGTGCAAGAGATGATTCCGGCTGAAATTTCCGGGGTGATGTTTACCATTGACCCGGTGAGTCATGAAAAAAATAGGCTAATTATTGAAGCGGTCTATGGTTTGGGTGAATATCTTGTCCAGGGAACTGTTACTCCAGACATTTATGTAGTAGATAAAAACGAGCTAGCCATTCTTTCTAAGGGAGTTGAGAAACAAACAATCCAATTAGTTAAAGTCGGCAGTTTAACCAAAAAAACTGCTGTTCCCAGAAGATTGAGATTAAGAAGAAAGTTAACCGATAGTCAGATTAAAGTTTTAGCTCAAATCGGCAAAAAAATACACAGTCATTATTTTTACCCCCAGGATATCGAATGGGTTTTATACAAAAAGAAGTTTTATATTGTCCAATCAAGGCCGGTGACGACCCTTCGACAAACTCAGGGTAAACAGGAAAAAAACGAAACTAAAAGAAAACCTATTTTAATAGGGACACCAGCTAGTCCTGGTATGGTCTCAGGTCCGGTCCAAATAATTAAATCAATCAAACAAATTGACAAAATCCAAAAGGGAGAAGTTTTAGTGACGACGATGACCAGTCCTGATTTTGTTCCGGCGATGAAAAAAGTCGTGGCTATCATTACCGACCAAGGCGGCCAGACTTCTCACGCCGCCATTGTTAGCCGCGAATTGGGTATTCCCTGTGTAGTCGGCACCGAAAAAGCCACCAAAGAGCTGAAAAATAATCAAATCGTGACCGTCAATGGAACAAAGGGTGAGGTTTATAAAGGAGGGACTATCAGTAGAGTAGAAGGAAAAATAATTTCTACTCTCCCGCTCCTCGGGGTGAACTCTCGGAGTGAACTCTCTCGCTCTCCAGTTCTATTTAAAACTGCCACGAAAATCTACGTCAATTTGGGAGAACCACAATTAGCCGAAGAGGTAGCACAACAAAATGTGGATGGGGTTGGCCTTTTGCGGGCAGAATTTATGATGGCCGAAATCGGGACTCATCCCAAAAAAATGATTCGTGATAAAAAGAAAAAAGTTTTTATTGATAAACTATCAGCTCATTTGACCACTTTTTGTCAGGCTTTTTCACCTCGGCCGGTGGTTTATCGGACAACCGATTTTAAAACTAATGAATACCGTAATCTCATCGGCGGCAAAGCCTTTGAGCCGGAGGAAGAAAATCCCCTTCTGGGCTATCGAGGTGCTTTTAGATATATTAACGACAGCCAAGTTTTTGAGTTGGAGTTGGAAGCCATCAAAAAAGTGAGGAAAAATTTTGACAATCTTTACCTCATGATTCCTTTTTGCCGCACTCCCCAAGAACTTAAGGAAGTGAAAAAAATTGTCGTTGCCAATGGTTTGAGTCGTAGCCCTTCTTTCAAGCTTTGGCTGATGGTGGAAATTCCCTCTAACGTAATTTTATTAGAGGATTTTCTGGATGTCGGTATTGACGGCGTTTCTATCGGTTCCAATGACTTGACGATGTTAATTTTGGGCGTAGACCGTGACAATGCGGAGCTGGCCAGAACTTTTAACGAACAAGACCCGGCGGTTTTATGGGCCTTTGAAAAAACAATTAAAACTTGCCATAAATACCAAGTTACTTCCTCGATTTGCGGACAGGCGCCTTCCTTTTATCCAGACTTGGTTGAAAAATTAATTAAGTGGGGAATTACCAGTGTTTCGGTTAATCCTGATGCCATTGATCACACCCGAGAATTAGTCTATGAAATGGAGGAAAAGTTAGTTAAAAAAGAAACAACATGATTAACAATAAAATTAAATCCGTTACAGCCAGAGAAATTCTTGATTCCCGGGGCAATCCGACTTTGGAAACAAGAATTGAGTTGGAAGATGGTTCGGTAGGGGTTGCTTCAGTTCCATCCGGGGCCTCAATTGGTAAATATGAGGCCTTGGAACTTCGAGATAACGACCCTCAACGTTATAATGGCTTCGGAGTTTTAAAAGCGGTGGCGAATGTTAATAATATTATTGCCTCAAAAATAATAGGTCTGAACGCCGATAACCAACTTGAAGTCGATAAAACTTTAATTGCTCTTGACGGGACGCCGAATAAAGCAAATCTAGGCGCCAATAGCCTTCTTTCCGTTTCACAAGGAGTTTGTGAAGCCGCGGCGGCCAGTGAAAAAGTTCATAATTTCGAACATGTTTCTCATCTTTACGGTTTGAAAAAGGAAGAAATGAAAATGCCCATCCCTATTTTTAATCTAATTAACGGCGGTAAACATGGGGCGGGTAATTTAGATTTTCAAGAATTTCATCTTATCCCAGCAGTACAAAAAACTTACTCCGAAGGTTTAAAGATGGGCGAAGAAATTTACCAGGGGGTAAAAAAGGTTTTAATCCGCAATGGGGCTATTCATTCAGTCGGTGACGAAGGGGGTTTTGCCCCCAATCTTTTTACCAATCTGGATGCTTTGGAAGTTTTAACTCAAGCCATTAAAGAAACTGGTTATGAGTTAAATAAAGACGCTCTTTTGGGTTTGGACACCGCCGCCAGTTATTTTTATAAAGAAGGGAGATATCAAATTAGAGACCGCAGTACACCGATGGACGTGAGTGAACTAATTGAATTTTACAAAGACTTAGTTGTTCAATATCCCTTGCTTTCCTTGGAAGACCCGATTTATGAGGATGATTGGAAAGGCTGGCAAAAAATCAGGAAAGAATTGCCCAAAACTTTAATTATCGGTGATGATTTGTTGGCGACCAATAAAAAACGCGTTGAGGAGGCGATAAAGCTTCAGGCCTGTTCCGCCATCTTGGTTAAACCTAACCAAATCGGGACGATGGCCGAAACAATTGAAGTCATTAAAATTGCCCGCCGGGCCGGCTGGAAAATTATTGTTTCCCACCGTAGTGGTGAAACTGAAGATGACTTTATTGCTGATTTTGCCGTTGGCGTCGGGGCGGACTTTACCAAATTCGGTGCTCCTGCTAGGGGCGAAAGAGTCGCCAAATACAACCGCCTGTTGGAAATTGAAACAATGGTTGTCAAATAAAATATGTTAAAGCCTGTGGTTTTAATGATTCTTGATGGTTGGGGTTTGGCTCCACCAGGCCCCGGTAACGCCGTTAGCCTGGCTAAAACGCCAAATTTCAATAAATTTTGGTCGGCTTTCCCCCACACTCAGCTTTTGGCTTCCGGTGAGGCCGTTGGCCTGCCCAGAGGGGAAGATGGTAATTCGGAAGTTGGCCATCTCAATTTAGGGGCCGGACAAATTGTTTTCCAAGATTTACCTAGAATCAACATGGCTATTGCCGATGGTAGTTTTTATCAAATTCCGGCCTTTAAACAAGTTGTGGGCCATGTTCGTCAAAACCAGGGAGCCCTACAGCTTTTAGGCCTTATCGGTTCAGGTGGTGTTCACTCTAGTTTGGAACATCTTTTTGCCCTTCTTCAGTTGGCGAAAAATGAAGGCTTAACAAATGTCTATCTTCATCTTTTTACCGACGGGCGAGACTCCCCACCGACTTCATCATTAATTTATATCAATAAAATTCAGGCCGAACTCGAAAAATTAGGCGTTGGTAAAATCGCCACTCTTTGTGGCCGCTATTTTGCCATGGACAGGGACCATCGTTGGGAAAGAACCCAAAAGGCCTATGATTTATTAACACAAGGAATTGGTGAATCCATTACCTCAATTAAAGATGCCATCAAGCAATCTTATGAAAAAGTCATCACCGATGAATTTATGGAACCGATGGTCTTGGATAAAAATGGTTTAATTAAAGACCATGATGGGGTTGTATTCTTTAACTTTCGCATCGACCGACCTAGACAGTTGACCAAGGCTTTAGTTTTGGCTGATTTTGAACAAATTAAAATTACCAAAACTCCTTTTGACCCTTACGCGGAAAAATATGGTTGGCACCAATACCAAAAACCGGAAACCACCACCACTTTTAAAAGGAAAAAGGTTTTAAAAGACCTCTTTTTTGTCACCATGACGGAATACGAAAAAAATCTGCCGGTTCAAGTGGCTTTTCCCCCAGACATCGTTAAACTACCCTTAGCCAGAATCTTATCGGAGAATGGACTGCGCCAGTTTCATATTGCCGAAACGGAAAAAGAAAGATTTGTTACTTATTATTTCAACGGCCAGCGGGAAGAGGCTTTTCCCGGAGAAGACCGCTTGGAAATTCCTTCCCCCAAAGTTGCCACCTATGATAAAAAGCCAGAAATGTCAGCCTACCAAGTAACGGAAGAGCTTAGCCGTCGTTTAAAAGCCCAATTTTATGATTTTGTCATCATTAACTTTGCCAACCCGGATATGGTTGGTCACACCGGAGTCATTCCGGCCGGCATAAAAGCCTGCGAAGTGGTTGATGAATGTTTGGGGAAAATTGTTGAAATAGTTAATAATTTAGATGGGGTAACCATTATTACCGCCGACCATGGCAATGTGGAGGAAATGATTGACCCGCTGACCGGTGAGGTTGATACCGAACATTCCAGTAATCCCGTTCCTTTTATTGTCGTTGGTAACCAATTTCGCCAAGTAAACTTACTACCTCAAGGCATTTTGGCCGATGTTTCGCCGACCATTTTGGCGATGATGAAAATTGAGAAACCGGATTTGATGACCGGCCGAAACTTACTGCCACCAACATGATAAAATGATAAAAACAAAAATTATCACCAAGAAACTAAAATTCACCCCCAACCTTTTAGATTATAAAAAAACATCTCAAACTTTTCGTTGGCAAGAGGCAGAAAAAGAAATTACCTGGTTTACCAGGGGCAAACTGAATGCGGCTTATAATGCGATTGACCGCCAGGCCGAAGGTCAACGGAAAAACAAGGTGGCTTTGTATTGGGAAGGTGAAGACGGGAAAAGAAAAAAATACACCTTTTTAGAACTCTATTTTTTGAGTAATCAATTTGCCAACTTTCTTAAAAGTTTGAGGATTAAAAAGGGCGACCGAGTTTTCTTTTTCCTGCCGAGGATCCCCGAACTCTATTGGGGCTTTTTGGGAACTTTAAAAATTGGCGCTGTCGCCGGCACGCTTTTTTCTGCTTTTGGACCTCAAGCTTTAAAAGATCGTCTTTTCAACTCTGCTGCGAAAATCCTTATCACCAACAAAAAACTTTATCGGCGCGTGGAGAAAATTGAGAAAGACCTACCGGAACTCAAAAAAATTGTTCTGGTGGAAAACTTAACCCGGACCTTAAGTAAATTTTCCCTTAAAAGGAATTGTCTGCCGATGAATCCTGAAGAGCCTGCTTTTATGCTCTATACCTCTGGAACGACCGGTAAACCTAAGGGCGTTGTCCATACCCACAAAGCCATTTTACTTGAACATATGACAGCCAAATGGGTCTTAGATTTACGGGAAGATGACATATACTGGTGCACGGCAGACCCAGGGTGGGTAACCGGAATTGCTTACGAAATTTTAGGCTCTTGGTCAAATGGAGCTTCAACCCTGGTTTATGAAGGACGATTTGATCCGAAGAAATGGTACCAACTAATTGAAAATTACCAAGTCAATGTTTGGTATACCGCCCCTACCGCGATTCGGATGTTGGCAGCGGCAGATTCAGGATTGGTAAAAAAATTTGATTTAAGTTCTCTTCGTCATTTGGCTTCAGTGGGCGAGCCGTTAAACCCTGAGGCTGTCTGGTGGGGTTTAAAAAACTTTAATTTACCCTTCCATGATAATTGGTGGCAAACTGAAACGGGCGGTATTTTAATTGCCAACTATCCAAGTCTTTCTATCAAACCTGGATCGATGGGAAAACCCATCCCGGGAATCGTGGCGGAAATTGTTAATGATAAAGGGAAAAAATTAGCGGTGGGAAAGATTGGTAATTTAGCCATTAGACCTCCTTGGCCTTCCATGATGAAGACTATTTGGCGCCGGCCGAAAAAATATCAAAGCTATTTTATTAAAGGAACAAAACGACGAGTTGAATGGTATATCACCGGTGATTTAGCCTATAAAGACAAAGATGGCTATTTTTGGTTTATCGGGCGAGCCGATGACATCATCAAGACTTCAGGCGAGCGGGTTGGGCCTTTTGAGGTGGAATCGAGCCTGATGGAATACCCAGGAGTAGTTGAAGCTGGAGTGATTGGCAAACCAGACCCCTTGCGAGGAGCCATTATTAAGGCTTTTGTGGTCTTAAAGCCTTCTTTGAGGCCTTCAGAGGCCTTAAAAAAGAAGCTCCAGGAATATGTCAAAACTCACCTAGCCGGCCATGCCTATCCTAGAGAAATTGAATTCATCGACAAACTCCCCAAGACTCGTTCAGGCAAGATTATGCGGAGATTTCTCAAGGCAAAGGAGTTGGGTCTTCCGGTTGGAGACACTTCTACTTTAGAGGAATATTAAAAAGAAGAGTAAATTCACCCTTTGGCTTCACTTTAATGAAATGATTGATTGAAACGGAAATTTTTTCTCTTCTTATTTCTTCGTAGATTTTGGTTAATTCACGACAGATGACAATCTCAATATCACCAAAAAGTTCTTTTAATTCTTCCAGCGTTTTTAAAAGACGGAAAGGGGATTCAAAAAAAATTAGGGTACAGGGGATAGGGGTTAGGGTGTAGTTTTTTAAGAGTTTTAATCTTTTGCTTTGTTTTTTAGGCAGAAAGCCTAAAAAGAGAAATTTATCAGTTGGTAAACCGGAAATTGTTAAAGCGGTTAAAACCGAAGAAGGACCGGGAATTGATTCCACTAGGATGTTTTCATCAATACATTCTCGAACCAATTTATAACCAGGGTCGGAAATGGTTGGTGTACCGGCATTGCTCACCAGGGCCACATTTTTACCTTCCCTTAAATAATTAATAATCTCTGGTATTCTTTTAATCTCATTTTCTTCGTAAAGCGAAATCAGATTTGGTTTTTTTGTACATGTTGTATCCATAAGTCGACTTATGGAAGTGAAACGCTCGGAGGTTTTATATAAGTTGAGAAGTTGACCGAGTTTACGAGTATCCTCACAGGCGATAACTTCCACATTGAATAATGTTTTTAAAGCACGGAGAGTAATATCTTCAAGGTTGCCAATAGGGGTGGAAACAAGAAAAAGAATACCCATAATTATCTTTTTAATTATATGCTGCCTAAAAATTGAAGTCAAAATGCTATATTGACTCAATAATGATTGAAAGAGAATTTTATAGGATAAATTTTGCTCTCTGTGCTATAATGGGGCTCATCCTGAAGGAGAATATCTTTTTGTTGATAAAATCTCCTTGTTCTTTTAAAAATAAATAAGCAAAAGTGAGAAGGAGGCCGAGATGGTTTCGAGGGGGGAAATAAAAGAGTTTACAAAAAAAGTGTGGGGAAAAGTAATGGCTGGCCTAGAAATAGTGATGGGAATTATTCTACTATTCTTGTTCATTGTTTTCTTTATTCTTCCGATAGCCATTTACTATATTATTGATATTGTTGTTCTTGCAATAAAAAGATTTTCCCGATTTTTTCATCCGAAGTACTTAAGAAGGTTTTTCAAAAATCTCTGGCAAGCAGTACTGATAGCAATAGGCCTGGTCTGTGGAATTATTTCAATGCCCCTTTGGATTGTTCTGTTATTCTTAGGGATAGTTTTTCTGATGATTTATGTTGTGATCGTCCGTATAACAAAAAGAGATGTTCTTGGTATTTTATCTTTGGAGGAATTTATGAGGGAAGATTAATGAAAAAAATTCGTCATTGGCTAAATGGAGAAATCAAATTTTGAGATATGCTTTTGCTTATTTTTTTGCCTACCGGAGTTCTTCGGAAAAATTATTTTCTTGGAGGCTCCGGTATTTTTTTGATTGACATTTTTCCATACTTAAACATACAATAAAAAGATAAATGAAACAATTTTTAATGGGTAATCAAATTTTGGCAAAAGCGGCGCTTGATGCCGGAGCCAAAATCATGTTTGGTTATCCGATTACCCCCTCCACTGAAATTTTAGAAACCTGGGCCAAATTTTGTTTAAAAGATAAATCCCTTTCCTTTTTACAGACTGAAGATGAAATGGCGGCTGGTTTTGGCGTGATTGGGGCTTGTTTGGCTGGTGTTCCGGCTTTCACAGCTACCGCCGGTCCGGGTAATATCTTAATGCAGGATGCTTTTGTCATGGCCGAGGCCTTACGTATTCCTATGGTCAGCATGATTATACAAAGAGGTGGTATGTCAACTTCAACAGTGATTTACTCCCAGGAAGAAGTCAGATTAACCTGTTTTGGGGGGAATAGTGAGGGCTTCAGAATTATTTATTCAACTTCTAATCTTCAAGAACTTTATGATTATACTTTAAAAGCTTTTCAGGTGGCTTGGAAGTATCGCTGGCCGACTTTTATCTTAGCTGATGGTTATCAAGGGAAAATGCAAGGGAAAATAGAAACAATTAATAATGTAGAATTTAGAATTGATAATTTAAAACCAATCTTAAAACAGGGAATTAATTTGAGGAATTGCTACAATTTAGAAGAAGAAATTGGGGAAATTATTGTTAATTATTCTGATGAATATAATAAAGTTCGAGGGGGAATCGAAGAATATGAAGAATATCAGGTTAAAGATGCAAAAATTGTTCTTATAGCTCATGGTATTGTGGCTGCTGCGACCAAAGTAGCTATTGATGAGCTAAGAAAAAAAGGTGGTTCTATTGGTTTATTCAGACCGATTACCTTAAGACCCTTTCCGGCTCAAGCGGCAACGAAAATTTTAAACAAGGCCGAAAAAATTATTGTTTTGGAATCAGCCCTCGGACAATTAGCCGAATTATTTAAAGCCGAACTTTTTGGTTTAAACACGACATTAATTGAGATTAACAAACCAGCCGTTGGTTTTACACCAGAAGAAATTGTGGAAACAATCTTAAAATTATAAATTATATGAATAATTTACCCAGATTTCCTAAATGTTATAAGGCGGAAAGCAAACCGCATAAGTTTTGTCCTGGTTGTGGCCATCCGATTGTCTTGAAAATACTGGGTCAGGTGATTGATGAAATGGAAATTGCCGACAAAGTGGTTTTGATGGTTGATATTGGTTGTTCACTTTTGGCTTGGGATTATTTTGATTTACCGACCACCCAAACCCATCACGGCCGAACCGTACCAACAGCGGTTGGTTTTAAAATGGCTGACCCGGAGAAAATTGTTATCGCCTATATGGGTGACGGCGGTGCTTATGCCATTGGCTTACAACATACGATAACGACCTGTTTAAGAAATAATCCGATTACGACTCTCGTCGTGAACAACACCGTCTACGCCATGACGGGTGGACAATTAGCACCAACAACCATGGATAACGAAATTACCACCACCACTCCTGGCGGTAAGACCGAATTTTTAACCATGAAGGGGCCTGAATTTTTAAGACAAATGACCAAAAATGATGTTTATTTGGCCAGGGGCACCACCGAAAAACCCTTGGTTTTAAAACAATATCTGAAAAAAGCTTTGGAAGCCCAAATTAAAGGTCATTTTTCTTTTGTGGAGGCACTTTCGGCTTGTCCAACTAATTGGAAAACGGACGCCCCAAAGACTATTCAGAAAATGCAGAAATTAGAAAATTTCTTTAAAACGGGGGAATTCTAATGATTAAAGTTTTGATTGCCGGTGAAGGTGGACAAGGTATCCAAGTTATCGCCGAAATTTTGGCCCAAGCAGCCTTTTTAGAAAACAAAAAAGCGCTTTATATTCCTAATTTTGGGGTGGAGCAGCGCGGGGGAGTTTCACTGGCCTTTGTGATTGTTGATGAAAAGCCAGTGGTTTATCCCAAGTTTGCCAAAGCTGATATTTTAGCGGTTTTATCACAGCGTTCTTGGGAAAGAATTAAAAATTATGTTGGCTTACAAACAAAAATTATCAAGGGTCCGGCTGTTGAAGGAGGAAAATCATCCAATTTGCCTCCTAAGGTTTGGAACGTCGTTGTTTTAGGTAAGATCAACAAACTGGGCAAAGTTGTTTCTCAAGAAAATCTAATTAAAGCCTTAGAAAAACGTTTTGCCAAACAATTTGAGAAAAACCCAGATTTAAGAAAACTGGACATTAGGGCCTTAACGGAGGTGTGAACCTAAAACACCTTAAAGGTGTAAACCTATACTAATGAAAGATTTTAAACCAAAACTATTCAAAGACAAACAAAAAGCAGTGGTGGTTTTCCACGGCCTTTGCAAGGGTTGTGGACTTTGCATTGAAAAATGTCCTTTTAAAGCCATTAAATTTTCGGAAAAAGATTTAGGGGCCTACAGTACTCCAACGGTAGAAATTGATATTGGCAAATGTACCGCCTGCGGGATTTGTGAAATCACTTGCCCTGACTCGGCCCTAAAAGTGGAAAAAGAAAAATGATTGAAGCTATCGCCCATTGGATTACCAATTATATTTCAACACTCGGCTATCCGGCCATTTTTGTCTTCATGACTCTAGAGTCGGCCTTAATCCCGATTCCTTCCGAAATTACCATGCCTTTTGCCGGTTTTTTGGTTTCTCAAGGTTATTTGAATTTTTGGTTGGTAGTTTTTGTCGGCGCTTTGGCCAATCTTATTGGTTCACTTGGCGCTTATGCTCTAGGTTATTGGGGCCAGGAAAAATTTGTCAAAAAAATCATTAAAAAATATGGGAAATATGTTCTGGTTACCTATGATGAAGTGGAAACGGCGGAGAAATGGTTTCGTAAAAGAGGTGAATTAATCGCCTTTGCTTCCCGTTTATTGCCTGTTGTCCGAACTTTTATTTCCCTGCCGGCGGGTTTCTCTGAAATGAATGTTTTTAAATTCTCTTTCTATACATTTTTGGGAGCTTTTATTTGGACGGCTTTGTTAACGTGGGTTGGTTTTACCTTAGGAGAAAGGTGGGATATTTTAGGAATTTATTTTCATAAATTTGATACGATTATTATTGCGGTATTTATTGTTCTAGCTGCCCTTTATGTTTACCGCAAAGTTAAAAAAATTAAAAAAAGCAACGACTAAGCTTTTCCATGGAATTATTACCGGCGGAGCCGACAATGACCCTGCTGGTATTACTACTTACAGCGTAGTTGGGGCCACAACTGGCCTCACCCAACTTTTTCTTGTTCCTCTTTCTACTGTCTTCTTGATTACCGTTCAGTCAATCTGCGCTCGAATTGGTGATGTTAAAAAGAAAGGTTTAGCCTCAATCATTAAGGAACGTTTTGGTCCTAAAGTAGCTTTTGTAGCTATGATTTTGTTAATCTTGGCTAATTTAACAACGATGGGGGCTGATTTTTCCGCCATTGGAGCGGCTTTTTCCCTTATTTTCCCTAAGCTCAACATCCTTTTCATTCTCCCTTTAGTTTCTTTATTAATCTGGTATATCGTGGTTTTTAAAAGCTACAAAACAATAACTCGCTTTCTACTTTTGCTCTCTTTAATCTTTATCTCCTATATTTTCTCGGGGATTGCGGCTAAACCTGATTGGGGGCAAATATTGAAAGCTACTTTCATTCCTCAACTTTCCCTTAGTTCTTATTATTGGATAGTAATGGTTGGTTTTTTGGGGACGACAATCACTCCTTTTCTTTTTTTCTGGCAGGTGTCAGAAGAGGTGGAAGACTACCCGTCGGTTAAGGATGTTAAGATTGAGGTTAAAGAAAATGCGCCCGGTCTTATTTTTTCCAATATTATTACTTATTTTATCATTATTTGTACTGCCAGTATTTTATTTGCTAACAAAATAAAAATTAACTCTGCCCATGAAGCCTCCCTGGCTTTAAAACCATTTTTAGGGGAACAGGCTTTTTCCCTTTTTGCTCTAGGAATTATTGGGGCCGGTCTATTGGCTCTGCCAGTTTTGGCTTCTTCAACCGCCTATGCTGTGGCTGAAACCTTTAATTGGAGGGAAGGACTTTCTCAAAAACCCGTCAAAGCTAGGGGGTTTTATACTGTCTTGTCGGCCACATTTTTCATTGCTTTGGCTATCTCATTGCTAAAAATCAACCCAATAAAAATTCTTTTTTATAGTCAAGTTTTAAATGGTCTATTAGCACCGTTTTTATTAATTTTGATTATGATTATCGCCAGAAGTTATAAAATTATGGGTAATTATAAAATTGGAACACTGATAAACATTCTAGGATGGTTAACGGTGATAATTATGACAATAGCGGGAGCGGCAATCTTTCTTACATAATCTTACATTAATATTTTCTCACAACACCGACGACCTTGCCTTGAATACGAACATTTTTAGCAAAGATGGGGGACATCTGACTGTTAGCCGGTTCTAAGCGAATTCTGGTCGCTTCTTTGAAAAAACGCTTTAGGGTGGCAAAACCATTTTCCAAAATCGCCACGACAATATCACCATTGTTGGCCGTCTCCTTTTGTTCAATCACCACATAATCACCGTCCAGAATTCCTTCCTCAACCATGGAATTGCCTTTTACTTGTAGAACAAATGACCTTTTTTTACCGGAAAGCATGCCCGGTGGAACAGCCATCGACGCATGGGGATCAGTATAGGGTTCAATCGGCGAACCAGCGGCAATAAAACCTAAAACTGGCAGCTCCACCCCACTGGTTAATCTGGCGCTTTCCGGATTGACAATTTCAATTCCCCGCACGGCCCCCTGAAAACGTTTAATGACACCCTTCTTGGCCATAGCTGCTAGATGTTCATGAACTGTTGCCAATGAAGAAACACCTAAAGCTGAGGCAATTTCGGTCAAACTGGGAGCAAAACCATTTTTCTGAATATATTGATTAATGAAGTCTAAAATTTGTCGCTGTCGCTTATAAAGAATAACTGGCATCTCCCTAAGAATACCCGAAACTCCAAATCCTTGTCAAGGGGTAAATTTTTCTTTATACCCCTCCGCTTTCAAAATGCAGGGGTATAATACCTAACGTAGCTTTGATTTTGATATTGTTTTTTGTTCAATATATCGTGCTATTCTCTCTATTTTGAAAGCTACGGTAGGCATATACCACTTTTACAAAATCAAAGTAGAGTGGTATACAATAAAAGAGTGAAACGCATCTGTCTGTTATTTTTTGCTTTTTTTTTATTATCCATTTCGAAGGTTGCCTTCGGTGCTGGCGAATTTACCACCAATTATAATCTCCGTTATCAAGTTAATCCTGATGGCGTAGTTTATGTTAACCAAGACATCACCTTGACTAATAAACTTTCAGCTGTTTATGCCACCAAATATTCCTTCACTTTGCCATCAACTGAAATCCAAAACATTAAAGCCACGGATAAAACTGGTCCGTGCCAAACTGAAATTAAGCAAAATGACAAAGTCACGACAATCATCATTACTTTTAACGAGCCGGTGGTCGGGACTAATAAAAGCCTTAAATTTAATCTTAGTTATGACAGTTTGGATATAGCTCGAAAAAATGGGGAGGTTTGGGAAATTAATATTCCCAAAATTGCCAACGAAAGTGATGTTGATAACTATTCTCTTTTTTTGGCTGTTCCCACCAGCTTTGATAAACCGGCTTTTATTCGTCCGGAGCCAATTGAAACTCTAACCGAAGGCGATTTTACTGTCTATCGTTTTGTCAAAAGCCAACTTGCGGAAGCAGGTATTAATGCCGCTTTCGGTCCTTTCCAAATCTTTGACTTTACCCTCTTTTATCATCTAAAAAATCCCAATTTAACAACTGGTGAGACGGAAATTGCTCTTCCGCCAGACACCGCTTTTCAACAGCTGACCTATCAAAAGATTGACCCTCAACCTTTAAATATCACGGTTGATGAGGATGGTAATTGGTTGGCTAAATATCGCCTCAAACCCCACGAAAAAATCAAAATCACCGCTACGGGGAAAGTTAAAATCTTTGCTCAGCCCCTCGGGGTGAGCCCTCGGGGTGAACCTGAAAAAATTTTTCCTCCACCGAGTCAAGAAAATTTGGTCAAAAATCTCAAACCAGCTCGTTTTTGGGAAAAAGATAACCTAGAAATTATAAAAATTGCCCAAAATTTAAAAACGCCTCGGGAAATTTATAACTTGGTGGTTAAAACTCTCAATTACGATTTTAGCCGCGTCAGCCAGCAAGCGGAAAGAATGGGAGCGGCCCAAGCCTTAGCCAACCCCAATCGAGCGATTTGTATGGAATTTACCGACCTTTTTATAGCTTTGGCAAGAACAATTAGTCTTCCAGCTCGGGAAATTGATGGTTTTGCCTATACCACCGATGCTCGGCTACGACCCTTAAGTTTAATGGCCGATGTGCTTCATGCTTGGCCGGAATATTATGATGAGCAAAGACAAGCTTGGATACCGGTCGACCCAACTTGGGGAAAAACCACTAATGGTGTTGATTATTTCTCCAAAACCGATTTAAATCATTTTGCTTTTGTCATTCATGGAGAAAACAGCGAATATCCTTATCCAGCTGGCTCTTATAAACTTGAAGATTCCCTAGGGAAAGATGTTCAGGTTGGTTTTGGCGAATACCCTCAAGTTTTAGAAACAAAAACGCCAGATTTACAGGTGAAATTTGATCTGCCTAAAGAAATTCTTTGGGGAGAAACGAAAAAAGGAATGATAACTTTAAAGAATAACGGTCAAAGTGCTATTTATAGCCTGGAGCTTAAGATCCAATCGCAGGGAGTGGAATTACTGTCGTCTGGAAACAAACAGATTAAGATTTTACCGCCCCTTGCCTCGGTTGAAATACCCTTGGTTCTAAAAACTAAAAATTTACTGGCCAAGGGAGAAGGATTCACCCTGAAGGTTCACCCTGAAGGATTAATTATTTTAACCGTTAATAACCAAGAATATCGTCAAGAAATCAAAGTTGGTTCTTTTCTTTGGCAGATTATTATCCCTTCGGGCGGATTTTTATTAACTTTAATGACTCTTTTAATTCTTTTAAAAAAGAATTTTTGACAATCTTTGAAAATTTATGTTAAAAAGAATAAGGAGAACCTTGTTTCTCGCTTTGCTCGAAATAAGGAAGCCTTGTTTCTCGCTTTGCTCGAAATGAGGAAGAGATAAAATGAGTTTTCTTAAAAAATATCTGCGTTTATTTCTCATCAATTTTTTGGCTTTGTGGATGTTAGGCCGCTTTATGTTGGGGTTCACCCTGAAGGTTCACCCTGAAGGGATTGAATTCTTAAACGGCTACCAAACCATCGCCCTGACTGCTTTAGTTTTAACCATCTTAGGCACCCTGGTAAAACCGCTGATTAAAATCCTTTTACTTCCTATCAATCTCTTGACTTTAGGCGCTTTCCGATGGCTTATTAATGTAATTACTCTTTGGTTAGTAACCTTGGTTGTCCCTCAATTTAAAATCGGCAGTTTTGTTTTCCAGGGCTTGAATTGGAATGGTTTTATTATCCCATCATTTTTTATGGCCAAATTTTGGGCTTTTGTTTTAGCTTCTTTATTTATCAGCCTTGTCACTTCCTTTGTCCTTTGGCTTACGAAGTAATTTATGCTAAAATAGACTGTCTTATATTAAAATAAGGTTGCCAGATGAGAATCGCTCTAATTTTTATCCAAATTTTTGTGGCCATCATGCTCATAACTCTTATCCTCTCTCAGGCTAAAGGAGCGGGTTTAGGCAGCGCTTGGGGTGGCGGTAGCGAATTCTATACTAGCCGAAGAGGGATGGAAAAAATTCTTTTTATCACCACCATCGTTTTAGCCGCCTTGTTTCTTCTGTTGTCAATCATTAGCCTTTTGTTGAAATAGAGGCAAAAAATGAAAAGGTTCTTAAGAAGAATTCGTTTTTATACTCATCTGTTTCGGGCCTTTTGGCAAAAACGGAAAAAGATTATCATTTTAGGCTTTATCATCGGCATTGTCACCTTTTTCTTTATTTATAAGATCTTTAATTTCCCCCGAGAAAATGTCCAAAGCGTTGGCCTAGTAGGGAAATTTATAGTTCAAGAACTCCCTTACGAAATCCAAAAGCTGGTCAGTGCCGGTCTGACGGAAATCAATCAGGATGGTTCGGTCAAGCCAGAGTTAGCAGAATCTTGGGAAATTAAAAATGACGGCAAGGAATACTGGTTTAAAATTAAAGACAGCCTTTTTTGGCAGGATAAAAAACCAGTCACTGCGTCTGATATCAATCTTAAATTTACCGATGTGGCCGTAACAGTGGTAGATAAAAAAACCATCAAATTTCTTCTCAAAGAACCTTTTTCTCCTTTTCCTGTTATCTTGACCAAGTCAATTTTTAAAAAGGGTTTGGTGGGAACTGAAGAATATCGTTTTAGCTCTATTAAAAAAAATGGGCAAATAGTGGAAAAAATCGTTTTGACACCGGTTAAAAATAAAAACAAGCCAAAGATAGTTTTCCGTTTTTACCCCACCGAGGAAGCGGCCAGAATAGGGTTTAAATTGGGTGAAGTTGACACTTTAAAGGAAATTGTTCGCCCCGAAGAGCTTTTAAATTGGAAAAACGTTCAGGTTTCTCCCCAAGTTAAATTTAATCGTTTTGTGGGTGTTTTTTTCAACACTAATGATCCCCAACTTGGTGATAAAGCCAACCGTCAGGCTTTGGCTTATGCCATTAAAAAAAGATGGGAACCACGGGCCTTAAACTCTATTAATCCATCTTCTTGGGCTTACAACAGTGATGTTAAACCTTACAACTATGACCAGGAAAATGCGAAAAAGTTATTGGAAAGCAAAACTAATGGAGAAAACAAAGAACTTTTAAAGGAAATTGAACTTTCCACTTTTTCCTCTCTACTACCTATAGCCGAAGAAATTAAAAAAGATTGGGAAAATTTGGGGATTACCACGAAAATTAAAGTTGTCAGTGCTCCTTCTGATGATTTTCAAGCTTTATTGGCCACTCAAGAAGTGCCACCCGACCCTGATCAATATCTTTTTTGGCATTCAACCCAAGAGACAAATATTGCCCATTATAAAAGCCCAAAAATTGACAAATTACTTGAAGATGGGAGAAAGGAATTGGATCAGGAGAAGAGGAAAGCCCTTTACCATGATTTTCAAAAGTTTTTGGTTGAAGAAACTCCCGCAGCTTTTTTATTTCACCCCACGGTTTATACGATTTCTAAGAAATAGATAGAAAACCGCCATGATTTTTGTTATACTTAATAGCCATTACGCCGAAGTGGCGGAATCTGGTAGACGCGCACGGTTCAGGGCCGTGTCCTAAATAAGGGTGTGGGTTCGATTCCCACCTTCGGCACTTTAGAACTTATCAGCCGCGGTGGCGGAATTGGCATACGCGATAGCTTGAGGAGCTATGCCTATTTAAGGCGTGAGGGTTCGAGTCCCTCCCGCGGCACAAGTTGGCTATTAACCAAGGCGGACGAGTAGCTCAGCTGGCTAGAGCGCCTCTCTTACACAGAGGAGGTCGGGGGTTCGAGTCCTCTCTCGTCCACCCTTCGACTTATGTCTCAGGGTGAATATTTAAAAAATTTGTTTACTCTGATGATTCATCCTGAGGGATATCATCCTGAAGGAGTAAAGCGACGAAGAGCCGAGGTAGCCAAGGTGGTCACGGCGCGTGTCTGAAAAACATGAGATAACGGTTCGACTCCGTTCCTCGGCACCTTTCACTATGTTCAGGGTAACCCTGAAAAATAAAAAGTGTTTACACTGAGGATCCGCCAATTGGCGGAGACGAAGTGCGGGTGTAGTTCAGTAGTAGAATGTCTCCTTGCCAAGGAGAAGGTCACGGGTGCGAATCCCGTCACCCGCTCCATTTTTTATGGTGAGCCTGCCGAATCCATTGCGAGGTCGTCTAACGGTAGGACAGCGGCCTTTGAAGCCGTCAATGATGGTTCGATTCCATCTCTCGCAGCCAAGCTTGACAAAGTGTTTCTATTCAATTAGTATAAACTTAATTAAATCGCACACTTAAAATCTATAAATATAAATAAGTTTCGGGGTGAGTTTTCTAGAGTTGTGTAACGATCCATGAAATGGAGATACGATTTTTGCAGAAAAGAAAGTAGTTTTGTACTTCACCCCGACCAGAGTTGGGATGGGTATCGGTAGTCCGCCATACTCGAAAGCGAAAGTTTGCTTTCAAAAAAGAATGGATGGATAAGTAGTATCCGAGGATTCTGAAATTTTCAGCCCATCCCAATTAAATTTTGTTTCCTTACTTTAATAAGGTAGTTTATTTTAAAGCGCAAAATATCTTGCCTTTAAAACAAGGGAAACAAATAAAAAACTAAGGGAGGTGATAGATACTATATAATAAATGGATAAGATTGATGGGAAATGAACTTTTTTTAAACTTCATCTCCCCAAATGGGAGCAGGCTTAAGAAACGAGAGTATAAATAAAGATAAGATTTATTTTTTCTTATCTAGTTTTTTGTTTTCGTTTTCTTTCCCACTGCTCCTGCGTTTTTTTTGGTATAATAATGTTGAGCCGAGGTGGCGGAATTGGTAGACGCGAAGGACTTAAAATCCTTTGATAGCCAACTATCGTGCGGGTTCGAGTCCCGCCCTCGGCACCCCGGAGAGTGGCGCAGCTGGTTAGCGCGCACGGTTTGGGACCGTGAGGTCCCGGGTTCGAATCCCGGCTCTCCGACAGAAATTTATACGGGGTGAAGGACCGAGAGGTCGTGAGTTCGAATCTCACCACCCCGACAAGCATCTGGTAAAATCCAACTGTAGAAATGACAACACAGGCACTCATTGCAGCGGGTGGGCTTGGCACTAGAATGTCCAGTCGTGTAAATCCCGCTAATGACAAAACACTTATCGAATGTGCTGATCAGTCAATGATAGGTCATTTAATTGATGGCCTTAAAAAAGGAGGTATTAAAACCTTCATTTTTTCTAGTGGCTACCACAATTTTGAAAAGATAAAAAAAATTGTTAAGTCAAAGAAAATTTCTGCAGTTGTAGTTCCATATTTCGAAGAAGACAGATTGGGATATAGAAAAATTCCTTATATTTTGCAAGATTTATTAGAAGATCAATTTATGTTTGTCTGTGGTCATCATCCTTTACCTCCAGAGTTTGTCTCAAAAATGTTGCAAGTTTCGAAAAAATGCGATTGTGTGATAACAGCTTATGACAATTCTCTTTACCCTACAAATAGAGAAAATAAAATTTTATACGAAGGGAGCATCTTTCATCCTGTCTTAAAAGTTGTAAATACCAAAACTCACCGAATTAACCCTAATCATAAATACGTCCGCAACCCGTATATAGTCAAAAAAGAGCTTATCAAATTAGCAGTTCAGGAGAATTTTCAATACGCATTTAGCTATTACCTTTATCTTTACTGGCAAAAAGGTGGAAAGCTAGCAGTAATAAAGACTTCTATTCCGCCCGAGTTCGACTACGACCACGAATTTGAAAAGACAAAATTATTTTTAGGCAAAATAAATTGCTAAGAAGCCTACTCTATACAACAATCAATCACTTTCTTCACTAAATCCTGAAGTTTACCTAAAATCCCTGTTTTTTTCTTATCTTCAACATCCAGTTGATTTTCACTGATTTTTTTAACCTCACCAATATCAATCACCTTTAGATTCAATCCCCAGAAAAGAGAATAAAGCTCGTAGGCTTTTTGGTAAAAATCTAAAGACTCTTTTTTCTTGCCTTGCTTGTCATATTTTGTCCCAACTTCAATCAATCTCATTGAGGCGGCCAATAAATGTTTGGATAAACACCAAACTTCACCTTCCGGCTCCTTGACGATTTTTTTCATCAAATCACCACGAATTTCTCTGGCTTTTTGAAGTAAATCAAAATATTCAACTTTATTGGTTTTCGCCCCAGTAAAGTAAAAATGCTCCTCAATGCTCACTAAATTCATAATGGCAATCGACAAATCCTCATCCGAAGACAAATCAACCTTCTTTTCAGAGGCTTTTTTGATTAGTTTTTCGATTTCGTCTTTTGTGTTCATTTCGAGTTTACGAGAAACAAGGTTCTACCAAGGGTAGGTTCTTATGTTACCTGCAAACCCCAAAATATAAAACTAAACTGGCGATTAATAAAAAGATAACAGGAATAATGACTTTTTGGAAGGGGATAAAGACTTTATTGTTATTTTTTTTCTTTAGCCAAAGATGAAAACCGTAGGAGGCAAGAAAAACAATCGAACCAATGATGATCCCCCAAATAATTCTGTCTAGGCCCCAAATATGGTTACAGGGGGCGCCGATAACTTTGGTCCAATACAAAGAACCAATGGTAAAAAAGTAGTAAAGAAAAACAATCAATAATCTTAAAGGATTAGATTTAAGATTTTTTTTATTTGAGCGCCAGCGAAAACAAGCTTGCTTATTCAGCCAAAGAATTGTCATCCCAATTAAGGAAACAATTAAACTACCAATCCAAAGACCGGAAATCAAATCATCAACACCTAGCCAACGGGATAAGCCGATGCCAGCACCAACAGCAACAGTGCAAACAGGACACATATAATAGATATTTTACCATTTTTTTGCTAAAATTAAATATCTGCGGGTGTAGTTGAAAGGCCCAATGCCACCCTTCCAAGGTGGAGATGCGGGTTCAATTCCCGCCACCCGCTCCCGAGTTTACTCTGAGTAAATCTTTACGTTGCGCCTGTAGCTCAATGGATAGAGCAGGAGTGTTCTAAACTCAAGGTTGGGGGTTCGAATCCCTCCAGGCGCGCCTCACATTCGTTCGGCGCAAGCGCCTCTATTAATAAAAATTGTGGCGTAAACGCCCTTCTATATTTGACTTTTGCTATAGGATAAGATAAAATCTTTCTGTATTATCAATATGTCTAAAGAATTCATTATTTTCCAATCTCGCGTTTCCAAACAAAAAGGCTATGTTTTGGTGGCCCAGCCACAGAAAAAGGCCTTGTCTAAAAAACTAATGCCTTTTTTGGTCGCTTTTACTTTACTAGTGACTCTCTGGCTTGCTTCCCCTTTTATTATCGGTGAAGTGCGTTACCGATTGATTTCAAAAAAACAAACAGAAACAATCAAAAGAAGCAAGTTCAGCTATGTTTTGTCGCCCAATGAAAATGAAATGGAGCTTATTGTCCCTAAAATCGCCGTGCGCACACAGGTTTTGGCCAATGTTGATCCCAACAAGGAAGATGAATATAACGAAATTTTAAACAACAAGGCAGCTCATGCCCAGGGTTCAAGCTTTCCCGGAGAAAATGGCCTGATTTATCTTTTCGGCCATTCGACCAATTCCATCTTCAATAAAGATTTTTTCAATCCAGTCTTTTATGCGGTTAAAAATCTGGAAGCCGGCGATCAGATTGCTCTTCTTTATAAGGGAAAAGTCTATGTTTATAAGGTTAGCGAAAAAATTGTGGTTAACCCGGATGATTTTACCGCCATCAAAGCCGGCCAGGGTGAAGAAAAACTGGTTTTGCAAACCTGCTGGCCTCCCGGAACAAGCTGGAAAAGGCTTTTAATCATTGCCAAGCCTATAACTTGACAAATTAATATTTATGGTGTATAGTATCTAAACACCTGCCTTTTAAAGTAGGTTTTTTAATGGATAAAGGATTTAAAAAAAATGAAAAATAAAATTTTATTGATAACTTTATTGACCGCTTTGATAACTATTTTTAGTTCTAAAGCGGCTTTCGCCCGTTGTGTCAGCCAATACGGCGGCGGTGAAACCTGTTATGAAGGTGAATTAAGGCTGGATAAAGTCGTTAAAAATCCTTCGAGTGGAACGTATGTTGATAATCTTTATTCTTCTGATCCCAATTTTTCCGCCGATCAAGATGTTTGGTTTAGATTAACTGTTAAAAATACCGGTTCTGATAACCTCATTAATATCCAGGTAAAAGATAACTTCCCTAATTATGTCTTTTTTGTCTCCGGGCCGGGTAGTTGGGATAATTCAAACAAGACCTTAACTTGGACCATAGACAATCTTTCTCCAAGTGAATCTAAAGATTACGAAATTCAGGGCCGAATTGTTAACGAGGGTAGTTTACCAAATGATTCAGGCACTTATTGTGTCACCAACTATGGTGAGGCCAAAAAAGACAACAAAATTGCCAGTGATACCAGTCAACTTTGTATCACTAAAAAAGTTTTAGGCATAACGACAATGCCCAAAACCGGCTCCAATTTAATTTTAACTATTATCTTATTACTAATTATTACTTTTATTATATCTTTTATTAATTTTCGAAAGTTTTCAAAATCCACTTAATTTTTCGATTTTGCAGTTTTAACTGGGTTTAGAAAATTTTCAAAGTTCTTTTAAAATTAGGCATGTTCAAGTTAGGAAGAGGAGAGTGATTAATATGAAAGGTTTGGGTAAGCTATCTATCGTTTTGGTGGTTGTTTTACTCGTGAGCTTGTTCTTAGGAGTTTCATGTAAAAGTGAAGCTAGAGTTGCTGAAGAAACGCAGAAACCACAAGAAGTGAAGGTAATCATTGAGATCAGACAAGATGGGTCGGTAGCGACGGAAAGTGTATCAGCAACAGCCACTAAAGAAACAGTAGTTTCAACAGAAACGACAAAAACCAATGAAACAAAAGCTGAAACTGCAACAACATCTGAAGGTACATTGCCAGCATTTTACGAAAGTGAAGGTGGTGTTCCGGGAGAAGGAATTAGTCTTTCAGTAGATGTTACTTGGGAGGAAAGTGAAGAAATTAGTGGCGGATACGCTAAAATTTTGGACAAATTGTTACCTGGCGGAAGCGGTCCTGATAGAGGATTTTATCTGGTTTTATTAGCTCCAGAGAAAGAAACATATACTTATACCATATACAATCCTTATTCAGACAAACCGGAATTAAAGGAAAATTGGCCAGCACAAATTTGGCACGGAGCAAGACTCTTTGGTAGAACACCGACAGAAAAAGACTGGAAACTAATTGTTAATGATGGTCTTTCGAGAATGTATTCGTCTCCCAACGGTTCCCTAGGAATGGGATGCGATATTGTTGATGTTTTAGTCATCAAAGGCGACAAAATCCTTCTTGAAAAAACTTTCAACAAAGGCGAATTATTAAACATATAACTTCCTAACTGGATATGCCTAAAAAGAGGTGGGGAGAGATTTCCAAAATTGATTTTATAAATCAATAATCTCTCCCCCCTCCCAGTACTTCATCTATCTATATCTGCTAAAATTAACTCAAATGCTTTCCTTCATCAAAAAAAATCTTTTTGTTATTCTTTTAGTGGTTATCACCATTATCATTTGTGGCTTAAATTACACCCCCGGAACCTGGCTTTCCGGCTGGGATACACTTCATCCAGAATTTAACTTCTCACTTAACTTCAAAAGAATTATTAGTGGTGTATGGCGGCCGGAACAAGGCCTGGGAGCTGTTGCTGGCCATTCCCATATGTCTGACTTCCCCAGACAAATTATTCTCTATCTAACACACTTTATCTTACCTTTCTCGTTTCTTCGTTATTTCTATATTTTTTTATGTCTGATTCTTGGTCCACTGGGGGTCTATTTCTTTTTGGAAAAGATTATTTTCGAAAAACATCAAACTCCCCAAAAAAAGGTTTTTTCCTTTTTAGGAGGCCTATTTTATCTTTTAAATCTGGGCACGCTTCAACACTTCTTTGTCCCATTTGAGATGTTTGCCACCCAATACGCAGTGTTGGGTTGGTTATTCCTTTTTCTTACCCAGTTTCTTCAAAATCCTCAAAAAAAATCCTTAATCTATTTTTCTTTAATCACTTTTCTTTCCACAACACAAGCCTATGCCGCCACTTTATGGTATGCCTATTTTATCTGTTTGGTTATTTATCTGTCCACTTGGCTGATTGTTGATCGGTTTAATCATTTAAAGTCTGTTTTTCTGCTTCTAGGAGTAACTTTAATCATTAATTCTTTCTGGCTAATGCCCAACCTATATTATGTTTTCCAACACAGTGGGGAAGTCCTTAATGCCAAAATCAATCAACTCTTTTCGCAAGAAGCTTTTTTACATAATTACGATTATGGTAATCTGCAAAATGTTGCCATTTTGAAAAATCATCTTTTTTCCTGGACACAATTTAATTTTTCTACTGGAAAATTTGACTTATTATTTAAAAATTGGCTGAAATATCTTCACAACCCCTTTATTTCAGGTTTAGGTTATTTCTTTTTCTTCATCACTATTTTGGGATTTATTATTAGTTTAATTAAAAAAGAAAAAATCTTTTGGCCTTTAATCCTGGTTTTTCTTTTATGTTTTATTTTTTTAATCAATGCGACACCACCGTTCAGCTATCTTTTTACCTTTTTAAGAAGCCATTCATCGCTTTTTAAAGAAGCTCTGCGTTTCCCTTTCACTAAGTTTTCGATTCTTTTGATGGCTGCTTACGCCATATTTTTTGCCTATGGTCTAAATCGCTTACATGAAATTATCCCTCGCAATATTAGGCAGAAAAAAATCGTTCTCTCATCTTTTTTCTCAATTATCGCTTTGTTTTTAATTATCTTTATGTGGCCGGTTTTCAAAAGCCAACTTATTGACCAACGATTACGAATAAAAATCCCCCAAGAATATTTTGAAACCTTTGAATGGTTTGAAAAACAAGACGATGGTCGTATTCTTCAACTACCGATGCCTTCTTTGTGGGGCTGGGAATATTATGATTGGGGTTTTCAGGGAGCTGGTTTTGCTTGGTTCGGTCTTGAACAACCATTTTTAACCAGAGATTTTGACCGCTGGAATCTTAAAAATGAAAAAGCTTATCAAGAATTGGCTTATGCTTTATATGCTCAAAATTTACCGCTTTTTGAACAGCTTTTAGATAAATATCAAATCGAATGGCTTCTGCTTGATAAAAGCATTATTGCCCCGGAACAAGAAAATAAGGTCTTATTTTTTAATGAAACAGAAAAATTGTTATTGTCTTCTTTGAAGGTAAAGCTTGTTAAGGAATTTAATTTTCTTAAAATTTACCACTTCAATGAAATGAATCATTATAGTGAATATCCGGAGTTAATTGACTTTGAAAATCCACCGGAAGATTTAGAAAATAAAGCTCTAATAGAATCAATAAATTATGGACAAATTGATAAATCATTATTTTTAAAAAACCCGAGCCAAATTTTCAAAATAGACGTTAAGAAATTAGAAATTAAACCTGAATTGTGTGGTCCTGCTTTAGAAAATCAAGTCTTTGGTTTAAATATTAATAATGAAAAAAGTTTTAAACTAACCTCTAAAAATGCCACTGCCTGCATTAAAATTACATTGGAAAAAATCATCAAATTCAGGCCTTCCAAGGATTTTCTTCTAGAAGTTAATTTTGAATCTGAAGGCAAAAAACCCAAATTTTGTTTAGCCAAGTGGGGAACAGGGGAATGTTTGTTGGGCGGAAAGGAAGAAAATAATTATTTTTATCAATTTCCAAGCAACCGAGAAATTAAAAACTACGAAATAAGAATAATTTTAGACCAAGACGGCCAAACACTTATTAAAAATCTTAATTTAAAAATCTATCCAACGAAAAACAAACCGGAAGAAGAAGTTATTGACAATGTTGATTTATCATCAAGAAAGCTTGATTATGTTTCTCTTAAAGAAGAAAAGCGAGACACTTTTTATTTTCCAGAGCTATCCCACAACCAAAGCTATACTTTCATCGTAGAGGCTCAAAATCAATCCGGCCTGCCCTTAAGAATCTGTATAACAAATTACACCTCCCGACATTGCGATTTATATGCCAATTTAAAAAATGGCCAAAATATCTTTTTCATTCCTCCCTCCGATTGGGATGGGCAAGGCTATGATATTAATATCAGTAATTATGGAATCGGCCCACTTCAATCAATCAATTCCTTGAAGTCGATAAAAATTATTCCCTTAGATTATCAATTTATTAAATCTCAAGAGAATCCAAAAGAAGAATATATCACCAACAACCAATCTTATGAAAAAAATTGGCGAGCCTTAGTCTGGGAAAAACCATTTAAAATCAAATCTTTAGGTAAACCTACATTAGTTAATGGTTGGGAAAATGGTTGGATATTAAAAGAAAAACCCGAGGGTAAAATTTTGTTTTTCTTTCTGCCTCAAATCCTTGAATATTTCGGCTTTCTTTTACTTCTCATTTTCATTGTCTTACTGGTGATTTTTTGATAGAATAAGGCTAACTTATTTTAACAAATAAGCAAAGCTTGTTTTCGAAGACTCAAATAAGCAAAGCTTGTTTTCGAAGACTCAAATAAAGCTGTTTTGGTGGCCATAGCTCAACGGTTAGAGCGGTCGCCTAGGGCGACAGGTTGCGGGTTCACACCTGAATCTCTATGACATGGTGGTGTTAGCTCAACGGCAGAGCGTCTCCCTGTGGAGGAGAAGGTTGCGAGTTCGATTCTCGTACACCACCCATGTTTTTTACCTATGTTCTCAAAAGTTTAAAAAATAATAGGTTTTATTATGGTTGTACCTCCGATTTGAAGAGACGACTAAGTGAACATAATTCTGGATTGTCAAAATATACTAAATTAACGCGTCCTCTTGAGTTGGTCTACTCTGAATCTTTTCCAAATCTGGCTGAAGCTAGAAAGAGAGAGGCGTTTTTCAAATCGGGCAAGGGCCGCGAGTTCATAAAATCCCAGTTGGTTAGAGCGGTCGCCTGAGGCGACAGGTAGCGGGGGCAGCACCCGTCATCCACCCTAAAAGTTGATTTCTTCTTCATTTAGTGCTATATTTCTCCTCGAAATAAGAAATACCAGGCAGAAGCGCTCTTTTTCTTATTTTTAAATTTTGTTCTTTAATATATTGTGGAGAATCAAAGAGATTTCTAAAATCATTTTTAAGGGGGGATTACAATGACGGGTAAGTTGGATTTGAACTATGCAGCTATGGGAAATTATGATCGTGGCGAACTGGTAAGTTGGATTTGGACTATAGTGATGGCAATCGTTACTTTGGGAGCAGAATATGTCCTTTATGCTGGAAAATATCTTCATCATTTTTTGAATTGGTCATTATGGGCAATCATTCTTATTTCTATTGCGGTACCCATAGTAGCTTTTATTATCTGGTTTCTAATAATGTTTGCCATTGGCGCCTTTTATGAAGAAGAGCTTTGGTTTTAGTTAAAAATTTAACGATGGTTATAGATGTTAATCTCTTTGTTTTCTCCATATTATAAAAACCCTCCAATCTTTATTAAATTTTTAGCTTTTTAACTAAACAATTTTTTTCTGTTCTTTTGGAGAGTTTTTTCTTTTTCCAAAAAAAATACCCCTTGCTGGTTGTTAGGTTGTCTATTTACATAGAAGTTTAACCTACCAGCAAAGGGTGGAGGAAAGGTATTAAAATCAGATTAAGATTTTTTTAAGCGCAAAAGTTTTTCTTAAACTTAAAAAATCTTAAATTCTTTTGCTAGAATTCCTTGGTTATCGTTTTGACTGGCTCCGAAATATTAATATCCGGTGTGTGCAGGATAAAAAATTCATTTTGGATAATCTTTAATCCTCTTAACTTTTCCGGATCGAGCTCTCCACTTTTAATTTTTGCCTTAAGAGTTTCTTCATTAATATTCTTTTCAATCTTAGCCAAATAAAATCCCTGAGTCTCAAGAATTTCGATGGCCTTAGCCATATCCTCTTTAGGGATAACTGGTTCAGCAGTGACCAAATCTTTAATATCCAACCCTTCGCTTTTCCCCTGATTTTCCAAGGATTCGATGAGCAAATTCTTGTCTAAAACTTCCGGAATTTTAGCGCCAGTACGATAACTGATAGACATCTTTTTATTGAGTTCCAAAGTTTTTCCTTCAACTAACCTCAATATTTTTTCCTGATTTTGGCAACCTAATAAAACTATCTCCTGAAAGTCATCTTCGATGCTTTTTGCCAATTCCATTGCTTGTCCTGTTTCCTTATTCGTCCATTTATCAAAAAAATACTGCCTGCGCTCCTTGCAATGGGCTTGAATCTTTTTTATTTTGGCCTTGTTTGACTGAAGTCTCGAAGCTATTTCCAGAAAAATTCTTTTAACCAGACTGAGCTCTCTAGAGATTCTTTTCTTTCTCTTCTTTCCCATTTTTAATCACTTCCTTTACCTAAATTTTTTTTATTTTTTAATCTCCCTCCTTAAACCAAATCTCATCCATATCTCACCTCTTTTTATTTTTTATGACAATGATTAAAACAGCATAGAAATCGACGGAAATATCTCCCCACCTCCTTTTTCTAAATTATTAAATTATTCAATTGTTAATGTTCTCCTGAATCTTAGCAAAAGAGAGAAGGGAAGTCAAATTATAGGGTATTAGTTTTCCCAAACAATTGGGTTTTTATCTCTTGGGAATCTTTTTCAGAGAGTAATTCGATTCTTTCTTCTTTTAATTTTTCTAAAACCTCTTTATCTAACTTTTGCGAATTCTCAAACACTCCTAAAATTACTTGGGGGTCATCATCAGCCGTAATTCGGTTGATAGAAACTCTTCTACAATCGAGACATTCGTTGACTAACATTAATTCACCTTGTCTTTCCTTGCCATATTTATCAAAACCCTCATGTTTAAAGGTCAAGCCCATCGGTTCCATCTGACCATGACATAAAGATTGTCTGTCGCCTGATTTTTTCAAATCAACATGTTTTGACCACAAACAATAAGGGCAGTGATTACGAAAATGAGTGCCAATAAATTTCTTGGTGGAAACAAATTTTTGACAATGGGAGCAGATAAACCCGTTTTGTTGCGAGTTCATTTTAGATATATTATGCTGATTTCAATTTATTTTGAGGATAAAAACAATTATTGCTAAAAAAAATATCTTCACTACCTTCTTTAAAGAAACCTATAAGGGGTTGCTCGTCGATTAACAGGGGTATTGCTACTTTAAATCTCTCAATTATTTTCTTATTCTCTAGTTCCTTTTGAAAACCCATTGGTATAAAACCACTTTGGAAAAGTGTGATTAGATACTGGGAAGGATTATTTTCAAAACCTTTTTGATCAGAAATTAATTCAAAATTAGCAAAATTTATTGCGGCGGTAGCTGCTGGCCTACGAAATGACTCACTTTCGATTATCAATAGGCGACATTCTTCTCTTCTTGGAATTCCACCCGCCTGTGTGCTCATCTTCATTTTGATATTTTCCTTAATTTTATTCCATGAATCATCACAAATTTTCCAAATAAAATCGTAAGATTTGAGAAAAGCTTCATGACGTCCAAATTCTTTCCCTGTCTTTTCCGACTCAAGAGAAGCATTTATTAACGCCTTAGACCAACTATCTTTGTTATATGGAGTCAATGCTATTTTTAATAACTCAAGATTGGAATTGATATTGTAAAAAGCAAGTTTAGCTTTTTCAATTGGGTAAAAATATTCGACCCAAGAGGTATGTTCAATAACGCTCACGGCTTTTTTATAATTTTCCTGAATTTCTTTAGGTAGAGACTGAACTTCTTTGGGTAGAGAAACAAAAAGTTCATTTTTTTTGAGTTGTTCTTCGCTGCCCATAGAAAGCTATTTTAGGTTTTTTGAGGGTAAAAGTCAATTCTAGCTGAGTCTTGACAGAAAGAGTAAAATGAAAAAGGGTATAAGGAAATGGGAAAGGAAAATCATCAACCGATTGATTTTCAAGATATTTTTAAGAATAATCCTAAAATTTTAGCTAGTGGTATCCCCCTTGTAGAAAGAGGACAAAAAATCAATGACCTTAAGTTTTCACCTGAGGCCACATTCAACCCACTTTTACCCGTATTTAATGAAATTTCTCACAAATATCTTTCTTCTTTAGATTTATTCAGAATTTCACCTGGAGAAACTAATTCGGAGGTTTTAGACAGAATCCGTGGTTATCTTGATTTTTACCAACACCTACTTCCTCTGGATGAAAAAATGCCCTATCAAGCTGCAAGAAGATATCTTCATTCCCTTTATCTGGAAAAGTTTGGGCAATGGACAGCCATTTGGGCACTTGGATGCCGATATTTTTCTGAAACCCCGGAACTTTTAAATAAACCTAATCTTTTCGACATCAAGCTTGAATTTTACGAGCATGGTATCAAGCCTGTAGACTTTAAAAATGGTCAAAAAGAAAATTTTTATCTCCATCTGCCAATAGAGGAAAATGGGAAAAAATTTTTTGGTTGTTGGCCACCAAGTGAAACGGGAATACTTCATTATCACAAAGCGGAGGAGAATTGTCTTCAAAGGGTTGCATTTAAAAGGTGAAATCGTCTAAAATATCAATAATGCCCATAAAAAAGGGTAACCTTGTCCAGCGAATACCAGTTGGTAAAAATCCACCTTTTGAGGTTAATTGTTTAGTAGAGATTCCCAAGGGTGGTACCAATAAATATGAGTATGATGAGGCTGTTGATATTTTTAAACTCGACCGAGCTTTATACGAAGCGGTTTTTTATCCAGCCGAATACGGTTTTATTCCTCAAACTCTCAATAAGCAGGATGGTGACCCTTTAGATATTATGGTTCTGGCTACTTTCCCCACCTTTCCAGGGTGTCTCATTGCCTGTCGGCCGATTGGTATTTTAAGGATGACCGACTCTAGAGAAGAGGATTATAAAATTATCGCCGTTTCCGCTAATGACCCTAGGTTTGAAGAAATTAAAGACCTTGAGGATTTATCGATCCATACTCGAAAAGAAATTAAAAATTTTTGGGAAAACTATGTCGAACTTCAACCACACAAGAAGATTAAAATTGAAGGCTGGAGCGGTAAAGATAAAGCCCACGAACTCATTAAACAAGCCTCCGAAAACTTCTTGAAAGGTAAAAGATAAATTTCCATTTCCCTTAGGGGGGTACCGCGGATTTTATCCGCGGAAGATGTTATAATATTAGAAGCTATTCTGCGCTCGTAGCTCAATGGATAGAGCACTTGTCTTCGGAACAAGGGGTTGGGTGTTCGAGTCACCCCGAGCGCGCTTCGTAAGACTCAGCGTAAACGCCTAAAAAACAATGAATTGGTTTGTTTACATCGTTGAATGTGAAGATAAATCTCTATACACAGGCATTACAAACAATGTTGGTAAAAGAATTTGGGAACATAATAATAAAATAGGGGCAAAATCCCTTAGGGGTAAATTACCAGTAAAACTAATTTATAAAGAAACATATAATAATCACCAAGAAGCAGCAAAAAGAGAAAGAGAAATAAAAGGCTGGAGAAGAGAAAAGAAATTAGAATTGATAGAAGGTTTACCCTGAAATAAGAAGGGTTCACCCTGAAGAATGAAGGGTTTTATCCTGAAAGATGAAATCTTGAAGGATTACCCTGAGAAACAAATTTAAGAAGGGTTTACCCTGAACGAAGTGAAGGGGTTTACCCTGAGCAACTAAGTTGCGAAGGGACCGTAGCTCAGTGGTAGAGCAGTTGCCTCTTAAGCAATTGGTCGGAGGTTCGAATCCTCCCGGTCTCACCAAAAAAATATGAGTATTTTTTCTCTATGGCTAATTCCCAAAGGGCAAGAGTATAAAGACTTTTCAAGAATAATAAAGGTTCTTGCCAAAAAAAATTCAGCCCCAAAGTTTGAACCACATGTAAGTCTTATTGGAGAAATCTTGTCCAATGAGAACGAGGCGATTAACAATACAAAACAACTAGCCTCCTGTATACTTCCCCTTTCTTTAACCTTGACAGGTATTGGGTATGAAAATACTAATCATAGGGCTTTATTCATAAATTGCGGCAAGAATAAAAGTTTTTTAAATGCCCATAGAAAAGCTAGAGAAATTTTTAAACACAAAGAAAAGTTTTTACCTCATATAAGCTTAATTTATGGAATATACGACGAGTTATCAAAAAAAGAAATGATCAAAGAAATTAAAAAGTATCCAAAGAATTTAACCTTCGATTCAATCTCCCTTTTTAATACTAAAGATAGAAACGAAGAAAAATGGTATAAGGTCGCTGAATTTAAACTCACTGGGAGTTAAGATTGGTTAAAAAGAGATGGCAATTGCCGCGACTTCGTCATTCTTTCTAAATCGGGGATAATTTATACAGGCTGGATCTGAATTTTCAATTTGCCTGACATAATTTTTAACCCCAGATAAACCGGAAGAAGAAAATAACTCCACAATCTTATTAAAATTTCTATTCTGACGCGGATTTTCATCGGGAATAAAAAAACCATCGGTAAAAAGAAGCACATGTCTAATTCCAATCAGGGGGATAGATCCTTTTTGTGCAAACTTAAAACAGTCATCTTGGCCATTTAAAGAACCGTAATCTATGTTCAATCGACGGCGGACCTTAACCAATTGTTTAACCATTCTTTCGTCATTTCTAATGTTTAAAACACCTTCTTGTGCAAGTTTTTTCCAAAGAGCAAGGGACTCTTTATCCCAATCTTCACTGATAAAAATATCCAGAGGTTTATTTTTGTAAATTATAATTATCGGGGAATCACCAATCTGTAAATATTCTAAAAAATTTTTGACAATTCTGATAACAGCAACTGTCGTCGACCATGATTCAACCGGATTGTTAAAATTAATTTTTTCCTTCTTCATTTCTTCTCTTAGTTTTTTATTTATATCCCGGGCAATGTTTGCAAGAGGCTTATTTTGATTTTTACTAAAAATGTCTTTGGCTATTTTGCCGGCTAAAAAACCACCGGTTTCTCCTTTAGGGCCTTCATATTTAACAAGAGAACTCATGCCGTCAAACACCCCATATAAATTATTTTTTATTAACAGAAAGTCTTCATTAATTGGACTTGAGCCTTTTTCTATAACTGAATCAATTTTCATGGATAAAAATAATATTTAAAATTCTTTTCGCCGCTTAGCTAATTCTTTTTTAGCGATTCCTCTTGCTTGGAGAGTAAAAAGGAAGCCCTTTTGATTAATAAGTACTTTTAAATCCGCGTACCATTTTTCCGGGGTAATCTTTCGTCTTTTAACATCTGTCCAGAAACCTTCTTTCGAAAATCGCCAAAGTTTATCAGCATCTTTAACTAAGGCATCTTCTTTGGAAAGTTTTTCTTTATTTGTATCATGTTGAGAAATTATCTTAAGTATATGCCTGGACAAACTTTTATCATAATCAACGTCTTTTAAAATCTTCGTGGCCAACTTACAGCCTTCTTTTTGATGTTTTATTCTCACTCTAAACTCCTGTTCATTAGTGGTATCTGATTTAAAGATTAAAAATCTTTCCTTAAGAGAAAGTTTGCTCCAACCAATGTCATGAAGAATAATGGCAGGGATAACAATATCTCGATTAGCCTTTTCTCCTTTGAGCAATTCTTGAGCAAATTTTAGAGTAATTTGGGCATGACCTTTATCATCTCTCTTATCTTGATATTTCATAGCCCGTCGCCAAATCTCTTTATATATTTTTTTCATTAACCAAATTTTATCATATTACGTCTGCAAACTTGATAATTTACTGTTAAATTAGCCCACAAACATAACTAATTTTGATATATTGACAATCCCCTATAAATATACTATAAAGTAAAATATATTGATTAATAGCAATAAGGTATTGCAAAAGGGTTTTTCAATCTTTACAGGACTATCTTTAATTTTTCAGTCCTTTCTTCCTGGGCTTTCTGTTTTGACAAATCCTGTTTACGCGGAAGAAGTAACTCCAATAGCTGAGCAAACAATCACTCCAACAGAAACTCCAACCCCAACTCCGGTTCCTGAAACCAATGGAGATTTGAACACATACGTCGCGCAAAATGTTGAGGCGGATTCAGTAGACCTTAATTCCATTGATCCCGAAAATGCTGAACAAACTGCCCAACTGGCGACTGACAAAGCGGACTATGCGCCGACGGATACCGCAATCATCACTGGCACCGGCTTCATAACTGGGCAAACCTATATATTGAAAATATTTTCCACCGATTCACCGCCGGTAACTACAGAAGTGGAAGTAACGGCCGATGAAAACGGGCAATTTGTGTATGCATATCAGCTCGACGGCACGTTCCGGTCGAACTACACGGTAGCAGCCAAAACACTTTCGGGTGAAGAAGTGGCACAGACAAGTTTTACGGATCCAAAGACACCAACAGCTACAACCTTAGATACTATTAATAGTGGGAATAATCTAACTGCTGGATCTAGTTATTCATGGGGTGGATCAGTTAGTCCGAATCCGGGGTCTGGTATTGAGGTTACTTTAAGGTATGGTGCTGGGACCACTTGTCCTTCAGCTGCTTCGGGAACCTTACTAAGTACTGTCTCGACTAATGCAAGTGGAATTTTTAGTGGAACATTTACTGCCCCAGCTACTGGTTCATACCAATTTTATGCTCGTTTTTTTGGTAATTCTTCTTTTGAAGTTTCTAATTCAACATGTCAAGCAATAACAGTCAACGTTGCTCCAACACAAGTCTGTGGTGATGGAATAGTAGAAGGAACTGAGCAGTGCGATGATAGTAATACTAATAATGGTGACTGCTGCTCATCAACATGCCAATATGAATCATCTTCTACTGTTTGCAGAGCTTCTAGTGATGCATGTGATATAGCTGAAACATGTACTGGTTCGAGCGCAACATGCCCGGCTGATAGTGTACGATCAAATGGCTATGTTTGCGCAGTTGAAACAGGGCAATGTGATGCGGATGATACATGTGATGGAACAACAAAGAGCTGTAATGAAGTGTATGCTTCTTCAGGAACGTCTTGTAATGATGGTTTGTTCTGCAATATCGATGAAACATGTAATGGCGCAGGAGCATGCACAGGCGGAAGCGCAAGAAGCTGTTCAGGAAATAATATAGCAGGAATAGCAACATGTGATAACGATCCTGATAATATTAGTTGCACTTTGGATTATAGAAATTCCTTCACAAGCACATGTGACGAAGACGCAAACATTTGTACAACTGGCAGTGAAACAATAACTCACACTTGTAATAAAGCCACATGTGGTGCTGAGTGTGATGGCACTGGGACAGAATGCCAACCAAATATTGTAAGTGATTATTGTTATTACGGTGGTTCATGCAATACAAATCCAGCGTCATGTTCATGCAATTATGCGAGTAATGGATATTGTCCTGTTCCGGGAACCGTAACGACTGGAACATGTTATTACGGAACGCAGTCTTGCACCGAGAGCGGCTGCGGCCTTTCAACCCAATCAATGGGTAATTATGATAAATGTGATTCTGTTTTAGGACCCATAGATACAATCCCACCAGTAATAGCTGCTCATGGTGATGAAACAGCAGAAGCAACAAGTGCATTAGGAGCAATTGTTGCTTATACATCTCCTGCAACAACCGATGTGGTTGATGGCCCAGGAGTTGCAACATGTTTACCAGCTTCTGGCTCAACTTTTGCTCTAGGAGACACTACTGTTACTTGTAATGCCGAGGATGCAGCAGGCAATGATGCTATTCCGACAACATTTGTTGTTCATGTCGTTGATACAACTCCACCTGTTGTAACAGTTCCATCTGATATAACAGAAGAAGCAACAAGTCCATCAGGAAATGTTGTTACATTCACTGCGACTGCAAACGATATTATTGATGGTTCAATAACTCCAACATGTTTACCAGCTTCAGGTTCTACTTTTGCCATAACAACTACTTTAGTTACTTGTTCAGCAACAGATGCACACAGCAATACTGGAAGTGTTTCATTCAATGTTATTGTTCAAGACACAACTCCTCCAACTACAACCGACAATGTTCCTTTAGCCTGGCAGACCGCGCCGTTTGATGTGACGTTTGTTTGCACGGATTCTGGTTCGGGCTGTTCTAAAGTTTATTACACAACTGATGGAACAAATCCGACAACTTTATCTTTATTTGTAGACGCTGCATCAAGCTGGAAATTCAATGTCGCAGCTGATGGCGTATACACAATAAAATACAGAGGAGAAGATGCTGTAGGAAATCTTGAAAATATTAAGACAGCTGCAAATCAATTGAGGATTGATCAGGTTGCTCCAATAACAACTTTGACAATTGGAATACCTAATTCTGGTACCGATCCAAGATACGTTTCTCTTACAACTGATTTAACTTTAGGGGCTACTGATACCGGATCAGACGTGGATTATACGGAATATCACTTTGATAGCGATGGTTGGACTCAATATAATGGTGCTTTCAACGCTCCAGGACTAGGTATTTACACTTTATATTATCGTTCTGTTGACAATGCCGGAAATATTGAAGGCACACAATCAGAGAATATAGTTGTTGGCGCAACAACATTAAAATTATTGAAAGTGGCCGTTCCTAGCGACACCACTCCGAATCAATACTCTGATCCCGCAGCAATGTCTGTAATATTAACTGATGTTGCTAGTGGAAACCCAGTTTTAGGCGAAACCATCACCTTCACAATAGGAACACAAACAGCAACTGCAACAACAGGCACTAACGGAGTTGCATCAACCACAATAACCTTAACTCAAGCTTCTGGATCCTATACGGTCAGTGCATCTTTCGCAGGTGATGATGATTATCAGTCGAGCAGCGATTCTAAGTCGTTCACCATCAACAAAGAAAATGTAGCTATTGCTTATAATGGAGACAACTTTGTTTTCACAGCTGGGCCAACAATAACGACTGCTCCAGTTAGGCTTTCAGCGAATCTGGTTCAAGAAGCTGATGACTATCTTGGCAACTTAGCTCTTGCAAAGGTAACATTTGAACTTACAGGCACAGGATCTCCAATAACTGTTTCAAACATTCCAGTTAATACTGCAGGAGATGCTCTTACTACTGTTAATGTTCCAGTCGGAGACTATTCTGTTTTAGTTATAATTAGTTCTGGTAATAAGTATTGGACACAAAGTCCAGCAGGTACTGGACCTTTAACGGTTGCTTTAGGTGACAATTCCCAGAGAGTAACCGGTGGTGGCTGGATTGTTGATTCTCTAAGCGCCAATGGCAAAGATAATTTTGGGTTTACTGTAAACTACAACAAAAACGGAGCTCCAAAGGGTAATTTCCTCTTCATGTTTAGGGGAACAGACGGCTACAATTATCAATTGAAGAGTAACAGCTGGGCTAAAGGAGGCTTGTCATTTACAGGCACTAACACAGCCTTCTTCACCGCCAAAGCTACACTTTCGAAGATTGATAGAGCCACAGGTCAGGTTATAAGTTCAGATGGAAGTTATACATTTATTGTGAATATTACTGATGGTGATTTGAGTAACATAAAGAAAGCAGATACATTCGCCATAACTATTTTTGATTCCAGCAATAATATCTACAAACAATTAGGAACATCTACAAGCCAGATTACCCTCGGCGGCGGAAATGTAGTTGTCCATAGTAAATAAAGTACTGTAGGCTGCTTCCCAATCCAGGCTTCAGAACCTTGTTTTTCGCCATTTTACTTGACAAAATGGCTCAAATTATGTCAATATAAATTATTCTGCCAATAAAGAAGATATTTTTAATTTTTGTTTCTTTGGCCTTCACCCCTTTAACTCTCTGGGCGAGTCTTTTTGTCTTTAACCAAATCACCCAAGCCAAAACACCGCCTAAAATTCAGTCATTCCAAAATTCCGGACAATATTATGCGGCCCTGCCGGAAACAACTGGAGAAGTCCTAGGTTCGGCGATGGAGAATGACGCCCGACCGGTAATTATTCAAAAATATCTGGAAAAATATGATTCACCTCTTTTGCCTTATGCCCAAGATCTTTTTAACGCCTCGGAAAAATATGGTGTCGATTATCGATTGATTGTCGCCATCGCCCAATGCGAATCTAACCTTTGCAAAAAATCTCCATCGGGTTCTTTTAATTGCTGGGGGTTTGAAAACGGTGAAACGAAATTTTTATCCTGGCAACAGGCTTTCGACCAAGTCGCTAAGACTTTAAAGGAAAAATACCTTGACCAAGGCTTAACTACACCGGAACAAATTATGCCTAAATACGCTCCTCCTTCTGTTGAAAAAGGTGGCCCTTGGGCTAAATGTGTTACTCAATTTATGGAAGATTTAGAATACGGCGATTTTTAATTCTTCTTGTGAGAACTTCATGATAGAATAAAATGCCCATGAAAAAGAAACAAACCACTGCTTACTATGACGACCCAAAATATGATTACCAAAAATACTGGGAAACACGCGAATACGAGAATCGATCAGAGCAAATCATTTTAAAAAAAATCCTTAAATTAATTGACAAGAAAGACTCTCTTATTGATATCGGCTGTGGTTTTGGTCGTTTAACCTCAACTTATACTCCCTTATTTAAAAGATGTCTTTTAGTTGAACCTTCTGAGAAACTTTTAAACCAAGCCAAAGAATTTTACCAAAAATATCCCCACCTCACCTTTAAAAAAGCCTTTGTGGAACATTTGCCGACCGAAAATGAAAGCTTTGATGTCGCCTTACTTATCAGAATTATCCACCACCTCACCAATCTGCCCGAGGTTATGGCTGAGATTAAACGGGTTTTAAAGCCGGGTGGTTATCTTATTTTGGAATATGCCAATAAGATGCATTTTAAAAACTACTTAGAAGCGATTTTAAAATTCAATTTTAAATTTTTTACCGACCATCAACCCGAAAGCTTAATTAAAAAAAGCCATGTGGCTCCCTTTTTTAACTATCATCCCAATCAAATAAAAACTATTTTGCTTGCCAATGGTTTTAAGATTATCAAACGTTTTTCTGCCTCTAATTTCCGTTTTCCCTTGCTTAAAAAAATGGTTCCTTTGAAAGTCTTGCTTTTTCTGGAAAGAATTATCTCTCCGCTAGCCTCCCGCTACCGTTTTGGTCCTTCTATTTTTGTTTTATCGAAGAAAAAATAACTTTTCGGTGAAGTTTTTTATAATATCTTTGGGCAAAACGATGGGCCTCGTCTCTGGCCTGCTGGAGTAATTGATGAACTAAAGATGAGGATTGACATTTGAAAGTTTTCCAGCTGACAATTTTTTCTTTAATAACTTTGGGAATAAAAATCCTTTCCTCTTTTTTCGCCAAACCCAAAACCGGAATGGTTTTAAACAAGTTTTTTTCCCTTAAAGCTTCAAAAGCCGCTGCCACTTGGGTTTTGCCGCCGTCAACCAAAATCACCTGGGGGAAAAGCCATTCTTGATGAGTCAGCCGGCGGGAAAGAATTTGTTTGATGCCACCCGGATCGCCGCCGGACCAGGTTAATTTAAACTGGCGGTATTGAGATTTATCCGGTTCGCCTTCAGTAAAAACAACCATGGAGCCAACAATTAAATTTTCCCCCAAATTAGCCACATCGTAAGCCTCCAAACGCTGAATTACCATAGGCTCAATGCCTGAATATTGGACTAACAATTTTCGCAGTTCATCCAATTGTCTTTGGCTTTTTTCCTCGTCTTGGTCCTTACCGTGGCCGGCCAGTAAAATTTCTATCATTTGAATTTGTCTTTTGATTTGTCCGGCCTGTTCATATTTTTGTTCACCAGCGGCCTTCTTCATCTCCTTTTTTAAGTTGCTCACCAAAGGATTAATCCGGCCGTCCAAAAACATCATGATTTTTTTAATCGTCTGCCGATAGTCTGTGGTTTCACGCAAACACATCCCCGGACAAAGATTTAAATGATAATACAAACAACTTTTGTCGGTTAATTGGCGACACGTTCGATAGGGGAATACCCGGCGTAGCAATCTTAAAATCTCCTTGAGACTGGCCGCGGTGGGAAAAGGGCCATACCAAGCCAATAATTTTTCTTCCCTTTCCGGCTGGCGGATTAAAGCAATCTTGGGATATTTTTCTTTGGTTATTCCCACATATAAGTAGCGTTTGTCGTCTTTCAGCCGAACGTTATATTTCGGCCAATGTTGTTTAATTAATCTGGCTTCCAAAAGCAAAGCTTCGATTTCGGAAGAAACTTCAATAAAATCAATCTTTTGTGCTTCTTTGAGTAAATTTTCTATTCTTTTTTCTTTGGGTTGTTTATCGAAGTAATTTCTTACTCTTTTTTTTAAATTAAGGGCCTTCCCAACATATAAAACAAGACCGGATTTATCTTTAAATAGATAAACCCCTGGTTGATTGGGTAATTTTTGATATGGTTTTGAATTTTTCTGCATTTCAATTGTAAATTGTAAATTATCAATTATAAATTTCCTTAAGGTATTTGGCCGTCCATGAATTATGATTTTTGAGAATATTTTCCACCGGTCCCTGGGAAACCACCCGTCCGCCTTCATCTCCGCCTTCCGGACCTAAATCCACAATCCAATCAGCATTTTTAATGATATTTAAATTATGCTCGATAATCAAAACGGTATCACCCCGTTCCACCAAGGCGCGCAAAACCACCAGCAGTTTTTTTAAATCATGGAAATGCAAGCCGGTGGTTGGTTCATCAAGCAAATATAAAGTCCCGCCGTCGCTTCTTTTCACTAATTCCCGAGCCAGCTTTAATCTTTGCGACTCACCGCCGGACAAGGTCTGGGAAGGCTGGCCTAATTGTAAATAATCCAAGCCGATTCTCTCTAAAATTTCCATTCTACGAAAAACAGCGGGAATATTTTCAAAAAAACCCCTGGCTTCTTTGACCGTGAGTTTTAAAACATCAGCAATATTTTTTCCGTTGAATTCCACCTCCAAAACCTCCTGCTTAAATCTCTTACCATGGCATTCCTCGCATTGAACCCAAATATCGGGTAAAAACTGCATGGAAACTCTTAATTGCCCCTGACCCTCACAAACCTCACAACGACCACCAACTGTATTAAAAGAAAAGAAGGTTGGGGAAAAACCTTTTATTCTGGCTTCACGTGTTTGGGCAAATAAAATTCTAATATCACCAAAAACATTAATATAAGTTGCTGGATTGCTTCTGGAAGTCCGGCCAATAGGTGACTGGTCAACAAACAAAACCTGATTTAAATTCTGCTGGCCGGAAAGGGTGGCATATTGACCCGGTCTATCCTTAAAATCAGGATTCAGGGCCCTTTTTAGGGCCGGGAACAGGGTATCAGCCACCAAGGTTGACTTACCGGAGCCGGAAACGCCGGTCACACAAACCAGCTTGCCCAAGGGAATCTTAACCTCAATATTTTTCAAATTATGCGCAGTACAGCCCTTAATCATTAACCATTGGTTGTTTTTACCATTGTCATGGAACGGGACGCTAACTTTCTCTTTCCCAGAAAGATATCTTCCGGTTAATGACTTTGGATTCTTTTTAATCTGGCTTAAAGTTCCTTCAGCCACAATTCGGCCGCCGTCTTTACCGGCTCCCGGCCCAAAATCCATAATCCAATCGGATTGGGAAAGAACTTTTTCATCATGTTCCACGACAATCAGCGTATTTCCCAAATCTCTTAGTTTTTTTAAAGTATCAATCAATTTTTGCGTATCCCGCGAGTGCAAACCAACCGTCGGTTCATCCAAAATATACAAAACTCCGGTCAAACCCGAGCCGACCTGTGAAGCCAAGCGGATTCTTTGCCCTTCACCAACCGACAAAGTGGCCGCCGCCCTGTCTAAGGTTAGATAACCAACCCCGACGGCAATCAAGAAAGACAAACGGGAAGTAATTTCCTTTAAAATGGGTTGGGCAATTTCCTCTTCCTTTTCCGACTCCAAAAGTTCTTTGATTTTATTGGCCCAATCATAGAGTTTTTCCAAATTCCAAGCGGAAATCTCGGCGATATTTCGCTGATCAATCGTTACGGTTAAGGATTCTTTTTTCAAGCGGGCTCCCAAACACAAAGAACAAGTTTCTTTAATCATTAATTTTTCAATTTCTTCTCTGACCACCTCGGAGGTGGTATAGTAATATCGTCTTTCCAACTCATTGGCCCGCCATTCGGAATGAACCTTATCACGGTCAATTTTTAATTTTACCCCCAAACCATTACATTCCTGACAAGCACCAAAAGGGGAGTTGAAAGAAAAAATCCGCGGTTCGATTTCCGAAATGGATAAATTACATTTCGGACAGGCAAAACGTGAGGAAAACAAAGTATCAATCATTTTCTCGGGTTTGTGGGGAAATTCAAAAGAGGCGTCTTCCACCAAAGATAAAGTGGTCAAACCATCAGCCAGCTCCAGGGCAATCTCAATATCATCCTTGATTCTTTGAATTATCTCTTTGACGACTAGTTGGTTTTTGCTAAGGGAAATCTTATCTACAACAATCTCAATATTATGGCGGTTGGTTTTGATTAAAACCAAATCTTCTTTTAAATCATAAATCCGGCCGTCAATGCGGACCTGTTCAAAACCTTTGTTTTTTAGATTGAAAAAAAGTTTGCCGAATTCACCGCGCTTATCACGAACTATCGGAGATAAAATCATTATTCTTAACTGTTTTCTCGCTATATCTCTAAATGTCTTTACTGCTATATCTTTAATCTGTTTTGTTATCATTTCACTCGTTTGTCTGGCCACTTCCCGGCCGCATTGAGGACAATGGGGATGGCCGACTCGGGCAAACAAAACTCTTAAATAATCATAAATTTCTGTGACCGTGCCGACGGTGGAGCGGGGATTGTGGGATAAACCATGCTGGTCAATAGCAATGGAAGGCGACAAGCCTTCGATGGTATCGACATCAGGGCGGGGGAGCATCCCCAAAAACTGACGGGCATAAGAAGAAAGACTTTCCACATATCTTCTTTGGCCCTCGGCATATAAAGTATCCATGGCCAAAGAAGATTTACCCGAGCCGGAAACCCCGGAAAAAACCACCAATTTCCCTTTCGGAATTTGCAAATCGATATTTTTTAAATTATGTTCTCTCGCTCCCTTAATTTTTATGAAATCCATAAAAAATTCTCCACCGCTTCCCGTGGTAGATTTATTATATCATCTGTGTTAAGATATAAATATGCCAGCGAAAAAAACTATTGAAAAAATCAAATCTTCTTGCTGCAATTTCGATAAAAAGAAAATAACTCTTTGGATTGTTATCGCTGTTGTTGCTGTTTTGGCTATCTTATATTTCCTCAAAAGTCTTTTTATTGTCGCCCTGGTCAACAACCGCCCCATCAGCCGTTTTGGTTTTGACCGCGCTTTGGAAAAAAAAGGCGGCCAGCAGGTTTTGAACAACATTGTCATGGAAATGTTAATCCAGCAAGAAGCGAAAAAGCAAAATGTCACTGTTTCCAAAGCCGATTTGGACCAAAAATACACGGAAATCGACAATCAGCTCAAAGCCCAGGGGCAAAGTTTGGAAGCCGCCCTTTTGGCCAACGGTGAAACCAGAGCTGATTTTGACAGCCAGATGAAAACCCAGATTGTCTTGGAAAAGATGCTGGGCAAAGATATCACCGTGACCGATCAGGAAGTAAGCGACTATTTCACGGAAAATAAAGCCACTTTTGCCAAAGGGGCAACTTTGGCAAGTGAAACAGCCAGTATTAAAAGCACTTTGCTCCAACAAAAATTAACCGATAAACTCCAGCCCTGGCTTAAAGACCTCCAATCCAAAGCCAAAATCCTCTATTTCCTTAAATTTTAATTTTTTTCTTCCTGAAATCAACAAAAAGTTTACTTTCGTGGTAGAATAAAACCAATGAATGAAATCAATTGGAATAGGGTTTGGATGGAATTTGAAAAAGAGATGCGTCTGAAGCTTAAAAACTTGCCCGACCATAAAGAAGTCAAAGAAAAATTAAAACCGCTGCGTCATCTTATTTCCCACGGATTGTTGGAAACAACCTCAAGTAAAACATTCAAAACTCTGATTGATCTTCTTTTAAAGAAGGAATTGATTAATCTTCCCACCATCAAAAAGAAATATTTAATTCCGGAATTAAAAAAAGAGAAGGAGATTTTAAGTAAGAAGAAAAAAGAATTTGAAGCCTTGAAAAAATCAGCCGGCAAATGGATTGAAAAGAATTTTTCTGAAGATAAATTAAAAGAATTATGGGAGAAACACCAATCTTGGCTGCCACGTCGTGATATGCTTTATAAAAACAAAACTTCTCTTCAAAAAATCGCCGCCGATACCCTGGCTAGATTTAAATTAATTAAAGACTAACTTCTTTTTCTTCCCATGTAAACAAGGCTCCTATAGATTTTCCCTGATGAATTCTTTTGATGACTTTGGCTAAAAGCGGGGCTAGCGTAATGACTTTGATTTTGTTAATTTTCTTTTCCTCTGGTAAGGAAATGGTATCTAAAAGTAAAACTTGGGAAGCAGGACAATCTTTAAGCTTTTGGCAAGCATCACCGGAAAGTAAACTGTGGGTGGCACAAAGAATAACATTGGCCGCTCCCTTTTGCTTTAGGACATGAGCTGCTTGAGTAATAGTGCCACCAGTATCAATAATATCATCAACAATAACGGCTGTTTGACCCTTAATTTCGCCAATAATTCTTAAAACCTCCGACTGATTATGATTAGATCTTCTTTTATCGATAACAACCAAAGGCGCCTTTAGTAACCCGGCCATTTTTCTTCCTCGTTTTACTCCACCAATATCCGGTGCCACTACCACCATATTTTTATATTTTTTACCAAGAAGATATTCGGCAAATTGAGGATAGCCGACAAGAAGATCAAAGGGGATATCGTAAAATCCCTGAATTTGATCGGCATGAAGATCAACACTTAAAATCCGACTAGCGCCGGCTTCAGTAATAAGATTGGCAATCAGCTTGGCAGTAATCGGCTCACGAGAAGCAGCTTTTCGATCCTGGCGGCTATAAGCTAAATAAGGGCAAACGACATTGATTTTTTTGGCTGAAGCCCGACGTAGGGCATCAATGGTAATTAAAAGCTCCATTAAGTGTTCGTTAACCGGTGAGGAGAGGCTTTGGATGACAAAAACATCATCACCACGAACATTCTCTTTAATCCGGACATAAATTTCGCCATCGGCAAAGGCTTTAGTCTCGGTTGAAGTAAGAGGAATTTTTAATAATTGGGCAATTTTTCGGGCTAGGGCAGGATGTGAATGGCCGCTGATTAATTTAATTTTCTCCACCAACCTCTAGTATAATTCAATAAAATTTTTTTTCAACCCTATTTTTTTACCGACGTGATAAAATTAATTAATGAGAATTTTGGGAAGAAGAAAGCTAAACATTACAGGTTTGGTCTTTTTAAGCCTTGTTTTTCTTCTAGGGGTTATTCGACTTTTTAGTGGAGAAGATGATTGGCTTTGTCAAAATGGGGAATGGGTGAAACACGGAATGCCCAGCGCACCGAAACCGACAAAACCTTGCCCGGGGCAAATCACACCAACCATCACTAGTGAAAAAACTTATAAAGTTACCAAAGTCATTGACGGCGATACGATTGAAATTGAAGGAGGTCAAAAAGTTCGTTATATCGGGGTGGACACGGCGGAAATGGACGACAAAGATCCTGTTAAACTCTGCTATGCCCAGAAGGCTTTTGAGAAAAACAAGGAATTAGTCGAAGGAAAAGAAATTCATTTGGAAAAAGATGTCTCGGAAAAAGACAAATACGGCCGTTTACTACGCTATGTTTATGTGGGAGAGACTTTTGTTAATGATTATTTGACTAGAAGTGGTTTTGCTTCCGCTGTCACTTATCCGCCGGATATTAAATATCAAAAGCAATTCCAAGAAGCTCAACGGGAAGCCAAAGATAATAATTTGGGTTTGTGGAATTTTTCAACTTGCCCAAATCAATAGGAATTATTAAAATAATCCAAAGCTATGGATTGCCAACAACAAGAGATTAATTTAAAAAACTGCCCCTGCACCTATTCCAGTTGCTCCCGCAAGGGAATTTGCTGTGAATGTTTAAAATATCACCTTAATAACGATGAGCTCCCAGCCTGTTGTTTTTCTGCCAAAGCCGAGAAGACTTACAATCGCTCGATTAAAAATTTTATTCGGAACCGACAAAATGGATAAGCAAAATATCAATTACGGTAAAATTTATTCTCCTTCCAGGTTAGACATGTTTGAAAAATGTCCTAAGTCTTATCATTTCTATTACCTTGACCCGATTTATTCCAAAATGAAAAGCGACTTAAAGAAAATGCCGGAAAATATTTTCAGTTTTAATACTTTGGGCAGGGCAGTTCACAATGCCATTACTTTATTCTTCCACGCTCCGGAAGATGACCGAACCTGGGAAAATTTGAAAAATACTTTAAAAGGAACTTGGACCAGCGAATTCCAGTGGAACAAAAAACCGCCGTTGGGGGAGTGGGGAGGGTTTAAAACTTTGGAAGAGGAAAAAACCATCTATAACCAAGCTCTTTTGATGTTAAAAAACTTTTTTTCCATGCAGCCCAAAAATTTAAAAATTGAATATTTGCCCACGCCGGATTTACGTCACTCCATTCAGGATTATCAGAATTTAATAAAACCCTTGAACGAGAATTTTGATATTTCCGGCAAGTTTGACTTGATTGCCCAAAATGAAGACGAAACGCTTCAGGTGATTGACTTTAAAACCGGCAAAAGGGAAGACAATAATAGTTTTCAGTTAAAATTTTATAAAGTTTTAGCCGAAGCTAATTTTCAAAAACCGGTTGCCAAAGCCAGTTTCTTTTTTCTCAAATCAGGCAACATCAAAGAATTTGATTTAAATAATCAAACTACCGAAGATTTAAAAAAAGAGATTATTGAGAAAATCGATTTAATCAATCAAACCAAAGAATTTAAACCTAAGCCCAGTAAGCTTTGTAAATTTTGCATCTTTAAGAATTTTTGTCCGGCCAAAGACAAAGTTAAAGAATTCGTTAAAGACTTTAAAGAAGAAGATTACGCCGACGATTTACCCTTTTAATCGCTGGAAACTTTTTAGACTGTCAATAACTTTTCAATTAAGTCTCTTATTTGGGCGGCTTTTTCGAAATCAAGCTCGGCGGCAGCCTGGCGCATTTCCCGCCGCATTTGCGGAATTAATTTTCTGGCCTCACCGGGAGTCAAGCCCTCAATATCAATTTCTGTAAATTTAGCTCTTTGTTTTTTACCCTTGGAACCATCAGCAAATCTTTCCCGAATCGGTTTTTCAATTGAACGAGGAGTAATATGATGAGCTTGGTTATATGCCAGTTGAAACTTGCGCCGGCGTTCAACTTCTTTAATCGCCTCTTCCATGGCCCAAGATATTTCATCCGCATATAAAATTACCTGGCCGGAAATATTTCTCGAAGCCCGACCCATGGTTTGAATGAGTGAAGTCTTGGAGCGCAAAAATCCTTGCTTGTCGGCATCTAAAATTGCCACAAGCGATACCTCTGGTAAATCCAAACCTTCCCGCAAAAGATTAACTCCAACGACCACATCATATTTACCACCCCTTAAATCCGCTAAAATATCTGTCCTTTCTAAAGTCGCCACATCCGCATGAAGGAAGTGAACCTGAATCGGCTCAAGGGTATTTTTAACGTCAGCCAGCCAATGGGCCAGTTCTTCCGCCATTTTTTTAGTTAATGTCGTCACTAACACTCTTTCGCCTTTCTTTTTTCTTTGAAGAATTTCTTTGACTAAATCTTGAACTTGTCCTTCAGAAGAGCGAATAATCACTTCCGGATCAACCAAGCCGGTAGGCCTAATCAATTGTTCGGCAACCACACCTTTCGCTTTCTCAAACTCCCATTCGTCCGGCGTGGCCGAAACATAAATCGCCTGGGGCATTAAAGGCAAAAATTCGGAAAATTTTAACGGCCGATTGTCTAAACAGGAAGGAAGGCGAAAACCAAAATCAATCAACATTCTTTTCCGGCTGAAATCGCCATGATACATACCTCTTATTTGAGGGATAGTCATATGAGATTCATCGATGAAAATTAAATATTGGTCTTTAAATAGATAACGATAATAATCAACCAAAGTCCAAGGCGCCTCACCGACCTTACGGCCGTCAAAATAACGGGAATAATTTTCAATGCCGTTGACATAACCAGTCTGGGTAATCATTTCTAAATCATACTTAACTCTTTGCTCCAAGCGATGGGCTTCCAAATATTTCTTCTGCTTATTTAATTCTTCCAAGCGAATCTTTAAATCTTCCCTGATCATTTTGAAGGCATTTTCCATCGTTTCCGGATTAGTTAAATAGTGTTTGGCCGGGTAGAGGATAAATTGAAGAATTTCCGCTACCTCGCCGCCGAATAAAGGCCTGATTTCCAACCTTTTAATCCGGTTGTTTTCAAAATTCACCTTTAAAATTTCATCGGTGTAGGCAGCCAGAATCTCCATGGCATCGCCCCGGACCCGAAAAGTGCCCCTTGAAAGCTCAAATTTACTTCTTTTATAATGAAGCGACACTAATTTGTATAAAAGGTCTTCTTGTTTAACTTTTTGGCCTTTTTGAAACTCCAAAACATAACGACCGTATTCCAGAGGCGAGCCGATATTATAAATACAGGAAACCGAAGCGACAATAATTGTATCCGATCGGGAAAAGAGCAAACTGGTAGCACCTAAGCGAAGTTTATCAATTTCCTCATTGATATCGGTTTCTTTGGCAATATAAGTATCAGTCTGGGGAATATAAGCTTCGGGCTGGTAATAATCATAATAGGAAACAAAATAACCGACACCGTTTTTGGGAAAAAATTCTTTAAACTCCTGGTAAAGCTGGGCGGCCAAAGTTTTGTTGTGGGAAATAATCAAAACAGGCTTTTGAACAGCCTCGATAACTTTGGCCATGGTATAAGTTTTGCCACTGCCGGTCACCCCCAGTAAAACCTGGTGGGGAAGATTTTTTTCAACACCTTGGACCAATTTTTTAATGGCTTGTTCCTGGTCACCGGCAGTTTGATATGGAGAATGAACCTTAAATTTCATATCTCTTTATTTTAACATAAAACTTGACTTTTGGCCTGTAGTATGATAACATACCTCCAGATCCTAAAGTAAAAGTTAACTCTGATACTTTAGGATTTTTTAATGAAAAGAATTCTGTTGTTAATCTTCGCTGCCTTAATGGCAGCTTCAATTCTACCTAAACCAGTTCAAGCTCAGGAAAACAAACTGGTCATGGCGGGTTATTCGGCTGTCCTTAAAAGCACCGATATCAAGGCTGATTTCAGGGTGGCCAAGCTACAAGCCTTTTTGGCTAGATATGATTCACCTTTAACTTCTTATGCTCAGGTCTTTATTGACGTGGCTGATGAGTACCAGATTGACTGGAAGTTAGTCCCGGCTATTACCGGCGTGGAATCTACTTTTGGCAAACAAATTCCTTATAACTCTTACAATGCTTACGGCTGGAATAATGGGAATTATTATTTTAAATCTTGGGAAGATTCTCTTAAAATCATCTCTGAGGCCTTAAGGGAAAAGTATTTCGACCGTGGTTTAGATACCCCTTATAAAATCGGCCCTGTTTACGCTCCTCCCTCCAAAACCTGGGGAGGTAAGGTGAATTATTTCATGCAAAAAATTGAGGATTTTAATCCTGAAGCCTTCCCTCTAGCTTTAACTATTTAAGAACCTCCCGACTTTCGTCGGGAGAACCTTGTTTTCAAAAAGGAAATACTTGGATTGAGCCTTTTTTCAAATAATCAATTTTGCTAAAATAGGACTGTTGCCGCGGTGCTGAAATTGGTAGACAGGCACGGTTTAGGACCGTGTGGGGTAAAACCCATGAGAGTTCGACTCTCTCCCGCGGCACCAGAGAGGTTTTGAGCACCATGGGATTTTATGGGACGAGTCCTCTCCCCGGCACCAACTTACCAACTGCCAACCGGCAGTTCTTTGTTTTTTAAAGAAAACAAACGTTGTAAGAAAAAGATTACTATTATGATTAAAGAAAAAGATATGTCTATTAAAAGAAGTATGCCTATTAAGAGGAACATACCTATTAGGAATTTAGAAACTGCTATAGAACCTTTAAGTATCCCTCAAAAATCTTCCCCTGACTATATTCGTCTATCTGGAAATCCTACTTTAAATTTTCTAAAAAAACTTACCTCTTTTCCCCATGAGGTTGCCTTGTTTAAGATTGAATACTGGGGCTGGTATGCCTTCTCTGGTAAGGAAGATTGTTTTTGTTCATTTTGGCTTCCCAAAGATGCTGAAATTATAATCCACTCTCATGGTAATCAAAAAAAGGGTGGAGAAATTCCAAGTATTGGCGATTTAGCTAACTGTTTAGAGGGTAAATTAAATGGCATCATTAGTAGGAAGGGGCTTACTTTCTTCCAAGCACCAAAAAGAAGACCACTCAGAAATATGCTTGGAAGACCAGATTTTGAAGAGCTTGAAAGCGCCTTTAAAATAGCTATTAAAAGTAAAGATGAAAAATTATATAAGAAAATTTTAAAAATGGCCGAAGTTGATTGGAAAGTTTTTGAATGGGATGAATTAAGTGAAACAAAAATACAAGAAATTCTTACAGAGAAGGGAATGGTATGCGCGAACAATTTGTAGGACAAACAGAAGAAGAATTCCAAAACTATTTAAAGAATTTTGGAATTCCTGTAGAAATTTGGGGCCGGGGCGATGCTAAAACTGTTAGCCACTTAATGCGAGAAGTTGTCGATGGGGAAACCGTAATAATACCAAAAGATCGGGAACTTCTAAGGCAGATTAGATGTGTAGTAGTTAATGTAATCTACCGGGATGGTAAATATGTTTATAAACTTATTGAGGACAGACAGGAATTTTCTGATGGTCGTGTAAGAAAGAGGGAGACTGGAAGTTCGATATCTGAGAAAATTAGACCCGGCGAAAAAGCCAAAAAGGCGGCTGAAAGAGCCATCAGAGAAGAACTGGGAATTACTGGACAAGTAAACTTAAGTGGTGGTAAAGAATCGAAAGAAACCAGAGAAAGCCCAAGCTACCCGGGTTTAAAAACACAATATCTTCGGTATAACTTTAATGTGGAATTAAATCAGGACCAATTTTCTCTGGATGGATATGTAGAAAAACAAGATGATAAAACTACCTACTTTGTTTGGAGAAAAGGATAAATAAATTGCCCCGCCGAAGGCGAACGAAAATCGGGGCGCGAGAGAGCATCTTCAAATTGCTTCTTGACAATCTTTTCCAAAACTACTTGACAAACAATTCCTCAACCACCTAAACTCAATCTATAAGGAAAAATATGACCGACGCACAATAATAAATCTTTTTGAAAGGGGGTGAGAAATTTTTTATGAGTATCACTTGGACCGTTGTTATTATCGCCGTTGTCGTGATTGCCTTAATTTGGTTTTACACCAAGAAAAAGAAGTAAAACGATACAACATCAGTTTTAATTTCATTTCTTTCTTTTGAAGTCCTTTTTTGGTAAAATATTGTTGCGGCTTAACTTGGATGAAAAGAACTATTGGTTGGATTAAAAAACACCGAAAATTAACCGCCACCATCTTGGCGATTTTTGTTATTATGGTAGGTTTCCCGCCAGTCAAAAAGAACGTTTTGACCAAACCAGAACAAAAATACGAAACTACCAAAGTGCAAAAAGAAGATTTAACCGACATCGTTTCCGCTTCCGGAACAATTCGGTCCGAAAATCAGGTTGATTTGAAATTTCAGACCTCCGGTTTATTAACTTGGGTAGGTGTCAAAGAAGGCGATGAGGTTCAAAAATGGCAGGCCATTGCCTCCCTGGATAAGCGAGAATTAGAAAAAAATATTTTAAAAGTTCTGCGTGACTATTCAAAAGAAAGATGGGATTTTGAAGAAGACGTAAAAGTCACCTATAAAGACCAGGTTATCACCGACACTATCAAACGACTTTTAGAAAAAAATCAATTTGATTTAGATAAGGCTGTGGCTGACGTGGAAATTAAAGATATTGCCATGAAATTGGCTACCTTAATTACCCCAATTACCGGCATTGTGACTCATATTGATACCCCAGTAGCTGGTGTCAATATTACTCCGGCGACCGCGGTTTTTACCATTGCTGACCCGGCGAAAATGAAGTTTGTCGCCAATATTGATGAAGCGGATATTGGCAAAGTCAAAAGTGACCAAAAAGCCACCCTCACCTTGGATGCCTATTCGGATCAGAAATTTGAAGCAACAGTGGGAAAAATTGCTTTTGCGGCAGTGGCCACCAAGGGTGGTGGGACCGCTTACCCCATTGATATCTATCTCCCTGAAAACAAAGATTTACAGTTTAAGGTTGGCATGAATGGCGATTTGGAAATTATCATCTCCGGAGCCAAAGATGTCTTGACAATTCCCAGTGAAGCCATCAAAGAAAAGGATAATAAAAAATTTGTCAAAATTATTGAGGGTCGTCAAATTAAAGAGGTGGAAGTCCAAACTGGTTTGACCACCGAAACAAAAACCCAAATCACTCAAGGCTTAAATGAGGGAACAACCGTCATCATCCGCGCCAAAACAAAGTAAGATGCCTATTTTAAAACTCCAAAACGTCGGTAAGGCCTACCAAATTGATTCTCAAAAATTAGAAGTTTTAAGGGGCATTAATCTGGAAATCAAAAAAGGTGAATTTATCGCCATCATGGGTCCTTCCGGTTCAGGCAAATCAACCTTAATGAATATTATTGGCTGTTTGGATACGCCAACCTCGGGTAAGGTGATTTTTGAAAATCGTGATGTTTCTCAACTTTCCGAGGGAGATTTGGCTCAAATCCGCAATCAGAAAGTCGGTTTTGTTTTTCAAACTTTTAATTTAATACCTAGAACGACGGCGCTGGCCAATGTTGAGTTGCCCTTAATTTATAAAGGTTTGCCGGCTGCGGAAAGAACCGCCTTGGCCAAAAAAGTTTTGGAACAATTTGGTTTAGGCCCAAGAGTCTATCATTTCCCAAATCAACTTTCTGGCGGCGAACAGCAAAGAGTCGCCATTTCCCGAGCTTTAGTTACTCAACCGTTGATTATCCTCGCCGATGAGCCAACCGGTAATGTTGATTCAAAAACCGGTGAGGAAATTATCAAAATTTTTCAGGACTTAAATAAGGCGGGTAATACCATTATTTTAGTCACTCACGATAAAGATATTGCCAATCACGCCAAAAAAATTATCAAACTTTATGATGGAGAAATTGTTTGAAACTTTCAAATTAGCCATTATTACTTTAAAGGCCAATAAATTAAGGTCATTACTGACGATGTTGGGCATCATTATTGGGGTAACTTCGGTTATTCTTTTGGTTTCTATTGGTTCGGGTTTGAAAGGTTATATCACCGGTCAGCTTGAAGGCTTGGGTTCAAATTCGCTTTTTGTGATGCCTGGTAATCTCGAAATAAAACCTGGTGGCGGTGGTGCAGGCGGCACCCCAGGCGCCGGTATGGCCGCTTCAAAATTCACCTTAAACCATATCCGGGAGTTAAGCCAAAGAGCTACCACCCTACAAGCCGTGATGGGTTATTCCGAAAATAATGGTACGGTTTCCTATGGCGGCGAAAATGAAACCCTCCAAGTGGCCGGTGTCAGTTATGAATATCCCCAAATCAGAAACCAATATCCCACCCAGGGTACTTTCTTTAATGCCTCACAACAAGAGGCCGGTAAGAAAGTCACTGTTTTAGGGGCCACCGTCGCCGAAAAACTTTTTGGCAACGAAGACCCTATTGGTAAAAAGGTCACCTTATCTGACAATAAATTTACCGTCTTGGGAGTATTGGAGAAAAAAGGCGCTTTTGGTTCAGTGGATATGGATAACCAAGTTTTCATTCCCTTTACCACTGCCCTGACAACCTTTGATATGGATAAAGTCCAATCAATCTGGATCCAAGCCAAAGACTCAACGCAAATCACGCAAGCCAAGAAGGAAACTGAAAAAATTCTTCTAAGAACTTTAAAGGAAGATGATTTTTCGGTTTTGGATACCGGTAGCATTCTTTCGGTTATCTCCCAAGTTTTAGGCGTTTTGACCCTCGCCTTGGCGGGTATTGCGGCGATTTCTTTAATCGTCGGTGGTATTGGTATTATGAATATTATGTTGGTTTCTGTCACTGAAAGGACCAGGGAAATCGGTCTTCGGAAAGCGGTCGGGGCGACACCAAAAATTATTCTAACGCAATTTTTAATTGAATCAATCGTTCTTTCGGTGAGTGGGGGGGTTATCGGTATTATTTTTGGGGTGGGTGGTTCTTTAGCCATGAAAAGGTTCATCCCCACCGGTATCAGTCTTTGGTCTGTCTTGCTTGCTTTTTCTGTTTCCGTTATAATCGGAGTTGTCTTTGGGGTACTACCGGCAGGCAGAGCCGCAAAGCTAAATCCCATTCAAGCCTTAAGATATGAATAGTAATATTATTTTTCAAAATCAAGAAACGGATGAGTTGACTAAGGTGGGCGAAGAATCTCTCTCTTCTAACATCAAAAATATTCTCAAAGCTTATTCTCAAGCCAAGGAAAAAAAATTACTTGGAGCCAATCAACCCCGCGTTAAAGTTGGAGAAACTTTAGGTTCAATTGCCTGGATTTACGAAAAAATTCGCTACAGTATTGATTATAAAGGCGAACACCTTTTACGCCGCAACGCCATTGAAAGAATTTTAAGACGATTGTTATGGGAAAAAAGCCATTTGGAACCAGAAAAATTAGCCAATTTTTTAATTAAAGAATTGATTTGGGCCCGTTATTTAAAAAATGATTTCGTCCCTAAGAATAAAATCGAACATGTTGCCAAAATTTTGGAAAAATATTTTCGCTTGGGCCTTGAACGGCAGTATCGTCGTTGGCTCCTAGGTATTGCCTCTTGTGAAATTGAAGAAGAGTTGGTTCCCGAACTTTTTTATATTCAAGCCTATACCCAAGCCATGTACAGCTGGTTTTTGGAAAATTTCGATTGGACCGACCAAAATCTGACTCCCGAACATAAAAATATCCAGATTCTCATTGCTATTCATCGCTCTTTACCCAAGTCCGATGATTCTCGTATTCGTTATCATCTTTTAAAACTTTTATATCCCGACTGGCCCCACGCCGATGATACCCTTATCGCCCATACCAAAGAAAACCTTTTTAAAATTCATCAGGAAACGGAAGAGCAGATTAATCATCCTTTACAACTCCGGCTTTACCGTTACATCCAAAAACAAACCGCACCTTTCCAAATTCTTAAAGATATCATTGACGAAAACCAAGATAATGTTTACCAACTTTTGGAAAATCCACAAAAGCTGGAATGGAAAATACGTGAGGTTTGCACCAAACGTTATCTGCAAATCAGAGAAAGAGTCAACCGGGGTATCGCAAGGAGTATTATTTATATTTTCATCACGAAGGTTCTTTTGGCCTTTATTGTGGAAATTCCTTATGAACTGTTTATTCTTAAACACCTCAATCGGGTACCGATTATTATCAACGGCCTCATTCCACCAACATTGATGTTTTTAGTCGGCCTCACTATTCACCGTCCGGGTGAGTCCAATACCGAGAGAATTGTGGAAAAAATCAAAAGTTTTGTTTATCCAAAACAAAGTGAAGAAAAAACCCGTTTTTCCCTGGTGAAAATTGAACAGAGTGGCTTTTTAAATAAAGTCTTTTATTTCATTTATTTCCTCCTTTTTATTATCATTCTCGGCAGCATCGCCTTCGGCTTAGATAAACTTCATTTCAATATCATCGGTGCTCTGGTCTTCTTCATCTTCTTATCGCTGGTGTTGCTGTTTGGCTATCGGGTTCGCTTTGCCGCTTCCGAACTGACGGTTACCGGCGAAAAGGAAGGATTTTTATCCCAGCTCTTCAACAACATCACTTTGCCCTTCTTAAGGCTGGGCTTTTGGCTTTCTCGAGGGTTGTCTAAACTCAACTTCTTGATTATCTTTATGGATTTTCTTATTGAGGCACCACTTAAAATTATTATTGAAGTGGTTGATGAATGGACGAGTTTTATTCGCGAAAAAAGAGAAGAGTTGGTTGAAATTCCACCGGCATGAAAATTTTATTTCTGGGTACTTCTGCTGGTTGGCCTTTGCCAAGACTGGGTTGCCAATGCCCAATCTGCCAGTCAAAAGATCTCAAAGACAAACGACTGCGCCCTGCGGTTCTAGTTAATGACTCCATTCTTATCGACGCTCCACCTGATATCTATCACCAACTCATTAACCATCAATCATCAATCATTAGTCATCTAATTCTCACCCATGCCCATCTTGACCATATTTTAGGTTTTTATGATTTAACCCATCTCTACAATCGAGAAGAAAAACAACTCAAATTAATCGTCACTCGCGAGGTTTTAAATGGCTTGCAACAAATTTATCGTTATCCGCTTCATCCTTTCAAGCCAGAAATTGTCAGCCCCAAAGAATTAATCCAGATTGATAATTTAAAAATAAGTTTATATCCTGTCTCTCATAGCAATTCTGTCTGTTATGCCGTCAAAATGAAAGAGGGCAAAATTTTTATTTATATACCTGATATTAAGCGTCTGCCGAAAAGTGATCGGCGGCAGTTTAAAGATGTCCATTTGTTGGTTTTGGACGGCTCTTCTTTGGGGAAGAAGGGGCAGACAAGAATCCACGAATCGATTGAAGAAGGTATTTGTTTAGCCAAGGAATTAAAACCTAAATTTTGTTATTTTACCCATATTGGGCATATCACCGGTACTCATCAAGAACTGGAAAATTTTGTCCAAAAACAAGGAGGGAAAAATTTCCACATTGCCTATGACGGTCTTGAATTGACTCTTTGATTTCTGCTAAACTAAATTTGTGAAACACTGGCTGCCCAAATTTATTATTTTTTTTAGCTTTTTACTTATTGCTTCTTGCCTATTGCTTCAAAAGACTTTTGCTCAGGAATTCAATTTCAACCGCGCCTACAACGACTATCTTTTTAATTATAACCAATATCGGCAATCATATAGTGAATATATATCGGCCCGAGAATCCTATTTGACCTATAAAACCTTAACCAGTAAAAACCTGGCCCTGGAAAAAACTTCAAAAATGTTAAAAGACGAAGACGAAGTCATCCGCACTTATTTAACCGCCTTAAGAATGAAATTGGCGGAAACCACTGGCATTTCCAACGACGAGCAAAATGTTTTATATCTGAAATTAGATAATGAAGTGGTTTGGTACGGTAAACATCAAGAAAGTTTATCCAGTGCGGCGACTTTAGAGGATTTAGTTGATTCGGCCAAAAAAGTTGCCGATAAATACCAGACTACGGAAATTTTAATCTATCAGACCTTAGGCACCATTTTGTCGGGGAAAGAAATTAATTTCCGCGACCAATTAAATAACAAAATTCAGCAATTCAAAGAAAAAATTGGAGAAATTAGACAAAGGGGGGATAAGGATACGGCGCTCGCTGAACGCTGGCTACTGGAGGCAGAAAACCGCCTGACGAGAAGTCAAGAAAAGCAATTTACCGCTCAACAAATTTTGGCGAAAATCAAAAGTTCGGATGTGAATAAAAATCAGAGTTATAACAAAGCCCAATTTGCCCTAGAAGAATCACATCAATATTTAAAGGAAGCTAACTCTTATCTTAAAGAAGTTATTCGGGAGGTTAAAAGTGCCAACTGAAATTGTCGACCAAGATTTTGAAAACATGCCCGTAGGGCAGGAAGAAAAAACGACAGTGAAAAAAGGAAAAAAACCGATTTTCATCTTTGCCGGCATCTTTGGCGGTCTTTTAGTTCTTCTTTTGGCCACCGCCATTTTTTTGAGCTTTCAGCAGGGCCAGCCAACAACGGAAATTGAAACCAAACCAACGCCGACGCCGATACCGGAATTTAAGGAAGAGATTATTCCTCCTTCACCCTATGCCACCGACGCAGCCATCTTGAAAATGGAAGAAGAAATTAAAAACCTTGACCAACAATTAACTTCAGCTGACCTTAAAGAATCAGGCCTCAACCCACCCGTTCTGGAGATGAAGATTCAATTTGAAAAATAAGTGTAAGAGATTCGGATATCGTTTTTTGAAAAGACGCGAGACTAAATTTCAACATTAATTTAAAATTTTTACTCTCTCGCTTAATGATCAGTCTATTCTAAGGTCAACAATTAATCGAATCTCAACTTGACGACTGATCAAAACTTTTCAAAAAGGATACCCTCATCTCTTTTGGAAAGAGTTTGGAGGGGGTGAGGAGCTCGACAAATTTTGTGAGGTTTCATTTCGAGTTTTCGAGAAACAAGCTTGCTTATTTTGCGAGCGCCAATGACCCTCATTTAACAACGTAGTTTTCTTCGCGAGAGAATCTGAAACCGAACTAAAATTTCTGTCGAGCGACTAAAGCCTGAAGCAAACTCAAAATCTCTCTTGATTTTGGCTTTTCTTCGGGTGTAGAATTGACCTTATGGAATCAAACCACCTTCCTTTAGCTGACAAACTCCGTCCGCAAAAACTATCCGAATTTGTCGGCCAAGAACATTTAGTTGGCAAAGACGGTATCATCCGCAAATTAATGAAAAAAGACCAACTTGTCTCCATGATTTTGTGGGGTCCGCCCGGTTCCGGGAAAACCACTTTAGCCAGAATTATTGCCAATCTCACCAAGAGCAATTTCATTCATACTTCCGCTGTTACCACCACTCTTGAAGACGTCAGAAAAGTCGTCAAAGAAGCTAAAGAACGCCTGCAAGCCTATGGGCAGCGAACTATTTTCTTTTTAGATGAAATCCATCGTTTTAACAAAGCCCAACAAGATGCTTTTTTACCTCATGTGGAAAACGGCACCATTATTTTAATCGGTGCCACCACCGAAAATCCCTCTTTTGAAGTTATTGGGCCCCTACTTTCCCGTTGTCGTGTTTTCGTTTTAAATCAATTAAATTTTAAACAATTGAGGAAAATAATTGAACGAGGAATAAAATACCTCAATATTGACATTTCGGACGAATCCTTAGACTTTTTAATCCAGATTAGTAATGGCGATGCCCGCACTGCTCTAAATATTTTAGAGTTGACCAAAATTATTCAAGATAAAAAAACCAAAGGTTCAAAAGTCAACAAAATTGCTCTGGAAGATTTAAAGCAAGCCGCCCAGAAAGAGTCTTTACTCTATGACAAAAAAGGCGAAGAACATTACAACACTATTAGTGCTTTTATCAAAAGTATGAGGGCTTCTGACGCGGATGCGGCTTTGTATTATCTAGCCCGCATGGTTGAAGCCGGAGAAGACTCTTTATTTATTGCCCGACGAATGGTCATTTTTGCCTCGGAAGACATCGGTATGGCTCAACCAACAGCTTTAGTTGTCGCTAATGAAGTCTTCCGGGCCTGTGAAATCATTGGCTATCCGGAATGCGCCATTAATCTGGCCCATGGCGTGGTCTATCTGGCCAAAGCTCCTAAAAACCGAAGTGCTTACAATGGTTTACGAACGGCTCAAGAAGACGTTAAAAAACATGGCAATCTGCCAATTCCTTTAAATTTAAGAAATCCTGTAACGAAGCTGATGAAGGATTTGGGATATGGTAAGGGCTACGAAAAATATCCCGACCTGTCTGCCGACAAGGCAGGCAAAAACCAGTCTTTGCTACCGGAAAAATTAAAAGGGAAAAAATATCTAAGATAATCCTTGACAAAAGATGGAAAAATTGTTTACCATTAACAGAGTGAAGAAAAGTGTTGTTTTTATTTTATTTTTATCCCTTTTCTTTTTAGCTGTTTCCCCAGTACGAGCTATCACCGCTACTCCTGCTTCTGAAAGACAAGAAAAAAGAATTGAAAAATTACAAGACCGTGTAGCCAGTATTGAGGCTAAATTAAACGTCAGCAAAAAAGAAATTATCAGGAATCATTTCTTAAGGATGACAAAAAGACTAGAAGCTGCCATTAACCGTCTAAATCGTTTAATTACCAGAATTGAGTCAAGAATCGCCAAAATTGAGGCCAACAATGAAGATATCAATACCGAACCCATCAAAAAAGATATCCAGAAGGCCAAAGATAAACTTCTACTCGCCACCAATAAACTCAACGAGGCAAAAATAAAAATCGATGATGTCTTACAAAGCAATACGCCAAAAGAAACCTTTGCTGAGGTGAAAAATATGATTCAGGAAATTAAAAAAGACCTGGTCGAAGTCCATCGTCTTTTAGTTAAAGTTATTGGTAATATTAAAGGCTTAAGGGTAGGAGAATAACATGGAACAAAAAAACTTTTTTGAAAAATTCTGGTATCTTTTTGTCATCATCGCTCTTGTTTTGACTGGGGTTGTAAGCACCCTTTGGATTATCAACCAAAAGTCTCTTAAGTTAAGTAAGGAAAAAACAACTCCTCCTATTGTTCAACAAGTAGTAATCCCACAACCTACACCCACCATTATCACTGACGAGGCAACCACTAATCTAGAAACACAAAGCGATTCAGATGAGGTCGGTGCCATCGAGAACGATATTAAAGCGACAGATCTTTCTAACATAGATAAAGAACTGGTCGATATCGAGGGAGAAATCTCAACACCTTAACATAAGAACCTGTCGCCTGTGGCGGCAGAACCTTGTTTCTAACGAAATGGAACAATTCAATCAATTTTTCAATGATCCCCGAAGTATCTTACTTGTTTTATGGGCCTTGGCTTGGAAGGGTTACGCCCTTTGGCGAGCCGCCAAAAATGACCAAAAATATTGGTATGTGGTTCTATTGGTCGTTAATCTTTTAGGTATTTTGGAAATTATTTACCTTTTCTTCTTTCAAAAAGAAGGCAAATTCTGGCAAAAAATCTTCAAAAAAGCCTAAAAATTCATACTTTTCGCCGTCTTGCTTCTTTGATATAATACCTTTTTATGGAAGAACAAATAATAAAAGCTAAACAAAAACCAGAACCCAAAAAATTAACCTACCGGACGCCGGATCGTTTCCGGCGGAAAGTTTTTCGACGTAACCCCGCATTGGATGGCAAAATAAGAAGCTTTGGAGGACACCGATGATTTCCGCTTTAAATAAACTTCCGGATGGGACTTTGGAGTTAACGATTACTATTCCCTGGGCCAAAGTCAGCGAGTCTTATCAAAAAGTTTTAGAGGAGTTGGCCACTCAAGCCACCATCAAGGGTTTCCGGAAAGGCAAAGCCCCAGCTAAAATGGTGGAAGAAAAATTAGGTAAGCAACATCTTTATGAAGAAACCTTAAAAGAAATTCTGCCTCAAATTTATCTTGAAGCTGTTAAAGAATATCATTTAAAACCGGTGGTTAATCCGCAAATTACCGTCAATTCTCTGACCGAAAACAAAGATTGGCAAATTAAAGCCACAACTTGCGAATTACCCAAGGTGGATTTAGGCAATTATGAGGATAACGTCAAAAAAGCTCTGGCTACGGAAAAAATCTGGGTTCCTGGTAAAGACAAAAAGGCTGAACCAGAAAATGAAAGCCAAAGAATCGACAAAATCTTTAAGACTTTATTGGAAAATGTCAAAATCAACATTCCGGAAATTCTCATCCAAGATGAAGTCAACCGAATGCTTTCTCGTTTAATTGATCAAACTGCCAGATTAGGTTTAACCGTGGAACAATATTTAGTTTCCACCGGCAAAACCAGCGAACAAATTAAAAACGAATACCAGAATCAAGCTAAAGAAACTATCGAATTAGAACTTATTTTATCCTCAATTGCTGATGAGGAAAAAATCCAAGTGACCGACGAGGAAGTCCAAAAAATGATTGAGGCTATCCCTGAAGAGGAGGCCAAAAAAACTTTTCAAACACCGGAACAAAAAGCTTATATTATTCAACTTCTGCGCAAACGTCGGGTCATTGACAATTTAGCCAAGTTATAGTATATTAGGGCAACTGCCTTAGGCAAATGGCATCACCAACTGGTCCCAAAACAAAAGGGGGAGCTACCAACGATAGTCTTTTGGAAATTATCCGAGAGTGGGATAGTCGGTCAAAAAACATCCCAGAAGAAGAAAAATTACTCCAGAAAAAATTTGAAAGACTTCAACAGGTTCACTACCAAGAACAGGTTGTTTTTAACCAAAAAAACCAAGAAACTCAAGTTCAAATTAAAGCCATCCAAGAAGAGCTCAAGGGCTTAACTGGCTCGGTGAAAAACTTAGATAAGGAAATTGACAAGGCTATCGACCAAATTCCAGCTAAACCCGGTGTTTATCATGTTAACTTTTTGGAAAAAATTAAACAGGCCATTATCTTACTTAAAAAACGTGTCGAAGACGCCTCCACTTGGTTAGAAGCTTTTAACCAAAGGGCAGCTAAAAAACGAGGTTACTGGCCTAAAGCCAAAACATTAGGAACTCAATTTTCTCAATCCAGCGAAAGATACGTCGCCACCTCCGTCGGTTAACCTTGCGAATCTTCTCCAATTTTAGTAAAATTTAAATGGGTTTACCCCGAGTTTATCGAGGGGCACTTAGCTCAGCTGGTTAGAGCGTCGCATTGACATTGCGGAGGTCAGAGGTTCGAATCCTCTAGTGCCCACTAATGAAAAATCAAAATTTAGAAAATGACAGAAACAGAAAAAAAATCACCACAAGAAATTAAAGTTACCTCGGAAAACCTTCCAGAGTTACGTCAAAGGATTGGTTCACTTAGAGAACAGAAAGGGAGGGAGCCAGAAACCCTAAAACTGATTCGTTCTGTACGAAAAGAAGCAATTCGACTGGGAGAACATGAAGACGTTGTTAATCTTTATTGGGAGGAGTATTTAGTCGGTAAGCATCTAGCCATGGAAGCAAGAGATAAAGGGGGATTATGGAACCTTCCTCTTAAAGCCAAAGGAATTCTGGAAGGATTTCGGTTGATGCGAAATTCTGCCAATAACGCGAATAAATATATTGACAAACATCATGTTGAAAATTGTAGACCGCGTTCAAGTAGATTTTTAGGAGAAATTGCCTTGTTTAAAAAAAATTATGACAAGGCCATTGGTCATTTCGAAAAATCTATTGAATTATTCGAACAAAGCGAGGATTGGCCTTCGAAAGTCAATGCCCTTGAAATTTCAGGTTTTTTAGCCGAAGCTTTAATTCTGTCGGGGAAAACGGAAGAAGGTATAGATGTTGCCAAGAAAACTTTCGCAGCATATGATGAAGAAGATGGGATAAAACTCAAAGAAAATGATTATTACACTTGGGCTGTTTGGAAGTCTGGCTGTCCCATCAAAACTTGGCAGGCAATTCTTGCCAAAAGGGCTACTTTGGATGAACCAATAAAAAAAGCACTTATCCACATGCTTGATTTTGCCGAGCAAATTTTAGTTATTCCTGATGGCCAAAAAACCTGGGGTGATAAAAATTTTGAATTTAGAAAGAATGAACTTAGAGCGATAAAGAAAAGCGCAGGTATTTAATGAATAAAGATAAAAATAATCATCTAATGATAATGAGGCACAGCTGTAGCCATGTCATGGCGGCAGCGGTTTTAAAATTTTACCCCAAAGTAAAATTTGGCATCGGGCCAGCGATTGAGGATGGCTTTTATTATGATTTTGATTTTCCTAAACCGATTACCGAAAATGATTTAGAAAAAATCTCCACTTCAATGATTCATTTCATTGAGGCGAAACTACCATTTGAAAAACAAGAAGTAAGTATCAATGAAGCCAAAAAAATCTTTAAAAATCAACCCTATAAATTAGAGCTAATTGAAGACCTAGCTAAAGAAGGCCAAAAAAAAATTTCCCTTTATAAAACCGGCAAGTTTGTTGACCTTTGCGCTGGGCCACATGTGGAGAACACTTCCCAAATCTGTCCTTTTAAACTCCTTTCCCTTGCCGGGGCTTATTGGCGGGGGAGCGAGAAAAATAAAATGTTAACAAGGATTTACGGGACTTGTTTCCCAACGGAAAAAGAACTGGAAAAGTATCTTTGGCAAATTGAAGAAGCGAAAAAGAGAGACCACCGCAAACTCAACCAATTTTTAAAACTTTATTTTCTTTCAGACGATGTTGGGCCGGGGTTAGCTACCTTGCTTCCAAACGGAACCATTATTGCCGAAGAACTGGAAAAGTGGGCTAAGGAAACAGAAAAAGAATGGGGATATACGCATGTTCTAACTCCGCATATCGCTAAAGAAGAATTATTTAAAAAAACAGGTCATATTCCTTATTATGCTGCTAGTATGTATCCCCCGATGAGAATGGAAGAAAAGGGTGAAGGGGAAAAGGGCAACTATTATTTAAAACCCATGAATTGTTCGATGCACTGTTTAGTCTTTAAATCGCAACCGCGAAGTTATCGGGACTTACCTTTAAGAATTGCTGAATACGGAACTGTTTATCGTTATGAAAAAACTGGTGAACTATTTGGTTTGATGAGAGTCCGCGGCCCAATTCATCAAAATGATGCTCATATTTTTTGTTCCGAGGAACAAGCTGAAAAAGAATTCCAAAAGGTCATGGCTCTACATCAATATTATTATGATAGCTTGGGCTTAACAAAGGAAGATTATTATCTTTCTTTTGCTATTAGAGGCAAGAATGACGAAAATAAATATCTTGGTGATAAAAAAATGTGGGGAAAGGCAGAAAAGATAACTTTGGCTTATATTAAAAAATCGAAGATTCCCTACGAGGTTGAAGAAGGAGAAGCTGCTTTTTACGGCCCCAAAATTGACTTTAATATTAAAACGGTTACCGGTAAAGTTTTTTCTGCTTCAACTAATCAGCTCGATTTTTTCATACCCAAAGCTTTTGGTTTAAAATACACTGATAAAGATGGCCAAGAAAAAACTCCCGTCTGTATCCACCGAGCCCCGCTTGGCTCGCATGTTAGATTTTTAGCTTTTTTGACTGAACATTTTGCCGGAGCCTTTCCTGTTTGGCTTTCCCCAGTTCAAACCATTGTCATTCCCATTACCGATAAACAAAATTATTATGGACAAAAAATTGTGGATAAATTGCATGAGGAAAATATTAGAGTTGAATTAGATGATCGTAGCGAGACCACTTCAGCCAAAATCAGGGATGCGGAATTGCAAAAAATTCCTTACATCTTGGTGGTGGGAGATAGGGAGATTCAAGAAAATGCCGTTAATGTCCGAGTGAGAGGTGAAAAAGTTTTGGGGTTAATGAAAATTGACAAGTTTTCTTCCCTGATTAAAGAAGATATTGATAAAAAAAGGCAGGTTTGATAAACTAAAAAACGAAATTGAGTAAGAAATTTAATAAATTTTATCGAATCAATCAATACATCAGAGCTGAAAAGGTTAGGGTTTGTGACGAAACGGGGAAGCAGATTGGGGTGATGAGCCTTCAAGAAGCACTCAAGCGAGCTGAAGAATTAAAAATAGATTTGGTGGAAGTAGCGCCGAAAGCGGTCCCTCCGGTTTGTCGCCTGATTGATTTTAAAAAATTCAAATACCTGGAAGCGAAAAAAGAACAGGAAGAGAAAAAGAAAATTAAAAAAACGGAGTTAAAGGAGATTCGCCTGACTTTATTTATAGCGGAAAATGACCTCAATTTTCGACTGAAACATGCGGAAGAATTTATCAAAGAAGGACACAAGGTCAAAATCAGCTTAAGGCTTAAGGGCCGGCAGGTGACCAAAAAAGATTTAGGTCAACAGCTAATCCAAAAAGTTCTAGAAAAAGTTAGTCATTTTGCTAGGCTGGAACTGGAACCAAAATTTTTCGGAAATCAATTAGAAACAGTTATTATTCCTCTTAAAGTGGGTAAAGATGAAAAAAAGAAAGCAGAAAGTTAGAAAATCAGTTATTCGTCGCTTTAAAATTACCAAAAAAGGTAAAGTCTTATTTCGTGGTTCGCACGTCAAGCACCTAAGACGCAAAAAACGAAAAGGCCAAGTCAGAGCTCAAAAAGTTCCCAAGCAGATGAAAGGGGCTTGGAAGAAAAAAATTAAAAAACTAGCCGGTAGGTAAAAAGGAGTTCACCCTGAAGGTTCATCCTGAAGGGGGATTATTTCATAATAAGCATAGCTTGTTTTCACTAAAGTTCAAATGAGAGTTAAAACAGGAACTGTTAGACACAGAAAACACCTAAAGGTTTTAAAAAGAACCAAGGGTTTTCGCATGACCAAAGGCAGGCTTTACAAAGTTTCTAATGAAGCCGACCTTCATGCGGGTCAATATGCTTTTATGGGACGAAAAAGACGGAAAAGAGATATGAGAAAGCTATGGATCCAAAGAATTAATGCCGCCTTGACTCCTTATGAGATTTCTTATTCTAAATTTATTGACGCTTTAAAAAAAACCAATATCAGTTTAGACCGCAAAATTTTAGCTGATTTGGCCTTGGCCGACCCCGCTGTCTTTCAGGCCATTGTCGAAAAAGTCAAAAAAGGGTCTTGACAAAAGAAAGACTTCTTCGTTATAATTTCTCTCAATGCAAGTTCCAACCATTACTCGTGCAGCCATAGAGGTATCTTTCTTTTTTACCTAAGCTGCCTAAAGGGGAGGTTGGATTTTGCATCTTTAGGGACTCCCCAAGGGGAGTTTTTTTATGGTATCCTAATTCTATGGATATTAATCGTCTACAAAATCTTAAAAACCAGGCCATCTCCAGTATTTTAGAATCAAAATCTGAAAAAGATTTAGAACAGATCCGCATCGAATATTTAGGTCGCAATGGAGAAATTACCCAATTAATAGGTAAGCTTCCTTCGCTTAAATCGGAAAAAAGAAAAGACTTTGGTATTCTTTTAAACGACACAAAAAAAACCATTGAAGATGCCATCAAAAATCAATCATCAATCATTAGTCATCAATCATCAGTCATCGATGGTGAGTGGTTTGATATCACTCTCCCCGGCCTTAAACCACCCCAGGGCCATCTCCATTTAGCCACCTACGCCATCCAGGAAATCACGGCTATTTTCGAAAAAATAGGTTTCAACCGTGTGGCCTACCCGGAAGTAGAATGGGACTGGTATGCTTTTGAAGGTTTAAATATGCCAGAAAATCATCCGGCCCGGGATGAATGGGAAACCTTTTTTATTCAAGATTTGTCTCATCCGAAATATGGAGAAGCCGTTTTAACACCCCACACTTCTTCCGGCCAATTAAGAGAAATGTCAAGATTAAAAAAACCTCCGATTCGGATGTTAAATATCGCCAAATGTTATCGCCGGCAAATTGACACCTCCCACGCCCCAATGTTCTACCAGTTTGAGGGTTTAGTTATCGATAAAAATGTTAATATTACTCATCTAAAAGGAACTTTGGATTATTTTGTCAAACAATATTTTGGGCCGAAAAAAGAATCGCGGATCCGACCTTTTCATTTTCAATTTACCGAACCCTCTTTTGAAGTTGATGTGACGTGTATCGTCTGTGGGGGAAAGGGTTGTAAAGTCTGCAAGGAAGGCTGGATGGAATTAGGTGGCGCGGGGATGGTTCACCCAATAGTCTTGAAAAACGGCGGGATTGATCCGACAAAATACACCGGCTTTGCCTTTGGCTGGGGAGTAGAAAGAGTTTTAATGATGAAATATAAAATTGATGACATTCGTTTGCTCTTTGGTGGCGATTTAAGATTTTTACAACAATTTTGATATCTAAGAGATGAATATTTTTATTCTTGATTCCTGGCTTAAAGAGCATCTAAAAACCAAGGCGACAGCAAAACAAATTGGTGAATATCTTTCGTTATGTAGCCAATCGGTCGAAAAAATAACGAAAGTTGACCATGATTGGCTTTATGATATTGAAATTACGACCAATCGACCGGATTGTTTTTCCGTTTATGGCATTGCCAGGGAACTAGCCGTCATCTTGCCCCATTTTGGTATCCCCGCCAAACTTAACCTATTACCTATTAATCATCAATCATTAGTCATTGATCATCCGCTTCCTCTGGAGGTAAAAATTACCAAACCATCTTTATGTCCGCGCTTTACGGCCCTTATTTTTAATAATGTTGTTATTAAACCTTCACCAAAAATTGTCCAAGAACGTTTGGAAAAATCAGGTATCAGGGCCATTAATAACGTCGTGGATATTTCCAACTACTTAATGCTGGCATTAGGCCAGCCGATGCATACTTTTGATTACGATAAAATCAAAGGCCACAAGATGATTTTAAGAGAATCGGCTGGGGGCGAGAAAATTACTACTCTGGATGGACAAATTCGTCCCTTGCCAGACGGAACAATAATCATGGAAGATGGGGAGGGGAGAATCATCGACCTTTGCGGCATTATGGGTGGGGAAAACTCCCAAGTCGATAAAAAAACAAAAAAAGTTCTGCTTTTTGTCCAAACCTATGACCCTCTTAAAATTCGCCAAACCTGTCAAAAATTAGCTTTTAGAACTGATGCCGCTTCGAGATTTGAAAAAGGAGTCGACCCCGAGGGAGTGATGATAGCTATGGAAAAGGCAATAGTTATGTTTGAAGAAAACTGTGAAGCAAAAATTGGGAGTAATTTAATTGATCTTTACTCCAACCCGCCTAAAACAAAAAACATCAAATTAGATATTAATTTAGTGGAAAAAATCATTGGGGTGGAAATTCCTCAAAAGGAAGTACTAAGCATCCTTGAATCCCTAGGTTTCTCACCAACCACTAATCACCAATCACTAATCACTATTAATGTTCCCCATTGGCGCACTGACGATATCTCCATTCCCGAAGATTTAATTGAAGAAATCGCCAGAATTTATGGTTACCATAATTTACCAAGCAATTTGCCATCAACTATTGTCCTTCAACAACCAAAAAACAATATTTTTAATTGGGAAGAGAAAGCCAAAGAAGCTCTTAAATTTTGGGGTTTTACGGAAACCATCAATTATTCCATGGTCAGCGAATCACTCTTAAAAAATTGGGAAATTAACCCTGAAGATTGTTTAAAAATTGCCAATCCTTTATCCGATGAGTGGGTTTATATGCGTCCCTCACTTATCCCATCTCTACTAGAAGTTATTAATAAAAACAACACGGCCAAGACAAAAATTTTTGAAACGGCCAATATTTATCTTTCTCAAGGTGGGCAAGAACTACCGGAGGAAAATCTGATGTTAACGGGGGTTATGGTTGATGATAATTTTGGACACCTCAAGGGTATGATTGAAGCTCTGTTGGAAGAGATGGGTATTGGGGAATATCAAATCAGCCCCTACCAACTGCAAAAAACTTTTTATGGCAAAATTTTTCATCCAACACACCGTGCTGAAGTAATCACCGACAAGGCCCCTTTAGGTATCTTTGGCGAAATTAAAAAACCCTTCTTGCTAAAATTGGGAATCAAACAGAGGATTTTTATCTTTGACTTAGATTTTAAGGAATTGGCAAAGTGCGCGACTGATGATAAAAAATACACACCGATTGCCAAATATCCGCCCATTATTGAGGATTTATCATTTGTTGTCCCCCCAAAAACCTATGTTGGTGATATTATCCAATTAATTAAATCTATTCATTTAATTGTTCAAAGTGTCGAATTAATCGATTCTTATGAAAATACCCGCACCTTCCGGATTACCTATCAAGACCCAGAAAAAACTTTAAGCGATAAAGAGGTGAAAAAAATAAGAAAAGGGGTTATCAAAGAAGTAGAAGCTAAATTTGGAGCAAAAATCAAAAAAGCTATTTAAATAAAAATCTTTAATTTAAAAAATTATCGTTTTCTTGTAGATGGCATTATTCTGTTCATAATATTTCTTGCTTTCTCTCTCACAAATTTCTCAGTGATCTCGGAAGGATATTGGTCATAAATACTCGTTAATTTCTCTTCTCTTTCTTCAGGCGAAAAATAAAAATGCTCTAATTTTTCTCCCAGCAACACAATGGTGTATTCAGCCTCAATGGCTTCCTCAAATGAGAGCCATTCTCTCACAAGAAGTTTCGTTTCTAACTCGGCAAATTCTCTAAGCGCCTCTTCTTCTGGAGAAAGCATTCTATCTATAACTTCTCTTGCTCTTGTTTTTCTCCCATTAGTTTTTTCTTTTGCAAACCAATCGAAAACATCTGATCCATATTGATGAAATATTCTTTCTATCTCTTTTTTTCTTTTAACATCTGAATAAAAACCCATTATGTTTCCCAGCCAAATAAAAGTATATTCTTTCTTAATCGCTTCTTGGGGAGAAAGCCACTCTTTTCCTATCAGTTTTATTTCCAATTCAGTAAATTCTTTTTCCTTCTCATCCGCCGATGGTAACATCATATCTATAATCTCTCTTATTCTTGTTTTCCCACTACCAGTTTTTTCTCTAATAAGCCATTCAAAGGCCTGTGGTCCATATTTTTTAATCGTTTTTTCTAACTCCTTTTTTCTCTCTTCATCTGTAATCTCACCCAGGAGTTTATTTTTACTCCATGTTTCTACAACCTCAACTGCAGTTTTCACGCATAGATCTGGTATCCCTTCCTCTTTAAGTGTTTTTTCTAACCCTTTTAATCCTTCCCGAAGTTGTGTTTCTTTTTTCTCCCTTAAGGCCCCTTTTCTATACTCAAACGCCTGTACTTCTTCCCCTCTCTTCTTTAATTCACGTATATGCGTCTTTTGCCCATCAGAAATGTCAGTACTTCTTATTTCCTCAAAGAGGGTAAAAATAGCTTTAACCTCTCCATTCTTACTTATATTTGGTTTTATAATTTCTTTATTGGCCATAGAACCATCCTAATTATACCACTTAAGTCAAAATTCTATGGAGTGGGGGTAGGTGTTGGAGTAGGGGAAGCTTTCCAATCCCAAGGAACATTAACGCCGATTTCGGCTTCTCTTTCACCTTGATTGCTTTGTGTATCAAAAGCCCTGACTTTAATTTTATAAGTCCCTTTATCTAAATTAAAAATCTTTTCAAATTTTTTACTGTTTTCGATGGTTTCTTTAACCTCATTGTTAATTAAAATTTCAATCTTGGTAATGTCGTTGAGGGAAACAATCTTGCCGGCGACTTTTACTTCATTACTGTCAATCTGCACTCGATTGGCCGGGTCATTGATGGCGACTTCAATCTCGTTGATAGAACCACAATAGTCAGAAGGCGGATGATAACGAGAATCACTTTGACCAGCCAACCACTCATCAATCCCTTGTTGCCAACGATTGGTATCACTGGAAATTGGGTCGTCCTCTTTAAAAACAAAATATTCTTTTTCTTCATATTCGCCCCTGGCCACCTGAGCCGCGGTCGCCAATTTTTCTTGACCACGGCAAAGTTTCAGTTTTGTATGAACCGGATCCTCTCCGGTTGGCTCGGTACCTTTGATAAAATACTCAATCCGTGAAGGATAACCATCATGAGCCCGAAAGCCGGAAATTTGATCGACTTCGGCCGTGACTATCCCTTCCGACACCGTAAAACCAACATTGGCCTTATCGGTTAAAGCCGCGTTGATGACTCGACGCCAAATCGGCGCCGCCCCAGAAACACCGGAAGAAACTTCTTTCATGGAACTATTATCATTATTACCCACCCAAACACCGGCCACTACTTGTGGTGTCCAACCAATCGTCCAGTTATCACGCTTGTCATTGGTTGTTCCGGTTTTGACCGCTATCGTTCGACCGGGGACAACCAAAGCGCTCCGTTCACCAAAAGTAATCAAACGGGCCGAATTATCAGAGAGAATATGGGAAATGACAAAAGCCTGCTCGGACGTAATCACTCTTTTACCAGGCACGTCTTTTTTTTCTTCTAAAATCCTACCGTCTTTATCGGTCACCTTCAAAATCGCGGCCGGCTCAACCCGCAAACCGCCGTTGGCAAAAGCAGAATAAGCTTGGGCCAATTCTAAAAGCCTTACTTCGCCACCGCCTAAAGTTACCGATAAGCCTAAGCGTTTCAAATTATCGATGGTTGGCTCAAGAGTAGAAAGACCCAAGCTATAAGCTGTTTCTAACATCTCCTTTAAGCCAACCATGGCCAACATTTTCACCGCCGGCATATTGATGGAATTGCCCAAAGCGTAACGAACCTGTAAAGGTCCATGAAATTTACCGTCGTAATTAACCGGTTTATAATCCGGCAAACCGACGCCGCCAGGAAAAGTTGTCGGCGTATCCATCAATAAAGTAGAGGCAGTATAACCCTTTTTCAAAGCTGTCAGATAGGTTACCGGCTTGATGGCCGAACCGGGTTGACGTAAAGATAAAGTCACATTAACTTTCCCATCATAATTGGGATCGTTGTAATCTTTAGAACCAACCATGGCCAAAATCTCGCCTTTTTGGGGATCCAAAACGATCGCGGCACCATTGGTAATATGTAACCCCTCAACCTTTTTAACCTCCTCCGTCACTGCTTTTTGGGCCTCTTCTTGGATTTTTAAATCCAAAGTTGTTGTTACCCGCAAACCGCCTTGCTCAACCAGCTGCTGCCCATAGCGGTCTTCTAATTGTTTTTTGACATACATAACAAAATGGGGGGCTTTAAAACTTACCCCCTCGGCGGCAAATTCAACCTTATCTAATTGTTTAACCGTTTCTTCCTCTTGAGAACGAGTAATATAACCGTCCTCACGCATCCGACGTAAAACCTGAGCTGTCCGGCCGATGTAGGCTTTCTTATCATCACTGAAAGGTGAATAAACACTTGGGCGTTGCGGCAGCCCAGCTAAGATGGCTGATTCAACTAAATTTAACTCACTCACCTTTTTTCCAAAATACGTTTCAGCCGCCGCTTCCACTCCCCAGGCCGTCCCCCCATAGGGAGCTTCGTTAAGATACATTTGTAAAATCTGGTCTTTGGAATAACGATTTTCAATTTGCACCGCTAAAATAAATTCTTTCAATTTTCGTGTTATCGTTCGCTGTGAAGTTAGTAAAACATTTTTCACCAATTGCTGGGTGAGAGTGGAACCACCTTGAAGACGATGATGAATAGCAATATTGTATATGGCTCGGAAAATACCGGTTGGATCAAAACCGCCGTGTTTGTAAAAATTTTTATCTTCGATGGCGATCGTCGCATTGCGTAAATGTTGGGGAACTTCGATAAGGTCAACCGGAGTTCTCCTCTGGTTGGCAAAAATATCATACAAAAGTTCGCCGTTGCGGTCATAAATCTTGGTCGAAAAACCTTCACGACGAACAATTTTATCAGGACGAGGCAAATCTTTAGCGTAAAAAGCAAAAGAAAGGGCAGAAATAAGCAAAAAAATAAGCAAACCAAAAAAAGCCAAGAGGGCCAATTTAGCGGCTAATTTAGCTTTGATTTTCCGACGAGGATGATATCTTGGACGATAATTTTTTCTTTCCCAAATCTGTCGCCAGGAGCTCATTCTTGCATTATAACATAGGAAATTTTACAATTGAATTATGGATAAAATCGAAGAAGTTTTAACACGAGGAGTGGAAAAAATCTATCCCTCCAAAGAAGCCTTGGAAAAAGTTTTGCGTTCTGATAAAAAAATCCGTCTTTATCAGGGTTTTGATCCTTCTATGCCCAATCTCCATTTAGGAAATGTGGTAGGGATTTTAAAACTAAAACAATTTCAAGACCTTGGCCATGAAGTCGTTTTTCTGGTAGGCGATTTTACAGGAATGATTGGCGACCCAACCGATAAAACATCTCCACGACCACAATTGACTAGAAAGCAAGTTTTAGAAAATTGTAAAAACTGGAAAGAACAAGCGGGTAGGGTCTTGAAATTTAGTGGTAAGAATCCAGCTCAATTCCTTTACAACAGTCAGTGGCTCTCTAAGCTTTCTTTCGCTGAATTACTCAACCTGGCTCATCACTTAACTTACCAACAAACAATTAAACGAGACATGTTTCGAAAAAGGCTAAAACAAGATAAAGATATTTACCTTCATGAGTTTTTATACCCTTTAATGCAAAGTTACGATTCAGTCCACATGAATGTTGATTTAGAAATTGGTGGTTCTGACCAGATGTTTAACATGCTAGTGGGTCGCGACTTAATGAAAAAACTAAAAAACAAAGAGAAATTTGTTTTAACCACCAAACTTTTAGTTGATTCCAGGGGAGAAAAGGTCGGTAAAACCACTGGTAATGCTCTTTTTCTTAATGTATCACCAGCCGATATGTATGGTGCGATTATGTCTTTTCCAGATGAAGTAATACCACTTAGTTTTGAATTATTAACTAGAGTGCCACTCCAATCAATTAAATCATTAAAGAAAGAACTCAGTCTAATTGATTTTAAAAAGAGATTGGCTTTTGAGATTGTTAAAATGTACCATTCAGAAAAAGAGGCCAAAGAAGCCCAGGAAAATTTTGAGAAAGTTTTTCAAAAAGGGGAAATGCCGGAAGAAAATATTTCGGTTTACGAAATTAAACCAGTGGAAAAAACAGATATTATTAAAATTCTGACGGAAAGCGGTCTAGTAAATTCACGGGGTGAAGCAAAAAGATTGATTGAACAAGGAGCAGTTGATATTAATAATAAAACAATTACAGATTCTCAATTTAATCAATTAGAAAATAATTGTGTAATTAAGGTCGGTAAGAAAAAATTTCTAAAAATTAAAATCAGATAAGAACCTCCCGACGTAACGTCGGGAGAACCTTGTTTTTCTCCGCCGATTGGCGGATCAAAATGATGCTTTCTAAAAAACAACAAAAACTTTGGATTATTTTAGTCGTTATTGCTTCTTTGGCTTTGATTTTAACTTCCATGTTGCCTTTTGTTTATTCGCTTTTTAAGTAGCATGAATCTCCAAAATCCAATTGGTGGCCTTTTTATGGTCGGACCGAATTATGCCAAAAGACTGGAAAAGTTAGGCATTCAAACCGCCGAAGATTTGCTTTATCATTTTCCTTTCCGCTATTTGGATTATTCTTTAATCTCGCCCATCAATAAAGTTCAGCCAGGAGAAACGGTGACAATAAAGGGAACGATTAGTTTGGTTAAAAACGAATATACCCGTCATGGCAAAAAAATTCAAAAGGCCCAAGTAACGGACGGAACCGGGCAAATAGAAATTATCTGGTTTAATCAGCCTTTTTTAATCAAAACCCTCAAGATAGGGGAGAGCTATCGGTTTTCCGGCAAGATTGATTGGTTTGGCCGCTCACGAGTCATGCTCTCTCCAGAATATGAAAGCGTTAAAACCAATGTTCATACCGGCCGCTTAGTCCCGGTTTATCATGAAACATCAAAAATCACTTCCAAATGGCTTCGTTCACGAATTGTCTGGCTGATGAAAAATCTTAAAGAACCAATTAATGATTTCCTACCCGCCTCTACCAGAAATAAATACAGTTTAATCGAAATAAATCAAGCCCTAAAAGGCATCCATTTCCCTCAAAATTTGAAAGATGTTCAAATTGCTAAAAAAAGATTTGCTTTTGAGGAACTTTTTTTACTCCAGCTTGAAGTTTTACAAAGAAAGAAGCAGTGGGAAAAAGAAAAATTGGCTTTTAAATTTTTTGTTGACCAGGAAAAAATTATGCAATTCCTGCAAAACCTGCCGTTTACCTTAACCAGCGCCCAAAAGCGGGTTTGCCGGGAAATTTTAAATGACCTTCGCCAAGACCAACCGATGAATCGGCTTTTAGAAGGCGATGTCGGCAGCGGCAAAACAGTCGTAGCTGCCCTGGCGATTTACGTCGCTTGGCTCAATGGAACCCAGTCGGCCTTAATGGCCCCCACGGAAATTTTGGCCTATCAGCATTATCAAACTCTCAACCAACTATTAACGCCGCTGGGAATGAAAGTCATACTTTTAACCGGCAGTGTTCGGCCCAAAGCTCTGAATCATCAACCATTAGCTGATATTATCGTCGGTACTCACGCTTTAATTTACAAAAGGGCTCAATTCCAAAAATTAGGACTCGTGATTATTGATGAGCAACACCGTTTTGGGGTCGCCCAAAGAGGAGAATTGATTAAGAAAGCCTACTTGCCAACCGGTAGATCGCCTCATCTTTTAACGATGACGGCTACCCCGATTCCGCGGACCATTGCCCTAACTTTATATGGTGATTTAAGTTTGTCTGTTTTGGATGAGGTGCCGCCCGGCCGTCAAAAAATCAAAACTTGGGTTGTTCCGCCCCAGAAAAGACAATCGGCTTACGAATGGATGAGAAAAAGAATCAAAGATACCGATGAGCAGGCTTTTATTATTTGCCCTTTAATTGAGGAATCGGAAACACTCCAGTCGGTTAAAGCCGCCAAAGTTGAGTTCGAAAATCTTTCCAAAACAATTTTCCTCGACTTAAGGTTAGATTTACTCCATGGGAAAATGAAAAGTCAGGACAAAAATGATGTCATGACCAAATTCAAGGAGGGTAAACTCGATATTTTAGTTTCCACCCCGGTGGTTGAAGTCGGCATTGATATTCCCCAGGCAACCATTATGTTGGTTGAGGGTGCGGAAAGGTTTGGCCTTTCGCAACTCCATCAACTCCGTGGTCGGGTCGGCCGAAGTGATAAAGAATCATATTGTTTACTTTTTACCGAAATTTTAACCGGCAAACCCTTCCAAAGGGTAAAAGCTTTGGAAAAAATTAATGTCGGGATGAAATTGGCCGAACTGGACTTAACACTCCGAGGACCGGGGGAAATTTACGGGACTGCCCAACATGGTTTTTTTGATCTTAAAGTCGCCACTTTTACTGATTTAGACTTAATCGAAAAAACCAAAAAGGCGGCACAAGAATTTCTGCCACAACTTGCTCAATATCCTCTCTTGCAAGCCAAGCTAAAAAAAGATAAAATAAAAGCTGTTCAACCGAATTAGTTAATACCTGATAACTAACCATGGGGGCACAACCGAAAAGAAAACATTCCACCCAAAGAAAAGGCAAAAGGCGAGCAGCCGCAACTCGGCATTTTTTGAAAATGGTTCAAAGGAAGATTAACCAGGTTAAACAAAATGAAAACGCCACTTGACCCCAGACACCTAAAACGCAAAAAAACCATCCAAGATCTTTTCGTTTTAACCTTTCATTCCGCCAAACCAAAAACTGATTTAGGTAAACAAGTGGCCAAATCGCTGGAAAAAATTGATGGGATTATCATCAAAGCAGCGCCGGAATGGCCCCTTGTTCAAATTAATAAGGTTGATTTAACGATTTTGAGGCTGGCGATTTGGGAATTGGTCATTAAGGCCAAGGAACCTCCTAAGGTGATTATTGATGAGGCGATTGAGTTGGCAAAAGCTTTTGGGAGCGAGAACACTCCGTCTTTTGTCAACGGCGTTTTGGGTGCTGTTTACAAAAATCTTAAAAAACCAAAAAATTAAAATGGATTTTGATTATTTGGCCACCAATCTCGGCGTTAAATTTGATAATCCTCAAATTTTAAAAGAGGCCCTTACCCATCGTTCTTACCTTAATGAATTCAAAAATAAAAATCTTAAATCTAATGAAAGGTTGGAGTTTCTGGGGGATGCCGTTTTATCTTTTGTCGTCTCTACCTGGCTTTTTAAAAAATTTCCCCAATATTTTGAAGGCAAGTTAACCAACCTGCGCTCTAATCTAGTGAAAACTTCTTCTTTAACAAAAATCGCCCAAAAATTAAAGGTTGGGGATTATCTTTTGTTGAGCAAAGGAGAAAAAGAATCCCAAGGCCAACAAAACCCAAGTTTGTTGGCCAACGCCATGGAGGCCATTATTGGCGCCATTTTTCTTGACCAGGGAATTGAAACCGCCAAAATTTTTATCGAAAATAATTTCCAACCGCTTTTAGAGGAAATTATGCAAACTGGTAAATTCAAAGATTATAAAAGCCTGCTTCAGGAAAAAATCCAGGCCCAAACCAGCCAATCACCGGTTTATAAAACCATTAAAGAAGAAGGGCCGGAGCATAATAAAATTTTTACGGTCAGTGTTACAGTAGGGGGAGAAATTTTAGCCATGGGCGTCGGCAAAAGTAAACAAAAGGCAGAAGAGGAAGCCGCCAAACAAGCCCTTGAAAAATTAACCTCAAAAAAGTAGAATTAGCCCATGGTAAAAATCAGACTTGCTAAAACCGGCGCCAAAAATAGAATCTCATACCGAATTGTGGCTTGTGAAGCCAGAAGCAAAAGGAACGGCAAAACGCTGTCCATTTTGGGCTCTTATAACCCCAAAACCAAACCGGCAACAATCAAAATTAATCAAGAATTACTCAATGCTTGGCTGAAAAAAGGTGCCCAATTAACCCCGGCGGTTAAAAAATTAATGAAATGAAAAAACTTCTTGAATATCTGGTGACCTCTATCGTTGAACATCCCCAAGCTGTTGTCGTTGAGGAAATTGAAGAGGAGGGACAAATTAATTTAAATTTTCAAGTTCATCCAGATGATGTCAAAATCGTCATCGGCAAACAAGGACAAACAATTAAAGCTCTCCGGGAATTGGTCAAAATCAAGGCCATCAAGGAAAGAAAAAAGGTCAACGTTAATCTTCTCAATCAGTAGGCAAATAAATCCTCCTTGCCTACCGGCAGGGCAAAAGAAGTACTCTCATTCGCTTCAAATAATTTAAAACTGGTCAATTCTCCAAAAACTTTTTCTTCTTGAGAGGTCACCGGAATAATTGGTTGTTCCAATTTGCCGATGGTCTTAGGGAAGAAGAGAAAATAAGTTCTCACTTCAATCATCGCTTCGTCTAAACCTTCCCCTTTCTGACTAATGGCCAAACTACTCACTCTCATGAGAGGAGCGGTGGACTCCACTTGCTGAAGAAAGTTGATAATCTTTTCTCTTGAACCAACTAGGGTTAATTTCACATTCAAACTGGATAAAATTTCATCTTTGGTTTTTTTGGTTTCAGCCGAACTGCTGGCGATTTCTCCCACCTCCGGAATGCTTAACTCATTAACCATCAACTCGTTATTCAAAGCTAACCTTTTCAGTACAAATAAATTCCTTGGTACATCTTTTTCCGAAGGTAAAACTTTTAAAACCAAATCCACTTTTTCGCTTAATTCCGGTTGGGATAATCCCTCTAAAATCGTTACCTTTCGGGTCAATTCAGCCAAAGTCTTCTTGGAAGCCGCCAATTCTCGGTTGGCCTTGATGATGGTCGCTACTTTGGGCCTTAGCCAAAAAAGACTCACCAATATTACCAAAACTAAAATTAAGCCTGGGAAAAGAAATGATTTACTTTTTTTTACCATTTATCCTTTGGTCTCCAATAAAATATTAAAAAGATAACTACCGTCTTCTTGTCTATCTACCGAAGAAAGGGTAATTTTACTAAACAACACCGAAGATTGCTCACTTTTCAAATCTTGCAAAAATTTCTCTAAAGTGGCCATATTCGGCGCTATGCCTGAAAAATTCATTTTGTCTTCAGCGATTTTTAATTCTTTGACCCTAATCTCCGTTGAGATTTGGCCAATAAAGGCTAAAAGACCCTCAAAACTCGGCCCTTTTTTAGCCGAGAAAAATTTATCCAAGTTTGAGAGTCTCTGTTTTAAAACTAACTGTAATGACTCCACTTCTTTTAAACTAGCAACTTTTGTTTTTTTAACGGCTATTTCATTATTAATCTTGGCTGTTTGTTGCGACAAAAAAAGCCAATAGGAAAAAACCGCGGCCGCCACCAAACAATAAGCCAAAATTAAAACTAAACTCCCGACTTTTAAAGAATGAAAAAGTTTGGTTTTGAGAGACTCACCAACTCTTTGGCCTTTAAGAAAATCAATCTCCTGCTTCATACTATCTCCTTCATGGCCAAACCGGTGGCAATAGAGTACAAAGAAATATCGCCGGCGGGAATTTTCGAAATGAGACTATCTTTCACAACTTGTGAAAAGGGATTACCAATTTGAATTTCTAAATTTAATCTTTTCGCCAACAAAGCAGAGATTTCCGGTAAACTGGCTGTGCCGCCGGCCAAAACAATACGGCTCAAAGTTTTCTTTTTCTCCAGTTGATGAAATTGAATGATTTTTTCCATCTCACCGACGATGACTTCTACCACCGGGCCAATCGCCCCAATAATTTTGCCTTCCAATTGTTTTGGGTCAGCCCCATAAGCTTTCTTGTAGGCTTCGGCTTGATTGGGATTCAAATTGAGGCCGGTAGCCACGGCGCGGGTTAAAGCCTCCCCGGCGGTGGCAATCGAGCGGACAAAAATAACCTGTCCTTCTTCCACCACGGCAAAGTCAGTCGCCTTGGCTCCAAAATCAACCACCATGACCACCTCCGGACTGGCTGGGACTAAACTCCGCGCCAAAGCCATAATTTCAATCTCCAAACTTACCGGATTAAGACCAGCGGCCTTCAGGACCATCAATGTTTTATCGATCAAGCGGGTTGGGGCAGCGGCCAGCAACACTTCCATTTTTTGTTTGGCGTTTTCCTTAACCTGACCAACGACTTGATGAGACAAAGTTACCTCCGATAGGGGAATAGGTACATATTGCTCAGCTTCCCACTTCAAAGCCGATAAGAGTTCATCTTCCGAGAGTTGAGGCAGAGTTATCACTTGAGTAAAAACTTGATCTTGAGATAAAGCAGAAACCACATTTTTGGTGGTAATTTTTGTTTCCTGGTGAAGTTTTTTAATAATGGCGGCCAACGCCGTCAAGTCACCCTCAGCGTCAGACAAAAGACCTTTTTGTGTCGAAACCGCATTGCCCAAAGCCGCCAGACGGTATTGATTACCGCTTTTGGCAAGTTTCACTAATTTAATTTTTTGCGAACCGATATCTAAACCAAAAAAATCCATAAGGGCAGGCTTTTTATCTACTTTGTTAAATCTCCGGTGGAGAATAAAACATAATCAAAAATGGCTGGTGGCGCTTCAAAAAACTGACATTGACGAATTTTCCGAGTGATATTTGAATCAGTGATGGTTGCCGCCGAGTCAAAACATTTTCCTTGGTTGGGTAAATTATTATCAGCCGAAACGGCCAGGGGTTGAGAACTGGTATTATATAAAAGTTTTAATCTTAAAAGATAGGGGATGGCATTGGCGGGTAAAATAAAAGTACCACTGGCTAAATCTATTACATTATTTTTAGCAAAAGCTAAATTACCACAATTCCCTCCATCACTATCATCAGCCGCGTCAAAGCCGGTTGTTCTGCCCGACTTCGGGTCCACCCCGCTCCGAATCACTTTATAATCGTTTCCATCTTTATAAACTAAAATCGCCTCCAGCGCCGGCGTGGAATTATCAATGGTGGTACTTTCACCCCAGCAAATGGTTATCTTGCCATTTAAAGGAAAAAATTCACTTGGATTTAATTCTCCTTGAGCATCATGACCGATAAGCCAAACATTGGCTGATTCACCACTTGGGAATTTCAAGCCGCCAAAATTAAAATCTTTGCCACCACCTTGAACGACCTCGGAAACTTGGGCAGTAATATTACCGACAGTCACGTTCGTCGCCGAACCAATTTTTAATGATTCTTCAATCCCAGCTTCGGCCGCAGAAAAAGCTCTGGCCGAGGCCTCTTCTTGTTGAGAAATCTTAATATCGGTAATAGAATAGGAAGCAACGGCTAAACCAACGGTTAAAATCACCGCCGCAATTAGCAAAATTATTAAAAGTGTTTGTCCTGAATTTTTATTAATTTTATTTACTGTTTTCATTCTTTCAAAAAATTATCCATTAACCATCAATCATTGACCATTAACCATTGCTCCTCAAGGGGCTAGTTCTTGCCATTTTTGGTAAAACCACCAAAGATTATTATCAGCGTCTTTGTAAGAATTCATAACAAAATCCGGCCGGGCAATAAAGGTTTCCACTGGGGTGGTTTCATTTCTAGTATCGGCAAAATCCCGACTTAAACTAAACTGGGAAGCAGCAAAGATTCCCTGACCGGCAAAATCCCGATCACCACTCCCAGTATTAATCGTTCCATTGGCCACAAACATTCCCTGGGCTTTTCTAACATTATTATCAATATTAATATTTCCAGAACTGGCAATGGCCAAAAAGCTACCTGGCTCAACGATAACGTTAAAAGGAATATTTACGTCTCCCTCAACTAAGATAACCAGCCAACGATTACCGCTTAAATCCCAATCACCTTGATTACTATTAAGTGTTTCACTGCCATTTGAGTAATAAATTCCATCCTGAGCCGGCAAACTGCCATCAAAATTCTCTTCGGTCATTTCCATGGCAAATTTTTTCTTGAAAAATTCAAAAGAAAAGTAGGGTTTACCTTCATATTTTGACTCCGCCAACCAGTGACCAACCTCATTATTGGAAGGATAACCCTCATCAAAGTAAGCTCCACCAAAAGATTGGTGGGTGATAATTCCGGCGTAATTATTTTGCTCCAAAGATAAATTACGATTGGTGGCGGTTGAAGGAATGGAAACTCTTAGGTTACCTTCGGTATGAACATCACCACCGGTTGTTTGAAACCAAGCCCGACCACCAATAGGTGTAGGTGTAGGAATAGGAGTAGGAGGTTGTGGACTACCACAATCACCATTGGAGGTACATTGATTGGCACCAGCTCCAGCCACGGGGACACACTGCTGGCTGACATTACAGACATTATGAGTAGCAGTACAATCAGCATTGGAACCACATTGACCAATTCCAGCGCCAGAAACAGTGACACAATTACCACCGCTACATTCAGTGTGGGTTATCAAACAATCAGCATCAGATGAACACAGATTTTTGCCCGAGCCGGAAACACTTTTACACTGACCGGTGCGACATTCTTTATGGCTTGAAACCTGGCAATCACTGTTGGTGGAACAGGTATCAGCCCCTGGTCCGGCAACTGTCACACAATTTGAACCGCTGCAGGCCTTATGACTACAATCAGCATTAGAAGAACAAGTATTAGCTCCTGAACCAATCACAGTGATGCAATTGGTTCCACTACACTCACGGTGGGTGTAAACGGGTGGTGAAGTAGGAGCAGGAGTAGGGATAGGAGTGGAGGTAGGGGCAGGACCACAGGCTGGATCTGCAACACAGCGCCAAATTGTCATACAGACAATAGAGTCAGGTGGATTCCAAAAACAATATTGATACTGAAATCTTTGATAGGGAGAACAAACCCCCCCACAAGAACCATCCATCCACCCCATGCAATTGGTACATCCTATAATAATTGGGGTTGGGGTGGGTTCGGGTGGGTATGGACCCCCTGTGGGCCAACTTGCACTACCTCCGCCACCACCAGAGGCCCCACCACCCCCTTCTTGAGCCGAAACAAAAGTTGGGAATAGAAAAAATAAAAATATAATAATTATTATAAATTTCAAGAAATATTTCTTATCAACCAAAAAAATTTTACCCATAATCAAGTTTCTCCTATTTTCTCAATTAAAGCCTTTATCCCCTCTGTTATCCCGGTTTCGTAATATCCTGCACTAAACCAAGGGGTCATCTTTTCCTTTGAAATTCTGGCGGCAGTTCCATTGTCAACTTTTCTTTCCAAACCATACCCAACTTCAATGCGACACTGACGCTCTCTTTTTGATAGTAAAATCAGAATGCCATTATTTTTCTCTTCATTACCAATGCCCCGCCTATTAAAAATATAGTTGGCATAAGAATCTATATTCTCCCCCTTAAGAGAATCGACAGTTAATATAACAATTGTGTTGGCCGTCTTATTTTCAAAATCCCCAACAAGATCAGTTATATATTCTTCTTGCTCATCTGTGAACATATCTGCTTCGTCATTAACAAAACCACTCAATTCGGGGTAGGTAATCTTTTTTTCTTTTAAAGAGTTAAACCTAACAAGAAAAAACGCTGCTATAATAATCAAAAAAGTAGAAATAATTGTAAAAGCTAATATTTTCAAAGGTAGCTTTTTAAACATAGACTATTTCATCTTTATTTAAACATCTCTTTAGATAATCTTATTAATTCACTGTTTTTATCATTGAGCCAGAAGGAAAAATTTGTTTTTGCCCGGTCACCCGGTTTTATTTTTTCCGCGTTAGCTAAAACTGCTCCTTCAGAAACATTATCGCCCTCTTTAACAAAAACTTCCCCAAAAATAATATAGTTCGCCCAAAATTCCCCATCATCTCTTTGAAGCCAAATTTCACTAAAGGGGAGTTTAGCTTGTGGAGGTTTTTGATTAAGTAGAACCTTAGTAGCTCGCCCTGTAAAAACTGCCTTGATTGGAGCTTTATCGTCTAAAAAGAAAGAAAAAAGGTGGGGATTATAGTCATCAAGAAAAACAGTTTCGAAATATTTACTCTCTACAGGTGAGTTAAGAAAAAAATTATCAGGAGGTTCTTTTACTATTCTAGGCTGAATTTCCTCAGTAATTTTTTCTTTTTGTTCTCTTTTTTCAAGAACGCGGAGGCGTATTTGGCCATTTACAACAAAAGCTATAAGAGCAAAACTAATAAAAAGAAGGATTAGGGCAATTACCTTAGGCTTCATCCTATTTACATACTGGATGAAAAGTTGTTATTTGTCAATAACTTCTTTTATTTCCCAACTTTGGGTATCTAAAAATTTTTCCGCTCCGGCTACTTTCCCGCTCTTAATCTCCTCACTGGAAGCTAATCGCCCAGGTAATTTAAAGAAATCCCAATATTCAATCCGCTTTTCATTCAGATTCCACATAGCGGCTAAACCTTCAATCTTGGGTATATACTCTAAAACTATTTTCTCTTGAACATTTCTTAATAAGTAAATTTTATCTTGGTTGTCAACAAAATAACTACCTAAACCTTTTTCTCCTCTTGTAAATACAACTCTTCCTTCCATTTGCTGATTTTGAACAGTCTGTTGATATAATTCTTCCTGTTCTTTGAGCCATTTTTTCTCTTCTAACGTCAAACTTTCTTCCTTAAAACCAATATTCTCAATTTTAATTTGATTTTCAAGCCCAATTTTTGATGACTCTTCATCCCAAGCTCCACCAGCTCCGGCACCACCAGATTTTCCTCCACCACCTTTAAAATTTTTGTTTACTTCTTCCACACCACTTCCCCCAAAAGTCACTCCCATTTTTTCTAAAACCTTCTCAGGTGCATTAGCTAAACTTTTAGGAGCTTTTTGGGCTATTTTTTCTCCCGCATCAACAAGATTGTCAACCACTTCGGGAAGCACTCCTTTCTCATGAGCAGCTTTAACTCCAACCCCTAATGCAATTGCAATACCGCCCCCAATCAAACCCTTTCCCCACCCTGGAATCCTTCCTTTTTTAGGAATCTCCATTGGTTCCCCTTTTTGTTCCTGCTTTAGTTCTTCTTGAGCCATATCTTCTCCTTTATTTAACCTCCTCCCCTAAGTATAAAGTCAACCCTTTCTAATGTCAAATTTTCTCCTCTTTTGTTCCAGAAGTATCCAGTTGACAGAAAAATCACAAACTCTTAAACTCTAAATATTATGCCAATTACCAAAAACGACCTTATCAATCTGCAAAAATCTCTTATCTCTGAAATTAGTAAATTTTTAGAGAACCATGTTATCAATAAGCTCTTTAAATTGGGAAAAGATGTGGGGGAGATAAAACATGATCTAGAACAGATGGAGCGAAAGTTAGATAAATCTATTGAGCGAACTGACCGTCACGGAATAACTTTGGAAAACCACGAAAAGAGAATCACTTCTTTAGAACAACCAAAATTCACCTAAACTTTACTAATGTGGTAAAATATAGGCGTGGATTATCAACAATATTTTCTTCCTTACACCCGAAAGATCAACCAATTTCTTGATAGATTTTTCACCGAAAAAATTACACAGTCAAAAACAATTACTCCGGTCGCCTCAGAAATTTGGAGAAATATACAAAATTTTATTTCCGGAGGAAAAAGAATCAGGGGGGGATTGGTTAAATTAGGTTATGAATGTTTTAAAAAACCTGATGAAAAAAATTTATTGTCAATCTCTGCCGCTTTAGAATTAACACATGGGGCGATTTTAATCCATGATGATATTATTGACCAAAGTGAGTTTCGCCACAATCAACCTACTGTCCATAAAAAATACGAGTCTGAACATATTAAAAGATATCAAAGGAGGTCAGCAAGCCATTATGGGGAGGGCATGGCCATTGTTGCCGGTATTGTCGGTTACTACGGAGCCATTTCTTTGATCAATCAAGGTAAATTTCCTCCAGATTTAAAATTAAAAGCCATTGATCAATTAGCTAATTTTATGACCTATACCTGTTATGGAGAAGGACTTGATGTTGATCTTGCCTGCAGGCAAGAGATTAAAGAAAAAGATGTTCTGACTATTCATACTTATAAAACCGTTTATTACACTTTTATCGGCCCATTAAAAATCGGCGGAATTTTAGCCGGAGCAGGGGAGAAAGAATTAAAAAAATTTGAAGATTACGGAGTGCCGGCTGGCATCGCTTTTCAACTTCAGGATGATATTTTGGGCGTTTTTGGTGATGAAAAGGAATTAGGCAAGCCGATTGGCGACGATATTAAAGAGGGGAAAAATACATTATTGTACACCCAAGCCATTAAGAAAGGCAATATTTCTCAAAGAAAAAAATTGACAAGTTTGTGGGGTAACAAAAAAATCACCCTCAAGCAAGTTCAAAAAGTCAGAAAAATCATTAAGAAAACTGGCTCTTTGGCTTATTCTCAAAAACTAGCCCGAGAATTGGTGAAAAAAGGTAAAAAAGCCGTGCCAAAGATTACTAACAACAAAAATCTTCAAGAAGTTTTTTCAAGCTTGGCTGATTTTATTATTGAAAGAAAAAGATAAATAATTTAATAATTTCTTACACTTACGGTTGTTGTAAAATTAACCGAAGCTTGCTCCTCGGGTCGAGAGGTCACCACATTTTGACTTAAGGTAAAATTAATGGTTATGGTTTGAGGATAAAATTGCCCCTTAGACTCACAATCAAAAGAACAACTATCCACTTTTACTTCACTACTGGTTAAACGAGCGGAATTTGAGGCCATTCTACCATTAGTTGTTCCTTCATCCTCACAGGCAAATTCTACTTCGGTCCCATCTATTCTTTTAACCTTAATCTTCTTCATCCCGGCCACACAATATTGTCCATCTGAATTAGTCATAACTTCTTGAGAATCTCTAATTAATCTTTCCATCACCGAAAGAGCATAATCACCGTTTTGCTTCACTGTAGTTAAAGCTTTGGTTTTGCCGGAACTCCGCAGAGTGGTAAAAAACACATTAGAAGCAACAACAGCAATAATGCCCAGAATACCCACCACCACAAGAATCTCGATAAGGGTAAAACCACTTTTTCTTATTTCCATTTCGTTAAATAAGTTTCTAAAGCTGACTCATGACCTCCTTTACTATCTTGCCAGGAAACCACCACTTCGACCATCATTTTTTGGTTATCTTCAACCTCGGTGTAGGTAGTTTTACGCGTAAATCTCCCAATAGTTTCCGTTTCTGCCCCGGATTTACTCCAAAAAACCGCCCCACTTTCTTCTTTTAATTGGCGCGCTTTTTCTATTCCTTCTTGGGCATATTTGGTGGCTCCCCGCTGGTCACGGGCAAAACTGGCATTGTTAATGGAAGAAATCGTCACTCTGACTAATCCCAAAATAACAACGGCAATTAAAGCCAAGGCCACGATGACTTCAATAATCGACTGACCAGAAATAGAATTTCCAATTTTCTTCATTTAATTTCTCCGCTGGTCGTCACGGTAATTATTTCCGTTTCGCCAAAACCCTGCAAGGTAAGGGTTGAGTCGGTAGGGCTCCCTTGACTTAGAACCCTAAAAAAAATCTCTGAAGGGACGGATTGTTTAGTCACACCAGTAGGTAAACTTAAATCAGTTTTAACATCAACCTCATTTCCACAAACTGCCACAATTTTATAATGGGAATTGTCGGTAAATTTGACCTTATGACCGGCAAGGGTAGCCGTACAAGTAGTTGGTTTTTCCGCGGCTAAAGATTTGCCCTGGGCCAAACGTAAATTACTCACCAGCTCATCTTTGGCTTTTACTAAAATTTGCCGGCGGTTAAATTTATTATACTGAGCCATGCCAATGGAAAAAAGAAGAGTAATGATGGTAATCGTAATCAGAAGTTCAATTAATGTAAACCCCGCACCATTCTTGACGGTGCGGGGTAAACCCGCACCATTCTCAAGACTATGTTTTATTCTTTTTTTTAATTCTCTGGTTGCATTGCCATGATATTTTAATTTCATTTCTCTTTCTCTGGCATCTTTTTCTGAACTAAAAGCTTCGTAATATATTAATCGCCATGGTTTATATCGTTTTGTCGATATTTCGTTACCATTATTATGTTCGACGAGACGACGCTTTAGATCATTAGTAGATCCAGTATAAATCTCATTATAATTTATGCTTTTAAGAATATAAACATAATACATAAAAAAAATGACAAAAACTAAAATAGGTAAATGAATGGTGCGGGGTAAAGCCTGAGCAGGATTTTTTCATGCATTTTTAAGGGTTGGTTACTTTATAATTACAAACTTTCGTTCCACAACTAGCAGGTCCGCAACTGCCGTCAGTTCCGCCAACTTCCAGGTAAGCACAAAGAGTATAAGTATTGGTTGCCCCTGAATAGTAATAATTACTGAGAGTGGAAGGATCTTTGGGCGTCCCAGAAAGATAGGTTTTAGCCGGCGTGCCGCAAGAAATATCATTATAAATCGTCGCCGGATAACTTCCTGTATCCGTCCGGCACATCTCTAAAGCACTTCTCACTTGCTCCAAATCAGCTTTTCTTTTACCATCCCTGGCTGATTTTCTAGCCCCTTGATAAGAAACCAAAGAAATACCTAACAACACGGCAACAATGGTCATCGCCACCAAAAGCTCAATTAGGGTGAAACCAATATTTTTCTTCCTCATGGGCAACTCGCTAAATCAGGTTTTGTTTCGTCTGCTGTTTTACTAGTTTTTCCCGTTGAACAAACATACCACCACCCGGCTGTTTCCAAATCGGCATAGAGAATATATTTTTCTCCTGTCGCATCAGAGAGATAATAATACTTTTTAGTTGTCAGTGGATCTGTGGGGCAAAGGGAAATAAATTTTGTCAGTTCTCCACTGGCCCCACAAAAACCGGCGGTATCATATTCGGAAGCATGAATTGGATAAATGCCATTGTTGGTACTGGCATAAGTTTCCAAACCATTGCGGTATTGACTCAAATCACTTCTTCTTTGCGTATCACGGGTTTGTTTTTGCGCCCCGGTATAACTCACTAAAGTCAAGGAGGCCAAAATCCCAATAATGGAAATTACAACTAATAATTCAATTAAAGTGAAACCCTTCGTCGCTACGCTCCCTTCAGGATGACATCCTTCAGGATGAATCCTCAAGGTAAACCATTTTCTTAAATTATTCATTTTTTCACCCCCTTTTTAGTCGGCACAAACCACATAATCATTAGCGCCGACGCTACAACCCGAACAGCGAGTTTTTGATTTAGTGATGTCCCCGTCGGATTTGTTTTCTAAAGTCGCCCACAAACAAAAATCCTGATTACCAGTGACTTCTTGGTATTTATAAGTAGGTGTTCCTATATCCGATTGGTAAGCTGGGTCTTGAGGTAAAAGCTTCATATAAACCATGTCATCACTACATTTAAAAGAACCTTGACCCCAAGCAAAAGTTGTACATGTTGGCTCTGTACAGCCGCAGATTTTATCGGCCCCAGATGGATAACTATTCTTATCGTTATAATACATTCTTAAGGCTTTTTTAATTTGGTCCAAGTCTGATTTTCTCTGTACATCTCTAGCTCTTTCCCGCGCGGCATTAAAATTGACCATGATTAAAGCTGCCAATAAACCGATAACGGAAATAACCACTAAAAGTTCAATTAGAGTGAATCCAAAATTTTTCTTTCTCATGGTGTTATATTGGCGCTTGAGACAGCATAATTACAATCGGTATTCCCGCAGGTGAATCCGTAATCCTTACAAGCTCCTCCGGGGTTAAAACAAATATCCTTAGTATTTTCTAGTGTAGCATAAAGAGCATAGCCGGTACCATTATTTTCTTGTTGGTAAAGATAGATATTAACAGGATCTTTTGGGTCTTTGGGGACTTCTTTCATATACAAAGTCACTTTGGCGGCATCCTGCCAAGAACCCCCACCTCCAGGAAGGGCAGCGGGATAATTACCGTTATCATTGTAATACATTTCCAACGCCCTTTGGATTTGGCCCAAATCGTTTTTCCGTTGAGTGTCGCGTCCTTTCATTTGGACACCTCTGAAACTCACCAAACCAATGGTGGCTAAAAGTCCTAAAATAACCATTACAACCAAAAGCTCCATTAAGGTAAAGCCTTGATTTGATCGTCTTTTCTTCTTCATTTTAAATCTCTCTTTTATACTAATTTATACTAAACCCTTAAACTAAAAAAGGCAAAACGGAAATCTTGAACAACCTTCTGCTCCACAAAGATTACAAGTTTTACTACAAACAGCACCCAAGGCTCCCTCGTAACTCACATTACACTTGCGTCCTTGACCCACACAGGTAGTCCAGCCTACTCCGCATGTCGGTGTGGGTGTCGGTATAAAAGTAGGTGTAGGTGTGGGGGTTGGACCTTGAGTTGGGGTTGTTGTCGGTGGCGTTGGCGCTTGGGTGGCGGTAGGGGCTAAGGTTGAAGTTGGGCCTTGGGCTGAGGTAGGTAAAACCCAACCTCCTTGCGATGAATAAACTTCACCTGGCTGTTGGACTAAAACTTCCACATTAGCACTTGAAACCACATAATTAAAATCGCCACAGGTGGTTTTATCACAATGAATTTTTTGAATGATGGGGTCTTTTTGGTTTTCTAGAGTCGTAAAAATTTTGTACCATCTTTTACAATTCCCTTGATTAGAAACGGAATAAAAATAAATATGGTTGCGGCCATCATTAACCGGATCACAGGGAACAGATGATAAATAGGGAAGAAAGCCGTTATTACAGGCTAAGACTTCTGGATAACAATTATTATCATTATAATAATCTTCTAAAATTCTTTGCATTTTGGCCAAATCGGCTTTTCTTTTGGCGTCGCGGCCTTTAATAACTTGAAGATGAAAAGCCCAAATTGTCAACAGGGTCAAAAGCCCGACAATAGTGACGACGATTAAAAGTTCAATAAGACTAAAACCTTTATTTCGAGCTTGTGAGAAACAAGCTTGTTTATTTCTCATAAAAAAAGATGCCAAATTTTTTCGCCCCAAAACCAAGTAATAAAGGTGGCCAAAACTAAAAATGGCCCAAAAGAAATTTGGCTTTTAAATTTCTTTTTCCCTAATAAAATTAGTATGACACCGAGAGTTGCCCCTGTCAAGAAAGCTAGATACAAAGCCACCACAACTCTCGGAAAACCCAAAAAAAGACCCATCAATCCAGCCAATTTCACATCACCTAAGCCCATTCCTCTAAAACGAGTCAACAAAACTAAGAGGAAGAAAAAGCCAGCGGCTCCCAAGCCAGATAAAAGATTAGATATTAGGATACTAGGATATTGAAATATTAGAAAAATTAAGCTTATTAGAATGGCCGGATAGGTGATTTGGTCGGGAATTGTCCGATATTGAAGATCGGAAAGAAAAACCGCTACCAAAGCATAGGTGATTAATAAATTATAAATTGTAAATTGTAAATTATAAATTTGATTGGTGTATATGGTCGAGAATTGATAAACCACCAAGGTTATAATTCCGGTTGTTAACTCAACCAAAGGGTAATGAACCCCGATAGGGGAGTGACACCAGTGACATTTGCCTTTCAGAAAAATAAAAGAGAGGAGAGGAATGTTATCAAACCATAACAACTGTTTCTTACATCTCGGGCAGTAAGATCGTCCTTTTAATAAACCCTTTAAGCTGTTCTCCTTGTTAACTCTGTAAACTAAGCAATTAAGAAAACTTCCAATTAATAGGCCACAAACAAACAAAAAAATCATTATTATGGGAGACAAATACAATTTGCGGATTTCCCAATAGCCCCAGTCAAGGCAGCGCATCCACCACAAGCTTCAATTTTTGGGAAATCAGCTGGCAAATGAGTATCATCCGTACATCTGGTGGTGGCCTCTGTTTTAAAAGCTCCTGATTGAGGGCTAAAACAAACATAAACACTATTCCCGGGTTGGTGGGTATATTCCATGTAAAGAGCGTTATAATTATTAGCTTGCAACCTTTTTGAAAAGGAAGCTTTTACTTCATCGGCTCCAACAGTACAATCAGCATCGGAAGTTGTGCCATCGGAAAGTTTTGCCAATAAAGAACAATTCGCCCCATCTTCAATATCTGCAACTGGGCCCCAGTCACGAGTGGCTTCATCAGTGGTATCAGCTTGCCATGGCCAAAGTCCTTGAGTTGCGTTATAACGATCAATGGCTGAAAGTAATTGTTCAGAGTCACTCCGCGAACCAGTATCTCGCCCGCGATTAATCTGTTCAATAGGATTAATCGTCGCCAAAACCGCGACCGCCAAAATACCCAAAACCGCGATGACGATTAAAAGCTCAATCATGGTAAAACCCTTCGTCGCTACGCTCCTCAGGGCTTCAGCCTGAGGCTTCAGCCGAACGGCAAGCCACCAATTTTTAATTTTTAATTTTGAATTTTTAATTTTTCTCTCACCTCCTTCCTAAAACTTACTCGTTAAGTTATAGATCGGCATAATGATGGAAATCATCAAAAACCCGACGCCAACCCCTAATATAATCATAATAATGGGCTCAATGGCAGTTGTCAATCCCTTAACAGCAGCATCAGCCTCCTGTTCAAAATAGGAAGATACTTTGCCTAAAACTTCATCCAACTTACCGGTTTCTTCACCCACGGCAATCATTTCCGGTAAAATCGGGGGAAAAATTTCGGTTCTGGCCAAAGCCGTCGCTAAAGGCAAACCTTTCTCCACCTCTTTAGAAGCTTGTTCCATCTTCTCTTCATAATTGGGGCTGCCCAAAGATTTACGGGTCACCTCAATAGCTTCGACAATCAAAATCCCGCTCCCAATCAGCAACCCCAGGGTTCTGGTAAATTCGGTGAGCATCATTCCTTTTCTCAATTTGCCAATAATCGGCAATTTGAAAGTCAAACTATCAATCTGTTTTTTAAATTGAGGATTTTGGGAAAAAATTTTGAACAAAAAGATTAACCCCACCAAAATTATCACCACTATCCACCAAAAATGAGAGGCAAATTTAGAAACACCAATCAATATCCTTGTTGATACCGGCAAATCGGCCTGGAATTCTTCATAAACCATCGTCAGTTTAGGGATGACAAAAATAATCATAACAGAAATCACTGCAATCATGCCCCCAACGACAATCATCGGATAAACCATCGCCCCTTTAATTTTCCGACGAAACTCGGAATTTTTTTCTAAATTATCCGCCAACCTTAATAAAATTTTATCTAAAACTCCCGCTGTCTCGCCGGAGCGAATTAAAGCGACATAAATTTGATCAAAAACTTTGGGATGTTTTTCTAAAGCATCCGCTAAGTTGCCACCACCCTCCACTTCACGAACAACATCACTCACCAAACGACCCATGACCGGGCCGGATTGAGACTCCAAAATAGCCAGAGATTCGGTGATGGTTAAACCCGCATTAATCATTGTTGAAAGTTGACGGGTAAAATTAACCCTATCCTGAATCGTAATTCTACCCAAACCTTTTCTAACTTGAGTGGTCAAGCTTTCACCCTTTGGGGTTAAAAAAATCACCAAGAGTTCACGCTCTCGTAAAATTTTAGCGGCTTGAGTAATATTTGAAGCTTCTACTAATCCTTCAACTGTTTTCCCGTCTTTATTTTTGGCTTTATATTTAAACTTTTCCATGGGGGGACTACTTGTTTCTGGTTAATCTCATTAACTCTTCCGGTCTTAAGGCAAAAGACCGCGCCACGTCCAGAGAAATTTTGCCTTTTTTCACCAAATTCGTTAAATCCCCTTCCAAAGTTCTCATGCCTAGCTCTCCGGAAGTCTGTAAAATGGTATCAATCATTTGCGTTTTCCCTTCACGAATGGCATTGCGAACTGCCGAAGTGGCCACCAAAATCTCGGTGGCCGGAATTCGGCCACCCGCTAAAGCGGGAAGTAAACGTTGAGACAAAATAGCTTCCAACGTCAGAGAAAGTTGAATTCTAACCTGATCTTGCTGGTTGGCAGGAAAGACATCAATAATCCGGTCGACTGTCTGGGCGGCTGAATTGGTATGTAGGGTAGCAAAAACTAAATGACCGGTCTCGGCAATCGTCAAAGCTGAAGCGATAGTTTCGTAATCTCTCATTTCGCCAATCATGACCACATCAGGATCTTCCCGCAGGCAAGAACGCAAGGCAATCTGCCAGGAATGAGTATCGGCCCTAATCTCGCGTTGCGAGACAATGGCTTTCTGATGGTTAAAAACATACTCCACCGGGTCTTCAATGGTCACAATGTGAGCCGGTCTGGTTTGGGCAATTTCATCAATCATCGCCGCCAAAGTTGTTGACTTACCATGACCGGTTGGACCGGTGACTAAAATAAAACCTTGCCTTAATTGAGTAAAGGAATGACAAATTTCCGGCAAGTTCAGTTCATCAATTTTGGGAATTTTGTTGCTAATTAAGCGCAAGGCCGCTGCCAAGCTACCTTTTTGATAATAAGCATTAACACGAAAACGAACTTGATTCTCAAAATTAAAAGAAAAATCTAATTCCTTATTAATGGAAAGGACTTCTTTTTGTTCCTCGTTGACCAAAGATAAAACCAGATGACTAATTTCTTCGGGAGTTAAAACTTCCTTGCCGGTTACCGGATTAAGAACACCGTTAACTCGTATCATAGGGGGAACACCCACTAGTAAATGTAAGTCTGAGGCTTTTTTATTAACGGTATATTCTAATAATTCTTTTATTTCCATTATTTCGAGCTTGCGAGAAACAAGGGTTTCCTTATTCTTGGGCTACTCTTAGTACTTCTTCTATCGTAGATATTCCTTCAACGGTTTTCAAGTAGCCGTCTTGTTTTAAGGTTATCATCCCGTCTTCTAAAGCTTGTTTTTCAATTGCCCCAGCGGCCGCTCTTTCCAAAATCAATCTGGCAATTTTTTCCCCAATCGGCAACACTTCAAAAATACCAATTCTTCCTAAATAGCCGGTGTTATTACACTCCGAACATTTCTTTCCGCGATAAAGTTTTAAAGGCCCCTTTTCTTGATAAAGATTGCCTAAAACTTTTTTAATATCTTCGGCAACTTCCGATGGGGGAGTATATTCTTCCTTACAGTTATCGCAAATCCTGCGTAAAACTCTTTGAGCCAAAACACAGGTCATGGCCGAAGCCAGTAAAAAGGGTTCACCGCCCAAATCCAAAAGTCGAGGAATGGCTCCGGAAGCATCGTTGGTGTGAAGAGTTGAAAAGACTAAATGGCCGGTTAAAGAAGCCTGGATAGCCAACTCGGTCGTTTCTTTATCACGGATTTCCCCAACCATGATAATGTTGGGGTCTTGTCTTAAAAAGCTTCTCATGCCTGAAGCAAAAGTTAAACCAGCGGCTGGATTGACCTGAACCTGATTAACGCCATTAATTTGATATTCCACCGGATCTTCCAAAGTAATAATATTCACCTTAGAGGTGTTAATGCGAGAAAGGACCGAATATAAAGTCGTCGTTTTGCCGGAACCAGTCGGCCCGCAGACAATGATGATGCCGTGGGGACGCAAAATAGAGTCCTCTAAATTTTTCAAAGCCCGACCTCTTAAACCTAAATCTGGTAAATCAGGCACACCGCCGGATTTTTTTAATAACCTCATGACAATTTTTTCACCAAAAACGGTCGGCAGGGCTGAAACCCGCAAATCTACCTCTTGATCACCAGCTTTGAAATTAAAACGACCGTCTTGGGGAACTCTTTTTTCATCAATCTTCATACCGGACAAAATTTTAATGCGGGAAATAACCGCCTCATGGACTTTTTTGGGCAAAATTAATTTTTCATGCAAAATACCATCAATCCGGTAACGGACACGGGTTTTATCTTCTTGAGGTTCAATGTGGACATCAGAAGCCCGGGATTTGATGGCAAATTCTAAAATAGTGGCGACAATTTTCGCGACCGGCGCTTCGCGAATAACATTACCCAAAGAGGCAATGTCTACTGTTTTGGTTTCCGGAACCGCCGGCGCCACTTCTTTTAAAGCGGCCTTGACCTCAGCCGAGAGGGGTTGGGTATAAGCCGTCAAAATCACTTCCTTGAGTTTGGCAGAAGTGGCCATGAAAGGCTTAATTTTCGCGCCTGACTTTTTCTCAATAAATTCGATAACTTCTAAATCTAAAGGATTGGCCATGGCGACCGAAAGTTCGTTGTTGATACGGTTGTAATCAAAGGGAATTAGAGTATAACGTTCGGCCACCGCTCTTGGCAGTAAACCCAAACCTTCCGGGCTAACGGCTTTTTCGCCCAGATCAACAAAGGGGATATTATAGAGTTGAGCTTCGGCTTTGGAAATCTGTTCCTCATTGGCAAAATTATGCGCCAAAATAATTTCTTTAAGCGGCCGGCCGGTATTGACCTGTTCCAGTTTAACGGCCTGACTTTTATCTTCGGAAAGAACGCCCAAAGAAGCTAAAATGGTGGCAATATCTTTTCCCTCCGGCGTGGCGGGTTTAGTTTTTTGGGCAGTAACAGGCATAATCTCTTTTCATTATCTTTTAACCATGATAAAATGTCAACAGAATAAGCAAAGCTTGTTTTTCGTAAAACTCAAAATGGTTCATTCCCTTCTCATTGTTCATGGTAATTCTCAAAAAAGATACGAGAAAGGTTTTCAGCTGGCCGAAAATTTTTTAGCAGGCTCCCTTATAAACCATCCTGACTTTTTTTTACTTGAAGACCAAAAATCTATCAAGATCGACCATATCCGTCAACTCCAACATCAATTGGCCTTAAGGCCTTACTCTGCCCTGCTTAAGGTCGCCCTTATCAATGAGGCCGACAAGTTAACTTTACCGGCCCAACACGCTCTTTTAAAAACACTGGAAGAGCCGCCTGAGGCCTCCGTGATTATTCTCACCGCCCCTCATAAAGAAGTTTTACTGCCGACGATTATTTCTCGCTGTCAAATTATCTCTCTACCCAATGAGAAAACTATAATGAACGAATCGTCTTTTACAGAACAATTATCAACTTTAAATGCTGTCCTTTCGGCTACTCCCGGACAAAGGCTTTTGATAGCGGAAAAAGTCGCTATCAATCGTGACCAAACGATGGAGTTTTGTCAAAATCAGCTCGAACTTTGGCGTTTATTAATACAACAAAAAGCGGGAATTTTAAAAACAACCAAAAAAACAGTTATGGAATTATCTTGGCTTGAAATAGTCGGAATTATCAAGCAAATTCAACTCTCGCTGTATTTTCTCAAACAAAACGTTAACCCTCAACTTGTGGTCGGCAACGTCTTGCTTTCATACCCATTTTAGGTTAAAATTAGTACAATATGCCCACTTCATCCGACTATACGGCCGCGCAGATTAAGGTCCTTGAAGGTCTAGAGCCGGTTCGCCGAAGACCCGGCATGTTTATTGGCTCCACCGATAACCAAGGACTTCATCATTTATTAATTGAGGTTATTGATAACTCCGTTGATGAATCTTTGGCCGGTTTCACTAAAAATATTTGGATTTCTTTAAGGGAAGACGGTTCGGTCTATGTCAAAGATGATGGTCGAGGCATCCCGGTGGACAAACATAAATCAGGAGTTTCCGCTTTGGAAGTGGCCATGACCAAACTTCATGCCGGCGCCAAATTTGACGACCAAACTTACAAGGTTTCAGGAGGGCTGCACGGTGTGGGAATTTCGGTGGTCAATGCTTTGTCTTCCTGGCTGAAAGTGGAAGTCCACCGTAACGGCAAAGCCTATACCCAGGAATATAAAAGAGGCAAACCCTTAACGCTAGTTAAAGAAAGCGGCAAAGCCCGTGATACCGGTACGACTACCATCTTTATCCCCGATAAAGAAGTTTTCAAAGACGCCGACTTTAATTACAAGGTCGTGGAAGAATTGGTGAGAGAAAGGGCCTATTTAGTTCCCGGTTTGAAATTTCACCTGAAAGATAAAAGAACTGGCCAAATTATCAATTTCTATTTTGAGGGTGGTGTTTGTTCCTTGGTCAGTTTTCTTAATCGCAATAAAAAACCCCTTCATCCGCCGATTTTTATTAAGGGTGAACAGGAACATGTCGGAGTAGAAATTGCCATTCAGTTCAACGACGGTTTTTCGGAAAATATTGAATCTTTTGTCAATGTCATCAACACCAAAGACGGAGGAACTCATTTAACTGGTTTTAGAATCGCCTTAACCCGTGCGATTAATGACTACGCCAAAAAAATTGGCCTAATCAAAGAAGGTAATGGTGGTTTTACCGGTGATGATACCAAAGAAGGCCTCACCGCTGTAGTAGCCGTCAGAATGCCAACCGACCGAATTCAATTTGAATCACAAACCAAAGCCAAGCTCAATAATGCTGAGGTCCAGGGCATTGTGGCCACAATTCTCAAAGATGGTTTGGATGTTTATTTTGAAGAACATCCCGCTGAAGGAAGACGCATAATTGAAAAAGTCAGCTTGGCCGCCCGCTCACGCTTGGCCGCCCGCGCTGCCAGGGAAGCCGTTATCAGAAAGAGTGAATTTTTTGCCAACTCACTACCGGGGAAATTGGCTGATTGCCAGGAAAAAGACCCTGCCTTTTCCGAACTTTTCATTGTGGAAGGCGATTCCGCCGGGGGAAGTGCCAAGCAGGGACGTAACCGTAAATTTCAGGCCATCTTGCCTTTAGGCGGTAAAATTTTAAATACCGAAAGGGCTCACTTAGATAAAATTATCAATTTTGAAGAATTAAAAGATTTAATTATTGCCTTGGGCATGGGAATAGGGGAGACGTTAAATTTAAAAAAGATTAGATATCACCGGATTATTATCATGACTGATGCCGATGTTGACGGTGAACATATCACCACGTTATTATTGACTTTCTTTTACCGACATTTAAAACCGATTATCGAACAGGGCTTCCTTTATATTGCCCTCCCACCACTTTATAAAATTCAGGTCGGCAAAGAAATCTATTATGCCTATAATGATGAGGATAAAGAGAGGATTCTTTCTGATCCCAAGTATCGAACCGCCAACGCCAAGGCCAATCTTCAACGTTATAAAGGCTTAGGCGAAATGAACCCACAACAACTTTGGGAAACCACCATGAATCCGGAAAATCGGATTTTAAAACACGTTGCGGTTGAAGACGCTCAAAAGGCAGATGAGATTTTTACTATGCTGATGGGGGATGAGGTTTTACCTCGAAAAAGATTTATCCAGATGTACGCCAAAACAGCTAATCTTGATGTTTAATTATTCAAATCGGTCGGTTTAATTAATTAAATCATGGACAAAAACCTTGGAAAAATACAACCAGTTGAAATAACTCAAGAAATGCGTAAAAGCTATCTTGATTATGCGATGTCGGTCATTGTCGCCAGAGCTTTGCCTGATGTCAAAGATGGCTTAAAACCAGTTCACCGCAGAATTCTATACTCCATGCACCAGATGGGTCTTTCTCATGCTTCCCGCTATGCCAAAAGCGCCAAGGTCGTCGGGGAAACAATGGGTAAATACCACCCTCATGGTGATATGGCTATTTATGATTCTTTAGTCCGTCTAGCTCAAGATTTTTCCATGCGTTATCCTTTGGTTGATGGACAGGGTAATTTTGGTTCGACTGATGGTGACTCGGCAGCAGCTATGCGTTATACCGAAGTTAGGCTTGCCAAAATTACCCAGGAAATAATTACTGATATCGATAAGGGCACGGTTGATTTTCAGGATAATTTCGACGGCAGTCTCAAAGAGCCCATTTTCCTCCCGGCTAAATTACCAAATTTATTACTAATGGGCTCAGATGGCATTGCTGTCGGTATGGCCACCAAAATTCCGCCTCACAACTTGGGTGAAGTCACCGACGCTCTGGTTTTTATGATCGAAAAGGGTAAAGTTGTTTTCCCACAAAATTCTTCTTTTGAAATTAAAAAAATTGAGCTTGATGAAGATCAGAACCAAAAAGCTTTAGAGGCCAGCTTTGAGTCTGATGTCAGCATTGAAGAAGACTTAATGAAGTTTATTAAGGGTCCTGATTTTCCGACGTCAGCTTCTATTTATAATAAAAAGGATATTCTCCAGGCCTATACCACTGGCAACGGTAAAATTGTCGTCCGCGCTAAAGCCGAAATTGAAGAAGCCAAAGAAGATAAATTTAGAATTGTTATTAGTGAAATTCCTTACCAGGTTAATAAAGCCAATTTAGTGGCGAAAATCGCCCAACTAGCCAAGGAAAGAAAAATCGATGGCATTACCGATCTGCGTGATGAATCAGACCGCCAAGGCCTAAGAATTGTTGTTGAGCTTAAAAAATCGGCCAGGCCTAAAACTATCCTCAATAATCTTTATAAAAATACCCAAATGCAAATCAGCTATCCGGTTAATATGGTCGCCTTAGTTGATGGTGTGCCTCTCACCCTCAATTTAAAACAAATCTTAACGGAATTTATCCGCCATCGCCAAAAGGTCGTCACTAAAAGAACTGTTTTTGAACTTGATGAGGCTAAAAAGCAAGCCCATATTCTTGAGGGCTTAAAAATCGCCATCGACAATTTGGATGAGGTGATTGCCACCATCAAAAAATCAAAAGACGCCCAAGAAGCCAAAGTCAATTTAATGAATAAATTCAGATTGACAGAAATTCAGGCCAATGCCATTTTGGAAATGCAACTGCGACGCCTGGCCGCTTTGGAGAGAAAGAAAATTGAGGACGAATACGCTGAGACGATAAAAAAGATTGAATATTTGGTAGGCCTTCTGGCGACACCCAAAAAAATCCTGGACATCATTAAAAAAGAAATTTTGGAAATTAAAGAAAAATATGCCGATATTAGACGCACTAAAGTTTACGCTCAGGCTTTAGAAAATTTCAATGAAGAAGATTTAATTCCTCAACAGGATTGTTTAATTATTTTAACCAAGGGTGGCTATGTGAAACGTGTCCCGGTGGGAACTTACCGGTCGCAAAAAAGAGGCGGCAAGGGCGTTTCTGGCATGACCACCAAGCCAGAAGATGAAGTTATGAACTTTTTAACCGCCCAAACTCATGACTCTATTTTATTTTTCACCAATAAGGGTCGGGTTTTTTCCATCCGCGTTTGGGAGCTACCAGAAGGTTCACGTCAGGCCAAGGGCCAAGCGTTGGTCAACCTTATTAATATTGCCCAGGATGAAAAAATTCAATCCGTTTTGACTTTAGGCTCCCAGCCTTCGCAAAACAAAAATCAGTTCTTATTGATGGTCACCAAAAAAGGTGTAGTCAAAAAAACTTACCTTAAATCTTTCGCCAATATCCGCGCTTCAGGCTTAATTGCCATCAAATTAAATAAAGACGACGAGCTTTGCTGGATTAAGTTGACTGACGAAGACCATCATGTTTTATTGGTTTCCCATCAAGGCAAGTCAATCCGTTTTAAAGAACGCGATGTGCGACCCACCGGAAGAGATACCATGGGGGTCAGGGGTATTAGATTAAAAAAAGATGATTTTGTTATCGGCATGGAGGTTTTCTCGCCGGTTTTGGAAAAAACCAAAGACAAGCGCCGGAAAAATTTCCGCGATATTTTAGTAGTCATGGAAAATGGTCTGGGAAAAAAAACTTCGCTGACGGAATATCGTCTTCAGAAAAGAGGCGGTATCGGCATTAGGGTCGCCCATGTTTCTCCCAAAACTGGCCAAATTGTGGCCTGCCGGATGATTGACCAAAACTTAAAACAAATTGTTTTAACCAGTAAAAGAGCCCAAGTTATCAAACTCCCGATTAAAAATGTGCCCCGGTTGGGGAGAGATACCCAGGGAGTCATCTTTATGCGCTTTAACAAGCCCGGCGACACTGTAGCTGCAGTCACTTGTCTTGAAAATTAATTTCTTTTACATTACTATTAATAGTATCTTATGAAAAGATTCCAAAAATTCTTCCCCGCCTGCCGGCAGGCATGGAAAACAGATTATGGTAAATTTCTTGGTATTACTTTATCAACCCTTGTCATCTTGACTTTATATTTCCGTTTTATTGGTCCGATTCCTTTTTCTGTCACCCAAACGACCACGGAAAAGAAAGCCACTTTTGATGTTGAAGCCGAAGGAAAAGTAACCGCCATTCCGGACACGGCTGAAATTAATTTAGGCATTCAAGTCAATAAACCCACGGTCGAAGCCGCCCAAAAAGAAGCTAATGAAAAAATCAACCAAGTAACGGCCGAATTGAAAAAAATAGGGATTGAAGAAAAATTTATCAAAACAATTAATTATAGTGTTTATCCTGATTATGACTATCGAGTCGGACAAAAAATTATCGGTTATAACGTTAATATCACTTTAAAAGTTAAGGTTAAAGATTTTGAAAAAATTAATAAAGTCATTGATATCGGAACTTCTTTGGGGGCAAATCAGGTGGGGGGATTAAATTTCACTATCGATGACGAGAAATTAGAAGAATTAAAAATGGAAGCGAGAAAACAGGCAATTGACAAGGCGAAAAAGAAAGCCAAGGAAATTGCCAAGGCTGGTGGAATTAAAATTGGTCGCTTGGTTAATATCAGTGAAAACCTTGTGGCTTATCCACCCATGCCCCTAACCGCCAGAGAAATGGGCGTTGGCGGCGCTCCTGAAGAAAAAACAACTACCCAAATCCAACCCGGGGAGTCGGAAATTTCTATCTCCGTCATTCTTAGCTACGAGACACTCTAGCTCATAACATTTTCGCGGAAAACGGGGCAAGCATCACTTACCCTTACCGTGGAAAGCCTCATGAACATCACGTAACTGTCGATTAGTAATATGAGTATAAATTTGGGTGGTGGCAATATTTTTATGACCCAAAAGCTCTTGAACGCTCCGGATATCAGCTCCAGCCATTAAAAGATCAGTGGCGAAACTGTGGCGTAAAGTATGAACAGTAGCATCAACTGGTAGTTTGGCTTTTTTGACATACTTTTTAACAATTCTTTGGATAGAACGAGGAGTTAACCGTAACTTTTTACCGTCTTCCACAATATCGGGATTTTTAACAATCCGAATAAATAAGGGCTCCCATTTGTCCGAACGTGAGGCCAAATACTTACCCAACCAGTCGGCCGCCGCTTTAGAGAGAAAAACCACTCTGGCCCGCCCGCCCTTGCCAATGATACCAAATTCGCGGCGGTTTAAATCAATTTTATCTCGGTTTAATTTCACCAATTCGCTGACCCGAAGGCCTGTGGAAAATAAAGTCTCTAAAATGGCCTTATCGCGCAAGCCTTGGGGTTTGGAGATCTCAGGTTGGCCCAAAAGACGTTCCACCTGTTCGGTGGTTAAGAATTTCAAGCTTCGGCTTTCACCCTTGGGTAATTCAATCTTTTCTGGGGCAATTGTCCTATAGTCATTTTTGATTAAATAGCGTAAAAAAGCCCTCAGAGCTATCACATGATAGCTCTGAGTGATACGGGAAAGGGGGATACCATTTTTGGCTGTAAATCGCGATAAAAATACCCTATATTTCTTAATAATTTCCAGATTAAGTGAACCTAAATCAATTTTTGAAAAATTAGCCTTTAACCAGTCGGAAAAACGCGACAAATAATGTTTGTAGTTGCGAATGGTGAGGGGAGAGCAATTTTTTTCAATTTCCAAATGTTCTAGGAACTCTTCAATCAAGCGATCAACTTCAGTACGGAGAATTTTCTTTTCTTCAGTCATTTTTTTTTAAAAAACAAGGTTCTGCCGAAGGCAGGTTCTTAACAATATTGTACGACACTAAAAAATAATTTGTCAATGTTGTGCGACGATATTTTAGCTAACAACCATCAAAAAAGCCGCCGGCTAGGCGACTTTCTTGAAAAAAAGGCAAGAGAGAAAATTTGATACCAGGTAGCAGTAATGATCCTGCAAAATTAAAATCAAACCGCTACCTGATTTCACTGATTATTGCTCCTTTTTAGCTTCTTCTTTATCGTCCTTGAAGGCTTTTCTGCTTTCTTTAAGAAAAAATGAACCACCTACAAGTAAAACTATCCATAGGACTACTGTTAACGGCAATGAAACGTCAACGCTGCCGTGAATCACCTTTATTACTATGAAATATAGGGGAACAAGTGCTAAAGAAAAATTCTCTAAAGCGATACCATACAGTGTCCAAGCTATTAGTTTTTTTTCCATCTCCACTCCTTTTCTTTATTTTTCTTGCCACTTTCATACTTAGTTGTCAGGTATTCTTCTTTTGTTTTTTTAAAAGTTTTTCGACGGCTGTACAACTGACTATAACTATTCCAACCCCAAATATGAAAGATATTACTCCCAGAAGAATTTCTTTCATATAAAGCAACCTTGCAAAGCCAAAACTAACCAGAAACTCACCAAAGAAGAACAAAAAGAGAGCACTAAGCCAAGAAAGGCAATAAATCTGCCTATTTGTAAGAAAAATCATCACCAACACCCTCTCTCTTGCCAAATTATTAACGTTCAACTATCTTTTGATAGTCAAGCGGATTATACTAAAATCCCATAATATTTGTCAAATAAAGATGTTTTCGGGTTTTATTGGGGGATTGTAAAATCTGGCATACAGCCCTAATAAGAGAGAATTATAAGAGAAAATAAAGGCTAGGAAGATTTTCTTCAGAGAAAAATTTTGTTTATTTTTTCAAATTTTAAAATTTTCTTTTTAACCACTCCTCCCAGAGTTAAATTCAAAAGACGTCGCAAAAGCTACATTGTGCGACAATGTTAACAAAGCTTAAGTCTTTATCCTCTCCGATTGTCTCTCACTCTTTTAGGGGATAAAACGAAAGTGGGCGTCCCGCAACTCAAAAACATCTTGTTTCTCTCTTATAATTATCCCTTCCTTTATTTCGAGTTATAATCGCCTTGAAAGTTATCCACAACCCTCTTTTGGCAACTATATCAAAACATATCAGCTGGCAGTTAAAAATTTTTCCTGCCATTTTGTGAAAACTAACCTATAATTATCGTGAAAAAGTCCCCTTTATTATAGGATAATTAATTATTAAACAGTCATCACCCAGAGACTACTCCCCTTTTTCGCAGTGTCTCTCAATTTTTTTTAATTGAAAATTGGAAATTATGGATTAGCCGCCCCAATGAGTTGTTAAAAAAATAACAATTAAAACCGCCACCCCAACCCCAATATATTCATTAATCGTGCGACGAAAGAGTCTTTCACTGATTTGGTGCTGGGAAAGACCTAAAAGAATATACAAGCTGGTGGTTAAAGATAAGGAACCAACAGCCACGCTGACCGGCCAAAAAGAAAAGGCTAAAGCAATTTCCCCCAAAATAAATGATAAAGCGAGAGTATAAGACCAAATTTTTTTGGTGATTTTTTCTTCCAGGTTAATACACCAGAGTCCTTGAAGAAGTAACGGAAAACTCGCGGTAAAAACAAGCAAAAAATTAAACCAAGGGTCAAGGCGGAAAGACAAAATAACATTGTAAAGAAAAAAAGAAGTCACCAAGGTTAGTAAAAAAGCCACCGCATGAGCCGAACGCAGTAATTGAATCGTTCTAATGGCGGCTACCGAAAAAATGTTTTCCGTCAAAAGAAGGCCATAAAGACCAATTCCATAAAGAATAATCATCGGTGCCCGAGCTAACCAAGAGGTCGGAGTTAAAAAATAAAAAAAGCCGACCCCGAGGGTAAAAAGAAAAGGCAAGATTAAAACCGTCAACCACTCAACCCCATTTAAACTTTCACTTAAAGACCAAGCTGACAAAAGGTAAGTTAATAACGCCAGTATGACAATCGCCAGATAATACCCAGAAAAACCAAGTAGTTGAACAGCCAAAAAGCCAAGAGCTAAAACAAAGGCCGTGACGACAAATTTTTTCCTTTTGTCCAAATTAAAGATGAGCTTATTTGAAAAAAAGCTATGCTTATTTGAAAAAAAGCTATGCTTATTTGAAAAAAAGCTATGCTTATTTGAGAATTTCGTCAGGGATGTCAAAATTGGCGTAAACTTTCTGAACATCGTCATGTTCCTCCAGCCCTTCCATAAATTTTAAAACTTTTTCTGCCTTGCTTTTTTCTTCTATTTTCACCCAACTGATCGGTTGCATTATCAATTCCTCGCTTAAAACTTTAAAGCCTGCCCTTTCAATTTCATTTCTCATCTCGTGAGTTTGTTCCGGCTTGGTATAAACTTCAATGGCGTCACTTGCCTCTTCCACTTCTTCAGCTCCCAAATCAATCAGATTTAAAATCTGTTCATCCGAAGAACTGCTTTTCTCCACGGTAATTAAGCCTGATTTTTTAAATTGAAAAGAAACTGCCCCAGGACTCGTAAGACTCCCCCCCCCTCTTTCAAAAAGATTTTTAATTTCCGAAGTGGTTCGATTTTTATTATCAGTCGCTGCTTCTACCATAATGGCAATTCCTTCCGGACCATAACCTTCATAGACAATCTCTGACCAATCACCACCATCCTTTTCCCCCACGCCTCGATTAATGGCTCTTTGAATCGTATCTTTCGGCATATTTAATGAACGAGCTTTTTCTATCGCCAAACGAAGTTTAAAATTTTTTTCTGGATCGCCAATACCGCCTCCGGCACGGACCGCCACGGTAATCGCGTTACCCAATTTGGTAAAAATCTGTCCCCGACGGGTATCTTTGGATTCTTTTTGCCTTTTAATGGTCGACCATTTTGAGTGTCCTGACATACGCCTTACCATTTTACCTTTAAAGCCGCTTCTTGACAAGGATTTTTAAAAATTATATGCTTGAGCCCAATGACAACAACTGCTCTAGAAGAAGAAGCGGTCAAAGCAGCCTTAACGCAAAATTGGCCGAAGGCCATTGAAATTAATAAAAAAATTCTTAAAGACTCTCCGCAAGGCATCGCCGCCTTAAATCGGCTAGGTCGAGCCTATTGGGAAACAGGCAAAATCGCCCAAGCCATTCAAAGTTACAAAAAAGTTTTAAAATTTGACATCCTCAATCCTATCGCCAATAAAAACTTAAAACGTCTGGCTAAGGGTGGCCAAGCCAAAAAACGCTCCAACAAGAAAAATAATTTTACTCCTTCAGGTAAAATCTTTTTGGAGGAACCAGGCAAAACAAAGATAGTCAAATTGGTCCGACTGGCTCCCCCTTCTACCCTGTCCCAGTTAGACAACGCCGATCTGGTAATCATGACGATTAAAAAAAGAACCGTGAGTGTTGCGAGTGAGAATGGCAACTACCTAGGCACTATTCCTGAAGATTTGTCCATTAGATTAATTAGATTAATTAAAGGCGGCAATCAATATCAGGCTTTTATTAAAAGCGTAGATCATCAAAAATTGGAAATTTTTATTCGCGAAGCTTTTCGAGCCAAGAAATTTTTTAACAACCCTTCTTTCCCTCAAGGCAGAACCAGCTTTTCCCAATAAGACTTACCCACAATTAAAACCAGGTTAGCCCGTTGTTCAGCCATCGGCCCCCCTTCCCACTGACAACCAAAAACGTGACTTAATTTTCTGACCGTATAACTATTTTTATATTTTTTCTCACTTTTGATTTGACATTGTCGTAGGCTTTCCCCTTGTCCCCTCGGGCCGAGCCTCGGGGCGAGGCCATTCTCAGTATCCCCGACGGTCATCAATTGACCACCGATATTTTTAATTAAAGTCGCGACTTTATTGGCCAAGCCAACATGATTGGTGCCATTCAAAACAGCCACAGTCAAATCTTCCTGTTTTAGTTTTTTATCAACAAAAAATTGGCTCATGATTGACTCTAGGCGCTCGGTATCAATTTTATTCGCCTTGGTCCCATCGAGCAAATCAACCTCCTGGCTAGCACTGGTTTGACCCAAATCAACCAGATTTATTTTATCCTGACGAATACTCCTTAAAGTCAACCAAAGTCTAACCAAATCCCACTTCGTTAAATTTGTTTCGCCATCTTTTATTAGAAAGCGAATGTTCTCAAGAATGCAGGTTTTGATTTTGACATTTGACATTTGACCATTCCGAAGGAATCCCGCACAGCGGGCTTTGATATTTGACATTGACGCGTAAGCGTCCACAGGTATACCTAAATAAGTTTGCAAACTACCTTGGAAAAGCTCGCCACCTTTTTTGTTTAATTCTCCCAAACGATAGATAGATTCCACCCGGCAGGGTCCATACCCATGAATTGTCTCGATAAAAGTGCCGTCGGGGATGAGTAAAACATTAAGTGATTTTTCCGCAGGATTAAAAGAAACCACTAACACTGACTGGGAATTAATAGCGATATTAAATTGGTTCTCTCCATCCCAAAGGCTTTTTGAAATCGAAGTATAAATTTTCCAACCAATGCCAATCAGAAGAATTAAAAAGATTATTAATAACACCTTGCGGACAACGCCTCTCGTCTTGTGTTTTTTCCGCTCTTTTTGTTCCCTTTGCCACCGAGGCAGTTTTTTCATTAGTCTAACCACTCCTTCTTTAACCTTAAAAACTCTTTCTTTTTAATCGCTTCTCTTATCTTAGCAAAAAGTTGTTCCATAAAATATAAGTTGTGATAGGTTGCCAACCGATAGGCCAAAAGTTCTTTGGCTCTAAAAAGATGATTTAAATAGGCACGGGTGAAATTTCGACAAACAAAACATTGACATTCTGGATCTGGAGATTTGGCATCCTTAGTAAATTCAGCTTTTGTAATATCATGTTTAAAATCTTTAGTCTTTAGTTTTAAGTTTTTAGTTAAAATCCATCCCATCCTCCCCAATCTTGTCGGCATCACACAATCCATCATATCCACTCCCCTTTCTACCGCCGCAAAAATATCATCAATTTCCCCCACTCCCAATAAATGAATTGGCTGTGATCGGCTGTCTTTTGCCAAAATTGGCATCACCCAATTCAAAACTTGAGCCATTTCTTTCTTTGACTCCCCTACTGCCACACCCCCAATAGCCAAACCATCAAAATTCTTTGAAGCGATGAATTGGGCCGATTCTTCTCTTAAATCCTTATAAATTGACCCTTGAATAACGCCAAAAAGAAATTGCTTGCGTTTTGAAGGTTCACCCTGAGTAGCTTTCAGGCTGCGAAGAGCCCAACGGTGGGTTCGCTCCATAGCAACTCGAGCATACTCGTAAGTCGTCGGGTAAGAAGCACACTCATCAAAAGCGATCATCATATCCGCCCCTAATTTCTGCTGGACTTCAATTGATTTTTCCGGGGTAAAATAATGTTTGGAACCATCCAAATGGGAGCGAAAGGTAACACCATCGTAATCAATTTCCACTAATGGAAAATGCTGGGAGTCCCGACGGGTGGCGCGGACGGAGGGCGTCCCGTCGAGCGCCTGGACCCCGACGAAGTCGGGGGAAGCCGTCGGACGGGACGAGCCCGCGACAGGACCCGTCGTGGACGACTTCAGCGTATCATCTCCTTCTATTCGCCCTAAAGAAAAGACTTGAAAACCACCGCTATCAGTCATTATCGGTCCGGACCAACCCATAAATTTATGTAATCCACCTAATTTCTCCACTACCTCCGCTCCCGGCCTTAAATACAAATGATAAGTATTCACAAAAAAAACTTGGGAACCAATTTCTTTTAAATCCTGAGGTGTTAAACTTTTGACGGTCGCCTGGCTTCCCACCGGCACAAAAGCCGGCGTCAAAATCTTGCCGTGAGAAGTATTTATCTCCCCTAATCTTGCGTTTGTTTTTTTATCCTGCTTAAGTATTTTAAAAAACTTTTCACTTTTCACTTTTAACTTTTAACTTTCTTTAACCCATCCCATGTTCAATTTTGAGTCTTTTTATTTTCCCATCTACCTCTTCTTTTTCTACCCCAAAGAACTGTAGGACTCGATGAATAATTGACAAAGCCGCCTCAAACTCTGGCTGAATTAAACAAGAAACCCCCAATGTTTTAAGTCTGGAAAGAGCTTCTTTTTGATGAACCCGAGAGATAATTTTAATCTCAGGATTTAAAGTCTGGCAGTTAGTCACCACAATCTCCTGTGTCGCCTGGTCTGGAATAGCGACGACCACCACTTTGGCTTTGTCTACTTGAGCGTAGTCTAAAACATCGATATCCGCCGGATCGCCATACAGGGCATTAACACCCTGTTGCTTCAAATCCATAATCACCTGATGATTATAATCAATCACAATGTAAGGAATCTCTAAAAGTTGTAAGGCTCTCGCCAACCAACCCCCCACTCGACCATGGCCACAAACAACCACATGTCCAGACAATTCTAAACCCTCTTCTTTAACAAAACTGTCGCCTCTGGCGAATAAACGCTGATGAATTTTAGGAAATCTTTTGGTCATCTTTTGTAAGCCAAAATAAAACTTCGGCGCTAGAGCAATAAACCAGGGCGTTACTAAAATGGTCAATAAAGCCACCGATAAAATTAACGAATAAACGTTATCATCAATTAACTTTTGTGTTAAGCCAATTCGGGAAAGGACAAAGGCGAATTCTCCCACTTGAACCAACCCCATGCTGACCAAAATCGCCGTTTTGATATGATAGCCTAAATACAAAACCAAGCTCATTACCACCAAAAACTTCACCAAAATCACCAGTAAACTTAAAGATAAAATCAAGGGAAGATGAGACGCCAAAAAGTAAGGATTTAAAAACATTCCCAGGGAAACAAAAAAGATTATTGAAAAAAGATCGCGCAAGGGCCTCACTTCGGAAAAAACAGCGTGATTTTCCGAAGTTTTAGAAATAATTAGTCCAGCCAAAAAAGCACCCAAGGCCATTGATAAACCTAAAGAGGAAGTTAAGATCGCCGTCAGTAAACATAAAGAGACCACCGCAATTAATAATAATTCTCGCGAACCAAAATCAGCTACCCAGCCAATAAACTTCGGTACTAAATTTTTTCCCAAAATCAAAACCAGAGCCAAAATCAAAACCCCCTTTAAAATACTTAAGGCAAAAACCCAAAAACTTGCACTACTTCCGGCCATCGTCGGCAAAATTGCCACCATCGGCAGAACGGCCAAGTCCTGAACTAAAAGCCAACCTAACATAATCTCCCCCGGTAAAGTATCCAATTCTCCCTTTTCCGACAAAATTTTAAAAACAATGGCCGTCGAGGATAAGGAAAAAGCGCAACCTATAAACAAAGAGGCATAAAAACTAAAGCCAAAAAGAGGAAGAATAAAAATCCCTAAAATAATGACCAAAAGAATCTGAATCAAGGCGCCCCAGATAGCGACCGTTTTTACCCGTTTTAGATAATCCAAAGAAAGTTCCAAGCCTAAAGTAAACATCAAAAAAGCTATGCCAACTTCCGATAAGAAGGAAAACAAATCCTTAACATGAAGAAATTTAGAGCTTAAAAAACTAATTAAAATACCGGCTAAAAGATAACCAACCACTGATGGTTGTTTGGCTTTTTTTGCTAAAAAACCGCCTAAAAAAGCCAAACCTAAAATTAAACCTAACCAAGCCACAAGAACGAAGTCTTTCGTCATTCTAACTTCATCATAGCAAGTTGCAGGTCAGAAGGCAATTTTGAAGAAAGCTCCATTCTTTGACCTGTCACCGGATGGTCAAAAGACAAACCGGCCGCATGAAGAAATTGCCGTGGACACCATTGGCGATCTTGACGAGCCGTTTTTCTACCGGCATATTTTTCATCTCCCACAACCGGATGCCCAATAAATTTCAAATGAACCCGAATCTGATGAGTCCGCCCAGTCTCTGGGGTAAGTTCAAGAAGTGTAAATTCTTTTTGGGTGGCAAGCTCAGGGGGACCCCCAAAAAGGGTTCCCTTTATGGGTTTTTTTGGGGGAAAGAGCTTGACAGGACCCAAATATTCTAAAACCCTGTAATTAGTTTTTGCTTCCCTACCCCCTAAAAATACCCCAAACTTTTTCCGATCAAATGGACTTCGAGAAATCGAAGCTTCAATCGCCCCCTCCTCAGGTTCCACCTTTCCGTGGACAAGAGCTAAATATTTCTTTTTGACTTTTCTTTCCTTAAATTGTTGTTGAAGATTTTCAAAAACTGGTTGAGTTTTAGCTACAAGCAGAAGTCCACTTGTCTCTTTATCTAAACGATGAACAATTCCGTTTCTTAACGACTCGCAACTGAAAATTGGCCTCGCCCCGAGGCTTGGCCCGAGGGGAAAATCGAAATTATGCTCAATCCAATCCTGCACCGTCTCCTCACCCTTTGTGGTCTCTGCCCGGTTAACCACCATTCCCGCCGGTTTATCTAAAACTAGGAAAAATTCATCTTGAAAGATAATCTGGGGCTTTCTCTTTGCCATTAATTTACTTTTCTTTTTTCTTCTCGCAACTCACGCAAATTGTAGCTTCCGGCATCACCATAAGGCGATCGGTATCAATCATCTTGCCACATTTCTCACAAACACCATATTTGCCAATTTTAACCATCGCCAAGGCTTTTTTCAGTTGAATTAATTTACGGTTAATTTGACCCTCTAAAGCTTTGACTCTTTCATGTCCAATCTGCTCGGCAATATCGGTATCCGGCGAAGCGTTGTCATTAACTCTTCGGCTATCCTTAAAAGGATCTTCCTTGGCCATATCTTTCTTTTTTCTTTCCAAACGAGTAATCTCTCGAGAAAGAAAAGCGGCCACCGGTTTTAAAATTTTGGCCGGAAAACCCAGACGTCTTTTTTTAACAACTTTGGCAACTTTTTTATTTCGAGCGTTAGCGAGAAACAAGCTCTGCTTATTAGTCATAGGTTTTTCTTCTTTAAAAAATTTTTGGAAAAATTTCGGCCCGAATTAAGCAAAAAAAGGGCCGCGGTCACGGCTACACCGATTCCCGTTAATCCTACCCCTACCCAATAAAAGTATACCCCAGCCTCCTTCAAAAAAGCAAGTAAGAAGTGGGTTAAAAAAATTAAACCTAAACCTGAAAGAGTGATAAAACCACCCTCTTTATTTTTATACCAGTCCCAAATTCGCCAATGCCTCTCAATTTTTAGCAAAAAATACCAAATAGCCAAAAGAAAAATCGCCGAGAATAAGGATAGCGGATGGCGTTTTAAAAGCGTCCCTGGAAAATACATGCCCCAAGGCATATTAGTCGTTCGACCAAAACCGGAGCCATCCAAAAAACTGCCGATTTGAAAAAGAATTAAAAAAGGCAAAATCCCAAAAACAGTCTCATCCGCCACCCGCCAAAATTCCCATTTTTCTTTTTTGGCAAACCAGGCTAAAGAAATCATTAAACCTAAAACCCAACCCCAAAAGGAAAACCCTGGAAAACGAATAAATTCCACCCACCGTACTAGGACTAAACCAAATTGATGAAAATTTTGCATAATAAAAAGCAACCGGGAAAAAAGAAGACCTAAAAGTAAACTTATCATGAGGAAATCCAAGATTCTTTCCTCCTTCAATCCCAAATCCTTCAAACGGCGCCAAATGATAAAAATCTCCAGAAAAACACCAATCGCCACTAAAAAACCAAAGGTGTAAAGATTAAAAGAACCGGTGGAAAAAATGATCGATAACATCTTTATTCCTTGACAGTCATAATTAAAAGGATAATTATTCCTTGACAGTCATAATTAAAAGGATAATTATTCCTTGACAGTCATAATTATAACACTTAAACTTTATATTGCCCATGTTGGCCACAACACATTCATTAACTTCAGCTGTAATTATCAGTCAATTACCTTCTCCTGCCCTTGGCTTACCTGTCGTTTTGGCTTCTCATTACCTTTTAGATCTTATCCCCCATTGGGATACGGGGAGTGGTTTAACCAGAGACTTAAAAACAAGAAAAAAGGCCTTTTTTGAGACATTAATCGATCTGGCCGCAGCCGGAGTTTTAGTTTTTTTATTTTTTCAAAACGGAAAGCCTTTCTCCCCTCTTTTATGGGGAGCGGTAATTTTAGGCATTCTGCCTGACCTTTTGGAATTTCCTGCTCTGTTTTTCGATATCCGACCTTTTCCCTTAAATTATTTAGAAAAATTTCATACCGAGATTATGCACAATAGGGGCAAATTACCCTGGGGATTAATTCCCCAAATCATCATTATTTTGCTTGTCATTTTCTTCATTAAACATTAACCATTAGTCATTAGCCATTAACTTATTCTCTCAACATAATCCCCGGTTCGAGTATCAACTTTAATTTTATCGCCAATATTAATAAAAAGTGGCACTTTCACTTCTAAACCATTATCCAAAGTCGCCGGCTTAAAAGAAGCATTCACCGAATCACCTTTAATTCCCGGCGGGGCTTGTGTCACCGTAAAAACCAGGGTGATGGGTAATTCCACCGCCAAAGGTTTTTCCCTCCAAAATAAAATTTTAACGGCTTGTCCTTCTTTTAAAAACTTCTCTTTACCGGCCAAAATTTTGGTTGATAAATTGAATTGTTCAAAAGTTTGGGGGTCCATGAAAAAATAATCCTCATTTTCGCGGTAAAGATATTGGACTATTTTGACTTCCGTTTCCACCGGCTCAACCTTAGCTCCGGAAATAAAAGTTTTTTCCGTCACCGCGCCGGTGATTAAGTTTTTGGTTTTCAGTTTAATACTGGCTGTGCCCCGACCCATTTTGGTATGTTTGTACTCCAAAACCTGGAGAGGTTCGCCGTTTTCTTCAAAAAGCCGACCAGCTCGCATTTCGTTGACAGGAATCATCGCTGTCAATTTTAGAATAAAATGATTTGAGTCTCAAGAGGAAAAATGATAAAATTGATTAGTTTGAAGGGCCGCGGTGGCGGAACTGGTAGACGCGTAGGTCTCAAAAACCTATGAAGCTCAACACTTCGTGTCGGTTCGACTCCGACCCGCGGCACAAACTATTCTTTTTCTCTTTTCTCCATTCCGTAAAATTTAATTCTTTCCCCCCTAAATCTTAATTTCAATCTTCTTAAGGGGCCGTTTCTGTGTTTGGCGATTTCCAGTTCTACATTTTCCATATCTTCCTCATCTTCCCGCCATAAAAACATCACCACATCTGCGTCCTGTTCAATGGCGCCTGATTCACGCAAATCCGCCAATTGGGGCCTTTTCCTTCCTCTTTGTTCCACCGCCCGGGAAAGTTGAGAAACTGCCAAAACCGGAATTCTTAATTCTCTGGCTAAGTTTTTCAAACCCTGGGAAATTTCAGAAACTTCCCAAACACGGCTTTCTCTATCCCTGACACTTTTCATCAACTGCAAATAGTCAACAATCAAAAGCCGCAAATTATGTTCTGCCATTAGCCTTCGTGCTTTGGTTCTCATTTCTAAAATGGAAAGCGCCGGCGTATCATCAATATATAAAGGCGCTTCCGCTAAAATACCCATGGCTTCGGAAAGTTTGGTAAAATCTTCTTCATCCAAACGGCCGGTTTTCAAACGCCAAGCATCAATATCAGCCTGAGACACCAAAAGACGGTCAACCAACTCTTCCTTACTCATTTCCAAAGAGAAAAAACCAACAGGCAAATTTTCTTTAACGGTCACAGCTTGAGCCATATTTAAGGCAAAGGCGGTCTTCCCAATCCCGGGCCGGGCCGCTAAAATAATGAGGTTAGAATTTTGCATCCCCGCCAAAGTATTGTCTAAATCTTTAAAACCGGTGGGCACGCCTCGCAACGACCCGACTTGTTTGTGAAGTTCATCCAAACGATCAAAAGATTCCGCCAAAACATCTTTGACCGGAATAAAGCCTTGTTTTAAGTGTTTTTGGGAAAGACTAAAAACGGATTGCTCAGCCATGTCAAGAATCTCCGCCGCTTTTTTCCCTTCATCAAAAGCCCCTTCGACAATTTTCCCAGCCGAAGAAATTAATTCTCTTTTAATATAATCGTCTTTAACAATTTTGGCGTATTGCTCAACATGAGCCGCCGTGGGCACGGCGTTGATTAATTCGGTTAAATACCCTGAACCACCCACCTTGCTTAACAAGCGAGAAGATTTTAATTTTTCTTTAAGGGTAACAATATCAATGGGTTGTCGTTCCTCGTAAAGTTCTAAAAGAGCTTGATAAATCGCCCCATGATTGGGGTTGTAAAAATGTTCAGCTCGCAAAAATTCCGCCACGTTGACAATGGCGTCTTTATCAATCAAGATGGCCCCTAGAATACAAATTTCGGCTTCTTCATTATGGGGCGGAACTTTAATTTCTGGCATTTAAGACTACCACCTCTTTTTCCAAGGGCAGCTTATCTTTGGCGATAATTAATTTTTCCTGCGGATTGGCTTGTTCAATCCCCATTTCTTTTAAAAAATCCGAAAGTGGCGCCAAATCTAAATTCAAGCCAGGAATTTTGTAGGCCATAGGAATAATAATTTTGGGGTCAATTTGACCAACCAAATCAGCTGCCTTTTTAGGGGGTAATATTTTTTCCAATCCCACTGGCAAAAAGAGAATGTCCACGCCGTCAATCTCTTCCAGTTGTTTATCAGATAAACTCTCAGTTAATCCTCCCAGAAAAGCTAACCGCAAACCATCAATCGTTATCACAAAAAGATGATTATTTTTTCCCACTTGAAGGCCTAAAATAAAAGAGCCGCCAATCTCATACTCCCCCGGAGCCTCAATGATAAAGGGATTTTCGCGACTTACCGCTTTCGTAATTAAAGAAGTGTCGCCCTGAGCTCCTTTGCCAGTCGTCACCACAACATCGGCCATGATTTGAGGTAATTTAAAACCTAAAGAAGGAGAAATCGGATCAGTTATCAAAACAATTTCTTTCCCCTTAATCCGAAAGCAAAAATGACCGAAGTACTTAATTTCCATAGGTTTTTAGTTTATCACTTAAAACAAGTCTTGACAAGGGTTTGAATTTGCGATATATTCTGTGAGTAATCCGATGAAAAAGGAAATCCTGATTGCTATCATTATAGGTTTTGTGTTGGGCTTGGTGATTACTTTTGGCATTTGGACCGCCAATAAGTCTTTAAAGGAAGGGACTAGCACCAAATCGTCGCAAATCACCGAAAACGAAACCAATATTACCCCTCCCCTTCAAGCGGAAGAAAAATTACCCTTAACCATCATTTCTCCGGAAAACAACACCCTTGCTAACCAGGAAAAATTAGAAATTGTCGGCAAAACTTCACCCCGGGCGGTGGTCGCCATTGTCTACGAAGAGGGAGAAAAAATCATTGAGGCTGATGAAAAGGGAGATTTTAAACAAGAGGTTCCCTTGGTTGGCGGTGGAAATGAAATTACCATCTCGGCTTTTGATAATGAAGGCAATGAGGTCAGTAAAACTTTAAATCTAGTCTATTCAACAGCAGAAATATAAGAACCTTGCCTTCGGCAAGAACCTTGTTTTTCGTAAAACTCAAAATGATAAATTATAAATTAAAATTTACAATTTTCGGAATATTTACTATTTGCTTTTTGCTATTTGCTATGTCTGTCAAGGCTGTTTCCCCTACTCCGGAGGCCACCAGCGCCGCGGTCAACGATATACGGACTAAAGTTAAAGAAATTGTCCAGGAGAAATTGGACCAAGCTCAAAAAGGGCAAAAAATGGCTTTTGTCGGTGAAATCACCGAAATTTCTGGTCTAAATTTAACTCTGCAAACTAATCAAGGTGACAAACAACTTAAAATGGCCACTGATGCTGCTATTATTGGTAAAGGTAGTAAAAAAATCGAAATAAAGGATATCAAAAGCGGTCTTTTTGCCATCGCCATGGGCTATCTTGAAGAAAATGATATTTTAGGTGTCCGCCGCTTAGTTATCAGCGAAAAACCCAAAACTTCAGCCAAGGAGGTAGCTTTTGGCAAAGTAACGGATATTTCCAAAGAAGAGAATATTTTAACGATTAAGAATGAAAGGAAAAATGTCATTTATACCATTGAAGTTAGTGATAAAACAGTCATTAGTAAAAAGGTCGATGGGAAAGTTCAAAAAGTCAAATTAGAAGTTATTGAAAACGGTGATTGGATCATTGCCATCGGCACTCCGACTGAAAATGAACATAAAATTATCACTGCTAAAATTATTCATGTTATCCCCGGACTTTCCAAGCCTGAGGCAACAGCCACGCCAACAACGAAAGTCACACCGAAAATTAAGGCCACTCCTACTCCTTAAAAACTTACAATAAACCTCAAATTATGATATCATAAGAGCTATGAACAAGGCTCAATTTTTGCCTTTAAAGGGCTTTCGGGATTTTTTACCCGAACAAGCTAAGAAGAAAGAATTTGTTCTAAACACCCTCAAAGAGGTGTTTTCTTCTTATGGCTTTGAACCTTTGGAAACGCCGGCTTTAGAATATACCAAAACACTTTTAAAAAAATATGGCAAAGAAGCCGAGAAACTCATTTATAGATTTAAAGATAGAGGTGGTAGAGATATTGGTTTAAGATACGATTTAACCGTCCCTTTGGCACGCGTCATCGCCTCCAATCCAAATCTACCCATGCCTTTTAAGAGGTATCAAATCGCCCCTGTTTGGCGAGCTGATAAACCACAAGCTGGTAGATTTCGTGAATTTTGGCAGGCAGATATTGACATTGTGGGGTCGACTTCTTTTTTATCGGAAACGGAAATTATTTCTTGCTTAATGGAATGCGTAAAAAAACTAGGTTTTAATGATTATCGATTATTTATAAATGATAGAAAAATTTTTAAACAATGGGGCTTGGTAGAATTAAAAATAATGAAGTCATTAGATCAGTTACCAACTCCCTATAATCCAAATGAGTCGCTAGGTGACGAGATTGCCACAATTTTTAGGCCCAAGGGAAATCTTTCAGTTGATGAATCAAAAAAACAAGCATTAAAATTTATGAAAATTAAAGAGACAGAAGCAATTAAAAAAATTAAAGAACAAGTCGATAAACTAGGAGGTAGTTCTGATAAAATTAAATTTTTACCATTTTTAGCACGTGGTCTTGATTACTACACTAGTATAATTTTTGAATTACAAATAGGTGGTTATAAAAATCTTTCTGTGGGTGCCGGTGGTCGTTATGACAATCTTATTGGTCAATTCGCCGGAAAAGACATTCCTGCAGTCGGCTTTTCTTTCGGTATTGATCGTTTGATTGAGGCGATGGAACAGCAAAATTTATTCAAAGATATTCCCCCTGCTAGCCAAGTTTTGGTAACAGTTTTTTCTCCAGAATATCTAGAAAAATCAATCGAAATGAGTAATCTTTTGCGCCAAAAGAAAATTAAGACTGAGGTTTATTTTAATGAAGATAAATTAGATAAACAAATCAAATATGCCGATAAAAGGGGTATTAAATATGTAATTATTCTTGGTCCGGATGAAGTGAAAAACAAAACGGTGACGATTAAGGATTTATCAACCGGTCGGCAGAGCACTGTAGTTTTGGATAAAATCAACGAGTTCTTTTCTCTTTAAATCAACTATCTCCTGACTTTTACCCTCAACATTTAAGCGAAATAAAGGTTCGGTATTAGAAGGACGAATATTGGCCCGCCAATCGGTATACTCAATCGAAACCCCATCAACTTCCGAAATTTGCGCATCGGCGTATTTTTCTTTGATTTTCCCTAAAACCGTTTTTGCATCAGTAACGGTTGTGTTAATTTCTCCGGAAATAAAATATTTGTTAAACAAAGGTTTAAGCAGTTCACTAAGTGATTTTCCTTTCTGGCTAACCATCATCATCACCATTAGGGCTGGAATCATGCCACAATCTGCATACCAAAAATCACGGAAATAGGTATGACCGGAAGACTCACCACAAAAAACGGCGTCTTCCTTTTTCATACGCGCCTTAATGTAAGAATGACCAACCTTTTCCAAAATCGCTTCTCCCCCATTTTTTTTGGCCGCATCAATTAAAGCCCAAGTATAACGAGGGTCATAAATAATCTTACCCCCTGGATTTTTGTTAAGAATATCGGTAATAAACAAGACATTCATATAATAGGATTCAACAAACTCTCCCCTATCCGTGGCAAAGAAAACGCGGTCACCATCCGCATCCCAGGCAATACCGAAATCAGCCTTTTCCGTTTTAACCAAATTTAAAAATTCCGGCCGGTTTTCGGGCACAAAAGGATCGGGTCGGCCCTTGGGGAAAGTACCATCTGGTATATCGTTAATCCCCACCAGGGTTACTGGCAACTTAGTTTTTTTGACAATATATTTGATAATTTCACCCTGAAGACCAAAATTAGGGTTAATCACCACCTTTAATGGTTTAATGGTTTTAGCATCAACGAAATTTAAAACAAAATTGACAAAATCATCTAAGACTTCTTTTTTCTCCACCTCGCCTTTTTTTTGGTTTTCAATTTTATCTTGATTGGCCAAGATTAAATCGCGAATTTGTTGAATCCCCTTCTCTCCATAGATCGGGTACACCCCTTCTCGCACCATTTTAACCCCACCATATTCGGCAGGATTGTGAGAGGCTGTCACCTGAATTCCACCAGCCAATTTATAATAACCCACGGCAAAATAAATCATGTCAGTGGAAACTAAACCAACATCCAAAACATCAATCCCGGCATTTGTTAGCCCCTTAATCACGGCTTCTTTTAATTTTGGCGAGCAAAGACGGACATCCATGCCCACGGCAATTTTTCCCTGCCTACCGGCAGGCAGGCTTTTTGGCTGGACATATTTTACATAACCCTGAGCAATCCGGTAAGCTAGCTCTTCGTTTAAATCGGTTGGGTAAACTCCCCGAATATCGTAGGCTTTAAAAATCGAAGAATTAATCTTCATTAAATTTAATTTTAAAGATTAATCAATAAAATATCAATTAGGGGGTTGACTTTTCCACGAAAGGTGGAATATTCTAAAAATGATGGCCTTGGAAGAAACAAGTAATCCTGCAAATAATCTTATAGAACTTGAACAAGCAGTTTCCATGGGCTTTATTAGTAAAGAAGAGGCCAAGGAATACAAACAGAAAGACGAATTAGCCACTAAAATCAATCAGGAATTCTCCGATGTTAGTGAAACTTTTAGGAGCGCGCTAATCAGCTCGTTAGAACATCTAATCAAGGGCAAAAATCTTGAAGACTGGCTAAATGAGAAATCTGGAAGATGTAAAAAAGAAATTAAAAAATATTTTGAGGAATTAAATAAAAATCCCGACTTTAATCTAGTGGTTGATGGGAGTGATTTAGGTCTACGCCTACCCCCAAAAAAAGAAAACTCAAATAAAAACTCCCATTTCGGTTGGGGGATCAATAGAAATAATAATTTTTTGAGCCAACCATTGGATGAAGGGGAATGGAAAGAATATTACTTATTACTATATAGTGATGGAAAAATAATTAAAACTTGTCATCATTTTGAAAATGAAAAGGTAAAGGTTGAAATTTTGGGCGAAGAAGCCAATAAACTAGAATACCTTCTCTATTATGATTTCCTTCTCGCCAAAAAGAAAATAAAAGGGCCATTTAAAAAACCCATTCTAGCCTTGCCACAGAGTGCTTTTTTGTGATAAAATTTATCTATAACTACGTCTTACGACTTGTATAATTTATATAAAAATAAACAAGTTTGTTTCTAACGAAATAAAATTATGAAGAAAAATATTCACCCAGTTTGGTATCCCCAAGCCAAAGTCAGTTGTGCTTGTGGGGCAAGTTTTACCACCGGCTCAACCAAGCCGGAAATTCATGTGGAGATTTGCTCCGCCTGTCATCCTTTTTTCACTGGCGAAATGAGATTTGTTGATACCCAAGGACGAATTGAAAAATTCCAAGCCAGACAAAAAGCCAGTGCAAACTATACCAAAAAGAAGAAAAATCTTGAAGAAAAAGAAGAAAGACCAAAAAGCATCAAAGAGATGTTAAAAAAGGGTTAAAAACTCCTTCATTTCCTCTTATGAACAACGATAAAATCATTATGGAAATCAGAGGCGCCGCGGGCGGTGATGAAGCCAAGATTTGGGCTGATGATTTGCTCCGAATGTATCTTCGGTTTGCCGAAAAACAAGGCTGGAAAACCCAAATCATCAGTAAGGGAATTATCCGCCTTGCCGGCTTGAGTGTTTATTTGCTTTTAAGCAATGAAACTGGTGTTCATCGAGTACAGCGAATACCAGCTACCGAAAAGCGAAGTAGAATTCATACTTCGACCGCAACCGTAGTAGTTCTGCCGGAAATTCCCGAGACAGAATTAAAAATTAACCCTCAAGATTTAGACTGGCAATTCTATCGTGCTTCTTCTCATGGAGGGCAAAATGTGCAAAAAGTCTCCACAGCCGTCAGATTAATCCACCGGCCAACAGGAATTGTCGTTACCTGTGAACAAGAAAGATTTCAAGAACAAAATCGTCAACTCTCCTTGGAATTACTAAGAGCCAAATTATGGGAACAAAAAGAATTAAAAAAAGAGGTAACCATTGCCGGTTATCGTTCCGCCATTGGCCGGGGCATGAGAGCGGAAAAAATCCGTACCTACAACTTTCCACAAAACAGAGTTACTGACCATCGTCTAGGCAAATCCTGGCATAATTTAGAAACAATTGTGAATGGCGATTTGAGTAAAATTCTCACTAGTTTTACTCAGTAGAAGCCTGAAGAATCACGTCTTTTTCCATTTCTTTGCCGTCGCGCCAAATCGTTAAAGTAACTTTCTCCCCCGCCTTTCTTTGAGAAATTAACTTCGCCAAATCAACATTTTCATCCTTAAGAGATTGGTCATTAAATTTAGTAACAATATCACCAGCCTTTATCCCGGCTTTATCAGCCGGAGAATTAGTAATCACCTCTACTACGTAAGCCCCTTGTGGTACATCATTCATTAAAGCCACATCGCGGCTAATCATCCGGTAGCGAATGCCGACAAAAGGTCTTTCAAACTTGCCGGTTTTATTGAAATTTTCAATCGCTTCTTTAATGACATTAATCGGAATGGCAAAACCAATGTTTTGTCCCCCAGCCGCCACGGCAACATTAATGCCAATGACTTGACCGGCCGAATTCAAAAGCGGCCCACCGGAATTCCCCGGATTGATGGCAGCATCAGTTTGAATGACATTATCCAAACGTTCGGCCGAACCTTCAAGGGCCGAACCAGCGGTAATACCCCTTCCCAAACCGGAAATTACACCGGTGGTAACCGTGTTTTTAAACTCACCCAGGGCTGTACCAATGGCAATGACAAACTGACCAACTTTTAATTTATCAGAATCACCCATTTCTACAGGTTTCAGTCCATTAGCCTCAATCTTTAAAATCGCCAAATCATTAGCCGGATCACGAAAAATCTTTTGGACTTCATAAGTCTTATCGTCTTTAGTAATAATTTTATAAGTTGCTTTTGTGTCGGAAACCACATGTTTGTTGGTCGCAATCAAGCCATCAGAGCCGATAATAAAACCTGTCCCAATATTTTGTTCAACTTTTTGCGGTTGTTGTGGAGTTTGGGGAAAACTAAAACCGAAGGGACCAAATTCAATATTAAAAGGGCTTGTTTGCTGTTCTTTTTCAATATTAATGGTGACAACTGAAGGACCAACTTTATCCACTACGTCAATGACCACTGACTCTTCAGTTAAGACCTTTTGAGAAATTGTTTGGGGCAGATTACTACCCAAACGAGGAAAGAAACGATCCAAAAGTCTATAGCCAAAAAGTCTATCGGAAATCGCCCCACTCAAAAGGGAAACAATTACCACGATGCCAATAGCAATCCCAACAAAAATTTTTTTAACCTTTTTCATTTTTACCTAACTCCTAACACCTCTATTGCTTTCTGTAGTTGTTCATCAATCTCACTAGTTTTTGGGTCATCCTTTACTTCATTATCGGGAGTAATTCCTTTCTTGTCAATTGAACCCCCTTGAGGCAATAACCAGCGGGCGGTGGTAATATGCAGCCCTGCTCCACCAGGCAAATCTTCTGCTTCCTGAATAGTTCCCTTGCCAAAACTTTTAGTGCCAACAATTTTAGCTCTTTTATAATCTTGCAGAGCTCCAGCCACAATTTCGGAAGCCGAAGCACTTCCCTCGTTGATTAAAACCACCAAGGGTTGATTGAGAATCCTACCTGGACGATTAACCGAAAATGTTTCTTTGGTGCCATTGGCATGCTCCTGTTGAACAATGACTCCGGAGCCAACAAACTCTGAAGCAATAAAAACCGAGCCAGTCAAATAACCACCGGGATTATTTCTTAAATCCAAAATGACACCGGAAACTGATGGCTTATGATTAGCAATTTCACCGACTGCCTTATCCCACTCTTCCGCAGTTCTATCACCAAATTTCATTAATTTCAAATGAGCAATTACTTTCTGTGCTTCAGTTCTTTTCTGTGTTTCTGTGGTTACAAATTCCACCTCCACACTAGGGACAACAATTGTGTCTCTGACTATCTCCACTTCATAGGGTTCTTTCTCGTCAGTATGCATTAAACTTAACTTGACTTTAGTTCCTTTTGGTCCTCTGATTTTTCTCATCGCCTCGTCTGCAGAAATTCCTGTCGTTGGCTGGTCATCAATTTTTAAAATCAAATCACCGGCTTTCACGCCGGCTTTATAGGCCGGCGTTCCAGTTAAAGGCGCAATCACCGCCAATTGATTTTCTTTGTAACCAAGCTGTATCCCTACGCCTTCAAATGAACCGTTTAAATCTTCCTTCAATTCTTTATTCTCCGATGGTTTAAGAAAAGCGGTATAAGGATCGCCCAAAGAAGCAACCATCCCTTGAATCGCGCCTAAAACCATTTGATTTTGATCAAGAGCTTTCTTATCAATATAGTTTTTTTCTAGTCGATCCCAAACTTCCCAAAATAAGGAAAAATCAAGATTTTGTTTATCGGCGGGAATTTTTCTTTCAATTTTAATGGAAGAATCACGGCCAAGCTTAATTTTAAACTGATGAGTGCCGAGCCAAAAGCCGGTCAATCCGGCCAAAACAACTGCCAAACAGGCAATAATTATTAATCTGGTATATCGCAAATTTAACTTTGCTTTCACATCTAGATCTAGATTAAGAAATACGGGTTGTAAAAGGAAGCAAGGCTAAAAAGCGAGCTTGTTTTACCGCTTTGGACAGCTTCCTTTGATGCTTAGCACAAACACCTGTCCGAAGGTGCTTTAAAATTTTTCCTTGATCGGAAATATATTTCTTTAAAATCTCTGGTTCTTTATAATCCGGCGCTTTGCCGGATTGGCAAAATGAACAAAAGGTCTTCATAATTAACAGCGATTAACAAGTTAATTAAACGATTAATAAATTAATCAAAAAGGAATATCTTCGGGATTGACTTCCTTATCGTTGGCTGGTTCTTCGGCCTTTTTAACCTCTTCTTTTTTGGCCGCACCGCCTTTAGCTGATTTTTCAACCGTGGCCGCTGGAGCTTCCCCAGTCGGAGTCACTTCTACCCCTTCTGGTATTTCGAAAGTTTCTTCGGCCGAAGACGTCACGCCTTCAGGAGCAACTCCTTCGACTGCCGTTTCTTCTCCAGGCGCCCGCTTGGAATCAAGAATAATCATATCGGAAATGACAATTTCCGTGGTTTGACGAACGTTACCGTCTTTCCCCGTCCATTCTCGACTCTGGAGCCTTCCTTCGACAAAAATCTTTCTCCCTTTAAATAAAAGCTGGGAGCAAAGTTCAGCCAATTTGTTCCAAGCGACAAGGCGATGAAATTCGGCTTCCTCCCTTTTTTCACCACTTTCGGTGACCCAACTCCGATTGGTCGCCAAGCCAAGGGTACAAACGGCAGTTCCTTGTGGGGTATAACGTAACTCTGGGTCCCGAGTTAAATTTCCAATTAATTGAACTTTATTGAGTGAACGCGCTGGCATTTTACTCCTTTCTGATGATTAAATACCTCATCACTCCTTCTTCTATTTTAATCTTTTTGTCAATTTTATCTAAATCACCAGGGGTTAATTTTATCTCCCACAAAAAATAAAACCCCATTTTTTTCTTTTTAATAGGGTAAGCCAATTCCCTCTTCCCCCAATCGTTTACTTTCTCAACCTTGCCTTTGGTATCCTCAATGATTTTTTTGATTTTTTCGGTTAGTTTCTTTTGGTCTTCGGAAGATAAATCCGGATCCAAAACCAAAGTCAGTTCGTAATTTTCCATAAAGGTGAGTATAGCAAAAATCAAGGCTCAATACAATTATAAATTAAACTTAAATTCAATAACATCCCCATCTTCAACCACATAATCTCTTCCTTCTAATCTTATCTTCCCTAAATTTTTGGCCTGATGCCAATTACCAACATTCATCAAATTCTCAAAACCAATAACCTCTGCTTTAATAAAACCCCTAGCCATATCTTCATGAACTTTACCCGCCGCACTAAGCGCAATTTCTCCCTTTTTCAAAGCCCAAGCCGTAATTTCCTTCCCACCTTTTATCGTATAAAAAGTAATCAACTTCAATAATTCATAGGCTTTTTTAATCAACTCATCCACGCCTTCACCGCTTTGTGCATTAATCAAAATTAAATTCTCCATTTTCCATTCTCCATTTTCCATTTTTGAGGTGTTTAACACGTAAAGCGTTGGCTTTTTAATATCCGCCAGCTCTAATTCCAAGTCCACAATCTCTTTATCTCTTTGAGGATCAATTGAACCATAATAATGAGGCACTGTTTCATCTTCAAAGCCTCTAATCACCTGAACAACCGCATCAACTTCTCTAATTTTCCCTAAAAATTGATTTCCCAAGCCTTCACCTTGATGGGCATTTTTGACTAAACCGGCGATATCAATAAATTTCACTGTCGCCGGTACAACTTTCGGCTCTGCCGTCCTGAGCGAAGCCGAAGGATCTGGTTTAATTAATTCCGCCAGTTTTTTTAGCCTCTCATCCGGCACTTCAACCACCCCAACATTCGGCTCAATGGTCGTAAAAGGATACGAAGCCACATTAGCAATCTGTCTTTTTAAAAGAGTATTAAAAAGCGTGGATTTCCCACTATTCGGAAGCCCGACAATCCCACAAGAAAGATTCATAACTTATATTACACCCTCTACTTCATTGGCTCAAATTGTTTGCCACTCCAAGAACATTAACCTCGGGACCAAAGTGGTGATAGGGAATGATTTTTTCAATCAAATAATCTTTAGATTCATCGGTTATAAATGCGGTGAATGCCAGTGGTAGGTATTTTGGATCCCCGAGAAACTGTCCGAGCCCTCGATCTCGATTAGCAAAACGACTAATAAAATCTGATTTTTGTTCTTGAGTCATTGAATCAAAGTATTCACGCGACTGCCCGGCATCAAGGTCGACACATTCGAAATAATAACCATTAACTTGAAAATGGAACCAGAAGCCTCGAATTGCGTTAATCCCTTTATTCCATTCCATCTGTTCTTCACCACGTTCGTGTTGGAATATTTCCCACTTGTTTCCAATTTGACATAAAAGACCATCGGTCCAATTTAACGAACCGGATGACTTTTCCTGAATTAACTCCTTTAAAAAATCTATCCTGCTGTCGTCAAATCTGAAACCACCGTCCAGAATTTGACAAAAACTTCTTAAGGCATGAACAGCATCGCGATTTTTTTGAAGAAAATTATTAAGTAGTTTTTTTGCTTCTTTACCTGATGGTTCAACTTCCTGTTTAAAAATTCTCTTTTTTTCAGTATCCATAATTCAATTATAGGATATTGAAGTTGGTTTATCAACTCAAATTTTCTTTTCTAATCTTTATCATATCTCTAACTAATCTTTTTGATAATTTCTCTTTCTTTTTGTTCCTTAGGAAGTGCTACTTTGAAGAAGAAATCAAATTGTGGGACGGTGAAAAGTACATCCCTACGCTGAGATTCATATCCCAACTTTCTCCTTTTTATCCTTTTGTTTAACCCAAATATTATCGTAGATGGAAAAAATCATAACTAGGACACTACTAACTATTGCAATTATTAAGCCCGTTAAAACTTGTCCAGTGAATCCGACACCAGCAGCAACCCCAATGCCTGCCCATCCCGCATTTTTGCAAAAATCTCTTAATCCAAAGTTAGAGAGTCTCTCTTCTAAAATGGAATTTTGTTTATCTAGGTCATGATTACTTTCTGTCAAGTTAGTATTTTGATCCTGTAGAGCTTTGATCGTCTCCTTCAGGGCATTGTTTTCTTCAAGCAACGTGGGTCTCTTGTTTTGTTTATTTTCTTCTATTTTATTACTCTTTTTGCGCATATTAGTTAAATAAGTCTTCTAATGAAATATTTGACCAAGAATAAGACTTGTAAGGTCTGTAAGGTTCGTATTGCAAATAAGGTCTGTAAGGTTCGTATTGCACATAACCCGCATAGGGTTTGAACTGCGTATAGGGTAAAAAGGGGTGAATTGGATCAGTTACCATCTCTCCGAATCCAACAACGTGCCCATGATGATCTCTAACTAGGCCTTCAGAAAACCATCCGACATGCTTGCCACTATAGTTATATAGATTATCACCTACTAGAAATCCGGCATTCCTTCCAGGAAACGTTACTAACCGGCCATCTGATAACAACCGGAATATTGGCTTACCGAATCTATTGTAAATAACATTTATTTCTTCCATTTAAAAAATATTCCTTGGCTCTCTAGATAAACTGATTTTTTCTAAATCCTCAATTAAACATCGCAAGGAGGTATCAGGCCCTCCCAAATGGATAGTATATCCTTCATTAAATTTTCTCATACCATAAGAGTTCAAAAATCTGCTAATTTCTTTGAACAATTCCTTAATTTTTTCTAATTCATTGTCTGGCAGCCATTGAAATTGTTTATGTTCTTCTAACTTTACCCTCCTAGAAGAATGCCCAACTTCCTTATGCCTGACATCAATATATTTTCTGGCCTCTATTAAGAACTCCTGAATTTTATTTTCCTCTACTTCTGATAAATCTGGAAGGCTATATAAACACCAACTATATCTTCTATCAAATAAATGGTATATCGATAAAAAAATTGTCCTGGTATAAGAATCGAGAACAGTAATTATAAATATATTGTAGCGAGCTTTTGTAAAAAGTACACTTTCTAATATCTTCTGAGATAAATCTACTAATGTGTTTGCTTTTGCTATTTTCTTACTCAGATGCTCCCAAATTTCTTTACTTTTCATATTTTAAATGAATTCTAAGCAGATTTTACGACTTTTGAAGAATTTAATCCAGCTATATTTGAGGCGGCCTTGAATGAATAATCCCTCCAAACTCGTATCCCCGAATGATGCCGCCACTTTCTTGGGTTTGGGAGAATGAAGCTAAACTTGAAGTCTAAAGATGCGGTTGGATAAGTTCTATCCCAACTGAAAGACTCATGATAGCAAGTATAGCATAAAGAGGCTTTTTGATGACTAAAATTACAAAACTTGATTACAAGGGCAAAAAATGATATCATCGGCCATATGGTTGAAAAAATCGAACTAGAAGGAAAAGAATTTCCAACTGTTAAGCTTGAAGAACCTTTTACTATTACTCCTAATTTTCAGAAGATCGAGGTAGCTGGTAAAGATCTCATAGAGATTTACATAGAAAATGTAGGGAAAGCAGAAATAACTGTCTATAGAGACTCACTTTTAGAGGAAGATATACAACAAGCTTTTGAGAACCCAATTAAAACACCGGCTGGACCTGTCCAATTTAAAGTAATGACTGACGAAAATGATGAAATAAAGGCCGTTGTTCCTCCGCTAATAGGGGTCGAAATTGAAAAACTAAATAAAAGAGAGCTTGAGAGTCTTAAATGTGATCTTATTTTTAAGGATTTAAAATTTGAGGGTAAACCTCATTATGATAGTATCGAATTAGTGCAAGAAAAGAAGGCTTCTCTTAATTTCGATAGTTGGATTGATCCCCAAACTAAAAAAGCTTACGACCTTTTCTTTCCTCCTGATCCTGAGATTTTCAAAAACATAAAATTTGTTTTTAGAAAAGGCAATAAACCCTCGGTGCTAGTTCAATAAAAAGATTCTCTGAGGCTACGACTCTGGACCGTATAGAACTATGCCTATAAACTAGCTCAAAAGGGAAATTCGAAGTATAAATCTAGGACATCCAGAGGGTGTACTCCAATTTATTTTAATCTTTTTACCAATTCCGCTGGAGTCGAGATAGCTTCACGAATTAAGACCTTTCTGCACAATTCTTCGTCTTTGTCAGAAAGTGCATAGATGGGCTTTCCCATCGCTACCGCATAACCAATCTCCAAAGTCATACTATTACCGCAATATCCGTCTTTGTTATATAGAAACACAACATCCGCCATCCGGATTTTATAAAAGTGGTCATAGGTTAAACCTAAAGCTACAAACTTCTTATAATCAACAGATAAATGTTCCCACTCTTCCTGTCCTGAGTGTAAATATGGTTCAAAAACTATTACCCCTTTTTCTCTTAATTTCCTGGCAAATTTACGAATTTCTGGTTTAAATCTACGACTTCCGCAAAGGACTACGCTTTTCATAAGACTTATATTATCACGCTGGTCATATTTTTCAAAAATAATTCGGCACCTGATGGGCTAATACTCTCCCAAACCGATCTCTTTCGGTAATAATCCTCCCCTTTTAGCTCTGGGCAATCTGCAGACAATCTCAAAAGGTAGCTTTACGTTCCTACTATCCCACCCGATAGGTTCATATACCATGTATTTCCTTCTTCATATTTTTTCTAATTCACAAATGACATTTATAGCTGAAATAAATTTCTGTTGAAGAGTTTTGTCCTTTTCAAGAAGCGAAACATACAAGTCTATTGCTTGAATAAGATCATAATACAAACAATTTATTGAAACAGGTAAATACTCTACGTTTTGATTGCTCGGGCTTGCCACTATTCCAATATGTCGCACTCCAGAAACCTCTTTTACTAATGCCGCCTCTCTTGGACCCTTATATACAAGCCAGTGCAATTCTTTCCCGTTAGATTGCAAAAACATCTTTGGTTGATAAAGGTGAACCAAGCCATGTCTATACATTTCATAGAAAAGACGTCCATTCAACTTATAGTAAGTATCGATATCGCCCATAATTTCGGTTATAAATTTAATAGCCTTTTTACTCATAGCAATATCTTCTCTCTCCTTAAAATTCTCAACACGATATCCGGAATAAAGAGCGCCCAAAAAATCAATAAAACACAATATGTGACGAGTTACCCCAAAATAACCACCCTGTGCTTGTCCTAAATGAAGAATTGGGGCAACTTCCAATAAAATCTGCTCTTTAAGCTCCTCATTAAGGAAACTTTTCATTCTGGCTAGACTCATGTTCTTTTCTAGTGCCATATTTTTCTTCTCAAGTTCGGTAAAATAAAGCTGAACCTAAATCGTAATGATGGGATAGTGTGATGCGATTCCCGACCAATAGTTCATCTGGGAAGATTATACCGCAAATTAAGCAGAAGTTCGAGAAAAATTAGTCTTTTCCCTTAAAAGGAATTTTCGGTCTTGTGGCTTCAAAAATATCAAATTCGGGAATTACCCTGCGAATTTCGCTCCCAAGACGATGAAGTTCATCTTGGCTTAATTCTGAAAGGGAAATGTTTAAAAAACCATTAAAGATAGTCCGGACTACTTCCTTGACATCTTTTTCGGGTACTCTTTCTTTTAATAATTCCTCAAGGCTATCATCAATTATCTCTGCAGCTTCTCCAGGATCTTCCCGCCAATTATTAACTTTTTCCTGGTCTTCCTCATCTAAGTTTAGTTTGTTTGACAACTCTCTCATTAAAAAGTCAAATTTCTCTTCAATCGTCTGACTTTTTTCTAATCCCTCATTTATTAAATCTATAGCCTCCTCGGGATTTGTGCTCCAATTTGCCCTCTCCTCTAAAACTTTCCTATCTGAGTCATTCAAGGGTAATCTTTCATATAGATCGTGTATTAGGCTATCAAAATTACGCTCAAGATACTCTAACTCCTCTTTAGAAGTCACGTCCACCTCAAATAAAGCTTGTGATATTGTCTTTTTAAGCTCTTTTTTCTGAGGCGACAAAAGATTTGACTCGTCAATTATTTTGCTAACTTCATTAAACTCAATATAATAACCTTCTCCGTCCCCTTCAGGAGATTCAACTACCTTCTGCTGGCTTGGTTGTTTTTCTTTATCACTCATCTTTTTTCACCTCCTTTTTAAAAAACTGCCCTTGAGGCAGTTTTATTTTAAATTACTCTTTTGTTTTTCAAAAGTCAAGTCAAAAATTAGGTATTCAATCTAATAAAAAATTTATGGCAAGACGTATTGACCTGAAGTTTTTAAATTGTTTAATCTATTTTTAATTTCACTAATAAAATTGCCAAAAGATTCACCCAAACCAACTTTTTTCACTAAATTTTTGCTTTCAACTTGGAAATAATAATTCAATGAAAGCTTCCAACCAGGCGGCGGCGATTCGGCGTAAAATTTTCCATTAACATCATAAATCGCTCCTCTTAACCAATCTCCACAATCATAATCACAACTATACGGCCTTCGTTGACAAAGAGATTTACCGGCCTCAATCAATCTCATGGCTCCTTCTTGGGAAGTTAAAACCTTGCCGGCATCAGCTAAAATTAAATCTCTCTCAACCGGACAACCACAACAAGAATCATTAGTTGGGCATTCTTTCCTTTCGCAAACCACCGGCCCTGGAGAAGCCCTCCCACGAATCATAATCTCTTGTTGGTGGTATTTGGCTTTATTAGATAAAACTTGACTCGGAATCAATCTTTCTTCTGTTTTTACTTCCTCTCCAGGGTTAATTTTAATAACGGGATTGGTTTGTTTAAAAATAAAAACGCCAAAAATTAACAGCGTTAAAGGGGTCATGAAAGCAACTACCACGGCCAAGAAAAGAAGAAATCTGTTTTTAATTTTGTGCTTAGGCAGACTAGCCATCAATTTTCAGTATAACATCTTTCCTAAACTAAAGTTTAGGACTTCGCCTCTAAAGGAAGATGTTTAACAGCTTCAATTCATCCGTTCAATAAATTGACGGTTTTCTTGAAGCTTTATATAAGACCTTCTTTTTGCCAAGTCAAAAATTGCTCTTCGGTTGATAAGAATTTCCTTTTCGGTCATAAGGATAAACACCGGTAACACACCCCCCGCATAAACCATTGGCTAAATAAATATCCTTACTTTGATTTTCTGGTATAACCATTGGTCCGTTTGGCCTTAAGGCTCTTATCAACCCCTCATTACTAATTGAGGCAACACTGGTGGCGCCAATATCTTTAGCAATTTTTTTTAAATCTAAATTGTAGGTTGCACCGATTAACTCCTCGTTTGTCCGAGTGCTCACCCCCAGATAACAAAAATATCTATTAATTCTGCTTACCCGCCAATGAACCTCTTTTGCTCCTAAAGACAGAATTGTTCTTGTAACTTCTCGAGAAACATTTCCTCTAACGATTGAATCATCCCCTAAAACAACAACTTTATCCTTCCAGATTCCAGGATCGGCAATAACAGAGAGTTTTCCTAAAACCTTTTCTCCTATTTTTTCTAAATCTGCTCCCTGAAAAAGGCGCTTTAAACCGTTTGGGTCATAATGATCCCGTTTTATCCCGTAAACCAAGGGGGCTTTAAGTCCCCTTGCTAATCCTGTGGCAAAAGGAATACCAGAATCCGGAACTCCAACTACAAATGAGGCATTTTCAACCGGGGCCTCTTTGGCCACAATTTCCCCACACTTCTCTCTAAAGACTGCTCCCGATAACCAACGGCGAGGATAAAAACCATTATCATTTCTTTCGTATGTGGAAAATAAAGAATCAGGCAAGCCAAAATAAATCCATTCAAAAGAACAAAAAGCACCGGGACCATCAAAACCTCCTTTTAAAACCCTTAAACCATGTTTACTAATTTTAATAATTTCTCCTCTTTTAATCTCTCGCAAAACCAAAGCGCCGATTTTATCCAAAGCATGGGTTTCTGAAGCGGCGATAAAACCGCCATTTCCTAATTTTCCTAAAACATAAGGTCTTATTCCAAATTCATCCCTAGCTAAATATAGGCTGTCATTGACAGCAATTGCCAGACTGAATGCTCCTTTAAACAAAGATAAAGTTTTCACTATTTTTTCCTCCCAAGAAGTTCCCTTCATTTTTGCCAGCGCTTGGGTAAAAATAAAAGTATCACTAGCACCCCTAGGGGTTCTTCCTACCCTCCTTTTTAACTGATCGGTGATAATAAATTCCCCGTTATGAATGACCACTACTCTTTCTCCGCTTTCTGTTATGCCAACACAAGGCTGAAGATTAGTTTCCTGATAGTCGCCGGAAGTGCCATAACGAGTGTGAACTAAAACAATTCTTGTTTTTTCATCATATCTAAATCTTGGCTCTCCTTTCCGAAAATAAAGTTTTTCTTTAAAAATTTCGCTTAATAAACCCTGACGAATATAAGTTAAAAATGACCCATTTTTAAAAATTGCCAAGCCAGCTCCTTGCTGACCGCGGTGCTGAACTCCACCAGCTGCCCGCAAGGCTAAAGGAATAATCGGTGTTGGGTTGGGAGTATAAACGGCGACAATTCCACAATGATCATAAATTGCTTTTCTTTTTTCCAACATAATTAGCGAAGAAAATTTCTCTTAATTAATCTTCATCATAACAAAGAAGAATAAAAAATCAACGACAAAAACTTGTAAGCTACTCTATCCCCGGCGTGGCATGTTTTGGTGGTCCATGGGGCTCTCTGAATCTCTTTCTATTTTTGATATTTTATTTCCTTTAATTTTTTGGTTAAAGTTTTAAAAGTTCCTTCATCAAGAGTTAAAATTGCCTTACTTAAAAACCCGGGTTCTTTAAAATAATCATTAGGATTAAGGAAAAATATCGCTTTATACTCATTTTCAGGAATTGTATGAATCTCCTTGGCCAAAACAAAGGGATTTATTACAAATTCAACTTGAAGGCTTTCTAAAACATCGTCTTCAACAAGCTTAACTTTTTCCAGAGGAAGATGACTAATGATAGTTTTTTCTTCCTTTTTTTCTTCGCCTAATCTTTTTATACACCAACTAATCGTTACTTCGTGGAAAACCTCGTCTTTCATTACTATTTTTCTTATTCTAAGATATTCCTCACTACCGCCTGGTGGTAAGGGATAAAGACGATGAATTCCTGTTAAACCTTTTCTCTCCAAATCAGGAAGAATCTGTTCTTTAATACATTTACTAAGGTATGTGCCAAAAATTTCTGAAGTTTTTGATTTTGATAAAGTTTCGTTCATTTTGATTAAAAAACTGCCTTTTGGGCAGCTTGGGCTTAATATATAACTTCCAACCTTGCAAGTCAAGTTCTTAAGAAGGGCTTGACTTCTTCAGGAAAAAGTTCAAAATTTTCTGCCTTCCTTAATTTAACCATAGCCCTACCAACAAGCCTCCCTGCTTTAGTTGGAGTAACCCCCATCTCTTCCCCAAGTTTTTTGCTCCCTCCAACAACTCCATAAACTTCCCAATAGGTTTTTCCGCCTTCTTTCAATCCATACCACTTGGTAAGGGCCTCTTTTTCTTTTACAGAAAGTTTGTTTAACCCGGTTTTGCGGTCAAAAATCTTGCCAAAACTTTTTGTTAATTTTTCGAATTTATCAGGAGAAGAAAATGCATTTTTTATCCTAGACAACTCTTTGGCAATCGCGGAAGTTTCGTATTTTTTAGGTTTAACTAATAAAATATTTTCTAAAAGAGCCATGTAATTTGGGAAAGGCAACGAGGATGATAGTGGTAATTCCTTTAAACCGGCTTCTTCATTCATAGTGTTAGGATAATTAATTACCAGGTGAAAATCAAGCTTTGAAAGCAAAGAAAAATACAAATTGGAGTGATTTTCTTATTTTAAAACAATTTTTATTCTTCCCGAATCAATATAAGCTTCATAGCCATTTAGAGATTTAACTTGAATCCGATAAAGATTTTTACCTCGCCAAAAAGCTAAAGGATCAGAACCAACCATTGTAAAATTTTCACCAGTCGTTTCAATATTACTACCCTGAACCCCAATACTATGAGTAACATCATAAAGCCTGGCAAAAGCCTTACCATTACCATTTTTAACCTTAATAAACCCTTCAAAACGTGCCTCACTCAAATTAGGATAATCATTTAAATCAAAATAAACTTCGGCATTACCCACATCAGTCCAACCAGTATTAGTAGTCGAGCCACCACCACCTAAAGGAATATAAATTACCTGCGGTTGACTGGTTTTGGTAGTTGTTGTCTTTTCCACGATTTTAGTTTCTTTACCAGATAAAGTGGCAACTGCTTGGGAAATTTTTTCATCAATCGTTTGCTGACAAATTATTCCACAAGAATCAGAAGCAGCTGGGGTTGTCGAAGGAATTGGCGCGGGGATTAATTCAGAACCAACCTCTGTTTTTACTGATTTGTTTTCCTTTTGCTGTCTAAGCCAGCCGACATCTAAAGCCACCAAATTAGCTATCACTAAAATTATTGCGACTGCTATTAAAATGGGCAGAATTTTATTTTTCACTTTGTTTCGTCAGAAAAGTTTATTCAATTAAACTGATTAATTTAATTAACTAGACCGCTTCACTTTAAAGCCCTGTGGTGTATCTTCAATTTTCCAACCTTGCTCTTCAATCTTCTTCCTAACTTCATCGGCTTCTTGCCACTTACCCTTTTTTCTCAATTCTTCCCGTTGTTTAATCAGGGCCGTAATCCCCTTGGGAACAGCCATTTTTTCCAACTTTACCTCATTTAACTTTAATCCCAAAACCTGGTCAAAATCCAATAATAAATCAAGTTTATCATAAGTCGGAATATCTGATTTGACCATTTCCCAAACCACAGCCAAAGCTTCCGGAGTATTTAAATCATGGCTTAATTTTTCTTGAAATTTATTTCGCCAGAAACAAACTTGTTTATCTCGGAAATTATCTTTTTTACTAAGCTTCTCAGGAGAAATCATTTTTTCACCATCAGTTTTCCATTCAGCTACTAAATTGATTAATTTCTGATAAGCCGTTTGGGCTCCTTTTAGAGCTTCCCAGGTGAAGTTCATTCCCTGGCGGTAATGAGATGTTAAAACCAGATAACGAAAGGCTAAAGGGTTAAAACCTTTTTTAACTAAATCAGTGGCCAAAATATTATTCCCCAAACTTTTGCTCATTTTTTCTCCTTCAAAAATTAACCAGCCATTATGAAGCCAGAAATTAGCTGACTCATGACCAAAAGCACCAAAAGCCTGGGCAATTTCATTGGTATGATGAACGGGGATATGTTCGACCCCACCGGTGTGAATATCAAATCTTTCACCTAAATATTTGGTAGACATCGCCGTACATTCAATATGCCAACCGGGAAAGCCCTTTCCCCAAGGGCTGTCCCACTGCATCACATGTTGTGGTTGATTGGTCACCCACAAAAGAAAGTCCCAAGGATTCTTTTTCTCCGGATCAACCTCCACTCTTGAGCCTGGTTTTTGTTTTTGCAAATCTAGTTTGGCAAATTGGGCGTAATCGGCAAATTTGGAGGCGTCAAAAACCAAACCGGTCTTCGTTTTGTAAGTAAAACCATTTTTTTCAATTTTTTTAATCAAATCAATTTGTTCTTGAATATGTTCAGTGGCACGGCATAAAACATCCGGCTTTTGGATATTTAAAAGCGTCATACTTTGTTCAAACTGTTTAATATATTTGTTGGCAATCTGCCAAACTGTTAATCCTTCTCTTTTCGCCCCTTTTTCCATCTTGTCCTCACCTAAATCTTCGTCCGAAGTCATATGACCCACATCGGTAATATTCATCACCCATTTGACTTTAAAATCCATGTATCTTAAAAATCTGACCAAAGTATCCCATTGAATATAGGCATACATATGACCTAAATGCTGATTCCAATAAACCGTCGGGCCACAGGAATAAATCCCAACCTCTTTGTCCCTAAGGGGTTTAAATTCTTCAAGTTTTCTAGTTAAAGTATTGTAAAGTTTAATCATCCGCCGACTCTCCTTCCGGCTGTCTCCGGCTGGGCTTGTTGTTGAGCTGATTTAATCCGCCGGCCCCAAAAAGGTAGACCTCTTTTTGGCTTAGAGGCAGCCTCTGGTAGTGGAAACTTTGTCTTTTCTACATCCTGTTTTTGCTGCTCTTCTGAGGCTTTCTGTTGATATCGGGCCCTTGTTTCTTCTCGTCTTTTTTGAACTAAAATTCTCATTTCCTCCTCAATTTTTTGGATTCGTTTCTTGGCCCAAGCTTCTTTTTGAACTTTTAATTGTTCAATTAACTCTTGCTTCTTTCTATTCTCCCTCATCTCGCTTTCAAAAATTTTTTCAGAGAGCCCTTCACTTAGGGGTTTTGTTTCTCTTTTAACCTGAGGCGCCGCCTCATTAGTAAGTTGACTAACCTTGCGAAGAATTTGGGGATTAATTTTAGTTCTAGCCATTATTTTTAAATATAACATTTTCCCTTAATAAAATTAAGGGCTTCACCTCAAATTGACGGTCTTCTTGAAGCTTTTTATAACACTTACCGCCAAACTTGACAAATACACTTTCTATGTGAGATAATTCCATCACTATAGGTCGCCTAAGTTACGCTTTAGGAGAAGCACCTTAAAAAGTTGGAGGAAAAGAGCAACGGTCTGGGAAAAAAACATTTCATAATATCTAGTTTGGAGGAGAAGATGGATAGGATTTTACAAGAAGTTATTGCCAAGAAGGAAAAAGCACTTAGTGAGATTTCAAACATCCTAGAGAATGGTAACGGTAAAAAATTTTTCCCCCCAGAGAAAAATCTTGAAGATTCTGCTAGTTTTCTGCTGTTTGAAAGATCGATACGAGAGGGATTAAATACCTTGGCAAATATGGCAATCAATATAAGAAAAGCCATTAAAATAGCCAAGCTCACTGATGGGAAATGCCCATTTTGTGGAAAGATGATCGAAGTTGGCCCCCTCGAAAACAACATCCCAACATGTAGTGGATGTGCGAAAAAGCATGTTAAAAAGAACATGCTTCTTGAAGAATTTTACAAGATGATGCTTGAAAAAATAAGACAAGCAAAAGCTGCTTGAAAAAGTTGCATCTCCTCCAACGAGAATGCAGTGAGCCAGTATAGAGGTTTTTCTCGTCAAACAACGACGATAATTATCTTGACTACTGGCTCCATTTTTTTAATATTCCCTTCTTCCTTCCAAGGCTCTTGATAAAGTTACCTCATCAGCATATTCCAAATCCGCTCCTGTCGGTAAACCCTGACCCAAGCGGGTAATAGCTAATGACTGATGACTAATAGCTGATGGGTCACGGAGTTGCTTCGCGATATACATCGCTGTGGCCTCCCCCTCCATGTTGGGATTAGTCGCTAAAATAATTTCTTTCACTCTCCCACTCTCCTGTACTCTATCAATCAACTGTTTAATATAAAGCTCGTCCGGACCAATATTATTTAAAGGTGAAATCGCCCCATGGAGCACATGATAAAGACCTTTAAAACTGCCGGTTTTTTCCAGCGCCAAAACATCTAAAGGTTGCTCGACCACACAAATAACCGATTTATCCCTATTTTGATCACTACAAACCGGGCAGGGATCTTTTTCCGCCACGTTATAACAGATTGAACATAAAACCGTGTTCTTTTTTAAATTCTCCGCCGCTTGGGCAAATTCATCTAATTGCTCTTGGGGAACATGGAGTAAATAGAAAGCCAAACGTTGAGCGGTTTTCGGCCCAATACCCGGTAATTTCTCAAAAGATTCAATCAAACTCCGTAGCGAATGAGGAAGATTCATGAGAAGATTTTATCATTTCGAGTCTTCGAGAAACAAGGTTCTCCGCCGAAGGCGGGGGTTCTTATCTCATCACTTCCCTAGCAATCCGGAAAGTCCTCCAGACATCTGTTGAACCTTTCGGGCGGCAATTTCTTGGGAGCGTTTGATGGCTTTGTTTAAAATTTCAATCAAGCGCGCTTGGTTTTCGCCTTCAATCTCTAATTCCTGGACTTTTTGATCGCCACTGATAACAATTCTTATCCCACCCTCATCAAGTTCCACTTTCTCGGCGGCTAATTCTTTCTGAATCCGCATGGCCTCATCTCTCATTTTTTTAATCTCGCCTAATTGGACGCCACGTTGCTTTATCCTATCAAATATCATAATTCTCCTCCATGTTATTTATAATCTAAAAATATATTGCCTATTCAATTTTTTCTTACTAATCCACTATTTTACCATTAAAAATCTTGCCGGCAACGTCTAAAATATTGTCGTCCTCCAAACCAGCGGCTATTTTTTCTTCTGACGTTTCCTCTGCTTTAGGCTCAAAATTAGACTTCTTTTCTCCTAAGATACACTTTAATTTCACCGGCAAGCCCAAAAGCTGACTGGCCACTTCTTCAATAATCAACCGGCATTTCTCTGTTTCCAACCTTTCTTTGTGAAATTTATAAAAGACCTCCAGGGTTAGATTCTGGCCATCGAGTTTAATCGGCCGACAAGCCCTCAATAAAGCCTCGACCGAATGATTTAAGGGCCGAACTCCTGCCAACAACTCATCCCATTTAGCCAAAATTTCATTTAAATTTCCTTTCCCAGAAGAAGATGAGGGCGCCCTTTTTGACCCGCCTCCGTCTAACGACTTCGGCGAGGCAGGGGAGTTTTGATCAACTGTTTGACTATGTAGGGAGCCAGATAAATTTTGTGAGGCTTCACCATTTTTTTCCTCAGCGCGGGGAGAATTGGCGCGAGACGATGTTTTCATTAGGTCGCCTTCGGCGACCGTATCCCGACTTTGTCGGGACGCTTGCGTTTGAAAACTCGTCGAGCCGCCATTCGACCCCAGCGCGTTCGCCTCACACCACTCCACCACCGCCAACTCTAAGGGTAGCTGAGCAATCTGGCTCGTTTTAATTTCCAAGGCCACCCGACTAAAGAGATTAATCAGTCTTAATAAATCAACCTTATCAAACTTACTTTCCATTTCCTCAAGTAGGGTTTCTTCTTCCATTTCTAAAACTGTCAAGCCCACTTTATTTAACAAAAGCCAACGTAAATTCTCCAGCAATCCTTGGGTATAAACCTCTAAATCGGCGCCAAAATTGACAATCCGATCAATCTCCAAAAGAGCCGCCTTAACATCTCTTAAAACCAAAGCCAATAATAATTTATCAGGTTGCAGCTCTTCAATTTTTCCTAAAAGTTTTTTCGCCTCTTTCAAGGTGACCTTCCGGTTGACCAAAGAAAGTTGATCCAAAATCTTTTGGGCATCTCGAAAACTACCCTCGGCATTGGCCGAAATTTCTTCCAAAACATCTTTTTCAATATCAAGTTTTTCTCCTTTAACCACCCGTTTCAAAGAGTTCACCACCTCGTCCTTTCTGGCTTTTTGAAATTTAATCTGCAAACACCGGGAAACAATTGTTTTCGGAAGTTTCTCTGGCTCGGTAGTACAAAGAATAAAAATGGCATGCGCCGGTGGCTCCTCCAAGGTTTTCAAAAGGGCGTTAAAAGCTTCGGTGGTTAACATGTGAGCCTCATCAATAATATAAACTTTGTAGCGGCATTTGGCCGGAGCGAGTTTGATTTTTTCCCGCAAACTGCGGATGTCATCAATGCCCCGATTGGAAGCGGCATCAATCTCAATGAGGTCCAGTGAACTTCCATTGGTAATTTCCTGACAAACATCGCATTTACCACAGGGTTCAAAATTTTTTCTCTTGCCGACACAATTTATTGCTTTGGCCACAATTCTCGCCGCTGAAGTTTTCCCGGTGCCCTTGGGCCCGGAAAACAAAAAGGCATGAGGGATTTTTTTAGATTTTAAAATTTTTTCCAGACTTTCACGGACAGAAACGGAATCAAGTTCGGAGACTTTTTGCGGTCGGTATTTCAGATAATAAGTTGCGGATGCCATAGTCAATTAAAAAATTGATGGTTAAATTCTTTTTTTCTGCCACTTCAGGACAGATAACAATATCACCTAAAAGTAAGAACCTGCCTTCGGCAGAACCTTCTTTTCCAAACAAGAACCTGCCTTCGGCAGAACCTTGTTTTTCAAATAAGAATTTTTCAGGGGTTACCCGCCGAATCGGCGAATATGCCTGCCCTTGAAAAAAAGTTAAAACACTAGTTGCCTCGTCAAGATTTCGGTATTTTTTGTTTAAATTTAAAATCTCTTTCGGTTCAATAAAAATCAAGCTTAATTCACAATTATCTAAATGGTACTTTTTTAAAGCTTTTTCCGCCCAAAACCTAACAAGATTTTCTTTAAGTCCGAATTTTTTGGCTGATTTTATTAAAACGGAAATCATTTGAAGCTGTCAACTACCGCTTATCTATAGCAAACTATAACAATTTTTTCACTGCCTCCGACACTTTAGCCCCATCTATCTGGCCTTTTACTTTGTCCATCACTCCCCCCATTACCTTACCAAAATCACCTGCTCCTTGGGCCCCGACCTTCCCAATGACTTCTTTAACGATTTTCTCCAACTCTTGAGGGCTCATCTCCTGGGGAAGATATTTACTCAAAATTAGCAACTCTTTGCTTTCTTTATCGGCCAATTCTTGACGGCCACCTTTCTCATAAGCCTCGACCGATTCTTGGCGTTTTTTCGCCTCTTTCCTTAAAACCGCCACGATATCTTCTTCAGTCAACTCTGCTTGTTTCTCAATTTGGCGGTTATGAATTTCCGCCAGCAACAAACGCAGGGTGGAAACCTGCAATTCATTTTTCTCTTTTAAGGCTGTCTTCAAGTCGTTTTGGATTGTCGCCAACAACATAGATTACCTTCTTTTCCTTGACCTTCTTATGGCTGCCAGTTTTTCTTTTTTTCTAACTGATGGTGGTTTATAAAACTCTCGCTCTTTAAGTTCATTTAAAAGTTGTTCGGCTAAAACTTTCTTTTTAAATTTAGCAATCAACTTATCTTCTGTATCTCCCGGAGCTTTTCTAACAACAGTGGCCATGTTAACATAAACACCCCCTTTCTTCCTTCCATCCGCCTAAAAGATGAAAATGGAGATGAGGAATAATTTGTCCTCCTCCCTCTCCACAATTAAGACAAACTTTATAACCTGATTGGGCAATTTTTTCCCTCTCGGCTATCTTTTTGGCAACCAAGAGGGCTTGCCCCAATAAACTCTTTTCATTATCATTATCGCTCACGACCTGTAATTTTTCAATATGCTTTTTGGGAACAATGAGAATATGAACCGGGGCTTCAGGGTTGATATCCCGAAAAGCAACAATGTCCTCATCTTGATAAACAAAATCTGTAGGGATTTCGCCCTTAATAATTTTACAAAAGACACAATCATTCATCTTGGAGTATCTCCATAATTTCTTTCATGTTTAACTTCGTCGGTCGCATTTGGGCAACCGAGGCCTGATTTAAAAGTAATTTTTTACTTGAATGTAAAAACCAATCTGATTGGGAGTCAAGTTTCTTCACCTTTTGATAAGCCTTGGTCAAATCAACCTTAGAGTCTGGCCGGGCATAAATTTTCACCCCGCCGCTTTTGGGATTTTTAATAAAAACCACCTGATAACCTTGAGATTCGGCAAAAAACAAGAAATGTTTATTGCCAGTCTCTAAACCAATACCTTTCCCCCATTTGGTCTTGAAAGTCTTAGCTTTGGTTAACAATTCTTCTTCGGCCCTGATTTTATTTTTTAAATTTAATAAAAACGTATCCAACATTTTAAAACCTTCCTCAACCACCTCGACATCATTTAAGGGCAACTCTCGCCAACCTTCAACTAAATTATGAAGATAAAATTGAAAACGGTCATTTCTGGCTTCAGGCCAGCTCAAATCACAAGCATTATCTATTTCCGTCACCACTTCAACTGTTCTTTCAATGGCCTGACCATCCAATTCATTAATAGACTCACCTTTTCTGATTTCTTTAATGTAATCCCAACAAAGTTTGGCGGCGGAAAGATATTGATTAGTTAAATGATGGTCAAGTTTGCCTAGTCCGACATCAACATAAAGAAGATCATTATTGTCTTTATCAATTTGTTTATCATCGGCCCGGACAAAACCAACCTCCGCCTCCTGCCAACCAAGCAAGAATCTTTTAAGCAGCCAAACGGCAGCCACTGCGTCCAAATCAGGATTGATATGAGTCACAATTTTCTTCATAAAATAATTTTAACACACCTAAAATTTCTTTCTGTAATCTAACCTTTTTCTTAAAAGAGTTTCGCTCCAGCCACCTTCTTTGATAAATTTTTCTTCTAAAGACTTCTTTTGTTTATCAAGTAAATAATTAGTCCTGATTATCAAATCTATAAGGTAATTGAGAGGGTAAGAAGGGTCAGAGGGTTGAGAAGGATTAGAAGGTAGTTCATGTCTTTCTGTTCCCCTCTTTACCCTCTTAACCCTCTCTCCCATCTCTCTTAACCGAGGATCGGATTTATTCCAAACCGTAATATTTCTTAAGCGAGCAAAATCTCGGTAATCAACTAATAATTCCTCTAATGATCCTCGACTGACACCAAGCATCTTAATATAACCCTTAAGACTTGTTCCTTGGCTGGCTCCCTCAGCGATGCATTGTTTGCTCGAGCGTGCTGCCTGAACCATCTGATCTCGCTGACGAAGCATCTCTCTCCCTGTCAGAAATCTTTGACAAAACTCTACCGTCAAATCATAAATTTCCTCACACTGTTTGTAGGTTAATAAATTTTCGTAGGCAGGCATTCAACTTAATCTCTTTATCACCTGTGCTAAGCTTAAAAGTTCCGTTGCTTCCTTGTCTCTTGCTTTCCATTCAATTTTGCCTTTGGTTTTTTCCGAAATCACCAAACGCACCGGAATTCCAATCAAATCCGCATCCGCAAATTTTACCCCAGCGGAAACATCTTCGCGGTCATCATATAAAACATCAACCTTGACTTTCTTCAGCTCTTCATAAATTTTTTCACCCTGTCTTTTATCCTTGGCGATATCAATCAAATGAACTTCAAAAGGAGCCACCGATTTAGGCCAAATAATCCCCCGCTCATCATGATTGGCTTCTACCATTGTCGCCATTAATCTTCCCAAGCCAATCCCGTAACAACCCATCCAAATTAATTTTTTCTTGCCATCTTTATTAATAAAACAAACTCCCATGCTTTGAGAATATTTGGTCCCCAGCTTGAAAACATGGCCGTTTTCAATAGCCAGACCATTCTGAAGTTTAGATTGACAATGCGGGCATTTCTCCAAAACCTCCTTACTGGTCGCAAAATCGCATTGAGAACAGTAAAGTATTTTGTCCTCCCCGGTAGAACAAAGCATCATAAATTCGTGAGATACATCACCACCGATGGAGCCAGAAAGAGCTTCCGCTACCTTAACCACAAAACCGCAACGGGTAAAGATTTTTTTATAAGATTTCAGCACTTTTTCGTAATAATCATCCAGATCTTTTTTCTCAGCATGAAAGGAGTAAAGGTCTTTCATAACAAACTCTCTAACTCGAAGTAAGCCACTTGTTGAACGAATTTCATTGCGAAATTTATTTTGGATTTGATAAAGATATAAAGGTAAATCTTTATAAGATTTCACAAATCTTCTGACTAAATCAGTAATCACCTCTTCATGGGTAGAACCTAAAGCATATTCTTTTTGATGTCGGTCTTTTAGGGTAAAAAGGGGTGGGTCCATGTTATCCCAACGTTTGGACTTCTGCCATAAAGATTTCGGTTGAAGGGTCGGCAAGAAAACCTCCTGTCCACCGACAGCATTCATTTCTTCTCGAATAATATTTTCAATTTTTCGATGAACCTGCCATCCTAAAGGTAAAAAGGAATAAATTCCAGCCGAAAGCTGGTCAATAAAACCACCCTTCACCAAATATTGATGGGAAATCGCCTCTGCTCTTTTGGGAGCTTTCTTTAAGGTTTTGCCAAAAAGTTTTGAATAAAGCATAAGTGTTTTTATTATACTGCGTCTACGACTTGTATAATTGGATTAAACCGCGTTAAAAACTTGTTAATCACAATTATACTACACTAAAACGGCCAAAAGGAACGAATTTTACCAAGCAAAGAGGTAGTCTTGACTAATCTCCCAACATCATTGATGGTAATTAAAATAATGAGTAAAAGTAAGAAAGCCATACCTAAAGTATTCACCCATTGTTCAAAAGAAGGCTTGGGTTTTTTTCTGGTCACCGCTTCGTAAATAATGAAAACTAATCGCCCACCATCCAAGGCCGGAAAGGGCAAAATATTAATCACGGCTAAATTAACCGACAAAATCCCCATAAACTGAAGAATATTTAAAATCCCTGATTTCGCCACCACATTGGTAATTTGAAAAATACCAATCGGTCCAGCCACATCCTTAGGAACAGTTCCATGAACAACCAAATCAAGAAACATCCCTTTCAGGGCTCCCAAAATGAGGGCGGCCCAGCCAAAAGCTTCTTTAAAACCCTCAACTGTTCCCCGCCAGGGCATCTGCCAAAAAGGAAATTTTTTAATCTCCACATCCGAAACCAAAACACCCAGCGGTCCTTCGCCTTCAGGAGGATTAACTCTAGGAGTTGTCCATAAAATTAATTTGCCATCTTGACAGCTAAAAGGCGGTTTTTGCTCACCAACCGTCGGCCCGCCCCCAAAAACTTTCTCTTGACAGGGGTTATCCCTGTCACGGTCGATCGTCAGACTTATTTCAACACCCTTTTTCTGGTCAATAACTTTGATAAAATGATTTAAATTATTTAAACGCTCCTCATTCACCTGTAAGATGACATCTCCTTCTTTTAAACCTGACTTTTGGGCAGGTGTATCAGGAATAAGACCAGCGACTCTTATTTTGCCAGTTTTAGTGGGAATTCCCGAAAAAGAGTAAACAATGGAGAAAACGACTATGGCTAAAACAAAATTGGCCAACACCCCGGAAACAATCACCGACGTGCGAGTTTTCTTTGACTTCGCCCAAAAAGCCCTGTTGCGTGTTTTTTCGTGTTCCCCTCCGCGTCTTTCCGTGTACTCCTCTCCATAAAGTTTGACAAAGCCACCAAAAAGCAACCAGTTAAGGGAATAAACCGTCTCGCCGATTTTTTTCCCAAAAATTCTCGGCGGATAGCCAAAACCAAATTCTTCAACCTTAATCCCCGCTTTTTTAGCCAAAACGAAGTGTCCTAATTCATGAACCAAAATTAAGATGGATAAAACGATGAAGAAAGTAATGATGGTTAAAAGCATAAATCGATTAAAATTTTAGAATTTTAGAATTTTTAATTTTCAGTGAATAATTTAATTTTAGAATTTTAAAATTAGAAATTGATTAGAAATTGGAAATTAGAAATTAGAAATTGAAAATTAATTAAATGGCCAGTAGTTCCTTTTCTTTCCGCTGGCCAATTTCCTCAATTTTCTCATTAAATTCATCGGTGATTTTTTGCAGTTCTTGTTGAAGACGAAATTTTTCATCCTCACTCATTTGTTTCGCCTCAAAAGCTTGGTTAATATCCGCCATCTTTTCGTGGCGAGCTTGGCGGATCATCACTCGACCGGCTTCTAATTTTTGATGAAGAAGTTTGGTAAATTCTTGTCGTCTTTCTTGAGTTAAAGGCGGAATTTGCACCCGAATGACATTGGCGTCAACAATAGCACTTAAACCCAAATTACGATCCATCGATAAACTGCGGTGGATATTACCGATAATTGTTTGGTCAAAAGGCGCTACCAATAATTGGTTGGGGCCGGAAGTAGTAATGGTCGCCAATTCAACTAAAGGAAATTTCCCTTCATAAGCTTCAACGATAATTTTTTCAATCAAGGCTGGACTGGCTTGGCCGGTCCGAAGAGTCGATAAATCTTCCGCCAAAACCTGAAGAGCTTTGGCCATTTTGTCGCGAACATCGTTTAAATCCATTTTTTACTTTTTTCCCAATTCAAATCTGGCAATTCTGCCAACTTTAATATTTTCTCCTACCTTGCCAATCGTCTCTTTAATCAAGCCCTCAATGATTATCTTTTCATCACGAATCCAAGGTTGCTTTAATAACTCTTCAATGTTTTTGGGTTTCATCGCCGCTACCTGCATCGCTAATTCATGGGCAAGATTTTTGAACTCATCGGTTTTGGCCACAAAATCTGTCTCACAGAGGAGTTCCACTACTGAAACTAAATTATTAGGTCCATGAGTGTAAGTCTCAACCCTGCCGTAACGGGTCGTTCGAGCGGCTTTTTTGGCCGCTGATTTTATTCCTTTTCCCCTCAACCATTCTTCCGCTTTGGCCATATCACCACCTGATTCTTGCAAGGCCTGGCGGCAATCCATCACTCCAGCTTTGGTTTTGGCTCTTAATTTTTTAATCTGATCTAAAGAAATGTTTGACATATTTTCTAGGGCGCTGGAAGCCCACCAAATTTTGTGAGGCTTCATTTTGCGAGCGCCGATGACTTTTATTTAACAACGTGCATTAGTTCGCGAGAGAATCTGAAGCCGATACCAAAATTTTGGTGGGCGACTTCAGCCCATCTCTAGCGAAAAATTTGTCACGAAACGCTTTCTTTGCTCTTCTTAGCTTTCTTTTCAAAAATCTCCCGGCCTTCTTTGGCTGCCCGACCAATTGTTTCCATAATTAATTTAATCGACCCCACCGCGTCATCATTGGCGGGAATCACCCAATCGACCAAATCCGGATCGGAATTTGAATCAACCACTGCCACAATCTTAATCCCTTTTTTTGCTGCCTCTTGAATAGCTGCTCTTTCTTTTTTAACGTCAATCACAAAGAGTGCCGCTGGTAAATCCTCTAAATCCGCCAACCCACCGAAAAATCTTTCCAAACGCTCAATTTCTCTATCAATTAAAATATTCTCCTTTTTGGTGTATTTTTTCAACTCCCCGGCTTCTTTTTTCTCTTTAAGGTCTTTTAGTTTATTAATCGACTTTTTGATATTATCCCAATTGGTAATAATGCCTCCCAACCAGCGTTCGGTAATGTAAGGCATTTTGGCCTTAATGGCTTCCTCTTTAACCATGGCTTGAGCCTGGCGTTTGGTCCCGACAAAAATAATTTTGCCCCCATTGGCTGTGGTTTCTTTGACAAATTCCATCGCTTTTTCCAAACCTTCTTTAGTCTTGGCCAAATCAAAAATATGAATCCCTTCTCTTGCCCCATACAAATAGTTGGCCATTTTCGGATTCCAACGTTGCGACTGGTGGCCAAAATGACACCCAGCATCCAGCAAGTCTTTAAGCTCGATTTTTATTGTTTTTTTTGAACTCGCCATTTTAAAAATCTACACGCTTCTTGAATAACGTCTCTTGTTTTCCAAGGTCTTACCAAGAAACGCGGCGTCGTCTTTCTTATGCCTCCATCTGCCAGAAGTTTTCAGAAAGACAATTAGCAGATGTGTGTAATAACAATTATTCTACCACAAATATTTTAGGTTAACAAGAATAAACAAAGTTTGTTACTTCGTAATAAATTTATTTTGTGATTTTTTTAACAACCTGCTGAATGACAAGCCCAATTGTTAAGGAAATCAAAAGAACAATTAAAAGATAAAAACGGGTGTTTAACACTATCATTGGGGCTGATTTTATCAATAAACTAAAGTGAATAATAAAATAAAGAAAATCGCCTAAGATGGCCATCAGATAAATGGTTTTCCCTTTCGCCTTTATTGCCAATCCCACCAAAACAGCCGCCCACCAAGTAATTAAAAAAGAAATAAGCATTATACCCAAAGCACTTCCGTAGCGGCCAAGATATTTTTTGGTTTGGGCTTGCCATTTTTTTGATAACTTCTCCAGCCACTTCTTTATTCTTGGTTTGTTAACTGCCCAACGTGCCAGAAAATAGAAAAGAAGAACAACAATAAGGCTGTTTAAAAGATAAAGTAAGCTCAAAAATAAGAAACTTAAGCCATTTTGCCATCCCCAAACTGCGGCCGTGGAGGTAATTGAAGCAGAAAGCGGCAAAAGAAAAACCACAAAAACTTTTAACGCCACCAACCAATTCATTAGCTAAATTTTATCACTCTCTTACACTAGAGTAATAGAGTAAAACTTCTTCCCATCAAAAAAGCCGGCTTTTAACCGACTTTCTTGGGAAAAATTCTAATTCACAAATTTCAATCCTTTCTAAAAACTAGTGGCAACAATCTCGCTATTAATAACCTAGGGGGCGAGGCAACCAATTTTGAGAAGTATTGAGCCGCCGTCAAATTGAATTCCGATTTACTATTTAATCTCAGGATAGGCGGCTCACTAAGCGAGGAAGTATAAATTCTGATTTACCCCCTAATTTCGTCTCGCGTCTTTGAAAAATTCGGTTGCCGAGCCCCACGCCTCACGGTTCCGAGAAATTCGTTGCCCGATAGTTTTACTTCCCCTTCTTCAATCTTTTGAATTTAGGCTGCCTGGAGATTATTTGAAGAATGTCTTGAGTGACTTTTTCTTTTTCTTGTTCCCCATCCACCACATGAATTTGCGTCCACCAATATTTGGCCACTAACCATTGGTAAGCATCCCAGGCATTCTCTAGCTTTTCTTCTTTCTCAAAAAGTTCTACCCCTTCCTTTTCTTTGGCGATCCTTTCCAGGCAAACTTCAGGCGAAACTTCAATAAAAATTGTCAAATCAGGCAAAATAAAATCTTTATTCAAATCCAACAGCCATTCTTTATCTAAGTTAATGGAGCCAAAAGCCACAGAGGACCAAGCATAACGATTAGTCATCACTATTTCCCCCTTTTTCAGCCGCGGAATAATTTCTTCATTTAAATGTCGGCCCCGATCAGCCGCAAAAAGCATCTGAACAGACGATGGTGGCAAGGAATTAAAAGCACCTTCAAGAGCCTGGCGGACCAATTTGCCAATCGGTCCCTTGGTTGGTTCTTTGGTCAAATAAAGATTAATCCCCTGCTTTTTCAACTCTTTAGCCACCAAAATTACTTGTGTGCTTGACCCACAACCATCCAAACCCTCAATATCAATAAAAAAACCAGGGTAATTATGAATTTTCATAAAAGGAGGCGCCTGCCTAGTTTAGGGATATCATGAAGCAGAAACTTCGTCAACTAGAAATAACTACATCAAAGTCTTTAAAGAAGAAAATTTTGGATGAACCCTTATAATATTAGAAATTTCTCTAGCGATTTCTTCCATTTCTCTTTCCCCATTAACCACAGTGATGTTATTTGAAAATTGTTCTGTTAGCCATTTGTAAGCTTTATGAATTTTCTCCATTTTTTCTAATTCTACAAAAAATTCTTGCGAGGGACGATTATTAGTTATTCTTTTTAAACATTCTTGGGGAGAAACATCTAAAAACACAGTAATATCCGGTAAAATAAAATCCTGATTCATCTTTATCAATTCAACCGCAGGAATATCCAACGACCCATAAGTAATAGTTGACCATAGATATCGATCAGTAATAACCACTCCTCCATTCTTAAGACTGGGAACGATTACTCTCTCAAGATGGTCTTTCCGATTAGCCACAAACATTTCTTGAAGTTTAAGAGGATTTTCTGCTTGTCTTTCTTTTCTTAAAATTTGGCGAATCTCTTGGCCACAACAACAATCTTCAGCTGGTTCTTTGGTAAGTACTGGAGTAATCGCTTCTTTATATAATCTTTTATTTAATAATTCAATTTGGGTTGATTGACCAGAACCATCTAAACCATCGATATCAATAAAAAGACCCGGGTAAGGGTTAGTTTTAAATTCAAGGAGGGAATGCTCTTTTTCTATATTATTAAAGCCCATGTTTTTTCTTAATTATATCAAAACCCTATTGACAATAAACCCTTAGTTGTCTAAAATCATCCCATGGGCAGGCAAGAATTTGAACCTTTAGATCCTAAAATCGAAAAACTGCCCAAATCTCCTCTTCCTAAAGTAGAAATCTTAGGGATAACAACCGCGCCATTACCCGAGAAATTACCTGAAGGAAAAACTGCTGAAGATTTTTTCAAAATTGCTTCTTCTCCAATTGTCTTTGCTGGTGAATCAGCCAGAACCTGTTACTCAGGAAAAGGAATCTATCGGCCAGTTGACTATCTGGACTCAAAACATCAAGAGATAACCGACCAAATAGTCGAATCAACCCGAAAATCCGGCCATTTAACCACCCGCCAAAATTTCGAAATTGTTTTCGGCCTTTCCAATGTCTCTCGTCAATTTATCTGGTCATTTCTTCACACCCATCCTTTTTATAATTCTGACCAGGTAAGCCAAAGATATGTTGCCGTGAAGGAGGGTAATTCTTATATCCCCCCGATTGAAGGAAAAGCTTTAGACCTTTACCTTGAAAATGCCCAAGAACAAATGCAGGCTTATAATCAGTTAAAAGAAATTCTCGCCCCTGTGGTGGCTAAAGAATACTTTAAAATTTTTCCCCAAAGAGAGGGGAAAGAAAAATATCAAAAATCAAATGAAAATACTATTGAAAAAAAATCACAGGAAGTTGCCCGGTATGTCTTAGGCGTAGATACCTTTGCCTATCTTTATCACAGTATTAATGCGTTAACCCTCATGCGTTATTTCCGCGCTTGTTCTTTAACTGATGTCCCCCTTGAAACAAAATTAGTTGTTTTTGAAATGGTCAACCAAGTAGCAACACATGACCCTAAATTTTTCAAGGAGCTTGAAGACCCTTTATCTCTTGAAAAAACACCTGAATTTCAAGTTTTGAATTCCCTAAAAAACCCGATTGATTTTAAAAACGCCAAATCATTTAAAAAAGAATTTGATGAAGGACTCCAGGATTATACTTCAAAATTAATTAGCTGGAACGTCAACGCTCCACAAACTTTGGCCACGGCAGTAAGGAATGTCCTTGGTAAAGATTCAACATCTCTATCTGACAATGAAGCGATTGAGCTTATTTTAAATCCAGCCAAAAATAAACTTTTAGGTGAGGTCTTAAATGTCACCACCTTAGACAGGTGTAGCCAAGCTCTCCATACTATTTCTTATACCTTTGAGAAGAAAATTAGCCACACTGCAGACTCTCAAGACCAACGTCACCGCATGACTCCGGCCGCCCGGCCAATCTTAGCCAATCATTATGGTGGTGAACCGGACTATATTATTCCGACTTTGATTAAACAAAGCCCTGAAGCTTTAAAGCTCTATCAAGAAATTATGGGAAAAACGTTTGAAACCATTAATTATCTTTTGGAAAGAGGTATAACGCCAGAATATGCCCTTTATCGTTTACCCAATGCCTTTCCTATTCGTTTTGTTGAGTCGGGGAATTTACTTAATTTTCATCATAAATACCGAATGAGACTTTGCTTTAATGCCCAAGAAGAAATTTGGCAAGCCTCTGTTGAAGAAGTAAAGCAAATAACTGAACTTCATCCCGAGATTGGCAAATGGCTTTTGGCGCCTTGTGGGATACGTTGGTCAGCCCATACCACACCATTTTGTCCAGAGGGAGAAAGATATTGTGGCAAACCTTTGTGGGATAAAAAAGTTGAAAAATATCCAAAAAGAGTTATTTAATGCTTTCTTACACTTCTGGAGTGTCAGACTGGAGTGCAAATTCAAATTCTTTCTTTACTTTTTAGGGGTTTCAGTTCTTTACTAATCTCTTCAATAAAAATCTGTGTCCAAAACTCCGGGATAGCTTCCCCTTGTCTAACCCAATCTTGATATTCCTTGAGGTCCATCATTTTCCCTTCTACATTTTCACCTTCCCTTATTTCTACTGCTAAGTCTGGGTCAAGCAAATTAATCTCACAAGCCAAGCCCAAATGAACTTCCCCAACTTCATCAGTTTCATATTTAATTAAGCCAGAAATATAAATATCAGCTAAACTGGCAAAACTTTTTTCCGTGACTTTTCCCTCTCTGTCTTTTAGATTTATTTCTTGTCCATTTTTTTTGAGAGCTGCTTCTTCATCAAATTCACGATATAAAGAATCAATCAGGTTATTATCAAAAGGTTCAATATGGCCACCTATACCGACTGAGATTTTTGATTGGAGCCTTTTTTCCTTATATTGAGATTTTTCACCACCCCGTTGATAAACAAAAAAATTCTCACCTTGTCGTATCAAACCATAAAAAATAATCTGCTGCCATTCAGGATTATTTTCAATTCCTTCAGGTCCGACTCTTTCTTTAAATTGTTTATTTTCCCTAGTCATCTTCAAAAATTCATGAGTTTCTTGGGGTTTTAATTTCAAAAAACCAAAAAGTTTCCCCTCAGAGTTACGAGGAATTCTTTGCCAAAAATCAGTTTTTTCAAGAATTTCTTTTCTAACCACCAAACATTCAGACACTTTTTCCCTCAAATTTATCTACAAACCATTTTTCTACTTTTTCCTCGAGTTGTTTTACTGTTACATTATTATTAAATACTAAATCTGTTTTTTTTAGACAAGCGGTGATATCACGCCCAAACTTTCCCTGACCACTTTTAAAATCCTTCTTATCGGAGGCTAAAAATTCTTTCCAAGTTATTGGGTCTGACTCACGACCTCGGGCCGCAACTCTTTTGAAACGAGTTCTTCTTGGGGCAATAACACCAATCAGATAAAAATTAGGCTTTGCTTTTAGAAAATCAACCTCGGCTATTCCTCGGATAGAATCAACTACTGCCAGTGGATATTTCTTAACAATCTCCCAAGTTCTTTTAGCTAAAACTTCCGGCCCGAATTTCCGACGAAGTTCATCAGCTGTATCCTGTAGGCTGTCTCTGGTAATTTCTATTCCTCGCTTACGACATTCTTCCCGAACACGTTCTGAGGTTGAGGAATAAAAAAATCTCTTTTTCTTTAAAAAGTCGGCAACAATTCCTTTACCCCCAGCTATGGGACCAGTAAGACCAATGATTACTTTTTTTATTTTGGTTTCCATTGTTCAACTTTAACTTTGGCCTCTTTTAGTAGTGATTGGGCAAATTCGTCAGGATAAGGAGTTTCATAAACAATTCTTTTGACACCGGCAGAGATTAAAATTTTGGAGCAAACAGCACAAGGCTGATGAGTAACATAGATGGTACTTTCTTCAGAAGGCACCCCATAAACAGCACATTGTACAACGGCATTTTGTTCGGCGTGAACGGCTCGACAAATTTCCGCTCTTGTTCCAGAAGGAATTTTAAGTTTATCCCGAAGGCAACCAATTTCTAAACAATGTGTCATACCTCGTGGAGAACCATTGTAACCAGTAGCTAAAATTCTTTTATCTTTTACCAAAACCGCACCTACATCATGCCGTAAACAAGTACTACGACTAGCCACTAATTCGGCTATTCTCATAAAATAATCATCCCAAGAAGGTCTTGAATTTTTCTTTTTCTTGCCCGCCATAGTTTCTAATAGCAAAATTTATATCATCCGTCAAGTAACAAAAACTATTGAGGTTTCCGCCAAGAAGCCCAGTCGCACTTGGGGTAATTAGAGCAACCGTAGAATTGTTTACCTTTTCTGGTTTTTTTAACGACAATGTCTCCGCCACATTTTGGGCATTTAATACCTTCCAGGATTTGGATAAAAGGAGCTGAATAATCACAATCGGGAAATCTTGAACAAGACAAAAATTTACCAAATTTACCGACTCTGATAACCAGTTGACCCCTATGACACTGGGGGCATTCTTTACCGGTGGTTTCGGTGGGAACCTGAACCCGTTCCGCCACCTGAGTTACGGAAGTCAGTTTTTCCTCAAAGGGCTGATAAAAATCATTAATGACCGGCAGCCATTCCCTTTGGCCATTAGCAATATCATCCAACTCGTCTTCCATGTTGGCGGTAAATTGATAATCAAAAACAGTCGGAAAATATTCAACCAGAAAATCGCAAACAACTTCACCCAAAGATGTTGGCTTAAATTTGCCTTCTTCTTTTTCCACATATTGTCGGGTTTGGATGGTGGAAACAATTGGCGCATAAGTTGAGGGCCGGCCAATGCCTTTTTCTTCAAGCGCCTTAATTAACGTCGCCTCGGTAAATCTGGCCGGTGGCTGGGTAAATTTCTGTTGGGGATCAATTTTAATTAGGTCCAATTCATCGTTCTTCTTTAATTCCGGCAACTGTTCTTCATTTTCATTTTCTTTTTCTTTTTCCTCTTCAATCATCTTTCCTTGATATACAATCAACCAACCGTCAAATTTAATAACCTTCCCTTCGGCGGCCAAATTATAAAGATTTTTGACGCCAACTGCTTGAACATCAACTTTGGTCTGATCCCAAACAGCTGAGGCCATCTGACAAGTCAGGGCTCTTTTCCAAATCAAATTATACAACCGCCACTCATCTTGTCTTTCTATTTTTAATCCTGAGGGTAGTTTAGTGATATCAGTCGGCCGAATGGCCTCATGGGCTTCCTGGGCTACTTTGGATTTGGTTTTATAAAAGATGGGTTTTGCCGCTAAATATTTTTGGCCAAAATCTTTTTGAATATAAGCGCGGATTTGTTTGATTGCTTCGGCCGCCAAATTTAACGAGTCGGTCCGGTGATATGTAATCAAGCCCTTTTCATAAAGGGATTGGGCTAAATTCATTGTCCTTTTGCTTGAAAAACCAAGTCGTTGAACAGCTTTTTGTTGTAGGGTTGAGGTGGTAAAGGGTGGAACGGGATTTTGGAAAACTTCTTTTTTCTCCACTTCATAAACCTCAAAATTAGCTTTTTCTAATTCACCGACAATCTCTTTGGTCTGACTTTCATTTTCAATCTTCGCCACTCTGCCATTAATCTTGGCTAATTTGGCCAAAAAAGTCGGGGCATCTTCTTTTAGACCACCTAAATGCCGTCTTAATTCGGCAAAAATCTCCCAATATTCTTCCGGGATAAATTTTTCAATTTCCCGCTCGCGGTCGACAATCAAACGCACGGCCACCGATTGAACCCGGCCGGCGGAAAGACCACGGCGAATTTTACGCCAGAGCAAAGGAGAAAGTTTATAACCTACCAATCGGTCTAAAACTCTTCTGGCCTGTTGAGCATCAACCAAATTAAGATTAATTTCACCCGGATTTTCTAAAGCTTTCTTAATCGCGGATTTGGTGATTTCGTGAAAGGTAATGCGAGCTACGTTTTTCAAGTTTCCCCTCGGGCCGAGCCTCGGGGCGAGGCCATTTTCGCCCAATATTTGGGCGGCATGCCAAGCGATAGCTTCACCTTCACGATCAGGGTCAGTGGCCAAAAAAATCTTGTCGGCTTTGTCTGCTTCTTGTTTCAATTTGTCAATGGCTTCCTTTTTCTTATCCATCAAAACATACTCCGGAAGAAAATCAAATTTACCCGTTTTGTTGTTTTTTTTAATCTTGATGCCCAACTTTTTCTCCGGTAAATCCCGAATATGACCCATGGTGGAAACCACATGATATTCTTTGCCTAAAAAAAGGTTTAAAGTTCGAGCTTTCACAGGGCTTTCAACTATAACTAACTGCATTTTTTCTCCTTTGATACTTAAATAAGCCTAATCTCCAAGCTTTAACTTGAACGTTCCCCCACTTTCTTTTTGGTAAAAACTTTAATAATTCTTCTTTAGGTTTTAGAAAATAAAGCCCCTTGATAATCCTTAACTCTCTTTCGGTATAATTTTTCTTAAAACCAATGTCAATGACTAAACATTTTTTAACCATCTCAAATTTTCGGTCTAAAAATAGCTTTGAGTCTTTATAAAGATAAGCCAAAAGCGTCTTGGCACTATTGCATCTGTAGCCAATTTGATGTAAATATCTCCCCTTTTTACCTTCATTCCTTTTTAATATTTTTGAATAAATATCAAATTTCTCTAGAAAATGATCTCGTATAAACCTCATAACCTCTTTTCCCCCGTAAACTGCTAAATTCGGATAGCCAGTTCTATCTATTTTTATACTACCATCGCCATCAACAAATCCTCTGATAAAATCTCTTATAAAAAGTTTTGGCACCTCAGGAACATGTTCAGAAAGGCTTTTACGGTAGGTAACGCCTAAATCTTTTAAGTCATTAACTATTGTTTGGCTGGCAATTGATAAATGAAGCGCATCATCTACCTCGGAAATTCTATGTTCACTTTTCAACTCTCTTTTAATCTTTTTTAGAATATCAGCATCTTTAAAATGAAGTCCAAATTTTAAACTATCACTATGACCTTTCCTTTTTGATTTAACAATACAGCCATCTGATAAGATGAAACCTAAAATGTAAGCCATATTAGAAGACCATTTCTTAAAATAATTCTCATCTACTCTTAGTGTTGGTCTCTCTAACATTCGCTTTAACCCTAATCTTTCACCTTTCGCTAAAACAGCCTTCCATGATCGTCGAGGTAAAAGTTTTAAAAGTTCTCTCTTTTCTGCTTTGTAAAAATGATTCCTTAGAATTTCATTCTCTCTTGGTTGCCAAAGTTTTGCCGACGGAAGATTAAGGCTCCTTGCTTTAGCAATAATTGTTGCCTTGGTTCTGGTGGAAAAAAATTTCACTAGGTCTCTAACCCTAACCATAGGATAAATTCTTTTTAAAAGTTTTATTTCTTTTTGCGACCAAAATTTATATCGCATTTTCAATTTGAATTAATTTTTTAGTGATTCAACAATAATAAGAACCTTGCCTTTGGCAAGAACCTTGTTTCTCACTTTGTTCGAAATAAGATTCATATTATTTATTTATACCATACATCATCTTGCCCAGATTCTTAACCAGCCCTTTGATTTCCATCATCGTTATTAAACTCATCACCTGACCAACATTCATCCCCGTTTCTCTCACGATTTCATCAATATGTTTAGACTCATCTTTAATCACCATTAAGATTTTTTCCTCTTCCTGATTCTCCGGTAAAATTATCTTGGTCTTTTGTCCTTGGCTTTTGGCACTGATATTTAATTCTTCAAGTATATCATCAACCCGAGAAACTAACTTCGCCCCCTCCTTGATTAATAAAAATGGTCCGGCAGAATTTGGGGAGGTAATCGGCCCCGGCACGGCAAAAACTTCCCGCCCTTGGTCAGCCGCATGTCGGGCGGTAATCAAAGAGCCGGAATCTTGAGCTCCTTCAATCACTAAGGTTCCTAAAGACAGACCCGAGATAATTCGATTTCGGGCCGGAAAATTACCCGGCACCGCCTGGTGGCCTGGCGGGAATTCCGAAACCAAAGCCCCATGATTATTAATAATCGCCTCAGCGAGTTTTTTGTTTTCGGGCGGATAAATTATATCCAGACCACAAGCCAAAACGGCGATGGTTCGCCCGCCATTTTGAAGAACTGTCTGATGAGCAACAGTGTCCACACCGCGAGCCAAACCGGAAACAATCGTCAAACCAAGGTTAACTAATTGTTGAGTTAGACTTTCCGTCACCCCTCGACCATAGACCGTCATTTTTCTGGTGCCAACTACCGCTAAAGCCAGTTCGTCTTGGGTTTTAATTCTCCCTTTCACAAATAAGACATAGGGTGGATTATCAATTTTTTTCAAATTTTCTGGGTAATTTTTATCTACTAGAGTCTGGCACTCTATTTTGTTTTCACGCAGCCGAAGATAATACGAAGATAAATTGACCCTTTCTCTAAACTCAACGAAGCTCATCACCAGTTTTTCCTCTAATCCAACTTTAAGAAGATCTTTAAAAGTTGCCTGCCAAGCTTTTTTCGCTGAACCGAAATAATTCTTTAATAAAGAAAATCTTTTAGGGCCAATGCCGGCAAAAGCACTAAAACCCACCCAATATTTTTTTTCATTGACCTCCATTAAACCACGCCTCCATCACTTTTTTGACTACCGGCGCTGCCACATAAGATCCTTCCCCTCCACCCTCCAATAAAGCGGTGGTGACGATTTGCGGATTATCAACCGGGGCAAAAGAAGTTAACCAAGCATGAGTTTTTCCAGCCGAATCGCCAAATTCAGCTGTCCCTGTTTTACAGGCCACTTGGGGTTGAAAGTCAAAAAAAGGAAAGGCAGTTCCTCCTGGCGAACAAACTCCTTTCATTCCCTCTTTGACCAACTCTAAAGTTGATGTCTTCAGTTTTAAATCCTGACAATTACTTTGTTCTTTGTTCCTTATTCTTTGTTCTGCCACCTGTGGCTGGCAAAGTTTTCCACCATTGGCAATGACCTCCGTCATTATATTAATTTGTAAGGGTGTCGTTAAAATATCTCCCTGACCAATGGCAAAATGATAAGTATTACCTAAAAACCAATGGCTCCCAGTTTTCTCTTTCCATTCCGGACTCGGGACTAAGCCCCCAACCTCACCCGGCAAGTCGATCCCTGTTTTTTGACCCAAGCCAAAAGCCAAAGCCCATTGGGATAATTTTTTGGGCCCAACCCATTCCCCAACCTTATAAAAGAAGGTATCGGTGGAACGTTTAATCGCCCTGACCAAATTAATCGTCCCTTCTGTTTTTCCATACTGGGTAAAATACCAATTTTTATAAGAATAATCACCGACTCGGATTTCACCGGGATCCTCATAAGTCGTGTTTTCATCAATCTTTCCTTCCTCCAAACCCGCTACAGCCGTCACTACTTTAAAAGTCGAACCAGGGGGGTAAGCCCCCCCCATCGCCCGATTAAAAAAGGGCAGGGCTAAATCTGATAAAATCTGTTGAGTAATATCATTGGGGTTAAAAGAGGGACTGGAAACTAAAACCAAAACTTGGCCGCTTTTGGGCTCGGTCGCTACCACTGCTCCAGGTTTAGTTTCCAAAGCTTCGTAGGCGACTTTCGAAACTTCGGCATCAATGGATAAATAAAGATTCTTTCCAGGAATAGGCTCGACTTTACCAATCTCCCGAACTTTATTTCCATGAGTATCAACTTCATAAACCTCACCACCCTCTTGACCGCGTAAAAGGTTGTCATACTGTTCTTCAACACCCATGCGCCCGACCAAATCCCCGGCTTTAAAATGACCGCTTTTGACCTCATCCTTATTGGCTTCACCCAAATATCCTAAAACATGAGCCAAAGCTTCACCATATAAATAGTCACGCCCGATATCCATTCGTAAATTTTCTGTCTTCCCTTTGACTTCCAAAGCCAGCGCCTCTTCCCGGGAAATAATTTCAAAACATTCTTCACTTTGCACCTTGCACTCTGTATTTTGTACTATCTTTCGATAAATCGGCACATTTCTCACCAACTCCTTCCCTTGACGATCATAAATCATGCCTCTTGGAGCCGGTAAAACTTCTCTTTTAATACGGTTACCTTCGGCTAAAGCCCGGTTTTTGTTACCAAAAATAATTTGCAGTTCAAAAAGACGACCCATTAAAACCAAAAAACCAATCATTAACAAGCCGAGGAAAAAATAAATTTTGGAATGATTATTCATGGCTTTAAGACCTTAATTTTAAACTCCGTCTTCTTTCAATTGGGAAAAACCTCAAAATAAAAAGAAGAATTAAAGTCAAGAAAACTAAAGCCAGGGTAGCTCCCCAATTAATTTGACGCCAAACAATCAATGAATAGCCAATCGCACTGACAAAAACAAAAAGACTTAAAAAGAGCCAATGAGTTGGTTCAAAACGGTGTGAATATAAAATCAAAAGAAAGGTTAAAATTAAAAATATTAAGGCGGAAAGACCAAAACTGGTCCCTTGAGCTAAATCTAAAATCAAACCACCTATAAAAGCTATCATTAAGCTACTTTTATCCGGCTTAAAAGCAGTATAAAACAAAATTGTCAAAAGAACTAAATTAAGAGGCAAAAAAGCCCCTTGAAAAAGAGCAAAGATAAAGATGGGTATGAGAATTATATAACCCTTCATAAACTTAAAACGAGGGGAAACCAGTTTGAAAAGTTTTGATCGCCAGCCAAAAAGCGTCTTTCTTTTTCTTTTAAGGTCCGTGGCTGGCGATCACTAAGCGAGAGAGTAAAAACTCTTTAATCACCCATTTGCACCAACTCGCGTCTTTTCAAACCTGCGTTTTCCCGAGTCAGCCCTATTTTACCACCAAAAAAACTATTCTTAAATTTTGATAATCAATCAAAGGCGAAACCCTGGCTTTTTGATAAACTTCGGCACTTTTTGGCGCCACATCCACAATTTGCCCAATCAGTAAATCCGGCAACCAACCTTCTTCGCCGACCGTCACCACCAAATCTCCTTTTTGAATATCCTCTGACTGCAAAACCCGGTCTAAAAGTAATTTCTCACCTCCTTGACCCAAAAGTAAACCCCTGGCCTGAATTCCCCCTACTGCTTTGGTTTTGTCCGGACTGGGTTTTTTGACCAGCACCGGCATTTTAAGGCTAGCATCAGACAAAAGTTGAACCAAGGCATCATTTTCATTAACTTTTATCACCTTGCCAACCAAAATATTCTCCGAAATTACCATCATTCCTTCTTTTACTCCATCCTTTTCCCCTTTATCGATTCTCATCTTTTCTGAAATGCCGACGACTCTTGCTTCCATAAATTTCCAATTTGCCGGTAGGGGCGCTCCCAATAACTTTTTTATTTTTTCATTTTCTTCCAAACAAGAATTTAACTGGTTTTGTTCCGAAGCCAATTGATTCAACCGACCTTGAAGCTGGAAAATTTGCTGATCTTTGGTTTTAAGAGTGGTAAAATAAGTGGTCCAACCAGTCCCTTTTTGATAAGCCGAAAACAAAACTTTTTCGATGGAGATAAGCGGTTTCGTGAGAAACCCTGAAATTTTGGCAAACCAAACTTTTGTTGAGAAAAAAAATAAAAGCAAAGCTATTAAAAGAAGCAACCCCGCCAAAAAACCTGTTTTTCTCATCCCCTCTTCCCTCATGGAGTTATGATAACATAAAAGCTCCGCTAGCTGGCGGACAGGCATCAAAAAAGCCGCCGGTTAGGCGACTTTCTTGGAAAAGGGCAGGAGAAAAAAACTTTATTAGGTGACTGCAGAAAATTCTGCAAAAAGGAAACCTCTACAGTCACCCGATAGCCTTACTTATCTTTTACTTTCCCCGACAGCTAAATTCATCTTTTCTTCCTTCCTGAGATGAAATTCGCCACATAAAGCCAAAATAGAAAGCAAAACACTCGTTAAGACAAGGAGAAAGATAGGAAATATTAGGCCTAAGGCAACTAATCGTTCAAAATAGCGCATTAAAAGAATAATAATTACTGCATTTAAAATACAAAAGCTACAAATTATGATTAATGCCCGACCTGTGTATCTTCTCTTTTTCAACAAATACTCTTTATCTTTACTCATTTCAAATCAGACCTCCACCGTCAGAATTTAACAAACATTATTTTCCTTTAACCAAAAACCAACCAAAAAACCCTGCCCCAATAAGGGATGCCACCAGCCAAGGTGCTGCATCAGTAAACGGAAGGCTCTCCACTACCCAAACAGAAATTGAAAAATATACTAAGAAGCCCACCGATACCCCAAACAAAATCCATAAAATAATTCTGACCATCTTCAATTCTAAACCTCCTTGTTAAGGTACAATAGGTTTATCTTATCAAATCCTATAATTATTTTCAAGTCAAAACTTCCCATCAAAAAAGCCGCCCTGCCTAGACTCGCGTTCTGGCGAGGCTGGCCTTTAAAGCGACTTTCTTGAAAAAAACAAGGCAAGAAAGGAAAATTTTTGGTCAGGCAGCGAAAGGATTCCGCAAATTTAGTGAAACCCATCCACAACCTGACCACCTTCGAAATTTAGTGAAATACCTCAGCCCAACCTTTTTAAAATTCTCATTAAAAGTGCAGCTACAGCTTTTGTATCTTCTTTGATCATTATTTTTTGCTCTTCAGACAATCCTTGATTAGTGAGGATATCATAATATTTAGAAAAGAGGTCTAAAATCTGTTCATCCTTTAGGACAATCACTAGCTCCTGAGGCACTAAACCGCATCCAATTTGGAATCTCACCTGCTCAGGGGGTTCAAGTTCAAGCGCCCTTGCAATTCTATCCACAAGTTTTCGGCTGATTGCGTCCCTATCCCCTCTTTCTAAATGAGACATGTAGGATGAATCTGCTAGACCAATCTTAGCGGCTAGGGCTTTTTGAGTTATATGTTTTTTCTTCCTCCATTCTCTTATTTCTTCACCAAAATTGAACCCAGATGTTTTTAAGGACATAGCCATATCAATCACCACTCTTCCTTTTTATTTTTCCTGCCTTGTCAACGTTTTCCTTTTTTCATTTTCTACACCCACTCGCAAAAACACCAAAGATTGCAGCGCCAAAAAATGAAGCCATAAACAAAAAGATTGCCAGTGTTGTTTCGGTATCTGCATCTATTCTTAACCCCAATCCTACTCTCTCTATTATTACCGTGCCTTTAAACACCATAAAAAGAAAAGAAAGAATAAACACTATGACACATATACCAAAGACAACCCACAATAAAACTTTTTTCCTTTCCATTTCTACCTCCAAAGTTAATTTTTCTTGCCTTGTTAATGAGCAATTAAGAACTATTGGACAAGTGGCCTAATATATCACTTTCTATAGGTTTTTGCAAATTTTGCTAATGGTTAACCTTTGTCTGAATGGGTGTATTCCCATCCTTTCGCCATACCACTTTGTTCAACATTTTAATCACTGGAATTTTAAACTCTTTAGGAATTCTCGCCCTGAAGTGTTCAAACATAGCTTTGTCATAAATTCCGAGAGCCTTGAAAATAAAACGATTAACTGCTGTTGTTTTTCGTCTTGCCCTTGCTTCAGAGAAAAAACGATGAAAAGGTTCACACTCATCACTGCATAAACCTTTCAGATTACCTGATTCTTTTACAAATCTTCCTAACTTATAAAAAGTTTCGCGATCTTTATCCCGTACGGCCCGTTTACCACCTAAGGCCACGTAGAAAATAAAACAATGAAGGAGGGTTTGGGGTTGTAAAGAATCAAAATCCACTCCCAAAACAGAAACTCTGTTGGGTCTTAAAAAATCTTTACCCACAGGATACCTTCTACCCCAAAGATTAAGATAACCCTCTCCTTCTTTGGATAAAAAGACATATTGATTTCTTCCCAGGCAAAGCTTAATGGGGCTACAAACTCCCGTTAACCTAGAAACTAATTCTTGGTCTGCCCCTTCTTCAAGAAAAATGTCTAAATCTCTCAAACTTCCATCCTTCCTTAAGGGATTAAACTCAATCCCCATCACCCCACAATGACCCACACTGCCTAAAACCCGATAATTAATCCTTTTCTCTTCTAAAAAAGAAATGGCAGATTTTAATCTGCTTTTGAATAATTCTTGAGGTGTTTCTTGGAATTCTCGGCCTTTAATTTCTATCATTCAGTAAAATGCCTGCCTTCTGTATAATATAGGCCTCTCATATATACCAAATTCTATAGGATTTTGCAAGCTGTCAGGGGATTTTTATAGTTTGGACAAGTTTTTCAATTGGCTAAAATTCCCATTTTTTTCTCCGGGGTGTCTGTAATTTGTAATCTCGTCAAGTTCTTCTTGAGTGATAGTTCTTTCTAAGTTTCTAAATTTTATATCCATCGTTTTTCTACCCTCGGAATCAGTTCTGGCTTCTATTTTAAAATTTTCTAGGTATTTTACCGGCCCACCGATTTCGTCTATTTTTTCAAAACCAAAGACTCTTTGTAAAAACGGCTCCATGACAAGACTATGAGAACCCAATAATATCGTTATTGCCGAACCACTATATACTTTCTCAGCCATCTTTGTGAATATTCTTAAAACCTTGGCTTCCCTCGCAGCAATCTCATAGGGCGATAAACTTTTTTCATCCGGCTTCTGGTCTTTAAAACTCAATAACCAATCCATTGCCTCGGCTGGCCCCTTCTTGTCATATATCTCGTCATAAATAGACATTGAACCAAAAGACAGTATAAATCCTTTTACTTCTTTTCTAAGTTGGGTTCCTAAATCATATTTTACTTCTGTTTTAAAGATTTTAGTCTCAGGATGTTCTTCTGAAATTGCGGCCATAATTTCTCTCGTTGTATCCCCTGACCTTTGAATACCGCTGTGATATGCTTTTACTCCATCTCTTAATACCTCAATTGCTCGTCCAAATTTCTGAGCATCACTTAAACCTTCTAAGGTAACTGACATCTCCTCGGACGTTGTCCCGCTTGTTTTTTTAGCATGGCGATGACAGATGATATCTATTTTTACATCTCGACCATACTTTTCAGAAAAGTCCTTCTTCTCATTGTCTTCAGGACTGATACTTTGCTCTGGCCTGTAGGGATTAGCCTTTGGTTCCATAAAGCTCCTTTCATAATTTAGGGTTTAAAGCTTCAACCGCTCTCCAGGGTTTTATATTTTTCTTCTTTATAATTCCTTTGTTTAATAAAGTCAAAATTTGAACTGGAATTTCGTATGAATCATGGTAATATTCAAAAATTGACCTGAAGATATAAAAATAGATTTTAATTCCCTCAAGTATTTGCTCTTTTTCTGATAGATTATTTACCTCTTTTACCCTTTTTTGGGTGAGAAGGTCAATTTCTGTTGTGATTCCTTCAATCTCGGAAAAGTCGCACAGGTGTTGTCCATCTATCTGTATTATGAAGGCTCCCAAATTCTCAAACAGATTTGCGGTAGAATGAGGATGATTTAAAATATCAAACCTAATTTGTGTATTTTTACTGTATTTTAGAAATAGCTTTATTTTTCTATAAGGACTTTTGGACCAAAATTTAGGTGAAAGATCAAAATACTCCTTAATAAGGATTACCCCCTCTTCGTCTAAATAAGGACCGCTTCTTTGAAGACCGGCCTGAGCAAATATATAAAAATAAAGGGATATTGTAAAAGAATCTAGAGAAACTGAGAAGTTAGTGGTTTTTCTTCTGTCCCCGTCTAATTTGAACCATTTACCTCCTAAATTCTGTATATTTTCATCTCTGGGTATAAACCGAGTGTCTTCATAAAAAAGTTTACTTTTTGTTTTGCCTCCAATCTGCTGAAAAATTAGTTCTAGCAATAAATCCATATTCTCTTGGTTTATGTTTTTGTTTTCTGATATTGCCTTTTTAAGCCCGGGAATTATAACATCCGTAATTAATAGATACAGCAAAGAAACTGGAAAGCCTCTTAAAGATTTTTGAAGCTCATTTTTGTCTTCTAAAAACTTATTATAAATATAGGTCGCTAAATAACTTGAGGCATATTTTTCGACATAAACCGAACTTTCAGGCCAAAAACCAGAACCTTTTTCTTTATAAGCAATATCTATAGCCCGCAGGAATCGGTTAATTTTGTCATCAAATGAATCGCTTTTCATAAATGTAGGATTATAAATCTGCTCAACCTTAGGGCTGTAATCCTATTGACACCTCGGGTATTCCCTACCTCAATCCTCCAATCACTCTTACCTTTTTCAACAAATTTTCATCTTCCAAAACCTTACCACAACCCCGAACCACACAAGTTTGAGGGTCCTCGGCAATCCAAACCGGTATTTTGGTTTCCTCGGCAATCAATTTATCCAAACCAGCAATCAAAGAACAACCACCACAAAGAACAATCCCTTTGGTAACAATATCGTTAATCATCTCCGGTGGTGCTTCTTCGATAACTTCCGAAATTTTTTCAGTAATCTGGTGAATAACCGGAGAGATTGCTTCTCTGACTTCTTCCGAACTAATTTTAATTGATTTAGGCAATCCGGCTTCCAAATCTCTCCCCCGAATCACAAGTTGCCTTTCTTTCTGTTCCGTTACTTGGCGAACCGGCGGTGCAGCCGAACCAAGCTGAATTTTTACCTCCTCAGCTGTTGCTTGACCCAAAAGTAAAGAATATTTCAATTTAACAAAGTTAATGATGGCCTCATCCATCTCGTCGCCAGCAATCCTCAAACACCTAAAAATGACAATCCCTCCTAAAGAAATCAGAGCGATTTCCGTTGTCCCTCCGCCAATATCCACCACCAAAACCCCTTGGGGCTGGTCAATCGGCAAACCAATACCCATCGCGGCTGCCATCGGTTCTTCAATCAAAAAAGCCTTTCTGGCTCCGGCGCTTAAAGCAGCATCTTGAACTGCTCTTTGTTCAACTTCGGTGACACCGGTCGGAATCCCTAAAACTACTCTGGGTTTAAGTAATTTAGAAAAAAATTGGCCGCCGGTAGAAAGTTCTTTAAAAAAGGCACTCAACATCGCCACCGTCGCTTCAAAATCGGCAATCACTCCGTCTTGAAGTGGTTTAACCGTTTCAATCATGGCCGGTGTTTTACCGACCATTTTTTTCGCTTTAGCCCCAATTGCCAAAATTTCTTTGGTTTTTTTGTTTCTGGCGATGACTGAAGGCTCACGAATAATAATTCCTTTGCCTTTTGCTAAAACCAAGGTGTTGGCTGTTCCTAAATCAATACCGATATCAGAAGAAACTAAAGAAAAAAAGGAATTTAACATAAATAATTGCTTTTCATTTTATCACACCGGCAAGGGTTATGATATACTTTTTATGGATGAAAAAATTAAACCCTATTTGTAACCGCGTTATTGAATATTCCTTTTACTTTCTTTTTTTCCTCGTCCCCCTGATTATGACCCCCTGGAATTATGAACTTTTTGAATTTAACAAAATGCTTTTGGTTTATCTCTTCACCATTCTCATTGTCAGTGCCTGGCTGATGAAAATGGTCCTTCAAAAAAGATTCATTTTTAAAAAAAGCTTCTGGGATATTCCCCTTTTAGTCTTTTTTGCCTCTCAATTTATTAGCTTTTTAATTTCTATTGACCACCATACTTCTTTATGGGGCTATTATTCCCGCTTCAATGGTGGTTTGGTTTCCATTATCTCTTATCTTCTTTTGTATTGGGCTTTAGTCAGTAATTTAAACAAAAAACAAACCTTAAACGTGATTTACTACGTTCTTATCAGCACCGCTCTTGTCTCTCTGTATGGCATTGCCGAACATTTTGGTATTGACGCCAACGCCTGGGTCCAGGATGTTCGCAACCGAGTTTTTTCGACCCTGGGTCAACCTAATTGGCTAGCGGCTTGGCTGGTTGCTCTTATCCCTTTAACTTGGGCTTTGACTTTAGAAAAATGGCCATTGGGCTTTAAAAATTGGCGTTTTTACCTTTATCCCCTGGCCTTTGTCATTTACTTTCTCTGCCTTTTATACACCAAATCACGTTCCGGTCTTCTAGGTTTTGGGGTAGCCCTGGCTGTTTTTTGGGGACTCATCATTTGGTTTAAAAGAAAGCAAATTAAAAATATGATAAAACCCATAGGGGTGATGGCTGGTTTGATTCTTATTTTTGCCCTTCTTCTGGGCACCCCCTGGACGCCAAGCTTGACCAATTTCAAAAACCAGAAATCAAATGTCAAAACTGAAGAAAAAAAGACAAAAAACGGCCAAATATCTCCAATTCTTATTAGTGAATCAAGCGACATCAGAAAAACTGTCTGGAAAGGCGCCCTTGAAGTTTGGGAACATTCCCCTATCTTTGGCACCGGAGTTGAAACCTTTGCCTACTCCTACTACTGGCAACGGCCAAGGGAACACAATGACCTTTCGGAATGGGACTTTTTGTACAATAAAGCTCACAATGAATATCTTAACTACGCCGCCACGACCGGGACGATTGGCCTTCTTTCCTACTTAGGCCTGATTGGCGTTTTTATCCTCTGGAGTTTAAAACAACTAAACATGAAGAAGTCTAAATTCAAAGTCGCCATTCTTTCCGGCTTCGGCAGTATTTTAGTAACCAATTTTTTCGGTTTCTCGGTCGTCGTCGTCAATCTGCTTTTCTTCTTATTGCCGGCGATTTCTTTTGTTCTTTCTCAAGAAGAAAAAAAGATGCAAGAAAAACCTTACAAAAAAGAAAGTTTCAGTTTAAACCGAATTCAGTTGGCAATTCTTTTCTTTCTCATACTCGCCACCATGTTTTTTGTTTTACGTCTTGGCCAATATTGGTTGGCTGATACCCGTTTTGCCCTGGGCGAAAAATTAAGCAAGGGTGGGCAAACTGATCAAGCTTTTACGAAACTCCAAGAAGCCATTAAAATTCGTCCTGAACCAACCTATCGTGACGAACTTGGCATTACCACTGCCAGTTTGGCGGTAGCAGCCTTTCAGCAAAAACAAGCCACTCTTTCTGCCCAATTAATCGACTTGGCTATTAAGGAATCTGATACCGCCTTAAAAATTAGCCCCTATAATGTTAATTTTTGGAAGAACCGGACGCGTCTTTTTTATGCGTTAGCCGAGATTGATCCAAAATATAATCAGGAAGCCCTAAAGTCACTTCTAAAAGCTTATACCTTAGCTCCGACTGACGCCAAAATTGCCTACAACCTAGGCGTGCTTTACTCTAAACTTGGCCAGGAAGAAACTGCTCTTCAAATTCTGGAAAAAACAGTGGCGTTAAAACCCAATTATGACCAAGCTCGGTACGCCTTGGGTTTGTTTTACGAAAAGCAAGGTAAAATCGACAAAGCCAAAGAGCAATTTCAATATATCATTGAAAAAATCAATCCTAACTACGAACCGGCGGTAGAGAAATTAAAAACCCTAAAATGAAAGAAACGATTCTTTATCAAAAACTGCCTAAAAACAAAGTCCGTTGTGGGGTTTGCCAGCGAAGATGTTTAATTACTGACGGTCAGCAGGGCTATTGCAAAACCCGAATCAACAAGGATGGTAAACTTTATTCCACTCTCTACGGCGTTGTTTCCTCGGCTAATTTAGACCCGATTGAAAAAAAGCCGGTTTTTCACTTCAAACCAGGCTCAAATTGTCTTTCTTTGGGCACTTATGGCTGCAACTTTAGATGTATTTTTTGTCAGAACTGGCAAATTGCCCATTTCAACGGAGCTTCTTTAAATTTAGATAAAGAAAAATTACTTTCACCAGGAGAGGCCATCAAATTGGCAGAAAAATCAAATGTTGACGGTATTGCTATCACCTATAATGAACCGGCCATCTGGCTGGAATATTCTCTGGATGTTTTCAAATTAGCCAAGGGGGGGCGGGTGGCAGACGCAGGGGGACCCCCGTCGAACGCCCGCAGTAAAACGAGGACGTCGGACGGGGGAAGGCGTCTGACAGGACCCGCCCTCTACACAGTTTGGGTAACAAACGGCTATGCCACCAAAGAAGCTCTGGATTTAATTGCTCCCTATCTTGATGTTTATCGGGTTGATTTAAAATCTTTTGACAATCATTTTTATCAAAAACTCATCAATATCCCTAAAGCAAAACCTGTTTTTGAAACCACCAAATATGTTCGTCAAAAATATCCTGAAATTCATATCGAATGTGTGACCAATATTATCCCCGGCTGGAATGATTCCCCCAAAAATTTAATTTCTATAGCCAAATGGATTAAGGAAAATATCGGCAAAAACACCCCTTGGCATGTGACTCGTTTTTATCCCGACGCCGAGCTTACCAATGTTCCCCCCACTCCACCCGAAACTCTTTTTAAAGCCCAAGAAATCGGTTTAAAACAAGGTTTAGAATTTGTTTACATCGGCAATATGCCGGTTGAGAAAGAAGATGATACAATTTGCCCAAAATGCGGTAATTTAACCATCCGCCGAACCGGTTATCTGACCGAAATTTTAGGCGTGGAAAAAGATGGTACTTGTTCTGACTGTGGAGAAGACTTAAATATTAAAATGTAATTATGTTTGTTTTTGCTTGTCTTTCACCCCATCCGCCACTTATCTTACCCAGTGTTGGCTCACCCACCGATCGGGAGAAAGTTAAATCCACTATTAAATCACTAGAATCCTTAGCCCCTAAACTCGCTACTACCAAACCGGAGGTCATTGTTGTCTCCTCTCCCCACCCCGATTGGGGATTTAACGTACCCCTTCATTTTTTAGCCAAAGAAGTTCATGGAATTGAAATAAAACCCTACCTAACTGATTTTTCCTCTCCCCGGGTTCATTTTGAAAGAGGGAAAAAGATAATTTCAACACTGTCTTATATCAAGCGTCTTACTTGGATTGCTTCCGGCGATATGAGCCATCGGCTTAAAGAAGATGGTCCTTACGGTTTTCATCCTTCTGGCCCAAAATTTGACCAAGAGTTTATCAGACTTTTGAAAGCCAAAGATATTCAGGGTATTTTAAATTTACCAGAAAGATTAGTTGAAGAAGCCGGCGAATGTGGGTTAAGAAGTTTTTGTATGCTTTTGGGAGCTTTAGAAGCAAGTAAAATTAAATGGCAACCAGAAGTCCTGTCTTATGAAGGTCCTTTTGGGGTTGGTTATTTAGTGTCACAATTTATAATTAACGGGTGACACGCGCAGGGGGACCCCCAAAAAGGGTTCCCTTTATGGGTGTTTTTGGGGGAAAGCGCGGGGCAGGACCCGTTAAAACAAATATGAAAGATAAATATCTTGAATTAGCTAAAGAAACGATTGAAACCTTTATTAAAACCGGAAGGATTATCTCTCCAGCCAAAGACTTGCCTAAGGAAATGTTAACTAGAAAAGCTGGAGTTTTTGTTTCCCTACATATAAAAGAGAGTGGTTTACTCCGTGAGCGCGAAGCGCCTCTACGGGGTTGTATCGGCACTTTTTTTCCTACTCAACAAAACATCGCTCAAGAAATTATTCACAATGCCATTTCTTCAGCCACTCAAGACCCCAGATTTCCGCCGGTCACCGAAAAAGAATTATCAAAAATTATTTATTCCGTTGATATTCTCTCTGCTTCAAAAACTGTATCAAAAGATGCTCTTTCTGATACAAAAAAATATGGTTTAATTATTTCTGCCCAAGATGGCCGCCGAGGTTTACTTCTCCCCAACCTCCCAGACGTTGAGACCGTTGAAGAACAAATTAAAATCTGCCGGATGAAAGCTGGCATTAACCCCTGGGAACCGGTCTCCTACCAAATCTTCACGGTCGAAAGACACCAATAAAGCAATAGAGATTGAAAGAGAATATTTAAGAATTTTTATCTTGTAGATATAATTCTTCCCCAAAATAGACTTTCCATCCATATTTTTCTTCCAAAACCTCCCTGGCTATTTTATTTGCCTCCTTTTCAGATTTTGTTGCGGCATGAATTTCTAGTGGTATTGCCGATCGACTTGATAAAGTTTTCTTACCCTTCATAACATTAACATGTTCAACTGCTTCATGAGCAGCACATGCAGCTACAGCAATTTCATCTGGTATTCTATCAGGACCCTCAAATTCAGCCCTACTAAGTTCTAAGCTCAATCTAATAGTACCTGGTGGGGTATCAAAATCGTAACACGCAAGAGCCTTACCACCTTCAGGCAACATAATAGGTCCTTCAGAAATAACAATTTCTTTGGGTGGAAGACCGTTAAATTTCATTTTTTTAAAAACTCCTAAAACAGTATCTACTGCCGCTCTCTCAACTCTTTTTGAAATTTTTCCTATCAGAACAGTTTTAATGTCTTTTCTATTTAGTTGAGACCTTAATTCTTTTTGTTGGTTTATATTTAACCCTGTAAAATTGTTTACTTCTCCCATTAGCTTCTACTTTATCTTAAAAGCAAAATAATTTCAAAATTCTTTTAAAATTTATGATAAAATAGCTTCATGATTAAGAAAATCTTAACCGTACCTAATCCTCTTTTGCGGCAAAAATCAAAAAGAGTCGCCAAGGTAGATAAAAAAATCCAAAAAGTCATTGCTGATTTACTGGAGACAGCTAAAAATGCCAGCGAGCCGGAAGGTCTTGGGCTTTCGGCCGTCCAAATTGGTCAACCAGTTAGAATTTTTGTGGGTAAGGTAAAAAATCACTTTGAGGTCTTTATTAATCCTCAAATAATTAAGTCTTCCAGGGAAACCCTAAGCCAGGTTTTGAAAAAAGACGATTTATTTTTTGAAGGTTGTCTTTCTGTTCCCCAAGTTTATGGTTTTGTCGATCGCCCTTACCAAATCAAATTAGAATGGCTAGATGAAAAAGGTCGAAAACACAGCCGCCAATTCACTAACAGAAATTCTGTTTGCCTCCAACACGAGTTTGACCATTTGGAAGGGATTCTTTTTATCGACAGAATCCTCCAACAGAAAGGGAAAGTTTATCAACTAGAGAAAGACAGCAAAGGCAAGGAAGTTTTTGAGGAAATTGAATTACTATGATTAAAATTGTCTTTTTCGGTTCTGACCAATACAGCGTTAAAGTTTTAGAGGCTTTAAAAAAATCCCCAGATTTAGAGATTATCAAAGTTATTAAGGATAAAAATGAATTGCAAAGCCTAACAAAGGCCGATTTTCGGCCTGATTTAGGTATTGTGGCTTCTTTCGGTGCTTTAATCCCACAAGAAGTCATCAATCGGCCCAAAAAAGGTCTTTTAAACCTCCATCCTTCGCTTTTGCCTAAATATCGCGGACCAACGCCAGTCCCAACCGCTATTTTAAATGGCGAGAAAGAAACCGGTTTAACGATTATTAAAATTGACGAGCAAATCGACCATGGGCCGATTATCGACCAATTTAAAGAACCAATTAAACTAGAAGATACCAGTGAATCACTGCTTAATCGTCTTTTTACCATGGGTGGCGAGGTTTTGGCGACAATTCTTCCCTCTTATCTTGAAGGTAAAATTGAATTGCGCGAGCAAGACCATTCTCAAGCCACTTTTACCAAAAAATTAACTCGTGATGACGGCCAAATTGATTGGCAAAAACCGGCTGATTATTTGGAAAGATTTGTCAGAGCCATGTTCCCCTGGCCCGGAGCCTGGTGTGAAGTCAAAATTAACGAACAAATAAAGCGTTTGAAAATTCTTAAGGCTCATTTGAAAAATAACAAATTAATTTTAGACCAGGTTCAACTTGAAGGCAAAAAACCAGTCAGTTTCAAGCAATTTCAAGAAGGTTATCCTGAAGCAAGGATTATAAAATAAAATTATAAAGTGGCAACTACTTTTGGCAAAAATGTTTTCTCTTTGTCGGTCGTAATTCTTAAACAACAATGCCGAGCTAGAATACGATAGCCCACATATCTTTCATCTACCAAATCCTCTGTCTGTTCCTTATCACGAATACCATTAGTTAAAAGACATTTACCCATAAAATCCAACCATTCATCATTACTAAGAAGTTTTACTCCATAATAATGGTAAGACTCACCAGTTTCTAGAATAAAACCTTTTTTCTCCTTTACAATGGTTTTTAAACCTTCTTTAACATTTTGAAGGTTTTTCGGATTAGGCATACATTTAAAGTCCATCATCGGAATATGGGCTTCTGTAAAATCTTTTAAAACAACTTTTGAAAGGATACCTATAGTCCAATCTGCCTCAAGCGATTTGATCCTTCGATTAAGCTCAGCCCCGAGAAAAAATTCTTCCGGCGTTAAATCAAAAAATTTATCATATTTATCTTTTTTATCTTCATCCATGATACGATGAATGTAAAAATATTCTTTAAATTTAATTCTGATAATTTGTTTATTCGAATGAAGAATTTCTTTGATTAGTTCATTACAGGAGGCACCAATTAGATGTTCTTGATTATTCTGTCTTTCTACCGGCATTTTTTTCGGCAGGAGATTCTTTTTTAGGAGCAGGTTTTGGTTGATTGGCTTTGACTTTTCTCAAACATTTGGTGCAAAAAAGCCATTTGCCTTTTTGGCTTTGAAAAACACCGTTAAACCGATGTAAATTCGGCATACTTACTTTTCTGGTTCGGTTTTTGGCATGGGAAACGTTTTTCCCTACCAAACTTCCCTTATGACATAAATCACAACGATATGACATAGATGTATCTGATATAATAACATAAATTAATATTAATTTAAACAATAAATATGCTTGGCAATCTGACATCAAGATTTTCAAATCCTCTTTCTTTTTTAATCTTTGTGATAACAATACTCGCTGCCATAACAATTCATGAATTTTTTCATGCCTGGGCTGCCAACCGCTTGGGCGACCCCACTGCCAAGCTTTCGGGCAGACTTACCTTAAATCCAATAGCCCATCTTGACCCCCTCGGCACCCTGATGCTTTTAATTATAGGTTTAGGCTGGGGCAAACCAGTGCCCTTTGACCCTTATAACTTAAGACATCCGAGGCGTGATGCGGCCATAATTTCTTTTGCCGGCCCTGCGGCAAATTTGGTGTTTGCCCTGCTTCTTTCACTTGTTTTCCGTCTTCTTCAGTTGTTTACATCTTCAATTTATATTATTTTCTTTGAAGCAATACTGGGGAGTTTTATCTACTGGGCTATTGTCTTGGCAATCTTTAATCTCATTCCTATTCATCCCCTTGACGGAGGCAAAGTCCTTGTCGGACTCCTACCGGAAAAGCTTGCCTACCAATGGGATAATTTTTTAAACCACTATGGCTTTTTTATTATCATCTTTCTTATTCTTCCTCTTTTTGGGGGCTATTCCCTAATAAGCCTGATTATCTTACCGATTGTCAGATTTATTTTTTCTCTCCTTCTGCCGTGATCAATGTTAACCTAATCTTCAATTTTTTTCACAAAAATTGATCTACTTTTATATAGTCCGTCATCTTGACTAACCCCTCAAAATTTGTTATGGTGAAAATGTCCTGCCGGAAAGGCTTTGGCCTGAGGAAGCGTTTTTCCTCTACAACCTTTTAGGGAGGGAATGCGAAGTCTTTGTACCATAATGGTCCAGAGCAGCATACCCACTTGTTAATTTTTGGGAAAATAGCCCCAGGAAACCTCGACGGCGGGACTTCTTTTGGTCTTCATTTTAATTATTCTCTTGTTTCTGATAAAATTAATAGGTTTACACTGAGGAGCAAAGCGACGAAGTGCCGACGTAGCTCAGTGGTAGAGCAAGTGTTTTGTAAACACTAGGTCGTCAGTTCAATCCTGACCGTCGGCTCACAAATAAAAAATATGACTGAAATAAAAGCACGTCCCATTATTACTTCTGAAATTTCTATTCAACCTGAATGGGAACAAAGGATTGGGGCAAGCCTTATTAAAAGAGAAAAAGGGGTTCTGTCCGATGGTTCTTCAATATTACTAACGACAATTACCACGTTAAAAGAAGCCCCTACTGATTTAATAATTGATGAAAGGTTTGGCGAAAAGGGAATAGATTTTGAACCAGGAGAATGGCTGATAAACCAACGTGCTACCAAAGAAAGTTGGGGAGCAACTGCCGGAAGAACACCGGAAGACCACCTTGTCAAAAATCCTCTAGAAACAGTTGGAATATGCCCTACTAATTGGGGCTGGCAGAAATCAGCTTTCCTTATTCATGATGGAGAGTTTTTTTTAATCAAAAACGATGAAGGGAAAATAACTGGCCAATTTAACCTAATCGCTCTAACTGAAAAAGGATGGACAGATATGTCTTTAAACTTAGAAAATGGGCAGTTAAAATCGGATGATAAGAATAAGTTAAAAATGATTCGTCTAGGTATGAGTTTACCCTTAATTCTTAAGGATGAAAAAGTTGTTCCCTTAGGGGAAATCATTGGTGATCCACGTTTTTTAGCCGACCTTCGCAATGTCTTTAATTTTGGAGCAGGGAAAAACCTGCCACCTGAATTTTGGGACTTATTAAGAAGGGTTATGCCCACCACCAAGGCAGCTGCCAAAAGATTAGCAGAGGGAAGAAAAATAGCACTTAGTCAAAAAGACGCCTTAAATGAAGAAAAGCTTGAAAAATTCAAAAGAATTATCAGTGAAAATAATTTGGATAAATATCTTTACATCGACAGAAAAAATGGAATCACACGCTTTGCCGTTATTAAAAACCTCCCCTTGAATCGCAATCCTGTCGTTGGAGTTGGTTATGATAAAAATGGCAGACTACTGGTGGTCACTGTTGACGGAAGGCAAAAAGAAAGCGCTGGAGTAACCATTGAAGAATTGGCAAAATTAATGAAAACCAAGGGGGCTGTCACGGCTGGATTAGGTTGTGCCGGCGGAGATGTCGCCGTGGTCGCTAAAGAAAAAGAAGGCTATAGAATCCTAAATTCTCCCTCTAATAAAAATCCAGAAACGGGGGAACGGATGACGCGACCTCTTCCCTCCTTATTAATAATAGAGCCCAAAACTAACTAAAAGACTTTTTGCTACTTCTCTACTTAGGACACCCGGCTCCATTTTTTACTTGACAATCTCTTCTCTATGAGATATAATCCTCTCCAGGTCTGCCAAAATAGGCAGACTTTTTTAATGGGAAAAATAACCAAGAAAAAACTTTTTAGTTTTGCTTTGCCTCTTATTTTTCTTTTTGAATTATCCCATCCAACTGGGCTGATTTCGCCGTTGCCAGCAAATTACTCCCCCACTCAAGAAAAAATCCTCGCTGAGCACATTCTTCCCTTAAATGACCGTATCGAAAGCCCAACAGCAAACGAAATCTTTAAGGAGAATATCTTACTCAATATTCAATATTTTGGTCAGGAAATTAACCTTGAACCAGGGGAAACTTTTGCCTTCCATGATCAACTCCTACCAGAATATCAAAGCAAGGCCGTTAAAACAGGCTTTATACACTTTACGACTAGCGAAGGCTTTAAGACCGTTGGAGGCTTGCGCGGCAATGGGATTTGCCATTTGGCTTCTTTAATGAACTGGACAGCTCAAGAAGCGGACCTAGAAGTTTTCGCCCCTTCTCGGCACGATTTTTTCCCTATCAATGATATCCCCAAAGAATATGGAACCTCGATTTATTATTATCCAAGCGGCGGGTGGCGAACCCTAAACCAAAATCTTTATATTACCAATAATTTTTCTTATCCAGTAAGATTAGTTTTTGAAATAAATGAAGATTCAATAAAATTAAAGGTTGTCCACTAAAGTATTGGCGCTGTTAGAACATGTTGATTTGATTAGTGAGCTATAAGGGTTTATAATAAAAAGGCCTATAATGAAAAACTTCCTCCAAAAAATTAAAAAATCTGAAAAACCAATTCTAATATTAATCTGTGGTATGCCCGTTGCAAGAAAATCAAGTACTGCAATTGAGTTAGCGTCTAAGCTAAACTGGCAGATTGTTGTTGGCACTGACGAGATCAGAGAAATTATGAGAAAGTATGATCGTGACCCCTTTTTACAGGGTGTAAGCCATGATAGATGGAAACTTTTAGGTAGGAAAACGGATAAAAATTTTATTTTAGGATTTTTGAAACATTGTCAAGTAATTAAAAAAGGTGTAGATACTGTTTTAGAAGAATCTGCGCGAAACGGAAAAAATCTCATTATTGAAGGAGTACATTTACTGCCATCTCTTTATGAAAACTTAAAGTCATTCAAAAAATTCCATTTTGTTTTGTTCGTCAATTCTTTTGCTCAACACCAAGCCATTATTAGAAATAAAATTTTAAGCCGACATGGTAGACAAAAAGACAACTGGACGCAAAAAGAAAAAGACTTATTTAAAATACAAGAATATTTCGTTAGAGAAGCCAAAGAATCTAAAAACACCTATATCGTCAAAAGCTCTAATCCTCAGGAGAGTATTGTTAAGAAAATTATCAAGATCTTAAAAAAAGAGATTTAATAATTTAATGAAACTCAAAGACTTAGATTACTTTAGAACTAAAGACAATATTCTCTTTTTGGTAAAAGGTTATTATCATCTCCCGGGAAAGGTTTTTGCCTATCCTGTATTTTGGCCAGATAAAAAGGGGGATTACTCCCAACCTACACTAAGAAAGAGGTTTAGTAAAGAAACTTCTGATGTTGATAATTCTAAAATATTCAATCTTTTTCCTCATTACAGGCATAAATTAATACCACATAATATACCTTTAGTTCCAGAAGATGAGATTATTGAAGTTTACCATCCACAAGATAAAGTTAAAGATTTTTTAAAAAAGGAGAAAAATACAATCTGGTTTAAAATTTTTAATGCAATCTCCAAAATAGGAAAAGTCACGAAAGAAGATATCGGGATATTTGGTTCTTATCTAGTTGGTTTTTCCGAAACAACTGAAAGCAAGAAGGTGAAAGATATTGATTTTTGTGTTTATGGAATCAACAATTGTTTAAGATTAAAAAATAGGTTTAATTATTTGTTAAAATTGCTTGGCTATAAACATATTTCTAAAGACCACATCGCTTATCACGCAAGGAAGTTTGGCCCAAAATTTGACCCTAAAATCAATTCTTTTAAGAAAACCCTATCAAGAAAATGGTCTTCGATTCAAATCAGAGAAGATCTACTATCAACTATCCGTTTTGTCTATAAAGATGATGAAATACCGCCCAATCCAATTCAAACCGATATTCAGAAATCTTTTCAGATAACAGGCGAAGTTGTTGACGATTTTGGTACTAATTTTATGCCAAGGACTTTTCTTATCAAAAAAGGCAATAGAGAATACAGGGTGGTTACTTATTTTTGGGGTTTTCAAGAAGCGGTTAAAAATGGTGATTTAGTGATGGTAACTGGCGACCTCCATCAGGACCAAAAAACATTGAGTGTGGATAGGATAAATCATGGTATAAAACTTATTAATTAATTTTTCTAAACATAAAGTTTAAATAAGTATTTCTGCCTGTATATTTTTTCTCTATTTTTCTGAAATATAACAATTTAAAGTTTTTAATATGTTTTAAAACTTCTGCAGTTTGATAACGAGACACAAATCTTGGAAGATCGTATTTCTCATTAGGTGGTTTCCATCGTTCCCCTTTTCCTTCAATTAGCCCTAAAAATAAAATACCATCATTTTTCAATATCCAATTAATATTTTCTATTACCTTCCAAGTCTCCTTTTTAGGTGTTGTAGTTAAAGCAATGTGGGTCCATGCGCCGTCAAATGAATTTTTTGGAAAGTCCATTTTGTTAAAATCCATTTGAATTGTTTTGAGCCCTTTTTCTTTACAGAGATTTAACATTCCCCTTGATATATCTAAACATAAGGGGGCAAAGCCTTTTTGTTTAAAAATTAAACTATCTCTCCCCGGACCACTACCAAGATCAATAATCTTCTTGCCTGGGAGGTTTTTTAAAAATAAATCAATATCAAATTTTATGAATTTATTGGCAAAAGATTTAGTTCTCTTTTCATAAATTTTTGCGTATCTATTGTATAATTCTACTTTTAATTTAATGTTCCCCATATTTAAAGAATTTTAATAGCCATTTTCATTATTATATCAAAATGTATCAAATTTTACTAAAATATAGAAGAATACGTCAATATACGAGTCAGAATGGTTCCTTATTGAAATAGATTAAAAACAGCTGAATTAAAAATTATTCGTTAATCTCCTGCGCTGCAATCTTTAGGACAACTTTCTTTGGTCTCACCCAAACCAGGTTCGCAATTGGTATTTATTTTCTTTTTAAAATAATTGTTTGTTGGTTAATTTTATCTTTTTCTACCTTCACTTGAGTTAAATTTTCAGGTTGCTGTAAATCTTTGGGGAAATTATTGCCGTTAAAATATATCGCATAAGTATTGGGTTTTAAGTAAAAAACCGCCACCCCATTTTTATCGGTTTGGGCTACTCCACCTTCAGGAGGTTGACCAGGTGTCTTGGCCATATCGACCTCTAAATTATTAATTGGTTGATGATTCTCCTTAAGTACGGTCACTTCAAGTTTAATTTCTCCTTTTATATTGTTTTGAAAGAGAAAACGACTAATATTTAACATTCGATTTAAGGCGACAAGACAAACAACTGCAATAATCAAGGCAAAGATATCAAAACGCCATCTAAACCTAACGGTAAAAATGAAATATAAAGCAGCTAATACTAAAGGGAGACTAACTGGCAAAAGAGTACTCACGGAAGCCATGATGATAAGGTATGGAGATTGATGAATAACTTTGGGGATGCCAAAAAAAAGCCAACCCAAGATAGCTAGACCAAAAATAAAACGCAAGACTGGAACAACTTTCTTCATTAAAATATTCTCAATTTAATATGAGACTTTCCTTAAAGTTATGTCAAGGCTTTTTATTCCTTTGTCCCTCCTTGGGTTGCCTGATTCATCAGCGCGTCAATATCAGTGAATTTAATATTGCTTGGCGGGGTAAAAACCGCATCATTGACCACTGACGGAGCGCAATTGTAATCTACATCCGAGCTTTGTTGTTCTTTTCCAATATCAGTCCAAATATCTTCGCCTTCTTTGGGTTGGAAACACATCTTAACCCCTTGGGGTTGTTCTTTCGACCAAGACCACAAGCAATTATCAACCAAAATAATATAACCGAGTTTGCCATTAGCCGTGATTTCCCCGTAATATTTCTTACTCTTTAGCCAACCAACACCAAAGTTTTTCTCATCAACTTTGTAGGTACATCTCAGGGGAATATTGCGCATAAAAGCGTCTTTAATCTTCCCCGTAAAACTCTCGCCGCTGGTTTGTGTTGGCGTTGTTTGAGCTTGTTGAGCTCCACCTTGAGTGGTTGTCTTTTTGCCTTCGCCCAAAAACTTCCAACCGACCAAACCAGCGACAATAATGACTAAAATAACAATAATTGGAATTGCTTTTTTCATTTACTCACCTCCTTCCCGCCTTGCCTCGCGTCAGGCGAGGCAGGTCTAATAAAAGAAATAGCCTAAAAGATAAATTAGGAAAAACAATCCCAAAAGAGAAAGAATTATGACTAAATCACTTTTCTTTTTCTTGTTTTTCCGCCATGACCAAATGGTAAAAGGTAAAATCAAAAGTAAAATCAGAAAAACTAAATAAAGCATTTCCCTTAAGCTTCTGACCTTAGCCCAAAAATTCCTAATTCTTATCTTTTGGGCCAGCTCTTCTATACTTTCCTGAGGCTGCTGGCTTAAAAAAGGTTCAATTTTTGCCTTTTCCTTGTCTAAATAGCTCTGGTTAAGATGAATAATTTGGCCGTGATAATCAATCGAATAATCCCAATCGGTTAAATGGCGGCTAACAGCCTCACCTACCATTCCCTCTGTTTTCGTCACCCATTTTGGGGCAAAAGGGACAATTATTCGTCCGGCAAACTCTCTCATCGGAAACCAATGGTCAGGACAAACTGAATCCTGAAGTAAATGAGCTGCAGCAGCTAAAAGTTTTGGGTCTTTATCCGGAGAAATAAAATATTTCTTGACATAATATTTCGCCACCAATCTGGGCGGGCAATCTGGTTTGTTATCCAAACAAAGATGACCAATCTTACCAAAAGGATAATCTCTTTGAAAAAACCTGTCGTCAGCAATGGTACAGCTGACTTCCAAGTTCGCTGGGCAAAGATAATCATGAATGACCGAACTCCAAGCTCTAGTTTTTGAAGGAAAAAGGAGAAAGAAGAAAAGAAAAAGAAAGAAAATAAAGAGGAATTTTAGCTTCATTAATTTGATTATGGACTAAAAAAATTTTTCTTTCAAGCTATTCCCCTGCCTTTTGTGAAGACCAAATTAAAAATAATCTCTTTTTAAAACCACCACGCTCTTTTCGCTTCTGAACCTGTTTTTCTTCAACTAATTTGAAGTTAATCTTATAAAATTCAGAAATAGATTTAAGAAGTTCCAAAACATCAGCCAGCTCATTAGGAAGTTTTTCCTTTGGAACCTCATTCAACTCTTTTGCTTCTTCCACCAGCTTTTTCTTTAATTCTTTCTCATATTCCTTCTTTCCCATAATTCTTACCCCATACTTATCCCCTACCGCCTCAATAATCTGAGGAATTTTATCTCTAATCAGCTTTCGATGAAAAACTTTCTTCATAAACTCAATTTTACCATTTTATATGTACATTTACTTCCATAAGTCGACTTATGGAACAATTTGTACATTTTTATGTGGGTCAATCTTCTAGAAGTTCTTTAATTTTTCCTAAATTTTTTATCGTTTTCCAGGCAAATTTTTTGTAGCCATCAAAATCATTTCTATACAAAACCCCATGCTTGGTTAGCTTAAAAGCCTCCAAGTCATTAATCGAATCGCCCACAAAAATCGTTTCCGTGGGCTTTATCTTAAATTTTTGACAAATCTCTTTAATTTGAATGACTTTTGTTTTTTTATCGGAATCAATATAATTAATCTTCTTCAGTTTGCCGTCTTTTCTAAAGGAAAATGTATAATTTGTCCGCCAAAGATCAATCCCCAACTCCCGGGCAATGGGTTTCACATACTCATCGATCCCACTGGAAATAATGGCTGTCTTGATTTTTCTTTTTTTCAAATAGTTAAGTAAGGGATAAATTTCGGGATTGATTTCATAATGGCTAAGTGCCTTTTTGAAAAGAAAGCGATTCATGCCATTTTTAATATAAATTTCTTCAATAATTTTAACCCATTGCTTATAGCTAAGTTTCCCAGAATAATGCTCCTTAAACCATTTTTCATCCTGGTCTTTTGATACTCCACCTGCCCGATGAAGACGTTTCCAGGGAATAGTACCAATCAAAATAACACCATCACAGTCAAAAAAGACCAGTTTAAATTTCATATGGATATTATAGATATTTTTTGAAAAATTCCAAATCTCTTTGGACAATCAAATCCCAATCTCTACTTAAATTATGGTCATTTCGGGGATATTTATAGTAAGTCACGTTTTTACCCAAGTCTTTTAATGTTTGGACAAAATTATCTGTCCAATCCGTATGGATATACTCATCAGCCGTACCTTGATGAACCTGTAAAGAGGCTTTAATATCACTAAAATAATTATCGATTGAATAATTTTTCGGATCATATAAGGTTAGAAAGTCATCAACGGCTTTTTTAACTTTTAAACCCTGGTCATCCATTTCTCCAATATACTGCAAGACTGATTCCGGAAAACCTTTGGTCACCGGCGCCCACAGGGTTGTTGGAATGTTTTTTTGGGAAATTTCCAAGACCGATAAGGCTATTTGTCCTCCATTGGAATGACCCCAAAGAAAAATTTTGTTGGGGTCTGCCTGGGGCAGGTTTTTAATTGAAGCTAAAAGATTCAAAACCGTGATTGGTCTTTCAAATCTGGCTTCCAAAATAAACAAGTTTGTTTCTCGAGGACTCGAAATATCAACACTGGAAGTATCAGAACCGCCAAATCCCAGAAAATCCGGAGCTAGGGTAATAAACCCGTTTTCGGCAAAAACCCCAGCTCCCTTTCTGGTTCCTAAACCAGTGAAATAAACCTGGTCATCAACATAGCCACGAATCATCACCACAACAGGAAATTTTGCTTGCCCTGAGTTCTGCATTGCAGAACGAAGGGGTAGGTTAGCCATGCCTGTGACCTTTTTACCATCAGATTGGAAAGAAAATAACCAAGAGGTATACTTTTCCTCCTCTTTAATCACCTTTTCCAGCTTAATCTCACTTTCCTGATATTCTCTTTTTCTTAAACTCTCAAAACTATATTTCTCTAAAGGCTTGGGTTTGTTAAAAAAATTCGAGTCTAGGGGTGAAATTAAACTTCCCCCACTCTTTTGGCTGGGGATAAAGAACAAAACCCCTAAAAGGGCTAAATAAAGTAAGGCAAATAAAATTAAAAACCAATTTTTCTTCACTTTAATTCCTAACATCACCAAAATGAAAGAAGGGAGTTTTTCTAAAAAGTATTAGAAATATGGAGTTAGTCGAACCCTTAAGGGCATATTTTATCCCCCCAATTCCCCGATAATGACGGGAGGAAACCATAATTGGGTTATTAAAAAGGAAAACCGCTTTCCCTTCTTTTTTAATCCTGACAATTAAATCAGTGTCAACATTAAAGTTAAAGCGGGTATTAACTCCCCCCACCTTCTGATAAACCTCTTTTCTAAAAGCCATATTATAACCAACAAAAATTTTTAAAAGCGGTCCGGCAATGAAATTAAGAACAAACTGGGCAACAAAAGCCAGAGGAATCATTGGTTTATGAAAACTTGATCCTCCTATTATCACTATATTTTTGTCTTTTTTAAAAGCCTGATAAATATTAGACAGCCAATCCTTAGGCGCTATTGTATCCGCATCGGTCACAGCAATGAAGTCTGCCGCCACTGTTTTAAACCCCCTCTTTAAGGCAAAAGCATAACCCTTTTTAGGCTCAAAGATTATCTTAACCCCCATCTTTCGGGCAATTTCTCCTGTTCTATCAGTCGAAGCATTATTAACCACAATAACCTCATAATTTTGCTTGGGAAAATTTTGATTTTTTAAAGCAGTTAAACACGAAGAAATGTTTTTTTCTTCATTATAAGCGGGCACCACCACCGAAACCAAAATTTTTTCTTTATTTCGCCAAAAACAAGGTTCTGTCGCCACCGGCGACAGGTTCTTACTCGACGATTTCTTCCCCTTCATCGATAATACCTCCCTCAATAGTTTGCCCAGAAGATCCAGAAACTTTTGCTGGCGTTGAAACTTCTTCGCCCTGAAGAGGTATAAACTCAAAGCTTTCCAGAATTTGATTATAAGTTTGATTCCACCGGGTATCTTGAAGATAAACTTCCACTAAAACAATGGCATTGCCGTCTAAAGTAGCCGTCACCATCCTTTGTGGATTGTTGAAGGCTATTTTTTTGGCAGGATTACCACCTAACTCTGAATCAAAAACTTGGGTTGAACCCGCTTGCCCTGAGCTTGTCGAAGGGGAATTTTCTTTTTTAACCCAATCAGCAATTTCTTTATAAGTAGTGTCTTTCACCCAGATAAGAATTGAACCGGGATGAGATACCGAAGTCAACTCTAAATGAGCGTAATTCTTTTCGTCCTCCTCATGAGGATTAATTTTAATCTCTTGAGGATAGGAAAATTTAAAACCAGCCGGGTCTTCCCAAACTAAAAGTTTACCCTCTTGATTTTGCTCAGTTTGCGTTAAGGGGCTAATCATTTTGGAGGAAGATTTTTGATATAAAAAAATAAACACCCCAATGGCAATTAAAACTAAAACACCAATAATAATTAAAACTTTTTTCTTCATTAATAATAGTATATTAAATTGACAAAAAAAGCGCAATTGGCTAAAGTAGAATTAGATATTAGATACTAGATATTAAAAAATGCCAAGAAGAATTATTTTTCTTTCCTTAATTACTGTTTTTATCTTTTCATTGGTGATACCCTCAGAAACCTTAGCGGCAAAAGCAAGAACGAGTCGGGGCACCACCGGCAGTTCTAGGAGTTATATCTCCACTGGCGGTAGAGTCGTCACTTCAGCCAAATTTAGAGGCGACCGGCGAGCCGTGATTATTAATTTTACTGGACTAACCAATGCTAAATCAGTCACCTACTCTCTCACCTATAGTAGTAACGGTATCCCCCAAGGTGCCATGGGGACGATTACTAATATCGCTGGTTCGGTTGACAGTCGTGAACTTTTGTTTGGAACCTGCTCCCACGGAGTTTGCCGCTATCACACCGGTATCACCGACGGCCGTTTGGTTATTACCTCAAAACTTAAATCTGGACTAACCACTCGGAAATCCTACAGGTTAAAGGTTTAAAGAACACTTCTTAAAACCAGCTTTTTGTGGTAAAATTATTAGAGTTTACACTGGTCCGCCAACTGGCGGAGAAGTGCCGAGATACCGAAGTAGTCAAACGGGGCAGTCTGTAAAACTGCTGGCGCAAGCCTTCGTAGGTGCGAGTCCTACTCTCGGCACCCTTCACTGCGTTCAGGGTAAACCCTAAAAAACAAGAAGTGTTTACACTGAGCGAATGAAATTCGCGAAGTGCCCTTGTAGCTCAGTTGGCAGAGCGCATTCTTGGTAAGAATGAGGTCTCCGGTTCGATCCCGGACAGGGGCTCAAAGAGTTAAAACTTTTCCCCAAAGGGAGAGAATTATCCTATCAACCCTCTCCAGGAATCCCAGAAGTGTTTTACCTAAGTTAAATTTCTTTTCTTTTTCTATTTCCTGACCTACTTGAGTACCTAAAACTTTTTCTTCTTCATAAAACTTCATTTGGGTTTCCTGGGTTTCTGTACCTAAAACCACTGGTTTTAGAACAATTTCTTTTTGCATTTCTTCCTCCTGGGGGGAAATTTTTTCCGGCAATATCAAATAAGAAACGGCAGCCAATTCCCGCAAAACATTTGTCCCCCGTCCATCATTAGCCAAAACCATTGAGGAGGGTAAAAATTCAATTTTAACTATCCCGGGATTTGTGCCTTTAAAAAAGACAGTGCCAAAAAGACCGTGGTCGGAGAAATATCCCGGATTGGGCAAGCCACCGGTTAAACGGGCATAACCCACTTCATTATTAATTTCTTTTTGAATAAAAATATTGGCAAAAGAATCCTGAGTGGAAATCTCAACCACCTCAAGCTTGCTCGGATCAAAGCTCAAATCCGCTTGCATAGTATTAACCGGAACTTTAATTCCGGCAATTTCAATTTTCATCGGAAAAATTTCGTCCAATCTGTATTGACCTTTGGAGGGAATCACGAAGGTTACCGTTCTTGGCGTTGGTGGAAAGCCCATCTTAAACAAAATTTTTGATTCGGCAAAAACCAAACCGAAGGAAAGTAGACTAAAAACCAAAACTAATCCCCCATTGATTAGGGAATGTCTAAAAGAACATTGGTACTGATTAAATTTTTTAATCCCGCACCATAAGCATAAGGTCCCTTGGGGAGCCAAAAGCCACCATAAAGGATAAGCCAGGGTCAAAAAGACGCCAAAAATAGCCAAAAGGTGAATTAAAAACCAAGAAAGAAGGATAAAAACAAAAATCTTTAAAACAGTAGTAATTCTAGGAAATTCCATCTATCTACCTATATAATACAACAAGACTGATAAATCAACTAAATTACACCTACCATCTTGGTTAACATCACACTTTTTAGGTCTTTTTCCTATAAGAGTTTCTTTCCATTCCTCAACCCAGCTTTTGACGGCAGTAAAAACTTCGGCAATCTCAATCTTACCACTATTGTCGATATCAAAAATCGCCAGAAACACGGGTAAAGCAGGAGTTGGTGTGGGAGTTGGTGCAGTAGTGGAAGTGGCGGCGGGACCAGGAGTTGATGTCGCTGTTGGTCCTGGTGTCGCTGTTGGGGCAGCATGAATTTTAAAATTTTTTATCTCACTGGATTCACTCTGATATCCATCAGTGGTACTCGTTTTTGCCTCAACTTTATAATCACCCAAAGCCAAATCACCGGTACCGTAACTGTATTCCCAAGCCCCAGCACTGGTTGACGTCGTGGTTTTACTTGTACTAAAACTATGCGACGTGCCGTTAATAAAAATTGTTATGGTTGAAGAGGGTACGGCCGAACCGGAAATTCTTAAAGTATCGCCCTTAGCAATATCTTCTCCTGATAAAGTAATTGTCGGAGGTAAGATAATATTGGAAAGGGTTGTTTCCGTCCCCAACGTTAAAGAAACTGAATAGGTAACCGTGGAAGTTGTCTCACTGTTGCTATTGGTAGCGTAAATTCCAATTGAATGAATTCCTGATTCCATCGCTTCAAGAGTTTTACTAAAAAGACCACTGCTGTCGGCCGTGGTCGTCCCAATCACTGCCCCATTTTCGATAAATGTTACTTGGGCATTAGGGCTGGTTCGCCCTGATAAAGTCAAAATAGTCTCACCTACTTGAATTGAGACTGTAAGCTCAGTTTGAGCAAGAGAAAGTGGGGGGAGAAGAAATAGAACAGAAAGGGAAAGAAAAATTAACCATACAGTTTTGAGCTTTAACATTTGACATTTGAAATTTTAATTATTTATATTTGCCAAAAAGGACTTTCAGGGCCAAACTAATTCTCTTTCTGGCTCGATAAAGAAGAAAAATCAGAATTGCTAGCCCCAGAAGAACCAAACCAACAACTTTATATGGGAAACCGATAAGGGTGGTTGAACCAATTAAAATTTTGCCTTGTGTTCCGTAATTTAAGGCAAGGCTGGCCGTATATTTACTGAAAAGAAATTTCTTGTCCCAAACGGCCGTACTTTTGCGAATGGCTCCGGGCAAGACATTTTTCGGATCAACATTAAAAGTACCAACTTTTCTACCAAAAAGGTCAGTGATGGTGATAACCCCGGCGGGTTTAATATGAACATTACCCTCGTTTTTTACCCTAATCTCAAATTCAACCGGACCCCTTTCCCACAATCTTTTTTTCGGGACAAAACTTTCCAGTGTCGCTTTCTCGCTGGTCTTACCAGCAATACGGACCAAAACTAAGGCTCCGAGTTCCTGGGCTACTACCGCACCTGACTGTTGAGGGTTTGACTGACCGCCAATTCTAAAAATAATCGAGCCAAAATGACCACCTGGTTCCGCATTTAAGGGCACCGCTGTTTTAAAAACAAAGGTGGTAGTGCCTTTGGCCGCGATTTCAATTTCTGAAGGAAAAACCGTAATCCAAGAAGCTAGAGAAAAGAGTGTCTCATCCTCAGTTAAATCAACGGCTCCCTCCTCCCCTAAGGCAGTAAAGTTTCTTTTTTGAACCGAAATCTTCATGGGAACTCCAGTCAGATTTTCCACGCGAATACTATTCTCCAAGTTGTCTCCAGGATTGGCAGAAAGTTCAAAGGTCGGCGGCGATAAAGCCAGGCCGGCATAATCCAACGCCCGGGCTTGGTTTAAGGGGGTAAAAATCAAAAATAAAAAAAACAAAAAAAGACCTACAAAAGTGATAAAAGACTTAAGCTTCATTTCTTTTGACAAAAATCAACATCCTTAACACACCAACTTATGTCCTAATTGAAAGAAATCTTCTCCTTTTTAGTACATTGGTATGCAAGTTAAAACTACCGTTGTCTCGTATGTCCCTGCGATGGTATCCCCAGCTACCCCAACTTCATAACCAACCTTTGTTTGTTCATTACTCACAGCGGCCGTGCTTTTGACAATCTCAGCATTAGTTGCCGTAAATTTCGAATACTTATTGGTTTGAAACTGGCTATAATCTGTATCCTCGGTGGTGTAGCCGAAAGCTTCGGTTCCATTCGACATCGTCGTCGGGGTCGTGTGATCCCCAGTGTGGTCATCAATGTCGTTAGTAAGGTAGGTCGGATTGTCTGTATATTTGGTATACACAAAATAACCGCTTCCTGCATTAGTATTCACCGTCAAGGTGTGTGCCGCAATGGCATTAGCATTGATGGTGACTGTTGAAAACGGAATGGTTGTCGTGGTACTCAACACAGTCACTGCTGCCCCATTGACTGATTGTCCTATAGCCACAGCAGAAATCGCAAAGCTAATCGACGGATCAACGGTTAAAGAAACAGCCTGACCAGTGGTATAAATAAAGCTTACCGTCCCCGTATCAATACCGCTACTACAAGCCTCATCATCATAGGTATTAAATTGGACAAAATAAGCAATATCGACGGTGGAACCGTTAGTGATTCCGGTCAAGACGATAGTTCGATCAGTAGAGCTACTTGGTGTCCCGCCGGTGCCATCAGTGATTTTTACTGTTCCATTGGTGGTAGCATCAACTGCCCAACCACTTACTCCCGTAATATAATCTGAGGCGGCATCAACTGCAGCCGCAGTGGTCCCAATACCAACTGGTGCCGAACCACCCGTCGCCGCATCGGAAAAGACTATCTGAATACATTTCGTTGATGACTGAGTTACATTATCAAAATCAATGGTGTAACTCACTGAGGCTGTGCTTGGGCTGGAATCGGATAGGGTGGCACTTCCCCCACTCAAGGCAGCCGCAAAAACGCCACTAATGGCCGCAAACAAAAACCCTAGACCAAAAACAGTTGTCGCAACAACAAGCAGGGTAATTTTGTAATTTTTGATTTTTATTTTTCTCACCTCCTTTCTTATCGAAAAATTAAATTATTTTAATTTCACTTTTTAGACTCGCTAATTTCTGCCTTGCCCAAAAGGACTTTAATCGCCAAAATAAACCTTCTTCTTACCAGTATGAAAAATACCAAGAACATTGTCAAGAGGAAAACTCCGATTAAAATGGGTAGCCAGGGAATAACCCAAAAATTAATTGTTTTTTCCAACCTCTTATACTCACTGCCATAGACAACATTAGCCTGAGTTGTAAATTTACCCAAAAGAAATCTTTTATCCCATCTTGTCTCTATTTCTTTTGAAGATTGAGGTAAGACTATTTTGGGTGAAAAGGTTAATTTGGCTAATTCCCGACCACGGAAATCTTTAATCAAAATTTCTCCTGACGGAGTTAGATGAATATTGCCCTCATTTTTAAAAGGGATTTTAAATTCAATCGGACCAAATTGTCGAAAACCTGCTGTTTGTAAATCTCCTAAAGAAGCTTTTTCATTAATATCACCCTTGACAATCAAAAAAGCCAAAACGCCAACTCTGACAGTAAGATAAGTTGTTTGGGGAGAAAGAACTTCTACTGGTAAAAGAGGCTGAAAGTAAATCGTGGCGTAATGACCTCCGGGCTCGGCGCCGACAGGCGTAATAACCACCACTTTGATTTCTTTTATTTCTCGAGGCTGTAAGATAAAATCACTTGGTTCAACTAAAAACCAAGAAGAGGCATCAAACATCTCTTTAGATTCCGGCCCGGTTGTCAAGATATCTTCCCTGATAAAGGCCTTTACAGTTCCTTTGATTGGCAAAGGAAAATTTGTCACGTTAGTAATGGAAATTTTGGTTCCCTTCACCTCGCCAGGCTTTAAAACTAACTCGATAATCGCCGGAGCAACACTTAAAGCCGATTGACTTGGCTGGTCTTCAGCAAAAACAAAACTTAAAGACAGACCAAAAAAGAAACTTAGGGCTAAAAAAGAAATCAATAATGATTTTGTTAAATTATTCATTTTAGTATTGAGCCGTGGCGGTATAAACCGCAATCGTCGAATAATAAGATGAGGCCTGGGTAAGACCTGCTTTAACCTTATTGGTGATGAAAAATTGTTCATTAATAGGATCGCCGGTAATATTATCAGTATGGTCAGCGACAATATCTCCCGGACCGTCTTGCGAAAAAGGAGCGTATAAATTCCCACCACCAAATTTATCACCAAATTCTTGAATAGTTGTGTCTGAAGAAGTATAACCAAAACCCGTATTCCCTACTCCCCAAGTTCCCGGACTGGCATAATTTCCCCCATCAAAATCAGGAATAAAAAAACTACCGCCTAAAGAACGCAAATAGTCAGTCACAAAAGCCCGTATCACATAACCCCCATAAGCATTAGTTGAGGTGGTCAACGTGGTAATCTTTGTATCGGAATAACTATTGCCGACATTTAAATTGACAAAGGTCAACGTCGAAGGAGAAACACTAAAGGTTAAACTGGGTGAAACAAATTGGCCATCAGAAGAAATAGCTGTTTGGGTGTTGGTGGCCTTATCAATTGCCCGGACATTAAAATAATAAAGGTCTGAAGTCTGCAAAGTTAAACCGGTGGCGGTAGCCGAGGTCCCTGTTCCTACACTAATCCAAGAACCGACTTCTGTTCCCCCAATACTTGTCCCGATGGAATATTCATAATGGTCAAGACCGGAAACATTAGCGTTAATATCCGCCCAATTAGCGGAAAGCTCGGATAAAGAACCGCCATTAAAATCAATATCTATTCCAGTGTTTGTTCCATCAAAAACCGTTCCGTCGGCGGGTGCGGTGGTATCAACGCCAAAGTCACGATCAGCTCCTGGGGGAATGTCGTCAGAATTTCCTCCATAAGCCACCCAGCTGGAATAAGTGGAAGCCGCATCTTTCACCCGCGCATGCCAGTGATATTGTGTGGCGTCGGTAATCACCTCAATGGTCACACTCACTGGAATCGAGCCGCCGGTATAACCCACCCCGGTTCCACAAGGAAGATCTTCGGTATTGCCAAAGGCGGTATCGATATTATCTTTTTCGACGCAAAGATACAAGGTGTCTGAAGTATCAGAATCAGAAGCTAAAGCCGTAAATTGGACCGAAGTCTCATTGGTCCAGTCACCCACAGCCAAAACCGTATTATCGATTTTCTTTTGAGCCAAGGAAGAAGGAGAATTTGGAGCTTGATTACAAGAATCGCCATCAGAAACATTCCAATTTAAAGTGTTTTCATCCTTAGTCGAATAAGTAGCACAAAAACTAACGCCAGTTCTTGTTGAACGATAAACATCTACATAAGTGACATTAGCCGCGGTCGGGTTAATCGTCCAATTGGTTTCATTCGAAGATTGAAGAGTAATGACCTTGCCAGAGTCACCGGTCACTGTCCAAGTTCCGCCAACATTAATTGAGGAACCACCGGCAAACTGTAAAGTCCGGCCGGTTGAACCAATTCCGACGGTTGAAGCGGTAAAATTATAAAAAGTTGAATTACCGGAAATCTGCTGGGTACTACCATCGCCTCCACTAAAAGTGACCGTCCCAGCACTGGCGGTAAAGACACCACTGTTAGCAAAATTACCGCCAATACTAAAACTATTTGAAGTTGAGGCACTAGCCCCACTACCAACCGACAGATTACTAAAAGTTAAACTTCCAGAATTAGCAATCGAAGCTCCATTATTCATAGTCATCGTCCCGCTGGAAGGAGTAAAGGTGCCGCCCGATACATCAAAAGCACCGCCAACAGTGGCCGTCTGGTTGCCGGTGGATATCGTTCCACTGATGGTTAAATTGGCATAGGTGGTATCTTTAATGGTCTGGCCTGATCCAGTGTAATTGACGGTGTTCGTCCCGGCAGTGGCGTTTAAAGTTGAAATATCGACAGTCCCACTGAGATTCAAGATGGCACTGCTTCCTTGAGTCAACCCGCCATTGCCGGTTAAAGAAGTGGTAGCAGTGATAGTTCCGTTATTAGTCAAAACACCCGGCGAAGTTACGGTCAGCAACGTCGCAACGGTTAAGGTATTACTATTGGCAACAGTTCCCGTAATGGTTAAGCTCGGAATAACCGTAGCGGTGCCACCACTGATGGTTTTGTTAGCACCAGTAAAAGTATGGAGGCCGGTGCTGGCGATCCAACTCGTAGCGGTGTTAGTTAAATTGCCGGCAAACGATGGTGTGATGGCATCTTGTTCATTCCAAACACCATTGACAGTCACATCACCAGTAAAAGTTTTACTGGGGTTGGTGGCTGAGGAAAAGATAAGTGAACCGGTAGAGGCAATATTTGTTGTCGTGCCTACCGAAAAGGTAAAAGCGCCGATGGTTAAAGAGGTGCCGGCTCCGACGGAAAGTGCGTCACCGATCGTTAAATTAGCCGCTGTTTGCGAACTGACAGTGCCGGATAAGGTAAAGTTTCCGTTAATCGCTGTCGTCGTGTTGCCAAGATTTTTAGCGCCAGCCGTTGAAAGAGTAAGATGATGATAAGTCGCCACATTTCTCGGAGTTTGGTCTCCGTTGGCATTATAATTGACCGTGTTCCCGGCTGTGCTGGGGTCAAAAGTATTCACATCCAGTGTTGATCCGCCAAAGTTCAGCACACCGGCGGCACCGTTGGTAAATGTGCCTGTTCCTGCCAGAGTCGTGCTAACGGTCAGGGTACCACCATTGGTAAATGTTCCAGTACTGTTAACGGTAATGTTAGGCATAGAGGTTACGAAGGCACCGATATTTAAAGATGTGCCCGTACCAACAGTAGTTGTTCCGGTAACTGCCAAAACAGCGCCGGTGGTGACACCGACCGAGCCACTTATTGTCAAATTGCCAACGATAGTGGTGACGGTGAAATTTGCTCCGGTAACAGTTCCACCGCCGGTAATTCCTAAATGATGATAGGCAACGGTTCTGATGACCGGACTGGTACCGGTGTAGTTGACTGTGTTGCCAACAGCAGTTGTGGTTAAGGTCGTAATTGCCGGCACCGCGGTGGCACCATAATTTAAAACGCCAGCACCGGCGTTGATAAAGGAGCCGGCCCCAGAAAGAGCAGTGGTTACAGTCACGGTACCATTATTAGTAAAGCCATTTGAAACAGTCGTAACAGACAGAGTACCGGAAATCGTCAAAGTGCCATTATTTGTCATCGTCCCGGTACTGGTAACGGTAATGTTGGGCATAGAAGTGACAAAAGCGCCAATAATTAAGGATGTACCGGTTCCAACGTTAGTAGAACCAGTAACTGCCAAAGCAGCTCCGGTGGTTGTAGTTGCCGTCCCGCTCAAACTGAAGTTGCCATTGATGGTCGTCAGAACATTATCAATGGTGCTGGATGAACCATTCATGGTAAAATCGTTTACCGTCGTCACGCCAGTCATGGTCTTGGCAGAAGTCCCACTTAAACCCAGGTTTGAGTAGGTATGGGCCGTCCCACCATTGGGGTCCTTCACTGTCTGTGTCCCTGAGGCGGTGTAGTTCACGGTGTTAGTGGCAGTGGAGGCACTAAATGTGCCTGTATCAGCAAATGCACTTGTCGAACTATAATTTAGAGTCGAGCCATTAGCTTGTACCCAATTCCCCGTAAGGGTAAGTAAGCCCGAAATCGTAGTTGTCCCATTATTGGTCAAGGTAACCCCTGAGTCAATGGTTGTGATAGCGAAACTAGTAGTTCCCCCAAGCGCTTGAGCGGCATTGGTTTGAAATGTTGTTGTCCCAGTGATTGCTACTGACCCGGTACTGCTTTGGGTTATGCCGTTTTCAATTTGAATTGCCGTACTTGCGCCATTTAAAGTACCGCTGCTTACGGCAACTGCGTCCTGAAGTAATTTAGCGCCTGTATTATTATTTAAAGTCAGAGTACCACCATTAACAGTTGTTGTTCCACTTACTGTAAATGCCGCACCTGCCGTAGTAAGTGTACCGCCTGAAACAGTAAGACTGGCGGTACTATATGTAAATGCTCCTTGCGTTAAACTGCCGGAGCTGACTGTCGTGCTACCAGTGACCGCGAGGTTTTGGCCCGTAGTTATCGTTCCGCCGTTTACAAGAACATTACCACCGACCGTAGCTAAAACCATCGTCGCAGTACCGGCGGTTGCTGTAAAATTTCCAGCTACAGTTGTAACGCCAGTAACAGTTTTGGTACCGCCGCCGGCAAGAGTGAGATTCTGATAGGTGGGCGTGGAGGAAACCGTCTGGTTGGGAGTGGCTACATATCCAATAGTCGTCCCGGCATTTAGAGTTCTCACTGCAAAGCCTGGAAAGGTGGTGGCGGCTCCCGCTGAGCCAAGTTTATAAGTACTGGAATTACTCATCGTCAGAGTACCGCTGGCAGTGAGAGTGTTGCCTCCGTCACTGAAGATACTTGAGGAAGTGACATCGCCGATCGTCAGATTGGTGGTCGTGAAAGCACCGCCCATGGTAAGGCCAGTTGTGTTGTTGGATTTAAGAGTAGTATAGGTGGTAGCCAGAGGAATTTGCGCGGACGAACTATTATAATTAACCGCCGCCGTGGCCCCATTAAGGGTAATGGTATTGGTACCGGTGCCGGACAGACTCCAGGGAGTGGCGCCGCCCAAATTAAGAGTGCCGCTTCCACCGGTCGCCATGGTAAAAGTGGAATTATTGACGGCATCTGCATTAGTTGTCGTCACCGTGCCATTTACCGTTAAATTAGCTGTTTGTAGCGATAGTACGCCGTTGGCTATTCTGCCGTTGTTACTACCAATACGAGAGATTATTGTCAGGTTACCCAAACAAGTGATGGCATTAGTGCCGGTGAGGTTTAAAGTGTGCGTACGGGTAGTACTGTTAGTCGTCGGTGTAGTACTATTCCCGACGGCAATCGCCCCGATAGTAATAGGACCTGAACCGTTGACAGTTGCGCCAATATTGGCGGCCGCCAGATTATATAAAGTCATAGTTCCGCTGATCGCTAAAGTCCCATTAACCGTTATTCCGGCGGGATTGGCCGTAAGGTTAACGGTGGCGGCCGCCGCCGTTGTCCCCACCCCCACCGTAACAGTAAAAGCCGGGATATTGGCTGTATCGCCGGCAACTGGATGGCCGCCTCCTCCCCAAGTAGCATTGGTGTTCCAATCACCGCTTTGGGTAGCGGTATAAGTGGCATCGGCGGCGATTTGCCATTGACGAGTTTCTTGAAAAACAGACTGACCTTCTGTGTTTAAAAATTTAAGTGGTCCAAGTAAATAAAACTGAGGGCTAATATGAGGAGCCTTAAAACGATAGCCAAGGTTGATTTTTTCGCCATTTTTAACAGAAACATACCAGCTAATGACTTTAGTTTTTTCTTGTTCTTCAACCTTATCATAGGATCGCTGGTAGCTCGTTAGGGTATTATTTTCGACTTCCGCAACTACCTCCGCCAAAGTTGTTTCCCCCAAAACTTCTTCTTTGTTTTCGAGTGGTAAAATTTCAAAATCAGAAGGCACTGTTTCTTCAACAACTCCCTCAAAGTCTTGGTTGGCTTTTATTTTAAACTCGATGGGATAAGTTTCAGGCGGGTAAATTCTGGTAGGGCCTGTTCTCTCTATATCAAAATCAACCCGCTCTCGGACTTCAAAAGAATCATTGATGGTAAAGCTTCCATTTTGTGTTTCCGCTAGCAGTTCCATTTGATAAGCGCCAACTTCTTTAGTCTGATAAACAGCTTCATAATCCGGCTTTTCGGTGTAACTGTGGAGCTGGCATTCCGAATTAACTTTGACTGTCTCCTTTTCGGTTGATAATTCTTCAGTTTTACCTTGAGGACTGGTAATTTTTAAAATTAACTTGGCGTCACAAACCATTCTCCCCTGCTCATTCAAAACAGCCATGGCCAAATTGGCGGTTTCTCCGGGCAAGTAAATTGATTTATTGGGGTTGATGGCCAAAACTCCCCAAGTGAAATCTTGTTCAGCAAGAATCTCTGAGGAAACATCAAGAATTTTTAGATGATATTTCCCAGGTAGAAAAGCGTTGGGAAGATTAAAAGTTATTTGCCCGCTTTCTGTCTGACTCGCCTCTAATTCTATCTCCTTACCCGAAGAATCATAAACAAAAGTCTTCACTTCATTGTTTTGATAATCTCCCAAGTCTATTTGCAGTTCTTCGCCGGCCCGAAGATTCCCCTTTCTCAAAGAGGGCCTTTTGATCTTTTTCTTTAGTTGGGCCGAAGGTGTGGCTTCCAAAGTGGAAATGTCAGGAAGAGACAGACTGGCGGAATCGGTGGCTTGGGCGCTTGCGGTGGCAATTTCTGCCGAGCGAGTACTTTCCTGCTTGATTAAATTTAAAATGGCATTAAGATCAATTTCCCGCTCGGCCGACTCGGTGGCTACCTGATTTGTGACCATCTCGCTCAATGAAGAAGCCTGTTCATCAAGGGCTAAAACCGGCCAGCCAGATAAAAATTGAGACAACAAAAAGGCGCTAATGAGGCTAAAAGTTAGTAATTTCCGGACAGTCTTTTTTCGGACAGTCATTTTTTAAATACAACAACTAGCTGTTTCTCTCAACAGCTAAAAGTTATCTTCTAATTTAAATCTATACTTTACAGACAAAGAATGTCAAGTCGTAAAACGTAAGTTTGGGAGGGATATTTAATTATTATTTATAATTTAATATTACAAGACAAAAAATTGATTATGATAAAAGCTAAGATAATATATCAAAATATAACTTAATGTATAAACACCTTCCCTTTTTTAAAAGTAGTGGTAATTTTCTTTGACTTTTGTTAAAATGGTGTCTATGGCGAAAAAAGGTCCAAGACAAATCATCGGTTTAGTTTGCACTGTTTGCAAAAGGCAGAATTATGTTTCGGAAAAGAACAAAACCAACCAGCCGGACAAGTTAGTCTTGAAGAAATATTGTAAAAAGTGTCGCAAAGTTACGGAGCACAAAGAGACTAGTAAACTAAAATAGCTATTAGTTAGATAGGGCCTTGATGTTAATGGTAGCATGGCGGTCTCCAAAACCGCTCGTAGGGGTTCGAATCCTCTAGGCCCTGCAATAGATTTTTTTCTTTTTTGTGATACACTCAATATTTGAATGAAAAATCAAAAAAGTTTTTTTCTTATATTATTATTAACGGGAATTTTAATAATAATGGTCACAATCGTTGGGTTCTCTCCTTTCTCCTTGAGTGAAAACATATCTCCACAAATCTTGGGTAAAAAAACATTTCTACCCGGGAAAAGAAAGGGGCTACTCAGACCCACGTCCTCCCTCACGCCCACTCTCACACCCACTTCTACACCTGCTTTCACTCCCACCCCCACACCAATTCCGGCAAATTGTATTATGCCAACCAATTATCCCCCTCCCCCAGTTGGAGGAATGACGTATGCCAACTGGTATTTTTATAAACAAGATATTAACTCAATAACTAATCGTTTTAAAATTTACAATGATCCTGGGTTAACAAGCCATCTTTATCTTCAACTTTATGACGGACGTATCGATGGTATTGGTTATTACTTTGGTGTTCAAACGACCCATTTGGTCCTTTTCAGCCGGTGGGAGACAACTGATTTAGCCAACGTGAGAACAGGCCCTAATGCTTATAAAATTACAAGTACAAGTGAAGGATCCTTTGTCGGTCTAAGACTTAAATATGATATCTCTGCCACTACCTATACCACCCATTTACAAAGAGCGGAGTTTGATGGGGTTGGTGACTGGTATGATTTATACATTACCAAAGAAGGAGAGACGGGGCTGGGCACTTATGTAGGAGGGGTACGCTTCCCCAGGAGCAATCCTCTCATTCCTGCCAGTCTTTGGGATGGTGGTGGAACTTGGACAGAATTTTGGGATAATAATAATAACACCACCCTCTATCCTGTTCCTCTCTGGCATGTGGGAATATATCCTCCGCTAGCTAATAATCAGTGGTCTCCCGTAGAAGTCAGGACACACTATTCTGCCATGCCTAACTCTGATGCCTATTTTGACAAGACAGAAAATATCGTACAGATGACCATAGGAGATGAAACGCCAAGATGCCATCCGGCTGCCTTGTTGCCTTTATAGGTGAAGAACAGCTCTAGATTTGGATTTTGGAGAAAAGCCAGCTGCCAATGGCGAGAATGATTAAGGCCATCGCGGTCAGAATCCCGAAGTCCAACCCCAAATCAAAGTGAGAAAGACCAACCAAAGCTCCTCTTATCCCATCAACTCCATATGTTAGTGGGTCAATTTTAACAATTATACTTAAAACCCTGGGTAAACCAGCCAATGGGAAAAAGGCTCCTGAAAGAAAAAATAAAGGCATGACCAAAAAGTTCATAATCAGCTGAAAACCATGCATGTCTTCCAATCTTGAGGCAATCGCCGTCCCTAGGGCTGTAAAAAGAATTGCCACCAAAAACATCACTATTAAGGCCGGCAAAATTCCGGAAAATTGAGGTTTGAAACCCAAAAACAAGGAAATTAATAAAATAATGACCCCTTGAAGCGTCGCCACTGTCGCTCCGCCTAAAGTCCGTCCCAACATAATTGAGAAACGGGAAACCGGCGCCACCAAAGTTTCCTTCAAAAAACCAAACTGCCGATCAAAAATGACCTCGATGCCGGAGAAAATGGAAGTAAATAAAATACTCATAGCAATAATTCCTGGCGCCAAAAATTGAATATAACTCCCCTGTCCGGCTTTTTGAAAAATCGGTCCAAAACCAAAGCCTAGGGCAACCAAAAATAAAACTGGCTGACCCAAAGCACCAACAATTCTTGATTTTGACCTTAAATATCTTTTAATCTGTCTTAGCCATAAAACGTAAATGGTACTCATTTTTATCTTCTCCTCATTCTGACTCGCATTCTTAGGCGATCCACATTAGAAACTTTTTCCGCCCGAATTTGATGACCGGTTAATGACAAAAAGGCATCCTCTAGCGAGTCTTTCTTTGTCTGGGTTTTTAATTCCAAGGGCGTGCCTTGGGCGACAATTTTGCCCTGGTCGATAATGGCCACTTTTTGGGCCATTTTTTCCGCCTCTTCAATGTAATGAGTGGTAAAGAAAATGGTAATACCCTCTTTTTTGTTTAAAGTTAAAATATAATCCCAAATATGCTTCCGAGTTTGGGGATCCAAGCCCAAAGTTGGTTCATCTAAAAAGAAAACACGCGGATGGTGCAAAAGCCCACGGGCAATTTCCAAACGACGTTTCATTCCCCCGGAAAAAGTTTTGACCAAATCGTTCCTTCTTTCCGAAAGCTCAACAATTTCTAATAATTCGGCAATCCGCGTTTTTCTTATTTCAGCGGGCACTTTGTATAAAACTCCGTGGAATTCCAGATTCTCATAAACGGTTAGCTCATCATCCAAACTAGGGTCTTGAAAAACAATACCAAAAGAGCGCCTGGCTTTGTCTTGCTCGACGATTGGATTATAACCATTAAGTTGCATTTGGCCGGAAGTCGGTTTTAAAAGGGTAGTCAGCATTTTAATGGTCGTTGTCTTGCCGGCGCCGTTAGGTCCTAAAAAGGCAAAAATTTCCCCTTTTTTGACTTGAAAAGAGATATTATTAACGGCGTAAAAATCTTTAAATTTTTTAGTCAGATTTTCAACGGTAATAATATTTTTATCCTGAAGTTTGTTCATATCTTCTTCCCCAATCTTACAAATTTTTCCGGTCGTTTTTTAATTGGGGTAAATCTTTTTTAACTGCTTCACGAATTCTCATTTGGTCTTTATTATATCAATTTAATGACTTAAAACACTATCTCTCCATTGAAAATTCTTCCTGAAGTTCTTTTTTAATACCTTCTTTTATCTGCCAAACATTGTTGGCTGTAATTCCATACTCCTTACCTATCTCCTCAAGCGACATAGATAAACCAAGCCATTGAACCCCAATCATTTGTTTCTTTTTACTCAATTTGCTCAGCCTTTTTTCTATCCTAGAAACTGCTTCATTACTTAAAAAAACCCCTTCAGGATCAAGGACCTTCTCATCTTTAACATCCTCATAAAGACAAAAATCGCCTTTTTGATCAAACGTTTCTAGGCTCAAAGAAAGAAGATTACTAAGACGAAAAATTCTTGAAAATTTATCAACCTTTTCTGGTTCTACCTCCTTATCCAACGTTTCCTTTTCCTTTAGGAAATACCACATCTCTTCTCTTTTGCGAACAGGAATGCTTATTGTTGAAGAATTTAAGTAGATTGCACTTCTAATTGCTGCTCTGATCTTTGGCGTAGCATATGTGGAAAATTTACAATCTCGACGCCAATCAAAATTATCAACCGCTAAAATCAGGCCAATAATCCCCTCTTGGATTAAATCTTCAAAATCCATTACTCCCAAATTCCAACCTAAAAACTTTTTCGCTTCAGAAATCGCCAAGCCCCGGTTTGAACAGATTAATTTCTCCCAAGCTCTTTGCCCATTTTTAATTGCCCAAATTTCTTTCTCGATCAAATCTTTACCTTTTTCTTGTTCTACCTGAAATCTTCGACCTAGTTCAATCTTCTGAAACAAACTTTTTTCCATCCCAGCTTTCAATAAAGTAACTTTTTCCGCCTTCCCGCAATAAACAATCACCCGACTTTCTTTGTCGGTATGATTATGTTCAATCATTCTTTCTTTTTCCACCATTTTCCCCTAACCAAAAAGCCCCTTCGGGCAGTTTAGCAACTCATAATTTATATTTTTCTGGATTGTATTTAAATTATACCACACCTATAATAATATTATGACACCGGAAAGCAGGATTACCCCAGGAGAAAAAGAAAAATTTGTAAATAAAACTTTTCCAGAAATACGTATAAGTTCTCATGCAATAAAGCGATTTTATTTAAGACTAGGGTGGAAATTAAAAGATGCTAATGGAAAATTGGATGACGTATTTATTGAGGCAGTGAGACAGAGGTTAAGTGAGGCCAAACCTATCACTACGGATAAAAATCCCTTTAAACAACTAAAAAACCATTTTTATTTCCGGGATTCTATTGATCAGGATTTGATTTTTGTGTTATTAAGAGATCCAATAGAGAATGATAAATACATTTTAAGGACTGTCTTTAGATCAATTAAACGCTAAGAGTTCTTCTTAATAATTTTTGCTTTAAAAAATATATCAAACAGTATCACAATAGAGATTCCGGAAGTGAATCCCGACAACTGAAGAACCAATAGCGTAGGGTAAAAGAGCCGGACGTCTAAACAAACTCCAGAAAATCAATTTCCAAAAATATCTTCGCCCTTTATACTTTACTCCCAAAAGCCAGAGGGAAGCAAAAAGGGCTCTCAGATAATAAAAATGAAACTTTGGTTGTTTTCTTAAGGGTGGTCTGAATTCTCTTAGGAAGGTCTTTACCCTTTGATAGTATTCTTTGGGTGAATAAATAGTCGTCATAATCTTTTTATAGCCATCAATAAGGACCTTTTTATTCATCTTGGGAACAAAATTTAAATCCAGCGAAGTATTACTCCCCGAGCTTTCCTTAATTAATCTTCCGGCTTCCTTTAGCCTTTGATACAAGCGTGTTTTAGGCAAAGCACTTAGCAAACCGACCATGGCAGTGACAATGCCACTTTTTTGAATAAATTCAATCTGACGTTGAAAGATGGCGGGGGTATCACTGTCAAAGCCAACAATAAAACCTCCTTGCACCTCCAAACCGGCATTTTGCAGTTTTTTCACTACCACGACCAAATCTCGATTAACATTTTGCAATTTATTACATTCTTTAAGGCTTTCCGGATTGGGCGTCTCTATTCCCACAAAAACTGTGGTAAAACCGGCTTTGACCATCAATTTAATCAAATCTGGCTCGTCAGCCAAATTGATGGAAACCTGGGTAATAAACAAAAAGGGGTATTTTCTTTTTTTCTGCCATTCAATAATAGCCGGAAGAATCTCTCTCTTAAGCTTGGCCTTATTACCGATGAAATTATCATCAACAAAAAATACTCCCCCACGCCATCCGCGAAGACGCAAGGCCTCCAATTCTCTAATAACTTGACCCTTAGTTTTGATTCTTGGCACTCGACCATTAAGTCTGACAATATCACAAAATTCACAATTAAAAGGGCAACCTCGTGAAGACTGAATGCACATAGAGGTATATTTACCCATCTTAATCAAGCTATAATCGGGAACAACCGCCTTGTGGATATCGGGAAATTCTTTCGGCTGGTAAATTTTTTTCAGTGAGCCTTTTTTTAAATCTTTCAAAAATTTAATAAGAGTATCCTCTGCTTCACCCAAAACCAAGTGATTAACACTTTCAGTGAATTCTTCCCAACCAGTAGTAAAAAGTGGTCCGCCAACCACAATCTTTTTGCCTAAACTCTTAATGCGGTTAATCACTTCTTTCGTAGATTCCTTTTGGACAATCATGGCACTTAGGAAAACCAAATCCGCCCATTCAATATCTTCATCCTTAAGAATCTCCACGTTTAAATCAACGAGTTTCTTTTCCCATTTTTTGGGCAACATCGCCGCCACAGTTAACAAACCCAAAGGCGGAAAAGCGGCTTTTTTGCCAATCAATTTCAAGATGTGTTTAAAACTCCAGAAAGTGGTGGGATATTGAGGATAAACTAGTAAAATCTTCATATCAAAGTTTAAGTTTTTTAAGGTATTCCCTAAATTCACCATTGATATCCGGATTTTTGAGAGCAAATTCGACCACGGTTTTTAAATATTCTAATTTATTACCGGTATCATAATATTTGCCGTTTTGAATCTCACAGGCGTAAACCGGAATGCCTTTATCACGTAAAATATTAATCCCATCAACCAACCACACTTCCCCACCCTTACTTGGCTTTAAGGACTTAATCGCTCCAAAAATCTCCGGCGGTAAAATATAAGCCCCATGGGTAGCCAAATTAGAAGGTGCCTCATTAGGTTTGGGTTTCTCGACAATTTTCTTAATCTTAAAAACCGAACCTTCCACTGGCTCGATATCGGCAATACCATAACGTGCCAGGTCGGCTTTATCGGCAATCCTCACTCCAGAGATGACAATCCCACCATATTTATTGTAAACGTCAATCATTTGTTTCAATCGTGGTGGTTCGGCGTAAATAAATTCATCCCCCCAAATAACAACAAAGGGCTCATCTTCAATCGCCGGTTCGGCGCATAAAACCGGCGTCGCGTTACCATAGGGGCCTTTTTGGCGAATATAAATAAAATTCGCCATCTCGGCAATCTTTCTCACTTCTTCAAGTTCTTTTTCCTTCCCCCACTCTATCAGCCTTTTCTCCAACTCATAAGGATAATCAAAATGGTCTTCAATACTTCTTTTTTGCCAGTTGGTCACAATAATAATATCCTCAATGCCGGAAGCGACACATTCCTCCACCACGTATTGAATAATCGGCTTGTCGACAATCGGCAGCATTTCCTTGGGCATGGCTTTGGTTTGGGGTAAAAACCGGGTTCCGAATCCGGCAGCAGGAATGACAGCTTTGCGAATTTTCTTCATCTTAGCCTTATTGATTCATTTTAAGACTTATGATAAAATTTGTCTACTATGGCGACGCCAATTACCTTCGGACGGATTCCATCCTTTTTAAAAGAAGTTAAAAATGAGATGGGTAAAGTCAGTTGGCTTTCTCGTCAGCAGACAATTCGCTTAACTTTAGTTGTCATTGGTGTCTCCTTGGTGGTCGCCTTTTTTATTGGCGCCTTGGATTTTATCTTCACCAAACTCATGGGATTGGTGATTTAATTTCTAAAATGGATTTAAAGGAAGTTAATCATATTATTATCAAAAAATCCGACGACAAGCGGGCTCATTGGTATGTCGTTCATACCTATTCCGGCCACGAACAACGGGTTGCCCAGCAGCTCAAACAAAGGATTGAGTCGATGAGTCTTCAGGATCAGATTTTGGAAATTTTAATTCCCACCCAGGAAAGAATTGAAATCCGCTCCGGCCAAAAACAGCAGGTCAAAGAAAAAATCTTTCCTGGTTATTTACTTATCAAAATGATTTTAAGTGAACAGTCATGGTTAACGGTCAGAACAACCAACGGCGTCACTGGCTTTATCGGTGTTGGTAACAAACCCACGCCTCTTGATGAAGAAGAAGTTGAAGTTATTCAAAAATTTGTCAAGATGAAGGCGCCGAAATTCCGGGCCAAATTTTCCGTCGGCGAGGCGGTCAAAATTATCGACGGTGCTTTTGCCGAATTCTTAGGTACGGTGGAAAGTATTGATGAAGCCAGAGGCAAACTCAAGGTCTTAGTGAGTATCTTTGGAAGAGAAACGCCAGTGGAGTTGGATTTATTACAGGTGGCGAAGATATAAAAATATGGCTAAAAAAGTTAAAACCATCATTAAATTGAATTTACCGGCTGGTGAGGCTACGCCGGCGCCTCCGGTGGGCCCGGCCTTGGGCCAGCATGGCTTGCCGATTATGGAATTCGTCAAAAGTTATAACGAGCGGACAGCCGATAAAAAAGGCCAAATTATCCCGGCCGTCATTACGGTTTACGAAGACCGAACCTTTTCTTTTATCACCAAACTGCCGCCAGTAGCGGAAATGATTAAAAAGGAATTGAAAATTGAAAAAGGTTCAGGTTTGGCTGGTCGCGAACAAGCAGGGATTTTAACCAAAGAACAGGTAGAAAAAATTGCCAAAGAAAAGTTGGCAGATTTGAATTGTGATGAAAATTTAGCCGCGGCCAAAAATATTGTGGCCGGAACAGCCCGCTCCATGGGCATTAAGGTAGAATCCTCCTCCACCGAGGTTTCGAAGGATAAAGAAAAAAATGGGTAAAAAAAGAATTGCTGTCTTAGGCGAAGAACCCTCCTCCACTAAAGCTACGGAGGGCAAGCCAGAAAAAAAGAGAAAAACCGGTTCACCCGATGAAACCACGCGGCGCGTGGTGAAGTTGGGTAAACAACACGGTCATATTGCCGACGTGGGGGCAGAGGCTTTGAAAGAAGCCGAAATTATTGAAAAAAAAGAAAAGCAATTGGCAAAAGAGATTGTCAAAGAAACCAAAGAAGCTAAAAAAGGAACTAAACCGGTCAAGGTTCGTAGTCAAAAATATCTTCAAGTTAAAAAAAATCTTGATAAAAATAAATTTTATCCTCTATCAGAGAGTATCAAATTATTAAAAAAGATATCAATTTCTCATTTTAACGGCGGTGTTGATGTTCATCTTAATGTCAATGAAGTCGGACTTAAAGGTGAGGTCGAATTCCCCTACCCAACCGGCAAAACACAAGTGGTCAAAATTGCCGATGAGGCTTTAATCAAAGATTTGGAAAAAGGCAAAATCAATTTTTCGCTTTTGCTTGCTAGCCCCAAAATGATGCCTCAATTGGTTAAATTTGCCAAACTCTTAGGCCCCAAGGGCTTGATGCCCAACCCTAAATCAGGAACAATCAGCGACAATCCGGAGGAAGCCGCCAAAAAACTCACTCAAAAGACGCAATTTCGAACCGAAACCAAGGCTCCCTTAATTCATCTTTCGATCGGCAAGGTTAATGATACCGAGAAAAATTTAGAAGCAAATTTTAAAACTTTAATTAAAGCTGTTGGTAAAAGAAACATTAAAAAAGCCGTTTTAGCCCCCACTATGGGGCCAGGTGTTAAGATTGATTTGACAAGCGTCTGATAATTGACAAATCATTGTTAATTAAGTAAAATTAATTTGACCAAAGACAGTGGGTGGCATTCAAAATGTGTAAAACCCACCGAGGTATTTTAGCTATCAGTTATTAACTAAACCACCTCGCATGTCGCGAGGTTTTTTATTTAAATGAAAAAATCCCAAAAATTCTTAACCGTTGATAACTTAAGCGAAAAGCTGAAACAGGCCAAATCACTTATTTTTGCTGACTACAGCGGCCTTAAGGTCGACCAAATCAACAAGCTCCGCCAGGAAATCAAAAAAGCTGGGGGTGAATTTGAAGTCATTAAAAACACCCTTTTAAGTAAGGCTTCCCAAGGTGGTAAATGGCAAATTGAAAACGAACAGCTTAAGGGACCAACCGCTGCTTTGTGGATTTACAATGATGACATTTCCCCTTTAAAGGTTTTAGACAAATTTATTAAAAAAAATGAATTACCTAAAATCAAACTTGGTTTTTGGGGTAAAGAATCGCTCGATGCAGAAAAAATCATCCAATTAGCTAATCTACCTGGTTTGGAAGAGTTAAAAGCTCAATTGGTTGGTTTTTTGAAATCCCCCCTATCTCGTCTCACGACGAATCTCAAGGGTAATTTGCTGAAATTATTATATCTTTTGAAAACGAAGGGGGGTGAAAATTAATGGCAGAAACAACAAAACTTCAAAAGCTCATTGAGGAAATTGAAAAACTTTCTGTTTTAGAATTAAACGATTTGGTTAAGGCTTTAGAGAAAAAATTTGGCGTTACAGCTATGGCTCCAGTCGCTGTTCCCGCCACCGCCACTGCTACTCCAGCTCAACCAACTGAAAGTGGCGAAGCAATTCCCGAAGGCCAAACTACTTTTAATGTGGTCTTGGCCAACCCAGGAGCTAATAAAATCGGTGTCATTAAGATGGTTCGGGAAATCAACCAAACTTTGGGCTTAAAAGAAGCCAAAGACTTGGTGGAAAGCACCCCTAAAGAAGTTATCACCGGCGTCAATAAAGCCACAGCTGAAGAAGCCAAGAAAAAACTTGAAGGAGCTGGAGCAACTGTCGAATTAAAGTAAGAACCTGCCTTCGGCAGAACCTTGTTTTTCAAATAAGAACCTGCCTTCGGCAGAACCTTGTTTTTCAAATAAGAACCTGCCTCCTCAGGCGACAGAACCTTGATTTTCAATTAATTCTTTTTTGACAGGCTCCGAAGACAATTCCAAAATTTGCTCAAAATTAGTGAAATCTTCAACTCTTTTGCTAAATTTTTTCGCTGATAACATCTTTATTCATCATAACATATCAAAGCCAATCTGGATATTGACAAGCTCTGTTATACTGTGATACTTTAAATTGTAAAGAGTTATAAAAAGCTTCAAGAACGCCGTGTACTTTAGTACGCGGATGAATTGAAGCTGTTAAACATCTTCCTTTAGGGGTGAAATCCTAAACTTTAGTTTAGGAAAGATGTTACTTAAAGTTATTAAAAATGGCAAATTCAACTAAATCCTTAAGGCTTGAAGATCTCCCTGATTTGTTAACGGTCCGGGAGGTCGCAGAAATTTTAAGAGTTTCTCCACTCACCATTAAGCGTTGGGGTAAAAGAGGAAAACTTCCGGCCATCAGAATTAACTCCCGCGGTGACCGTCGCTACCGCAAGGAAGCAGTTTTGTGGTTATTGGGGATGCAGAGCAAGGGTTAATCTTTCTTAGAAGCGTTGCCAAAGAAAATTCCAGCAATGAAACTTTCAAAATTTTACGGCAATAATTTAAGAAATTGGCTCACTTTTTCCGGATAAAGAGATATTACATTGTTTTGTTCTTGTGGATCGACTGTAAGATCGTATAATTCAAGGGGTCTTTGGTCATAATAAAATCTCCAATTTTGATCCTGAATTCCAACGAGGGTATTTAATTCACTTCTAACATATTTATTCGTTTGAACAAACTTTTTTCCTATTATCAAACCCGATAAATCAATACCCTCTAAAGGAGATTTTGGGGAAAGCCCGGTTAAGCTTATCGCTGTGGGATAGATATCAATCCCCTGAACTATTTCCGTTATCTTTTTGGGCTTTAAACTAGGAATATGAATTATTAGAGGCACCTGAGTCGAAGTTCTATATAGATTATTCCCATGAAATAAGTCATTATGCTCCATAAACTCTTGACCGTGATCCGCCGTGATAATTAAAATCGTATTTTTCGAAAGCCTTGGATCATTAACTAGGTTAAAAAGTTCATCAAGTTTTTTGTCCATATTGTATATCTGCTCATCGTATAAAGCCTCCAAGTATTCAACTTGTTTTGGATCATTAATGTCGATTTTAGATAAATACCGAGCATCATAAGAAGAACCAATGATAAAGTTCGGAAGAGTATAAAAAAGAGCCTCTGCCTCTTTTATATCTTCCGATTGTTTTAGTTTATCCGCAATTTGTTTGAGAGATTCCATCTCTTTATAGGAATCAGGATTTAATTCATTAATCTTATCAACGGCAAAAGATAAAAGTTCAGGTGAAAATTTAGTAAATTCTTCCCATGTTATTGGTGCATTAGAAAATCCTGGTAAATCTGTAAAAAGGCGTTTTGATTTGTTGTCGCTAATAAGATGCGGTTCATGAACCGCATAGGTATGTAAAAATAGAAAGGTTGGCTTTTTTTGTTCAACGTTTTTAATTAATTTCGAATATGATTCATCCCATCTATTAATGTCAAAACCATCGTTAATGCTATTAAAGCCCCTCTCAAGGCCTCGATCTAAAGGAAGCTGCGGATCATTGGTCGGCCCATAGTAAATAGTCTGATAACCATTCAATCTAAATAACTGAGCTAGGGTTATATAATCCTCACTTAAGTAACCCCTAAAAATGCTATCCATCTTGTGCGTATGGGGATAAAGTGAAGTAAAGATCGAGAAATGACTACGCAAAGTATGCGAGCTTTGAGAATATGAGTTTAAAAAAAGAATATTTTTATCAGCAAAGTCGCATAAATTGGGGGTTGTATTTTTTTCATAACCATAACAGGAAAGATGTAAAGCAGAAAGTGTGTCTATAGATACTAAAATTACATTGCATTTGTCACAAACAGGTTTATTATTATACCAAGTAATTCCTAAAATCAAAACCAAAAAAACAACACCTCCCAATATAAAACCTGTAATTAATCTAAAATATTTAAAATTTTTTTTAAATAAAATTAAAACTTTCATAGTGAGATAAAAATTGGTAAAATCTGTTTATATTCAAGATAACATGAATTTTATTAGAAAAAAAGGGAAATTCCTTTTAATTTTTATATTTATAATTTCCATCTCCGTAGGAATATACTTTATTCTCAACCTCCGGTGACTGCAGATATCGCAAAGAAGCAGTTTTGTGGCTATTGGGAATGCAGAGTAAGGGTTAACCCCTCTTAGAAGCGTTGCCAAAGAAAATTCCAGTAATGAAACTTTCAAAATTTTACGGCAACAACTTAAGAAATTGGCTCACTTTTTCCGGATAAAGAGATATCACATTGTTTTTTTCTTGAGGATCAGTTTCAAGATTATATAATTCACTCGGACGTTCACCATAATAAAACCTCCAATTTTGATACTGAATTCCGACTTGGTCACCCCATTCGCTTCGAAGATATTTATTAGTTCTGGCATTTTTTCTACCCATTATCAAATCAGATAAATCAATACCTTCCAAAAACGACCTTGGCGCTATTCCTGTTAAGCTTATCGCCGTAGGGTAAATATCAATCCCTTGCACCATTTCTTTTATCTTTTTCTGCTTGACACCTGGAATATGGATTATCAAAGGAACTTGGGTTGAAGTTCTATATAGATTACTAGAATGTAAAATGTAGCCATGTTCCATAAACTCTTCCCCGTGGTCTGCAGTGATAATTAAAATCGTGTTTTTTAAAAGTCTTGGATCATTCATCAAATTAAAAAGATCCCCAAGTTTTTTATCCATATTATAGATTTGTTCATCATATAAAGCCCTCATGTATTCAATCTGCTTTGGATCCTTGGTGTCAATTTTAGAAATCCAAAAAAGAAAAAAGATATTTGTGGCTATATCTGGAAGAGTCCAAAAGGTGGTTTCGGCTTCTTGTATATTCTTTGCTTGTTTTAGTTTCTCCACAATTTGCCTGGCCAAACTATTTTTTTCGTCAGATCCAAAATCTTGTTTAGGAATAAAATTAATGGCAAAAGATAAAAATTCAGGCGAGAATTTATTGAACTTATCCTCTGCTAATGGAATATGGGAAAATTCGGGTAGATCTGTAAAAAGATGTTTTGACTTATGGCCGGTAAGATAAGTATCATGAACCGAATAGGTATGTAAAAACAAAAAAACAGATTTTTTTTGCTCGGCGTTTTTAATCAGCTCCAAATAAGCTTTACCCCAATTTCCCATATCATTACTTTCATTAATAATATTAAAACCTCTCTCAACACCGCGATCCAGAGGAAGATGGGAGTCATTAATTGGTCCATAGTAAATAGTTTGATAGCCATTTAACTTAAATAACTGAGCTAGGGTTAAATTATTTTCGTTCAAAGAATCCGCAAAAATTTTGGTCATTTTGTGTGTATGGGGGTAAAGTGAGGTAAAAATCGAGAAATGACTTTCCAAAGTATTCGAACTTTGAGAATATGAATTTGAAAAAAGAATATTTTTATCGGCAAAGGCGCATAAATTGGGGGCTGTATTTTTTTCATAACCATAGCAGGAAAGATGTAAAGCAGAAAGCGTATCTAAAGAAACCAAAATGACATTGCATTTGTCACAAACAGGCTTATTATACCAAGCAATTCCTAGAATCATCATCAGTAAGACAACATCTGTTAATATGAAACCTGTAATTAATCTAAAATACTTAAATTTCTTAATTTTTTGCTTAAATGAACCTAAAAATTTCATAAATGGATGAAAATTGATAAAATCTGCTATATTTAATATATCATGCTGTTTGTCAGAAAAAAATGGAAATTGCTTTCACTTTTTATAGTTATAATTTCCATCTCCGCAGGAGTATATTTCATTCTCAACCCCCTAACCTGCCAACATCTAGATTGTTTATCTTTTGAAAATCGCAATCAATATAAAATCGAAAAAATCTATGAAGAAAGTAAATATCTATTTCGCGCTCTTTATAAAAAAGATAATATTTTACTGCGAATGGAAACACGACCGAATTCTTCATCTGAGGAAGCCGAACAAGCTATTCAAACCCAACTGGTCAGAACAAAAGGTTTATTTGAAGACGCAGCATCTCCTTACCCAGGTGAGATCTCTGATGTAATTTCTTGTAACGAGGAGTACAAACCGGTTTATTCAACCAAGCAACAGAATGGAATTCAAGTTTCATACTTTACCGGCTTTGTCAACGAACGTTTAGTTTTCGGATCTTGTACGAATGATCAAATAGCTTATCATGATACTTTGGTTATGTTTTATTGCGACAAGCAAAAAAAATTTTATCAAGTTGAGATAATTGTTCCCTACCAAGATTATCTATCATCCCCAGAAAAATATCAGCAAATTTTAAACCCTATTGCCTGTAGAAATAATCTTTCGTTATTTAAAAACTGATATTGTTTTCCCTTGTACAAAATCAGGTATCTTTACTTTTAACGCCGACATAATAGTTGGGTATTCATCAATTAACTTAAACGCTTTCTCCCCTAAAAAGTTATTCTCTTTAACCCCTGGTCCCATGATAATAAAGGGCGTCCACATCCCCGGAAGTTCTTCTGCCTTAACAGCCTGTTTATAACCCGTTTCTAAGGATTCAGTAAATATTGCCAAATCTTCTGACATTTCTTCACCCCAGCCGAAACCAGGATTGTTGGCGATTACCAAATCACCCGCCCTATCCGGATCAAGTTTTAACACCTTTTTAACATCTTCCCATTTAACCACCTGAGCCAATGGTTTTTGGCCATCTGCATCCTGCAGATTTATCAAAGCCTCTTCAACCTCTTTTCTCAATTTTTCATATTCTGGGCCCGAAGCCCGCTTATAATTACCATCCAACCCGTTTGGATTAATATAAACGTGCGCCATTTTTAGATAAATTACCTTAGTCTTTTTCCAATCGATAATAGGTTCACCGGTTTGCGAATCTATTTTAAATTTTAACCAACCTTTTTGGGCAAAAAGATTGTTTAAATTGACTCTCCTGTTTAATGGAATCGCCCCATGGTCAGAGCTTAAAACAATATAGGTATTTTTATCGGCAATTTTTAAAATCTCGCCAATTATTTCATCAGTCTTTTTATACATCTCATAAACTTCATCCCATAACTTTACCCTCTCAGAATCGGAAACATCCTTGTAATGTGAACTTTTAGGATCAATATATCCCATCCACCAACGGCTAGTTAACATCTGGTTAGGGGTGTATATGTCATGAATAATTATATTCGGATAACCAGTCTGGCGAACTGCACTAACGGCTTTTTTATGCCATTGAAGAGACATATTGGCTTCGTCTATAAAAGCCTGCTTATCTTCAGGATAGTAAACTAACTGTGGCGGAAAATTATCCACAAAGTCAACCATTGGACCAGTAATATTTCTGACTTGATCGGCTATATAATTTGGGTAAACAATACTTTGGTTTAAGCTGTCATAAAGCAATCTAATACGAAAAAAACCATCGCCATTAAGTTTTATGACCAATGCTTTTACGCTAGAATTAATTAGTAATTCCTCATTTTCCGGTTTCCATTTTAAAGTAATTGGTTGCCAATTGCTCCATTGCCCTTGAGATAAATCAGCAAAAATAATTTTCTTATCTAGAGACAAACTTACTCTATCGTAATTTTTATTCTGATCATCCGTTGAATCGTAAATATAGCCATAAACTACTCCTCCCCAACCCTCTAATTTAATTTCTAAAGGAGCCACATAGCTTTTTGGGGGATTTTGCCAATCTTGAGTCTGTTGTGGGTCAAGATATTGGGTAAGTTGCGGCCCGAAGAAAAATAGCCTAGACGCCCGACCCTGTTTAATTCTTTGGGAAAGATTGCCTTTTGCTTCAAAATTAAGAGGATAAAAATCAGCCCCCCAGCCACCCCATCTTCCCCTATACACTTCACCTTCATTAATTTCTGGAGGAGTAGAACCAGGAATAGATAGAGCCGCTACATTATAACCATTATCTTCTAAGGTTTTCCAAATGGCCGTCACTTTTCTGGCGACAGATCGAAAACCCGGGACTGCTACCTTATCCAATGGCTTTCCAATGGTATGCATTGGGCCATCGTTAACTCCATTGATTTCAGGATATGAACCAGTAAGCAACGTCGCAAAATTAGTCGGAGTGTGACTCGGAAAGTTAGGATACACATAACCGTAAGATCCTTTCTCCATCATTTTCTTTATATTCGGCAATTTGCCTTCTTCAGCCCACCGATAAAGATTAAATAATTCTGGATCAGCTCGAAAACCATCTGGAATAAACCAATAAAGTTTAAGCGATTGCTTGGCTGGTAGTTCAGATTTTTTAGATATGAAGACTCTTATGGCTATATAGCCCGATAGCAACAAAAGAACAATAACTATTACTAATAGAATTTTCCCAAATATAGGCTTTCGTAAATATCTTAATGACTTATTCATATTATTCGTTATGGTCATTTCATTATTATATAGATTTTAAATTATATTATAAAGCCTTTTTCCCTAATATTTTTATAGAGGGGTAGTAAAATAAAATCTAATCCCTTTTAACACTTTCTATCTCTAAAATTTTTTCTTGCCAAAATCCCGGTTTTTCATTTTCAAATTGGTTCATTCCTAAATTTAAATACCCCTGGCAATGTTCACTTGGTTCTTTCCTTTTAACGCATCTCTCAAGGACTTCTTTTGCCTTTTCTGTTTGCCCATTTTGATAATATAAACTAGCCAACTCTAAATAAAAGTAAGACCATTCAGGAGAAATTTTTGTGGTTTTCTCCCACCAGAAAGCTGCTTTTTGCCAATCTCCTTCTTGCAAATAAACCTCCCCATTTTTATAAAGCTCTTTGGACAAATTAGCGCTGAATCCAGCCAGATAACCTTTTCCCTTTATCTTTTCAAACAAAAACAAAAGCAATTCTTCTTTTTCCTTTTTTAATTCTAATTTTTCGTAAATTTTTAATTGTTTTTTATAAACTTCAAAATTAACCAGTGGAGCAAAATCAATTAATTTTTGATAAAAATAAATGGCCGTTTTAAAATCATCTTTATCTCTAAAATAATCCCCTATCCAAGAGTAAACCTCACTATCTTCACGATTAAGAAAAACTGTCAGAGGAATAATTTTTTCTTCCACACTTTTAGAGCCATCAACAGTTAAATAATACCTAAATTTCTCTTTATCCCAAGGATAAAATTTTAATTCTAAAGATTTATCAAAAATCATGGAAAGAGCAAAAAGAAACAAAATCACTGTCAGCAACAAAAAAAGCCAAATAATTTTTTGATTATGAGTTGATTTTTTCATTTTGAGTTTGCGAGAAACAAGGTTCTTCCGGCGAAGACGGAAGGTTCTTATTTGAAAAACAAGGTTCTGCCGAAGGCATGTTCTTATTAGTTAACCCCGCTAATAAAACTAAAAAAGTTAAGGCAATGGCTGGAAAGTGCCAGCCAAAATCTAAAATAGACTGACAAGCTGAAAGAGTTAATCCCCCAAAAACTCCAATCAACAATGAGTCTTTTCTCTTGCTAACAGCTAAAAAGGCTTGACGGAAAGCCTTATACAAAAAAGCCAAAAGAGCCAAAAAGCCAAAAATCCCCAACTCTACTAAAGTTTGCAAATAAAAATTATGAGTATACCAAGACCAACTGGAAGGAAAACTCTGAAAACGAATAGCCACCAAACGGAAAGTCCCCAGCCCCCAACCTAAAATTGGTCTTTGCAAAAATCCCCTCCAGGCTTCTCGCCAATAATTAATTCTTCCTTCATAAGTCAGGGGTTTGATTAATTTTTTGGCCAGAAAGCTGCCAGGATCTTCACTTAAAATATGCTTTCCGAACGCCGTAAGAGTGAAAAGAGAGACAACTACCAGAGAAAGGATTGATAAAAAAATTAAAGTTCCCACTAAAATTTTCCCTTTTTTAGGGGTTAGTTGACGAATAATGAGAAAAGCTACCAAAGGAAAAAATAAAAAAGTCGTCCGGGAAAAAGTCAAAAGCATGGCTAAAAAGAAAAAACCGGTTAAAGCCCCAAAAATCAACTTTTCTTTTGCTTTGCTTGTAAGAAAAAGGCTTAAAGAAGGTAGTAAAACAAAAGGAAGATATTCTGCCAGATGATTGTGGCCATATTGGGTATAAGTTAGATTAAGAACGGCAAAAGGCTTTAAGGAAAAAGGTAAAAGATACCAAAAGGAAAGGAGGGAAAGGCCTATCCCCGCTAAAAAAACCGCCCAAAGGGCCATTTTGAGCTCCTGGGAAGTCTTTATTATTACTCTTGATAAATTAAAAAGAATCCAAAGGGCTAATAGTCGAAAAAAAGCCGGAACAGATAAAGAAAGACTACTGGAAAAAATCAAAGAAATAAGGGATAATATTAAAAATAAAGAGGATAGCCAAAAAAGGCTATCTAATTTAATTTTTAATTCTTGTTTTGCTAAGATAAATAAAATCAAGGGTAAGGGTAAGACAAAAAGAATAATTTGGCCAATTTGACTTGTCCCACCATCAAGAAAAGGCAAAATAAGCAAAGCTAAAGTAAGTAAAAACAACGCCACCATGTCATTTTATCAAAAATTCGGCAAAAGAAGTATAGACTTTATTTTTTCTTTAGCAGCCTTTGTTTTCTTATGGCCGTTTTTCTTATTAGTCAGTTTTTTAATTAAAATTAATTCACCGGGCCCGGTAATTTTCAAGCAAAAAAGGATGGGTAAAAATGGCAAAATTTTTACTCTTTACAAATTCCAAACAATGGTAAAAGATGCAGAAAACCTAAAAGAAAAATATCATCACTTAAACGAAGCTGACGGGCCAGTCTTTAAAATCGATAACGATCCCCGTTTTACCAAAATTGGCAAGGTCTTATCTCATACCGGTTTTGATGAGTTTCCTCAATTTTTTAACATTTTAAGAGGAGAAATGAGTTTGGTTGGCCCAAGACCATTACCAGTCGAAGAGGAAGCCAAAATTTCCTCAAAATATCAGCTGAAAAGACGTCAAGTAAAACCAGGCATTATCTCTTCATGGCTTGTTAGGGGAGCTCATAACCTTTCTTTCAGGCAATGGATGTTGCTTGACCTTAAAGATGTCCAAAAAATGGGTTTTCTTTATGATTTAAAGATTGTCTTTGGAAGTTTTGTTTTGGTTTTAAAACTTACTCAAGGGGAATTATCCAAAAAAATTTAAGTAAAAAATTCCTTAACTTTATCAATCACGTATTCAACTTCTTTATCGGTCATTTCTGGGAACAAAGGCAAAGATAAAACTGAATTGGCTGTTTTTTCTGCGATGGGAAAATCGCCTTTTTTATAGCCTAAAAATTTTAAAGAGGGTTGAAGATGAAGCGGCAGGGGGTAATAAATGCCCGTTCCAACCCCGTTTTTAGCTAGAAACTCTTTGAGTTTATTTCTTTGAGGAAATCTAATGGTATAAACATAAAAAGACGGATCGCAATATGAGGGTACTTCTTGTATTTGCAAAGGCAGTTTGGCAAAAGCTCTGTTATATTTCTTGGCAATCATTTTTTTCCTTTCGGTTCGCTGGTGAAAATATTTAAGTTTGACATTTAAAATAGCTGCTTGGAGATTATCAATTGTCCCTGTATAACCAATAACTTGATGAATATTTTTATCCTTATCGCGACCATGATTACTAATCATTTTGATTTGATGAGCAATTGATTTTTCATTCGTTGTAATCGCCCCGGCATTCCCATAAGCCCCGAGACTCTTAGCGGGGTACAAAGAAAAACAACTAATATCTCCAAAACTACTCACTGGTTTGCCTTTATAGCGACTTCCTTCCGCATGGGCGGCATCTTGAATTACCGCCAATTTATGTTTCCTGGCGATTTTTAAAAGCTGGTCCATTTCAACTGGCACCCCATACAGATGAACCGGAATAATGACTTTTGTCTTTTTGTCAATCATTTTTTCAATCTGGTCAACATCGATACTCATTGTTTGCGGTTCAATATCAATAAAAACCGGTTGGGCTCCAACATTGACGATTGCTTCAGCTGTGGCAATAAAAGTGAAGGAGGTGGTAATAATCTTATCTCCTGGATTTATCCCTAAAGCCTTTAATGCAACCATTAAACTGTCTGTTCCAGAACCTAAACCAAAACAATAGCGGCAACCGGTCAGTCTGGCGAATGATTTTTCAAACTTCTCCGTTTCTTCTCCGTAGCAGTACTCCCCTTTCTCCAAGACGTCCGAAATCTTTCTTTCGATTTCTTTTTTGATAACTAAATATTCTCTTTTAAGATCCAAAAAGGGAACAATCATGGGATTCAAATTAAATTCAAAACTTTTTCTAAAATTTTAACCTCCGGCAAAACTTCTTCTCCGCTAGTTAAGGGCTGACGTCTATTTCTAATACTCTGGAAAAATTCTTCCAGGGCATTTTCTAGAGTTTTCTTTTTAGCCTTCATTATAATTCTTTCTTTCAGGTCTACCTCTCTTTTCGGTCGATATTTAAAACGTAAAATCACATCCGTATCAGCGTCCTCTTTTTGCCAAACAAAAACTCCCCTATCACCATAGAAAATCATCTCTCGCCGGTTTAAGGGAGTAGTCCAGCTAAGAAAGGAATTGGCTATTACAGATCCAAACCCAAAAGCTATTTGGGCATTGTCAATTTGTTTATTGAAAAGTCGAGAGAAATTGACCGCTTTTACTGATTGTGGTTCTTTTTTCAATAGGGCGTAAAAAATGGCAATATCATGTGGTAAAAGGTCCATCACGACATTACTCCAAGGACGCGACACATTACAAGAAAATCTAAAAGAGTCAATTTGTTGCAGTTCACCTATTTGACCCTTTTTAATTCTCTCTTTCAAAAGTAAAAAACTCTTATCAAACATAAAGGTGCTATCTACCATCAGGGTTGAATTATTCTTTTTGGCCAATTTGACCAACTCCTGGGCTTGTTTAAAACTTAAAGCTAGTGGTTTTTCAACCAAAACGTGTTTTTTTTTAAGTAAGCATTTTTTAGTAATCCAATAATGAGTATTTTCCCAGGTGGCAATAATAACACACTCAACCTGTTTTAAAGCTTGATTTATATCGTTAAAAAAATCAATTTTATAGCCTTTGGCCTTCTTCTTTTGGTCTGGATTTTTGTCAACAACACAAAGATAATCAATCCCTTTTAAATTCTTCAGTGTTTTAAGAATAATCTCCCCCCAATAACCAAGGCCGATAATTGCTATTTTCATTTTACTCAAGCTTTATTATATTTATAATATACAAGCTGAAAACGTAGTATAATCTAAAAAATGGCAGGCAAAGTTACGACTTCGATTATTATTTTAACAAGAAACCGGGCTCATCTTCTAACTAAAAACTTTGATTCGTTGATTAAACAGTCAATTAAACCCAACGAGATTATCGTTATTGATAATAATTCAGTTGACTCGACACCTCAGGCTATTAAAAAATACCAAAAAAATTTGCCGATAAAAACCTTTAAGAGCCTTGCCTCAGGATATTCAAAACTTTACAATTTTGGGGTTCAAAAAGCAAGCAGCAAGTTGCTTTGTTTCTTGGATGATGACTGCGTGGCGGAAAAAAATTGGCTGAAGAGTTTAATTAATAAGCATCAGCAATACCCTAATTCAATTATTCAAGGCAATGCCTTTAGTTTTCCCAAAGATAATTTATACGCTGAAATTATGGGTAATCATTATCAAAACTGGTTGAAATCAAATCTCATTGGCAAAGAAGAATTAAGATTTCTTGATAATAAAAATTTGGCCATCCCTAAAATTTTAATCGAAAAATATGGCGGTTTTTCGCAAAAGCAAAACTTGGGTTCGGAAGATATTGAATTTGGTTTAAGAATGAGAAAAAATGGGATTAAAATCATCTTTCAACCCAAAGCCATCGCCTGGCACCATGAAAGGAATAATTTTAAAGATTTTGTTAAACAACATTACCGCATCGCCAAGAGTGAATCAAGATTGGATAAAAACTTAAAAGAAGATGAGAACAAAATTGGTCTTTTGCCTAAAAAGAAAACACTTATGAACCTTCAATCTGCTCTTAGGTCTGAGTATAAATATCTTCTTAAAAAACAATGGTCTAAAGCCGTTAAACTACCCTTTGTGTATTTCACTTTGTTGGTTATTAGAATATTAGGTTATTTTAAAACACAATAATTATTTTATTTAAAGCAAAAGTTGTGGGTAAATTTAATAAAGATCGAATCACTTTAATCTTTTTGAAGAAGATGATTTTCAAGGTTTTGATAAAAAATTATCTAATAAAATATTATCTTGCAAATAATCAAAAATATTATTAGCTATAATCAAATGTCCTTTGTTATTAGGATGACCATCTTCTAAAGCTCCTCCCATATTATATATATTCGGGATTGTAGAAGAAAATATAGCTTCAGGATAGCTTTTTCTCCATAAATCAAGCGTTTTCCTCTCGTTATCAGGCAACGAACCATCCTCAGCTGTAAAAAATATTACTTTTTTGGGGTCAACATGAGCAAAAAAATCATCAAGATGTGTTTTTAACATTTCTGTTATTCTTTCTAATGAATATTGTTGGACCATTTGCTTTTCGGCATTGTCCCAACAACCATAACCAGCTAATTGCTTTTGAAGAGACGTAACATTTTCTTTCTCTTTAAAATCTTCATTTATTTTTTCTTGACAGATTTCAATCATGGGAGCCATTAATTCATAATAGCGAGTAAGTCCGCTTCCGCTTTCAAACCAAATTATTAAGTCAGGGTTGTATTTGCTGCCAATCGTTTTGTAGCGTTCATTTATGTAAGGAATATCAAAGCCTCCCATCCCAAGATTAATAACTTCAAATTTTTTAAAATTATAAAGACTAAGGTCCGCATTTAAGAGGTCTTCTAATTTTTCTGTCCAATTATCTTCGGTATTGACATAATGGCCATAAGTAAAAGAGTCTCCTAGGGTAATAATTCTAAAAACTCCATCTTCCTTTTCGATAGGATAATTAAATCTTTCATTAAGTCCATCGGCATTATAATGATAAATAGCTTTGTATGGCAGCCATCCTGGGCTGTCTTCCACAATAGTATTAGGAGCTAACTGCCAGTAGTATTCGAACTTTGAATCATTGGCGGGAATAATAGTTTCTTTATCTATTATTGCTACTTTTTTTAAACCTAGAATTTTTCTCTGAGTAATAATTTTCTGATAAAAGTTAAAAAGAAATGTTCCACCAATAATTATCTCCAAACAAAATATCGAAATCAAAATTATTTTCTTTTTTTTCATAAAGCTTATTAATTTCCTATTTTGTCAGAAACTGATCAAAACAACATATAGATAAAAGGGCTAACCGGAGAAGCGATAGAAAAAACAACCAACATTCCAAAAATAATAAAAATAATTATTGGTGGAATAATCCACCATTTTTTATTTTGAAGAAGAAACTCTGCCAATTCTTTAATCATTTATTTTATTTTATTTTTTTAAGATAAAACTGTCAATTACTAGATAATCAATATCGGTGTTTAAAAAACAATTAATCGCATCTTGAGGGTTGCAAATTATTGGTTCACCACGCACATTAAAAGAAGTGTTAATAATAATCGGAATACCTGTTTTTTGATAATATTTCTGCAATAAATCATAATAAAGAGGATTGTCTTCATGAACTAAAGTTTCCAGACGACCAGAACCATCCACATGAACTACCGCAGGCACATTTTTATAACCTATTTTTTTAAAAGGATAAACCATTAACATCCAGCGAGTAGATAAAGGCAAATTGCCATTAAAGTCAAAATATTCTTTAGTTTTTCCCTTTAAAATTACAGGCGCAAAAGGTCTAAACATTTCTCTATGCTTAACGCGAAGATTAATAATATCGCGCATTTTTTTGGTTCTTGCGGAAGCTAAAATGCTACGATTGCCTAAAGCTCTGGGGCCCCATTCCATTTTTCCCTGAAACCAACCAATTACCTTTTCATCAATAATGAAATCACTAACTTTATTTATTAGCTCTTCTCGATCTGTATAAAATATATATTTTAAGTTATTTTGATCCAAAATCTTTCTGATTTGATAATATTTATATTCCGGCCCAAGATAAGGCTTAAAGCCAGTATATTGATTCTTTTTTTTATCGCTAAATTTATTCGAAAGATACAATGCAGCTCCCATGGCCCCACCGGCATCACTAGGATCTGGAGGAATAAAAAGATTCTTAAAGGGTGTATTGTTTAAAATTTTACCATTCATAACAGAGTTTAGAGCAACACCGCCGGACAAACATAAATTATTAATTTGGTATTTTTTATAAACATTATTCAGTAAATTAAAAATAATCTTTTCCAACGCCTCCTGAAGAGCTGCGGCAATGTGAGCATGCTTTTTACAAACATAAGACTCTTTTCCTCTAGGCGGAAGTTCAAAAAGCTCTATAAGTTTAGAAGAAAACATCTGTTTTTCAGACCAATCAAAACTAAAATAGTCCATATCAAGAACAAAACTGCCGTCAGGTAAAATTTTAATTATTTTTTTAAAATGATTCCTATAATATTTAGGATTCCCATAAGCCGCCATCCCCATAACTTTGTACTCTGCATCATTGGCTGAAAATCCAAGGTAAGTTGTCAGGGTTGAATAGAGTAAGCCCAAGGAATGAGGAAAATGAATTTCTTTATCTATTTTTATTTTATTGTTTTTACCAAGACCAACCGTCGTTGTCGCCCATTCCCCAACCCCATCTAAAGTGACAATAACAGCCTCATTAAAATTTGATAAATAATAACTGCTTGCCGCATGAGAGAGGTGATGATCTATAAAATAAATTTTGCCAAAGTAATGAATTTTTTCCTCTAATGTTTTTCTGAAATCTAACCTAAGGGAAAACCATTGCCCCATTTTAGTGATAAATTGACGATAACTTTTGGGGAAATTTTCTAAGTGTTGGTGAAAAACTCGTTCAAGTTTAATAAATGGTTTTTCATAAAAAACAATCGCGTCTAACTCATTTGCAGCTATTCCTAGAGAATCAAGACAAAATTCAATGGCCTTTTGCGGAAAAGAATTATCATGCTTTTTTCTACTAAAACGCTCTTCTGCGGCTGCTGCTATAGTCTGGTCATCCTTAATAATGCAGGCTGCAGAATCATGATAATAACAAGAAATTCCTAAAATTGTCATTTTTAATACATTTTCCTCATCAATTTATCCTTTATTAATGAATCGTAATTCTTAAAACTGGATTGGCGATATTTTTTTTCTAAAAATTTCTTACCTACAAGTTTTGAAATTAACCAAATTGGGCCAATACCTAAAAAATAGGCTAATGTTAAAGCTAAAATTTCAATCAACAATTCAACGCTTCGTTTAATTTTAGAAAAAAAAATATTAAAGGTATTCATAGCTAAATAAAAGTAGAATATAAAAACCTATATGTTGAACATTTTTAAAAAAGTAATTATTCATTTAAAAATATTTTCAGTTATAATTTTTAATCTATTCTTCTTAATTTCATCTTTGATGGATTTTTATAAATACTCAAACCATAAAATTCTTTTTGCAGTTCCATAAATGAAGGCTGAAAGTCATCCTCATTTCTCACAATAAGAAAGTCTGTTTTTTTCAACTCCTCATAAGCCAAGGGGCTACATTTTACGTCAAAATCGCTTTTATCGAGCTTAAAATAATAATTAATAACATAGCCAACATCACAACCAATGGTATAAATTTTTCTATCCTTATTAGCTTCGTTCGACAAATATTCAGTAGCCTTTTTAAATTCTGTCTTGTGGGGATTAATCAAATATTTATAATCTGAAAAAAGGCTTGAGATTAAAAAGATGAGAAAAATTGTTAACTTTAATCCCTGGAATCTCCCCAAAAAAATCAAAAAACTAAGAAAAAGAATTGTATAGGGCAATAAGAAAATATAATAGTAAGTATTATTAAATAAAATCCCAAAAGGGGTAAATAACGCCAAAAAAAGAGTAAGTAAAATAGGCAAACCTAAAAATAAAATTATTTTCCTTTCTTGCTTCTGTTCAAAAAAAATAAAAACCCACAAAACTGGCAAAACAAAAATTATCATAAAAAATAAGTTGGATATTCTCTGATCTAAATTTGGTATAAAGGACACCATATTATTAAAAAGCAATTGATGATAGGCCGTTAAAGAAAACCTGGCCCCACTTAGTAGACCCTGGAAATCATAACCAACTCTTTTATTAATATCATAGCCTCTATTTTCTGAAAAGATTGCGGGCAATAAGTGAGAACGACCCCAGGAAAAAAGAAAAACGTATAATATCAAAAATAATCCTACGGATAGCCATAAAAAAAGATGGATTCTCTTCTGGAGAAATAAAAAAACTCCCCAAATAATTCCTTGCAAAAATAAAACATAAAAATAAAGATAGTGAGTATACAAACCCAACAATACAATAATGAGATAAATCGAGATTAATAAAATTTCATTCGTCTTGCTACTCTTGAAGATAATTAAACTTTGCAACCAAAGCGATAATGTTGTCAAAAAGACAAAAAGGCTATAACTTCTTGCTTCTTGGGCATATAAAATTGAAAAAAGAGAAATACTGAAAAAAGTTGTCGCGAGAATTCCAAAGGTTTTTTTCTTATAAAGAACCCTTGCAGCCAGAAATATGAAAGGAAAGGTAAGAAGGCTAAAAATTGCTGCCGGAATTCTTGAAGTTAACTCTGTTAGCCCAAAATGTTTTCCCCAAAGACTTAAAATAGCAAAAAATAATGGTGGATTGCCTGGATCAGCTGTCTTGCCAGAAATCACATTCCAAAAATTAAAAGAGGCAATTTTGATTGCATAAATCTCGTCAAACCAAAAACTCTCCTTTCCAATTCTATAAAACCTTAAGATGATTCCCACAAGGATTATAATAAGAAGCAAACTATAAAAACCTATGCGCTGGGCATTTTTAAAGGAGTTATTAGTCATTAAAAATATTTTCAGTAATAATTTTTAATCTATTCTTCCTTATTTCATCTTTGGCTGTACAAATCATCCAGCAATCATGGCATTTTTGGGACTCATTTAAATATTTCCTTCTTTCATTGCCCTGCCAAATTTCTGGAAATGATTGTTCGTTTAGATTACCAATCAACCAGTCCTGAAGATGGCAAGGATAAACATTACCTTTAGGGTCAAGATAGAAAAAACCCTCGCCTGCCCCACATTTTAAAGGTCGCTTACCAGTTTTGATGTAATTGATTGTCTGCTCATAAAACCACCTTTTGGCCATATTACTTAAGGGTAAAGGTGATTTAAAAAAGGCGGCCACTTTTTTCAAAACCTCCGTCGTCATTCTTTTGTCAGGTATTAAAGACAGATGGTTTTGACCAAAGTAAATCGGTGAATCGCAAACCAAGTTCAAAGAAAAATTCAGTTTTTCTTCCTTGCAAAAATTCAAAACTTTCTTAATTTCATCTTTATTAATCTTAGTTAGGGTGAAAATAATTCCTAAATCTTTAACCCCGCTTTGTTTAAGAACTTTTAAGCTTTTAATGGCTTTTTTAAAAGCTCCCTTAACTCCCCGCATCTTATCATGAACCTCCTCCATCCCATCCAAAGAAACCCTTATGGCCAAATTTTCATCTTTCCTAACCAAAACGGGTATTATTTTTTTAATCTTCTGGGGTAGAAGACCATTGGTGGTGGTTAAAATTCTAGCTTTGGGGCAGGTATTTTTAAGAATTCTGACAATTTCGGGCAGATCAGGATGGAGAAAAGGTTCTCCACCGGTTAAATCAATATCCTTTAAATTTTGTGGAAGGTTTTTGATTATCTCAGGCTTAATAAACTTACCTTTCCCCTTCCAAATATCGCAAGCTAAACATTTTGAATTACATTGATTTGTAATCGAAATAATAGCACCCTCAGGATTATTTTGTTTCATTTAAATGATTCGGTGTAACTAATTAAGTTTCTAACCAACTTTTCATAGGTATCATTTTTTTTGGCTTCTCTTAGTGGGAAGGCGGGTTTTTTAAGATAATCGCCTATTTGTTCTTCTAGATTTTCTGGCAATAAAATCGCCTTAATCATCTTTTTCTGATTTAAAAATTTGGCAAAAATTTCCTGGTGATTATTAACATGTTCTTTAAATTCTGGCAGTCTAGGGATAATCAATGGTTTATTTTTAGAGTGTTTTAAAGCCAGAAAAATTGTCGCCGGGCCACCATGAGTAATAACTACCCTGGCGTTTTTAAGATAATCAACCATCTTGTTAAAGGGTAGGTCTTTAAAAACTTTTACATTTGGATATTTAAATTGGTAATCACCGACTCCACTTTGGACAATTAGCTGCTCGTTCAATCGCAAATTACACATTGCTTCGTCTACTGCTTTTAAAAGCCGGTCAAAGGTAAATTCGGTTGTGCCAATGGTAAGAAAAATCATAATAAGGTTGACCCCCAAAATTCAGCCTTTTTAAAAAAATTCTTTTGGCAGACCTGCTGAACCAACAACTTATTAACTAAGGGCTCCAGCAAACGACCACTTAAGCTTGGAAATTTAATAAAATCATAAGGCTCCATAAAGATTAATTTGCAACCAAAAAATTTGGCCACTAAAAAAACCGGCGGGGCGATCCCAGCGCCGCAGCTAAAAAGTAAATCGGGCTTTTCTTTTTTCAAGATTTTCCAACCAAGGAAAAAATTTCTAATGGCATTGATTAAATGGCGCGATTCAGGAAAATGGCCGTAATAAATTCTTTCTCCTTTCAGAAGAAAACCACTGTCTTCTCCTTTTTGGGTAATCCAAAAACGGTCATATCGACTCCACCACTCTTTCAATTGGTAAACCTGAAACAAATGACCCCCCCGGGAAGTAATAAGACCAATTTTCATTTAAATTTTTTAACTTTATAGGCTAGTCTACCGATTTTATAAGGCCAGGAATATAAAAATAACATCAACCAAAAGATTAATTTTTGCTGAAAATTTAGATTTTCAATTTCCTTTTGACAAATTTTCAACCAAGTCCAGTAAGAATAATTTAAGGGTTTGTCTCGATTTTCAATTTTTTGTTTCCGGCAAATCCATTCATCAGCCACTCCCTGATAAAAATTTTTAATAATCAGATTTTTAAAAGAATCCCAATTATGATGATAAATAATCATCTGGGGATGATAATAAAAATTTCCCTTCTTAATTAAGGTTTTTCCCGCTACATTATCAACGTTAACGCCATGAAATAAAACATCAGGATCAAAGGAAAAATTTTTAACAATTGCTCTTTTGAGAGCCAAATTTTTGGTATCGAAAAAAGTATTCTCTAAAGTCAATGGTTGAACTTGATTAAAATCTTTAAAATTTTCCATCAGCCAACGCCAATAATAGCATTGATAGACATTGGTATAAATGTTTTTTCTTAAAAGATTCTCTACCCTACCAACGATACCGTCAGCTTTTTGGTTTTTCTGGAAAAAATTAATGATATTTTCCAACCAATTTTTATCAGCCACGCAATCGTCATCAATGAACACTAAAATATCTCCTTCAGCTAATTTTAAGGCTCTATTTCTAGCAAAAGCTTCACCTTTAATTTTCTCCTGACTATAATCAATTTTAATTTTTCTCTTAAATTTAAGAATCGATTTTTCTGTTTTTTCTCCAGAACCATTATCAACCACCACAATTTGATCTGGCAACACATTTTGGTTAATCAAGGAGATGAGACATCTTTTTAAAATTAGGGGCCTGTTTTGGGTGAGCACTAAAACGCTAACTTTAAAAATCATTGTGAGTCTATTATACTACGCTTGTATGAAAGTCGCCTTAGTTCATGACTCTTTCTCTGAATTTGGCGGAGCTGAAAAAGTCTCTCAAGAAATTCTTAATATTTTCCCCAAGGCAGAAGTTTTTACCAGTTATTATCAGTCAAATATTCTTCAGAATCATTTCCCCCAACTTAAAATCTCAAAAAATCTCCATGTTTCTTGGTACCAAAACTTCCCTAGAAAAACAACCACCACTCTTCAACTTTTATCACCCTTTATCTGGAGGTTTAATAAGCTAAAAAATTTCGATCTGGTTGTCACCAACTCGGCGTATTATCTTGCCCCCCTGGCAACTCTTAATATCAATATCACTAAAACCATTCATTACCTCCAAACTCTTCCCAAAAATTTATTCGGATTAGAAAAACAAACATTTTGGCAAAAAAAATTACCCTTTTCCTACCAGAAAAATCTTTATCTAAAATCTCTCAAAAAATCCTCAAATTTAATTGCAAACTCAAAAAATATTCAAGAAAAAATTAAAAAAACCACGGGCTTTGATTCAATAGTTATCTATCCCCCCATAGAAATTCCCCCAACCCTGCCGGCTGAAGAAAAAAAAGAATATTATTTGATAATTTCCAGAATTGATGATACTAAATCTCTAGAATTAGCCGTTAAGGCCTGCAATCGCCTCAATTTGCCCTTGAAAATCGCCGGAGCAACCAACAATCCTTCTTATTTAGAAAAACTAAAAAAATTAGCCGGTAAAAATGTTGAATTTTTGGGTTTTGTCACCGAAGAAGAAAGAAAAAAGCTTTACAAAAAGGCCTATGCTTTTTTGTTCTGTTCAAAAAATGAAGACTTTGGTATCGCCCCCGTGGAAGCTATGGCTTTTGGCGTACCGGTTATTGCCTATTTTGGTGGTGGGGCTAAAGAATCAATTATCGACGGTCAGACCGGTCTTTTTTTCCACCATCACTCCTGGTCATCGATGGCGGAAGCAATTAAAAAGCCGACAAAATTAAATTTCGACCGGAAAAATCTTTATTTTCAGGCTAAAAAGTTCAGTAGGGAGAAATTCCGGAAGAATTTTACAACCTATATCAAATCTGTTTTAAATCAATAATGATTGGGTAAAGACTTACCTTTTGGAAGTGAAGGGGTAGAATCTGATCAATTTTTACCCGAACATCATCAAAGAAATAATATTCATTATTAATCTTTTTAGTCCTAACCTTCAAGGTTAAATAAACGTCTTTTTTCCTCGGATCAAATTTTTGGTACACATTACCTTTATCATCAAAAGTGTTCTTCTGGGCGGGCAAAACTTCTTTATTTAAAACCTCTACCATCACCTTGCCGGAAGAATCAAAAATCTTATCCCCCACCTTTATTGCTTCAGCTAAATATGGTTCTACCCCAGTTGTTTCGGAAAAAACAGGAGAATTATCCACCAGCCGAGCTCTTACCTGAAAATAAACTTCTTCATAGTCACCTTTCAACCCATCAACATCAACTACTAAGCCTTCGGCTAAAATCTTGTCTAAATTCACTCTAATTCCTTCCCCTATCCCTACGGTTGTTCCTTTATATTTGTATTCTTTTGAACGACCATTATAGGTAGTTCTTAGTTTTAAAGTCAAATAAACAGCTTTATTAGTTGGTGAAGTATCGTAGAAATAGACATCCAAAACTTCCGCATTTGTTCTCCCCAAACCATCCTTTTCCTTCATGCCGGGCTTAAATAAATAAACAAACCAAGAAGGGGGTGTTGTTGTTGCATACAAAACATTTTTTTCGGTCACTTTTAATTTAACTGTGAGATATTTACTTTGCCGAAAAAAGAAGACGAAAAAAGCTGCTGCTAAAATCAAGAATAAGCAAACAATCAGAATATCAAAAAGTCGCAATTTTGCCAAAAATTTAGTTAATTTTTTTATTTTAAAATTCATACCAAACTCTTTAATTGATTACTACTGGAGTAAATTATAGTGAAAAAGATGATTTCCTGCAAATTAGGAAGAAAAGCTTGGAAAAAATTATTCAAAAAAGGGGCTAATAATCCTAAAAAGACGGCTAATTGAAGAACTTTTATTATTAAATTTGGCTGATTTTTAATGGCTTTTAATAAATTTCTAAAGAAAAGGAAACAGGTCGCAAGAAAAATCAGCAAAGAAAAAACACCGGCCTGAACCAGTAAATGCAAATAACCATTATGAACCGCTTCGGGAAAATAAGATAAAATACTGACTGCTTTGGAAAGTGACTGCTGATAGGAATAAGAAACATCCATACTTAAGCCAACGCCGAAAAAAGGAAATTGCCTGATAACATCGAAAGCTTCCCTAATCAGGTTCATCCGCGTGTAGGCACCGCCATAAACCTGAAAGGCATAAAAGGTATTGACCAAACGAGGCATAAGATAAATGAAAAATATCGGCAGAATAAAAGGTAAACTCAGCAGTAAAAACCTCAAAACTTCTTTTTTAATTTTCAGTCTCAAATGCCATTTTTTCTCCAGAATGAAAAGAAAAGCCAAAAAGCAGATTAAAAAAGATCCCCAAGCTGACCGACCCAAGCTTAAAAGCAAAATCCAGAAACTAGCCATAAAGGCAATAAGCATCACTTTATTTAATTTTTTAAAAAACAAAAATAATGAGGGTAAGAAGATAAAAAGATAAGGCAAAATAAATTGAGCTAATTGATTGGCGTGATAAAAGGTTGCCAAGGGCCTAAAGAAAGTTATTTCTTCATCAATCCCCTGACTTAGCGGAAGGAATTCATGGGAAATTTCCAAAGAAAGGCCTAGGGTTCCTTGTTTCATAAACTGTAGGGTGGTTAAAATTGCCTGAAAAATAACGATGGCCGCAAAAACCATCAAGGAAGGAAATAAAATCTTTTTTTTCTCCTGAACAAGATTTCTTAAATAAAAATAGAAAATAATCGGTTCAAGATAAAAAAGACTAAAAATTAAAGAGATATTTGGCCTGATTGAACCGAAAACAGAAGCAACTACCAGAGAGACAAAATAAAGGATCAAAACCAAAGAAAAAATATCAATCTTAAAAACTTTTCTTTTGCCCATAAGAAAATCTCTGATTAAAAGTAAAAGCATCAGGCCAATAAAAACTTCCTTGACAGAAATCACGATAAACTCAGCTATCCCGTAGGGACGCCAAGGCAAATTAAGTTGTTGGGGGGTTACCAATTCAACCTCATAGGTTTTACCGACTAAAATCGGCCACGAAGCTAAAAAAGCTAAAAGAAGTGATTTTTTAAAATCTTTATTCCGAAGATAAAGCAAAAAAAGATAGATAAAGAAAAAAAGAATCAACGTTTTATTATTGAGGTTTAAAAAGAGAAAAAGATAAAAACCTAAGGTTAGAAAGAAAGTATAAAAAGTTTCTTCTTTTAATGCTATAATAATTCTATCAAATGTCTTCATTTAAAAAACAAGGTTCTGCCAAAGGCAGGTTCTTATTTGAAAAACAAGGTTCTGCCAAAGGCAGGTTCTTATTTTTAGAAAAAAAACTAATTATTATTCCTTTTAATTTCCCAAAAAATTGGTCAGCTGATTATATCACACAAACGGCCAATTTCCTCGCCAAAAATAATCAAGTTATAGGTTTTTTGTGGGAAGAAGCTCTTTCTTTAAAAGAAATTTTTATTAATAAAAAAGGTTTTAAATTTATCGAAGCAAAAAATGGTCTTATTTACCTCACTCCGATCCACTTTATTCCCTTAAGACGTTTTCATCTCATTCAAAATTTAAACCTCTTACTAAATATTTATTTATTAAAGTTATATATTTTTATTAAAAGATTTAATCAAAAAAAGAAAATTCTTTGGCTTTTCCATCCTGATTTCTGGTGGCTACCCAGAATTTTCGGCAAATCATATCTTTCCCTTTACGACTGTGCTGATTTTTTTACCTCCCTTAATGCGAAAGAAAAAGAGCAGCTTCATCAGGCAGAAATTAAACTGCTTAAATTAGCTGATAAAGTTGTGGCCAATTCTCAAGTTCTTTATAAAGATAAAAAAAGATACCGTCAAGAAATTTATTTAGTCCCTCAGGGCTTTTCTTTTGAAGCCTTCAAAAAGTCACAAAAATTGCCTTCAAACAGTCCTCTTTTTAAATTAAAAAGACCTCTTATTGGTTATATCGGTGGAATTAATTACCGTCTTGACTACCCCTTGCTAATCAAGCTAGCCAAGAATAACCCTGAATTGACCTTTCTTTTGATCGGCCCTTTTCAAAAGGATTACTTTCAAAATTTTGAACTACAATTAGAAGAATTAAAAAAATTAAAGAATCTTCATTTTCTGGAAAACCAGCCCAGAGAATTATTAGCCGAAATTATTAAATATTTTGATATCTGTCTTATCCCCTATGATATTAAACAAGAATTCAACAAATTCTGTTATCCAATGAAGGTTTTTGAGTATTTTTATGTTGGCAAGCCAACTATCTCAACCCCCATCGAAGAGTTAAAAAGGCTCCAGCCTTATGTTAAGATTGCCAAAGACGCCCAAGAATTTACCAGAGAGATTAGGAAAATATTAAAAACAGGCTGGCCAAAAGGATATGTACAAAAGCAAAAGGAACTAGCCATCGAAAACAGCTGGGCCAATAAAATTGAAAAAATTGACCAAATTCTCACTAAAACAACTAAATAATGTCTAAAAAAATTAATCTTTCTATTCTTAGCCCTACCTATCAAAATGAAGAATATATTACCCAGGTAGTTAAAGAGATTTATAAAGATGTCGTTTCTCGGTTTCGAGGATTTTGTGAAGTTATTATCTATGAAGCTGGCAGTACTGATCAAACCAGGAGAATTCTTGTCGATCTTCAAAAAAAATTTCCTTTTAAATTAATAAAAACGCCAAAAAGGGTGGGCTATATTACTCAAGTCAAAAAACTTTACCATTTGGCAAGAGGAGAAATCATCTTTTTTTTGGATTCTGATGGCGAATGCCCCCCAGAGGAATTCTGGCAACTTTATAAAATATATCAAAGTGGAAAATATGACATCATCACGGGGGTTAGAAAAAACAGGAAGCCACTTTACCGCTCAATTATCACCAAGCTAGATAATTTCTTAATCAGAAATTTATTTGGGTTAAAAATCCATGACGCCAACTGTGCGTTTAGAATAGTTAAAAGTGGATCAGGTAAAAATTTAATCACTAAATGTGGCAGTCTAAAACACAACTTCAACGCCGAACAGCTCATCTTAGCCAATAAGAAAGGATTAAAAATTACTGAGGTTAGTATTGCTCATCGACCAAGAAAAAGCGTCGTTTCTCCTCCATATAGGTTGTTAAAAATAATTTTCAAAGCTATTTGGGAATTGATTATTTATAAATATAAATTCGACAAAATATGAAAGGATTAAAAAAATATTTTCTTAAATCTTGTGAATTAACCCTGGAAATGACTAAAAGCGAGATTAAGGCTCGTTATAAAAATGCCTTTTTGGGCTTTTTGTGGGCTTTTTTGAATCCTTTAATCCAAATGGCGGTCATCAGCTTTATTTTCCAACACCTGATTAAAACACCCATCCCTGATTATTTTCCGTTCTTGTTTATTGGCCTTTTGGTTTGGAACTTTTTTTCTTATTCACTCACTAAAACTACTCCCTCAATTGTTTATGCCCGGGATCTTATTCATAAATCTAGCTTTCCTCGTGAAGCAATCCCCCTCTCTATTATTTTTTCCAATTTTTTTAATCTTCTTATTGCCTTTTTTTTATTTTTAATTTTTTTATTAATTTCTCAGAAATTCTATCTATTTAGTAATCTTATTTCTTTCCCTTTTTTAATTTCATCATTTTTATGGATTATTCTGTTAATAAGTGGTCTATCTCTTTTATGTTCTGCCTTAAATGTAAAGTACCGTGATATCAATTTTTTTATCCAAGCTTTAATTATTATCTGGTTTTACGCTACACCTGTTATTTATTCGTTAAATATTCTACCTGATGAATATCTGAAAATTTTTATTTTCAATCCTGTCGTTTATCCACTGGAAATGATAAGATTTAGTCTTCTTGGAACAAATTTACCCTCGATAGCTATCTTCTATGGAAATTTATTAATTACCTTAACTTTGATCATCAGTGGATTTTTAATCTTTAAAAAAGAAAATAAAAAATTTTCTGATTGGCTTTAAAATTTAAAATTAAAATATGAAAATCAAAAAAGGTTTTGCTATAAAATTGATTGATGTTTCTAAAAAATATATTCTTCATCACGAAAAACCCACTTTGGTGGAAAATATTTTCCGTTTTAGGAGAAAAGAAGAAATTTGGGCTTTAAAAGATATAAATTTAGAAATTAAAAAGGGAGAAAAAATTGGGATTATTGGCGATAATGGTTCGGGCAAGACTACTCTTTTGAAAATCATTACGGGAATTACATCGCCCACAAAAGGTGAGTTAGGGGTCAATGGGAGAGTGGCGGCTTTAATTGACCTTGAGGCCGGTTTTCATCCAGAATTAACCGGCGAGGAAAATATATACCTAAATGGTATGCTTTTAGGAATGAGTAAAGAAGAAATAAAGCAAAAATTTACTGATATTGTTAAATTTTCTGGGTTAGAAAAATTTATCGATACCCCATTCCACACCTACTCAAGCGGTATGAGGTTAAGGCTTGGGTTTTCCGTCGCTGCCCATTCAAACCCTAACATTCTCCTAATGGATGATGAGGCTATTTTTCTTGGAGATCGAAAATTCCAAAATAAAATTCAGGATAAGATTAAAGACTTCTATAAATTGGGTAAAACAGTCATTATTGTTTCCCACTGGCTAGAATACCTCGAAAAAAATTCTGAAAAAGTAATTCTTATGAAAGATGGGGAAATAAAGAAAATTGGCATTCCAAAAAGTACTATTTCTTATTACAAAAACACTAGGTTTTCTAAAAAAATACAATATTATTAAACTCACTCTGCTATCCATCTACCCATATCTCCAACAAGAAGCTTTCCATCTGAATCTAGCATATAAAAATCATCAGCTTTCTGAAAATTTGGTATTCCCGCAATTATCTTTAATCTTTTAAAATCAAAAAAATCTAAGTTTTTTTTATCAAGAAGATATTGCGCTGCTCTTTGATTTGCTACTGAAACAACTATAAAAATCTCTATTTTCTTTGAATTTACATTTTGCTTCATCGCTAATTCTTTTATCCATCTAAATGTTGCAAAAGCCGTTACTGAAGTACTAAGGCAATCATCGGCAAAAATAATCACTTGATAATTTTTTAAATTTGGTTTAGGCCCATTATTTTTAAGACCAACCATTAATCTACCATCTTTCATAACAATACGACCAACATCATAATCAATAATATTTTCATTCAACACCCCAAGAAATCCTAACTTCAAATAAGTTTTAATAACTAAATTACCACCTGTTTTAGGGGAAAAGAGTAAAGCATTTTTAATATTAGTTTTTTTTAATAATTCATAATAAAGTTTCTCATAAACAGGAATCAAAAATTTTCTATATTTAGCTCTATCTGCAGGATTTTTATGAGTGCAACCCGTGGTATTTATTAATTTGTGAATATTGGACATACTCTGGACCAGTTCTTTGTCATTAAATCCAAGATATCTTAAATTCTCTGTATTTTTCCTGATTCTTTCTTTGTACAGAATGACTTCTTTATTAAATTCTTGAGAGTAGCTAAAATCAATAATCCAATCGTATGGTCCTTCTTTTCCGTGTTTTATGAATTTTTTCTTAACCATAATTAATGAGTTATTCTTGGGATTTATTCTTAAAAATACTGGTATATTCTGATTTGCTCGATAAATCGAATATTCTTCTCTCATTTTTTATTTGTCCTTCCATTGAACAACGTTTTTCTCCAACCAAGCAAAAATTTTATTGATAGCATAGCCTAAAACACCTGTAATAAAAATAGCTGAATACATTGTCTTTGAATCATAAATATATTGTGCATCAACAATACGATGCCCTAAGCCAAATCTTGTGCCAATAAACATTTCTGATACAATCACTACAACAAATGCCGAGGAGATTGCAACACGTAGCCCGACAAACACATACGGCAATGATTCGGGGAAAATTATTTTCGTGAAAAGTTTCCAAGGGCTAAGGCCAAAAAGTTCTCCGGTAACTCTCCGTAACTTCTTACCATTTTTTACACCATACATAGTATTAAAAACGATAATCAAAAACGAAAAAAATGATATCAAAAGAATCTTTGACAAATCACCTATGCCAAACATAAGTGTGAAAAGAGGTATCATTGCAGTGGCAGGTATCGAACGGAAAAAATCAATTAAAAATTCAAAAGTATTATAAATTTTTTCTGAGTAGCCCATTAAAATTCCTACAGGAATACCTAAAATAACAGCTATACTAAACCCAAACAGTGTGCGTAAAAGAGTAATGAAAATATCAGCCCAAAATAGCTGACCACCAAGAAGTTCTAAAAGGCTTTTGCAAACAGCAAATGGTGATGGCAAAAAAAGCTGATTAACAATTCCAGTAGTAGAAATAAGATACCAGATGACAAAAGCCAATAATAAACCAAAAAAATTATAAAGTATTTTCATCCATTTCGATTTGTTTTAATATTTTTGAACGTAATTGTTGAAATTGAGTCGAAATTCTCGTTCTGAAATTTCGTGGCCAAGGAAGATTATTCCCGACAACATCCTTTACGGTTCCTGGTCTTTTGGATAAAATGACAATTTTACTTGATAAATATATTGCTTCATCAATATCGTGAGAAATCATTAATGTGGTCATCTTTTTTTTCTGCCAAATATTTGCAAGCATCTCCTGCATTTTGATCGATCGCTGATAATCAAGTGCACTAAACGGTTCATCAAGTAATAAAATTTCAGGATTAATTATCAAGGCTCTAGCTAGTGCAACCAATTGAGACATACCGCCAGAAATTTGATAGATATGAAAATCTTGAAATTTATCCAGGCCGATTTCTAATAAAGCTCTTTGCCCCAATTTAAGTTTTTTCTTTTTAGAAATTTTTGATTCCTCCAATGGAAGTAAAACATTATCAATAACAGTAGCCCACGGCATTAATGAATCTCGATAATTCTGAAAAACAAATCCTAGTGAGGAATTTTTTGGTGTAATTACCACTCTACCCGAATCGGGTTTTATTAAACCAAGTAGAAGCATAAACAAGGTAGTCTTACCGCTACCGTTAGGGCCAATTATTGAAACAAATTCCTTTTCTTTTATATCAAATGAGATACTTCTTAGTGCTTCTATTTTTTCCTGGGAGTCTTTGTAGGTCTTTCCGACATGTTTAAAAAATATACCCGCCATAACTAATCAAATAAAAAGCTGTTAACTTCGATTCTATTTTTCAAGATTCCCTCGGTAAAAAGAACATCAGCTAATTTTTGAAATGCTTCTTTATCTAATGTCTGTAAATAATCAAAACGAGGAAGGGGCATATCAGTAGCAATATTCTCTTCGATAGGAAAAAATTTTGGTAAAATTTTTCTTGCTTCTGGCTGATTGTTGTTTGCATATTCCATTGATTTGTTAAAAGCTTCAATCAGTCTCTTTACTGCTTGAGGATTTTTATCAATATATGACTTCGAAACAGCAAAAATCCCGGTTGGGGCAGGATCAACTGTAACTATAGCAAAAGGCCCACTAACTAAAATTCTAGAGATTCCTTTTTGTCTTCCAATAGTGGCATTTGGCTCATAGGTTAATACTGCATCAACTTGGCCAGAATCTAAAGCCTGTAAGTGCAAATCTTGCTTCATCTCTTGAATTTGTACGTCTTTATCGGGATCAAGCCCGTTTTCGCGAAAATACTTTTTTAATAAAGTTAGTGCTTGGATACCAGGAAAGCTACCTACCTTTTTACTTTTCAAATCTTTAACTGATTTAATATTTGAGTCTTTTTTAACAATTAGAACATCAAGGGCATTCTTTGTTCCATTGGTATTTACACCAAAAACTTTAAATTGATTAGGAGATTTTTCTTGGACTAAAAGACCTATGGCGGTAGCCGTAGAGGTTATTACATCAATCTGCCCCTGTAATAAAGCATCCATTTGTTGCTGGCTTGTCTCAAAACGAATGGGCTTGACTTCCAGATTCTCTTCGGTAAAATAACCCATTTCATCACCAATAAAATATGGCAAGCAAGCAGCAATAGGCAAATAACCAATCCTGACGATATGCTTCTCTTGTTTTCTAAAAAAGAATATGCTACTTGTAAATAAAATAAAGATAATTATTGTAAGACTTACAAAAAATAGTTTTTTCATATCACCCTACAAATTTATAAATTAATGAGAATTTATACAGTATAAAAAAATACTTATTCGCTGTCAATATACAATATAATCATATATAGAGAAAATTTACTTGATTGGATTCCACAAAATCTTGACAAAAATAAAATTTGCTTTTAAATAGATATAAGTCATGAATAACTATTTCCCCAGGCTAAATGAAAAAGAAATAATTAATCTCCTAAAGCGAAAAGAGCTTGAAAATATTGATGCGATAAAAATTGTGGAAAAATTTTTAATAAAAAAAAGGGGTTATATTTTCAAAATACCCCCTCCAAAAACACCTGTAATTCTACTTATGTCAGGGGGATTAGATACTACAATTACCGCCGCAATTCTTATGGAAAAATATAAACTAGAAGTTTACCCTTTATTTTTAAGACGAGCACGTGGACAATGTGGAGCAAAAAAAGAAGAATCTTCTGTTAATTTTTTCTCAAAAATTTATACAAAAAGATACCCTAAGCAATTCCATTGGCCTATGAAACTAAACATGCCTATGCCACCCCGTGAAATAGGTTTACCAATAATAAAAACTTCTAATGAAATTCTTAAAAAATGGTCCGAACAAAGAAGAGGAATTCCTGTGTATACCTCGCTGTTGGTTTCTTATGGCGTTCAATATGTATATTTCTTAGAAACCACACAAAAAATTAAAATAAGAAACATTTTTTGCGGAGTAGTGAATTATGATGGAAACCAAATGGCACATCAAACACTAACTGCATTGAGGACTACGATGTTAGATATATGCTGCCAAACGAAAGATTTTTCATGGCAAGTTGTTTCTCTTGCGGTCGAAAAAGAATTAGGTTTTTATTTTAGCAAGGACACATTTATTAAGTGGGGGCAAAAACATAATCTTCCAATCCATCGTACTTGGAGTTGCTATCATGATAATCTTCTTCAATGTGGCAAATGTGGCGGTTGTGAAGGACGAAAAGAATCTTTCTTTAAAGCAGACATTGCTGATAAAACCGCTTATGAAGATCAACCCCTACTAAGAAAACTCTCGCGGTTACTTTTATTTTACATCCTGCCTGAAAAAATAAGTTTTAAAATAATTAATCTTTTTCCTTCACAAAAAAAATACTTTTGCCATTAACAAATCTTTGGTATTATTCTCAAATTTAATTTTAGTAGCTATAAAATGTAAACCATATTTATTTATAAGTCTCTCATGAGCCAATTTTTTATTTTTTATAACCAAAGCTAAACTTAGACTATTTGGGTAAGATACCAATTTTATATTTTTCTCATTACTAAATTTTTTAATAAAAGTTTTCATTACTTTTTTCTTCTTAAGAATTAGACTTTTAAATCTTAACTTGCCCAAATAATTAATTATAATCCAACAAGCAACGGGTGCAACCCCGCTCCTTGAACCCAATAAAGTATTGTCCTTTTCATTTAAATAATCAATTGGTTTTTCAATAAGCTGTCTTAATTCCTTTCGGTAAAGAATTATCCCGGCCGGAATGGGCGTAAACCCAAATTTATGGAAATCAACTAAAAATGTTTGTATCTCGGAAAGAGTAAATGGTCTAAATTTATCATTCAAAAATGGTTCAATTAGCCCATTTAACGCCGCATCAACCCAGACAAAAAATTCAACTCCCTTATGTCTTTTCCTTAATTTACTTATTTCGTGGCAAATTGCTTCAAGCGGATCAAACGTACCAGTAACTGTATAACCTAAAGTTAACGACACTAAAAATCCTTTATAACCTTTCTTTATCAAGTCTTTCACGCTTTTTTCAAAATCACCCACATCCATTCCCCAAGTTCCTTCATTCAATGAAGTAATAAAAGTTTTAACACCCACAATATCCGCGGCTTTTTCAATCGAATAGTGGGTTAGACTCGTTTTGATGAGGTAAATTTTTTCCTTTTTAATCCCCTTCCCCTCTAAAAATTTTCTCCCAACCCAGGCGGAAAAAATATTACCTTCGGTTCCCCCGCTTGTCACATACCCCTCCAAATTCTTTTTATCCCCGTGATAAAGATCAACCATCTGACAAATTAATTCTCTTTCAATTGTCGCCGTTTCTTGATTTGGCTCGAGTCCTTTAATTGACCAATTACCTAAATTGTTAGGATTGTAGGGTAAAAGCTTGTGCCATGCCCTAACCGCTTCTCTATGAGGAAAAGTAATCAAATTCCCTATTCCTGAATATTTTTTTTGGTTTTTAAGTTTGTTTAAAACTCCTTGCAAGCGGGCTTCGATTCTTAATTTGGAAACTGGCTTTTCAGGAAATTTACCATTTTCTTTAGGAAAAAGAAATTTAGGGTAGAAAATATTATTTTTAAAGAAAGTTTTAATGCCAAACATTATATTTTCTTTTGAATAATCCCTAAACCTGATTCTTCAGGGAAAGGAAAAATTATCTTTTGGTTCAACTCCAGCTCCTGCCAGAATTTCCAAACACCAAAATTTTTAAGTTTTCCCCAATTTTTGACCACCACATCATGAAAGGCCATCAGTCCTCCTTTTTCTAATCTTGGCCAAAAAAGTTCAAAGTCTTTTTTTACCCCCTTATAAGAATGATCGCCATCAATATGAATATAACCATACTTATTTTTAGGAAATTTCTGGCTAAATTCTTCTGAAGTCATAATATATGTATTCACCCAGTCTCCCAAGCCTAATAAGGAAAAATGCCGTTGGGGGTTACTTTTCCGCCAAAAACCAACACCACTCCAACTTTGAGGATGCTTTTCATCATAACCTGCGTCAATAAAATCAACTTGGCCGAATTGATTGTCTTTACAAGCTAAGGCACAAATGGCCGGGATAAAACCATAGCCAGAACCAATACACAAAACCCTTTTGGGTTTTAAATTACGAATAAAAGCATAATGAATAAAGCCATAGCCCAAATTACCCTTCTTTTTATCAATAAAATGGCCGCTATCACCCCCATAATACTTGATTAACCGCCGAACGGCATATTTGTTAATAAAAGTAAAAGAAGATAATGAAGTTAAAAAATACCTTAACGAATCGTTAAAAATTCTGATTCTGGTTCTTGGAAAAAACTTTTTTGTTTTCAACATTTAATTCAAAATATATCAAAATATAAATTAATATCTCATATGAAGCTGGATGTTTTTTCTTTTAAAACCAGCCAAATGAATTTAGCCAATCTTAATTGTCTTTTAAATCTCCAAGGTTCACAAAAAAGACGATAAAGCCACTCAAAACCTAAATTTTGGATCCATTGAGGTGCTCTTTTAATTTGACCGCTTAGATAATCAAAAGCTCCGCCTACTCCCATCGCTAATTTGACATTCAACTTGTCCCAATTTTCAGCGATAAACTTTTCTTGCTTGCCCATCCCAAAGGCAACAAACAGAAAAGTGGGCTGTTTTTGATTAATCTCTTTAATTGATTTTTTAATTTCTTTTTTACCCATTATCCATTGACCATTAGTCATCTCCAATTTCGGCCCTGCCGCTGCCCAACCTTTTAACCCAGGATATTTCTTTTGCATATTTTCCAATGCCCTTGGGGCTCTTTCTTTTTCTTTACCCCCTAAAAAATAGACCGTCCAGTTGTTTTTGGCCGCCAGTTGACATAATTTTTCTGTTAGATCTGTTCCGGTAACTCTCCTTTTTCCCCAACCAAGAAAAATAACTTTTAAACCGGTCAAAAAACCCTTTAACAAACGCTTAAAAAAGCCTTTTTCTTTAATAACCTCTCTTGCCCATAATAAAGCTACACCATCAGGTATAGCTATATCAGAATAGGTCAAAACTTCCTCAAACCAAGGGTTTTGTTCACCATATGTTAAGAACTCCGGATTGGGGGTAACAATGAAAGTCTTCTTATTTTGACTTATTCTACTCTCAATCAACCCTAGCACTTCATCCATAGAACCGCTATTAAGGTTTGTTTGGATAATTTTAACGATATTTCCGTCCTTTTTTGGGGTCATTTTTTTTAATTTTAGTCATTTTGTGACTAAAATCGGGTCATTTTGATAAAATTTTTTTATTCCCCCTTGAAAAAATTAGCAAAATTTTCAAAAATCAGATTAAAATCTAAACCCTATAGCAACAAATATAAAGTTATTGATCACATTCTCCTTTTTTTAACTTTAAAAAATCTATCCGATTTATTATAAGACTATATGCTAATTTGATTTCTATTCTAAATCAATTCTTATGGGTATTTTTCTTACTCTTGATATTTTCCTAATCTATGGCCTTTTTTAAAAAATTAACCCGTGATTTAAACCTGATTGTTACCTTTTAAACTACAAGCCCTCACCCACTTAAAATTATAAACAAGAGATTAATTATTTTAATCCTATATTATAAAAATACAAGTCATCAATACAATTACTTTTGAGTAACCGCTCTTTTGTATAAGTCGATATTTTCCAGCGCCAAACCAATGCCTTTAACCACGCAAAACATCGGGTCTTCAACAACATGAGAGGGCACCCCAATCTCTTGAGTTAAATATTTGTCAAAACCACGCAATAGACTTGTCCCCCCACTCATGACAATACCTTTATCAATAATGTCAGAAGCCAGCTCAGGCGGTGTTTCTTCCAAAACACTTTTGACGGCTCCAACAATTTGGTTTAGGGTTGGTCTGATGGCTTCGGTGATTTCCGTGGAGCTTAGCTCAATAATCTTAGGCAAACCAGTAACTGAATCTCGGCCTTTAACCTCCATTTTTTCCTCTTTAGGCACAGGGACAGCCGAACCAATTTTAATTTTGACTGTTTCGGCCGTTTGGTCGCCAATAATCAGGTTGTGCCTTTTCCGAGTCCAGAAGGCAATGGCTTCATCAATTTTATTGCCGGCCACCCGAACACTTTTATGAACCACCACTGCTCCTAAAGAAATAATCGCGGCTTCCGACGCTCCGCCACCAATATCAACAATCATACTGCCTGAAGGAGCCGCAATGGAAATTTCCGCCCCAATCGCCGCGGCTAAAGGCTCATCAATAAGATAAGCCATTCTTGCCCCTGCCGCTAATGTCGCATCTAACACAGCTCTTCTTTCTACCTGAGTACAACCGGCCGGAACACAAATCATGACTTCAGGCTTGAAAAAGAAATTTTTACTACTGGCTTTTTGAATGAAGTAACGTAAAATGGCCTCGGTCACGACATAATCCGCAATAACTCCATCTCGCATTGGCCTGGAAGCTCGAATATTACTAGGTGTTCGCCCTAACATCTGTTTGGCTTCATTCCCCACGGCGATAACCCGATTATCATCAATCGTCACCGCGACGACTGTTGGTTCATTTAAAACCACCCCCTGTCCTTCAACCCAAACCAGAGAATTGGCTGTCCCTAAATCAATACCGATATGTTTTGCTAGCATTTGGAAATTGGAAACTCGTAATTCGTAATTATTATTATTATAAACTCTCCTTGTTATCAACTGCAACTATATGGTAAACTAATTTGAGCGCTAGCGAAAACAAGGTTCTTGAACGAAGTGAAAGGTTCTTATATTATCTTAATATCATCCAAATATATCAAAGATGGTTAAAAAAAGACTCATTATTTTCTTAAGTGTTTTTCTTGGTATTGCTCTTGTCGCCTATTTTTTAGTTAAACTAGCTTCTGGCTATCGACCTGATTTCTCGACCAAGACGATGCGACCCACCGGGCTTTTAGTCGCCACTTCAACCCCCAATCAAGCCTCAATTTTAGTTAATGGCAAAATACTGAAGGCTAAAACGGCGACTACTTTGAGCCTTGGCCCAGGCGAATATAATATCGAAATAAAAAAGGATGGCTTTAGTTCTTGGAAGAAAAAAATCTTAATTGAAAAAGAGTTAGTGGCCAAAACTGAAGCTTATCTTTTTCCAACTTATCCTGACTTAAAAGCTCTAACCACCACTAGCGCCTCAAATCCAGCTATCTCACCTGATGGGAGAAAAGTTGTTTTTGCGGTCGAGAAGGAAGACGAAAGAGATGGCCTTTGGGTTTTAGACTTATCTGAAAGACCCTTGGGTTTGGCCAGAGAATCACGCCAAATCCTCCAAAGTGCTCCTCGCGGCCGTGATTTTGCCAAAGGGACCTATCAATGGACACCTGATTCAAAACAAATTCTCGTGACTCTGGCTAAAAGTATTATTAAAACTAAATCAGTTGAAGAAAATTTCCTGATAGATGCCAATAATCTCAATGACAATACTAAGCTGATTGATATCACTGACCAGCTTTTAACAATCCAAAGGGGATGGAAAAATGAAGAAAAAATACTTCAAGAGGCTAAATTAGGAAAACTTCCAGAGGAACTATCGCAAATTCTTGATAAAGGAGGTAAAAACATTGCTTTTTCTTTAGACGAAACCAAAGTTTTATATACGGCCACCGCTTCGGCCTCCATTCCTAAAAATTTGATTCCTCCACTTCCTGGGGCTAACAATCAACCAGAAACACGTGATTTAAATTCAGGAAAAACATATGTCTATGACTTTAAAGAAGACCGTAATTTTGCCCTTGATTTGCCCCAAGAAGCCAAAGTCAGCTGGTTCCCCACCTCCAGACACCTCTTTTTAGTCCAAAAAGATAAAATCAGTATCATTGAATATGATAATAGCAATCATATTGATGTTTACTCCGGACCCTTTGAAAATTCTTTTGCCTTTCCCTTTCCTTCCGGCAACCGCCTTTTGATTCTAACCTCTTTAAGTAAAGACACTCTCCCCAATCTCTACGCGCTTACCCTGCGTTAAACATTTGTGGTAAAATCAGTCCTAGAAAAGTTTACCCTGAGTTTATCGAAGGGCCCCCGTAGCTCAACGGACAGAGTACAGGTTTCCTAAACCTGCAATGCAGGTTCGACTCCTGCCGGGGGCGCCAACGGGGTGTAGCGCAGTTGGTAGCGCGCACGGTTCGGGACCGTGAGGTCGTGAGTTCGAATCTCACCACCCCGACAATATCATAAATTTCTTATTTAAGAAGTTTTAAGAATCTTTCTTCGTCGTTGTAGGGACCAATAATCGCCAAATTGAGCTTTTCCGGGGTAAAAATATCCCGAGCCACTCTTTGGACATCTTCCGGGGTTATCTTATCAACGGCTTCAATAATCTCTTGGGGGTCTTTAATCTTTTTTTCCAAAAGAGCCTGAAGAGCATATTTTTCAGCCACTTCATCAGAATGTTCCAAGGCTAAAATTAATCTTCCCTTTAAAAATTCTTTAGCTTTATTTAACTCTTTCAAGTCGACTTTTTGATTAACAATTTGCCAATATTCATTAAGAATGACTCTAATAGCCTCATCAATTTTATTAACATCTACTCCTGCTTGAGTTACCAGGAAACCAGTATCCAGATAAAAACCCCTTGATGTTCTGACATAATAAGCCAGTCCCCTTCTTTCTCTGACCTGAGTAAACATTCTTGAACTCATACTGCCGCCCAAAATTATGGCTAAAATCGATAAAGCATAATGATCGGGATGAGAATTGGCATAACCCCTAAAACCCAGGCAAAAATGAGACTGGAAAGTTTTTTTCTTGCGCAAGCGAACTCGCGGTGAATTTTGCCTAAAGGAAGATGGCTGAAACTCTTCTTTTGTCTGAGACTTAAGATGGCCAAAATATTTTTCGGTTAAAGACAGGGCCTCTTTTTCTTCAACTTTACCGGCTTTAACCACCACCATATTTCCGGGAGAATAAAATCTCTTTTGGTAATCCAGAAAATCTTGTTTTTTAATGGCTTTAATATTCTCCTTCATACCGCCGACATACCAACCTAAAGATGTCGGACTATATAAAAGTGATTCAAAAACTTCGGAGATTTTCAAAAGAGGTGTATCTTCATACATATTAATCTCTTCAATAATTACTCCCTTTTCTCTTTCGATCTCGGCCTCGTCTAACTTGGAGTTCAAAACCATATCGGTTAAGACATCAAAGGCCAGATTTTGGTGTCTGGCATTGGCTTTAACATAGTAAACGGTCCATTCTTTTTCTGTTCCGCCGTTAAATTCAGCTCCAATACTATCTAGGGTACTGGAGATATCTAAAGTCGTCGGTCGCTTTTTGGTTCCCTTAAAAAGCATGTGCTCTAAAAAATGAGAAAGACCGTTGGTTTCCTTTATCTCATAGCGGGAGCCGGCGCCGACCCCAATCATGACTGTCATCGATTCAACGCCCTTCATGGGAACAATGATTAAACGCAGGCCATTCTCAAGAATAGTTAATTGATGATTTAGCATAATTTTTATTTTAAGCCCTGAGAGAAACAAGGTTCTGCCAAAGGCAGGTTCTTACATCTTCTCTGGGGCTTTCCTCCAAAGCTTACCATTCGCCTTTTCAGTATTATTCATATACGGCTCATGGTGCGCTTATTAGAGGACTTCCACCTTCACATTCGTTCAGGTGTCGCAATACCCAATAAATTTAAGCCGGTTTTAATAATTTGAGAAACAGCCAGGGTTAAAAATAAACGGAATCTAATTAATTCTTTGTTGTCAGCTTTCAAAATGGAGTGTTTATTATAAAAAACATTATATTTTTGAGCTAAATCAAAAAGAAAGCTACAAACTAAATTAGGGCTAAATTTCTCCCCTGCCTGTTGAACCACTTCTGGAAATTTATAAAGAGTTCTTAAAAGATTTTGTTCTTCGGTTTTAAGATGAAGATAGGGAAAAACAAATTCTTCATTCCTTAAATCCTTCTCTGACTTGGCTAAAACCGACTGACAACGAGCATGGGTGTATTGAAGATATGGCCCAGAATCACCCTCCAGGGCAAACATTTTTTGCCAATCAAAAGCAATATTAGTGGCTGGATGGTTTTTTAAATCAAAATATTTAACAGCGCCAACACCAACCATCTCAGCCACTTTCTGATTCTGACTGCCTAATTTTTTAGCCCGCTTAACAGATTCATTTAGAAGTTTCTCAAGGTGAATTGTTTTACCTGTTCTCGTACTTAATTTTCCAATACCTGGCAAGTAGAACAAACCGTGATTTACATGTACAAGCTGTTCTGATTTGCCATAACCTAGCCTAACAGCAGCCGCAAAAATTTGGTTAAAATGAAGAGTCTGTTCTGTCCCAACTTCATAAACAAATAAATCCGGGTGCCATTTGTTCCGTCGATATTCAATAGAGGCTAAGTCCCGCGTTTCATAAGTTGTGGCTCCGTCGCTTTTAATTAAAATCGCTGGTGGAATTTTTAAGTTAGGGAATTTAATAACCCAAGCTCCTTCACTTTTAACTAATATTTTTTTCTTTTTGGCTGACTCAATCACTTTTTTCATTTTATCCTGATAAAAACTCTCACCAATTGTCTGGTTAAATTTTATGTTCAAGCGTTGATAAATTCTGTCAAACTCTTTTAAGCTGACTTCAACACATTCTTTCCAGATTTTTTTCGCTTCTGGATCCCCTTCTTCCAGTTTTTTAAACCATTTCCGAGCTTCATCTTCCAACTTGGGTTTTTTTACAACCCTTTGGTGAAATTCAACATATAATTTTTCTAAGTCTTTAATCGTTAATTTTTTCTTTGTGTGCCGGTTTTTGATTTGATAAATCAATTTGCCGAATTGGGTCCCCCAATCACCTAAATGATTAATCCCAATCACTTCCCAACCTAAAAAGCGATAAAGATTAACTAGGGCCTGACCAATAATCGTGGAGCGAAAATGACCAATACCAAAGGGACGAGCAATATTCGGCGAAGAATAATCGATAACAACTGTCTTTCCTTTTCCCGAAGATACCCGACCAAAGTTATCTTTTTTCTTTATCACTTCTTCGATTTGACTGATAAAATATTCATTTTGAAGCCAAAGATTAATAAAGCCAGGTTTGACGACTTCAATTTTGGCCAGATATCCAGGCAAACCCCCCGAGCGCCAGGTATTAACAATCTTAGTAGCTAAATCAAATGAAGAGGGTAAGTCTTTTTTTTTGACACGCATGGCAATATTGGTGGAATAATCACCGTGGTCAGGATTCACTGGATGTTCCAAGGCCAATTTTGAGGAAGAAATCTTTAATTTTTGCAGAGCTTTTCCTAGGTCTTTTTTAATCTGCCGAGCAATCATGACCTTAAGTATATCACCTACCTGAGCCCCACTCAATAAGCGTTTCAAAATGATTGCCAAATTAAAGCAACCTCATCACAGGAGGAATATTTAGGGCATTTGTGACAATCTCTCCAATATTTTTCTGGGAGTTTGCGGCTATCTACCCTTTTGAAACCTAGTTTTTCAAAAAACACCGGCATATAAGTAAAAACAAAAATAGTTTTAATTTTTCTTTTCTTCGCTTCATTTTGGATTTTTTCTACAAGCTCCCTTCCCTTTCCTTGTTTTTTATACTGCTCTTGGACAGCCAATGACCTTATTTCTGCCAAATCTTGACTGTAGGGAACCAGAGCCGTGCAACCAAGAACGGTTTTGTTTTCATTGATGACCCAAAAAAAGGAAATCGTTTTTTCAATTTCCTTTTTAGTTCGTGGCAACAATTGTCCTTGTTGGGCATAATAACTAACAACCTTCTCTATTTGGGGCACATCTTTAAGCCTGGCTTTTCTTATCATGATGTCTAATTGTATCATTTTTGTTTATTTACCCACCAAATTTCACCATTGGAACTCACCTCAACTTCTCCCGCCTCATCAGTTCTTAAAAACTTGACTGCTAAATTGTTTAATCGTTCAAGCACTTCCTTTGTTGGATGACCAAAACTGTTTTTGCCTACAGAAATTACCGCCAAAATCGGCTTCACTTTTTCTAAAAATTCCTCACTAGTAGAATATTGACTCCCATGATGAGCTACTTTTAAAACCTCAACCGGAGTTAAATCCAACTGGTTTTCGAATTTAGTAGAAAGATCGCCAGGTAAAAGCGCCGAAAAATGGCCAAAAGCAAGTTCCAAAACAATCGAGTTGTCATTTAATTCTGTCGCATACAACTTCTCCCTCGGCCATAAAATTAAAAGTTCGAGTACCCCAATTTTAATCTTCTCCCCTGCCTTAGGTGAATAAACCGAACTTTTTCTCCCTAAGACTAACCGGTAAAAGGCTTCAAAACTTGTTGATTTTTTCTCCAAAGAATTAACAACAAAGTAATTCACATTATATCTTTTTATAACATCAATTAATCCGCCAAAATGGTCTTCCTCCGGATGAGTCAGAATAACCATTTCCAGCCGGCGATCCCAAAAAGGCAAATGACGAGAAAGACAACTTAAAACACGATTATCCGGCCCGCCGTCGATTAAAATTTGGGTTTTTTGATGGGAAATTAAAATCGCATCACCTTGCCCCACATCACAAAAAACCAAATGAAGCCTATTATCGGGTAAGGAAAAGACGGCTGCCCAAACCAAAATTAAAAGCAAAGCTAGCCAAAAAAGAGGCTTTTTAAGAATCTCTAATTCTTTCATTTAAACGCCAAAGGATAATTACTAACAGAAAATAATAACCTACCATCCACCACCAAGAAATTTTTCCTATTTCCCAATTCCCCATTGGCAATTGGCCAAACCAATTCACAACCTTAATAAACCAACTTAAAAAGGGCCAAATAAACCAAGCTAGCAATTGGCTTAATAATCTGCTAACAAAACTTAATCCTGACAAAATTATCCCCAAAGCCATAACAATGGGAATTGTCGGTAAAATAAGACTGTTAACTAGAGGTGAAAGCCAACTAAATTGGCCAAAATTAATCAGCAAAATTGGCAAAGTTGCCAGTTGAGCCGAAATTGTGACTAAAAAAGCTTCTCCTAAAAGAGGAAGAGAAGCTATAAAAATTAAAACACGACGAAGGTTGCCGCGAAACGATGTTTTCCTTAGGTCCGTTCGCCGAATGGCGAACGAGACCATATTCCGCCGTAGGCGGAACGCTTGCGTTGGAAAACTCGTTGAGTCGGCAACCGAGTTCAGTGCTTTACTCCTTAATATTGGATAAATCCAGATTATTCCGGCGGTGGCGGCAAAAGAAAGCTGAAAACCTATATCAAAAAGCATCAAAGGCGATATTAATAGCATAACCATGACTGTAAGCAATAAAAATTTTCCTTGATTCCCTTCCCTGCCTAACAATTGACCCACAAAAATCATCATGGCCATCAAGCCGGCCCGAACCGCCGGGGCCTCCGCCCCCACCATTAGTACATAAATGATAATCCCCAAGAAGGTGATTAAAATTACCCCTCGTCTTTTGGAAAACCAAACTAAGCTATTCATTAAAAAACCTGTCACCATTACCACGTTTTGCCCTGAAGCAACAACAAGATGAAGTGTGCCTGTTTTCCGCAAATTCTGCCAGAAATTTTCCGGCATTTGGCTTTTTACACCAAAAACAATCCCCAAAAGCAAACTGGCTTGGGGCTCCGGCAAAAGTTGATTTAAATTTTGTTCAATTTGTCCCCTAGTTTTCAATAGTAATCTGATGAAATTTTTCTGACTGACCAAATTTTGTCCTTCTTCGATTTTCTGAATAGTTGGAAAAAAAGCAAAATATTGAGTGAGAAAAGGATTTATCACTTGCTTTTTAAATCCGCCAACAACCACTAGCTTATCACCATAAAAATAACCTGAGAAACGATTCGTTCTTATCAAAACTGGCCCCATATTAATGATTTGGTATGAACCCTTAAGATAGGGTTGCTTGGTGACTCTGCCGATTATTTTCACTGGCTGATTTTCAGGAATAATCAATTTGGGAAGACTAAATAATCGCCAGAAATAAAAAGACAGAAATAAAAAGCTAATAAACCACCACTTCATCTTTAATCTTTTCGTAAACATTTTGCGGAATAATTTTGCGTTTAACTAACTCCTCAACCGTTTGATAAGGCCGGTTTTTAATAATATCTGCAGCTCTTTTTTCGCCAATCCCCCAAAGAGAGTCTAATTGAGTTAAAGAAGCTTGATTGATATTTATTTTATTAGAAACACTCTTCATTTGCCCTCCGAAGTCTTGACGAAGGAGGGCTTCACTTCGTTCGGGAATATAAATTTTAGCGCCATCAACCAGTTTTTGAGCCAAATTAAGATTTGTTTCTATCCATTCTCGATCAGCCCCAGAAGAAAGTCCGCCAGCTAAAATCAGTAAATCATTCAGTCTTGAATTAATCGGCATTTCATAAACACCCGGTTTCTCTACCGCTCCCTGAAGGTCAATAAAAATTGACCCACTCTTGGCTTCATCTTGAGAAGAAATAATTTCAATGGCTGGCTCTTTTTGCTGAAAGCCAAAAATCGTTAAAACCCCAATTCCCATCAAAATCAAGCCTGCCAAGCCTAAATAAATTTGTTGACGGTATTCTTCAAAAAAAGCCATAAAAAAAGCCGGATTTTATCCGACTTGCCCTATTTAGCTATCAGCTATTAGTCTTTAGTTAATTTTTTAAATCACAAAATTAATAATCTTGCCTGGTACAAAAATGACCTTCTTTATCTTTTTATCTTCTAAATATTTGGCCACGTTGGCTTCTTTTTTCGCCAAGGCCTCAATTTCACTCTGCTCTCCTGATTCCTCACTCTTTACTTGAATTTCTCCTCTTAATTTCCCGTTCACCTGAATAATCATGGTGGCCATTTCTTGTTCGGCCAAATTCTTATCAAATTTTGGCCAAGATTGCTGATGAACCGAAAATTTATTACCTAAAATCTCCACCCAAACCTCCTCGGCAAAATGAGGTGCAAAAGGAGCCAAAATTTTAACAAACACCTCCACCTCTTTTCGATTCAAAAAGCCCAAACTCCATTCATTAATAAATTCCATCATGGCCGCGACGGCTGTATTAAACTTCATTTCCTCTAAATCACTGCTAACTTTTTTTATAGTTTGATGTAGTTTGATTAATAAATTTTTGGTTGTTGGTTTATCTTTGACGTTTTCTTTCACTAATTTCCAAACACGATTTAAAAATCGATAACAACCCTCAACACCTTCACTACTCCAGTTTATTGTTTGATCAAACGGCCCCATAAACATTTCATAAAGTCTTAGAGTATCAGCACCGAATTTATCAAAAATATCATCAGGGTTGATAACATTGCTAAAGCTTTTGCTCATCTTCCGGCCATCTTCGGCCAAAACCATACCGTGGGACCGACGACGAGCATACGGTTCTGAGGAAGGAACAAAACCCAAATCAAACAAGACTTTATAAATAAAACGGGAATATAAAAGATGCAATGTTGTATGTTCCATACCGCCGTTGTATAAATCAACCGGCATCCAATAATTAATTTTCTTTCTCCCTGCAAACTCTTTATTGTTTTGAGGATCAAGATAGCGGAGAAAATACCAATTAGAACCAGCCCAGTTGGGCATGGTGTCAGTTTCTCTTTTAGCCAGACCGCCACACTTGGGACATTTAACATTCACCCATTCTTTAATAGCCGCCAATGGTGACTCTCCTGTTCCCGTCGGCTGATACTTTTTAACATGAGGCAATTCGACTGGCAGATCTTTCTCTGGAACCGGAGCTACTCCACACTTCTGACAATGAATAATGGGAATTGGTTCACCCCAATAATGTTGTCGGGAAAAAACCCAATCACGAAGTTTATAGGCAATAGTTTTTTTGCCAAATTTCTTTTTAACTAACCAGTCGGTAATTTCCTTGATTGCTTTTAAAGAAGTTAGGCCGTTAAATTGACCAGAGTTAATCAGCTTCCCATAATTAACAAAAGCATCTTTAGTAATATCACCACCAGCCACAACTTCTTTTATTTCCAAGCCATATTTTTTGGCGAAATCATAATCACGATAATCATGGGCCGGAACCACCATCACTGCTCCCCCGCCATAAGTCGCCACCACATAATCACCAACCCAAATTGGCACTCTTTCCTTATTTAAAGGATTTAAACAATAAAGGCCGGTAAAAACGCCGGTTTTTTCTTTGGCTAACTCGGTTCTTTCCAATTCTGATTTCTTCTTGGCTTGTTCAACATAATTCTTGACTTCATCTAATTTTGAATTTTGAATTTTAAATTTTGAATTTAAGAGCGAAGCGACAATCTGATGTTCTGGAGCTATAACTACAGCCGTCATGCCAAAAATCGTGTCGATTCTCGTGGTAAAGACTTCAATTTCTTTAATTTCGGATTCACCGTGAACGGGTTTTGAATTTTGAATTTTAAATTGAACTGTTACCCCCTCGCTTCGGCCAATCCAATTAATCTGCTGGGCTTTAATTTTGGGTAAATAATCAACCTTGTCTAAATCCTCCAAAAGGCGATCAGCATAGGCCGTAATTTTAAACATCCATTGTTTGCGTTCTATCTTTTCCACCGGCGTCTCACAGCGCTCGCATTTACCGCCAACCACCTCTTCATTGGCCAAGCCAATTTTGCAAGATGGACACCAGTTAATCGGAATTTCTGCCTGATAAGCTAGGCCTTTTTCAAAAAGTTTTAAGAAAATCCACTGTGTCCATTTGTAATAACCCGGATCGGTCGTATTAATTTCCCGAGACCAATCAAAAGAAAAACCCATTCTTTGAAATTGGCGCTTAATATTGGCCACATTTTTCTTAGTCGCCTCAAGCGGATGAATTCCGGTTTTAAGAGCATAATTCTCTGTTGGCAAACCGAAAGCATCCCACCCCATGGGAAATAAAACATTAAAACTTTCCATCCGTTTTTTCCGGACCAAAGCGTCCAAGGCGGAATAACTCCGACAATGGCCAACATGAAGTCCCTCCCCCGAAAGATAAGGAAATTCAACCAGAATATATTGCTTGGGTCTTTTGTCAAAATCAAAGGCCCGGTAAAGATTTTTTTCGGCCCATTTTTTTTGCCATTTTGGTTCAATTTCTGAAGGATGATAGTATTTCATCTTGATATCTATTTGAAAAACAAGCTACGCTTATTGTAATCGATTCCTTTTTTGATGTAAACTACAACCATGGTCAAATTCCTGCTCCATACTTTGTTTTTGATCATCGCGGTGGCCTTGGCCTTTTTTTGGACCAGCAACCCCTCTTTTTCTTATTACAATCTTCAGCTGATCGCCGTTTTCATTTTGTTCTTTTTTATTAATCAAATACTGGCTCGTCACCACCATCACAAAATTAACCTCACTATTGATGCGGTTATTTTTACGGTCATTATTCTTTTACTCGTCATTTCTACCGGTGGTTTAACCTCCCCCTTGTTTTTTCTCATCTACTTTTTGATGTTTGGCCTGGCTTTATTATTTGAACCTCTCATTAGCGTCTCTTTGACCGCCGTTATCGTTCTTTTCTTCTTATTTACCCCTACCAAAAAAGAACCCCTCAACGAGCTTCTCCAACTTTTTTCTCTCCTTTTGATTACGCCGGTCGCCCTTTTTTTTGGCAAACAATACTTGAAAGTGCTACAAGATGAGGAAAAAATTAAAATACTTGAGGAAGAAGAGGAAATTATCGAAGAGCAAATGGAAAAGGAAGAAACGAATATTCTTCTTTTTACTTGTTTAGAGTTAAAAAAAGGCTTAACCGAAATCCTTGACCAAACAAGCCACTTATTAGCCGATGTGAGTCATTTAACCGTCGATCAAAAAGAAAGACTGGGCAAAATTCGTGAACGAGCCACGCAACTTTTACAAAGTGGCAAGAAATTAAAAGAAGAGGTTGATAAAACCACGGATGAATAAACTTAAAATTTTTGCCTTTTTACTTTCATCTTTGATTTTTGTCTTTTGCCTTTTAAGTTTAAATAAAGTTTATGCCCAATCTTCCCTTAAATCCGCCAATTATGAAATTACTTGGCCCAATTTGAATATGGCCGCAGGAGGATCAACCTCGCCTGGTTATAAAATGGGCATTACCGCCGGTCAAACCTCGCCTGGGCTTTATTCCAATGGCTATAAAATCCGAGCTGGTTTCCAATATATTCACTCTATTATCCCTTTTTCCTTCAAAATCTCGCCCTGGGCTTTAAATTTTGTCAGTCTTAATCCCGATAATCCCGAAGCGCTGACTAACAACCAAAGTTTAACCTTAACGGTTAATTCCGGTTCAGCTGGCGGCTATCAAGTCACGGCCCAAGAAAATAATCCTCTAACTTCCACCGCCGGTTCAACTATTTTAGACACTACCTGCGATTCGACTGACACTTGTGATCATGATACTAATTTTGGCACTTGGGCAGACACTGACACTTATGGTTTTGGTTACACAATGACGGGTGATGATACTCCCTCGGGCTTTAGTAGTGGCAGCAAATTTAGAAACCTTGCTGACGCGCCTGGTGAGAATCCAGTGAAAGTGATGGGTAAAACACCAGCCCCAGTTGAAGGTCATCAAGCCGGTAAAAATAAAATAGCCACCATGAGCGCTAGAATAAATGTTTCTAACATTCAAGCGGCCGGAACCTATCACAACATCTTAAGTTTTACGGCAATACCGACATACTAATTACCAATGACCAAATCCCAAATTCCAAATAATACCCAAATTTTAAATTTCAAATTTTTCAAACTGTTTGTTGCTTGGTGTTTGGTGTTTGGAATTTGTTTGTTGCTTGGTGCTTGGTGTTTGGTGCTCCCCGTTAGGGCTCAATCTTTGTCACTTGGCATCTATCCTCCCTTATTGGAAGTGATGATTAAACCCGGCAAATCCATCACTCAAGTCTACAAACTTTCAAATGAGGGTGAAGCTGATCTAGTTGTCAAAGGTGAAATTCTTGCTTTCAATCCTTTAGGAGAACAAGGTGAAATTCAACTGTCGGACCAACAGTCCCCAGCACACGAATGGATTAGTTTCCAAAATGCTGATCTTGGGTTGGGACAAAACTTTGCTGTTAAAGCTGGGCAAAGCCAACAAATTGTCTTAAAAATAAAAGTACCTTTGGAGGCAAAAGAAGATGACTATTATCTAACCTTGCTTTTTGAGACCCAACCTTCTGACTTAAACGAAGGTCTCTCGGAAGCCCGAGCCCAAGCTAAAATTGGGACCAATCTTCTTTTAACGGTTTCGGAAACCGGCGAACCCCCACGGAAAGCGGAAATTATTGAATTCAAAGTGCAAAGTGCGAAGTTAAAAGTTATCGACTCCTTCACTCCTCCTCAATTTGTTTTAAGAATTAAAAATACCGGCCGTTCCCTTTTCAAACCTATGGGAACCATCACCACCACTGGTTGGTTTGGTCAAAAATATCCTTTAAATCTTTTGCCGGAAAATATTTTGACCAAATCAATCCGTAAGATTGGTTGTGAGAATGACAAGGAGACTAAAATTTGCCGTCTAAAAGCCAAATTTTTACTGGGCCCTTATTCGGCCAAAGTTGAATTTGGTTTAGATAAAATTAGCAACGATTATGCGGCCCAAGTTAATTTTATCGCTTTACCCATAAAGCTTTTTGGGGTTGTTTTTTTCATTATTATTATTTTGGTTTTCATCATCAAACTGGGACAAAATAGGCATAAACTATCTATTGACAAATAGCATACAATTTTGACAAACTGATTTAGGGGAAAAATGAAAATTCACCAATCGTCAAAACAAAGGACAAAAACCTTTGTTTTCTTGTCAGGTCTTTTAGTATTCTTTTTATTTTTAGGATTTTTTCTTAGTCGTCCAGTCAAACTTGACTCAGCCAGTTTAACCAGCGCTTCCGCCACTTTATCCAATTCCCGCTTGTCTTTCTCTGGTCAGGTTTTGACGGGAGCAAGTGCTGGAGCCACCACCATCAACATTAAAATAACCGGCAATATTGCTGATACAGATACCAATCACATTTTCCCCAAAGATACTATCTCCGTTGGTCCCAATGGCAATAAAACCGTCGCTTCGGTAGTTGACGATAATACCTTTATGTTAAGTGTCGGGCTAACTGCTCCTGCTTCCGACGCGGATCCGATTTATGCTACTCAATCTGGAACTTTAACTGTAACCTTTACCACCGCTAACGCCATTCCAGCTGGAGGCGACGTGATTATCATTATTCCTGCTAATGGTTCTGATAATAACGACGGTGCTCCAGACACGGCCGATTCCACAGTTAATAATGGCTTTGATTTTAACGGTATTACGACCGCCAATGTCACCTGCCCCACCGGGGCTAATTGGAGTATTACCGAGGCCACTGCAAGTATCGGAGCAGGTCATTCTGTCGTTTGTACCACCGACTCCGAAGTTGCCGGTAGTAGTAGCCTTACCGTGGTCATCGGCGATGGCACTAAAGGCTTGGTTAATCCTGCCCCTATCTATTCCGGCCATATCCAAGGCTTGGCTGATACCTATACGATTGGTGTCCAAACTAGAGATGCAGCTAATCTGGGTATTGATGATGTTAACACTAAAGTTGCTCCAGTAGAGGCGGTTTTAGTTTCCGCCACTGTGGATGAAACTTTAACCTTTCAAGTTCAAGGGATTACTGCCGGAACGGCCGCCTGCGGAGCAGCGGTGGATATTACAACCACCGCCTATTCCGTTCCCTGGGGAACTTTGTCCATCGCCGATATCTTTAAAAATGCCGCTCAAAAATTAACGGTCTCCACCAACGCCGACGCTGGATACACGGTTAAAATTGAAGAAAATGACCAGATGGGAAAAAACGGGGCGATTGGTATCGGAGCTACCGCCGGCGAAGCCAATAACTGTATTCAGGATACCACCTGTAGTAGCAGTAATTGTGACCAAGCCACCGGTTATAACTGGATTGATGACGACAATTATCATGGCTTGGGTTATTCTCTGGAAGATATTTCCGGGACGGATGCCGCTTTCGTCTATAATTCCAACGACCCTTGTAGCACCAGCGCTGGAGCTGGAACTTTCTGCGCCAAACAATTTGCTGACCAGGAAGTTCCCGAAACAAAAGCCACCATTATGAGTAATGGGAATCCAGTGGCTTCAAAACAAGCCTATGTCTGTTACCGCATCGCCATTTCCGCCACCCAACCCGCCGGTTATTATTATAATAAAGTCAAATACACCGCCACCGCCATATTCTAGGAGAATTTATAATTTATAATTTACAATGTAAAATTAAAACATTATGATAAAAAAAACTGCCCGAATCTTCCTTGTAACTCTAGCTTTCTTAATTGTAAATTATATATTATGCATTGTACATTCTCGGCTGGCGAATGCTCAAGTTAATGTCCCCCTCACTGTAGCCCCTGCTCGTCAGGAATTAACCATCAAACCCGGTGAAAAAAGTGCAGTGATCGTTAAATTTCTTAATCAAGGCGCGGAGCCGGTTTCCGGTATTTTAAAAGTCGCCGATTTTATTGTAGAAGACAATGAGGGCTCCCCGACCTTCATCGAAGGGCCAACTCAAATTTCGCCTCGTTTTGCTGCCGCCTCTTGGGTAGAACTTCCTTATGATAGAATTACGATTGCTCCTAAAGATAAAGTTTTAATACAGGCAAAAATTAACGCTCCTGTAGATGCTCAACCCGGCGGTCGTTATGTTGCCATCTTCTTTGAACCAGGTGGAACTCTACCAGAGGAAGCAACCACCTCGGCTCTTCAAGAAGCTACCACTCCTATTGCCATTAGAATTGCCGCTTTAGTTTCCCTTCGCGTGGCCGGTCCGGTTGAAGAAAACGCCTATGTGACCCAATTGACTGCGCCGCGTTTCTTAGAATACGGGCCGATTTCGGTCACAACCGAAATTCTCAATAAAGGTAATTACCATATCAAACCTAAAGGAACCATTGCCCTTTATAGTCTTTTTGGTAAAAAAATTGACCAACAACTTTTAAAAGAGCAAAATATTTTCCCTGATGTCACTCGTCTTTACGAAAATAAATTGGGTCAAAAATGGCTTTTGGGCAAATATAAAATTGAATTAAATGCCGCTTACGGAGAAAGTGGCAAGATTTTGACGGCCACCGTCTTTACTTGGATTATCCCCTGGAAGATAATTGCCATTATTGTCTTGGCCATCGTCATTATCATCCTACTTATTTCTGTTCTCTATCGCCGTTTAAAAAAACAAGCCGAAGAACTTGAAGAAAAAGTTGAAGAATTGGAAGAAAAATTGGAAGAAGTAGAAGAAAAGAAATAAAAATGGATGAAAACCAAAATTCTTGCCTTGCTGGCTATCTTCTTAATTTTTGTCTTTTTAAGTTTTAGTTTTCCCGCTCCTACCCAAGCCATCACAAACCCTCTTCCCTACGAAATCACTATTTCTGCTTCGATTGGCGAATCCAGATTAACTCTTTTTGGCTATACCTCACCCAATGCTCTTGTCCAATTGGACGGCCAACGGGTTTCCGAGGAAGTCATCGCCGGGCAAAACGGCTATTTTTTCTTTGATCGCATTTTCTTGCCTAGACCTAATCCCCAATACCCGGAGCTCTGTTTAACTTCGATTGATACTCAAAGCCGAATCTCCTTCCCCAATTGCTTGCCGCCTTTGCCGACCGAACCATTTAATATTAATATTGGCCCGGTTTTACTGCCGCCGACTTTCACTTTAGCCAAAGGCAGTTTTCTCCCCAAAGAACAGATTGTCGCCGAAGGCTTAACCATCCCCAACTTGGAGGTTATTATTTATTTGGCCAATGATGCGGCTAAAAAATCTTTCATTTCCCGCCTTATCCCCGAAGCTTTCGCCTACACTCTACCTCAATACCAAACTCAGGCCGACCAAAACGGCCGTTTTGAATTTAATCTCCCCACTATCAAAAAAGCTAATTGGAAAATCTTTGCCGGAGCAATCTGGCAAAACTCACCCACCCCCAAAAGCAACACTTTAAACTTTAAAATTCAATCATGGCTAGAATGGTTCTGGAGCAAAGTCATCAGTCTTTTAAGGGCTGTTTTGGGGGTTTTAAAGCCATTTTTTTGGCTAATGGCAGTTTTAATAGAATTAATAGTTATTGTGGCCTTGCTGGTTTACAAAAAGAGAAAACAATTAGTTTCCCGTCTCACCTAAAACTTACTCTCACCCTCTGGGGAAGGACCTGATTATCCACCCTGGCTTCAATAAAATATTCAGCGGGAACTTTAGCTGTCACATCGAAGATCGCCCTTCCCAATTCATCTGTCACCGCCTGAATAGCGGTAGTTTCCAGCCTTTCATCCTGTCCTAAAAAAACAGGCTTCCCATAAACTCCTCTTCCCTGGGAGTCTAAAAGAAAAATGGTAATCCGAATTTTTTCTTTACTGTTAGCTTGAGCCGATAAGGGTGAGGCAAAAAGATAAGAATTTTCCAAAGCCACCTCCCCTGAGCTTGTCGAAGGAATAAAAGCCCGACCAAAAAAAGTCGTTCGTTGGCGGATAAAGACAACGGTCGCCCCCAAAGAAAAAAGAAGTATCAATAAAATGACAATCGCCAAGATTATTCCCCTTCTTGACCTTTTTATTTCTCCTGATTCTCTTAATTCTCTTGTTTCTCCTGATACTCTTGGGACATCTTCCATTAATTCCAACTTAACGCAAAGCCCTTTAACTGTCAATAACCACCCTACTAGGGGATATTGAAAATATTTAGAAAATATTTCACCAAGTTAAATAAAAAAACAATAGCCACTTATCTTTTGGCCTTAACAAAAAACTTTTTTTGATTATCTTTATTCTTAGCAAATAAAAATTCAACTGCCAATTAAAACACATTCTCTTTTACTCTAGGATATCATTATTTTTTTCACTTTTAACCTCTATTTTCTATCAAGTTGTTCCCAAGTTTTTTTAAAACAAAAAATATTTTTTAGAAAAATTCTTCAATTGAATTCAAAAATTAAATTATAGGATTATATTCAGATAGAAAAACTTTAATATATCATAATATCTCAAGTACTTCTTTTTGATTACCTCAAGTTTGCGTTTAAAATTTGATGTTTTTTGATATCTTCTGTTGTATCATTTCTCGCATTTGTGCGGAAATTATCGTCAGTGAAAAACAAAGTGAAAATATAAAATAGTTTAGTTCAGCCTTCTTTTAAACCTCATCTAAAGACATCAAAAGCGATTAATTCTCCCTATTGACAGCTTCGGAAAATCTTTATTATAGTAGTAGTATGAATATAATTTTGTATAATCCATATAATTTACGCTCAAACGAAGTCTTGCGGAAATTAAATCGACCAAATAAGAACCTATGACCAAATATAGCCAAAATTACACTCTCGAGCGACAAAGCAATTTTTCCGGTCTTGCCGAAGCTGGCGTGGCGCTTTTAATTTTTGCCGGCGCTTTTATCTGGCTATTTCTCTAAAACCATGCTACTGCCCGAACTTTTTAAACTCTATCTTCAAATTCAAAGGGTTTCACCCGTCACCGTCAAAAATTATCTTGTTGACATCAATCATTTCTTGGAATGGCTGGCTCAAAAAACAGGTATCAAACACCAAATTGTCGGCAAAGCCATATTTGGTCTCTTTACCGAAGAAACCCTCAATGAATATAAGGCCGACCTTCTGCAAAGCAGAACTCCCCTTTCTACTCTTAATCGCCGTTTATCCGCCCTGCGGAAATTTGGCCAGTTTGGTCTTAGTCAAGGTTGGCTAACGGCCAATCCCGCCGATAAAATTATCAATGCCGATTCAGGCCAGATAGTCAAAGATAAAGACGCCAACATCCAAATCCTGGGGAATTTTCAAAAACATCTTGAAAAAGAAAAAGTCAGTCCACTGACAATTAAAAATTATTTATCTGATTTGAGGCATTTTTTAAGTTGGTTAGTCGAAGCTAGTTAACAACATTGCGGGACCTTGAAAGTTGGTCAACGTGGGGGGAGCCAAATTAACCGCCTTTTTTGGTACCCGCATTTTTATTATACACCCGTCATCAAGCTAAAATTCATGAACCAAATTTGGTCAAAAATTAATCAACAATCAATCCTCGCCTATCAAAAAAAATTGGCTGATGATTTAAATCTTTCCCCAGCCACAGTTAAACGTCGGGTTTCTTCGATTAGGAAATTTTGCGAATGGGCTCAACAACAAGGCTATCTTAAAGAAAACCCTTTCCGGCCAACAGAAGCTCCACCGGAAAAGCTTATTTATACCCCCAATAAGCTCAAATTATCACTATCAAAAGCTTACAAAGCATATCATAATATTCCGGCGACCAAATATTTCCATTGGGCAATTCTAATTATTTTTTGTGCCGCCTTAGGTTTTGGCGCTTATGACCAATTCTTTAAAAAAGTTCCTTCCCCTTTTGCTTATCCCACCACACCTAGGGGTTATTTGTCTTTCCAGGGCCGTCTAACCGATTCTTCCGACAATCCCATCAGTACCCCCACCAATTTTGTCTTTAAACTTTATGATGCGGCTGGGACCGGCGATCCACCGACAGGAGGAATTGAGCTTTGGACCTCGGGTAATTGCTCGATTACTCCTGACCAGGACGGCATTTTTACAACCCTCCTTGGCTCAAGCTGCGGCGCGGAGATCACTTCTGTTTTTTCCGAAAACGCCCAAGTATGGCTGCAAATCACCGTTGGTACTTCTCCTAATGATGAAACGCTTAATCCTCGTATCCAAGTGGCAACCGTTGGCTATGCTATGAATGCCGAAAACCTTCAGGGCTATCCACCTGGTACCATAGCCAACACCATTCCTTACATCAATAATGCTGGCGATATTGTCATTGCCGCGGCTTCACCTTCAATTCAAGCCACTTCTGGGACTTTCGCCATTGAAGGGCAAACGGGAGTTACTATTCAAGCTGGTACCGGCGTCGGTGGCAGTATCACCATTGCACCAAAGGGTGACACAGGAACAGTCAATATCATCTCTCAAGCAACAACCGGTAATCTTTTAGACTATCAAGGTGGGACTAATTTTGGCACTTCCGGGGACAAAGAAGACAATAATCTTTTTTATGGCTATGTTGGCAATACTTCGGTTAACTTTAATCTTTTAAAATTGGAATCTGGGACAGAACCGGGGGAAGCTAAATTTACCGTTGATGCCCAAGGCAATACTTCAACCGCAGGAACTCTTAAAGCTCTTTCTACTGCGGCTGATGCCTTAGATATTGCCGGTGGAATTTATGCTGGTAGTAGCGATACCTTTAAGGTCAATACCTCGGGAAATATCACTGGTGGCCAATGGCAATCAACAGCCATTGCTCCACAATATGGCGGCACGGGACAAAATTGGTCAGGAGTCTTGCAGGGAGCTTTACCTTACTTCTCCAGCACCGGTATCATGAACACCTTGGGGGCTGGCACACTTGGTTATGTCTTGCAAGCTAATGGGACCAGTGCCGACCCTTCCTGGGTTGATGTCTCCTCGACCGCCGGGCCTTGGACTTTGACGGGAACATCTTTGTATCCTGACTTAGCCACTTATAATGTTGGCATCGGTTCAACTGGAACACCGGCTAACAAACTCTCTGTCGTCGGCAATGCGGATATCTCTGGCAGTCTTGGTATTGGAACCACTAATCCCGACAGTTATGCTCTCAATGTGGCGGGGAATACTTATTTAGGTGGGACTTTAACAACTACAGGGGCCATCTCTGCTCCAACCTCAACTAACACCATCAATAACATCATCATTAACTCTGGAGCTTTATCGAGCATTACTTCTATCTCTATGAATAATCAGTTAACCAATTCTTATGCCAATACCGCCGCCCTTAACCTCACAGGAAATGGTTCCGGTATCACCTTTGGTTCCACCGGTCCTTACCAAATTATCACCGGTGGTTCCAGCAATTTAGCTCTAATGCCAGGAGGAAGTTTAGGCATTGGCACCACTAATCCCCAAATGAAATTAGATGTCGCCGGTGATGCCACCATCTCTGGCACTCTGTCCTTAGGACCGCAAGTCCAGGCTTATGCCGGAGATTGTAATGATACCAACGCTGGCAAGATGTATTACGACGGAGACGCCAATAAATATTACTTCTGCAACAGTAGCGAATGGACGGAAATGGGCGCCGGCGCCGCTTCCTATTGGGCTTTAAATGGCAGTTATCTTTATCCAACTGATCTTACTTATTATGTGGGTATCGGCAATAGCAACCCAGCCACTTTATTTTCGGTGGGATCAACATCTCAATTCCAAGTTGATAATACGGGAAATTTAAATACCAGCGGCACTTTAACGGCTAACACCACCAATACGATTAATGGTCTTAGTATCAATAGCGGGATTATTACCGCTGGAACATGGAATGGGAATGTCATTGCGGTTCAATACGGTGGGACAGGACAGAATTGGTTAGGAGTCTTGCAGGGAGCTTTACCCATCTTCTCTGGCACAGGGATTATGGACACCTTAGGAGCTGGCACGGCTGGTTATGTCCTTCAAGCCAATGGGCCAAGTGCTAACCCAAACTGGGCGGATGCCTCTAGTATTGGACCTTGGACTTTAGTCGGCATCTCCTTGTACCCGGACTTGACGACCTACAATGTAGGCATTGGCTCCACTGGAACACCGGCTAACAAACTTTCGGTTGTCGGCAATACTGATATTTCTGGTAATCTTGGGGTTGGGACAACCAATCCTGGAAGCTATACTTTAAATGTCGTTGGGAATACTTATTTAGGTGGGACTTTAACAACTACAGGGGCCATCTCTGCTCCCACCTCCACTAACACCATTAACAACCTCATCATCAACTCTGGAGCCTTATCCAATGTCACTACTATTTCCATGAACAATCAGTTCACCAATTCTTACGCCAACTCTGCAGCTATCAACTTAACTGGCGATGGGTCTGGCATTACCTTTGGCTCCGCCGGCCCCTACCAAATCATCACTGGTGGTTCCAGTAATTTAGCTCTAATGCCAGGAGGAAGTTTAGGCATTGGTTCCACCAGCATCCCAGGCAGTAAATTATCCGTCTTTGGCAATGCTTCGATTGGTAGTACCTATGCTTTGTCAGCCGCTCCGGCCAATGGACTCATTGTTCAAGGAAATACTGGAATAGGTTCCACCAACCCAACTTCCCTCTTTAATGTCGGAGCCAGTAACCAATTGGCTATTGATACCTCTGGTAATCTTTCAACCTCCGGGACTTTGACCGCGGCCACCAGCAATACTCTTAATGGTTTAAGTGTCAACACTGGGATTATCACCGCTGGAACCTGGAATGGGAATAACATTGCTGTTCAATACGGTGGCACGGGACAGAATTGGGCTTCGGTCTTGCAAGGAGCCCTCCCCTACTTCTCAGGTCCAGGGATTATGAACACCTTAGGAGCTGGCACGGCTGGTTATGTCCTTCAAGCCAATGGGCCAAGTGCTGATCCAACCTGGGTTGCACAAACCGGTGGTACCAATTACTGGGGTCTTACTGGCAATAACCTCTATCCTACCTCGACTACCTATAACGTTGGTCTTGGCTTAACTAATCCTGTTAACAAACTTTCAGTGGCTGGAGCAGTTTCCATTGGCAGTACCTACGCTGGTCTAACAGCCCCAGCCAATAGTTTAATTGTCCAGGGGAATATCGGTATTGGAACCACCAATCCCACGACCGCTCTTCAGGTCGTTGGAGCAACTATTCTCGGTAATGGTTTAAATGGATCAGAAAATGCTTTACTAGTAAATACTGGTGCAAGTTTCACGGGTAATCTCTTAAGGCTTGATGTTAATAGTTCGCAAAAATTTGCCATTGATTACACCGGCCAGCTGATTACCGCTTCTGGCATCTTTACTTCACAAGTTGCTGACAGTGGCTCAGCGATTGGTTTCAAGTTAGTCACCCCCTCCTATACAACGTCTGGGGCTAAATTATTCTCGGTTTGGAATGATACCAGTGAAAAATTTTCGGTTGATAAGAACGGTGTGGGTACTTTTTATGGCTCTAGTGGTTCTTTGATTGATAACACTTCTGGGGATATTACCATTGATTCTGCTGGAGGCAACGTTAATTTGTCTGGAGACTATCTGGTTAATGTCGGTCGGATTGGTATTGGCCGCACTAGTCCAACCATGGCTTTGGATGTTACCGGCAACGCCACTCTCTCTGGCACTTTATCTTTAGGACCACAGGTCCAAGCTTATGCCGGAAACTGTGATGCCAGTAATGCTGGCAAAATGTATTATAATGCCGCCGCCAACAAATATTATTTCTGTAATAGCAGTTCTTGGACGGAAATAGGGAGCAGTCTTTGGACACTCTCCGGCAGTTATCTTTATCCTGCCAGTCTTTCTTACAATGTCGGTATTGGCAATAGCAACCCAGCTGCTCTATTCGCGGTCGGTTCCACTTCTCAATTTCAAGTTGATAATTCTGGAAATCTGAACACCAGCGGCACTTTAACGGCTAACACCAGCAACACCCTTAATGGTTTAAGTATTAATAGCGGGATTATTACCGCCGGGACTTGGAATGGGAATAACATTGCGGTGCAATATGGTGGCACTGGGCAGAATTGGGCAGGAGTCTTGCAGGGAGCTTTACCCTACTTCTCCGGCACCGGAGTGATGACTACCTTAGGAGCAGGGACTAGTGGTTATGTTCTGCAAGCTAATGGAGCCAGTGCCGATCCAAGTTGGGTGGATAGTTCCAATCTCGGGCCTTGGACTTTGGTAGGCACTTCTTTGTACCCTGACTTGGCAACCTACAATGTGGGCATCGGCTCCACCAGCACACCGGGAGCTAAATTAGATGTCGCCGGAACAGCTTGGTTGAGAGGGGCTACTGGTGGAACAGGACTTTATGTGAATTCTTCTGGCAATGTGGGTATTGGTACCACTAATCCCACCGCCAGATTTCAAAATGTTGGAACCACCATGTTAGGAACTGGCTTAACCGGTTCAGAAGATGCTCTGTATGTTAATACTGGAGTAGGGTTTTCCGGTAATCTTTTGAAATTGTCAGTCAATAGTTCCCAGAAATTAGCCATTGATTCCACCGGACAGTTGATTACTGCCTCGGGAGTCTTCACTTCTCAAGTGGCTGATAGCGGTTCGGCAATTGGCTTTAAGCTGGTCACTCCTTCTTATACGACCTCTGGGGCAAAATTATTCTCTGTTTGGAATGACACCAGTGAAAAATTTTCCATTGACAAGTCTGGAATCGGAACTTTTTATAATTCTGAATCAATGATTTACAATAGCTCTGGAGATATCACCATTGATGCTGCTTCCAATAATATTTCCTTTGCTGGCGATAAATTAACCAATCTTGGTGGCATCACTGGCGATCTTAATCTTTCAGGCAGTATTTTAAATACTGGCACTGGTAACTTCGGGGCGGTTAAAATTGCTGACAGTTTTCGAGTTGAGTCCTCCACTCCTTCTGCTTTATTAATTCTTGACCAATCTGGTCCCGGCGATCTTTTCACTGCTTCTGGTTCAGGAACAACTAAATTCACTGTTTCTTATGATGGCAATCTCACGAGTGCTGGAACTGCCTCTTTTAATTCTGGAGGGGTAACGATTGATTCCTCAAATTATGTCAATGCGGCAAGATTTGTTGACACAGCTAATTCTTCTTATTTTGTGGATCCAGCCTCTGTGGGAACTTCCGCCACATTTTACGGTAATGTCGGTATTGGGACAGCCAGCCCGGGAAGTAAACTAGACGTAGCAGGTGGAATGATCGTCAGCGGAAATGTTGGTATCGGGACGACGAGCCCGCAGGGAATATTGAATGTAGCTTATGTTGGATGGGATTCTTACACTAAACTCCTTCTTCATTCTGATGGAACAGACACTTCTACTATATTTAATGATGAGATAGGTAAAACAGTAACAGCCAATGGAAATGCTCAAATAGATACTGCTCAAAGTGAATTCGGTGGAGCATCTGGTTTATTTGATGGAACTGGAGATTATCTAAAAACTACTAATACTGTTACTGACTTTAATTTTACATCTGGCAATTTCACTATAGATTTATGGGCATATCTTAATGAAGCAGATGGAACATCAATAAGATATTTTGCTGCAAGGGGCGGTGGGGTTGATAATTGGCAATCTGGGAGCGGTGGTCTTTTCTGGCAAACATATTTATACACAGATAGTAAGTGGTATTTTCAGTGGCATACTGGCGACTGGACTTTTGGTCAAATTTTATCTTCGGTTCTTGATGTAAGCGGTGGTTGGCATCATTTTGCGGTAGTGATGAGTGGCGGAACTGTTAACTTATACCTCGATGGAGTTTCAGTTGGAAATGGCGCTGTTTCTATAGCCTCTAATTCTGGAGGAACTCAAAGTTTAACTATTGGAATAAATAATGCCGAAAATACGGGTTCTTGGAAGGGCTGGCAAGATGAGATAAGATTTTCTAACGTTGCAAGATGGCCAACTAGCTTTACACCGCCAACGAGTGCATATAGTCCAGATACTCTAACAAATAGTGGCTTTGTGGTAACAAGTTCAGGCAAGGTCGGTATTGGAACGACAACTCCCGATTCCAAAATGCAAGTCACCGGCGGGGGTTTATGTGTCGGTTCCGATGTAAACTGTAATACTGATAATAATACTGAAGGAGTAGTCTATTCCTCTTCAACGGCTATGTCTGTTTACGATGTCGCTGAAAATTATCCCACTAAAGATGAAACTTTAAAAGCCGGCGAAGTTGTGAGTGCTGACCAAAACAATGAAGTTTTTGTTGAAAGGTCAACCTCTGCTTATAACCAAAATCTTCTAGGTATCATTTCTACTGAACCAGGGGTTCTTTTGGGAGGTTTTGCCGCTAAAGACTACTTTGATGAAATTAAAGTTCCGGTCGCTCTTTCCGGTCGAGTCCCAGTTTATATTGCTACAAGTTCTGCAGAAATCAAAGTCGGAGATTTTCTAACCTCTTCAAATGAGCCAGGCAAGGCCATGAAAGCCGAAAAAGCTGGGCCGATTGTTGGCAAAGCCCTAGAGAGCTGGACATCGGATTCTGGTAAAGATAAAATTATGGTTTTTGTTAATTTTGGTTGGTATGACCCGGATGTTTTCTTAACCGATACGGGAGATTTACACATCGAGCAAGCAACTTATTCTGGAGTCTTAGCCGAAAATACCGAAATACGAAATACGAGATACGAACTACGAAATACGTTAGGAGAAATTATTCAAAGAGTGGGAGCTTTTGCGGAATTAATTGCGGCTAATATTAAAGCCGGCAGGATTGAAACCCAGGAGTTGGTTTCACCCATGGCGAATATTGCTCAAATTAATACTCAAAAAATCAATTTGGCAGAAATTACTCCCCTATCGGAAGACAACAATATCACTATTAATTTAGAAAACCAAAATTCAACTGAATCTGCTTTTGGCAAACTAATTATTAAGGGGAAAAACGGACAAGAAGTGGCTAGTATTGATGCTTCAGGAAACTTCAGCACAAGCGGAAACCTCACTGCAAGTGGCTCAGGAACTTTCGCCGGAACCTTATCAGCCAATGAAGTTTACACTGAGAGCTTACAAACTCGAAGTGCCACTATTGCTGGTACACTTTATGCTGATGAAATCATCACCCGCCATGGTAAATTCGGTGATTTATTGGTTAATGAGATTGCCAAAACAGAAACACCGATAGAATCCATGGATGAATCTTTCACTAATGAAGCGACTGATTCAGCCATTCTTTCCGAGGAGGAAATCAATAATCTTATCAATGAGATTCTGGCTTCGGCTCCGGAGGCAACAGCCCAGGCCGAGCTGTCGGAGAATATCAGCATACCAAACGATTTGCTTGTTTCCAATTCCTTAAATATTGGCGGCACTTTATCCCTGGCTGATAATTCAATTAACACTTTCTCTGGCCCCCTTTACCTACAAAATCTTGGTCTTGGTGGTATTGATATTTTGGCAGGCAAGATTACCATTGACAGTTCAGGTAACCTCACTATTGAGGGTGATTTGACAGTTAAAGGACGATTGGCAGCGAATGTTATTAGTCCCCTACCAGAAAATGACCTAATCATCGATTTAGCCCAAATTCCCATCAGTACTTCGTCGGGATCAGAATTAGATTTAGCCACCCAAGCTACCCAAAGCGCCTTTGGCAGACTTTTAGTAAAAGGAATTGACAATCAAACTGTCGCTTCAATCGATGCTTCCGGCAGTGCTTATTTCACCTCAATTGGTGTCGAAGCCGATTACGCCGCTACCCAATCTGGGACCATTATTGCCGCCTATGACAATTGGCAGAAAAATGGCGAATACTCCCCCGCTATTAAAAGCAATGCTACTGCTGGGGTTGGTGTCTTACCAGCTAATGAGCAAGAATTAATGGTTTACAATCCAAAAATTACAGAAAAGAGTCTAATTTATATCACACCTCTTAATGATACCGATAACAAGGTCCTTTATGTTAAAGCTAAAAAATCCCAAAAAGAAAGTCATCTGGATGAAAACGGTGAGCTCATTCCAGAAGAAAAAGGTTGGTTTAAAGTCGCCATTGACATGCCGATTAACAAAGAAATTCAGTTTAACTGGTGGATAGTCAACTAATGTATCAAAATATAAAGAAATATCTAAGAATAATCGTTTTCTTCCTAACTTTAGGTTATCTTTTTTTATTTATTTTACCACCAAAGGCAGAGGCAATTACTATTATGCCTACTTTCAAAGCCTCGGGCACCTTCACCGCCGGGACTGGCGCAATCACACCTCCCTATCCAACCGGAGGAGGTGCTCCGGTGGCCGGTGATATTGCCTTATTAGTCGTTACTTCTGAAAACGAAACGATTTCTCTGACCACGGCTAATGGTTTTGTGGAGCTGGGAGCCCAGGCCAATAAGAATGTTGGGACCGGAGCCTCAGATCCGTCTTCACGATTGGCGGTTTATTGGAAACGCTGTGTTGGTGGTGACTCGGCTCCGGTCGTTGCTGATTCCGGTAACAATACCGAAGGACAAATCTACTTATTTTCCGGGGTCTCAGCCAGTGGTGATCCTTGGGATGTTTATGCTGAAGGTAATGACAGTGCGGCTAATGACACAACTGGGGTGATTCCCGGAACGACCACCACCGTGGCTAATACTCTCGTCGTTTTAATCTCTTCTTCAAGCTACAACGCCGGTTCAACCACCGAATTTGCTAGCTGGAGCAATGGTGCTTTAACCAACATCCAGGAAAGGGGTGACAATACCGATACCGCTAACCTTGGCGGCGGTCATGGTTTGGCCACCGCTGAAAGAGCCGCTACTGGCTCTTATGGAGACACCACCGTAACTCTGGCTCATACCTCTTACAAGGGAGCGATGTCAATTGCTTTGAAACCACTTCAAGCGATTACCGTTTCCGGGAGTTCCAATATTGGTGAGGGAACAGTGGTCAGAGTCGCCATTAATGGCTCTTTGTCTGGACAAACAGGAACAGTAACCTCAGGCAGTTGGCAGATTACCGAAGTGACTCAACCCAGCACTAATCAGATTATGACCGTTTTTGCCACTGACGGGGATGGGGATATTGATAACTCTTTAGAATCGTCAGCCATTGGTAAGTACAGCGGTTCCGGCAACATGACCGATATGGTTTTAAACATCAATACTCTTTCCGTGGGAGGTACAGGGGCTCAAAGCATTGCTGTTTCTGATTTGGTAACGGCCAATTACGACGCTGATCAAGATGAAGACATCATGTATGATGCAGAAACCGGCAGTCTCTTGGTCCAAGCGGCGGTTAACACTTACGATGCGGAAAAGATTGACATCTTAACCACCGATACTTTAACTTTATCCGGCAGTGAGACCTTAACGACTCATCATTTAACCATCACCGGGGCTTTAACCTCAACGACCACTTCGGCCTACAATGTGGCTGGGACGTGGACGAACAATGGTACTTTTACTCAGGCTTCTTCAACCGTCACTCTCAATGGTTCTGGTTCGCAGACAGTCAACGGGACAACTGAAACTGCTTTCTATAATCTCACTGTTTCCAATACCTCAGCCGCCATTGCCGTGAGCACCAACATGAGTATTGCTTCTTCCGGGACTTTAAACATGAATGGCGCCAGCACCATCTTAAACCCTGGATCCGGAGTCGTTATCTCCGGCTCCGGAACTTTAACCGGTTCAGGCACTGTCCAGGTCACCAGAACGACTTCGACAGCCGATTTTGGTAGTCAATACTCCATTTCTAACAAAACTTTAACCAATTTGACGGTCGAATACACCAGCACCGGTCAGGTTTTAACCAACACAACCTATGGACATCTGAAGATTAGTTCCAATGCCATTTCTACGGGAGCTAACAGTGCCACTGTGGGTGGTACTTTCACCGTTGGCGCTTCAGGGGTTTTTACCCCTTCTTCAGGGACAATGATTTTCAACAACAACGCGAGTATTGTTAATTCCGGGAGTTTAACCTTCCAAGGCATCTCTATAGCGGCTTCGGCCACTGTTACCACCACCGCTTCTTTTAACATTGCCGGGACTTTAACTGTAGGCTCTTCCGGGAATTTCTCTCCCGGAGTCGGCAGCACCATCACCATGTCTAATGCGGCCTGGGCCATCAGTAATTCCTCCGGAACTTTGGCCTTCAAAGGATTGACGATTGATGCCACCCCTTCTTCTCAACCAACGGATAATTTCTCTGTCAGCGGGACTTTAATCATTAATAATGGTAAGAATCTCTCCCCTACTAATGGAATAATTACCATGACCGGTACAGTTTGGGGTATTACTAACTCCGGCACTTTGGTTTTCAAGAATTTGACCATTGATGGCACACCTTCACCTCAACCAACCGCCAATTTCTCAGTTAGCGGGGCCTTGACTATTAACTCTGGTAAAACTTTGGCTCCAACTGATGGCACAATTACCATGACCGGCGGTTCGATTGCCAACAATGGTGGGAGTACCACGAATTTAGTCTTTAATAATCTAACGGTTACCAGTATAACTTCCACCTCTAGTGACTTTACCGTTAATAAAACCCTGAATGTTTCTGGTGGTAATCTCACCCCTTCCAATGGCACGATTACCATGGCCACCACCAGTTGGGCGATTACCAATTCCGGAACTTTAATCTTTAAAGGCTTAACCATCTCCGAAACACCCTCGGTTTCCGGTCAACCAACGTCAAGTTTCTCTGTCTCGGGGGCCTTAACAGTTAATAGTGGTAAAACTTTAGCTCCAACTGACGGCACAATTACCATGACCGGTGGTTCAATTGTTAACAACGGGAGTGCAACCACCAATTTAGTTTTCAATAATTTAACAGTCAGTGGCACGACTTCTACTTCAAGTGATTTTACGGTCAATGGCACTTTAAATGTTTCCGGTGGTAATCTTACCCCTTCTAACGGAACGATTACCATGGCGACCACCAGTTGGGCTATTACCAATTCTGGGACTTTGGTCTTTAGTGGTTTAACCATTTCTGAAACACCTTCGGTTTCCGGTCAACCAACCTCTAGTTTTTTTGTCAGTGGAGCTTTGACCATTAACTCCGGTAAAACTTTAGCTCCGACTGATGGCACGATTACGATGACTGGTGGTTCCATTGTTAACAATGGCGGGAGTACCACTAACTTAGTCTTTAATAATCTGACCGTGACCGGGACTACCAGTACCGGGAGTGATTTCACCGTTAACAAAACCTTGAATGTCAACGGTGGCAATCTTACTCCTTCCGGAGGAATTATTACCATGGCCACCACCAGTTGGGCGATCACCAATTCTGGAACTTTAATCTTCAAAGGCTTAACCATTTCCGAAACCCCTTCGGTTTCTGGTCAACCAACATCGAGTTTTTTTGTCAGTGGGGCTTTAACAGTCAATAATGGTAAGACTTTAGCTCCGACTGATGGAACTATCACTATGACTGGTGGCTCCATTGTCAACAATGGAGGCGCCACTACTAACCTAGTTTTTAATAATCTCACTGTTTCTGGAACAGCCACAACCGCCAGTGACTTTACAATTAACAAAACGCTTAATGTTTCCGGCAGTTTTACCGCTTCCACCGGAACCATTACCATGGCGACCACCAGTTGGGTAATCACCAACTCTGGAACATTAGTCTTCAGTGGTTTGACGATTTCCGAAACGCCATCTGTTTCTGGTCAACCGACGTCAAGTTTTTACATCGGAGGAACTTTAACTATCAACAGCGGCAAAAACTTAGCCCCTACCGCTGGAACCATTACCATGACCGGCACCAGTTGGGGTATTACCAATCCCGGTAGTTTGACTTTTTATAACTGGACTGTTGATGGGACGGCATCGCCCCAACCGACGGCCAGTTTTTCGGTCGCCAATACTTTAACCGTCAATAGTGGCAAGAATCTTTCTCCTACCGCCGGGACGATTACCATGACCGGTGGTTCGATTGCTAATTCCGGTACTTTAAACTTTTACAACTTAATTGTGAGCGGTTCTACCTCCACCACTAGCACCTTTGCCATTGTTAATGATTTAACTGTCAATGGGACCTTAACGGTAAGTAGTGGTACTGGAATAATTACTGCCAACGGCAACATCACTGGTTCAGGGACAATGACCTTAACTGCCGGGACTTTCCAGCAAGTCGTGGCCACCGACAAAACTTTTGGCTCAAGCTCCAACGCCAATGCCTGGACTTTCAATAATCTTAAATTTAATAATTCCAGCGCCAGCAACGCTCGTAAAATTACCCCTAATGCCGGCACTGGCGATATTATCATTGGAGCTAGCGGCACTTTAACTTTGGGCGATTCAGGGACACAAACAATTACCTTTGATAACGAAGCGGCCAACGATAGGTTTTTTGACATCAATGGTAACTTTACTATTAGTACTCAAGGTATTTTCTTAGCTTCATCAAGTAAGGATTTCAAAATCGCCGGCAGTTACAGTAACAGTGGAACTTTTACGGCCAACTCCGGAACAGTCACTTTTGATGCTACTTCTGGCAGCAAAACGATTGATGCTGGTAACTCCACTTTTTATGACGTGGTTTTTAATTCCTCAAGTGGCGGCTGGACAATTCAAATAAATAATTTGACCACCACTCGCAATTTAACCATCACTGATGTTTCTTCACTAGCAATTGCGGCCTCTAAAACGGTGGAGGTTGATGGAACTTACTCAGTCGCTGACGCTGAAGCTGATGATATCACTTGGAATTCTAATTCTGTTTTATATCTTAAATCCGGTACACCCTATACGGTTGGCACTAAAAATCAGGCGGCTGCAACTTATGCCATTTTGCAAATTGGGGCCGACACCGATATTCGAATGTGGAATTCCACCGCCGCTACTTTTTACGTTGCTGCCTCTGGTTCTTTATATTCTCAAGACCACGCTAATATTAATGGAGATCTTTACATCTGGGGTGATTATCATACCCAAACTGCCGAAAATCCTGATCATGATTACTGGAGCTATGCCACTGATTTTGACGGCACGAATTTAACTAGTGGTTCAGAAAGAGGTGTTAACGTTCGGATTGATCCTTCTTCCAATGTTACCGCTGATTCTGGTGACACTCTAGCTGCTATCGGGGTTCCCGGTAATCGCACCACGGTTTCCCGACAAGGTGCATCCAATGGTTACGGAATTGTTGTTGCTGGAGGTGGAACTATCAACTTCCAATACACCGATTTTGACTATCTAGACGGCAACAAAGGCCTTGATATCCAGGCTTCTGCCAATGTCACCAGTTTAAGCTACACCACTTTTAATAATTTAGTGGGGACTACCGCTCTTGATGATACCTTTATCACCGTCGCCTCAACCGTCATTGGCATAGGTACGAGTGCTGTTTTTACCGGCGTGCAAATTAATAATAATGGGGCGGGTGCGGAATTCAATGTTAATCTCACTGGTGATACTCTCACTGGCTATTGGGATTTTGATGCCTCAACCGGCGACTTTGATGGCGAAGCTTTTGACGGTGATGATGGTATTAACGAGGCAGACCCAGGTATGCTCAGATGGGATAATTCCAATGTTGCCCCCAGTTCCCCTACCTCTTTACTAACCGAAGGCGAAACTAATCCCACCAATGTCGCCGACAATACTCCGGAGTTCTCTGCAATTTACAACGATCTCAATATTGGTGATACCGCCAACACCTACCAAATTCAGATGGCTGATAATCAAAGCTTTACGGATCCTATTTGGGATTCTGGCCAACAATCAATGACCAATTGTGGGAAAGATAATCGTTGCCAGGATATTTCTTATGCCGGCTCGGCCCTTAGTGAGGGCGTCACCTATTATTGGCGAATCAAATTCTGGGATATTGCTGGTTTGGGAGGAGCCTGGAATACAGAAGAGGCCTACTTCCAATTGGTTTGGACGGCCAATCGGTTTCGTTTCAGGGATATCAGATTAAGAGACTTAAGGGTCAAACCGACAAATTAAAACATGAGAAATTTAAAACTAATTTTAATTGTCATTTTGTTAATAGGTATTATTCTTATCCCTGGGATATTTATCTGGAAAAAAGTGAGCAAACAAACAATTACTCCCCTGGGAAATATACCCAACTTATCCCCTACTGCTCAAGGAGTTTTGGCAATTCAGCAAACCCATTTTCCTTCAGAAGTTAAAGAAGGACCAAGGTTTGTGATTAAAGAAAAAGACCAGGATGGAAAACCAAAATCCTATACAGTGGAAAGCGAAAATGAAAAGGCCTCTCCAAATATCTCCAGTCTAAAGTCTAAAGTCTTTATGTCTTTGGATCTTGTCTCTCCAGTTTATGCCGAATCAGCTAATGTTGTTATCCCCGACTCATTTTTTCTTAATCCACCGGAGATAACCATCCCCTCTCAATATGACCAATCACTCTCGTTTGTTAAAAATGGTTATGCTCTTTTTGTAACTCCAAAGGATATTTCTACAACTCAAGCCGAAGCAACAGAAAACAAACTCATTTATTCAGAAGTAAGACCACAAACTGATTTAGTTCTCCAAGCTAGACCTAATGGGGTCAAAGAAAATATTATCTTGAAAGAAAAAGGCACTCTACAAACTTTTTCTTGGGATGTTAAAGTCTCGGACAATCTAGAAGTGAGAAAAAATGAAAAAGATGGTCGACTTGGCTTTTTTATGAAAGAAGCACCGGAGGAAGGAAAAGTCATTATTCAACCCGGGGGTGAGGCTTTTTGGCTGAAGCAAAAAGTTTTTGAAATCCCTGCTCCTTATATGGTTGATGCAAAAGGTAATAAAAGTACACAGATTGATATAGAAATAAATGAAGGAATTTTAACTTTTATTCCCGATAAAGAATTCTTAGAAAAAGCCACCTATCCGGTTTTAATTGACCCGACCATTGTCCATGATACCCAAGCAGAATTTGATGCCGGAACAAAAAGCCGGATTGAGAGTACCTCTGCCCCAGAGCTACAGGTAAAAAACGACGCCGTAAATATTGCCGTTGATAACACCGATACGGTCGAAAACTGGCTAAGTAATGACTATACCAACTATACTCCCTCTCAAGAAACTACAGATAAGCAAGAAGGAACAGGGAGTATTAAAATCGTTACCACTGCTTTTGACTATGGCAACGGCTCAGATGGAGCTTTAAATGTTACTTCAGGAACCACCACTATTTCTGGAGATAAACAATATACTTCTTTAAATGTTGATTTAGGAGCAACTTTAGCTCTCACTGCTGATACAGCTTCGACAATCAGAGTCCAGGGCACTGTCACTATTTCTGGAACTTTAGATGGGAATGGTAAGGGCAGGCCAGGAGGAACAGGGGGAATATGGGGTGGTGGTCCAGCCACCGCTGGTTCTACTCCTTCCAGCCAAGATGGGGGTGGCTATGGTGGAGGTGCGGCAGCCCAAGCTGGTTCTACCGGCGGCGGAGGTGGAGGATATGGAACCTCAGGCAGAACATCAGCTTCACAAGGAGATGATTCCGCTTCGGCAAGTCAAGGAAGAGGAGGAAAAGAATATGGTGATGATTTAATATCAACTTTTCACCTTGGTTCGGGAGGTGGAGGGGGTGGCGCCACAAGTGAAAGCGTACACGGAGGAAATGGTGGTGCTGGTGGTGGTGCGGTAAAAATAATTGCCAAAGAAATTCATATCTCTGGTACCATTCAAATGAATGGAAGTAACGGGAATAATGGAGGTGGTTATGGTACAAGTGGAGGGGGAGGAGGATCAGGGGGTAGCGCCTGGTTAAACTCTCCCACAATAAATATTAATTCTGGTGCAAATCTAACAGCAACTGGTGGTTCAGGGGGTGGAAGTGGAGGTTATGGTACAGCAGGAGGAACTGGAGGTAGTGGAAGGATACGTATAGACTATGGAACTTTAACAAATGCAGGAACAATTAATCCTGCCGCTAAATTCAGTGATCTTTCGCCTTACGGACTGAAAGATTATACCCTTATTGACCTTGGTGAGAATAATACGAAAAATCTATCCAATTCTAATAGTATTAAACTCAAAGTTAAATCTAATACCACAGGTACGTACCTAAAATTTGCTCTAGGTGAAAATAGCGGTTTTGATTACGGGAATGGCTCGGATGGGGCTTTAAATGTCACTTCGGGAACCACCACTATTTCTGGGGGCAAACAATATACTTCTTTAAATGTTAGTGTTGGAGCAACTTTAGCCTTAACGGCTGATACAGATTCTGTTATTAAAGTTAATGGTATTGTCACTATTTCTGGAACTTTGGATGGTAATGGCAAAGGAAGACCAGGGGGAACAGGGGGTTTATGGGGTGCTGTTGGAGCCGCTAATGGTTCTACTCCTTCTAGTCAAGACGGTGGAGGTTATGGCGGAGGAGCTATAGCTAACTGTGCCTGTACTGGCGGTGGGGGTGGAGGCAATTATGGTGGTCAAGCTAACTTTGGTGGGGATGCAGGAGCTGCAGGAGGAAATGCCGGAAGAGAATATGGAGACCCCAAAATATCTACTTTCTTTCTTGGTTCTGGTGGAGGTGGGGGTGGCTCAAGAAATGATGCCGCCTGGGGAGGTGCTGGTGGAGCTGGTGGTGGAGCGGTAAAAATTATTGCTAAAGAAATTCATATTACAGGAACAATCCAGATGAATGGTGCTAATGGAACTAATGGGACGGCTATCTACGCAAGTGGAGGAGGAGGAGGATCAGGGGGTAATATTTGGCTGGTTGCCCCCAACATTAATACTAGTGGAACACTCACTGCTACTGGTGGCTCGGCGGGAGGAAGTGGAGGAGAAGGTGGAGCTAATGGTGGTTCTGGTGGAACTGGCAGAATTCGCTTAGATTATGAAACCCTTACACAGTCCGGAACAATAACGCCTACGCCTCTTTACCGAAATACCAATCCAATCGACTTAAGTGAATCAACCTTTGATATCACTGTTGACTCCGCCAATACCTGGGAAACAAAAACAATTGATATTTCTGGAATTTCTTCAGGTTCTAAAGATGCTATTCGCTATTTAGCCGTTAAAAATAACAGTCAAGATGCAACCGTCACCTTTTATTTTGATGATATCAAAGCCACCTCTTACTATTCTTATGGTACCTATACATCTTCTATTTTAGATTTAGATGGGGTGGAAAGTTTAGATGCCTTACGCTGGGCTGAATATTTACCTACCAGTACAGATATTGAATTTCAAACCAGAACGGCCAACCAATCAAATATGTCCGATGCTGAAAACTGGAAACCATTATCCTCAACCACGATTGATAACGGGGATACCGTTGGTAATTGGTCAACTTCTGACAGCACCAACTATACCCTTTCTCAAGAAACAACTATTAAACAAGAAGGAACAGGTAGTCTAAAAGTGGTTGCCGTTGGTCAAACCAGTAAAGTTTTGGATAATGCCGATACCGTTGCCAATTGGACTACCTCGGACGCCCCCAATTTTGCTCCCTCTCAAGATACCAATAGTAGAAAAGAAGGAACAGGAAGCATAAAAGTAGTGGCTGCTATTACCAACTCCTTAAACGATACCCTCACCAGAGATTTGGGAGGAGGTGGAACAAAAGACTTATCTTCCGATACCCAAGTTAAATTTTGGGTCTTCTCAACCAGAACCGGGACTTATCTCCAGTTTGGTATGGGAGAAAGTGCTTGGAATAATAATACCACCAATATCACCATTAATACTGCCAATACCTGGGAGGAAAAAACTTGGGATATTTCTGGGATTGCTACTGGCTCCAGAGATGCCATTAGATATTTAGGTTTCAAATGTACCGACGCTACGGCTGCTTTTAATTTCTGGTTTGATGATATCCGATCCTACAAAACCCCGGTGGCTCTAAATGACTATATTCAAAGAGATTTGGGTGCAGGTGGCACTTTGGATTTATCAAGTACAACTAAAATCTCTTTCTGGATTCGCTCTTCAGTGGCCAGAGCCAACTACTTAAAATTAGGCATTAGTGAAGACGCCAGCATATGGTCTGAATATGAAGGGATTTTAATTGATACGGCTGATACCTGGCAACAAGAGTTTTGGGATATTTCAACGATTGCCGCTGCCAGTCGTAATGCTATCCGTTATATTCGTTTAACCGCCACCGACACACCATCTGGTTTTACTTTATATTTGGATGATATTAAGGCTAGCAACTTCTTAACTAACAACCATACCTGGGGAAATATTTCCTCTACCCCCATACGTTATTTCCAATACCGAGCGATATTAAGCAGTAGTAGTAGTTTAACTTCCTCTTTAACCAGTGTTACTTTAATCTATAGTTCCTTACCCATTCCTTTCCTTTGTCTTATCGATGATAGCAGTCATCCAACCTCATTAACCATTAAATGGACCGATACATCAAATAATGAGACCCAATTCAGAGTTGAAAAAAGCCTCAATGGTGCCACCTTTGGCTTCTTGACTAATTCTGCCGCCAATAGCACCTCTTATACCGATACCGATGTTGCTAACAGCAATACCTACCAATATCGAGTTAGAACCGAAAATGCTGGCGGGAATGGTGAGTGGTGTACGACCGCCGTGGTCGATCTAAGCAAAGGAAATCTTTATTTTAAATAAAAATGAAAGTTAATTTTCAATTTTAAATTTCTAATTTCTAATCAATTTTTAATTACATAATGAACAAAGCAATCCTAAAATACGATTTAGAAGAAAGAACGGCCAAGTTTGGCGAAGAGATTATCGAATTCTGTAAGGGCATAAAAATAAATTCAATCAATAAGCCAATTATTTCTCAGTTTATCAGATCAGCTACCAGTATCGGTGCTAATTATTGTGAGGCTAATGGAGCTAGCAGCAAGCAAGATTTTAAAAACAAAATACATCTTTGTAAAAAGGAGGCTAATGAAACAAAATTTTGGCTCCGCATGATTGTTAAAAGTAACCCAGAAACAAAAGACAAAGCAAGAGAATTATGGAGAGAAACTCAAGAATTAACTTTAATTTTCTCAAAAATTATTTCTTCTCTTAAAAGAGACTCTTAAAAATTTATGTTTAAATCATTAAAAATTAAATCATTCAATAAAAATTTAAAATTAAAAATTCTAAAATTGTTTGCGTTGTTTGGAATAGCTATTCTTATTTTATTGCCTATCTTTATTGTTAAAATTAACAAAAATAAAAAACTCGAAACACCACCCCTTCTTTCCCCCATCGCCCAAGGAATATTGGACGAACAAACTAAATTCTTTCCAAAGGAATTAAAAGAAGGACCAAGATTTGTCGTCAGTAAGAAAGACGCCTCTGGTAAGCCACTCTCTTATACCATTGAGAAACCAGAACAAAAAATAAATGAAAAGCCAAAAACTAACCTTCGTTCATTTCTAGATAGTCTCGTTTCCCCGGCTTTCGCCCAATCCTCTACCCTAAAAGAAAATAATAACTTTACCAGGAAACTATCAGAAATAGAAATTCCTGCTTCCTATCCTAATACTCTCTTTATTCAAAAAGATTCTTATACTCTCACGCTAATTCCCGTTGGTACAGCCACAGTCTCGGCTGAAGTTTTAGATAATAAATTAATTTATCCTCAAGTTGGACAAAATTCAGATATCACTCTTCAGGCAAAAACAAATGGCTTAAAGGAAAACATTATTTTAAGAGATTTTGGTTCTAAAAGACCTTTCTCCTGGGCCATAAAAATCTCCGATAATTTAGAGATTAGAAGAAATGAAAAAGATGGTCGGCTTGGCTTTTTTTCCAAAGAGGCACCAAAGGAAACAGATTCTTTACGACTCCAACCCGGAGGAGAGGTTTTCTGGCTTAAAGAAAAAGTTTTTGAAATCCCCGCTCCTTATATGGTTGATGCGAGTGGTAAAAGAAGTGACAAAGTGACTCTTGAAATCAAAAACGGCATTTTAAGTTTAATTCCTGATGAAACCTTTTTACAAACAGCGGTCTTCCCAGTTTTAATTGACCCGACTATCCTTCATGATACCCAAACCGAATTTGACGCCGGAACAAAAGAAAGAGTTGCTACTAACGCCACTCCTCAAGTCAAACTGACCAATGTAGCCCTTGACAGCGCTGATGATGTTAGTTCTTGGACAAGCACGGATAATACCAATTTTGTTCTCTCTCAAGAAACTTCAGACAAACAAGAAGGAACAGGGAGTATCAAAGTAACGGCCACTTCCAGTAAATCTACCATCGAAAATGCCAATTCAGCCAATGAACTTTTCTCCACCCCCAACTTAGTCGCCTACTGGAAACTTGAAGAAACCTCAGGGATAAGATATGACAATACTAGTAATAATAATGACTTGGCTGATAACTATACCGTTACTTATGATACTGGGCAGTATGGTAATGCCGCTAAATTCACCGCGGCCAATACTGAATATTTATCCCTTGCTGGCGGTTCACAAACAGGCTTAAGTATTTTCGACGGCAACTGGGCGACCTTTAGCATTGCTTTTTGGGTTAAATTAACCAGTACCGGCGCAACGCAGGTTATTTTAAATAAAATGCATGCCGGGGCGACTGACCAAAGTCTTTACCTTTATTTTACGGCCAGCAACACCTTCAGTTTTGCTTTCTTAAGTGATGATTTAACAACCACAGATACTTTCAGCTCTGGAACTTGGTACCATATTGTTGGTACCTATAATGCCCGTATTAAAGAAAGAAAAATCTATGTTAACGGAGTTTTAAATAAAGTTGGTGATTCAACTGGCGTTCTTTCCGGTATTAATGATGATACTCTCTATCTTGGCGCTTATAACAGCCCCACTTATTTCTTAAATGGGCTACTTGATGATTTTATGATTTTTGACAAAACCTTAACTGATGGTGAGGTTTCTCAAGTCTATTCTTATTTTGCCTCTTCCAAAAATGCTGATTTTACTCCTTCAAGGGATACAGGCGTTGTTCAGGAAGGAACAACTAGTTTAAAAGTAGTTGCTAATGGTAGTTATGGCAGCGATTTGACCCCCGGGGGACAGATTGAGACTGACTCAATTTATAATAATTCATATCTAGCCCCCAATGCTTTTGATGATAATGGTTCAACGACTTGGCATACGGCCGATGTCGCTTTCCCCCACTGGTTAAAATATGATTTTGGCAGCGGTTATCATGATTATGATTTAACCCCTGGGGGACAGATTGAGACTGACTCAATCCTTAATAATTCATATCTAGCCCCCAATGCTTTTGATGATAATGGTTCAACGACTTGGCATACGGCTAACGATGTTTTCCCCCACTGGTTAATTTACGATTTTGGCAATGGGGCTGATCTGGTTGACCAAACCCCGGCCGGGCAAGTCACGGCTGACTCAATCCTTAGTAATTCTTATCTTCCTGAATTTGCCTTTGACGATAACTCCTCTACTATGTGGTATACGGCCAATGTCGTCTTTCCCCACTGGTTAAAATATGATTTTGGCCTTGCTTCAAAAACAATCACTAAAGCAACTATCACCCCCTACAGTGGTTATTTGAAGGATTTCAAAATCCAGGGGTCAAACAACGACAGTGATTGGACAGACCTTTATACCGGCACCCATGCTAATGATGGCAGGAAAGAAACTTATTCTTTTGCCAATTCTACTGCTTACCGTTATTACCGGATCTATATTACCACTAACTATGCCGGTGGCAACTATGCCATCATTTATGAAGCAGAATTATTAGCCACTGCTCCTGGCACTGAAGACCCCAATAGTCGAAAAATTATCACCAAAGCCACTATTACTCCCTATACTAACTATGTTAAAGATTTTAAAATTCAAGGTTCAAATGACAAAGCCACTTGGACAGACCTTTATACCGGCACCCATGCTAATGATGGTTTGAAGGAGTATTACTCTTTTGCCAACTCCACTGCCTACCGCTATTATAGAATTTATATCAGTAATAATTGGCCAGCTAATAACTATGCAGGAATTTATGAAGCAGAACTAATTGGTGCCAGAGACAATAATGATGTGGGAAATAATAAGAAAATTGTCACTAGAGCCACTATTACTCCTTATACTAACTATGTTAAAGATTTTAAAATTCAAGGTTCAAATGACAATTTTACCTGGACCGACCTTTATACCGGCACCCATGCCAACGATGGTAATAAAGAAACCTATTCTTTTGCCAACTCCACTGCCTACCGCTATTATAGAATTTATATCAGTAATAATTGGCCAGCTAATAACTATGCAGGCGTTTATGAAGCAGAGCTAATTGGCACTGGGTCTTTAAATCAAAATGCTTTTCGAGATTTAGGTTCACCTTCAACCATTAACTTATCCAATAAAGACAAGATTTCTTTTTGGGTTAGGTCAGGTAGAACCGGCCAAAACTATCAACTAGCCATGGGAGAAAATTATTCTTATTCTGTCTACTCCAATGACTTAGCCTCTGGAGGAAACATCACCACAGATTCTACGCTTAGCACCTCTTACCCCGCTTCTTATGCTTTTGATGATAGTGGTTCAACGACCTGGCATACGGCCGATGTCGCTTTTCCCCACCAGTTAACTTATGATTTTGGGGCAGGTAATGCTAAGTCAATTACTAAACTAACTCTTAAACCTTATGCTAACTATATCAGGGATTTCAAACTTCAAGGTTCAAATAAAGGCACAAGCTCGAATTACAATAGCACTGATTGGGTTGATATTTATGCTGGCACCCATCTGAATAACTCTAATGTTGAAACTTATACTTTCCCCAATTCCCAATCCTTTCGTTATTACCGCCTCTATTTAATAAATACCCACGCAGGGACTAACTATGCAGGGATTTATGAAGTTGAACTCATGGAAGGAGGTTATGCCGAACAAACTTATAATATCACCATCAACTCCGCCAACACCTGGGAGCAGAAAACTTGGGATATTTCTAGTATCGCCAATGCCAGTAAAGATGCCATTCGTTATCTGGCCATTAAAGCTACCAATGCCGATGCCAGTGATACCTTTTACTTAGATGATGTTTCTTTTAATATCGAAGGGTCTTATGTCCAAAAAGACTCAGGGGCTTTAAAAACTAAAGATTTATCCAATATTTCTTCCTTAACTTTCTGGGCCAAGTCCAATCGCACCGGTAGTTACTTACAAGTTCAAATGGGCGCTTCTTCTTCAGCCGAATTAACCAATGCCTTTTCTATTTCATCTGCCAATACCTGGGAACAAAAAACCTGGGATATTTCGGGAATTGCTAACACGGCAAAAAATGCCATTAGATATTTAGCTTTTAAGGTTACTAATATTGATTCCAGTTTCAATTTATTCTTTGATGATATTAAAACTAGCACCTATTATCCCTATGGTGTTTACACTTCTTCGGTGGTTGAACTAAAAAACGCCGAGGTCCTTTATAGTCTTCAGTGGTCCGAAACTCTTGCTTCAGGCACTGATATTGAATTCCAAACCAGAACTTCAGCCGATAATTCAAATTGGGAAGAATGGCGAACAGTGGAGGTAACCACCATTGATAATGCCGATACCGCTTCAAATTGGACAACTTCTGACAGCGATTTGCTCACCAAATCTGGTGAAACAACCATCAAGCAGGAGGGATCAGGTAGCCTCAAATTAGTCGCTACCTCCAGCGGCGTCATTATTGACAATATGGAACAATTAAATCAGTTTAGAAACGACGCTAATCTTGTCACCTATCTCACTCTTGATGAAACTTCCGGCAGCGGCGCTTACCTTCAAGACTCTAGTACCCTTAATAATGATGGAACGCCGACAGGAACAAGATCAGTAGTTGGAGTATTGGGAAATGCCAGAAACTTCAATGGGGCTGGAAACCATATTCGAATGAGTCCGATTAATCGCTCGAGTGGGCAGGAGTTAACTATTTCTGCCTGGATAAAACCTTATTGGGTAGCTGGTTATGGGGATATTGTTTCTAACCGAGACTCAGGCAACTACAACTGGTTTCTTTATCAACACACCACTGATGGTTCAATTCAACTTTATGCGTCTGGTGCCGAAAACAAATCTACCTATATTCCCCTTAATAATATCTGGACCCACATTGTTGCCACTGTCAATTCCTCTGGAAGCTATAATCTCTACGCCAATGGAACTGTCGTTCAGCAGAATGCTAGCTATGTTTATAACGCCTATACCTCATCAGAATTATCTTTAGGTGATTATGGTGCTAATGGTGATGTTTGGGCAGGAAATTTAGATGAGTTGATGATTTTTACCAGAGCTTTATCGGCAGATGAGGTTGTTCGTCTTTATCAATCGTATTATACACCTTCGCGTGATAACACCATTGGTATCACCAGAGAAACAACCACCAAACAAGAAGGTTCAGCCAGTTTAAGGTTGGATACCAATAAAGAATACGATATTGACTTAACCCCTGGCGGCCAATCAGATACTGATAGTATACTCAATACTAGCTATTATTCCCAAAATGCCTTTGATAATAACTCAGCAACTACCTGGCATACAGCTGATGTAGCTTTTCCCCACTGGTTAACTTACGATTTTGGCAATGGGGCTGATGTGGTGGACCAAACAACAGGTGGAACAGCTACTGCTGACTCAATCCTTAGCGCTTCGTATATTGCTGACTATGCTTTTGATGATAACTTATCAACCATGTGGTATAGCGCCAATGTCGTCTTCCCTCATTGGCTTAAGTATGATTTTGGTAATGGAAATTCTAAAACCATTACCAAAGCTTCTATCACTCCCTACAGTGGTTATTTGAAAGATTTTAAAATCCAAGGTTCAAATAACGACAGCGCCTGGACTGACCTTTATATTGGTGACCACGCCAATAATGGCTCTAAGGAATATTATGAATTTACTAACTCTACCGCCTACCGTTATTATCGAATCTATATTACCACTAACTATGCCGGTGGCAACTACACAATAATTTATGAAGCAGAGTTTTTTGACACCGCCCCCTCTACAGAAAATTCCAACAACAGAAAAATTATTAACAAAGTCACTCTTACTCCCTACGGTAACTATGTTAAAGATTTTAAAATCCAAGCTTCCAATAACAATGCTCAATGGATTGATCTTTATTACGGCACCCATGCCAACACCTCCTTTCAAGAATCCTACACCTTCTTGAATTCTACCGCTTACCGTTATTACCGACTCTATTTAATAAATAACCACGCTGGGACTAACTATGTAGGGATTTATGAAATGGAGTTAATCGGAAAATCTTCTTTGAATCAATCGGCCTCAAAAGATTTTACGACTTCTGGAACATTGAATCTGTCTAATAAAAATACTATCTCTTTCTGGGTCAAATCATCAAGAAGTGGAACAAATTACCAGATGGCTATTGGGGAAAACTACAACTATTCTGTTTATACTGCCGACTTAACTGCGCCCGGGGGAACGATAACCGTTGATTCTATTTTAAATGGTAGTTGGCCTGGTTCAAATGCTATAGACAATACTCTTTCAACCTCTTGGTATAGCGCTAATTCTGCTTTTCCCCACTGGGCTAAATATGATTTTGGGGCTGGAGTTTCCAAAAAAATAGGTAAGGTAACTATACGCCCTCTCTATAGTTACTACATTAGAGATTTTATTATCCAAGGATCAAATAATGACAGCACTTGGGTTAATCTTCATTATGGAACCCACGGAAATAATGTTAACACTGAAAGTTTTAATTTTATTAATACTAATGCCTATCGCTATTATCGTATCTATATTCTCAATAAATATGACACATCAGACGGTTATACTGGTATTTCTGAGCTTGAGCTTATGGAAGGAGGAACGGGCGAACAAACTTACAATATTACTACCAGCTTTCCCAACACTTGGGAGAAAAAGACCTGGGATATTTCCGGTATTGCCAATGGCGATAAAGATGCGATTAAAAATATCGGCCTTAAAGTTCTTAATGCTGATACGAGTGATACTTTGTATGTTGATGATATCAGGGTTGTCGGAGCTAAAGACCAATATGTCCAAAGAGATTTAGGAGGAGGCGGAACCTTAGATTTATCTGGGAAAACGAAAATTACTTTCTGGATACGTGCCTCAACTGCCGCCTCAAATTTCCTTAAAATGCGAATTAGTGAAGATGGAAGTACTTGGCAAGATTATCCTGATATTTTTATCACTACGGCTGATACCTGGCAAAAAGAAGTTTGGGATATTTCTGATATCTCAAGTGGTAATCGGGATGCTATTCGCTATGTCCGCCTTGCTGTTACCGACGATACCGCCTCATTTACCATTTATATTGATGATCTTAAAGCCGGTGGCTTTTTAACTAATCCAAGCGCCACCAGTAATATTTCCTCAACTGTCCAACGTTATTTTCAATATCGCGCCATATTAACAACAACAGGCCTAACAGACACCCCAATCTTAAACAGTGTTAGTATTGATTACTATAATCACCTCAAGGCGCCGCTCATGTGTTTGATTAATGACGGCGGTCAACCCAACCAGTTAGTTGTTTCCTGGATGGATGAAAATGATTCAGAGAACCAATATCGTCTTGAATATAGTGTTGATGGTGGAAGCTTCACGTTCTTAACAAATGTAGCTGTTCCCACTCTCTCCTACACCGACAACAGTGTCTCTTCAGACCATACTTATAAGTATCGAGTCAGGGCTGAAGCCACAACGCCAGGAACAACCAGTGATTGGTGTATCACCGCCGCTGTTGATTATCACAAGGGAAATTTGCAACTTAAAGGTGTCATTGTTAGATAGAGGCATTAATTTACAATTTACAATTTATAATTTATAATCAATCATTACGAATATGCAAAATAAAGCGGTAAGAATTATCAATAAGCTCATCAACTGGTCAATTATCGTTCTTGTGGGATTTATCCCTCTTTTCTTCCTCCCTTTCACTTCTGAATTTTATGAATTTAATAAAAACATCCTATTATTGGCAGCCAGTGGTTTGTTACTAGTGATTTGGGTGGTCAGGATTCTTCTTTCTAAAGAAGTCAGGTTTCAGCGGACGGCTTTGGATTTGCCAGTTCTGGCGATTGCCGGGGCTTTTGTTTTATCCACCATTTTTGCTTCTCCCAACAAATGGGAGACTTTTTGGATACCGGGAGGAATGGGAACAATCATCAGTCTGATAATATTCTACTTTGTTATTACAAACACACGAAAAAACACGGAACAGAACCCGGAAAAACACGGAACCCAACTTACTACTGCTTTAATAATCTCAGGGGTCATCCTCTCGCTTATTGCTATCTATCAATTCATTGGTTTAGGGGAAAGCTTGATTGCTTCAGATAGTCCCTGGGCTTTCTTAAGATTAAAATCTTGGACACCGGCAGGAGGCTTGCTTCCCCTGGCAACTTTTTTAATCGTCATCATCACGCTCCTTGGAACACAAATCTACAACGATTGGAAGGCTCGTCATCGCCTTCTGCTCTTCTCTTCTTTTACTCTTTTACTCTTAATAAGTGGCCTAGCCGTTTCTCTCTACCAATTCTTTATTCCCGCCAAACCGCTACTTCTCCCCTATTCCACCTCTTGGGTAATAGCGGTTGAAGCTTTTAAAAACTGGCGGATGTTTTTGTTTGGTGTTGGACCAACTAGTTTCTTAGACGCTTTTTCTCAATTTCGCCCGATTTCTTATAATTTAGGTAATCTTTGGGCTGTGCGTTTTACTACTTCCGGGAATTATTATCTCCACTTATTGACAACGGTTGGTATTCTTGGATTGCTATCTTTTGGCTATTTAATTTGGAAAATCATTAAAACTCGTCCACCATTATCCATTATTTTTATTCTTCTTTTATTTTTACCCGCTAATTTCTTACTTCTCTTTATCCTCTTTGTTCTCTTGGCGCTTTTAGCGCTTCAGTTACCCACCAAAGAATACTCCGAATCCTCAAAAATAGTTCCTTGGGCAATTTTTATACCCACCATATTGGTAGTCATCGTTAGCTTGTATTTAATGGGAAGAGCTTATGCGGCTGAAGTTTATTTTAAAAAATCTTTGAATGCTTCAATAAAAAATGATGGCACCGGCACCTACAACAACCAAGTCAAAGCCATCGCTTTGAATCCTTATAACGATGTTTACCGAATAGCATACTCTCAAACTAATCTAGCTTTGGCAAATTCTTTGGCCGCCAATCCGCCAGCTGGCGGATTATCTGATCAAGACCGACAAAATATCACCAGCCTAGTCCAACAAGCCATAAGGGAAGCAAAATTTGCTGTTAGTTTGAATAAAAATAAAATTATTAACTGGGAAAATCTGGGACAAATTTATCGCCAACTAGTCAACTTTGCTCAAGGAGCCGACCAGTGGACAATTGCCAGTTTTCGTCAAGCGGCGAATTTAGACCCAGCTAATCCTAATCTAAAGCTAAGTATTGGGGGAATTTATTACTCTTTGGGCGATTATGATGAAGCCATTCGTTGGTTTCAACAAGCCATTGATGTTAAACCTAATTTTGCCAATGGCTATTATAATTTAGCGGCAGCTTACCGGGAAAAAGGTGATTTTAAAAAGGCTCATGAAGCCATGCAAACAACAATAAGTTTGGTTCCTACTACTTCTGAAGACTATCAAAAAGCTCAAGGGGAGCTTGAAGAATTGGCCAGGAAAGTTTCCGAAAAAGAAGCCACCCCGGGAGCAAAAATTGAAGCCCAACCGGAAATTCAAGAAATGCCCCTAACTGAACCCCAACCTTTACCTTCGCCAGTTATTACACCTCCCCTTGAACTTCCTGAACAATCTGCTCCGGAGATTAGTCCGGCACCAGAAGCAACACCATAAAAAGTGGAGCTAGCCGGAATCGAACCGGCGCCTTGGCAATGCGAATGCCGTGCTCTACCAACTAAGCTATAGCCCCTTCACTTCGTTCAGGGTAAACCCTTCAGGATGAATCCTTCAGGATGAATCCACAAAGTGTTTACACCGAGCTCTTATAAAACCACAGAGGTGTTTACACCGAGCTCTTATAGAGCGAGGTGGACCCGGGGGGAATCGAACCCCCTACTCCTCCATGCCATGGAGGCATGTTACCGGTATACCACGGGCCCAAAAATTACTCAGTTAATTATACTTTATCTTCAATTTACTGTAAATTATTACGAAGTAACAAGGTTCTCGAGCAAAGCGAGAGGTTCTTACTTCAGGAAGCTTAAAGGATTTTGAGCGTTACCGTTCTGCCTTATTTCAAAATGTAAATGAGGTCCGGTACTTCGACCAGTAGAACCCATCTTGCCAATCGTCTGGCCTCGAGCCACCTTTTGTCCAACACTGACATAAATTTGTGAAAGATGAGCATACAAAGTCTGTTGTCCGTTGCCATGATCAATAATGATGTGATTGCCATAAGCCCAAGGTGTCGGCCAACCGGCAATAATCACCGTTCCTCCGTCGGCAGCTAAAATCTCTGGCGTACCTTTATTGGAAATATCAATCGCTTTATGATACCAAGAAAAACCTTGCGAAATTCCCCCAGAAGTTGGCCAAGCAAACTGACCTGTTCCCAAACCAGCCCCAGGAATGGTGGCAAAGAGTCGTTTTGGTGCCAAGGGTGTTTCCTTTGGTTTAATACCGTCGGGAATCATTAATAATTGACCGACAGCTAAAGCAAAAGTTTCATCATTGGCAAAAGAGTTGTAGGGCCAATCAACAATCCCTTGGGGATCAACCTGATGCTTTTTGGCAATGGAGTAAATCGTCTCCCCTGGCTTGACTTTATATAATACCCCAGAAACCGGTAAAACTTTTAAAGTCTGGCCAGGTTTGATATCCTTAACTGATTTAAGATTATTTTCCCAAATAATCGTGTCGACGGAAACGCCAAATTTTTCGGCGATGGTGGAGATAGTATCCCCTGGTTCAACTTTGTATTCAATTGTTTCCGCTCTCGGTTTTTGAGAAACTAAGGTTGATGTTCCTGTCTCTGCCATGGCGACCGTTAAAACAGTCGCTGATGGTGATTCCTCCCGCCAAGGATTGCTTAAATTTTCAGCAATCAAAATTGGACCTAAGGTAATTCCCCCGATAATTAAAAAAGCCATACCGGAATGAACAAAAGGGCGAACCAAACGACCACGTTGTTGATACAAACCAGCGGCCAAAGAAGATTTAATCTTCTCCACCCAGTGAAAGCTGCTTAAAATTTTGTTTTTAAAGTAGTTAAATAAGCTGACTAAAAAACTTAGCAAATCCTGCCCAAGAGAAGAATTTTTCATCGAAGACCTAGAATAGCACAAATTAGTCTAATTGGTCAAATTAGTCAAATTGGGAGTTAGGCGGTATTGAGGTTTTTGAGGAATTCTTCGTTGCTTTTCGTCTTGGCCAATCTATCCAAAAGGATTTCCGTCCGTTCGTCGGCCCCCAACATATCAATCATTTTGCGCATGGTAATAATTTTTGGGTAGTCTTTCTTGTCGTACAAAAGTTCTTCCTGACGAGTGCCGGAGCGCTGAATATCAATCGACGGAAAAACACGTCTCTCGGCCAAAGCCCGAACCAAATGAAGTTCCATGTTGCCTGTGCCTTTAAATTCTTCGTAAATTAAATCGTCCATTCTGGAGCCGGTTTCAATCAACGTTGTCCCGATAATGGTCAACGAACCGCCTCCCTCAATATTGCGGGCGGCGCCTAAAAAGTGTTTGGCGGGGAATAAAGCCGCCGGGTCAAAACCACCGCTTAAAGTTCGGCCGGAAGTCGGAATCGAAAGATTATAAGCCCGAGCCAAGCGGGTAATCGAATCCAATAAAATCACCACATCCTTGCCCATTTCCACCAATCTTTTAGCTCGGTCCAAGGCGATTTCTGCCACTCTGGTTTGGTGTTCCGGTGGCTCATCAAAATTAGAAGCAATGACTTCTCCTTTAACCGAACGGGAAATATCCGTTACTTCTTCCGGTCTTTCCCCCACTAAAACTGCCATTAAGTGAACATCGGGGTAGTTGGTAGTAATCCCATTGGCTAAGTCCTTTAAAAGCCAGGTTTTACCGGCTTTAGGTGGTGAAACAATTAAGCCCCTTTGTCCCCGACCGATAGGAGCAATTAAATCAATCATCCGGGTGGAAAGAGGTGTTTTTCCGGTTTCTAATTTAATTTTGGCGTCGGGATAAATAGGCAGTAAACTTTCAAAATTAGGCCTTTTATCCAACTTGTCGATATCCATCTCGTTGACTTTTTCCACCTTTAAAAGACCGAAGTAGCGTTCTTTTTCTTTCGGCGCTCTCACCTGGCCGCCAACCATGTCTCCAGGACGTAAATTAAAACGACGGATTTGCGAAGCAGAAATATAAACATCATGGGTTGAGGGCGAAAATTTAGGTCTTAAATAACCATAACCCTCTACTGAAACATCCAAAATTCCTTCCATATATTGGGTCGGTACACCCGCGTCAGGAATAACGCGGTTATCCACCACGCCATTAAAATTATTATTCTGGTCATTCTCCATAGGAACGGGAGAACCCACCACATCTTCAACGGTAAGATCTTTCTTTGTCGCCATCATGATTTAACAAGGAAACATAAAAAAACGAAACCAACGAGGAACTTTCAAAAATCTTAATTGAGTTAATTTAAACAAAAACTCAAATCCTTTGTCAAGTCCCAAAAACAAGATAATTAACTCCAATATGGAGGGTGAAACGCCTGCCCTACCTCTCACCCTCCATGTTGGAGTCAATTTTGAAAAAAATTTTAAAAAAACGCTTCTAGCCTATTGACAAAAAAAATTTCTTGTGCTATTTTCAAACTGATTGTTAGATCACCTGTCCTGGCCTGACAATCGGATTGCAGAGAGCATTGCTACTCGTACCGAGCTTTGTCGAGGTAGCGATAGTAATGCTCTTTGTTTTTACCACAATTTTTTTGGTTTGTCAATCCTATAAGAAAAAACTTCGAAAAATTTAGTAAACCTATAAGAAAATAATTTTAAATTTTAGATTCAAAATTAGTCTTTTTAAACAAAATTTGAGAATTGTGGATAAGTGGGAATTTTCGAATTTCTGATTTAGGATTTAAAGATTTTAACTACTTGATTAATCGAAGAATATTTTTCAGGGCTAATAATTTTTGTAAAGCCTAAACGTTTTGCTTCTTTAACTCTTTGTTGGTTTTGACTAACGTTTCTTATTTCCCCTAAAAGTCCCAACTCGCCAAAAACAACTGTCTTCGTGTCGGTAGCAACATTTTTAAAAGAAGAGTAAATGGCTAAAGCCACCCCCAAATCAACGGCCGGTTCCTCAATCCTTAATCCTCCGGCGACGTTGACAAAGATGTCAAAAGACGCCAAGGGCAAACCCAATCTTTTCGCTAAAACCGCGCAAATCAGTTGCAAACGATTATAATCAATCCCCGCCGCAACTCGCCGTGGAATAGCTAATTGAGTTGGGGTGACCAACGCCTGGATTTCGACCAAAACGGGTCTGGTTCCTTCCATCGTCGCCACAATCACCGACCCAGGCACGCCTTTTTGCCTTTGGGCCAGGAAAATTTTGGAAGGATTTTCTATTACTAACATCCCTTTATCGGTCATTTCAAAAACGCCCACTTCATCGGTCGCCCCGAAACGGTTTTTGGTTGTTCGCAATAGTCGAAAAGGGCCAAATTTCTCCCCTTCCAAGTATAAGACGGTATCAACCATGTGTTCTAAAATTTTCGGTCCAGCCAAGGACCCTTCTTTAGTCACGTGGCCAATTAAAAAAATCGGCAAGCCTTTCCCTTTGGCTGTCTTCACCAAACGAGCCGCACATTCTCTGACTTGGCCGACAGCCCCGGCACTTCCGGTCAAATCTTGAGTCGTTAAAGTCTGAATGGAATCCAAAACCACCATTTTAAAATCATCATTTTGTTTGAGAGTCTCATTGATTAAATCAACATCGGTTTCGGTGAGAAAGAAAAGATTTTCCCTTTTGATACCCAATCTCTCAGCTCTGATTTTGATTTGTTGAAGTGATTCTTCACCGGAAACATAAAGTCCGCCGACTTTTTCCGCCAACTGGAGCATTAAAGTACTCTTACCAATCCCTGGTTCTCCGGCCACCAAAACCACCGAACCGGCTACCAAACCACCGCCTAAAACCCGGTCAAATTCAGAAAGACCGGTTTTCATTCGGGCTAAACTGACAAATTTAATTTGGGAAAGTTTTTGGGGTAAAGAAGTCTCACCTTGCTCCCTCACTATCCCCTTTTTGGTGGTGGGGACAACCGTTTCCACTAAAGAATTCCATTCGCCGCATTCAGGACAGCGACCCAACCATTTCGGCGATTCCGCCCCGCATTGTTGACAGACAAACTTAGTTAAAACTTTGGCCATCTATTTATATCCAATCGGTTTTTCGGTCAAAACCAAACCTAAACTCATTTTCCGGCCGTTTTTATCAATCGACTCCACAAAGCAATCAACCTTATCACCAACTTTTAAGGATTTTTCGGCGGGAATCTTAGAAATATGAATCAAACCCTCAACTCCTCTGCCCAAATTGACAAAAGCCCCAAAAGGAGCCAAACGAGTTATCTCACCTTTAATCTTGGACTCCACTGGATACTTCTTTTCAATCTGGTCCCAAGGATCTTCTTGAAGTTGTTTAATAGAAAGATTAAGCTTACCACTCTTTTTATCAACCATTAAGACTTTTACTTTGACTTTATCTTTCTGTTTATAAAATTTACTCGGATCATCAACCTTTTCCCAAGAAATCTCGGAAATATGAACCAAGCCTTCAAGGTGGGTACCAAGAGAATCACGGGTAGCACGAGTATCACGAGCTTTTAAATCTTCCCGTGGTACTTGTGGTACTTTTTCTTCTCGTGGTACTTTTATCTTGACGAACAACCCAAAAGGCATGACTCCAGTCACTTCCCCATCGAAAGTCTCGCCCACCTTAACTTTTTTCAAAATCTCTTCCTGCTCTTTAAGTAAACCTTTCTCACTCACGGCTTTTTCGGACAAAATCAGCCGATTTTTTTCCTTATCAACTTCGATAATCTGCGCCTCAAAATCACGATTGATCAAAGCCGCAGGATTACTAATAAAGGGCGAGCTAAAACAGGAGGTGGGAATAAAACCGGCAATACCCTTGGTTTCCACCACCAAACCACCGCGGTTAATTTCCTTGCCCCTCACTTTAACCGGTTCACCGGTTTTTAATTTCTCATCAAATTCAACCCAAAGATAATCATTTAAAGTCTTTTTGAAGGATAAAAGCGGATGGCCATTGTCATTTTCTGGCTGGTAAATAACCACTGTTACCTTATCACCGATTTTGAGCTGCTCCACAAAATCCTTGGCGGCTCTCATTTCCTTATCCAAAATCAAACCTTCGGTTTTAGTACCGATATCGACCCAGACAGATTTTTTAGTCTTATCAGCAATCAAACCTTCAACCACCTCACCTCTCTTAAAACCATAAAAACGATAACTTGTTTGAGCTAAAAGCTCTTCCATTGTTTGGGGTTCACCCCGAGGGTTCACCCCGAGGGGTACTGATTTCGAAGAAAGCGAAGCCGAAGCTTTGATTGAAGCCTTTTTTTTATTAATTTTCGTCTTCTTTTCTAATTTTGGCACTCATATTTACCCCACTTTCAAAAGATTTATTGATTGAATTATACATCCAAAAAAAAGTCTCGGCAATAAACAAAGTTTGTTTCTCACTTTGCTCGAAATAAGCATAGCTTGTTGCATCAACTTTTTTCAGCCAAAAAAAGTCTCGGCAATAAGAACCTGCCTTCGGCAGAACCTTGTTTTTCAAATAAGCAAAGCTTGTTTTTCAAATAAGAACCTGCCTTCGGCAGAACCTTGTTGCCTCAGTATTTCACAAAAAATGCCTCGGCAATGAGGTATTTTCGCCGTTCCTTGCGGAACTACTATCGTCCCCGCTGTCGCCCTTGACGACCCTGTTCGGAATGGGAAGGGGTAGTTCGACGACGCTCAAATCACCGAGACACATTCAACCGCTTTCAGCGGTCTCAGTGTAAACTCATTATTAATAAAAGTTTACCCTGAGGGGTTCCCTGAAAAGTGAATAGAATTAGTAAATAAGATATAAAGCTACTTCTTTTGATCGTTAGCTCTGGTCAGCTAAATGGATTACTCCACTTACACCTCCAGTCTATTCTCCATTTCGCCCTTTCGGGCTTCACGGAGTCCCTCGTAGCTCCAAAGGAGCGAAGAGGGAAAACCCGTAGTCTACGGGTGATCTACGTCCCGACTTGCGTCGAGAACAGGATACCTAATCTTGGGAGTGGTTTCCCGCTTAAGATGCTTTCAGCGGTTATCCATTAGGAATGTAGCTACCCAGCATTGCTCTTGATAGAAACAACTGGCACACCAGGGATTCCCTCAACCAGGTCCTCTCGTACTGTGGTTAAATTCCCTCAAGTATCCAACGCTTACTGCGGATAGAGACCGACATTATTGTTATTAAAGTTGTGGCATTTCTTGTTTTGCACAACTCCCCACATCACTATGGGGGTCCGACCATATCTTGACCCCTTCGCATAAAGCTTCGGGGGCCTCTGACGTATGGCCTGTGAGGATTCTAATCAATTTTATTGACTAGTCTTTCCTGCTGATTATCTTGCTTCATTATCCAATGAACGGTGTTTCATTGTTACTATTTAAACTAGTAGAAACACATTAACAAGAGTTTCCAGCATATAGTCAAATTTATATTCTTTCATTTATTTTTTATGGACAAAAAGATTATTTTTTTAAGTCGGAAAGAAGAGACAGTTCATGTCACCCTGATATGTCATCAGGATCAGCTGTCTCACGACGCTCTGAACCCAGCTCACGTAGCGTTTTAATGGGCGAACAGACCACACAATTAATTTCTTTATTACTAAAGTCGTAGACTATATCTTCCCCGCCAAAAATTATGAAATATTTAGACGGGGACTGGCGTCTGATAGATATCATAGATTTTTGACATTAATATCAAAAGATAATCTATCTCACTCTTTATTTTAATAAAGAGATCAGTCGTTACAGGGCTAAAGGAAGTTTATAACGCATTGAAGGAATAACATAAGGTTCAATTTGGGCAATAAAAAGATTTGCGTTTTGGGCTGGAAAATAGATATGATAGCCATCTCCATTCCAGTGTAAACGTAAATCCCTAAAACCAAAGTTTTCCTCAAGAGCGTTTATTAATAGTTTTTGATCCTCCTTGTTAAAAGCCAAAGTATCGAGGAAAAAACCTCGACAATCTGGCCGACGTTTGCCATCATCCATATAGAAGGTAGCAAGCGCTAACGGATGAACAAGAAGATTGGTAATCATTTTAGGAATAATTTTTGTTTTTCCATCTGGATAAAAAATAGCATGATAAGCAGTTAAAACGTGACTATTTATCGTTCGGAAACGATAATCACCTTTACCAACCTGCCTTGGTTTTGATTTCACAAAACCGTCAAAAATTGACCATTTCCAATCCACATATTCTTTTTGTTTAAGAGAATGTTGTGCTTGAAAACGACAATTATTGCCGTTAAGTTCCAGATATCCATCACCTAAAATACTTCCAATTAGAACTTCTTCTTGTTTGGAGGACAAAAATTTCATAAACTTCCTCAGCTTCCCTCGGTATTACCCCTTAACTTTAAGATAATCCGAAGATTACCCGAATGTCAAGTAGGGTTTCACCGATATAAGCCAGTAAGGGCCAGTTGTTGACCCTTGGGACCTTCTTCAGCCCCAGGATACGCTGAGCCGACATCGAGGTGTCGAACCGCGCCGTCGATATGGACTCTCGGGCGCGACTAACCTGTTATCCCCGGGGTAGCTTTTATCCGTTAAGCCCGGTCCGTCACCACGACGGATCCGAGGATCACTAAGACCAACTTTCGTTCCTGCTCGACCTGTTAGTCTCGCAGTCAAGCCGGCTTTTGCCTTTATACGTCCAGTCCGATTTCTTTACGGACTAAGCCGACCTTGGTACGCTTGCATTACTCTTGAGCAAGCGACTGCCCCAGTCAAACTACCCACCAGACAATGTCCTAATATGCGTTTCAAGCATATCTTAGTGAGAAAAACATAAAAAGAAGAGTGGTATTTCACTGTCCCCTGTACCAGACGGTACAGGGTCCCACCTATTCTCAACAATCCCTTTATATTTTTCAATGTCAAGCTGTAGTAAAGCTCCACGGGGTCTTTTTGTCCTGCAGTAAGTAGGCCGCATCTTCACGGCCATTTCAATTTCGCCGGGGGAGAGTTTAAGACAGTTGTTTACTCGTTAAACCTTTCGTGCGGGTCGGAACTTCATATTACTCCACTATTACTAGTAGTACTGACTATATCTTCAGTCTTTCTTAAAGACTGGTTGGCGTATGATAGAGGTTATAAATTTGACCAAAGTCAGAAACCATCTATCTCACCTTTATTAAAAAACAAAGGATCAGTCGATACGGGGTCAATCATATCCGATTTTTAATATGACGACTTCCCACGATATTACCCCCTCAATATTTTAAGATTAACCGAAGTTAACCCGAAAAGTCAAGTAGGGCTTCACCGTTATTAGCCAACTTTTAGTCGGGCTCGTTTCACTTACCCGACAAGGAACTTCGCTACCGTAGAACAGTTCACGTTGTTACATGGACGATTGGTTACGTCTCTTATGGTCGCCCATAAGGTCGGACTATATCATATCTCGATTTTAAATCGGATCCTAGCATATAGTCTCTGAGGATTTCCGCCAGTTGGCGGATCTTTCCTGCTGATTATCTCCACCGAACAGATTTTCACCATTTTTTTAAGGTACTGTCGGATACTCGAGATTTTCCAGCATACAGCTAGGTTTTTCATCGTTTGGACGATGGTGATCAAATACAAGGATCACTCAACTACGACTATTTCATAGTTACTGCTGCCGTTCACCGGGGCTTCAGTTCAGCCAAAATGACCTCCCCTTAACCTTCCGGCACTGGGCAGGCCTCAGCCCCTATACTTTGGCTTTCGCCTTTGCAGAGACCTGTGTTTTAGTTAAACAGTCGGTAAACACTCTTTTGCTGTGACCCTGACAAGCAGGGTAGGACATCTCCAAATGTTACGTCCAGCTATTTTGCCGAGTTCCTTAAACTCCCTTCTCCCGTCCGCCTTAGACTACTCGTCCAGTCCACCTGTGTCGGTTTGCGGTACGATTTTGATTATTTCTCGTCACGAAGCTTTTCTTGGAAACTTAAATCAACAAGATTGCCCCTCGAAACCTCAGGGCTTTCCATCCAACTTGCCGTCGCTTCAACGGATTTGCCAATCGAAACTGACTTGTTGTCTGGATGCCAAATCATAATGACATCTTGCTTATCAAATCCCGTCACTCCCTAACTGATAACGAAATAACCAAAGTACAGGAATATAAACCTGTTATCCATCCCCTACGCCAATCCGGCCTCGGGTTAGGGTCGACTCACCCCACGCTGACAAACATTACGTGGGAAACCTTGGACATTCGGCGTTCCAGATTCTCACTGGAATCTCGCTACTCATACCGGCATTCTCACTCAATATCACTCCACCTCGCTTTACAGCTGGGCTTCACGGCGATATTGACGCTCCCCTACCACCTCGACCAAAGGTCGAGATCTCCATCTTCGGTATTTACTTTAGCCTCCTGAATTTGCGGCGCAAAATTCCTCGTCCAGTGAGCTGTTACGCTTTCTTTAAAGGATGGCTGCTTCTAAGCCAACCTCCTGGGTGTTTTAGGAACTTCACTTCCTTAACACACTTAAGTAAAATTTAGAGACCTTAGATGAAAGTCTGGGTTGTTTCCCTTTCGACTCACCGGCTTAGCCCGGCAAGACTGACTAGTGTTTGATTTTGGCGTATTCGGAGTTTGATTGATGACAAGATATTGCTACCCTGACACCATTCAGTGCTCTACCCCACCAAAACTTACCACACCGCTATACCTATATATATTTCGGGGAGAACCAGCTATCTCCGGGCTCGTTAAGCATATTACCTCTAACCACAAGTCGTCCGAGCCTTTTGAACCAGACAACGGTACGGGCCTTGCTCCGATTTTCATCGGAGGTCACCCTGCTCATGGTTAGCTCGCCCGGTTTCGGGTCTTCCAACAGCCGCCAAACGCCCTTTTAAGACTCGCTTTCGCTACGCCTCCCTCTGCATTGCAGAGTTAGACTCGCGGCTCCTGAAAACTCACCGGTTCATTCTTCAATAGGCACGAGATTACCCTTCGACAAGCTCAGGGCTCTCTCTGTTTGTTAGCAGACAATTTCAGGTTCTATTTCACTCCCTTTCATAGGGACTTTTCATCTTTCCCTCGCGGTACTGGTTCACTATCGGTCTGTTTGAGTATTTAGCCTTGCCAGGTGGGCCTGGCGGATTCCCACAAGATTACGCGTGTCCCGTGGTACTTGGGAACAGAATAGAGTGGTTTTGGATTTCAAGTACAAGGCTTTCACTTTCTTTGGCGACCTATTCCGAGGCCTTCCTCTATCCTCAACCAATCCCATGTTTTCTGCCCCGCAACCGGTGCCCGAAGGCACCTTTAGGCTCTTCCGGTTTCGCTCACCGCTACTCACGGAATCACATTTGTTTTCTTTTCCTCACCCTAATTAGATGTTTCAGTTTGGGTGGTTGCCTTCTTGTGCAAGCACAAGAAACTCTAATGAGTGGGTTACCCCATTCGGAAACCGCCGGATCGCAGGTTGCTTGTCACCTCCCCGACGCTATCGCTGACGGCAACGTCCTTCTTCGGCTCAAACAGCCAAGACATCCGTTGTCTGCTTTATTTAAAGTAGCTTTGATTTATCTTACTTTCCTGCTATTCGCAGGAATTCTATTCACTTTTCAAAGAACCCTTCAGGGTGAATCCTTCAGGATGAACCCTTCGACTCACTTTGTTCGCTCAGGGTAAACAAAAAAGTGTTTACACCGAGCTCTTACAGAGCGAGGTGGACCCGAGCGGGTTCGAACCGCTGACCTCCTGTATGCAAAACAGGCGTTCTTCCAACTGAACTACAGGCCCATATAAACTAAAAAAGCTGGCGGAGCCAGCTTCACTTAAAGTGCTTTAATCAACCCTATGCGCCACGCCAAAAGCGTCTCTTGTTAATTAAGGATTGAATTTGAATTATCATAAAAAGCTGTCTACCGACGAGATTCATTCTAACAGACAAAATTCAACCTGTCAACCAGGGAAAGTTTTAAGTGGACGGACATGGAATCGAACCATGGACCTCTTCTTTATCAGAGAAGCGTTCTACCACTGAACTACCCGTCCGAACTAGAAAATTTTAACATAAATTTGAGGCAAAATCTAGGTAAAAAATCTGCTATAATATAAAAAGAGGAAGAGTCTTAAGACTTAAAATGGAAGAAAAAATCATTTTAGAAATCAAAGTCCCGCGCGAGAATGAATATGCCATGGAATCAGCCATACCTCTTTTTTCCGGCTTCACCCGTATTTTGTCCTCTCCTTCTTTTTTGGATCAGCTTAAAGGCCGTCATGGAGAATCGTTAACTTTGGAGATTGTCTGTGATCGCCAGCAAATCCACTTCTGCGTGGTGCTTAATGAATCTATGTTGCCTTATTTTGAAAGCCAAATTTTGGCTTCCTACCCCTTAGCTGTTTTGAGTCGGATTGGTGATTATCTTCCCTCTTGGCCATTGGAAAGTCTTTCTTTCGGCCAAATGGTTTTGAGTAATAGTTTTTATTATCCCTTAAAAACTCTTAAGGATTTCCAGGAGGCCGATCCTTTAGCTAGTCTTTTGGCCGTTATGTCCAAGGGCAGTGAAAATGATAAAACATTACTTCAATTAGTCATTCAAAAAGCCCCCTCCGGCTGGCAAAGACAAGCTCAAAAAACCGTAGAGACCGGTATTAAAATCAGCCCAACCGAACGCCGGCCCTTAACCGGCGAAAGTCTTATCCGCCAAAAAATTCAAGAAGAGGGTTTGAAATTGGGCTTAAGAATCATGGCTTCCAACCAAACTCTTTTGAAATCTTTGGCCGGAAGCTTTGCCGTCTTCACCCGCGGCGATGGCAATGGTTTAGTTTTTCAAAAAGCACCGTTCATAAAGAAAGGCAAATTTAAACAAGCCATTTACCAACGCTCTCCGGAATTCACCCCTAAATTTCAAATTTTAACTATTTCCGAAACTGCAAGCTTATGGCACCTGCCGAGCGCCCAAACCAAAATCCCCAACATCGCCTGGGGCCGGCAAGTTCTAACCGAAGCACCGGAAAATTTGCCAGTGGCCACCAACTTAACTGATGAGCAAAAGAAAGAAATTAATTTCTTTGCTCGGACGGAATATAAAAATCGTATCATCACCTTTGGCATTAAACAATCTGACCGTCGCCGTCATATGTATGCCATCGGTAAAACCGGCACCGGTAAATCCACTTTAATTGCCAACATGGCTATTGATGACATGAAGAAAAAACACGGCGTGGCGGTTATTGACCCCCACGGTGACCTTTCAGAAATTTTACTGGATTACATTCCTTCCCACCGAATCAATGATGTCTGTTATCTTGACCCTGCCGATAAGGAACATCCTTTTGCGATTAACATTTTGGAAGTTAATGACCCAACCCAAGCCGAATTAATTTCTTCCGGTATTATCTCTATTTTTTACAAAATCTACGCTTTCTCCTGGGGGCCCCGTTTGGAACACATCCTGCGCAATACCCTTTTAACTTTGGCTCAAACTCCGAGCAGCACCTTGGTTGATGTTCCCAAAATCCTCACCGATAGGGATTTCCGTCATCAGGTGGTGCAAAAGCTCAACGATCCGGTTTTAAACAACTTCTGGCAAAACGAATTTGAGAAAATGCCTGATAGATTACAGCAAGAAGCCATCAGCCCTATCTTAAACAAAGTCGGTCAATTTGTTTCCTCGCCTTTAATTAGGGGTATTATTGGTCAACCAAAATCCACTATTGATTTAGAAAAAATTATGAATGAAGGAAAGATTTTAATTTTGAATCTTTCTCAAGGAAGACTGGGTGAAGACAATTCCGCTCTTTTAGGAGCCATGATTATCACCAAGTTTCAGCTGGCGGCTATGAACCGCGTTAATATTCCCGAGGAACAAAGAAAAGATTTTTATCTTTACGTGGATGAATTCCAAAATTTTGCCACTGATTCTTTTATTAAAATTCTCTCTGAAGCCAGAAAATACCGTCTGAACCTTTGCTTAGCCAACCAATATATGGCCCAGATCGCCTTGCCGGTCCAAAAAGCCATCATGGGCAACACCGGAACTCTCATTGCCTTCCTGGTGGGAGCCGAAGATGCCTTTATTTTGGAAAAGGAGTTTGGTGAAGTTTTTACACAAAAAGATTTAGTGGGTCTTTCTAACTTCCAAATTATTATCAAGTTGGCCATTGATAACCTAACCTCAAGACCGTTTTTTGCCTATACCCTGCCTTTGCCTCAATCCAAAAACCAAAACCGGGAAAAAGTTATTAAAGTCTCCAGAGAAAGGTATTCTTACAAAAAAACACCTTTAGTTAAAGAGGTTTGAACTAGTTTTATTTATCAAATGGATTAAACTTTTGTTTAAGTAGATTCCTAAGAGGAAGGAATAATGGTTTAGGGAGATTATTCCAAGTAAACCAACCACACTTCTCAGCCCACTCTGGTTCCATAATCTTTGTTTTGCCTAATTTGTATTCTGCAATTGCATAAATGGTAACGTAATGTTTACCTTCTTTTTTAAAAGTATCGTTAGTATATGGGCCAAGTCTAATATTTTTAATACTAATCCCCGCTTCCTCCATAACCTCCCTTTTAGCACAATCCTCTATGCTTTCATTAAATTCCAAATGGCCACCGGGAAAACACCATGTTCCTTCTCCGTGAGTATTCTTTCTCTTATGAAGCAAAACTTTCTTGCCCTTTAAAACAATAACTCCAACACCAACTCTTGGATGACCAGGATTTCTTTTTTTCATTCTTCTATTCTACCAAAAAACCGCCTTTTCGGCGATTTTCTGATACTAGCTCCTCTTAATGGAGAAAAAAAGAATTTCTTTTAAACTTTTTCTTGGTCTTGCTTCTGGGCTTTCGGCTGGATAGCCAAGAGTAATCACAAAAGGAACAACATAATTTTTGGGAATACCTAAAGCTTTTTTGATTCTACCTTTATGTCGCCAGCCGATATAACAAGTTCCTAAACCTAATTCTGTGGCTCTTAGGACTAAATTTTGAGCCGCGATTGAAACATCTCTAACGACTCTAATTCTAAAAGGGTCATCAAAACCTGGCTCAAGTTTCTCTTTAGGATACACTCCAGGATCTCCACAACAAACTATAATCACCGGCGCCTTATAAACAAACCCTTGTTTAAAAACTTTATTTTCCTTAAGTCTTTTCTTTATCTTTTCGTCTTTGACAATGAAGTATCTTGATGGCTGGGCATTATTCCCAGAAGGGGCTAATCTGGCAGCATCAATAACTTCTTTAATCAGGTTCACGGGAATTTCTTTATCCTGATATTTTCTAGTACTTCTTCTTTCTGCAATGATAGTTTTAACACTCATCTTATTCTCTATTCTACCAAAAAACCTCCTTTTAAAGGAGGTTTTTTTGACAACCAAGAAGTGGTAGGAAACGATAGTTATTTTTTAACGAGTTCAACTAACAAAACCTCGGTGTTGATTTCCCGACCTTGGGTCGGGACCGTAAATCACTCCAGAAAGGAGGTGATCCATCCGCTCCTTCCAGAACGGATACCTTGTTACGACTTAGTGCTCATCGCCGATCTCACCTTGATCCACCAAAGGCGGGCTTCGGGTGCTACCGACTTTGCTCACTTGACGGGCGGTGTTCTAGGATTAAAAAATGAATTACTTCAAAATTTATCCTTACTCACTGGGCACGCGGTTTTCCCGCACCCTAGCGAAATTCTATCCCAATATTGGCCGCCGATTATTCATAAATTCCCTGATTTTTAATAATCGATTTATCCCCTCTTCCGACAAATGTTCTTTCCTGCGAAAAATCTCCGCGGCTTGACAAAAAAGCTCAAAATCTTTTGCCTTTTTCCCTTTTAAAGGGAACTGTTTGAAAAAAGGAATCACCTTAAAAAAGATATCTTGTTGTTTTTTAACGACAAATTTAACATGAGGTTTCCAACCATATCTTTGATAATCAAGAGCAACAATACGACCGCAATTTAATCTTTTTTGGATTAATTCTAAAATCGGTCGATCATCGGCCCTTAATTCAATTTCAAAACATAAACAAGCATCTTTTTTAGTCTTCTTGGTTTTATGTTTTGTAATGATAATGGCAAAACATCCTTCTCCTTCGGCAAAACCGACAAGATACCAGGGGTTGATAATCTTATAAACAGCCATATATTTTGGTAGGATAGATTCGGTCCTTCCTCCGACGTAACGTCGGAGTACTATAACCTCTGCAGACTTCCGATATCTACTCGGTGTTAGTTCACACTGACACCTACCCGCCTGATTCTACCATTCGCCTTAGTAGATTTCTACTGCGGCTCATGGTGCAATTTTTGGCGGGTCAATATCGGATCTCCCTTCGTAGCTATAATTCCTTTTGTTTTCATCTCGAACTCATTTACTTTTAGACAATTAAACTAGAACTTCTCCATTTGTACGCAGGATCGTTATTTCTAAAAGCCGTTTCAGTTTCAAGCTGAAAACCACTACTTTAACCCTTCTCTCTTTGTCGTTACCAACAAAGGATGTTATTTCGCTTTTAGTGCTAGTTTCACTAAGTATTTTAACTAGGAATTATTGCCGGAAGGCGCAATTTAATTTGTACAAGACCCGAGAACGTATTCACCGCGGCCATGCTGATCCGCGATTACTACCAATTCCAACTTCATGGGGACGAATTTCAGCCCCCAATCTGAACTGAGGCGAAATTTCAGGGATTAGCTCCACCTTGCGGTTTGGCAACCCGTTGTTTTTCGCCATTGTAGGATGTGTGTAGCCCTGGACATAAGCGCCGTGCTGACTTGACGTCATCCTCTGCTTCCTCCCTCCATTAAGGAGAGTAGTCTTCTATGAATATTTAACATAGAACGAGGGTTGCGCTCGTTACCCCACTTAAGGGAACACCTCACGGCACGAGCTGACGACAGCCATGCAGCAGCTTTGCTAGTACCCTCGAAGGCTTCCAACGTTTCCGCCGGAATGCAACTAGCATGTCGAGCCCAGGTAAGGTTTTTCGCTTCGTTTCGAATTGAACCACATGCTCCACTGGTTGTGCGGGTCCCCGTCAATTCCTTTGAGTTTTAGCCTTGCGGCCGTACTCCCCAGGCGGTTCGCTTAACGCGTTAGCTTACGCCCCTCCCGACTTGCGTCGGGGAGAGCTAGCGAACATTGTTTACGGCTAGGACTACGCAGGTCTCTAATCTGCTTTGCTCCCCTAGCTTTCGTTCATCAGCGTCAGAAAAATCCCAGGTGCTCGCCTTCGCCCTTGGTGTTCCACTCGATATCAACGGATTTCACCCCTACACCGAGTGTTCCGGCACCCCCTGATTTCCTCTATTCAGCTAGTCTTTTTGGCTTTTCCAAAGTTGAGCTTTGGGCTTTAACCAAAAACTTAGCCAATCGCCTACGAAACTCTTTACGCCCAATAAATCCGGATAACGCTTGCACCCTACGTATTACCGAGGCTTCTGGCACGTAGTTTGCAGGTGCTTATTCATTCAATCATATGACTAAATAAAAGGAGTTTACAACCCGAAGGCCTTAATCCTCCACGCGGTGTCGCGGCGTCAGACTTTCGTCCATTGCGCACGATTCCCGGTTGCTGCCACCCGTAGGTGTATGCTCCGTATCTCAGTAGCATTGTGGCTGGCCGACCTCTCAGTCCAGCTACCCGTCAAAGCCTTGGTGGGCCATTACCCCACCAACAAGCTGATAGGACGCAGGCTCATCTTTCGGCGGGCAGTTAAGCCCTTTGACCTTACGGTCGTATGCGGTATTACCTCCGCTTTCGCGGAGCTATTCCCCACCAAAAGGTAGATTCCTACGTGTTACTCACCCGTCCACCGCTGCCCCGACACAAGGTCGGGACCGCTCGATTTGCATGCCTAAGGCGCACCGCTAGCGTTCATCCTGAACCAGGATCAAATTCTCAAAAATACATTCGACTTCGCTCAGTATTTTTGACACTGAGTATAATCGAAGTGTAAAAAATTCCTACCACTTCTTGATTGTCAAGGTACGAAAGTACCGCAGACCCTGCCGAAAAATGCCCTTTGAGCCGCAGTAGAAATCTACTAAGGCGAAAAGTAAATTTAGGCGGGTCAAAGTACTTCTAGATTATCCGCCTAATCTTAGCACTCGGCTTTTCAGTATTATTCATACACGCCTCGTGCTGCGATTTTTGGCGGATCATTTATTATTTATAAATTATCAATGTGAAATGAAAAACCCCGCCAAGCGGGGTTAAACCCTTAACTTCACTTGGCAAAGTTGTTTAAGTCATATCTAAAAAGTATTTAATCATTTTTCTTTTCTTTTGTCAACGGGTAATCAGTAATAATTCCTCCTCCCAAAACCCCCTCGCCCAGGTAAAAAACCGCTGCCTGGCCAGGAGCAATACCTCGTTCAGGTTCAGCCAAGACAACTTTAAACCTGGTTTTTTGAGGAAGAACTTGAGCCTCAAGTAAATTTCCCTGATGCCTAATTCGAACAAATAATGGCTGATGACTAATGACTGATGGATAATTTGGGTTAATCCAGCTTACATCACTCACCAAAAAATCTTTCCTCTCCGTTTCCTGTCCAAAACCCACAATTAGTTGATTCTTTTTAACATCTTTCCCAATCACATAAAACGGCGGAATTAATTTTGACTTTTGACTTTTGACTTTTGAATTTACTTCAAAACCGTGTCTTTGCCCAATAGTATATAAAGGTAAACCTTCATGTCGACCAATCATTTTTCTTTTTATATCCACTGCCTCGCCGGGAATAATTTTGGAAGAAATATGTCTTTTTAAAAAGGGCCGGTAATCATTCTCCGGTAGGAAACAAATTTCCTGTGATTCCGGTCGATGGGCCATCGGTAATTGCCATTTTTTGGCTAAAGCCACAACTTCCTTTTTTTGATAATTACCCACCGGAAATAAAATATGGGCTAATTGGCTTTGGGTAAGATTGTAAAGAAAATAAGATTGGTCTTTGCTTTTATCTTTTCCTGCTAGAAGTGAGTAGTAAAGTGAGCCGGACAAATTTTGTGAGGTTTCATTTTTAGCGTAGTGCCCTGTGGCCAAATAATCAAAACCTAACTTCCGAATGTAATTCAAAAGCTCGCCAAATTTAATAAATTTATTACAAAAAATACAAGGGTTAGGGGTCAAACCTAAAGCATAGGCTTTTAAAAAATAATCTACCACCCTTTTTTTGAAAATTGGCGAAAAATCAATTACCTGGAAAGGTATTCCCAATTGATGAGCGGTTTTTCTGGCTACCTCCAAACTTTCAGTACTGCAGCATTTATTGACGAAAACTTTGTTTGAGTCAACAAGGTTCTTGCCGAAGGCAAGGTTCTTATTTTCATAACGATAGCTTTTGACTGTTTCGCTCCACAAATGCATATGAAAGCCGGTGCATTGATAGCCTTCCTTAACGAGTAGGGCTGCTGCCATCCCTGAGTCAACTCCTCCACTCATGGCCACTGCTAATTTACTTTTCCTCATTTAATTCCTTCTAACTTCTGGGCAAAATTTTTAACCAGCTCTTCTAAAAACAAATCTCTTCTTTTCATTTCCCACCGAGGAAAACCAATCTGGTCATTAATTTCAAAAAGAAAGGGTTTACCTTTTTGATCAAGACCAAAATCCAAACTAAAAACAGGATTGTCATATTTTTGAAAAAATTTTCGGCCACTTTCGGTCACAATTTTTTTAATTGTTTCAGGCACTAAATCATAATCAACTTCCTTAAGTATTCCTCCTCCCGCTGCATTTGACTTAAAACTTCCCTGTGGCGGAACTCGCACATGATTCCAGACTGGCTGTCCGTTGATAATTGTCACCCGCAAATCATGCAGCCCGCCGACTATTTTGGGAATACCTTTAGAAGTATCAATAAACTCCTGGGCAATATATTTTTTGAATTTTTCCGGAAATTGAAATTTAAAAGCTTCTTTTTTCGGGCCAATAAAAACCCCTAAACCTTTTAAGCCGTTAAAGGGCTTCAAAACCACCCAGTCTGTTCTAATTTTCGGCAAAATCGAATTCAAATTTTCTTTTCCTCCCATCCAAAAAGTTTTGGGCATCAAATGGCCAATCTCCTGATAAGCTTTCCATTTATCCCAACAAAGAACTTTAAAATCCCGCTGGTTAACAATTGCCATTTTTGAATCCTTTTCTGGTGGGAATTTAACGCCTGCCGTTCGGTCATAAACCAGATCAATCTTGATTGTCTTTTTAAAAAGTTTAAATCTATTTTTGTCAAACAACCAGGCTCCGGCAAAAACTCCTTCTCCCTGATAGGTTTTACGAGTCAAAACATAAACCTCCCAACCCTGTTTTTGACAGAGAGATAAAAAATGAAGATAAACAGGAAGTTTACGGCCGATATGGTCAAGCGGATTCTTATCGGGAAAATCTCTGGAAAAACAAATCCCAATTTTATTGCGTAGCAACAAGCTTTGTTTATCTGGCATTGGTTTTCTTCAACTCTTGCTTAAAAAAAGAGGCCAAACTATCCAACTCCGGGGAAATTTGTGGGTCATAAGTCAAACCCGGGCCGCGATTAACTTCCAAAAGCCAGATTCTATTTTTTTTATCAACCAAAATATCTATCCCCGCAATCTGAATCCCCAAGGCCTTGGCGGCTTCAACAGCCGTATCTTTCATTTCTTTCGGCATTTTTTTAATATCCATAACTTCCTCTTGAGCCCCCAAGGCTAGATTAGCTCTAAATTCTCCGGGTTTTTTAATCTTTTTTTCAAAAGAGCCAATCGCTTCACCCAAAACCAGAAGGCGATATTCGTCCTTACCAGAGTAAAATCTTTGAAAGAGAAATTCACATTCCGGAAAATCTTTATTCAATAACTTAAAATCATCAATCTTTTTAATCAAAAAAACTCCTTTTCCCCTTTGTAAAGAAAGCTGTTTGGCTACCAACGGTAAACCTAATTTATCAATTATAGCTTCTTTTTTTTCTCCAATTTTAGTATGCCAACAAAAATAGGCCGGGATGGTGGGTAAACCCGCCAAGGATAATTTGATGTAGGAAGTCAATTTGTCCCCAGCCGGGCCAATATTTTTGAAAGCGGTATCAAAAAAACGAATCTGAAAGTGATCAAGACAAATAGCTAAAGTACCAGCTAAAGAGAGAAAAATATTTCCCGCTCGTCGAAAATAAACCAAGTCAAAATCTTGAATCTTATAATCTGTCTCATCAATGTTAATTTCTATCTTTTCCCCTTCGATAGTAAAAATTAAATCCGAAAACCTCGCCAAAACCACTTTATTATCCTTTGGTAAATTTCTCGCGATGTATTCCGTAAAGAATTCTTTTTTTTGACCGATTTTATCAACTAAAATAAGCAGAGCTTGTTTCTTACTATCGTTCGAAATTAAAAGCTTTTTCATCACTAGTTCCTTTCTGGTTTAATTAAAAAACCCTCCAGGTCCCTTCTGCCAATAATTAACGGGGTGCGTAAATTTTTTCGGCTGGCGATATTGGCAATGGTTTCTATCTTCCTTCCCGCCAGAAAAAAAGTTAAATTAATCACCTGTCTTTTCTCCTCACCCAAGGAACTTTTATAAGTCTTGGTCCATAAAACATTGCTCACTTCAAGAATCCCTAATTTTTCGGCTAAATCTTTGTCAACTGAGGTTTTCCAAGCGCCGGTATCAACTTTAGCCTTGACTTCAACTTTTTTCTTATCGCCAGTAACAATTTTAACATTTTCCCAAACTTTAATCGTTTTGATTCCCTCTTCGGCCATCACCCGGTCGGCAAAACGTTCGGCAAAAAGTGATTTGGCAATCCTAACTCCATGTTCGGCATTCTTAACCTCTAAACCTTCCACTCTCTCCAGTCTTTTTTTCAAAGGGGCAAGGTTAGCATTTTGAATTTCCAAACCCGGCCGGGCATTTAATTCCAAAATCATCGGACCGCGGTTTTTGTCCAAGACAATGTCTACCCCTAGGAAACCTAATGAGGGGACGACTTCTTGGGTCTGAACAGCGAGAGTTAAAATTTTACTCCAATTTGGTATTTTTAATCCGTTTATCTTTCTTTTTGTCTCTGGAATAAATTTAATAAAATGGCCATCTAAAACCCCGTGAGTGGTAATCCCCGTGGCTAAATCTACTCCTACTCCAATGGCCCCTTGGTGAAGATTAGATTTACCTTGTGAAGCTCGAGTCGGCAAACGCAACATGGCTGCCACCGGGACTTTATTAAAAACCACCACACGGAGATCAGGAGTTCCATGCCAAACATATTTGGCAAAAATTTTTTGGATTTTAATCCGCTCTTCAATAAAAGCCACATCCGAACCATTATGCAGGCTAAAACGTCCGGATAAAATTTCCAAAGCGTGAAATCTTAAATCTTGAATAGTCACCAAAGAACCATCCATCAAATACCACTCTCCGGCCCATTTGGCCCGCTTTTTAATAATGACCACCCCCTGCCCCCCAAAACCCTTGGATGGTTTCAGAACAAAATTTTCTGGTAAATTTTCCCAGGGAAAATCCATAATGTCTTGAGGACTACGAAAGATGGCTAAAATGGCGGGTGTCGGTAAATGGCTTTTCCTTAATAATCTTTTCGTTAGAAGTTTGGAATCGGCCAAACGACGCCCTTCTTTTTTATTTGAGGACAAAAAGAGGCGGTTGCGGGCATTTAGGCCTAAAACATTATCAGAGGTAATCATCATTTTTTTAATAACTTGCGAAAACGACGATATTCCAACATCCGCAAGCCCGTGAACTGGCCGACCCAAATATCCAAAATGGCCACCAAAAGAATCATGGCCTCCGGATAAAGAAGTATCATCTTTCTTAAAGCCGGGGAGCTCAAAACAAAAAAGGCCAAGGAAGACAAAATTAAGGTTTCCACCGTCGCGCGAATGGCCTTTTTGGGGTTTTTTCTTAATTGAGCTTCGGCTACATTCTCTCCAATGAGAATTAAAATTAAAATCGGTATCAAAGCCGAATTAAACAAGCTTGTCAGGTTTAATTTTGTCGATAAAAGCAAAAGAGGTAAAAAGCCCAAACAGACAACCAATAGGACCAAAGCCATTTTGGCTGTAAAATGAATTTTTAATCTTCTTAAAAGCAAAATGACTAAAACCTCAATAAGTAAAATTCCTATAAAAAGGAACAAGCCGGGAAGAATACCCGTCGATAAAAAAACCACCGCCATCATCACCGGTATAAAAATACCCAAGCCTTGAATTCCGACCAAATAACGAGCCAAAGCCACTAGAGTCACTGCCAAAGGCAAAAGTAAAATAAGAATTAAGACTTCCAAAGAATAGCCCTGGTTAACAGCCGCATGAATTGCGTGTCGCAAAAAATTAGTCGCCCCTATTGGACCAAATTGCTGATTTAAAAAAATTTCTTCAAGCATAGGAAAAAAGATGATTTAAAAAAATTATATAGGAGATTACTTAATTTGGTCAACTAAATCTTTAACCGAAGCGCAAGCTTTTTCTGGTTGATTGTTGGTTAGCTTACAGATAATCGCCGTTAAATTCTTATCTTCCACAGCTTTACCGCCATCACTTTCTTGAGGATTCTCACCGCTACCAACACGCAGGTATTTACAGCCAAAAGCCAAGAAAGGGACCGCCCCACCGTGAATATCTTGATATTTAGTCATAATTTTACTATCTTCATCAGTTAATTTATCCAACTTATCCATGTTGTCATGGAAAATAATCTGGGTGGGAAATTTCTTAGCTACAGCCTGCATAATGGGATAATCCCATTTACAATGGGGGCAACCGGAATAACCAAAATAATAAATTGAGGGCTTATTGTCTTCCTGACAAACCTCATCTTTGGTTAAAGAAAACCTGCCAATAGTTGATTCTAAAATCGGTCTAGTTGGTTGAGCGGTTGGCTGTTCATTACTTTTAGTTTGAGTTGTTCCTTGATCGAGTTTTTTTGATTTTGTCCAAAAAGCGCCGGCCAAAAAAGCCACCACCACCAAAAGAACCACTAAAACCAACATTGTCCAATTGAAATTCTTTTTGTTTTCCATGTGAGCCTCTATTAGTCTGCTGATTTTATCGCGGCTACAGGACAGCTGTCAATAGCCTCTTTAATCGTCTTTTCATCATCCCCTGGAGGTTCAATTATCTCCGCCTTACCCTCATTATTTAATTTAAAACTTTTAGGGGCAATCGCCACACATGTTCCACAACCGATACATAAATTTTTATCAATGATGATTTTTGCCGATCCTCCGGATCGAGCATCCTCGATTTTCAATCGGGACATTTTTACCCCTTCTTTAAATATCTATAAACACTGTTAGCTGCCAAAGCGCCTTCAGAAGCGGCCGTGATAATCTGCTGAAGCTCACCGGAGGCATTAGCTACATCTCCAGCCGCAAAAACACCAGGGATATTAGTCGACATATCAGATTTAACTTTAAGATAACCTTTTTCATCCAATTTCACCCTCAATGAATTCACCAATTCAGTGCCTGGTTTACCACCAATTTCGATAAAAATACCATCGACTTTTAATTCTTGATTATTTTGATAAGGCTTATCCAATTTAATGCCACTCATTACCTTATTGTCACCAAAAATTTCCGTGACATTAGTTTCATAAATGATTTCAATTTTAGATTCTTTTTGAATTCTTTCAACCCAAATGGGGTCAGCCCGCAGAGGCCGACGGCGATAAATCAAATAAACTTTTTGGGCTAAGGCCGCCAAATGAAGGGCCGACATTACGGCCGCATTTGAACCACCAACCACGGCGACAATTTTTTCTTTAAAAAAGGTTGCGTCACAAGTGGCACAATAAGAAACACCCTTACCTAAATATTCGCTCTCGCCGGGAATATTCAATTTTTGCCTTTGTGTCCCCGTCGCCAAGATTAAAGTTTTGGCTTCAATTATTTCGTCATTCTCTGTTTTTATTTCGAAATTTGGTTCTTTACGTTTAATTTCTATAATCCCGGTATTTTTAATCTCTGCCCCTAATTTTTTGACTTGCTCAATCATTTTTTGAGCTAAATCAGCTCCAGTGATTGAATCAAATCCAGGATAATTTTCTACCATCGAAGCCCAGGCCATCGTCCCACCCAATTGACTGCCGATCAACAAATGAGAAATTTGATAACGGCTGGCATATAAAGAAGCTGTTAATCCTGCCGGGCCGGTGCCAATGATGATTAAATCATAAATCATAAATCTGAAATTAATTTAGTAAAGGATTCCTTATTTTCAAAACCAACTTTTCTGGCGACTTCCTTTCCTTCTTTAAATAAAATTACCGTCGGAATACTCATCACCCCGTATTTAGCTGCTGTTTGGGGACTTTCATCCACATTCAGTTTGCCCGTCTTAATTTTACCCTCATATTCCTTATCTAACTCTTCAATAATCGGTTCAACCATCTGGCAGGGTCCACACCAAGAAGCCCAAAAATCGACCAAAAAAGGAATTTTGCTTTGTAAAACCTCCTGCTCAAAATTTTTATCGTTTAGATCAAGCATCATTCTATTTTGCTAAAAAATTAAAAAGACGAGACAGGTAATTTTGAGAAGTATAGACTAATCATTATAAAATTCGCTTCACTCATTACGCAGCAAGCCATCCTCCATCAACATAAATCACCACGCCAGTAATGTAATCAGCTTCATCCGATGCTAAAAAAGCGGCTGCCGCCCCAATATCCTCAGGCCTTCCAACTCTTCCCTTAGGAATTCTTGTCATTAAACCCACCTTGGACTTTTCGTCTTGTAACATACCTTTAGTCATATCTGTCTCAATCACTCCCGGTCCAATCGCATTAACATTGATGCCTTTTGGTGCTAAATCTAGGGCCATATTTTCTGTTAAAGCCACCACTCCCCCTTTAGAAGCCGTGTAATGAGCAATGTGAGAAAAACCCACGCCAACACCGCCCGAAGCAATTGAGGCAATATTAATAATGCGACTGCCTTGGCCCATTAACTTGACTGCTTGTTGGGAACATAAAAATTGTCCTTTCAAATTGGTATCTAAAATGGCATCCCATTGCTCCTCGGTTAAATCTTCAAAAGCGGCAAACTGAATAATTCCGGCATTATTAACTAAAATATCTAACTTGCCCCACTTTGTTTTTATTTCTTCAAACATTTTAACCACGCTTTGAGAGGAAGAAACATCAGCCTGAATCGCAAAAGAGTCTCTTCCCAAAGCTTTAATTGCCGCCACCACGGCTTCCGCTTCCTGGGCTTTTGAATGAAAATTAACCGCCACATCCGCCCCTTGTTTGGCCAGACATAAAGCAATTCCCTGGCCAATACCCCGAGAACCTCCAGTGACTAAAGCTTTTTTACCGGTTAAATCAAACATTTATTTTTTATCTCCTTTTTTCCATAACCATCTTAATAAAGCTACCAAAACCAAAATCAACAATATCCAGGTTATAAGCCAAAGTAAACCACCCATCCATAACCAGCCTAAACCTCCTCCACGACTCCAAAATTGACTCATCATATAAGGATACATCTTTTCTCACCTTCTTCTTCAGGAACTAAACTTATCATAACAGATTCTCAAAAAGAAACTCAAGAAGAAAAATTACTAACACTTCGATATTTTTTCATCAACAAGGCATTGGAAACAACGCTTACGGAAGAAAAAGCCATCGCGGCTGCAGCCACCGACGGGTTTAAAAGCCAACCAGTGAATGTATAGAGAACCCCGGCGGCAATGGGAATACCAACAATATTATAAAAGAAAGCCCAAAAGAGATTTTGTTTAATTTTTCGCAGCGTATAGTGGCTTAAATCAATTGCCTTAATAACATCACGTATATCATTCTTAATCAAAACTATTTCTCCTGTTTCAATAGCCACATCTGTTCCAGAACCCAAAGCAATGCCCAAATCAGCCTGGGCCAAAGCAGGCGCATCATTGATTCCATCGCCAACCATGGCCACTGTATCTCCGTCATTCTGCAAGGCTTTTACTTCAGCTGCCTTTTCTTGGGGCAAGACTTCAGCCAAAACTTTGTCGATATTAAGCTGTTTGGCTATAGCTTGGCCAACCCTTTGATTATCACCGGTTAAAATTGCTATCCTTTTACCCATTTTATGGAGCAGCTCAACTGCTTGTTTTGAATATTCTTTCAAAACATCAGCCACGGCAATCAAACCCCAAGCCTTGCTGTCTACCACCAAAATCATCACGGTTTTCCCTTCATTTTCCAATTTGGTCATTTCCCCCTCAAGGGATTGATAATCAGCCTTATTATCATTCATCAATTTTCTTGTCCCTAAAAGAATCTTTTGTTCTTTAAACTTACCTTGAATACCTTTTCCGGGAATTGCCCGAAAATCATGAACCTCAAGGGGTTTAATTTTTTCTTCCTGGGCCCTGTTGACTATAGCCCGGGCTAATGGGTGTTCAGAACTTTGCTCTATCGTCGCGGCCATCTTTAAAATCTCTAGCTTGGTTTTATCCTTTGAAAAAATATCAGTTACAATCGGCTCTCCTTTAGTTAAAGTCCCTGTTTTATCGAAAACAACCATGTCAACTTTGTCAGCAATTTCTAAAGCCTTTCCGCTTTTAATCAAAATGCCGTTTTGGGCTGCCAAGCCTGTACCCATCATGACCGCCGTTGGTGTGGCTAAACCCAAAGCACAGGGACAAGCGATAATCAACACAGCCACAAAAATGGTAAAAACAAATCCGGTCGGCTGTCCTAACGCAAGCCAAATCAAAGCCGCAATGATGGCAATTATTAATACCCCAGGAACAAAGTAAAAAGAAACTTTATCGGCCAGAAGCTGGATTGGCGCCTTTGTCCCCAGCGCCTGCTGAACGATCTCAATAATTTGAGCCAGCATTGTTTGTTCACCTACCTTAGTGGCTCTAAAAACCAGTCTGCCCGTTTGGTTAAGTGTTCCGCCAATAACCTTGTCGCCTTTGCTTTTTTCCACTGGCAGGCTCTCTCCTGTAATCATTTTTTCATCCACCCCTGAATAACCATCAATAATTATTCCGTCAACCGGAATTTTTTCACCTGGTCTTACTAAAATAAGGTCGCCTATTTTTACTTCGGCGACAGGAACTTTAATTTCCTCCTTGCCTTTTAATAAAGTTGCCTCCTTAGGTTGTAAGCCAATCAATTTTTTAATCGCCTGACTGGTTTTACCTTTGGTAAGATTTTCTAAATACTTCCCTAAATTGATAAAAATCAGAATAAAAATCGCACTTTCATAAAAAAGACTGACGCCGGACATTTTATAGCCGAAAAAGGGCAAAACCGAAGCAGTTAAGCTATAAAAATAAGCGGCTGCTGTTCCGATAAAAATTAAAGAGTCCATATTGGGCTTCAAACGCAGCAAATTTTTAATTCCTGAAATCCAGATATTAAAACTAACGGTTATGACGGCAGTCGCCAAAATGAACTGGAAAATTTCCATTCTTTCTGCCAGAAAACCAGGAACGTACAAACCCAAAACTTCTCCCATCATCAAATAGAAAACCGGTAGGCCTAATATCAGGGAAACCCAAAAACGACGTTTAAGTCGTTTTAAGTTAGAGCTTTGTTCATCATGTTGATGACCGATTTCTTGAACACCTTCCTCCTGTGCTTTGTAGCCCAATTTTTCGATGATTTTTTTGATTTCATCAAGGCTAATTTCGCGAGAATTGTAATCAAGATAAGCTTTTTCGGTCGCAAAATTAACATTAATTCTTTCAATTCCTTTTTGTTTTTTTAAGGCATTTTCAATATTGGCCACGCAGGAAGCGCAGTGTAGCCCGGAGATACTCAGAATTGCTTTTTTCATTTTATTGACCTCCACTCCCACAACCACAACGGCAAGCGTTCCCCCCCGAGTTTAAAACTTCATTAGTTGTACCTGAAGAACCATTCTTATCCACAACTTCAATGACGCCGGAAATCATTCCCATCCAGCAGCTAAATTTATAACGGCCAGGTTCCTTGGGAGTGAATTCTTTGATACTAACTTCTCCTGGTTTTAAGTCAATTTGCCCATCAAATAAACTTTTGGAAATAACGGCATTAGTGCAGCCGCTTGTCCCACGATCGGTAATCTCCCATCTAACCGGAACTCCAGCTCTAACCTTAAAGTAATTTGGCTGGTAGCCGGAAGCAGAAGCGTCCATTTTTATAATTTGTTTACCATTGACCAAGAGTGGTAAACCTTGTGATAAGTTTTCCCTTCCTTGGCTTTGGATGCTTAAATCGTTAAAACTGGCTACCCCTAAGACATTTAATTGGGAATTAATGTTAAAAAGGGCAAAAAATAAGACCAAAACCCCGGCAATTTTTAAAAAGCGCATCGCCTGATGGGGTTTCTGCGAAAAACCGATACTCGAAAGACCAATAAGGAGAAGGGTGGGAAGGGTTCCAAGGGCGAACAGTAACATCATTAAGCTTCCCTTTAAGGGATCTCCGGATAAAAGTGCTAAACCTTGAGCCGTTATCGTAAAACCACAGGGAAGAAAAAATGTTGCGGCCCCCATTAAAAATGGCATTTGACGGCCTTTAAAATTCGACTCATTGGCCACATATCTTGTGACAAACTTAGGCATTGTCGGCTGGAATCGACGAAAAGCTTTAAAACCTAACATTTGCAACCCCAAAAAAACCATTATCACCGAAACAATAATCACTAAGGTAGAGGTAAATGTTAGCGATATCTGCAAACGACTGCCCAAAACTCCCAGCAACGCTCCAAAAGCGGCATAAGAAACAATCCTGCCAAAGTTGAACATTAAATGAGGTTGAAGTCTTTTACCAAGGGAGGTACTTTTTGAATATAAATCCAGCCATTGCTTGGACATTGAAAGAACCAAACCGCCAACTAAAGCCGCACAACTGGAAATACCGGCCAAAAGGCCAAAAACAAAAAACACTGGCAAAGAAGAAAAAGTATTAACGTTTAGCCAACTAGCCAACCCCAATCGATTTAAAATAATAAAAGCGCCAATGATAAAAAAAGAAGTCGCTAAAATAATTAAAAGGTCAGACCAGGAGGTATTTTTTGTTTTTTTATGGTTCTCTTGTTTACTTTCGGAAAAAACATAACCCTCTTTTTTAAAAATCTCATTTAGCTTATCTGGAGCCGGTCTTTGTCCATTATATTCAATTAAAGCCTCACCCCGACTGGTTGAAGCCTCAACCGATTCTATCCCTGTAATTTCCAAAAGCTGTTTTTCAATCAGGATTTCACAAGAAGCACAATGCATCCCGGAAACAAAATAGGTAAATTCTTTAGTTTTTTTGTCTTTTTTTAACATAAATCAAAAAAGATCGGTTATAGCCTCAATATCCACCAGATTAATTGTTAATTGCCCATTAATCACCGAAACGTTACTGTTAATTGGGCGAGGATTACAACCTCCTTTTATTTTTGCAATCTGCTCTTTCGTGTAAGTTGTCCCACAATTTTGACATCTTATAAGATCTCCAACCTGGGTAAATCCTTTTTTGATACCAAAACAAACCTCACAAGCGTTAGCTGCCGCCCGGTACGTTCCATCATCGGCCTTAATAATAAAGAAGTAAAGATTTTTACCGGGTTTGGTTGAATAATAATTAAAGGCATGAAGATTCCCATCATTTACTTCATTTTCATCGATTAGAATTTTGTCGCCTTCATTCTCAACTGTTTTTCCCTTTTCACCCAAAAAACCATCATTAGAAACCACAGGAGCCAACTGATTCCCCTTGTTTAACAAAAAAACCAAAGCTCCAATCACCAAAATTAAAAAAACAATCGTTGCGATTTTCATTGTTCCTTAAAAATATCCAAAATTTCCTGATAAATTCTTTTCTTTTGAGTTTCGTTTTTACCTTTTACTGCTCGGGTGACACAAGTTTCCAGATGATTTTTGAGAATCATTTCATTGACTTTTCTTAAGGCCGAAATCACCGCCTGATTTTGACGAATGATATCAATACAATATCGCCCCTCTTTAATCATTTTAAGGTTAGCCTTCAAATGACCAATTAAATAATTCATACGGTTGAGAATCTTTTTATCGGTCATGGGAAGGATGATACCCTCCCCTAGGGGGTTTGTCAAGGGGCAATCATGTAAACTGATTGCCCCGACGACCCCGTTAAAATCGCACCGTGAGCCGTATACGAATAGTACCTAAAGGCGAACGGTAAGATTAGATGAGGTCAAGGGGTAAAATTTATATCAGAAGCAAATTCAGTCCGAGAAAAATCAAAAGCATTAAAATCACAAAAAATTTTTGATTTTGCCGAGAGACATCAACTCTTAACGGCCAAAAAAGCCAATCTCCAAAACGCTCCTCTTCTTTAAACAAACCATGGAATTCATCTTTAAGTAAATGCAAAGCCATACCCATAACCAGACCTGCTCCTAATAAATTATTGGTGGAGGTTAAAACAAAAAAGCAAAGAATATATAAAATCACTTGGAACAAAGCGTTATGAAAGGGTAGCCTTATCCTCTCTTGAGTAGTGCTTACTACTAAACTTGAAGCTTCTTTAAATCGTTTTTGATCAAACAAATGTTTTACTCTTTGACTAGTTAACTCATGAGGATTAACAACCAAAAGATAAAGCCAATGGTCAATATCAAACAAAAATGTCCCTAACAATCCCCCCAACCAAAGCCAAATTAAATCCAGATACCAATTCCAGCGCAATAAACTAATAATAACTAACCAAGTAATAGTCGCTAAAAAATGGCTTAAAAATTCTTTTTTAAACATTACTTTTCAGTATAACATGTAGTTTATCTTTGAATTTTACTCCCTCTTTTAAAAGAAGTTCACGTTGTTTTTCTTCTCCCCCCTGAGCAAAATGAAAAGCCACTCTCCCTTGTTGGTTGACCACCCGCTGGCAAGGAATCTTTTTCGGATCCGGATTTTTATGCAAAGCATTTCCCACCGCCCTTGCCGCCTTCGGCTTCCCTGCCAAAACCGCAATCTGCCCATAAGTCATTACCTTGCCTTTGGGAATCTTTTTAACCAATTCATAGACTTGAAGTTTAAAACTATTTTTCATCAGCCATTTTTTCTTTTTTCAAATTCTTCAGCTTCCACATAAATAAACGGGCGGGATTTTTAACTTGGTAGGCATCTTTGACAAAATTACGTGCCTTTTCCAGCAAAAATCGAGGTGTTTCCTTGGCTAATTTGATATACAAGGCCTTATGTGCCAAATCCTGAAGTTCTTCGGCCAAACGATAACCATAATCCTGAAATTCCCGGGAGATATATTTATCTTCCTTCCAGTTAAAAGAAGATAAAATGTCTTTAATTGATTGCGGGCCCTTTTGGCCATTGGTTCTTGTCATTTTGAGTCTTCGAAAAACAAGCTTCGCTTATTTGAGCTTTAGCGAAAACAAGGTTCTGCCGAAGGCAGGTTCTTACTTGAAAAGCAAGGTTCTGCCGGAGGCAGGTTCTTATTTTTTTACTTAAAGTTAAAACGATTCATCGCCTTTTCCAAATCTTCATCTAAAGCCAGTTTTATTGCCGCCGTTGCTTTTTTAATCGTTTGTTTCACCTTGCTTGTTTCATTAGCAGTAAAACTTTTCAAAACATATTTTTCCAGTAATCTGTCTTTTCCCCTATTGGCCCCCCCAATGCCCAAACGAAATCTAACAAATTTGTCTGTTCCCAATTGTTCAATAATTGAATCTATACCTCGATGACCACCAGAGCCACCGCCTAAACGGATTTTGATTTTCCCCAAGGGCAAATCAACATCATCATGAATCACCCATATTTCGGCAGGCTCAATATGATAAAAGGCAGCGATTTTGGCCACCGCAAAACCGGAAGCATTCATCATTGTCTGCGGTTTAATTAAGATAAATTGTGAATTAAAAATTATGAATTGTGAATTGAACTTTTTATTTTCTTGCCACTTCGTTTTTGTCAACGGTAACATTTTTCTTGCCAACTCATCTAAGACCATAAAGCCTAAATTATGGCGAGAATCGGCATATTTTTCTCCTGGATTACCAAGTCCCACAATTAAAATCATAAACTTAACGGTTTAATTGCTTAATAGTTTTTTAACTGTTTCGTCAGAAACTTGTTCAAATTCCTGATAAAACTGTCCGACGGCAAAAAAGAGTACCGGTGCTTCTAAATAAATAACCTCATCAGCTACTTCTTCTATCTCTCCAAGAGTATCCTTAGCAATCACGGGTGCCGCCACGATAATTTTTTGAGGATTATATTGTCTAACAATTTCCACGGCTGCCTTCATTGTTGCTCCTGTGGCAACACCATCATCGGTGATAACAACCACTTTATCTTTTAAATCCAGCGGTAGTTTATCTTGACGAAATTCTTTTTCTTGGACCTCAATATTTTCTTTAATCTTTTCGATTTTATTTTTAAGATAATCCTCATCTGCTCCTACTCTCTCGGCTAAAGCCTCATCGATAACTGGTTCGCCAACCGTCCCCACGGCCCCAATGGCTAACTCTGGATTGCCTGGGGCACCAATTTTTTTGGTGATAATGACGTCCATAGGGCATTCCAAAAAGTCTGCAATTTGTCGACCAATTACCACCCCACCTCGGGGAATAGCCAATACGAGAAGTTTGTTTACAGTTTTTTGTTCGCCCAAAACCTCTTTGAGTTTTTGGGCTAATTTTTGGCCAGCTTCAGAACGATTTGGAAACATACTGTTAACATTTTATCACATAAAAAGCCGTCCGATTCACGAACGGCACTTTTTTTAAAAATCTAATCAGAATTTAAAGTCGGCTTAAAAGCTTTTTAGCTAAATTGCCAACCCAAGGCAATTTAAATTCTTCACCTTGGTAGGCTTTGTAGATCAAAAACAGCCACAAAACAAAACCAACAATCCACGCCAACGGGGCAATGACCCAGCCAATAACGGGAATAAAAACCAAGATGGTTAATATGCCAAAAGTGACAATCGATTGGGCGGCATGAAAGCGAACAAAGGAATCTTTCTCAATTAAAAGAAAAACAATCCCGGTTAACCAACCCAAAACGTAAGATAAGGCGGCGGCGGTATTTTTAGGCAAGCCTGTTCCGGCCATAATTTTTTTCACCTCCTTTCTTCTTTTATCGTTTCACAACAAACCATCCTTGTCAAGCTTTCAAAATAAGAACCTGCCTTCGGTAGAACCTTGTTTTTCGCTAGCGCTCAAAATAGAGCCATTTGTTCTTTTGAGGGTTCACCTCGAGCATCCGCGAGGGGCCAAATTTTAACCTTCCCAAAAACACCATCGTAGCCGGGATCGATAAATATATCTCCTTTCCTCACTCTATCCATTGCTTCGGCTAATCTCTCTCCCCCAATTTTGGCCATTTCTTTAAGGGGTATTTTTAATAAAATTCCAAATTCAGAACCAAAATATTCTGTTAAACGATTATACTCATTTTCAACTGTTTGGCTGGAAAAACCCGACCCTAAAACCTCAGATAAAATCTCCATAAGAGGCACTAGTCTCACATATGGTGGTCTATTATTCCATTCTATTCCTTGTACCCCTTCCCCTATCTCAACGACCTTAGTCTTAACTTCATCAACAGTTCGTGTAGCTAATTCTTCAACCCGATGCATAACTCCAACAGTCAGTGGACGACCACAGACTGAACAAATTTCTCCCAATTTCTTCGTCTCTCCAGGTGATTGCTTCACCCCGCAGTTTCGGTGACCGGTATAATGATACTTACCCTCCTCTGGATAAAACTCAATCGTATAGGTAATTTTATTATTAATGACTGCTTTCCTAATATCTTCGTATCTTAATTTTTTAATATCTTCTATCTCAAAAACTGTTGCCTCTCTACTCATCTTTGGTAATGAATGTGCGTCGGAAAAGGAAAGAATTGTTCGTGAATCCAATTCTCCTACTCTCCAATTCATCGCCGGATCAGAAGAATGACCAGTCTCAATAGCAAAAATCTGGTCAGCTAAATCTCCATATGCTTCCTTAATACTGTTAAATCCACCCCTGTCACCATAAGTTCCAAACCAAGGAGTCCAAAGATGTGAAGGAACAACTAGACAATCTTTTGATACTGAAAAAACAATCTCGGCCAATTCTCTTACAGACAAACCCGTGACTGGTCGTCCATCGCTCATTAACTTCACTCCCCTTGCTCTCAATCTTTCATTGATCGACTCAACCACAGAAAAACTAGGAGCAAAAAATAAAGTATGAATTCGCCGTCCTCTTCCATCTTGACTGTAAATACTTGAGATTTCGGTTACTAAAAGAAATCGTGGTCCTTCTGGATCTTCTTTATAAACAAAAACTCCCTCTTCAATTTCAACCAAATCCCTCTCCAATTCCCTTAACCATAAAGGATGGGTCCAGTCTGGAGCTCCCACCAATCCCAATCCTTTTTTCTTCGCCCATTTGGCAATCTCGGGAATTACCATCTGTGGGGAAACCGCCCGGGAGTATTTACTATGGATGTGAAGGTCGGCAATAACTTCCATAACCTAAAAAACACGAAATTCCACGACGACAAAAATCAAATAAACTAAGAGTAAGGCTAGTCCTTCCCAACGGGACAAACGGCGTTTGGTGCGAATGAAAAGATAAAAAAGACCAAAGATTAGCAAAAAAGCCATTGTTGAGACAAAATAGCTATTTAAGTTTTGAATTCTAATCGGTGAAATTAAAGCCACCAAGCCAATAATTAAAGTTCCGTTGGCGACAATCGAACCTAAAAGATTCCCAAAAGCCATATTCGATTGCCTTTTCCTTAAGGCTTCGATTTCAAAAACCAACTCGGGCAAAGTCGTGCCGACCGAAATAACTAAAAGTCCAATTAAAAGCAGGGAGATATTAAAAGCCGCAGCAAATTTTACCGCGATTCTCACTAAAGCGTCAGCCGAAAACAGCAATAAGGCGATACCAAAAAAAACCCAAGCGACTTCTTTACTGGCTTTACGAATCGGAGCATAATCAAATTTCCTTAATAAACGTTCTTGTTTATCCTCTTTTTTTTCATCTTGGCCGGGTCGTTCATTAAAAATCGCTAATTGATAAAAGACGTAAAGAACCAATAAAATGAGTCCATCAATTCTCGATAAAATCCTATCTGATAAAAGCAACATCGGCGAGGTGGCGGCTAAAAAGGCGTAAAAGACATCACGGCGAAGAAAATTTCCTTCCACCATGACTGTACCTCCGATTAAAGCCGCCCCTCCAATTACCAAAGATAAATTGGCAATATTCGCCCCAATAACATTGCCCAACGAGAGAACTGATTCACCTTCAAAGGCAGCACTTAAACCAACAAAAAGTTCTGGTAAACTAGTCGCCAAACCCAAAATCAAACCGGTTAAAGCAAATTGACGCAAGCGGGTTTTTTGTGAAAGAGCCTTAAAGTTAATAATTAAAATATCGGTCGCCTTAACTAAAAGAAAACAAAAAACAAAGATTAAAATTAAATTGAAAAGATGAATCATAGATTTATTCCATCTTATTATAAAGGAAGCCCTTGTTTCTCGCTACGCTCGAAATAAGGAAGCCCTTGTTTCTCGCTACGCTCGAAATAATGACTTCTTCTCAAGAATAAAAACTGTTTAATCAGCTCTAGGGCTAATAAATTCAAAACTCCCAGAGTCACCACCAAAAACCACTCTTTCAAACCTAATGGTTGGGTTTGAAGCAAAAGTTGTAAGGGTGGCCAATAAATAGCCAGCAACAGCAAAGTTAAACTCGCCATTAAAGCCCAAATTAAGGGCGGATTTTGGGCAAGATTATGACGAAAAGCCCGTCTTAAAGAACGAGAGGCTAAAACAACGAACATCGAAATGACCGCCAGGGCGGCAAAAACTAAAGTTTGACTGAAATAAAAGGGTAAAAATCTTTTCAAGCTGGCAATGACCAACAGCGTCAAAAACCCAGGGCCGATGATACCGACAAAAAGAAGCAGGATTTTCATTTGGGAATCAATGATGGGAGCGTCTTTTTTCCTGGGAGATTCATCCATTAATCCCTTTTCTTTTGGTTCAAAGGCCAAAGCAATGGCAGGGAAACTGTCTTGAAACAAATTAATCCAAAGAATTTGCGCGGCGGTAATCGGTAAAGGTAGACGGAAAAGAAGACTGCTACTGATTAAAATGATTTCCATAAAACTATGCGATAAAAGATAAAAGGTGGCTTTTTTAATATTTTCAAAAATATTTCTACCTTCCTCAATGGCATGAACAACGGTGGCAAAATTCGAATCAAGCAAGACCATCTCGGATGTTTCTCTGGCTAAATCAGTAGCCGTCCTGACGACAATCCCGATATCCGCCTGTTTTAAAGCCGGCGCATCATTGACTCCATCACCCATCATCGCCACTACTTCACCGTTTTCCCTTAAAGCCTGCACAATTTTTAATTTTTGTTCGGGAGTAGTTCTGGCAAAAAGAACAACCCTGGAAACAATCTTTTTTAACTGCTCAAGATTCATTTTTTCTAACTGTTCCCCCTCCAAAACTCTTTGATGATCTTCGATACCTAATTTTTTCAATACTGCCAAGGAAGTCGACAAATAATCACCAGTAACAACTTTTACTTTTATCCCTGCCTGCTGACATTCTTTGAGAGCCTCTTTCACTCCCCTACGAATGGGATCCTCATAGATTAAAATTCCCAGCCATTGCAAGCCCTTGAGATCTGAATTCTCAATTTTTGTTTTGGCATCTTTCATCTCTTGATAGGCAAAACCTACCAACCGATATCCTTTCTGGCCGTAATTCTCAAATTTTTCTTGCCAAATCTGAAAATCTTTTTTAGTCAATTTGGAATGAGCCAAAATAACCTCAGGGGCGCCGGAGAGAAACAAAAGTTTTTTATCACCACCGTGCAAAGTCGCAATATATTTATAAGTCGGACTGAAAGGAACCTCATCCAACCGGGGATATTGTTTTAATAACTCATCTTTCCTAATCGGTTTACCCTGAGCTCTCGAGCCGAGGGCTCTTCGACCCGAGGCTTGTCGAAGGGCCCAATCCATCATCGCCACTTCTAAAGGATCCCTCATATCGTTACAAAGAATGGCTGCTTCAACTAATTTTTCTTTCTCTTCTCCAACTAAAGCTTCAACCATTTTCATTTTCCCTTCCGTTAAAGTTCCAGTCTTATCCGCACAAATAACGCTCACTGAGCCTAAAGTTTCCGTGGCCAAAAGCTGACGAACTAAAGCTTTTCTTTTTAAAATACGCTGCATCCCTAAAGAAAGAATCACGGTTAAAGTCACTACCAATCCTTCAGGAATAGCGGCAACAGCCACAGCCACGCTGGTGGTAAAAATCTGAAGGGTTTCATAGCCTAAAAATTTCCCTAAAAAGAAAATTAAAAGAGTTATTCCACCGACAATTAAGGCTAAATTTTTCGCGATTTGGCCAATTTGAATCTGTAAAGGCGTTTTTTCTTCGCTTAAAGACAAAACCACTTTGCCCAGCCCGCCAAGGCGCGTTGACATGCCGGTTTTGGTCACCACCATTTTCGCAATACCCCCCTCAACACTTGTCCCCATAAAAACCATTTGCTCTTGCTTCTCTACGGCAGACTCAACCACGCCTAAATTAGGGCTAGTTTTTTTGGCCACTGGTAGTGATTCACCCGTTAAAATGGCTTCATTGACCGTCAGGTCCGTACTTTCAACTAAAATGCCGTCAGCCGGAATCTGGGTACCAATGGTTAAAATGACCAAATCACCGGGAACTAAATTTTTCGCCCCAATAATCTGAGTTTGCCCATCACGAATGACCTTCGCCACCGGCACCAGTAAAGAACGAAGGGCCGTCATCGATTTTTGTGATTTTTGCTCCTGGTAAAAACCCAAAGCCGTATTTACCACTACCGCCGCCAAAATTACCACCGTATCGGTGAGGTGATGAAGAAAAAAAGTCACGACCCCAGCCAAGAGTAGAATATAAATTAAAGGAGAAGTAAATTGATTAAAAAGGATTTTTAATGAAGAAAAAGTTCTTTGTTTTTTTAATTCATTGAGGCCATATTTTTTCAGCCGCAAAGCAGCTTCATCCGAGGTTAAACCAGCCAATTTATTCTGAGCTTGCCGAAGAACCACAAATTCATTTTAACACAATTTGAGCAAAGCTCGATTTTCGCTTTCACTCAAATTAAGCAAAGCTTGATTTTCGAAGACTCAAATTAAACCTGAAGCCGGTAGAGTTTTTCGGCTTCGGCTAAAGTGGTGGCTTCCTCAAGAGATTTATCATCACGAAAGCACACTAGTCTAGGAAAACGTAGAGCATATTGGGCAGTATGAATTGGCGATTTAGTGATATTGTCCGCTTCAATTTCCACGACAATTTTAGGAGTACACCAAACATCAGGAAAGAGATTTTTATCAATAAGATATTGTTTGGGCTTTTCTTTAACTTTGACCTCATTAATTCTTCTTCTCATTTCCCACCATTGTTCATCCGACAAACCGGTGCCAACTTTGGAAATCGTCAGGAATTGGTCATTCCCTTCTTTTTCTCTAACACCCACCAAAAAGCCACCGATGCCAAACTTGGCTCTTTTACCTTTACCTTTATAATAGCCCATGACCACACAATCTAAAGTGTCAGCCAAACCACCGCCTTTCTTACCTTTTTCCTGTTTCAGTTTCACCCAAGTATAACCCCGCCGGCCAGGGTCATAAGGTGCTTTCCACTTTTTAACCACCACTCCCTCCAATCCTTTTTTAATCTGTTCATCATGAAATTTTCTCAATTCTTGGGCACTTTCGGTGATAATTTGTGGCGAAATAAGAATTGTTTTTGACCCAGAAATAATCGTTTTTTCCAAAAGCCGACGCCGTTCATTAAAAGGCACCCTAATCAAGTCACGGCCATCTTGATAAAGAATATCAAAGGCAAAATATTTCAAGGGAATTTCTTTCACCTTATCGCCAATTTCATATTTTCTTTTTCTTTTAATGGTTTCCTGAAAAGGTAAAAACTTACCGTTTTTTTGATCAAAACCAATTGCTTCGCCATCAAAAATTACCTCCCTGGCTTTTACTTCTCTATCTAAAGCTTGAATTAAATCCGGGAACATATGGGTTACATTCTCCAGATTACGGGTAAAGATGTGAGTTGCGCCTTTTGACCAATGAATTTGTAAACGAGTCCCGTCATATTTAGGTTCAACTGCCACTTCGTCTCCCGGTCGGCACATTTTTTTAATAATTTCTTCCGCATTAGGCAAGCGCTGACAGAGGGCCGGCATAACCGGCACCCCGAATTGGATTTTGACTGCCTTTAAACCCTTAATTTTCTTACTCTTAATTATTTTGGCAATTTGCCCAATATCAGCCTGAACATCAAAAGCAGCTTCAATTTTTTGACGTTTTGATTTGTCACCAGCCAACAACCAAGATAAAGCATCCAAAATCGTCAGTTCGGAAAAACCTAATCGCAGTTTGCCCAAGGGGATACGAACCACATACTTCACGCTTAAGGCATCCAAATCATCTAATAGGGCGGCGGTCTTGTTTATTTTTCTTTCCACTGACCCTTCTCCACCTTCTTTAGCAATCTCATAAAGTCGTTTATAGACATCATCAACAGAGAGCTTCGAAGCTCGAACTGTCCTTTTAACTATTGCTGTGAGTTCACCTAAATCGCCAATCCGTTTGTATTCTCTCTTAATTTTTTCCTCTGGAATTCCAAAAGCTTTACTGACCACCCGAATCATTAATTTTTCCGCCAAATTGAAATCTAAGCCAGCGTAAGCCGGAGCCAATTCACCTAAACAAAGGTAACAAATTTTATCAATTTCTTTTTCAGAAGCTTTTTGAAAAAGCTCCGCCAGAATCTCGGTGATTTTATTTCTTGAGGCAGTTGCTTCTAGTCGCGAAAGATAAATGGCTAGATTTTTAAATTCCATATTTCTGTCCTAAATCAAATTCTGGGAGAAAAACAAATAGGCAAAAACAACAACCATGATAAACAAAAAACCAAAAATAATTGAGGTCCAACCTGCTTTCTCTTCTTTTAAAATTTTATTTAAGCCTTCCCCGACCAAGGTGAGACCAAATAAACTTGGCAAAATTAAAATCATGTACAAAAATTGCGGGTCGTTCGGGTTCATTTCAGAACATACCTGGCAGCTTTGGTTTTGCCTTCCTTTTTAATGATACCTCTTTTTTTAAGATAATTAAAATCACGAACCAGAGTATCGTCAGAATATTCAGGCAGGATTTTTCTGGCTTCAGGCGTCGTAATTGAGCCTTGGGCTTGTAAATATTCCATTAATTTAATTTGTCTTTCGTTTAGGGGAACCGGGGTGCCCCCAATTTTATTTTTCATTTTCAAATCAGTGGAAAGTCTTTTAATTTTTTCTTTGATCCTGGTCAGTTCCACCGCCATCGCCTGGGTAAAATAATTGAGCCAAGGAGTCAAATCTCTCTCGTTTAAGTCTTGGTTTTGATTGGAAACATCCGAAAGAGCCTGATAATAAGCAGAGGCATCTTTATCAAAATACTCTTCTAAAGAAAAGAATTTTCTGATATCGTAGTTTTCCCTGAATAAAACCAAGGTCGCAAAAGCCCGGACGGCGCGTCCATTTCCCTCGACAAAAGGATGAACCGCCACCAAATAATAGTGGGTAATACCGGCGCGTAAAACCGGGTGAATTTTGGCTTCCTGTTCATTATTTAGCCAAGTAAAATAATCTTCCAATAAAAAGGGGACCTCTACGGCCGGAGGCGGTCGAAAAGTCACCTCACCGGTAAAACCATTTTTAACCACCACCTGAGTTTGTCGATATTGACCCAAATTACCCTCCTCCAAAAGTCGCTGGCAAGTCAGCTCATGAATTTTTTTCAACATACTCGGGGTATATTTACTTTTTTCGGCTTGCCGGCGTTCCTGCTCCTCAATATAATTTAAAACGTTACGATAGTTAATAACTTCTTGGATATCTCTTTCACGGGCCACAATTGTCTCACCCTCAATAGCTTTTTTGACCTCATTTAAGCTCAAATCATTGCCCTCAAGATGAGTACCATGATGAACCGTTCGCAATAAAGCATCTTTAACAAATCGGGCTTCATAGATGGGAATCAACGGGGCATTTTCAATGACTTCTCGGGCGGCCTCAATCAAACCAATGTTGGCTAAAATGTCATTAGTTATGGTAAACTTAGGAGTATACATCAGAATTATTATCGAAGATTTTGCGGAAATAAGCAAGCTTTTCTCGCAAACTCGAATAAGCAAGCTTTTTTCGAAGACTCAAATAAGCAATCATCAGCGAAGGTAGCAACCTAAAACTTCCGGGATTTTTTCGGCTAAATCATCGGCATTGTAGGCAAAACCAACTTTTTGATAAAGCTCATCAGCGGCTTTTTTGACAATAAACGAAGCAGCGTAGGCTGACCAAAAGGGTGGATTTTTCGCCGCCAAAGCCGTAGTTAACCCCGCTAAAACATCGCCCGTACCACCTTTGATTAAACCGTTATTACCACCTTCAATTAAACTTGATTCTTGAGCAGAAAAAATCTCGGTCACAGCGTTTTTAAAAACAATAATACAATCATGCTTTTTTGCTGTTACTTGGGGTTTCTCGCCACCAAAAAGCATCACAAATTCTTTTTGGTTGGGTGTTAAAATTGCCTTCTTGGGAATAAATTTTTTATCCATCACCTGTAAACTCCCCGCATCAATCACCCATTGTTTTTGAGGAAATTTTTCTAGCAACGATTCGGTGATTCTTTTTGTTTCTTTGCCAGCCATATCCTCCACATTTTCTCCCTCTTGGTGATATCTCATAAGGCCTGGACCAATCAAAATCGCATCAGACTTTTTCAAATATTCATCAACTTGATTAAAAGGAAACCAAATAAAGGATGACAACTGGCTTTTGAGCTGCTCAGCGACTTCCCCGATAGAAGGTTCGGGTGAGGTAAAAAAGACCATATCCACCACTCGGGAAGCCGTTTTTAAAGACAAAATGGGCGCCCCGTGAAATAAGGAAGAGCCGCCAATAATCGTTATCTGACCATTGCCGCCTTTGGTCTGGACCACTGGTTTGTAAAATCTTTTTAGTTCTTTCTCCTCAAAATTCTTCATTTTTTCAATTCTATCACTTTCATTTTTTCTAAATAATTCCTCTTCACTAAATGGATGTCGGTGGTGGTAATGATTGTCTGTTGTTTGGGAATTACCTCCAAAAGCCGTTCCCGCCGGGCATGATCTAACTCAGAAAAAATATCATCCAGTAGGAGTACCGGTCGTTTACCAATTTTTTGAGCCATAAACTCCAACTCTGCTAATTTTAAACTAAAAACCGCTGTTCTTTGCTCTCCTCTTGAACCATAGGCATGCAAACTTTTTCCATCTATCATAGCCTCAAAATCATCCCGATGAGGCCCAACTAAAGTCGCTCCAGCGACGATTTCCTCTTCGGCATATTTTTCCAATCGTTGAGGAGAGATAATACTTTTATCATAATAAATTCCCATCTTGCCAAAACGTTCCGGCTGTTGATTAATAAAATCGAGAAATTCTTGTCTTTTTTGAGTCATCACCCCGCCATTTTCCACTAAAAGCTTATCCCAGAAGAAAAGCGTACTTCTAGGCTTGCCTTCATCGCGAATCTGCTCTAACAAGCGATTTCTTTGTCTTAGCCCTTTTTTATAAGAAAGACTGGCTCGTCGATAATCCCTATCAGCTTGCTCTAAAACTAAATCCAGCCAATCGCGGCGAATACTAGGGCTGTCAACAATAATTTCCAAATCTTGGGGGCCAAAATAAACAACCCTGAAGTTTTCCAGAAAATCCATCATCCGACGGCTCACCCCGTTGACCAAATATTTCTTTTTGGCCACACGTGAGCCATTTAGTTCCCCTCGAGTTAAGACGATTTCTAAATTAATCTCTTGGCTATCAAGGCTAACTTTACCCTTAATTCTGGCTATTTCCTTGTGGTAATTAATCATTTCCTCTTCCATTCTGGCTCGAAAAGATTTACGGGAAGCGAGTAAAAAAATGGCTTCCAAAAGATTGGTTTTACCGGTCGTATTCGGGCCAATTAAAAGATTCAAACCGCCAGAAAATTTAAATTCTTGATTTTGGTAATTTCTGAAATTTTGAAGCTGAATTTGTTTAAGAATCATTTTTGACAGGCAGGGCAATAAAAAGTCCCTCGTCCTCCCACAGTTATCCTTTTAACCAAACCTGAACAGTTGGGGCATTTTTGACCCCGACGGCCGTAAACTAAAAAATATTCCTGATAAGCACCTTTATGACCCAAAGCATCTAAATAATATTGGTCTGAAGCCCCACGAAAATAAAGCCCCAACTTTAAAACCTTTTCCAGGTTTTGATAAAGCCTTTCTGCCTCTTTATTGTTAATTTTATTAGCGGGACGACGGGGGTCAATACCCGCCAAAAAGAAAGCCTCATTGGCGTAAATATTGCCGACACCGGAAATTCTTTTTTGATCCATCAAAATAATCTTCACCGGCTGGCTGGTTGAGGATAAAATCTTTTTAAAAACAGATAAATTTAAGTCATCAAAAGGTTCCGGGCCAAATTCTTTTAGGATTTTTTGCAATTCTTTTTCATCTTTAACTAAGCGGAACCAGCCAAACTTCCGCGCGTCAGCAAAACGTAATTCTTTTCCCCCATCCAAACTGACTGTGATATGCTGCCAATCATCCGGTCGGTCACTCTTATTTCTCACCAGTAAGCGCCCGGTTAGTTTTAAATGAACAATAATAATCGCGCCATTGGAAAAGAAAAGCTGTAAAACTTTGGCTCGCCTTTGAATTTTCTTAATAGTTGCCCCGACAATCGCCTTTTTAACCACCTCCAACGAGGGCTGAACCTGCTTAGGCGAATTAGTTTCAATATCCAAAACCTTTTTTCCAACAATCAACTTTTCTAAATCTCTTCTGATAGTCTCTACTTCAGGTAGTTCAGGCATATTTCTCCTCCACGAATTTTTTAATTTCTTTTTTAAACCTTTCTTTACTAAATTTTTGGGCTTGAGCTCGACAATCTTCAGGTTTGTATTTCTCCGGTTTAAAGTTTTTGAGAATTTTAACCAAACTTTCCACTGTTGGTTCACTGTGTCCTACCGTAGTCTCCGACGAAGGTGGAAAAAATTCTCCGGTTTTGCCTTCCACAACCGATTCTAAATATCCCCCACCCCGAAAGGCGATGACTGGCCGACCAGCCGCCATCGCTTCCACCGGGGCAATACCAAAATCCTCATCAGTGGCCAAGGCTAAAAAAGCTTTGCACTGGCCATAATAGCGGTAAAGTTCTTCATCTGAAATCCGACCCAAAAATTCTACCCAAGGGTTCTTTAGTTTCTCAAGTTTCTTACCAAACCACTTCAGTCCTGCTGGCTCTCCAACTATTTTTAGCTCCACTTTAGCTTTTTTGGCAGCCTCTGCTGCTAATTCAATCCCCTTGGCGCCTACTACCCGCGAAGCAATTAAATAATAGTCTTTCTGCTTAAGGTTGTAGGTAGCACGGATGATTTTTTCCACCTCAACTGGAGGATAAATAACGGTTGAGGAACGCCGATAGAACTTTTTTACCCTGCCAGCTACATTTCTGGAATTAACAATAAATTCATCAACTTGCTGGGCTGAAGAATAATCATAGAGCCTTAAAAAATGGGCAATAATATTACCATAAATCTTCACCGGCCAATATCTTTGCCATTCCATTGAGGTGGAATAACCATATAACCAGCGCGGCGGAGTGTGGCAATAACAAAATATTTTAGTTTTAGGCCCAACGCGAAACCCTCGGGTAATATACCAAGAAGCAGAAGTAATAACCAAATCATATTTTGAGAAATTAAAACTTTTCCAGATAAGAGGAGTTAAAAACCGCAACGGACTGTAAAGATTTTTGTGTTTAATCAATGAAGCCAGCCAAGATTCAACGATTTTTTTACCGGCAAAAGCTCTCCCCGCAGTAGAATTTCTGACATAAAAAGCAGTATAAATCGGTGCTTCCGGCCACATCTCACAAAGAGTTTTTAAAACTCTTTCCGCTCCCCCGTATTCCTTTAGATAGTCATGAATTAAGGCGACCTTCATTTTTCAAATTAAAGCAACTTTCACTTTAAAATTAAACTCATTTGATTACTTTCCTCTTTTTTTTCTTCTTTGGCTTTTTTTACCCCTGGTAATTTATTAATTAAACTTTTAAATTCCAGCTCCTCGAATAATTTTATCGCTTTTTGATGATCATAATCATGGACTAAACAAGCCTTAAGATTAAGTTTAAGAGGAATTTTGGTCACAATCGTGGCTAACTTTTGAGACAAATAGGCATTCTCTTTACCATCTTTTAACTTTTGCGCCAATAAAGATTTTATTTTTTTAAGATTCTTATAAATAGTAGCCAAATCACCATATTGATTGAGTAATTCGACGGCGGTTTTAGGTCCAATACCGGAAACGCCAGGATAGTTGTCAGAAGCGTCACCGACCAAAGCTTTATAATCAATAACCTGTTTAGGAGTAACCCCCAAAAAGATTTTAACCTTTTTTTCATCAAAAATTTCCGGCTCAGCAAAACCTCTTTTGGGAGCATAAACCTTAACTTTTTTATTAACCAACTGCATAATGTCTTTATCGCCGGTGACAATCATGACCTCCACGTTTTTTAAAGCTGCCTGTTTGGCCAAAGTTCCAATGACATCATCAGCTTCAAAACTGGGTGAGGTAAAAATAGGGATATTTAAAGTTTTAACCATTTGATAAACCCGCTCGATTTGGCCAGCTAGCTCTCTGTCCATCTCTGGCCGCTGAATTTGATAACCAACATATTCTTGATGACGAAAGGTTGGTTCGGGCAAATCAAAAGCCACCGCCAAAAAACCTGGTTTTAAATCCTCTAAAACGGTTAATAAAATACGGGTGAAGCCATAAACAGCGTTAACCAACTCACCCCGGCGAGTTTTTAAAGTTAAGGGGAAAGCGTGATAGGCACGATGAAGAATGGCATGGCCATCAATTAAAACTAAACGTTTCATTCCTTCATTAATTTTTCAAATTCTTCGCCTTCCAAAGTTTCTTGCTCAATCAGTTTCTCAGCAATAATGTCTAGCTTTTTTTTCGATTTTTTCAAAATCTCCAAAGACTTCTTATATGATTCATCCACAATTTTTTTAATTTCTTTATCGACTTTTGATTGCATATCCGGGCTAATTTCTGAAGGTTGCATCCAGCTTCGACCCCACTCTGACGTTTCAACTTGTGGGCCCAAGTAAGTTGGCCCCAACGAACTCATGCCAAAATCAACCACCATCTGACGGGCAATCCTTGTCGCCTGGTCAATATCCGAAGCCGCCCCTCCGGTAAATTCATTGAAAATCAATTCTTCGGCCGCCCGACCTCCCAACAAAGTCGTGATGGTTTCTAAAAGATGGCTTTTGGTTTCGGTGTAGCGGTCTTTTCTGGGCGGAATCAAGGTAAACCCCATGGCCATTCCTCGGGAAACAATGGAAATGCGATGAACCGGATCTATATTAGGTAAGACAAAACTTACCACCCCATGACCGGCTTCATGATAAGCGGTCATTTTTCTTTCTTCTTCAGACTGAAGCCGCTTTTTCTCCGGACCAAGTTTGACTTTGGTGGCCGCTTCTTCAATATCTTCGGCGTTGATTGAGTTTCTATTTTCCCTGGCAGCTAAAATGGCTGCTTCGTTGAGCATATTTTCCAAATCCGCGCCGGAAAAACCGACCGTTCTTCTGGCCACATTATCCCAATTAACGTCCTTAACAAAAGGTTTACCCCGAGCGTGAATGGCTAAAATGGCTTTTCTGTCTTCCACATCAGGCATATCTAAAACCACCCGTCGATCAAAACGACCGGGACGAAGAAGAGCCGGATCAAGAAGATCGCCCCTATTTGTAGCCGCCAGAATTATCACGTTATCATTAGGGGTAAAGCCATCCATCTCCACCAGAATTTGGTTTAAAGTTTGTTCTCTTTCATCATGACCGCCGGTAAAACCCAGCCCTCGCTGACGACCAATGGCATCAATTTCATCAATAAAAATAATGGCTGGGGCTGTTTTTTTAGCAGTAGAAAAGAGGTCACGAACCCGACTAGCCCCAACCCCGACTAACATTTCCATAAACTCCGAACCGGCCATGGAAAAAAATGAAACGCCAGCTTCTCCGGCCACCGCCTTTGCCAAGAGCGTTTTTCCTGTCCCACTCGGACCCACTAACAAGACGCCCTTAGGTGTTCTTGCTCCCAGTTTACGATATTTGCCAGGATGCTTTAAAAAATCAATTATTTCCTGAAGTTCTTTTTTGGCCTCATCAACCCCAGCCACATCTTTAAAAGTGATTGATTGTTTACCTTTGGAAAAAACTTGAGCTTTAGAGCGACCAAAAGAAAAGATGGAGTCTTGAGCCCCCCTGGCTTGGCGGAAAATGAAAAAGAAAAAAACAATCATCAAGATAAAAGGTAAAACCCCAGATAAGATATTCATCCAGACTTGAGATAAAGAGGTGTCTTTGATGATAAAATTAATCGACTCGGGATTGATTTCGGCTGATTTTAGAATTTCGGTAAAACTGACCTGGGGTTCTTTACGGGAAAAACGAATCTTATCATCTTGATAAGTTAAAACGATTTTGTTTTCTTCAATTTTGGCCTCTTTGATTTTATTGGCCTTAATGTCATTTAAGGCTTGAGATAAGGCGACTTCTTCCCCTGTCACATTTTGTTTTGAGGGAAAAGAAAATAAAAAAGAAAGGACCACCGCTCCTACCAAAAGCCAAATTAAAAGATTTTTTAAATTAAGCTGAAATTTAAATTGGTATTTTTTGACCGGACGCTGTGGGAGATTATTTTTCATCAAGTTATTCTATCACAAAACCGAAGCTAATTCAAACCAAGCCCATAGCCTTTTTGACTTCCGAAAGGGTTTGCTGGGCAATTTTGGAGCAGTAAACTCTGCCTTCTTCTAAAATCCCTTCAACAAGTTCGGGGTGAGATTCAAAATATTTTCGTTTCTCTTGAATTGGCTTTAATTCTTTGTAAATCGCCTGGGCTAATTTTTCCTTAAGCTCGGCATATTTGACACCTTCGCCTAGATATTGTTTTTCAAAATTTTGTTTTTCTTTTTCTCCCATAAACAATTCGATGAAAATCAAAAGGTTAGCCACACCACTATCTTTTGGTAAACTCTTGCCATGGCCGACATCAGTCGGCATTTTGGCAAGTTTTTCCTTAATGGTTTTCAAATCATCGGTGAGTAAAATATAACTACCCTCAACTGATTTGCTCATCTTGCCTGAGCCCAATAAGCTTGGAATATACTCCCCAGGCGTAAAGTAAGCTTTTGGTTCTAGTAGTATCTTTTTATCCCCACCAAACATCTGATTAAACTTTCGAGCAATTTCTCTTGTAAGTTCAATATGGGGTAATTGATCTTTACCCACAGGAACCAATTCCGCTTTATAAATGAGAATGTCGGCCGCCATCAAAATCGGGTAATAAAAAAGACCAACATTAACGTAATGGGGGTTTTCAATTTTCTTCTCCTTATAAGTTGGGAGTTGTTCTACCCTTGAAACAGGATAAATAGTCGACAAAAGATAGGCCAGTTCAACGTGTTCTGGAACTTGAGATTGAATCATTAAATGACATTTCTTGGAGTCTAAACCACATCCTAGATAATCCAAAACAATACCATCAATCTGTTCCTGAAGTTTTTTAGGGTCATAGGGTGTAGTAATCCCATGCAAATCCACTACTGAATAAATACAATCCAAGTCCTCTCTTTCTTGAAGAGCTAAATAGCCCTTAACTCCACCTAAATAATTCCCCAAATGGAGCCTGCCGGTTGGTCTTGAACCAGAAAAAACTCTTTTCTTGTCAACCATATGTGTTAAATTTTATCACAGCTTGTTTTGCTTCACAAATTTTGTTAAAATTATTTTGTACATGCGGGGTAGTGTAAAGTTGCACGTGAGGCTCATAATCTCACAGCCCAGGCGCGATTCCTGGCCCCGCAACAAAATTTTTAAAAGATTCACTACACATTTGTAAAGATCATCCCATGCCTCCAAGAAAAAGATGGCTTAAGTCTGAAGAGAAAATTTTAAGAAAAATATATCTTGGAGAAGGAAAAACTATTGAAGAAGTTGCAAGAATTTTAGGTAGAAACCCCGCTGCTGTTTTTAATAGAACTTCAAAGTTAAAAATAAAGAAAAATCCACCTAAATTTAAACTCCCTTCTTTATCTTGTGAATTAGCTCGAGTTCATGCCCATATTTGTGGAGATGGCTTCCTTACAACATCTAGAGAAACTAACAAATTTGGTTTTTATCGAAGATGGGGCTACGACAAGGGAAATTTTACATCTCGACATGTGGTTGGCTATTCCAACAAAAACCAACTTTTAATTAATGAATTCGTTGAAGACGTTAAAAAGTGTTTCGGAATTAAACCAACGGTTGTCAAAAGAAAAGACGGGACTTATGAGGCACGACTAAAATCAAAAAAAGCTTGGGAATTTTTAAAAAACCTCGGTGCTGGAACTTCTTATTCATGGAAAATCTCAAAAATTTTTCTGGAAGCATCTCCCAAAATAAAAAGAGCTTGGGTAAGGGCTTTCTTTGACGATGAAGCTCATTTTTCCAAGGATGGGAGAATCAGAGTAAAATCAGTTAATCGAAATGGCCTTAGGCAAGTACAAATACTCCTTCATGAATTTATTCCATGTCACTTAACCCCCCAGAAGAAAAGCTATACTGACGGAACCTATTATCTTAATGTCTTGAAATCAAATCGAGAAAGATTTATACTTTCATTCAAACCATTAAGAACAACAAGCTTGGCTACGTAGCTCAGTGGTTAGAGCAATCGCATCATAAGCGAGAGATCGCTGGTTCAAATCCAGCCGTAGCCACACTAAGAAATTTTCACCCCCTACTTTTGTATAAAAAACCTTTTTTATCCCATATAAATTTGATTTTTGCCATCAATTATGCTATTATCCGTTCGTACCTTAATTTTCAAATAAATACGAAGCTGAATTGGTTGTTAAATTTGCTTAACGAACTAATTTATTATCAATTGAAGGAAAGGATAAGAAATGAAAAGAGTAGGTATTTGCCCTATTCCTACATTTTTCAGAAATGGGACTAGTGTAACTCAGCCTAAAAAACCAAAAAATGATGAACCGAAAATTATTCCTACTTGGAATGAGATTCAAGAACTAGAGCAGAAATTTTTAGGGCTGGTAAAGCGTGGAAAACCACGGGAACATTGGCTTTTAAATATTCTCTATAATAACGTTGGTGAAAAATTAAAGCAGATGCGTGATAAAAATGAGGGCCGTAAAGTCCCCAAAAGGAAAATAGATAGAATGGAAAACCTTTTGACAAGGATAAACGCCTATCTATTTCCATAATAAAAACTTGCTTCGTATTTATTAAATCTGAAAGGGTTTGAAAAAATCATTAAAAAGAAGGGGTGAAGATAATGGATTTATTGGATTTATTAAAAGACATAGGGCCAGGCGTTATGATATTTATTATTCTTATTGGCGTTTTGGCGGTTGTTTGGATTTTTTTAGAGAAGCCCAATCGCCCTCTTAAAGACAAGGGCCATCCAAAATAAAGTAAATAATGATTTTTTCGAAAAAATTAAAAAAGACCTCTATTTAGAGAACAAGAAGATAAATATCTTAAGTAATCTTGAGATTTTTTTCCTTTTACTCTCTAACCTTTCGGGGTCTTTTTTTCCGCCTTTAAAAAGTCCTATAATCTTGACTTTTAGGGAATTTTGTGGTATGATACCTCATAAATTGCAGTAGTACATTAAAAGACTAATAAGTACATTCGTTGGTAGCCATCTGCTAGTAAGAGCAATTTTATTGGCAGCTTGCTGCCAACGAGTGGGGCGGGACACAAGCTGGTAGTCGGTGATAAGAACACTGTATCTATATTTAATTAGAAAAAAATTAATTATCTAGCAACTCTGCGAGGACCCGCCTCCTCAATGTACTTATCAAAATACAGATTTATCTTTTGGAAGTTAGTCAAGCTATTTGCTGCTTGATTACTTTTCCGAAAGTGAGAAGTGAGATTAGACAAGAAATTAAAGGAGTGATTGGTTATGGAATCAGGTTGGAGTTCAAATATCGTAAGCTACATCATGTTGTTTGGTCTTCTGGTTTATTCTATTCGGTATCTTTGCAAATACTTGAAATTTTACTACTATTTTGGGTTTAAACCATTTTCTCAATACCCAGAGGTGCAAAAGGCAAAACAAAGACTTATCAACGACCAATTAAATGCTGTTATTGGTCGCTTACCTAAGGAAAATGGCCCAACACTTCAAGCCTGTAAAGAAGAGTTGATCACAATTTATCATCTGGCCCGGTCTTTCGATTTTGAAGTACCAAAGAAAAGAAATCTCAAAGATCTCATTTCTCATTATTAAAAATCTGTATATTTATTACTTACAAAAAAGTCTAGCCGAACGAATAGAAGTTTGAAACTTAGGGATTTTTCCTTAAAAACTTCTGTGGCTAGGCTTTTTTCATGACTGAAATTACAAGAACAAATTCAGCCATTGTCGCCAATGAGGTAAGGGCTTGATATCTAAAGATTCTTTCTCACCCAGAACTTCTTTAATATTCGGCGGTAAAATGACAATCGTTTCCCCTTCTTTGGCCATATTCAATTTATTTCGTGCCTCCTCCTCCACAAAAGCCCCTGATTGGTAATATTCTTTTTTTTGGGCCAGATTTTCTGATTCTTTTTCAAACTGTTCCATTCGCTGTTGTGTCAATTTTAACTGCTGAGCCGATTTAAGTAACCTTAAAATATCCCGAGATAAACTAACTATAAGGCCAACCCCCACCATAATAATTAAAATCTGAACCCATTTATGTTTTAAGATATTGACAGGTGTCCTCATGAGTGTTAATATAGGCTAATTATGGTTGAAGACAAGGCACTCACAATCATGCAAAAAAAATTTTTAGATTACCTTAAAAAACAAGGTAAGTCTTCGTCTACCATTTTAGCATATGGCAATGATTTAAATCAGTTTGCGGAATTTTTAAACAAAAGACAAATTACCCAAGCTACTTCCGTGACCCCTGACCAAATTGAAGAATTCAAGGAATATCTTAATTTCAATAAATATCTGCCTAAATCAGCCTCCAGAAAGCTTAATTCCATCAAGTCTTTCTTTAGATATTTAAAAACTCAAAACCTTATTGAAACCAATCCCGCTGATTCCGTGAGCTACCCCACTTTCGATACCCAACCCCCACGTATTTTAAGCCAAATGGAATATCGAGCTTTACGCGACGCCGTCCGCAATGATATTCGGATGACCGCCGTGGTTGAGCTTTTACTCCAAACCGGCATGAGAATTGGTGAACTGGCTCGTTTGGAGCTTGAGGATATTAAGGAAAACCAATTAAGGATTGAGGCTTATGAATCTCAACCGGAAAGAATGGTTGTTTTAAACTCATCGGCTAAAAAGGCTTTAGACCGTTGGCTGGATTTTCGACCAAAAACTAAAACCAAAAACGTCTTTATCACCAAAACTGGGAGGCCTTTTTTAATCAGAAATATCAGGACGATTATTAATCGCTATTTTCGGCAGGCCAGCATTAAAGACGCGACCGTCAATGACCTTCGCCATACCTTTATTGCTCACCAATTAAGCAATGGCGCCTCGGTTGTTTTGATTCAAAAATTAGTCGGCCACAAAAGATTATCCACCACGGAAAAATATCTGGGTTTAATTACCCCTACTCCTGAAGCCAAAGTCAAATTAGAAGAACTCTAATTACTTCAGAACAAAAAAACCGCCTTGCGGCGGTCCAAGACCAAAACCTTTTAAATCTCCTATCTGGTTACCGAAATTACCGGACTTCCATACCTGGTATCGGTATCCGGAGCCGAGACAGTAAGCCGGCCTTTGGTATCAGCACGAACCTTATAACCTGTAACATAGGCTCCAGTACAATCGGTTGCGATCCCATTGTTTGTGCCGGGATCCGCGGGGATAAGAGCGATGTATGTTGGAGACAAAACAGAACAAATATCGGCCCCTGTACTATCAATTAATTTGGCATCGGCAGGATCATCACTCACGGGAATTCCACCAGGCAACGCACCTTTTTTATCGACGGCATATTGATGAATGCTGTTCAATATTGCGACGACATCACTATTCCTTTTAGTATTGTTTGCAGCTGCAAACTGCTTTGCCGGGTTAATAGCAATAAGGACAATTGCAAGAAGGATTCCCAAAATACCAATAACGACTAGAAGTTCAATAAGTGTAAATCCGGAGTTTTTCTTAGACATTAATTAACATTAATATATTAAAAATACTATGTCAATACCCATTCTAAACCTAAATAGCAAAGCCTTCACAATTTTATCTCCATAAAAATATCAAGGCTAAAAGTCCAACAAGAACTATGGCAAATCCTCCTATCAAATACGGCAGCATTTTACTCTTGCCTGTTGTTACCTTAAATACACTTTTCCTTTCAGGTTGGGAGGACATCTTCCCCATCGCCTTGCCTCTTGCAAGCTGTTGGCTTCTTAGTATGTAATTTGCAGTATCCGAATCAAGGCCGCGTTTGACACCATATTGCCCAAATACCATTGCCGGAACCACCCCATCATTTACAAATCCTCTTTGTTGAAAAGAATCGGAAATGGCGTTTATTAGATCCGCATTTGTAGCCAACATCTTTATAACGCCTTCTACCTGGTATTTTTTGGACAAGACCTTGTCAAAAGGAACTAAATCAATAAAAGACTGAAATTCTGCCTCAATCTTGGCAAGATCCCGTTCTTTAGTATCGCTGGAAAAAAGGACTGATTCAGATAACACTATCAAGAACCGTGAGGGCGTTGCCTTGATACTATCTATAAATTGAAAGACAAGGCTAATAAGCTCATCCTCGTTTAAAATTTCCAAATCTCGCACAATCTGGGGAGTAAAATCAAGTTTAAAAACTTTCTCACCATTATAGAAAAACAGTCTGTCTTTCTCCAAATATATTAAGCTTCCTACTTCTGATGCCATACTTTAGTATATCTCCTTCCATGATAGTGGTGTCAAAACATCGTTGGATTTTGCCACTACCTCGACTTTTCTAACAAAATTGCCTGAGGTTGCAATAGAGTCGATAGTTATTGTGGTTGTCCCCGCAATGGTCGTAGTCGTGACCCTTATTAAAACGCTATCGTCCCCGATGTTTAAAGTATCACCCAAGCAATAGTTGGGGCAATCACCATAGCTTTTGTCTCTAAGAAGCCTCAATAAAGCATTTTCCGCTCCGCTTTCTGCAAGCTGCCTGGTGACTTCGCCTTGCGAAAGTTTTTGGGCAGCAAGAGAGTTCGTGGACAAAATCATTACTGCCGCGGTCGTAACAATCATACCCACCATAACAAAGAAAAGTAGTGCTACCAATGTTTGGCCGGACTCATTTTTTTTATCGTAATCCATATGTTGTTTGAATAATTTGGCTTCTTGGACCACTTTCCTCAATAACATTTGAATTAATTGTAAACTTTACTTGAATCGTGGGTTTTGTAATATCCGTTCCAATTATTTGAAATAAAGTGGTCGAAGGTGAGATTGCTGAAATCGTAGTGTCCAAACCGTTGATTCTTGTTCCATTCAGTGTCAAATTGTTACTTCCATCAAGCGTATAAGTAAAAGAGTTGTCGTTTGTGTCTTTAAAAGTAAGTGAGTTTGTGGTTTGTCCCAAAGAGTAAGTGGTAGAAATGCTTTTTGCGTTTTCAATATCATATCCCATCCTGGCAATAATAAAACGGGTGTCTTGAGTCAGGCTTGAAGTTGACTGAGTTGTGAGCTGAAGTTTAAAAATGGAAACAAAAAGTGTGGTAAGAACCGTCAAAAATAGGGTCAAAAGACCAATATAAATTAAAAGCTCAACCATAGTAACACCCGAGCTATAATTATTTTTCGATTTAACAGTTTTCATCATGGTGCTTGTCCCGTTCTACGGGGAATAGTTAAAAATTGCTGTAAATGTAATTGGTGAACTTCCCGAATTAATTGCGCGGTAGCGGAGGCATTCCCCTGGGTTAACATAACCAGAGCCAATTGTTGTTAAAGGAAGACTTCCCGGAACAAATGCGGTAAAGTCGCTATCGGAAAAAGTGACCGATGAACAGCTTCCCGAAACTCCGTGTTTGATGGAAATTTTGTAGGAAAGATTGGGATCGTTTGTTGCCGTAAAACTATTGAAAGCAACGTCGTGTCCGGGATCGGGAACCGGTAAAGTCGGTGATTCATAAGTTCCATTACCCCCAACTCCCCCAGTTCCAGGACCTCCCTCGATTATTTTTATTTCGGCGATGGAGTCTCCAGTCGCAATGTATGAGTAGGCATGTTGGTCGGTTTTTTGAAGAACGGATGAAATTGCAAAAACTCCCGTGTCTATATTCAAAAAGTCATCACCTGTATCATGATTTGGGCAAAAAGAAACTTTATCACCTTCAATACTAAAAACCTGATATTCGTGTCCACCGGTTCCCACTATGATGGCTCTTTCACCAGAAACTATAGTGACCCCTTGTGGATCCATCCCATCAGTATCATAAGTTCCTTGAGGCATAACCGCGGGATTATCCTTATCTGTAATATCAATAATAAAAAACTCTGGCTGGGTAAGAGAGGCTACTGTTACAAGATAGGCTCTATTGGCCCCGGCATTAATAAAGACGTCTCTTCCCGCACCCCCATCTACATTAACATTTTTTACATCAGAATCAGTTAAACTTCCCGGGTGGGAATGAACATCAATAATTTTGAGCTCTCCCACGGAGTCTGGATTTGGAACGTAGGCATATTGGTTACTCGCATCAACTACAACCTTCGCTCCGTTTGCTAAGGATAGAGGGGTATCACCAATCTGAGTGGTTTTTGTCCTATCTCCACTAATACTAAATATGTAAAATTTATCCGTAGTAACCGCATAACCCGTATCCCCTACCACATAAACATCGTTTACCTTCTTCATATTTTTAGGACTAAAAGAACCAATTGGCTGATACGGCGTTACACTTAAATCCAAAATTACTACTCCCTGGGCATCTGTTGCCAAAAAAGCGTAATGAGTATCCCCAACCAATCCGTTTACTTTTACCTGTGGAGTTCCGTTATAATCCCCCAATAGAGTTGCGCCAGGAGGGCTATTCCCAACAATATTGATGAGGCTAAAACCTGGTCCATCAGCACTCGCACCGGTTCCTGCCAAGGTCCTATTCCCGGTCCCATCAAGAGATTCGAATGCCCTGATGATGGTTGGATGCCCCTTGCGGTCTAGATTAACATCGGTTACCAACGGACCAACAGGTTTGCACCAGTCTCCAAAACCTCCTGCAGGAGCAGAAACAGTTTGAGTTTCGCTAAGAGATTTATTTCCATATCTTGTTATATATAAACTTGAGGTAATAGACCTGGTAAAATAACCCGGCCAGGAAACGGTGATTAAAAATTGCCGTGTTGATGGATCCAAAATTGCGCCTGGTGAATCCTGGGGTACAATATTTTGACTAGCATCACGGTAAACATCGCTTACAACTATTATCCTTGTAAAACCATTAATCGTTTCGCTTCCACCCGAAAGTGTCCATTTTGAACCCGATATAGACGGATAATAATTAATTCCAGAAGTGAGACTTGCAACATTGCTCCAAGCTTCGTTTCTAAAACTTCTAATTGCTTCTTCTGCTTCGCGAACCAATGCTATCGCCGCAATTCTTTGCTCATAAACTTCCCGACCCCGAGTTGCTCCAACAAATCCGGTAAGAAGGGCGGGTAAAAGAATTGAAGCCAATCCAAAAGCAACCAAAAGTTCAATCAAAACTACACCTTTTGTAAATTTAGTCCGTCGTTGCACCATATTTATTTAATTTAATCCCCTTGGTATTACCAGTAAGAGAATCTGTTATCGTAACAATCGCCTTTGTTGGATCCCATTTGTCATAGTCAACAATTTCTCCACTGCCCTTTTTAAAAACTATTGTATCGTTCGCAGAAACGGGCAGGTTGTCGGTAAAACTTAAATTCGCGTTCCCGAGTTCAATCGGCGGAGAATTTCCGAATGCCCCGGATGTATAGCTACCCCCTTTAAAAAGGGTGTAGCTTGTAGATTCAAAATGAATACCATAATCACTTTGTTGGGTACTTCCGACACCAGTATCCCCTGTCATTGCTAGCATTTGTTGAGATTTAAGGTCATTAATTAAGGCGACCGAATCGGTTTGCAGAGTTGCCCGTGAAGGCAGTGAAGCAAAATTTATCCAGCTTAGACCAAAAAGAATTAAGATAATTCCGATAACTATCATTAACTCAACTAGCGTAAAACCGCCATTTTTCTTCATCTCATATTCCCAACCTGACTGATAAGGCCGTAAATTGGAGCAATAATCGAAATCATAAGTGCACCCACAACAATTCCGACTATAACCAACATAATTGGCTCCAAAAGAGCCGTTAATGTGGCCAGCGTTCTTGTTACTTGGTAATCAAAATATTCGGAAATATCCTGCAAAGATTTATCCAAAGTCCCGGTTTTTTCACCGGCTTCTACAAGCTTAATCATCAGGGAAGGAATATAGCCTTTTCCGGTCTTTAAACCTTCAGAAAAAGGTTTGCCACCCAATACCAACTCCTTACTTTTTCGAATAACTTTAACGGTTTCGCGCCTGGCGGCAACATCTTCTGCCAGTTCCAGCGCCCCATTAATAGGAATCCCGGCATTGAGAAGAAGGTGTAAGCTTCTGGTAAAACGGGTTAAATCAATAAGTTTTACCAATTCTGAAATCAAGGGTAGAGAATAGATGATATTAAGTATCGCGTTCCTCTTTTTTGTAAAAAGAAAGTATAGAATAATCACAACTATTGCAAGACCGCCCAAAAACGGATAGGTATATTTAAGCATCAAGTCCGACATAAATATCAAAATCTTTGTCGGAAGCGGCAACGTTACTCTTAGATTTTTAAAAACTTGGGCGATTTTTGGTATGACATAAATCAAATTAACCAGAAGAACCAGGAAGAAAAGGACGATAATAAACATCGGATAAATAAGTGCTGATCTAATTTTGTCGTTAAACTCGTTCTGTTTCCTGAGACTTTCCCGCAGATCCTTTAGAGTAACCTCAAGCGTCCCCGCCTCTTCCGACGCTTTAACCACACTCACGGTGACTTTATCAAAAACCCGTGGGAATTTTTCCAAAGAAACAAAAATGTGCTTGCCCTGAGTAATATCCTCCATCATGGTATCAAGAACTATCTTCGTTCCTCCTTTTGAATCCTCCTCCATACTTTTTACTGCATCCAAAATCGGAATTCCGGCAGAAAGCATTGTGGAAAGATTGCTAATAAGCCCTATTTTGTCACTGTTTGATAATTTTACCTTTTCGTTTGTCATACCTTTTTACAAAGATTCTACTTTTGTCACCCTTAATACTTCTTCAAAAGTCGTAAGTCCATCTGCAACTTTTTGCAGTCCGTCATCAAGCATTGTTCTCATGCCTTCACCTCTTGCTGCTCTATTTATTAAATCTGCATCCGCCTTGTCGGTAATAAGTTTTCTGATACCCTTGGTAACTTCCAAAACCTCAAAAAGTCCAAGTCGGCCAACATATCCTGTTTGTCTGCAAATTTTGCACCCCGTGCCCTTGTGTACCATTATGATGGGCTTATTTCCAAAATGCTTCACTGCAAGTTCCTGCGAAAAGTGTTTAGTTATATCTGTTATCCGCATTTCTCCCTGAACTTTGCAGGAGTTGCAAATCTGGCGCACCAGCCTCTGGGCAATAATGATATTTACCGTTGAAGCAACAAGAAAAGGCTCAATTTTCATATCAGACAGACGCGGGATGGCGGTCGCGGCATCGTTGGTATGCAAGGTAGAAAGCACCAAATGTCCTGTCAACGCGGCGTTTACGGCAATTGCGGCAGTGTCGGAATCTCTTATTTCTCCAACAAAAATTATGTTCGGGTCCTGTCTTAAAATAGACCTTAAACCGTTGGCAAAGGTAAGATTTGTCTTCGCATTAACCTGAACTTGGTTTGCCCCGACTATTCTATATTCAACAGGATCTTCAATGGTCATGATATTTTTGTCCCTTGTATTTAAAATCTTCAAGATTGCATAAATGGAAGTGGTTTTACCCGACCCGGTTGGACCAGTTGAAAGAATCATTCCATAGCTTTTGTTAAAAGCATTGGTAACTTTTTGCAAGTCGGCCGGGTGCATTCCCAAATCGCTTAGGGTATATGCCCTACTCCTTGAAGAAAGAAGCCTCAACACGGCTTTTTCACCATATGTAATTGGCAAAATTGAGACGCGGATATCCAGATTTTCCTCTTCAAGGACCGCCATCATTTTTCCATCCTGAGCACTTAAGTGCTCATCAGTTCTTAAATTGGATAAGACTTTAATCCTTGAAATTATTCGGTCATGAAGATTTTTAGGAACCCTCAGAACGTCCTGTAAAACTCCGTCGACACGGAATCTGATTAGTGAAGTTTTTTCTTCCGGCTCGATATGGATATCGCTGGCTCTATCCTGATAAGCGGCGTTGATAAGCTCGTCGACAATTTTAATTATCGGAATTTCGCTTCCCCGAACGGTGGTAGCCAACCTTACCTGTTCTTTTAAAAGCTCATCTATTGTTTTTTGTAGACCTTTTTTATAAAGCTGAATTGTTCCTTCAATTTCTTTGGGATCAGCGTAATACGTTATCGCCCGCTCCCCCGTTTTCCTGGCAACAAAGGCAAGAAGAGTTTTGTTGGTCGGGTCAGCCATCGCCACTTTAATACCCTGAAAATCTCTTGCAAAGGCAAAGGCTTTATGACGTCTGGCCACTTTTTCGGGAATGATGTGTGTAACATCCTCCGGAATCGTAATTTTTGAAAGAGAAATATAGGGAACTTTATAATAACCGGCGACAATTGTTCCCAACTGCTCCTCGGTTAAAACACCGCTTTCAATAAAAGCCGTAACTAAACTCGGAGAACGCGTTTTGACCGCATAGTCTTCGGCCTTCTTCAAAGCAGCGTCGTTCAAAACCGCGCTTTTTTTCACCAAATCAAGAATTGTTTCATCGGGCAGGGCCATATAATTATTGTAGCATTAAATTTAACTTCTTTGAAGAGTTTTTCCTGATTTTTATCGGCGGTAATTTACTTGCACAACCCTCATCCAAATTAATACAACTGTTTATGCTATAAAAATGCTGAGCAGGCCGGTTTAGAACCTACTCACTTCAGATATTTATCAATGTTTAATAAATGTTCTTGATAAGTTTTGGCACAGTGAATTTGTCGATTGGCATCATGAAGGTAGTAGAGACAATCGGTTTCAGTAGGATTCAGGACTGCTTCAATAGCATCCAATCCGGGGTTGGATATCGGAAATGGTGGTAACCCTGTGTATTTGTAGGTGTTGTATTTGGAATCAATCTCTTTGTCTTCTGGTTTAATTGGTTTCCAGAAGCCTGTGGTGAGACTGTCTCGGTCATCCCTAACATATTGCACCGTGGCGTCAACTTCGAGCTTCATATCTTTTAAGAGGCGACTCCAGAGGATTCCGGCTATAAGAGGCATGTCGTTCTTGCCGCCTGCTTCTCTTTGGACTATCGAGGCAAGTTTGAGTGCTGTTGTCCATTTAATATTCTGTTTGAGGAACTTGCTCATGTAAGGTGCAAATTGTTCGTCGAAGCGTCTTCGCAGGCGCTTGGCAATGTCTAAACCGCTCTCATTAATAGGAATAAGGTAAGTATCGGGGAAATAAACACCTTCCAAGTAATCGTAGTCCATTGCGGTATAGGTATAAGTCCAATCTTTCAATTGTTTTTCATCCCAGCCAAACGTTTTAGCCAAACGTTCTCCAATCTCTTCTTTACGCAGCCCTTCCGGAATAACAACCCATTTCAAGGAAGGGGTTGAAGTTAAAGTTTGAGCTAGTTTCCAGGCGTCCATACTCTTACTTATTTTGTATCCGCCTGATTCAATCTCTTTACTTGTACGCGATAGTGCCACGCTGAAAGCCCAAGCGTTTCGGATAAATCCGTCGTCTTTAAGTCTTTTGACAACATTTTGTATGTTAACGGCAACAACGGGGGTAGTAAACAATTCAACCTCCGCCGTCTTTTGTGGCGCACCAAAAAGAGAATTATAAGCAATAAATAAACTCCCAATAAGGAGTAAAAGCAGGACAACGGCAACCAGTAGAAACTTGTGATTAACTAGAAAATTACGCATTTTCATTGTCATATTTTTATCTATTAAGTAAAATGCTGAGCAGGCCGGTCTAGAAACTTTCTGATTAAGTAGAGTTGAATCTCATCCGTATTAAAGATGTGAAACCATAATTAAGATATTCGTTCGTATTTAGGTCTGCCTTTTTGTGGGATAAAGAGTATTGTGTCAATAGGAATACCAAAATCTTCTGATATAGACTTATTGATTTCTTTAGCAAATTCATAGTTTTTTATTCTTAAAATACCTCCTTGTCTACATCTACCAATACGGCCATTTTCTGCATAAATACCCAAAACAGCCGATTTTCTAATCTTGCTTTCTTGATGAGTTTTGTTAGAGATAACAAGAGGTAGCGTGTTTTCTATATCAGGATGCCTTAGGGGATAAAAGACAACTAGGTTTTCGTTAGTTTTTTGATAATCCTCAATAAATTCTTCAGCAGATACTTCTGAATAAGAATAGTCAAACCAACGTGGTTTTTTATGGTCAACTAAATTTTTTTTCGCCTCCAATTCAAACCAGACCTCGCTATAAGTTCGCCTGCCATCCATGGGGGGTTGGTAAAGATTGACAAATGATAATTTCTTTGATTTTAGGCTGTCTTTTATAGTCTGCCCAAAACCACCCCATAAATGAAAATTATACCAAAAAAAATGATTTCCTCTTCTCCCAGCAAAAAGTCCCCTAATGTGGGGGTAAAAATGTTCGGGTAAATCAATTATTCCGCCAGAGCGAATAAACTCTGGTAATTTCTTTATTTCTTGTGCATGTTCCCATAGGGAATGAGGAAAAATTGCAGAAGGAGAATGAAAGTTATAGAGTTCTTTCTGGTGATATGGTCTGGCTGTTACTAAAAAGGAAAGTTGTTCTCCAGAAACATCTAAATTCAAAATTGTGATTGGAACTTTAGGCTTAGGGTATAAATAGACATCTCTTTCTACTGATTTTTCTTCGTGTAGAAAAGAATGAACAACAGATGTTTTGCATTTGCCTAAATGAATTAATCTTTGTCTAAATTTATCGAAGGGTAAATATTCTCGAGGGTCTGGTTTGTAGTCGGTACTCCACCAAAGAGGAGAACCATTTTCGATAAAATTTTTTTCTTTTAATTCTCGAATGGTTTTGATATATGATTTTTCTTGATGGGTTATTTCCGTTTCTGGTAATCTCATTGTTTACAGGCAGGAGTAATGTATTATAGAACATAAATTTCTGAATTTAAAGTTGGGCTTTAGACGAAGTTTTTCAGTTTAAAAAATTCTTTTGAAGTTAAATTTTGATTGAGCGGGCCGGTCTAGAAACTTTCTGATTAAGTAAGGTGTTAAGCTAGGACACCTGGTAAGGTAGACTAG